>Ga0208297_1000010_pt1 | contig 623399 bp, 537 predicted proteins | sample LMS_cellobiose_e_FD_187367 | JGI IMG/M metagenome (GOLD analysis project Ga0208297, IMG submission 187367) | Rumen-fistulated moose microbial communities from Alaska, USA - LMS_cellobiose_enrichment (SPAdes) (version 2) | ecosystem: Host-associated > Mammals > Digestive system > Stomach >... | reverse complement strand
CGAAAGCAACTTGCCGTCTGGCAGTATAAATACAATGACTTCCCCATGCGTCCCCTCAGTTGGCGCTCTCCCAAGCAGGTCCTCGCTTCTTTTCCTGATGTGTAACACATCATTGACAAACCTACAGAGAGGAAGAAACTGGAAGCGACGCAGGATTGAAAAGCGTGTCCCGTTCTGATATAATGTGAGGCAATTCAAAAAGGAGAAACAGATCCATGAACAGAAAACGGACCCGCTATGCGGCGGCGCTTCTGCTGGTTCTGCAGCTTTTGAGCGGCACGCTGTCCGCGAATGCGCTCGGCGAAACGATTTACGAGAATACAACGAATTTGGCACAGGACCTTACATACACCAATCGGATCTCATTTGAACAGGGCAGACGGATCGAGACGTTTGCGCTGGAGAGCAGTCCGGGCGGGTCGGTCTATCCGATTTTTCTTGCCGGCGATACGATCTACGGTACGCTGTCGCCGGAGGCGATGCGCGCGTATGCGGAAAGACTGGGCTACAATGTGCTGGCGCTTGTCAATACGGACTTCTTTTCCACATCGACCGGCGTGCCGCTGGGGATCGCCGTAGAACAGGGCCTGCTGAAATCCTGCTCCGGCGAACGCGCCTGCGTATTTCTGGATACAACGGAACTGCCCTGTTTCGCGGAAAAGGTACAGGTCCGAATCCAGCTGGAGAATTTGGACGAGTCAGGGGACAGGACGGACGGAACTGTAATCGAGGTGCCGAGCTTCAACAAATTCCGGACCGACACCGGCGGTCTGTATCTGCTGGACAGCAGCTTTTCCACCGTTTCGACACGCACTTCCGGATCGGGCTGGTTTGTACGCCTGCGGATTCTGGAAGGCGAGATGTCCGTATCGGGAGAAATGCTGCTGCAGGTCGAGGAGACGGTTGAGGACGCCGCGTCCGTGCCCATCGGCGACGGATACATGATTTTGACTGCGGCTGCTGCCGGCGGTTACAGCGAGATTTTCGCAGGATTTGCCGCGGGCGACATTGTACGTCTGCGGACGGAATGCAGCGATGCCCGTCTGGAAGAGGCGGTCTGGGCGTGCGGCGTCGGCGACGTGCTCCTGGAGAACGGGCAGCTGCGCGGCGGGGAGGACTGGGACGCCTCGATTGCAGGGCGCAATCCCCGTACGCTGCTGGGCGCAAAGTCTGATGGGACGCTGGTCTGTCTTGTGGCCGACGGCCGCAGCGCCAGCTATTCCAACGGCTATACGCTGCAGCAGGCGGCGCAGCAGATGCTGGATATGGGGTGCGTCTGGGCCGTGAATCTGGACGGCGGCGGCTCCTCCGCCATGTATCTGCGCCAGCCCGGCTCCGGAAGCGCGGATCTGATCAGCGTACCGTCGGGCGGGTCCGCCCGCAAATGCGGCGCGTACATGCTTCTGGTGACGGATGCGCAGCCGGACGGCGTGCCGGCAGCTCTTGCGCTGCGAGAAAACGGGAAAGTCGTTCTTACCGGCGTATCCATGCCTGTTTCGGCGCTTGCGTCCGACGCCGGGTTTATGCCCTGCGATGCGCCGAATGACGTCGCTTATACTGCGGAACGCGGTACGGTTGCAGACGGCGTATACACGGCGCCGGCCTCTGCGGGGACGGACGAGATCGGCCTCTCCTTGGGCACGCTTGTCGGGAGCGGCACCCTGCATGTGATCGACGCGCCGACGGATGTGGCGGTCTATGCGGACGGGAAACGGACCGGTGAGATTCGCCTTTTCCTGGGCGAGCGCGCCGCGTTGACCGTGACGGCGGCATGGAACCGGCGACGTGTGGCGCTCGACGAGAACTCCGCGCTCTGGGACTTCCGGGGAGAGGCGGGCAGCTTTGAGAACGGCGTTTTTACTGCCGGATATACCGGAGAAACACAGGGAACCGTTACGGTGCGGCTCGGCACGGTCACGACTGAGATCCCCGTTTATGTCTTCGGCTTCTCGGACATTCGGGAGCACTGGTGCAAGCCTTATGTGGAGCGTCTCTATGCGGACGGTATCGTTACAGGAACGGGCGGGACCGATTATTCGCCGGATCAGCAGATCCGCCGCGGCGACTTTATGCTGATGCTCTACCGTGCGGCAGGGCGGCCGGAGACGTCCGGGGATTCGCAGTTTCCCGATGTGTCGGCGGATGCGTATTATGCGGAGGCGGTGGCCTGGGCGGCACAGAACGCGATCGCGCTGGGCGGCGAGGACGGCAATTTTGCACCGACGGCTCCGCTGCTTCGGGAACAGGCGTTTGCGTTTGTTACACGCGCGCTTTCCCAGCTCGGGATTGCGTATCCGGCCGGAGATCCGTCGTTTCTGGACGGCTATGCCGACGGCGGGGCCGTCTCCGAATATGCACGTACAGCCGCTGCAACACTTGTGCAGATGGGCGCGGTTCAGGGATCGGACGGGTTTCTGGATCCATTCGGCACGTTGCAGCGCGCACAGATGGCCAAGATCCTCTGCGTCGTTCTGCAGCAGCGCTGAAAAAAGAAAAACAGGTTTGCAAAGGCCGCTCGGAAGAGATTCCGGGCGGCTTTTTTCTATATGACATAATCCCGGACAGGCCGTCATAGATTGTAGCAGGACAAGGGGGCGAAAGCATGGATCGGACAGAAGAACGGGCGGCCCGGTATGATCGGGCGATTCTCTCGCTGCCGGCGGAGCTGCGCGCCTGCGCCCGGCGTCTTGAAATGTCTGCGCGCGCGGACGCGGAGGAACTGCGGCTGCGCGCGGGCCGGGTGGGGACAGTCCTGCTGCCGGAGGGAGAGCGGCCGTTTACCGACCGCATACTGACGCCGCGGGATTTGGACGGTGTTCTGGAGCTTGCTACGCAGGCGTCGGTCCACACAGCCCGCGAGGCGTTCCGGGCCGGGTATATCACCGTGCGCGGCGGGTTTCGAATCGGGATCGGCGGCACGGCGGTAATCCGGGACGGACAGCCGGACGGCTTTCGGGCGGTCTCCTCGCTGGCGCTTCGGATCTCCCGGGAGGTCCGCGGTGCAGGCGAAGAAGTGATCCGGGAACTGACCGGGGAGGGCGCCTTTCGTTCCACGCTGCTGCTGTCGCCGCCGGGCGTCGGAAAAACCACGCTCCTGCGGGATCTGGTCCGGCTCCTTTCGGACGGAGACCCGAAATCGGGCCTGTCGCCGCAGCGGGTATCGCTGGCGGACGAACGGGGAGAAGTCGCGGCGCTGCAGGACGGTGTTCCGCGGATGGATGTGGGCAGACAGACCGACGTTCTGGAGAATTGTCCGAAGGACCGGGCGGTTCTCCAGCTGCTGCGGACCATGAATCCGCAGATCGTCGCGCTGGACGAGGTGACCGCGCCTGAGGACGTTCAGGCGATTCGGTATGCGGCCAACTGCGGCGTACAGATTCTTGCGACCGCGCATGCGGACGGACTGTCGGATCTGCTCGCGCGTCCGCTCTATCGGGAGCTGCTGCGTCTCGGCGTATTCCGTCATGCCGTACTGATTCAAAAAAACGGCAGGACAAGAACGTACAAGGTGATCCGACTGGAGGAGACGATATGATACGGGTGCTTGGAGCGATCCTGCTCCTGTCCGGCGCGGCCGGATGGGGCTTGCGGAGCATTGTGCGCCTGCGCGGCAGGGCGCAGACGCTGACGGCGATCGCCGCGTCGCTTACCTGGATGGAAACGGAGATTCGCGCGCAGATGACGCCGACGCCGGAGCTTCTGGAGCTGCTTGCGCGCGAGTCTGCATATCCTGCCGACGCCTTTTACAGGCAGGTTTTAAGCGGGATGAAGCAGCTGGGGGAGCGACCGTTCGCAGAGGTTTGGCGGACGTCGCTTCTGCATACGCCCGGGCTTGTTCTGGAGCCCGGGGACACGCTTCTTCTGGCGGAGCTGGGCGTGAGTCTGGGTAAATATGACGCCGACGCGCAGGCGCAGGCCGTCCGGCATGTCCGGCAGCGCGCGGAGCTTCTCAGCAGAGAGGCCTGCGCGGCCCGGGATCGGGATTCCAGGGTCCATGCGGCAGCCGGCGTCGCGGCCGGCGTTTTTGCCGTGATGATTCTGTTGTAGCGATGAGGAGAACAGAAGATGGAAATCGATCTGATATTCAAGATTGCAGCCGTCGGAATCATGGTGGCGGTACTGAATCTGCTGCTCTCCCGGGCAGGTCGGGACGAGCAGGCGCTGATGATCACGATTACGGGCCTGATTGTCGTACTCGTCATCGTCATCCGGGAAATATCAGATCTATTTGCGCTGATCAAATCGCTGTTCGGGTTCTGAAATATGGAATGGATCTGGAAAGCGGCCGGGATCGCAGCGGCGGGTTCCGTGCTGGGCCTTCTGCTCCGGAAACATGCTCCGGAAACGGCGTTGCTGCTGGCCGCGGCTCTGACCGGACTTCTGCTTTCTGTCGGGCTGGACGCGCTGCGCGCAGTCGTCCGGTTTGCACGGACGGCCGCGGAACTGTCCGGCGTTTCCGCTCCGGCTGTGACGACGGTTCTGAAGTGCTGCGCCATTGCCGTCGTAACGAAACTGACCTGCGCATTCTGCCGGGATGCGGGACAGGAGGCGGCGGCCGCCGCGCTGGAGCTGGCCGGCTGTGCTGCAGCCGCGTATGTGACCCTGCCGCTTCTCGAAACGGTGCTGGATATGATCAGAAGCTGTATATGAAAGGAAGAAGCATAAAAAAAGGGGTCCTGATTTTGGCGTTTCTGCTGGTTTTCTTCGGCGCGGCCGCAGAGCACGCCCGGGGAATCGACGTCGAAGAACGGCAGGCGTCCGCGCTCGGAACGGGCGCGCTGGAAGACGCCGTCCCGGCCGGCGCCAGAGAAATCCTTGACGACCTTTCCATACAGGACGCGCAGCAGACGGGGCATGTCACCGCAAAACTTAAAGAAGCGCTCTTCCGAAGCGGCGGGAGCCTGATTCAGGAATCGATGAGGGAGAGCATGCAGCTGCTCCTCGTCTGCGCGCTGTGCACACTGCTTCCGTCGGCTTTTGCGCTGGATGCGCGCTGGCGCGCAGGCTGCCGTCTCGCAGGCGTCGCGGCAATGACCGTGCTGGCCGTGCAGAGCGTCCATTCCTTCGGGAGCCTGTGCGCGGAGACGATCCGGGAGATCGGCGGTTTTTCCAGGACATTGCTGCCTGTTTTGGCATCCGCCGCAGCCGCGGGCGGGGCCATGACCTCCGCCGCGGCCAAATACGCGGCGACGGCGCTGTTTATGGACGTGCTGCAGGCGGCGGCGGAGCGGTTGGTTCTGCCGCTTGTCTATGCCTATCTTGCCGCTTCCGTCGGCGCAGCCGCGTTGGAGAACCGGGGACTTGCCGGCGCTGCAGGACTGCTCAAATGGCTTGCTGTCACGGTCCTGGTCTGCATCTCCGTAGCATTTGCCGTCTATCTCTCGCTGACCGGGGTGACGGCAGGTGCGGCAGATGCGGCAGCCGTACGCATAACAAAGTCGGCGATCAGTACGGCGTTTCCGGTAGTAGGCGGGATCCTGTCAGATGCGGCGGCGTCGGTGGCCGGCGGAGCCGTTCTTTTGCGCAATTCCATAGGCGTGTTCGGTCTTGCCGTGGTCTGCGCCGTGTGTCTGCTGCCGCTGCTGCGTATGGCCCTGCATTATCTGCTCTTTAAGGCCGTGGGGACGCTTGCGCTGACGGTCGCGGAAGGCGGGGAGAGCAGACTGATTTCAGCGGTGGGTGGCGCGTACGGGATTTTGTGCGGGATAACAGGTGCGGTGGCGCTGATGATGTATATTTCAATAATATCTGTACTGAAAGTGGTGACGGTGCTTTGATCGACGGAATCCGGACGTGGGTCCTGCATCTGACGGGCGCCGCGCTGCTCGGCGCGGCGGCGCTGACGCTTGCGCCAGAAGGAAAAGTACGGCAGATCGTGTCGCTGGCCTGCGGCGCGGTCATGCTTGCCGCGCTTCTTTCGCCCGGGATCCGGTTTGATTTTGCCGGATACGCGGAGAACCTCGCAGCATACCGGGCCGCGGCGGAGTCTGCATCAACGCTCTTTCGGGCGGAAAATGAGAAGATCAGCCGCCTGCTCATAGAGGAGCGATGCGCCGCATATATATTGGACAAAGGTGACACGCTGGGCGTTGAGGGTCTGCAGATCCGCGTCTATGCGGCCTGGAGCGAGGAAGAGGGGGTGTGGTATCCGTACAGCGCGGCGCTTGCTGCCGCACGTCTGGATGACGCGCAAAAGAAACAGCTGACCGCGTGTCTTGCGGGGGACCTGGGGATCCCGCCGGAGCGGCAGAGCTGGGAACCGTAAGGGGCGAGAGCGAATATGCAGCGAAAAGAGTTGCTTGAGAACATTCGAAAACGGGCGGCTGAACAGCTCCGGAAAAACAAATATCTTTTAGCGCTGATCGTTCTCGGAACCGTGCTGCTGCTGTGGCCGAAGCGCGAACGGTCCGCGGAAGCTCCGGCGGCGACTGTACAGACGTCGGCAGAGATTCAGTTTTCGCTGGAGGAGCAGGAACAGCGTCTGGCCGGGATTCTCTCGGCGATAGAGGGCGCAGGAGAGACACGGGTGATGCTTACGCTGAAAACGAGCACCGAACAGATTCTCGCCCGCGATACCGCCGCAGAGAACACCCGGCGAAACGGAGAGACAGAGGAGGAAAACACGGTGACCACCGTTGTGATCACGGCCGGCAGCGGGCTGCAGTCCACCGTAACGCTGAAGTACGTCTATCCGGAGTATCAGGGCGCCGTTGTCGTTTCCGAAGGCGCCGACAGCGCGGCGGTCCGGCTGGAGCTGACGCAGGCCGTTGCGGCAGTCACCGGCCTTTCCAGCGATAAAATCTCGGTCCTCAGAATGCAGGATCGCGGAGTAGAATCAAATCAATAAGGAGGAGTCTGCATGAAAGTCTTCAAAAGAGACGCTGTAATAGTTACTGTACTGCTGTTTGTCTGCGTTGCGGTCTATCTGAACTGGTCGTACAACCGGAAAGAACACGCCGCGGCAGGAAAGACCGCTGCGGAAGACGCCGCCTCGACGTCCCAAACCGAAGAACCGGCCGACGAAAGCGCGGGCCTGTTCTATATGCAGGAGACAAAACCCGCCGACGAGATTCAGACGCAGGATACGGCGGAGGCGCAGATCCGCGAGTATTTTGCCGGCGTACGGCTATCCCGGCAGCAGGCCCGCGACGAGGCGACAGAGACGCTGCAGGTGGCCTGCGGAACGGAGGGCGCCAGCGCGGAGCTGATCGACGAGGCTGTGGCAAAAATGACGAAAATCGCCGACTGGACCGTTCTGGAGTCGGAGCTGGAGAATCTGATCATGGCCCACGGGTTTTCAGACTGCGTGGTCTATATTCTGGACGACAGCGTCAGTGTGACGGTCCCCGCGCCGGACGGCGGGCTGTCTTCTGCGCTGGTGGCGCAGATCACGGACGTCATCACCGGAGAGACGGAGTATCCCGCCTCTGCGCTGAAGATCATGGAAATCCGCTGACGTGGAGCGAATCTGATTTTTCCGCTTTTCTTTTTCCTGAAAGTGTGATACTATATCCGCGAAGTGCAGGAAATGTGTCTGAACGAGGCAAATGCCCGGATTTCGGACAAAGGACAAAGTTGGAGTGTTCAAAATGAGTGAAACGAAAGAATACATTACCATGCCTGACGACAGAGGCAGCATCAATATTTCCGAAGACGTCATTGCGGCCATTGCCGCCTCCGCCGTAACGGAGGTCGAGGGCGTTCGCGCGCTCTCCGCCGGCGGCAGGGAGCTGATGGGGAAAAAGAACAGCGTTCGCGGCGTGCGCGTCTATGCGGACGACGCCAGCATTACCGTGAACGTGGCCATTCTGGTCAAGCTGGGCTCCGCCGTCAACGAAACCGCTGCGGCCGTTCAGAGCAGTGTGATTTCCGCTGTGGAGTCCATGACCGGGTTCAAGGTTTCCGCCGTGAACGTGAACGTCTGCGGTGTGGTGCTGGACAGAGAGTAGTACACAATCAGCGTGCACAGGTGTGCCGGACGCGGACAGCGGTCGGCGCATCTGTGCACCGTGAATTTCTGTGACCGAAAGGGAGACGCGGACCATGACGAGAACCAGCGCCCGGGAGATTGCAGTGCGCCTTTGCTTTGAAATGTCTGCATCCGACGCGGATGCGGAGACGATTCTGGCGCAGCAGCTGGACCCGGAGTATTTTGAATCGTTGGCGGAAGAGGACGAGCTGTACGCAGAGTATCCAGATGCGGGGCAGCTTGCGTATATCCGAACGCTGGTTCGCGGGATCGGAGGGCACAGCGCGGAGCTGGACGCTTATATCGCCAAGTACGCCACAGGCTGGAAATTTGAACGGATCTCCCGTACGGCGCTCGCCATTATGAAAACGGCGATGTACGAGGTCCTGTATATGCCGGACGTCCCGGACAGCGCCGCCATCAACGAGGCGGTTGAGCTGGCGAAGAAATATGAGGAGCCGGAGACTGTTCCTTTTATCAACGGGGTGCTGGGCACTTTCCATCGTACGGAGGCGGTGTTGCTGTGAGCGGGTGCGCAATTGCTTTTGATACCAGCAACTATACCACGTCGTGCGCATGGTTTGACGGAACGGACGGCGTGAATTCGGGGCGGCTTCTGGATGTGGCGCAGGGACAACTTGGGCTTCGCCAGTCGGACGCCCTGTTTTCGCATGTGAAGCGGCTGCCGGAGATTGTACGGCAGCTGAACCCTGCAGGAACGATCCTTGCCGTCGGCGCGAGCACGAAGCCGCGGGAGACGGAGGATTCCTATATGCCGTGCTTTCTGGCTGGATCGTCACAGGCGGAGGTGCTCGCCGCGCTGCTCGGCGTTCCGTTTTACGCGTTCTCCCACCAGCAGGGACATATCGCCGCCGCTGCCTGGTCTGCGGGGCGGACGGATCTGCTGGACGTGCCGCATCTGGCCTGGCATCTGTCCGGGGGGACGACGGAGCTGCTCTATGTACGGCCGCAGAGCCCGGCGGTGGTGTGCGAGATCGTCGGAGGGACAAGCGACGTGTCTGCCGGCCAGCTGATCGACCGGACGGGTCAGCGGCTGGGGCTGCCGTTTCCCTCTGGAAAAGCGCTGGACAAGCTGGCGGAGGATGCCGTCGGCGGAAACTTCTATCTGCCGAAACGGGATCGCCTCTTTTTTTCGCTCTCCGGTGTGGAGCATAAAATGAAACAGATGGCGGAGCGCGGCGAGCCGGGACCGGAGATCGCCTGCTTTGTTCTGCGTTCCGTGGCGGAGACGGTCCATACGATTACCGCGGCGGCCAGAGAACAGTACGGGGATCTGCCCGTTCTCTATTCCGGCGGCGTCGCCTCCAACGCGCTGCTTCGGCGGCTGACACCGGACGGGCTCTTTGCGCAGCCCAGGTATTCCACGGACAACGCGATGGGGACCGCCATCCTGACCTATCGGGCGGTGAGACACGATGGACAACAAAATCTTTGAAGTTTCCGAAATCAACGAATACATCAAGGCGCTGCTGGACGGAGATCCGGTTCTGGCCGGCGTATTTGTACGCGGCGAATTGTCCAACTACAAAATGTATCCGTCGGGGCATCACTACTTCACGATGAAGGACAGCCAGGGCGCGCTTCGATGCGTCATGTTCCGCGGCAGCGCAGTGAAACTGCGCTTTCGGCCGGAAAACGGCATGAAGGTGATCGCATTCGGCCGGATCGCAGTTTTTCCGAGAGACGGGGCGTATCAGCTGTATGTCAGCGAGCTGACGCCGGACGGCGTCGGAGATCTGCATGTGGCCTTTGAACAGCTGAAGGAAAAGCTGTTTAAGGAAGGGCTTTTTGACGCGGAGCACAAAAAGCCGCTGCCGCGATTTCCGCGCCGGATCGCCGTGATCACATCCGGGGCCGGTGCGGCGGTGCGGGACGTGATCCGGGTGTTGGGCAAGCGTTACCCGCTTGCGGAGGTGGTGATTCTTCCGGTCCGCGTCCAGGGAGAGGAGGCGCCGCCCGAGATCGTGGGCGCCATCCGCTACGCCAACAGATACAAGGTTGCGGATCTGATCATTACCGGCCGCGGCGGCGGGTCGATCGAGGACTTGTGGGCCTTCAACGACGAGCGCGTGGCCCGCGCCATCTATGCCTCGGAGCTGCCGGTGATCTCTGCGGTGGGTCATGAGCCGGACGTTACGATCTCGGATTTCGTGGCGGATCTGCGCGCGGCAACGCCGTCCAATGCGGCTGAGCTGGCGGTGCCGGATCAAAGCGAGCTTCTGCAAAGCCTGCGCTCTGCCGGCGTTCGCGCGGAGCAGGCCATCAGACGGCGGCTTGCTGTAGACAGGCAGCTGCTGGAGACGCTTCGGACAAAGCGGGTCCTGCAGAGTCCGGGAAACTATATCGAGGACAAGCAGGTGCTTCTGGATCATCTGCAGGTTCGGCTCGCCGCGGCGGCGGACAGGACGATGGCGTCCGGCCGGAATTGCTTTTCGGCACTTGCGGCAAAGCTGGATGCGCTGAGTCCGCTGAAGGTGCTCGGCAGAGGATACAGCATTGCAAAGACGGCGGACGGCCGCGTTGTCAAGGCCGCGTCGGACGTGCAGTCGGGCGATCGGCTGCTGCTTCGGCTGCAGGAAGATGAAATCGCCTGTACGGTAGATTGAGAGGGAAAGAAACATGGCGGAAAAGAAACTGAGTTTTGAGGAGTCCGTGGCGCGGCTTGAGGAAATCGTGCGCCTTTTGGAGCAGGGAGACGCGCCGCTTGAACAGGCGCTGACGCTTTTTGAAGAGGGGACGCAGCTGATCCGAAGCTGTGAAAAGCTGCTGGACGCTGCAGAGCAGAAGGTGATCCGGCTGCAGAAGGGCCCGGACGGGACGCCTGTGGAGCAGCCGTTTGACGGGGGAGATGAATGACTTTTCAAGAGCGATATGCCGCCGATCGGGCGCAGATCGAAAAGGCGCTGGCGGAATGCTTCGGTACAGAGAAACGCGGCTTTCCCTTTGACGGGCTTTTGGCCGCGATGGACTACAGCCTGATGGCGGGCGGCAAGCGGATCCGCCCCGTTCTGACGCTTGCGTTTGCGCGTGCGTGCGGCGGCGACCCGGAGTCTGCGCTTCTGGTCGCCTGTGCGGTGGAGCTTCTTCATACTTATTCGCTGATCCATGACGATCTGCCCTGTATGGACAACGACGACCTGCGCCGTGGGAAACCGACGAATCACAAGGCGTTCGGAGAGAGCACGGCCGTTCTGGCCGGAGACGCGCTCCAGGCGGAGGCGTTCGGGATGATCCTGCGCGCACCTCTGCCCGCGGACCGGCGCGCCGCCTGCGCGGAGGCGCTGGCGGACGCCGCGGGGATCGACGGGATCTGCGGCGGTCAGTTCATGGATCTGGATGAGACGGCAGAGACGGTGACGGCCGAATGGCTGCAGGAGCTGCAGAGCCGCAAGACCGGCGCGCTTCTCGTCGCCGCGTGCCGGATGGGCGTGCTTGCCGTCGGCGGAAGCAAGGCGCAGGAGGAGGCGGCCATGCGCTACGGCGCGGCGCTCGGGGCGGCGTTTCAGATCCGGGACGACATGCTGGACGAGCTTGCGGACCCCGCCGCGTTCGGGAAACCGGTGGGCTCCGACCGGGCGAACGGAAAGACGACGTTTATGACGCTTCTGGGCGCGGAGGAATGCGCACGCATGATCGCGCGGTTGACTGCGGCGGCGCAAGAGGCAGTTTTTGCACTGCCAAAGCCGGATTTTCTGGCAGAACTCGCCGAAAAGCTGGCAGAAAGAACGTTTTAAGATATTGAAATCCGGATCGGAATGCGATATAATAATTCACAACCCTGCATACGCAGGGCTTTGACGGCGCAGTATCCTAGTCAGATCTGCCGTCTCCGAAGAAGGGCCTAAAAATCCTTTAAAGGGCATATCTGAGAAACTCCTTGTGCCTGCTGCAAACGCCCAGTTTGGGGTGGGTGCTGGGGGGAGACACGTCCCGTGTCTGCGCATTCAGGGCGCTTTCCAATGGCATGGAAATCCCGACCCTGTCTGTGTGGAGACCTGTTTCTGTGGACAGCCGCAACCCGCTTTCGGTAATCGGCCTGTTTACGGCACAGGATTGAACCTGCAATGCGGTGCAAATGTAAGCGGAGCAACTGCTTCGCCGGTCGCTGTGTGCAGAGTAGCCTGCCTTGCGTGGGATCTGCGGATAGAGGAACTACGTAACTGACGCCATGGCCATGGCGTCAGGGACGATCGCCTCTTGAAATAGGTTCTGCAAAAGAGGATAAGAGACGGTTTGACTGTAGTGGAAAACACCTAGGCTGTCCGCTGGGGCAGACAGGGGATTGCAGTGCGGACTAAGTGGCAGTCGGGTAACGCCCCCTGGCGACAGGGCGTGCGAGGCTTTAATGGGAAACCGCCTGGTCGGCAACGAGAGGCAGCCTCGCGGGAAATCCAACCCGTACCTAAGCCGTAAGATTTACTCTGTCTGCCGCCGTCATTTTTTGCTTTGGTAAGGTATGAAAACGAAACGAAGATTCAGATGGATATTTGAGATCGTGTTGCTGAGCGTCTCCCTTTCGGTGGCGTTTACGTTTGTATCGTCCGAATTGCTGGACGGCGTAGGCTATGTTGCCGCGCTGATCGTGCTGCTTTTCTTCATTACGGTCGGCATTCTGTTCGATATGCTCGGCGTCGCCGTGACAAGCGCCTCGGAGACGCCGTTTCACTCTATGGCGTCCCACCGGGAGCGAGGGGCTGCGGAGGCGATAAAGCTGCTGAAAAACGCGGAAAAAGTCGCCAGCATCTGCAACGACGTGGTCGGAGACATCTGCGGGATCGTCAGCGGCACGACGGCGGCGGTGATCGTGGTGAGTCTTGCAGCGCAGCTGCGGAACGGGAATACGATGGCGCTGCAGCTGCTGATGACGGGGCTGGTGGCCGCGCTGACGATCGGCGGAAAAGCGGCAGGCAAAGCCTTTGCCATCTCCGGCAGCACAAAAATCGTTCTGGCCGCGGGGAAATGCATCGCGTGCGTCAAACGGATCTTTCACCCGCGCAATCGTTGAGCGCGCCGGTGGCAATTCGGATTCTGCATCGGGAAATGAGGCTGCATCTGTGCATGTTCTGAACAAAATTCAGTCGCCGGCGGACGTCAAGGCGCTGGCGCCGGAACAGCTTTCGGAGCTGTGCAGCGAAATACGCGCCTTTCTTGTCGACTCGGTCTCCAGAACCGGAGGACATCTGGCTTCCAATCTGGGCGCGGTCGAGCTGACGGTGGCGATCCACCGCGTATTTGACACGGAAAAAGACAGACTGGTGTTCGACGTAGGACACCAGTGTTATGTACATAAGCTTCTCACCGGCAGGCGGGAAGCCTTTTCCACGCTGCGCCGATTTGGCGGACTGGCCGGATTTCCGAAGCCGTCGGAGAGCGTGCACGACGCGTTCATCGCCGGACACGCCTCCAACGCCATTTCCGTTGCGCTCGGTCTGGCCAGGGCGCGGACCCATATGGGCGCGGATCACAGCGTTATCGCGTTCGTCGGCGACGGCGCGCTGACCGGCGGACTGGCTTACGAAGCGCTCTGTGACGCGGGAGGAAGCGGCGAGCCGCTGATTGTCATCCTGAACGATAACGGGATTGCCATCACGCCAAACGTCGGCGCAATGGCGCGGCATCTGGAGCAGCAGCGGATCAAGCCGGGGTATCTCTCTTTCAAATACGGGTACCGGAAAGTCATGAACAAGTTGCCCGGCGGCAAAGTTTTCTATCGGCTGACGCACCGGATCAAAACCGCTGTCAAAGGCGCCTTTCTGCACGCGAATATGTTTGAAGAGATGGGATTTCAGTACCTGGGGCCGGTGGACGGGCACGACGTAAAGCGGCTGACGCAGCTGCTTGCCTGGGCCAAGAACCTGAACGCGCCTGTGCTGATCCATGCCATTACAAAAAAGGGAAAAGGGTATGCCTTTTCAGAGGAGGCGCCGAGGTCGTATCACGGCGTTCCGCCGTTTGATCCGACGAAAGGCGTGCCGCCGGTTTCCTGTGCGGCGTTTTCCGACGTGTTCGGCGAGACGCTCACGGAGCTTGCGGAACAGGATCCGCGCATTCTTGCCCTGACCGCGGCCATGACCTACGGAACGGGCCTGCAGCAGTTCGCCGCGCGGTATCCCGACCGGTTTTTCGACGTCGGGATCGCGGAGGAACACGCGGTTTCCATGGCGTCCGGTGCGGCAGCAGGCGGCATGATCCCTGTCTTTGCGGTCTATTCCACATTTCTGCAGCGCGCGTATGATATGCTGCTCCACGATATGGCGATTCTGAACGAGCACGTTGTGCTTGCCGTGGACAGGGCCGGCCTTGTCGGCGCGGACGGAGAGACGCATCAGGGGATCTTCGACGTATCCTATCTCAGCGCCGTGCCCGGAATGACGATCTACAGTCCCGCGAGCTTTGCCGAGCTGCGTGATATGCTCCGCTGCGCCGTTCTGGAGACGGTGGGACCGGCTGCGGTCCGCTATCCGAAGGGCGCGGAGGGGAGATATACGGAGGGCGGCGCACTGCCCATACGGACCTTGCGCGCCGGAGAGGACTGCACGATCCTGACGTACGGGATCCAGGTCAACACGGCGCTGGACGCGGCGGACCTTCTCGCAAAAGAAGGGATCCGGACGGAAATCATCAAGCTTGGGGTCCTCGCGCCGCTTGATCTTGCGGCGCTTGCCCGCGCGGCGGAGCGGACCGGGCGCATTTTGGTTCTGGAGGAGTGCATCAAGAGCGGAAGCCTGGGACAGCGACTCGGCGCGTTTCTGGCGGAATCCGGAAGCAGCGCGAAAATCGTGATGAAAAACCTCGGCAGCGACTTTGTTGCGCACGGAACGGTGGAGGAGCTTCGCGCCCTTTGCGGGATCGACGCGGAGAGCGTTGCGGCCGCGCTGCGGGAGATGCTGCGATGAGCACGGCTCGGCTGGATCTCCTGCTTGTGAAGCGGGGCTTGGCGGGAAGCCGTGAACGGGCAAAACAACTGATTCAGAGCGGCGCCGTTTTTGTGGACGGCCGCTGCGCGGACAAGCCCGGCGCGGTCTATGATGAGACCGTCGCTCTGGACCTGCGCGGAGAGATGATGCCCTTTGTAAGCCGCGGCGGTCTTAAGCTGGAAAAGGCGCTGTCTGTGTTCGGGATCGACCCGTCCGGCCTTGTTTGCCTGGACTGCGGCGCTTCTACCGGCGGCTTCACGGACTGTCTGCTGCAGCACGGCGCGGAGAAGGTCTATGCGGTGGATGTGGGCTTTGGACAGCTCGCAGAGAAGCTGCGGCAGGATCCGCGCGTTCTGTCGCTTGAAAAGACCAACGTCCGCTATTTAACCCGGAAAGAGATCCCCGAGGTTCCCGATCTGGTCACGGTGGACGTGTCTTTTATTTCGCTGCGCATGGTTCTGCCTGCGCTGTATGCGCTGACGGAGCCGGGCAGCAGGCTGATCTGCCTGATCAAGCCGCAGTTTGAAGCGGGTCGGGAGAATGTCGGGAAAAAAGGCGTGGTACGGGACCGGAATGTGCACGCGCAGGTGCTGACCGCGTTCTGTCGGTACGCCGAAGAGACGGGTTTTTCCGTGCAGGACATGACGTTTTCGCCCGTTCGCGGTCCGGAAGGGAACATCGAGTACCTCGGTTATCTGCAGCGGGACGGCGTCTCCCGGACGGAGATCGACGTCCGTAAGCTGGCAGAGTCCTCGCATTTGGAGTTGGATACATGAAACAAATTGTGATCTGCACAAATCCTGCCCGGGACGTCCGGTTTGCCGTCACCCGGCAGCTCTGCGCGCTTCTGCGTGCCGGCGGCGCAGAGCCGTTCGTCTGCGTGCTTTCCGCCGCGCCCTTCCCGGAGACGGTCCCGGAGGATCTTCCCGCCTGTACGACCGGCGAAGGCTTTGCGGATGCGGAGCTTGCGATTTCCGTCGGCGGAGACGGAACGCTTCTGCATACCGCCCGGCATGCCTCGGATGCGGGCATACCGGTTCTGGGCGTAAATATGGGGACCAAGGGCTTTCTTACGGAAATTGAGCGGAACGCGCTGACAGACGTCAGGCGCGTTCTGGAGGGGAACTTTGAACTGGATCGGCGCATGATGCTGGACGTCCGGCTTGAACGGGACGGCGAAACGGTCTTTTCGGATTTTGCGCTGAACGACGCCATGGTGGGGGGGATTGGTCGTGTGGTTCCGTTGACGGTTTACGGAGACGGCGGCAGGATCCTTACGTTTTCAGGAGACGGCGTTGTGGTTGCGACGCCGACCGGTTCCACGGCATATTCCATGTCGGCCGGCGGTCCGATCGTTGAGCCGGGCGCCGCGGCGATCCTCGTTACGCCGGTCTGCCCGCATGCGCTGATCGCAAAACCTTGCGTTCTGGCGCCGGAACGGCTGGTCACTGTTGAACTCTGTGCGCTGGAGGGGCGGTCCGCGTATATGTCCGTGGATGGCGGGGAATCGGTGCCGCTTTCCGGCAACGATCGGATCCGCATTTCCAGATCGGCCCGGGAGACCTGCCTTGTGCAGCTGTATGACCAGAGCTTTTACGAGCGCGTAAGCGAACGGCTCGGCGCCTCCATGTGACGCCCGCGCTTTGCGCTCGAATCAAGATGGGCATTTCATGCAAATGAGCATTTTGGAGGATAGAAAAATGGAAGCTTTACGACTTAAAACCATCCGGCAAAAAGCGATTCTCAGCATCATTGAAAAGCAGGACGTCGAGACGCAGAATCAGCTTCTGGACGCGCTGCTGGAAGCGGGCGTAAAAAGTACGCAGGCTACCATTTCCCGCGACATCAAGGAAATGCGTCTTGTCAAGGAGCTGACTCCGCGCGGGACGTACCGGTACGCGGAAGCTGCCCATGGGGCAGACCACTCGGATCGTCTCAGAAAGATTTTCAGAGAGTCTGTGATCTCCTATGACAGCGCCATGAATCTCGTGATCCTGAAAACACTGCCTGGTCTTGCACCGGCCGCATGCAGTGCAGTGGACGGAATGAGCTTTCAGGATCTGGTCGGCACGATTGCCGGCGACGATACCGCGTTTCTCGCCATGCGGGACATCGAAGCGGCGAAGCGTCTTTGCTCGGAGATCGCGACGTTTTTTGCATGATCGGATGAATTGCGTTCCCCGTCGGGAGGAGGTGCGTTCAGTTGCTGGATACGCTGCATATCGAAAATATCGTCGTCATCGAGAAAGCGGATATTGCGTTTGCACCTGGGCTGAACGTGCTTACGGGTGAGACGGGCGCGGGAAAATCGATCGTGATCGACGCCATCGGCGCGGTCCTCGGCGGCAGAACGCCGCGCGAGCTGGTCCGCACCGGTACGGACAGCGCTGCTGTGACAGCCGTTTTCAGCGGCTGCGGCGGGAGCGTGTCCGCCTGGCTGCAGGAAAATGGGATTGAGACGGAAAACGATGAGCTTTTCCTGTCCCGACGGATTACTGCGGACGGGAAAAACACCTGCCGCATCAACGGAACGCCTGTCCCGGTCGCCATGCTTCGCGAACTGGGGAGCCTGCTGCTGGACATCCACGGCCAGAACGACGGACGCCGTCTCCTGGACGAGAAAAACCATCGGGCGTATCTCGACGGCTTCGGTCGTCTTGAAGCGGAGTTTTCCGCATTTGCGGCCCGCTACGGACAGTACCGGGAAACCGTGCGGGAGATGGAAGCCCTGCAGATGGACGAGGGCGAACGGGCGCGGCGGATGGATACGCTGGAGTATCAGATTGCGGAGCTGGAACGGGCCGAGATCCGTCCTGGCGAACTGGAGGAAAAGAAGGCCAGACGGGATCTGCTGAAAAACGCGGAAAAATTCATGTCTGCGGTAGATGAGGCATTTCAGGACCTGTATGGCGGCTCCGGAGATGGCGCCGTCACGCGGATCGAGAACGCGGAGCGATCCGTTTCCGCCGCGGCGAGGTATTCCGAGGAACTCCGCTCCATCGGCGAGCGCCTGACCGATCTCAAATACAACGCGGCCGATATTGCCGAACAGCTGCGGGACTTCCGGGAGAACGCAGAGTTCTCCCCGGAAGAGCTGGACGAGTTGGACGGACGTCTGGACCAGCTGCGGCGTCTCTCCCGGAAATACGGCGGCAGCGAGGAAGAGATGCTCGCGTATCTGGAGCGGTGCCGGGCGGAGCTTGCGGACATGTCTTTCGCGACGGATAAGCTGGCGCATCTGGAAGCGGAGCGAGAGAAACGGCTGCGGGCGGCGGAAGAGGCCGCGGAGCGGCTGTCCGCGGGACGAAAGGCCGCGGCCCGCGTTTTGGAGGAGCGGATCCGGAAGGAGCTTTCCGAGCTTGCCATGAAAGGCGTGCAGTTTGAAGCCTCTGTGTCCGAAGCGCCGCTGAGCGGGACCGGGAAGGACGACGTGGCGTTTCTGATGTCCGCCAACGCCGGAGAAAAACCGGGCCGGATCAGTCGGATCGCCTCCGGCGGCGAGCTCGCGCGGATCATGCTCGCCATGAAGAATGTGCTGGCGGCGTCCGAGGAGATCGGCGCGATGGTCTTCGACGAGGTGGATACGGGCGTATCCGGTGTGGCCGCGCAGCGCGTGGGAGAGAAGCTCGCTGCGCTGGCCGGTGAAAAGCAGGTCATCTGTGTGACCCATCTGCCGCAGATCGCCGTTATGGCCGACTGCCATTTTGCCATTGAAAAGAGCCAGGAAAACGGACGCACGTACACCCATGTGCGGCCGCTCGATCTTGCGGGACGCATGCGGGAGATCGCCCGGCTTACCGGCGGTGAGAACGTCACGGATCTGACGCTGCGGTCCGCGCAGGAACAGCTGGAGGCTGCTGCGGCATACAAAAAGCGCGGTTGACAAACTGCAAAAGATTCGATATAATCCACACAACCTGTTGAACGGAAAGAGTAGCGGCCTCTACGCACGCAAAGAGAGACTCCGGTCTGGTGGAAAGGGGTCCGGCGCGGCTGTGAATACATCCGGGAGGGGACGCGGAGAAAGGCTGTTCTGCCGAGTAGCTGCGTACGTGGGCGCACGTTACAGCGCGGGAGTTGCCAGACTCCGTGAGACCGGATTCCGTGAGGCTCCGGTGAACCAGAGGTGGTACCGCGAGTGATTTCGCCCTCTGTCCCCAGGGACAGGGGGCTTTTTCTGTCTCAGACCGGAAAGGAGAAAGATACCATGCAGATTTATGAGGAACTGGTCGCCCGCGGGTTGATCGCCCAGGTGACCAACGAGGATGAGATCCGCAGGATGGTGAACGAGGGCAGAGCAAAGTTCTATATCGGCTTTGACTGCACTGCGGACAGCCTTACCGCAGGGCATTTCATGGCGCTGACGCTGATGAAGCGTCTGCAGATGGCCGGAAATCAGCCCATTGCGCTGATCGGCGGCGGAACGACGATGATCGGCGACCCGTCCGGCCGCACGGATATGCGCAAAATGCTGACCCGGGAGGACATCGACCACAACGCCGAATGCTTCCGGCGGCAGATGGAGCGGTTCATTGAGTTCGGACCCGGCAAGGCGCTGATGGTGAACAACGCCGACTGGCTGCTGGATCTGAACTACGTGGAGCTTCTGCGGGAGGTGGGCGCCTGCTTCTCCGTGAACAATATGCTCCGCGCAGAGTGCTACAGGCAGCGCATGGAGAAAGGGCTCAGTTTCTTTGAGTTCAATTATATGATCATGCAGTCCTACGACTTTTACTACCTGTTCCAGCACTACGACTGCAACATGCAGTTCGGCGGCGACGATCAGTGGTCCAACATGCTGGGCGGAACGGAGCTGATCCGGAAAAAGCTGGGCAAGGACGCCCACGCCATGACCATCACGCTGCTGACGGATTCCAACGGCAAGAAGATGGGCAAGACCGCCGGCAACGCAGTCTGGCTGGATCCGAACAAGACGTCGCCCTTCGAGTTCTATCAGTACTGGCGGAACGTGGAGGACGCCGACGTGATCAAGTGCCTGATGATGCTGACGTTCCTGCCGGTGGAGGAGATCGAGGCCATGAAGAGCTGGGAGGGCGCGCAGCTGAACCGCGCCAAGGAGATCCTGGCGTATGAGCTGACTTCGCTCGTCCACGGCGAGGAAGAGGCGAAAAAAGCGGAAGCCAGCGCGAAAGCGCTGTTCGGCGGCGGTGCGGACAGCGCAGATATGCCCACGACCACGCTGACGGCGGACGATCTGACCGACGGTAGGATCGACATTCTGACGCTTCTGCAGAAAGCGGAGCTCTGCCCCTCCAAATCGGAGGCGCGCCGCGCCGTTCAGCAGGGCGGCGTGGAGGCGGCCGGCGAAAAGGTGACTGAATTCGGCAAGACCTTTTCGGCGGAGGAGTTGTCCGGTGACGGCGTCGTGCTCCGGCGCGGCAAGAAGAATTACCGGCGGATCGTTCTGCAGTAGACGTCGGCATACGGGCCGGGAAAGGGGGCGAGGAAAATGGCAGATCTGGATACGGGCGTACGGTTTATCAAAGGCGTAGGAGAGCAGCGGGCCAAGTCGCTGAATAAGCTGGGCATTGAGACGCTGCGGGATCTGGTCGGCTATTTCCCCCGCGCCTATGAGGACCGGACCGAAGTCCGGCGCATTTCGCAGCTGGTCCCCGGTGAGACCGTGTGCGTGCTCGCAACGGTGGCCGCCGATCCGAGACTGTCGCACATCCGGAAAGGTCTCGATCTGCTGCGGCTTCGGGCCGTGGACGAGAGCGGATCGCTGTCCATCACTTTTTTCAACCAGAGCTATGTGAAGGATTCTCTGAAGCTCGGGGAGACGTATGCGTTTTACGGGAAAATCGGCGGATCTCTGATCCAGCCGGAGATGACGAACCCCGTATTCGAGCCGGAATCTTCATTTTCGGTCACGCGACGGATCATGCCGGTCTACCGGCTGACGGCGGGCCTCTCTCAGAATCTTGTGGCAAGGTGCGTCGCGCAGGGTCTTGCCGCGTGCGGGGATCTGCTCCCCGATCCGCTTCCCGCGGAGATCCAGCAGACTTATCGTCTGTGCCAGTCCAGGTACGCCTATGAGAACATCCATTTTCCCAAAAGCCCCGAGGATCTGGAGACCGCGCGGCGGAGACTGATTTTTGAAGAGTTTTTCGTTTTTGCCTGCGCGCTGGCCTATATGCGCCGCGGCAGGGTGAAAAAGCAGGGGATCCCGATCCCCGCTCCCGATATGACGGCGTTTTATGAAGCGCTGCCTTTCCGGCTTACCGGCGCGCAGAACAGGGCGGTGGCGGACGCGCTGCGGGACATGGCTGCGGACGAGCCCATGAGCCGGCTGATCCAGGGCGACGTGGGCTCCGGAAAGACGGTCGTGGCAGCGGCCTGTTGTTACGCCGCCGCGCGCGCGGGATTTCAGTCGGCCATGATGGCACCCACCGAGATCCTGGCGGAGCAGCACTGCAGGACGCTTACGGAAATGCTGGAGCCGCTGGGGCTCCATGTGGAACTGCTGACCGGGAAAATGCCCGCAAAGACCAGACGCGAAGTGCTGGCGCGGCTGGAGACCGGCGCGGCGGACGTGGTGGTCGGCACGCACGCGCTGATTTCCGCCGGCGCGGTGTTCGACGCGCTCGGGCTTGTGATCACGGACGAGCAGCACCGGTTCGGCGTAGCGCAGCGCGCCGCGCTGACTGCGAAAGGAACGTCGCCGCACGTGCTGGTCATGTCGGCGACGCCGATCCCGCGCACGCTGGCGCTGATGATGTACGGGGAACTCGACATCTCCGTGATCGACGAGTTGCCGCCCGGACGGACGCCGGTGGAGACCTATGCAGTAGACGAGTCCATGCGCGCGCGCATCTATGCGTTCATGCGCCGCCTTGTGGGCGAAGGACGGCAGATCTACGTGGTCTGCCCGATGGTCGAAGAGAACGAGACCGGCGACGACGGGCTTAAATCGGTTTCCGCCTATGCAAAGCGTCTGCAGGAGGAGATCTTTTCCGATCTGCGCGTCGGATTCGTGCACGGGAAAATGAAGTCAAAAGAAAAGGAGTCCGTCATGCGCGCGTTTGCGGCGGGTGAGCTGGACATTCTTGTGGCGACCACCGTGATCGAAGTGGGTGTCGACGTGCCGAATGCGGCGCTGATGGTGGTGGAGAACGCAGACCGGTTCGGGCTCAGCCAGCTGCATCAGCTGCGGGGCCGTGTCGGGCGCGGAAAGCACCAGTCTTACTGCGTCCTGTTCCGCGGCGGGGGAGACGTCGCAAAGGAGCGTCTGCGCGTCATGTGTGAAACGACGGACGGCTTCAAAATCTCCGAGGAGGACCTGAAGCTGCGCGGTCCCGGCGATTTCTTCGGGAACCGGCAGCACGGACTGCCGGAGATGAAGATCGCGGATCTGAGCCTCGATATCCGTCTGATGCAGGATGCGCAGGCCGCCGCGCAGGAATTGATCGCGGCGGACCCGGAGCTTGCAAGGCCGGAGCACCGGGAGCTTCAGGCCCATGTGCAGCGGATGCTGACAAAGAGTGCGGACACGCTGAATTGAATCGGAGATCAAAATAGGCCGGGATTGGGCTTCCTGAATGAGGATGTCCAACCCCGGTCTTTCTCTGTCGGATCTGCGTCAGCCCGTCTCTGTTCAGAAAGAGTAAAGGAGAGATTCTCCGGCAGAACGTGAAGGTTCGTCTCCGGCGCAAAAGGGAGCGCGATCCCGTACGGCATGTACCGTCTTTCTCGCGCATATATCTGGAACAGACACTTTTGCCGGAGGTGATGGTCCTGAAGCGCAGAAAATCGTTTCTGATCAATACGGCGGTACTGACGGGGGCGTCCCTTGCGATGCGGACGGTGAGCCTCGCGTTTCAGGTTTTTCTTTCCGAACAGATGGGCGCGGCGGGCCTCGGTCTGCTGCAGCTGATCCTGACCGTCAGCATGTTTGCCGCAACGTTCGCAATCTCCGGCGTCCGTTTTGCGTCGACCCGCCTCATTTCCGAGGAACTCGGGCGAGGGAACGATGCGGGCGTGCTGCGTGCTGTGCGGTCTTGTCTGCTCTATGCGCTCTGCTTCGGTGTCGCCGCCGCGCTGTTGCTTCGCTCCGGCGCGCCGCTGATCGGCGCGCGGCTGGTCGGCGATGCGCGCAGCGTCCCGGCGCTTCGGCTTTTATCGCTGAGCCTGCCGTTCCTTGCCATGAGCGCCGTTTTCTCCGGATACTTCACCGCCGCAGGAAAGATCGGCAGATCCGCAGCGGTGCAGGTCGCGGAGCAGCTGATCCGGACCGGAACGGCGGTCCTGCTGCTCTCCGGAAATGCGCCCGTCGACGCGGAACGCGCCTGCACGCTGGTCGTCGCCGGGAATGTGATTGGGGAAATCGTCTCATTTTTGCTGCTTGCGGGACTGTATGCCGCGGACCGCCGCCGATTGCCGCAGTGTGATAAAAAAACGAAGCGGCATTTTGCAGGACGGCTGCTGCGGATCGCGCTGCCGCTTGCATGGACAGCCTATGCAAGGACGGCCATTTCCACGGTGCAGAATCTGCTGGTTCCGCGTGGATTCCGAAAGTCCGGCGCATCGGCTGAACAGGCGCTGGCAGACTACGGACTGATCCAGGGGATGGTTTTCCCCGTTCTGCTTTTCCCGACCGCTCTGTTTGGCGCGCTTTCAGAGCTGGTCGTACCGGAGCTGACCCGCGCGCAGGTCCGGGGCGATGCGCAGGGGATCGAGCGGCGGGCGGCCGAAGTGCTTCGGCTTTGCATGCTGCTGTCCGTCGGCGCGGTGGGATTGCTTCTGGCCTATTCCGACGCACTGGGCGAGACGCTCTATCACAGCGGGTCGGCGGGGCGCTATATGCGTCTGCTTGCCGCTCTGATGCCGATTATGTTTCTGGATACGGTGACGGATGGGATGCTGCGCGGTCTGGGGGAGCAGCTTGCGGTCATGCGGTACAATATTCTGGATTCCGCGGTCAGCACGGTCCTGATCTGGTTTCTGCTGCCCCGGTATGCGCTGGAGGGCTATGTATTCGTCCTTTACTTTTCTGAACTGTTCAATTTTACGCTGAGCGTGAGAAGGCTCAGCCGCGTTGCCCGGCTGCGTCTGCCGTTTCTGGATACGGGAATGGCTGCTGCGGCGGCGGCCGGCGCGGTCAGCACGGCGCAGCTGTCGCTCCGATGGCTGCGCCTTCCGCTGTGCGCGTCGGTCTGGAGCCTGCTCCTGCATGCCGTCGTATCGGGGTGCCTGTATTTTCTTTTTCTGCGTCTTCTGGGCGTCGTCCGGAAAAACGATTCGGTTTTTCAAAGATTCCGCCTGCGGCTTGGAGAAAGTCACAGATTCTTTCGCGGCGGCTGCTAAAAAAATATCGAATTCACTCTTTCAAAAACAGTCGAAAGGTGGTATTATATTTTGTGGAAAGTTTCTTAGGCACCGGGACAAGAAAGGAGTTCCATCATGGCTGAAAAAACATTGGGCGAAAACATCAAAAAATTGGGCTTTGGCCTCATGCGTCTGCCTGAAAAGGATGGGGAGATCGACGTCGAGCTGGTCAAGAAGATGGTCGACCTCTTCATTGCGAGAGGGTTTACCTATTTTGACACCGCGTACGTGTACAACAACGGCGGGTCCGAGCTCGCCGCCAAGGCTGCTCTGGTGGAACGGTATCCCAGAGAGTCCTTCCAGCTGGCGGACAAGCTGCCGATGGGCGTTGTGCAGACGGAAGAGGACCTGCCCAAGGCATTCCAGACCTCGCTGGAGCGGACGGGCGCCGGTTATTTTGACTTCTATCTGCTCCATGCGCTGGGCGCGGAGAGCGCGGCGAAGGCCGACCGACTCGGCTGCTGGGCATTCATTCAGGAGATGAAGGCCAAGGGCCTGATTCGCCATATCGGCTTCTCTTTCCATGACAAGGCCGACGTGCTGGACGACATCCTGACGAGACACCCCGAGGTGGAGTTTGTTCAGCTTCAGATCAATTATTATGACTGGGACAGCGAGAACGTCCAGTCCAGGCTCTGCTATGAGGTCGCGCGGAAGCACGGTAAATATGTGACGATTATGGAGCCTGTGAAGGGCGGCGCCCTTGCGACGGAAGAGGCGAACGTTACCAAGCTGTTCCGGGATGCCGATCCCAACGCCTCCAACGCCTCTTGGGCTGTCCGGTTTGCCGCTTCTCTGGACGGCGTGATCGTCGCGCTGAGCGGCATGTCGAATCTGGAGCAGGTAGAGGACAACACGGGTTACATGGAGAACTTCAAGCCCCTGACCGACGCGGAACGCGAAATCGTATTCAAGGCGGCGGACATTCTGAAGTCCATTCCCGGCATTCCCTGCACCTCCTGTCGGTACTGCGTGGATGGCTGCCCGATGGAGATCGGGATCCCCCGCATCATCGCGGTCTACAACGATTATCTGCGGTACGGGATTCTGCCCGTTGCCCAGCGCAGCTATGCATTTGCCACGGGCCGCGGCGCGAAAGCCTCTGCCTGCATCGAGTGCCGCGCCTGCGAGGGAACCTGCCCGCAGCACATTGAGATCACGGATGTTCTGAAAAAGGCGGTTGAACTTTTCGAATAAAATAAAACAGACCTGAAGCAGAGAAACCGGCCTGTGATTGGGGAGGAAAAAAGGTGGACGAGAAGATAAGGCGCGATTTGCAGAAGTTTGCTCTGCAAATTCGTATCGCAGCGACGGAAGCTCTGAAGTCCTGCGGCTTCGGACATATCGGCGGAATCATGAGTATCGCAGATGTGGTTGCAGTGCTGTATGGCGCAGTGCTGAAGTTCGATCCGCAGATTCCTCTCTGGGCAGATCGGGACAAGGTCGTCTGTTCAAAAGGACATGCTGCCCCGGCTCTGCATGCGGCGCTCGCGCTGAAAGGGTTTTTCCCCTATGAGGAGCTGAAAACGCTGAATAAGCCCGGCACGAGACTTCCCAGTCATTGCGACGGCGTGAAAACGCCGGGGCTGGATATGACGGCCGGCTCGTTGGGGCAGGGTACCTCCGTGGCGGTCGGTATGGCGCTCGGAGACAGGCTGAACGGCCGGCAGAGCCGCACGTTTCTGATCGTCGGCGACGGCGAGCTGAACGAGGGACAGCCCTGGGAAGCCGCGATGTTTGCCGCTGCGAAAAAGCTGACAAATCTGGTCTGGCTGATTGACTGGAACAAAAAGCAGCTGGACGGACCGGTGGACAAGATCCTGCCGCAGGGCGATCTGGAAGCAAAATTTGCGTCGTTCGGGTTTGACGCCGTGACCGTCAACGGACAGGATGTGGAACAGCTGTATACCGTACTTACCAGACCCGCGGGGGACAAGCCTCTGGCCGTAATAATGGATACGATCAAGGGCGCCGGCGTCCGGGAACTGGAAGAGATGGATAACTGCCACAGCGTTACCGTGGGCGAAGAGGTCTGGGACAGATGGCTTGCCGAACTGAACGGCAAACTGGAGAATCTGGAGAAGGAGGCGGCGGCATGTCTGTGATCTACAACGGCGAAGTTGATTCGCGCACCTTCAAGCAGGTTTTTGCGTCCGCCTTTGAGAAAATGGCGGCGGAGGATCCGGGGTTCATCTATCTGGACGCGGATCTGATGTCCAGCCTCGGCACGACCAAATTCGCGGCGGACCATCCGGATAAGGCGATCAACTGCGGCATTGCGGAGGCCAATATGGTGGGGATCGCCTGCGGTCTTTCCGCGGTCGGGTTCAAGCCTTACGTCCATTCCTTTGCGCCCTTTGCTTCCAGACGCTGCTACGATCAGGCCTTTATCTCCGGCGCGTACGCGCACAAGGCAATCACCGTGATCGGCTCCGATCCCGGCGTCTGCGCGGGCTTCAACGGCGGTACGCACATGCCCTTTGAGGATCTGGCGCTGTACCGTGCCGTTCCGGAGGCAACGGTGCTGGATGTTTCGGACATTCCTATGCTGGCGAATCTTCTGCCGAAGCTGAAGGACCTTCCCGGCGTCAAATACATCCGGAGCGCAAGAAAGAATCCGGTGAAGATCTACTCCGACGATACGGATTTCGAGATCGGAAAAGGCGCCGTTCTGCGGGATGGCAGGGACGCCGTGATCATCGCCTGCGATATTATGACGGCGAAAGCTCTCGCGGCGGCGGAGACGCTTGCGGCGGAAGGGATCGACGCGGCCGTGATCGATATGTATTCTCTGAAGCCCATCGACGCGGAGCTGATCCTGGAATATGCCGAGAAGACCGGCGCGGTCGTTACGGCGGAGAACCACAACAAGTACGGTGCGCTTTACAGCGCAGTCTCGGAGGTGCTGGCTGCCGGACGGCCCACGCCGCTGGAATATGTCGCGGTGGAGGACTGCTTCGGCGCGGTCGGACCGCAGTCCTATCTGGAGGAGCGGTTCGGGCTTACCTCGGCGCACATTGCCGACAGGGTCCGCGCGGTGATTGCGAGAAAATAAAAAACAGCATAAAGGCGGCGCCTGTACAAGCAGGCGCCGCCTTTTTTTCGGAAAAGGTTTTGCTTTGCGGAGCGATTGTCGGACTGGAATCAGATCCGAAAGGGGAGCCGGATCCCGACGGTCTCGCCCTGCAGCAGGAGAAAGAAAAAAACGATCAGCAGGATATGTATGGCAAGGAGGATCGGCACGCCGTACCGGAATTTCGCGTGCCGCGTCTTATGCCGGAATGTCCGCATGGCGAGCAGCGCGCCGCACGCCCCGCCCAGCGCGGCAACGCTCAGCAGCGCTCTTTCCGATATGCGCCGCTTCTTTTTCCTCGCTCTGGACTTGTCCAGCCCGTACAGGCAGAAAGCAATCAGATTGATTGCAAGCAGATAGAGATATAATCCCCAAAAACGCATGATTCTCTCCTTATGTACGCAGGGGGATCTCCCTGCGTTGAATTGATCGATTATGCACGTTCTCCGGAGACGTCGCGCTCGCGAAACAGCAGAGAGATGCACCAGACGGCCGCAAGGCCGACCAGCGTGTAAATCACCCGGCTGATCGAAGCGGTCTGTCCGCCGAACAGAAATGCCACAAGATCAAATTTGAAAATTCCGACAAGGCCCCAGTTGAGACCGCCAATGATCGCAAGAACAAGCGCGATTCGATCCATGATCACAGTCGATTCCTCCTATCGATGCGGATGGACTCTCCGCACGCGCCGAACGATAAGCCTCGGCGCGGCGGCCGCCGCATCCATACTATGCCCGCTTTTCATCATAATATGTACCGAAAACGAGGATTCCGGCCGGATCACGTATACAGCATAGCATGAATGGCGTCTTTTGAAAATTCCTGTTTTCAAAAAAAGTGAAATGTAGTATAATCAGTCAGAATCCAACTGCCCTAAAGGGAGGAATTACAGAATGGAAGAGATTCTGAAGCTGCTGGAAGAGGACGGCAGATATACCGCTGCGCAGATCGCAGCCATGCTCGGCAGAGACGAGGCGGAGGTGGCGGCGCAGATCGCGGAATATGAGGAAAAGCAGATCATTCTCGGGTATCCCGCTCTGATCGACTGGGATAAGACGGGCGGCGAGACCGTGACCGCTTTGATCGAAGTCAAGATCGCCCCGCAGCGCGGCGACGGGTTCGAGCGAGTCGCGGAAAGGATCTATCAGTACGACGAGGTGGAGAGCCTGTATCTGATGTCCGGCGCGTACGATCTGGCTGTGACCATTTCCGGCAGAACGCTGCGGGAGGTTGCGGAGTTTGTCAGCGCGCATCTTGCGCCGATCGACGGCGTTACGGGGACGGCGACCCATTTCATTCTCAAGCGCTATAAGGATAAACATCGCCTGTTTTCCAAACTTCCGGAGCAGGAAGAAAGGATGCTCTTTGTATGATCGACTATGCTTCTGCGCTGTCCGGGCGCGTTAAAGAGATCCAGCCCTCCGGGATCCGCAAGTTCTTTGATCTTCTGGAGGGAATGCCGGACGCCATCTCGCTCAGCGTCGGCGAACCGGATTTTGTCACGCCCTGGCACATTCGGGATGCGGGCATCTATTCTCTGGAAAAAGGGTTTACCAAGTACACCTCCAACGCAGGTCTGATGGATCTGCGCCGGGAGCTTTCCAGATACATGCTGCGGAAATTTGACCTGACCTATGATCCGGCGCGGCAGCTGCTGATCACGGTCGGCGGCAGCGAGGGGATCGACATTGCGATCCGCGCGTTGGTGGATCAGGGGGACGAAGTCGTCATTCCCGTACCGTCCTTTGTCTGTTACGGGCCGATCGTCTCCATGTCGGGCGGCAATCCCGTGTATATCGAGACGAAAGTGGAAAACGAGTTTCGTCTGACTGCTGAGGAAGTGCGCAGCGCGATCACGCCGCGGACCAAGGCGATTCTCCTGCCGTTCCCGAACAACCCGACCGGCGCCGTGATGGAGCGAGCCGATCTGGAAGCCATTGCAGACGTGCTCCGGGGTACGAATATCATTGTCCTTGCGGATGAGATTTATGCAGAGCTGACGTACGGCGGAAAGCATGTGTCCATGGCGAATATCCCGGACATGTACGCGCGCACGGTCGTTATCAGCGGTTTTTCAAAGAGCCATTCAATGACCGGCTGGCGTATGGGGTACATCTGCGGACCTGCGGAACTGATCCGGCAGATGACAAAAATCCACCAGTATGCGATCATGTGCGCGCCTACGACCAGTCAGTATGCGGCGCTGGAGGCCGTCAAGGACGGGGACAAGGACGTGGAGATGATGCGCCGCGAGTACGATTACCGCCGGCATTTTCTTCTGGAGGAGCTCGCGGAGGCGGGACTCAGCTGTTTTGAGCCGAGAGGCGCTTTTTACGCGTTTCCCAGCATTCGGAGCACCGGACTGAGCTCCGATGCGTTCTGCGAACGCTTCCTGCAGGAGGAGCACGTGGCCGTGGTGCCCGGAACCGCGTTCGGCCAGGGCGGAGAAGGCTTTGTCCGGATCAGTTATGCCCGCTCGATCGGTGATCTTGCAGAGGCGATGAACAGATTGAAGCGGTTCCTCAACCGTCTTTGAGTTATCAAAATCAAAACAGTCTGGAGGGAGGACGGAGTGCCGGAAGTACGGGAGAAGGCCTGGTCGAAGCTGAATCTGACGCTGGACGTGCTCGGCGCGCGTCCGGATGGGTTTCATGAGGTGAAAATGGTCATGCAGACCGTCACTCTGCACGACGACCTGCGCATCTGCTGCATGCCGGGGACCGGAAACGCGACGGTCCGCACAAACCGTCCGTATATTCCGGGCGATCTGCGCAACATTGCCGCAAAGGCCGCAGTCCTGTTTTTCTCCTCTCTGGATATACGGGACACAGACGCGGTGATCCATATCAGAAAACGGATCCCGGTCGGCGCGGGAATGGCCGGCGGGAGCGCGGACGCGGCTGCAGTCCTGCGCGGAATGAACCGAATGTTCGCCGCGGGGCTTTCCGTACGGGAGCTGGAAACACTGGGCGCCTCTCTGGGCTCCGACGTGCCGTTTTGTATTGCGGGCGGGACTGTGGTGGCGACCGGACGGGGGGAGGTCCTGCAGCAGCTGCCCGCCTTGCCGGACTGCCGGTTTGCGATCTGCAAGCCGTCGTTTTCCGCCTCTACGCCGGAACTCTATCATAGACTGGACAGTACCGACGTGACCTGCCATCCGGATACGGACGGTGTTCTGGCTGCTTTGCAAACAGGCTCGCTCTGCGGCGTTGCGCATCGGGTGTTCAATGTGTTTGAATCGGCGATGGGCAGACATGGGCGGGAAATCTCCCGGATCAAGGACACAATGTTCGATCACGGTGCGATCGGCGCCGCCATGACAGGAACCGGTTCCGCCGTGTTCGGCATTTTCCGGGAGGAGACTGCGGCGCAGGCTGCATGCAGCGCGCTGAAGCCGGAATACAGAGAGTGCTTTACGGCGCAGCCGCTTGCGCGGCTTGCCCTGTAAACTGCGTTTAGAATTCATAGGAACGGCCCATACTTTTTCGGTATGGGTCGTTTTTGTCTCCCAAGCTGTGGTACATATCGGAAAGGAGACGGGTTATGAAACTGAAAAGATGGGAAGCGGCGCTTGCCGTTACTCTGGTCGCGGCGCTGTGCATGGGGGTTCTGCTGCAGAAGGAGCAGAACGCTCTGGCCGATAAGCTGATTCGGCTGCATGTCACTGCCAACTCTGACCGCGAAGAGGACCAGGTTCTGAAGCTCGCGGTACGGGACAGGGTGCTGGAGGAGACGGAGCGGCTGCTGGACGGCTGTACGGAAAAGGCGGACGCGGAGGCGCGGCTGACACAGCATCTCGACTTTCTGCGGGAAACCGCGCAGGATACGGTCACAGCGGCCGGTTATCCCTATCGTGTCGCCGTCTCCCTGGCGGAAGAGAGCTTTCCGACACGGACCTATGATACGTTTGCGCTTCCGGCCGGGACCTATACGTCTCTGCGTATCCGCATCGGAGACGCGGCGGGGAAAAATTGGTGGTGCCTGCTCTTCCCGCCGATCTGCACAGGAACGGCGCTTGAACAGGACGCTGCGATGATGACGCTCTCCGAAGAAGAACGGTCGCTGATCACAATGGACGGCACGGAATATGTGATCAAATTCAAGACCATGGAGCTGCTGGAAAAGCTCAGATCCTTATTCAGAAATCTGCGGTAAAGCCGAAGCCTCTTTTCTCACCGCGGCCGGAGAGCGCCCGCCTCCGGGCGTTTTGCATCTGGAAAGCGGCCTGGAATTATGGTAAAATAGATGCAAACAGGTTTGTGGGAGCGTGCTATGCAGACACAGAAACAGTATGACATTGCCGTTGTCGGTGCAGGACCCGCGGGCGCGACCTTTGCGCGGCTTGTCGGGCGGGACCGGCGGATCCTGCTTCTGGACGGCGCGGCAGGAGGGAAACCCTGCGGGGGCCTCCTCTCGCCGGACGCACAGCGCGCGCTGGCGCGCTTTGATCTGACGCTGCCGAAAGAGATCCTGGTGGATCCGCAGATCTTTGCCGTTCGGACCGTGGATTTGAAAACCGGAGCGGAGCGGTATTATCAGCGCCTGTACATCAATCTGAACCGTGAGAAGTTCGACCGCTGGCTGCTCTCGCTTCTGCCGGACAATGTGGAACTTGTCAAGGGCAGGTGCGTCGGCATTGAGAAAACGGCGGACGGATTTGAAATCGCCTATGTCGACGAGAACGGCGTGCGCCGCCTCGCCTCGGCACAGACGCTGGTCGGCGCGGACGGCGCCTCGTCCATTGTGCGCCGCCGGTTTTTCGGCGACCGGAAAGTCCGTACCTACACCGCGATCCAGCAGTGGTTTCCGTCCGAAGAGGGGAATCCCTTTTATTCCTGTATTTTTGACCCGGAGACCAGCAACTGCTGCTCCTGGTCGATCCATAAGGACAATTATCTGATTTTCGGCGGCGCGTTTGCGCTGCAGGACAGCCGCGCCTGCTTTGAGCGGCAGAAGGCGAAGCTTGCCGCATTCGGTTTCCGTCTGGGGGAACCTGTGAAGACGGAGGCCTGCCTCGTATACCGTCCCAATCGCTTCCGCAGTCTGTGCTGCGGGTCGGACGGCGTATATCTGATCGGGGAGGCGGCCGGCTTCATCAGCCCCAGCTCCCTGGAGGGCATCAGCTATGCCATCAACAGCGCGGTCTCGCTGGCGGACAGTTTTTCTGCAAAGCCGTCCCGCCGAAGCGCCGTCTATCGGCGGAAAACGATCTGCCTGCGGCTGAAGCTCATGCTGAAAACGCTGAAATGTCCGTTCATGTATACGCCGTTCCTGCGGCGGATCGTCATGTGGTCAGGACTGTCCAGCATGCGTCTGCATGACGGACCGCGATAACCGGAATCTTGAAGGAGAAACGTTCATGATCACCATCATTACCGGACGAAGCGGCAGCGGAAAAACTGCATATTGTCTCGAGCAGATCCGCGCATCGGGAGCAGTGGGAAAAAAGTCGATCCTGCTTGTTCCTGAACAGTATTCCCATGACGCGGAGCGGCTCCTCTGCCGTGCCTGCGGCAACGGAGCAAGTCTGTATGCGGAGGTTCTGAGCTTTTCCCGGCTCTGCCTGCGCGTTCAGTCCGAAACGGACGCGCCGTCCCGAAAAACGCTGAACGCCGGCGGGCGGATCCTGCTGATGCGGCTGGCGCTGCAGAACGCCGCGCCACAGCTCCGGATTTTCGGCGGTGACCGGCAGCGGGCGGAGTTTCTGGAGAGCCTGCTTCGTACATACGACGCGTTCAAAACGGCGCAGGTGACCTGCGCGGCCATGCTGCGCGCATCGGAGCGGATCGGCGGCGCGCTGGGAGACAAACTGCGGGATCTGTCTTTGCTGTTTGAGACCTATGAGGCGCTGATCCCTGCGGAGGTATGCGACCCGCGCGACCGGATGGAAGAGTTGGTAGATCTGCTGGAATTCACGTCCTTTGTGCAGCGGGAGGTCTTTGTAGACGGATTTACGGACTTTACGCCGCAGGAGCGGCACGCGCTGGAGTGCTTTGTCCGCGCCGGCGCAGACGTGACGGTGTGCCTGACCTGCGACAGCCTGTCAGGCGACGACGCGCTGTTTGCAAATTCAAGACGCGCCGGCGTTCAGCTCGTTCAGCTGGCAAAAACATACGACCGGACGTGGCAGGAGATCACTCTGGATCGGGATGACCGCGACCGTGCGCCGGAGCTGCAGTTTGTAGAGCAGATGCTGTTCTCCGCCGAGGACGCGGTTCTGCCCGGTGATAACACGGCGGTGGAGCTGTACCGCGCCGCGTCGTTTGCGGAGGAGTGTGAGCTTGCAGCGGCGCAGGCGATCCGGCTTGTGCAGGAGAACGGATACCGCTGGCGCGATATTGCCGTTGCGGCGCCGGACTGGAGCATCTACGCCGATCTGGCGGATGGAATCTTTGCCAAATACGACGTGCCGGTGATGCAGGCGGCAAAAACCGACATTCTGGAAAAACCTGTGCTGGCGCTGGTCATTGCCGCACTGGAGATTTTGGGTGACGGCTGGAGCGTTCCGAGCATGCTCCGGTATCTGAAAACGAATCTGACCGGGATTACCCTGGAGGAGCGGGACATCCTGGAAAACTATCTTCTGAAATGGAACATCCGAGGCGCACGGATCTGGTGCCGCGAGAACGCCTGGCAGCAGAACCCGAGCGGGTTTTCCGATGAGATCAAGGAAGCGGACGCTGCGCTGCTTGCGCAGATCGATGTGCTGCGTCGAAAGACGGCCCTGCCGCTCTCGCATCTGCAGAAACGGATGCGGAGCGCGGGGAACGCGAAAAAAATGACGATGGCGCTGTATGACTTTCTGGAGGAGATCCGTCTGCCGACGCTGCTGCAGGAAAAAGCGGCCGCATTCCGGGCAAACGGACGCCTGCAGTTGGCGGACGAGTATGCGCAGGTCTGGGAGATTCTCGTTTCCGCGATGGAGCAGACGGCAGATCTGCTGGGGGAAATGCCGATGGACGCGGAAACGTTCGCGGCGCTGTTCCGGCTGCTGCTCTCCCAATATGAGATCGGGACGATCCCGGTCTCGCTTGACCGCGTGGGCGTCGGCAGCATGACGCGGATGCGCCGCCGCGACATTCGCTGCCTGATCTTTCTGGGCGCATCGGACGGCAGCCTGCCAGGCATTTCGGAATCGTCGGGTTTGCTGACAGACCGTGAGTGCGAGCTGCTGGCAGAAGCGGGCGCAGACCTCGGAGAAGTGCCGGAAATACGGATCGAGCGGGCGATCAACGACATTTACACAGCCTTTACGCTTCCGTCCCGGCATTTGACTGTGAGTTATTCTGCCGAGGGGGAGAGCGGCCGGCCCGCGTTTGTTCTGACACGCCTTTCGCATCTGCTGCACACGCAGATCCAAAGCGTGCCGTCCGAAATCCGCACCTATGCCGAACTGCCCTGCTTTGAGCTGGCGGCCGCGGGAGACGGCGAGCTTGCCCGCGCGGCTGATGCGGTGTTTCTTGCCAGGCCCGGGCAGCGGGACCTGCTCCTGCGTACGCGGGAGGCGTCGCGCATCTCCCGCGGTCGGCTTTCCGCCCTGGCGACGGAAAAGCTGTACGGCAAACGACTGCAAATGTCTGCTTCGCGCGTGGACCGGTTTCGATCCTGTCAGTTTTCCTATTTCCTGCAGTACGGTCTGCGCGCAAAACCGCGAAAACAGGCGGCGATGGACGCGCTGGAGGCGGGGACCTTTATACATTACCTGCTGGAGAACGTGTCGCGGGAGGCGGACGCTGCAGGAGGATTTGCCGCTTTGACGGAAACGCGGTGCCGGGAGCTGTGCAGAAAATACGTGAACTCCTATATAGATTCAAAGCTGGACGGACTGCAGGACAAGTCCGCCCGGTTCCGGTATCTTTTCAACCGCCTGGCCCGCGATGCGGAAGAAATCGTCCTGAATCTTTGCAAGGAACTCGCGGTTTCGGATTTCAAACCGCTTGCGTTTGAACTGAATTTTGCGCCCGACGGCGATCTGCCGCCTGCGGAGGTGACGGACGGAGAACTATCGGTCGAAATCAGAGGGAAAGCGGACCGCGTTGACGGCTGGGTCCATGATGGGAAGTTGTATCTCCGCGTCGTAGACTACAAGACCGGCGTCAAATCGTTCAGCCTGTCCGACGTCTGGTACGGGATGGGCATGCAGATGCTGATCTACCTGTTCATGCTGGAGAAATACGGATCTGCGCGTTTCGGACGGGAGATCGTCCCGGCGGGCGTGCTCTATATGCCTGCTAGAGACGAGACGGTAAAGGCCGCCCGCGGTACGCCGCCGGCGGAAATCGAGCGCGCGCGGGAAAAAGGGCTGAAACGGAACGGACTTCTGCTGAAGGATCCGGACGTTCTGGCTGCCATGGACCACGGGAACCCGCCGCGGTATCTGCCGATCAAATTCAATAAGGACGGGCTCACGGATGAGAGCGTCGCATCGGCGGAACGGCTGGGAAAGCTTTCAGGGCACATCCGGGACAGTCTGCTGGAGATGGGGCGGCGCCTCAGCAGCGGAGAGATTGAGGCAGACCCGTACTATCGATCCGGCAACAGCACCCCGTGCCTCTACTGCGAGTATTTTGAGGCATGTCATTTCGACGAGAATACGGACAAGAGACGGTATCTGACAAACCTGAAGCCGGCGGAAGTCTGGAAGAGGATCGAGGAGGCGCAGAATGGAAAAGTCTGAGATCAAGCTGACGCCGGAACAGGCGGCTGCGGTCTGCAACCGGGGCGGGGATCTTCTGGTCGCCGCCGCGGCAGGGAGCGGAAAGACCCGCGTGCTGGTGGAGCGTGTGCTGTCCTATGTGACGGACCCGGACGCACCGTACGGGATCGACGAGTTTTTGATTATTACCTATACGAATGCCGCGGCAGCGGAACTGCGGGGGCGGATTCTGGACGCGCTCTCGGAGCGGCTCGCAGCGGACCCCTACAATATGGCGCTGCGGCGGCAGACCCGGCTCTGTTACAAGGCGCAGATCGGTACGATCCACAGCTTTTGCTCGGGTCTGCTCCGCGAAAACGCGTTTCGGCTTAACATCAGCCCGGATTTTCGTGTGTTGGACGATGGAGAGAGCAAGCTGCTGAAGGCGTCTGTTCTGGACGCCCTGCTGGAGGAACAGTATGAAGCGATCTCGCTGGACAGCCCGTTTGCGGAGCTGGTGGACGCCATGTCGGCCGGAAGAGACGACGCAAAGCTCGCGGCCGTCCTTTTGGACGCCTATGAGAAGCTGCAGAGTCAGCCGGACCCGGAGGCCTGGGTCGCGTCTCTCCTGCTGCAGCTGGAGATCCCGGAGGGAACGGATGCCGGGGAGACGATCTGGGGCGGCGTGCTCCTGAACCGCGTGGCTGACGTCGCCGCATTCTGGTCCGAACGCATGGAAAAGCTGCTCCGGGAGGCGGACGACGTATTCTATGCGGGGTACGGGCCCTCGCTGGAGCAGACGCTGGACGGTCTGCGCACGCTGCACAGCGCCGCGCAGTCGGGGCGCTGGGACGATGCCCTGCGCGCCGTCGATGTCCCGTTCCCGTCCGGCATGGTGCGTGGGAACAATTATGAACAGGAAAAGGCAATTCGCCAAAAGTGCAAGGATGAGGTCAAACGGCTGAAGAAGCTGCTGGAGGCGGACTCTGCGGTCCTGCTGGAGGATATGCGGCAGGCTGCGCCCATGATCCGGGAGCTGTACAGACTTGTTCTGGAGCTTGAACGTCGTTATGCCGCAGAGAAGCGGCGGCGCGGCGCGGTGGATTTTTCAGATCAGGAGCACATGGCGCTGAAGCTCCTGTATGACCCGGCAGCTCAGGCTCCTACGCCGCTTGCCGCGAACGTCGCCGCGCGGTACAGGGAGATCCTTGTGGATGAATATCAGGATGTAAACCCGGTGCAGGAGCGCATTTTCTCTGCCCTGTCCGAAGGGCGCGGAAATCTGTTCATGGTGGGGGACGTAAAGCAGTCCATCTACCGGTTCCGGCTGGCCGATCCGACGATCTTTCTGCACAAGTACAACACGTTTGCCGACGCCGATTCTGCGGCGGACGGCGCGCCGCGGAGGATTCTGCTCACCCGGAATTTCCGGTCTCGGGCGGGCGTTCTGGATGCGGTCAACTTTGTGTTCTCTAACGTCATGTCGGTCCCGTTCGGCGAGATGGAGTATACAGAGCGCGAGTATCTGTACGCCGGCGCACCGCAGCCGCCGACGCAGGAGCCGGCCGTAGAGCTCGACGTTCTGAGCATGTGCGGCGAGACGGACGAGGCGTGGGAAGAGTCGCCCAAACGGGGGGAATGCGAGGCGGCGTTTGTCGCGGAGCGGATCGGGGAACTGATAAAGTCCTTTCGTGTGCCGGAAGGGGATGGAGACCGCCCGCTTCGCTACGGGGACATTGCAATCCTGCTGCGTTCCGCCAATAAAAAGAGCGAGAGGTATGCGGAAGCGCTCCGCAGCGCAGGGATCCCGGTCGCGTCGCCAGGCGGCGTCGGCTTCTTCCAGACGCTGGAGGTTTCGGTTGTTTTGTCGCTGCTCTCCGTGATCGACAATCCCCGGCAGGATATCCCGCTGATCTCCGTTCTGTGCAGCCCGATTTTCGGTTTTACCGCGGATGATCTCGCGGAGATCCGGACAGCAGACCGGTTGGCAGACTTTTTCGATGCGCTGTGCGCCAACGCGGCGCGCTCGGAAAAATGCCGGCAGTTCCTGAAACTGCTGGAGGACTTCCGCTCTGTTGCGGCGGACCTGTCCGTCAGCGCCCTGCTCTGGCAGATCTACAGCGTCACCGGCGTCACCGCCGTAATGGGCGCCATGTACGGCGGCGAGGCCAGAAAGCAGAATCTGATGCTTCTGCTGGAATATGCCGTGACCTTTGAAAAGAACGGGTACAAGGGTCTCTACAGTTTTATCAGCTATCTGCGTGAGCTTCAGGCGCGCAACTCTGAACCGAAGCTCCAGGCCGCGTCTGCGGAGGACGCCGTGCAGATCATGACCATCCATAAGTCCAAGGGCCTTGAATTTCCGGTGGTGATTGCGGCAGGACTTTCCGATTCGATCAATACGACGAATCTGCACAATGATCTTCTCGTCCACACGCGCCTCGGCGTTGGACCCAGGCTCCGCATAAAGTCGCAGCATCTGGAGTATAACACGCTGGCGCGGCTCGCGATCTCGGAGGCGAGCAGGACAGAATTGCTGGCTGAGGAGCTGCGCGTGCTCTATGTCGCGATGACCAGGGCGCGGGAGAAGCTGATCCTTGTGGCGTCTTATCAGAACGCACAGAATAAACTCGGGAAGCTGCAGATGCTCGCGGAATTGCCCGTTGCGCCGGAGGCGCTGCTGCGGACCAATTCTGTGGCAGATTGGCTCCTTCTTCCGCTGCTCTGCCGGCCGGAGGGGGATGTCCTGCGCGGCGAGCGGCAGTACGACGCGGCGTCGGACGCGTGGTGCGTCCGTCTGAAGGATGTCGGAGCGGCTCCGAGCGTTGCTTCGGAGGAAAATGCAGAGGCAGAGAGGGGGGGAGAGGCGTCGGAGACGCTGACTGCGGCGATCCGAAACCGGCTGGATTTCCGGTATCCGTATGCGGAAGCCGTCAATATCCCATCGAAGCTGACGGCTACGCAGGCCAAAGGCAAAACGGAAGCGTCCGATCCGGAATCCGGACAGCTGCCGGGGTTCGCAGAGGAGAAACCGCTTCGTCGGCCGGATTTCGGAAAAAAGGAAAAACGTCTGAGCGGAGCGGAGATGGGAACGGCGCTGCATACAGTGATGCAGAGGATCGATTACGCCGCGGGAAAGAGCCCGGACGGCGTCCAGGCGGAAATCCGGCGGCTCGCGGCATCCGACGTACTGACGGAAGAGGAAGCGCAGTCGGTACCGGCTGAGAAGATCGAACGGTTCTTTGCCTCGAGGATCGGGCAGATCATTTTGCGGGCGGACCGCGTCTACCGGGAATTCCCGTTTTCAATCCTGCTGCCTGCTGAGTCTTTCTATCCGGGCGGTGGAACGGACGAGATCCTGGTGCAGGGCGTGGTGGACTGCTGTGCGGAGACGGACGGCGAACTAGTCATCCTCGATTTTAAGACAGACCGGGTGTCCGGCGCGGCGATTCAGAGCCGCGCGGAGCACTACCGTCCGCAGATCGAGATCTATGCGCAGGCCATGTCGCGGATCCTCGATAAGCCCGTGCGGGAACGGTGCTTGTATTTCTTCACGCCGGAAACGGAAATTTCCTGTTGAGAAACAAACGCGCCAGGTCTTGCATGTGCCGGAAATCTGTTGTATACTACATATCGGCTCGAGAAACGGGGACGGGTCTGACCTGCCCCCGTTTTAATCCGATAATGGCTGAGGTGTTTCTATGGCTGGAACCAAGAGAATCGGCATGGACCTGACGGAAGGCGGCGTTACCAAAAAGCTGATTCTGTTTTCGATCCCCTTTATGATCTCTACTGTGCTGCAGACCGTTTACAGCATGGTGGACATGATCGTCGTCGGTCAGTATACCGGCGCCGGCGGACTGTCCGCTGTTTCGCTCGCAAGCCAGATCGCCATGCTGCTGACGGCGATCAGCATGGGCTTTTCGCAGGCGTCCCAGATCCTGATCTCACAGCTTGTGGGCGCGAAGGCGAGAGACCGGATCAACACCGTGATCGGAACGACCTTTACCTCCACGATCGCGCTCGGCGTCTTCATGGCGACGATGTGTCTGATCCTTTACAAGCAGATGCTAGCCGCGGTCAACGTGCCGCAGGAGGCGATTGAGAGCGGCGCGTACGCGTATCTGATGATTTCCGGCGTCGGGCTGATCTTTGCATACGGCTACAACATGGTTTCGGCCGTGCTTCGAGGGCTCGGCGATTCCGTTCGTCCGCTTGTCTTTATCGCGATCGCTTCCATTTTGAATATCATTCTGGATATTCTTTTCGTCGGACCTCTGCATATGGGCGCGCCGGGCGCCGCGCTTGCGACGGCGGTGTCGCAGGCGGTGTCTTTCCTTACATCCATCGTTTACCTCTATCACAAGCGGGAGGCGTTCGGCTTCGACTTCAAACCGGCCAGCTTCCGTGTGGACGGGAAGGTTCTCCTGATGCTGATCAAGCTGGGGGCGCCGCTGGCGCTTCAGGGAGCCGCCATAAACATTTCCATGCTGTTTGTCAGCCGGTTTGTCAATGATTTCGGCGTGGCTGCGTCTGCAACATTCGGCGTCGGCCGCAAACTGGAGCATCTGCCAAACATTTTGACGCAGGGTCTCGGCTTTGCCGCCACGGCCATGATCGGCCAGAACATCGGCGCGAACAAGTACGACCGCGTGAACAAGACCGTTCACATTACGCTTGCTTTTGCGCTGCTCGCCAATTTCGTGTTCGGCTTTGTATTTCTGGCCTGGCCAAGGGAAATGTTCCTGATGTTCACCGACGACGCGGCCGTGATCGATTATGCCTGGCTGTTCATGTGGACGACCGTTCTGGGATTCCCCGGCCATGCGATGCTCACCGCATACAGAAGCCTGATTCAGGGCGTCGGAAACTCTTTGTTCGCCATGATCATCGGCCTGTTTGACGGCGTCATCCTCCGGATCGGCCTGAGCCTGCTGTTCGGCTATACGTTCCATATGGGCCTTGCCGGCTTCTTCCTGGGGTACAGTCTCGCCATCTACGGAACGGGCATTCCCGCTATGGTCTACTTCTACGGCGGATTCTGGAAAAGACGGAAACGCCTCGTCGACTAAACGCAGAAACAAGAGACATAAAATCGAAAAAAACACTTGCATTTCAAATATGATTATGCTAAAATACCTCCTGCATGCAAATGCGTGTGGATGAATTGCGAAAGAGGTGAACATAGATGAAGGAAGGTATCCACCCCGACTACCAGCAGACGACAATCCGTTGTGCTTGTGGGGAAGTCATTGAAACGGGAAGCACAAAGAAAGATATTAAGGTTGAGATCTGCTCCAAGTGTCACCCCTTTTTCACCGGTAAGCAGAAAGTGGTAGATACGAGCGGCCGCGTTGATAAGTTCAATAAGAAGTTCGGCCTCAACTGACAAGCAAGCAAGAGAGTGTCCCGGATCAAAGGCGTACCGCGCCTGTGAACCGGGACGCTTTTCTTTATACGAGAAGAAATGAGGGGTTCTTATACAGAATTCGGAACGGGAGAGAGCGGTCATTGCCGGTCTCTCCGCTGACAGCATGGAACGCCGGGAGCGCTCAACGGAGGAGAGTCTCGAGGAGCTGGCGGCGCTGCTGGAGACCGCGGGCGGGATCTGCTGCGGCAGTGTGCTGCAGAACCGGCCGACGCCGGATCCAAGGAGCTTTATCGGGGAAGGAAAGGTGCAGGAGCTCAAAACGCTGATCGACGCGGAGAACTGCACGCTGGCGGTGTTTGACAACGAGCTTTCTCCGTCGCAGATGCGGGTCCTCTCCGAGGACCTCGGCGTTCGGGTCCTGGACCGCAGCGCGCTGATCCTCGACATTTTTGCGCAGCGTGCAAGAACGAGAGAAGGGCGGCTGCAGGTCGAGCTTGCGCAGTACAAGTATATGCTGCCGAGGCTGCAGGGCATGTGGACGCACCTGGAACGGCAGGAGGGCGCTATCGGCACGCGGGGCCCCGGTGAGACGCAGCTTGAGACGGACCGCCGGCACATTCGTCGAAAGATCGCAAAACTCGAGGAGGAGCTGGAGACGGTCCGCAAGGTGCGCGGGACCCAGCGCCGCATGCGGGAGAAAAACGGCGTGCCCGTCGTTGCGCTCGTGGGGTATACGAACGCCGGAAAATCCACGCTGCTGAATCGTTTGACCGATGCGGAGATTCCCGCAAACGACCGTTTGTTTGATACGCTGGATACCACCACCAGACGTCTGCAGATCAGCCAGACTCTGGAGGTCCTTCTCTCTGATACCGTCGGGTTTATCCGCAAGCTGCCGCACCATCTGGTAGAGGCGTTCAAGGCCACGCTGGAGGAACTCCAGTATGCGGATCTGATCATACACGTGATCGACGTGTCAAATCCGGCTTGGCGGGAGCAGGCGGAGATCGTGGACAGCCTGATCCTGCAGCTTGGCGCGGAAAAGACGCCGCGGATCGAAGCTTTGAACAAAACGGACTGTCAGATCGAGGATATTCTCCCGAAAGGCGAACGGATCGTCCGGATCTCCGCGCGGACCGGCGCGGGGACCGACGAGCTTCTGGCGAAAATCGAGGAGATTTTGAACCGGGGAAAACGCCGGGTGATCCTGCATCTGCCGTATGCGCAGGCGGGCGTGATGGAACGCCTGCATCGGGACGCCGAGGTCCTGCGGACAGAATATCAGGACGCGTGCATTGAAATCGAAGCCGTCGTCAACCCGGAGACTTTCGGTAGGGTCCGCGCGTTTGTAATTGGAGAATAGTGAAAGGGGGCGTTTTTCCTGGAAGCATACCGAATCCCGTCCGGTTTCGGACAGGCGGAGTATCTGGAGAAGCGCTCCCGTTTTATCGGCCGCGTATGGCGTACGGAGACGGAGGCGGAGGCGCTGGAGCATCTTCGGGAGATGCGCGAGCAGCACTGGGACGCCACGCACAATGTTTATGCCTACTGCATCCGCGAGGGGAATCTGATGCGATACTCCGACGACGGAGAGCCGCAGGGGACCTCCGGGATGCCGACGCTCCGTGTTTTTACGGGACAAGCCGTTACGAACGTCTGCTGTGTGGTGACACGCTACTTCGGCGGCGTGCTGCTGGGGACGGGCGGCCTCGCACGCGCTTACTCCCATACGGCGGCCCTTGCTCTGGAGGCTGCCGGCATTTCTCTGATGCAGCTGTGGAAACGCGTGCTGTTCGCCTGCAGTTACAGCCAGTTTGAATCCGTCCGCGGTGAACTTGCCGCTTGCGGCGGCGTCGCGGAGGAGACGGACTACGGCGCGGACGTCCTCATTACGGCTCTGGTGCCCGCGGACGCCTGCGACACGTTCTGCGCACGGCTGCTGGACCGTACGGCCGGTACGGTCGCGGGCGAGATCGTCGGGGAAACGTTTCGGGCGATTCCGCTTGCACGAAAGACGGACGGCGGAACTGCAGAGAAATAGGAGAAACGGAATTTTATAAAAAATAAAGGGTTTTTCTGTTTTATATCGTATAAAATAAACAGAGTGAAAAATTGCTGCAGAACTGAGAGGAAGAGCATGCAGAGCATCAGAGAGAAAAGAGAAACGCTGGAGCAGGTCCTTGTGTCTGATTTCGGCGTTCGCGCGGCCGCGTCCAAAGGTCGACTTCGGCCGGAGGAGCTGTGTGATATTCGCACATGTTTCCAGCGTGATACGGATCGGATCACCCACAGCAAGGCGTTTCGTCGTTTGAAGCATAAAACGCAGGTCTTTCTGCAGCCAGAGGGCGATCATTATCGTACGAGACTGACGCATACGCTGGAGGTATCCAGAATTGCCCGCACCATTGCGAGAGGACTGGACCTGAATGAGGATCTGACGGAGGCCATCGCTTTGGGGCACGATCTTGGCCATACGCCGTTCGGCCATGCCGGCGAGCGTGCGCTGAACGAGCTGATGGCGGATTTCGGCGGATTCCGGCACTACGACCAGAGTCTGCGCGTGGTGGACATTTTGGAAAAGGACGGAAACGGCCTGAACCTCACGTTTGAGGTGCGGGATGGGATCGTACGGCATACCGTCGATCCGCTGGCGGCAACGCTGGAGGGGCAGGTGGTCCGACTCGCGGATCGGGTCGCTTACGTGAACCATGACACGGATGACGCGGTCCGTGCGGGGATCCTTTCGGAGTCCGATATTCCCGGGGAAATTGCGAATGTCCTCGGGAACGGCTATAGCGCCCGCATCGACACCATTACCCGGGATATTATCCGGGAGAGCCTCGGCAAACCGATCCTGACGATGAGCCCGGGCGTCTACTTTGTTCTGGATAGCTTTCATACGTTTATGTATGAAAACGTATACAAAAACCCAAAAGCCAAAAGTGAGGAATCGAAGGTCCTTGGAATGCTGGAAGGGATTTTCCGCGCATATACGACGCAGCCGGAAAAGCTCCCCCCGGAGTATAAGATCATTGCGGAGCGGGAGGGACTGGAACGCGCGGTATGCGACTACATATCTGGCATGACGGACAAGTATGCCGTCGACACGTTCAGCCGTATTTACATTCCGTCTGCCTGGTCGACCCTGTAGAGCGCGATTGGGCCGGAAGCGGAAAGGAGGGAGAGCATGGCGATTCCCAGTTCGTTTCTGGATGAACTGGTGAGCCGCAGCGATATTGTTGACGTGGTCAGCGGATACGTGCAGCTCACGAAGCGAAGCGGCAGCAATCTGTTCGGGCTTTGCCCGTTTCACTCGGAGAAAACGCCATCGTTTTCCGTCTCTCCCGATAAGCAGATCTATCATTGCTTTGGCTGCGGAAAAGGCGGCGGCGTGATCAATTTCATAATGGAGATCGAAAATCTCCAGTTCCCGGACGCGGTTCATTTTCTGGCCCGGCGCGCCGGGATGACGGTGCCGGAGGATACGGAGTCTCCGGACCGGCAGAGCCGCCGGGCCAGACTGCTGGAGCTGAACCGGGCCGCGGCGAGATTCTTCTATGAGACGCTTTCCAGACCGGAGGGCGCCGCGGCGGTGGACTACATCAACCGCCGGGGCATCTCCAAGGCCATGGTGAAGCGGTTCGGCCTTGGCGCTGCGCCCGACAGTTGGGACGCGCTCACGACGGCCATGCTGAACAAAGGCTTTCATATGGAGGAGCTTGCGGCGGCGGGACTTGCCAAACGCCGCAAAGGCGGCAACGGCGTATACGACGCCTTTCGCAATCGGCTCATGTTCCCGGTGATCGACGTTCGCGGCAGCGTGATCGGGTTTTCCGGCCGCATTCTGGGCGATGGCGAGCCGAAGTATCTGAACTCTCCGGATACGCCCGTTTTCAGCAAAAGCCGGAACCTTTTTGCGCTGAATCTGGCAAAAAAGACAGACAAAGGAATGCTTTTGCTGGTAGAAGGGAATATTGACGTCGTATCCCTGCACCAGGCGGGGTTTGACTGCGCCGTCGCGTCCCTCGGGACGTCGCTTACGCCGGAGCAGGCGCGCCTGATGTCCCGGTATACCGACAATGTCGTGATCTGTTACGATTCGGACAATGCCGGCATGAAAGCGGCGCAGCGCGCCATCGGGATTTTTGAGAATACGGGCCTGCGCGTGCGCGTTCTCCAGGTCGACGGAGCCAAGGACCCGGATGAGTTTATTCAGAAGAACGGCGCGGACGCGTTCGCCCGTTTGATCGAGCGAAGCGAGAATCAGATAGACTACAGGATCCAGGCTGTGCTGTCCAAATATAAACTGGACACGGACGAGGGAAGGCTCGGCTTTTTGGCGGAGGTCACGGGCGTGCTTGCGTCTCTGTCGAATGCGGTTGAGCGGGAGGTGTACAGCGCCAAAGTCGCGGAAATGACGGGCGTCGACGTGCAGGCGATCCGCACGGAGGTTCGAAAAACAATCCGCCGGGAGATTGTTGCCCGAAAAAAGAAACAGGAGCGGGATGCTGTCCGCCCGGAGACGACCGGTCAGCCCAGGGATCGGTCGCTGCGGTACGACAATATCGCGTCGGCCAAATCCGAGGAGGGGATCGTCCGGCTTCTGCTGGCGGACCCTGCGCTTCTGACGGAGCTGGACGGGTTCTACGCCGGCGAATTCACATCCGCGTTTCTGGGCAAGGTTTTCCAATTGATCCGGGCGCGGTATGCGGAGGGACGGCCGATTTCCCTCGCGTCGCTGTCGCCGGAACTGGAATCCGCAGAGGCGTCACAGCTTGCGGAGATCATGGAGATGCCAGTAAGCCTGTCGAACGGCGTTTCTGCCATGCGCGATTATGTGGAAAAAATCCGAATGGAAAAGATGAAGACGACCGACCGGGACGATCTTCTGACGGTACGAAACAAACTCAGAGAAAAAAAGGGGTATGGAGGATAACATGGAAATAGAGAAGAAAAACAACATGCCTGAGCAGACGGAAAAGACCAGGGAGCAGATTGTCCAGGAACGGCTGAACGAACTCATTGAAGAGGGCAAGAAAAAAGGTATGCTCAGTTCCAAGGAGCTGCTGGATGTTCTGGAAGAGCTGAACCTTGAGCAGGAGCAGATCGACAGGTTCTACGACACGCTCGAGAATTTGGGCGTCGACACGATCGAGGACGACAGCCTTGTGACTTTGCCGGTGGACGAGGACGACATCGCGCCGGAGTCCGAGGAGCTGGAAGAGATCGAGGAGATGGAGAAAGAGGAGCTGGTCGATCCGGAAGCCCTGATGGACAGTTTCAGCATCGACGATCCAGTTCGGATGTATCTGAAAGAGATCGGCAAGGTCAATCTGCTGACGCCCGAAGAGGAGATCGAACTCGCCAAGCGCATGGCGGAGGGAGACGAAGAGGCCAAAAGGCGTATGACGGAGGCCAACCTCCGGCTCGTGGTTTCGATTGCCAAGCGATATGTGGGGCGCGGGATGCTGTTTCTCGACCTGATCCAGGAGGGCAATCTCGGCCTGATCAAGGCGGTGGAAAAGTTCAACTATATCAAGGGTTACAAGTTTTCCACATACGCCACCTGGTGGATCCGGCAGGCCATTACGCGTGCCATCGCGGACCAGGCGAGGACGATCCGCATCCCCGTGCACATGGTGGAGACCATCAACAAGGTGATCCGCGTTTCCCGGCAGCTTCTGCAGGAACTCGGCCACGATCCGACGCCTGAGGAGATCGCAGAAGAGATGAACATGCCGGTGGAGAAGGTGCGCGACATTCTCAAAACTGCGCAGGAGCCGGTATCGCTGGAGACGCCGATCGGCGAGGAGGAGGACTCCCACCTCGGCGACTTCATTCCCGATGAGGATGCGTCCGAGCCTGCGGAGGCGGCATCCTTTACGCTTTTGAAGGAACAGCTTACCGAGGTGCTCAGCACGCTGACGCCCCGTGAGGAAAAGGTCCTGCGGCTCCGGTTCGGCATCGAGGACGGCCGTACCCGCACGCTGGAGGAAGTCGGCAAGGAATTCAACGTCACGAGAGAGCGGATCCGTCAGATCGAAGCAAAGGCGCTCCGCAAACTTCGTCATCCCAGCCGGAGCAAGAAGCTGAAAGATTTTCTGAACTGACAACTGCGCCTGTTTCTCTGGAGGGGTTCTTATGTTTTGTTATAATTGCGGGAAGCAGCTCCCGGATTATTCGGCGCAGTGCGACCGCTGCGGCGTGGTTTTTCAGCAGAATCCCCATTCGGGCTATAGCCGGGTGATCATCAACAATTATTCCGCGGCGCCGATCTCTCCCTGCAGGCGCTGAATCGCGTTCTTGCTCTGCTTCTTTCTGGGGTATATCGGGATCCATCGCTTCTACGTCGGGAAAATCGGCACGGGGATCCTGTGGCTTTTTACCGGAGGCTGTTTCGGGATCGGCGCACTGATCGATCTGATCCTGATCGCGTGCGGGAGCTTTACCGACGCTTCGGGCCTGATGCTGAAAGAATAAACGACATTTTTGTTTTGCAATTCATACGGAGGTGATGGTATGGACGCCGGCGGCAGCAGCGGCAAAACGGCAGGCCGAACAAGGCCGGAAAGCAGTTACATAGACGCGCTTTCTGCGGAAGCTGTCAGCCTGAGGCGTTCTGCTTTCTGATCCGTTTTGGCCCTGCCCAGAATGAATGGGGAGGAAGACAATATGCGGGAAAATACATTCGTCCTGGAGGAGACTATGCGGGCTCTGCTGGACGGGAAAAAGTACGGTACGCTGCGGGACGTCCTGGTAACGATGCAGCCGGCAGATATTGCCATTCTGTTTGAGGATCTTCCCGAGGAGAAACTGCCGCTTTTGTTCCGGCTCCTTCCGAAAGAGCTGGCGGCGGAGACCTTCGTGGAGATGGAGACGGATGAGCAGGAAATGCTGATCCGCGGTTTTTCGGACGCTGAGCTGAAAGAGATCGTGGACGAGCTGTACGTGGACGACGCCGCCGACATCGTGGAAGAGATGCCCGCAAACGTCGTCAAGCGCATTCTCCGCCAGGCGGACCCGGAGACGCGGAAAACGATCAATGAGATCCTGAACTACCCGGAGGACTCAGCCGGCAGCATCATGACCACGGAATACGTGACGCTGCGTCCGAGGCAGACGGCGGCGGACGCCATCAAGCGGATTCGACGCACTGGCGTGGACAAGGAGACCATTTATACCTGTTACGTGACGATGGACGACCGGAAGCTGGTCGGCTATCTGTCGCTGAAGACGCTGATCCTCGCCGAGGACGACGACATCGTCGCGGACATCATGGGGCAGGAGGATCTGATCTCCGTTCGCACGACGGACGACCAGGAGGAGGTCGCCCAGATCCTGAGCCGGTATAATCTGGTCGCCGTGCCTGTCGTGGATAAGGAGGACCGGCTGGTCGGCATCGTCACGGTGGACGACGCCATGGACGTTATGGAAGAAGAGGCCACGGAGGATATTGAAAAGATGGCCGCAATCATCCCCAGCACGAAGTCCTATATCCGGACCGGCGTCTTTGAGATCTGGGGAAACCGAATCCCCTGGCTTCTGCTGCTGATGGTTTCCGCTACGTTTACCGGCATGATCATCTCGTCGTTTGAAAACGCGCTGGCGCTGCATGTGGCGCTGACAGCATTTATTCCGATGCTGATGGATACCGCCGGCAATTCCGGCAGCCAGGCTTCCGTCACCGTAATCCGAAGTCTGTCGCTGGGCGATCTGGAGTTTGTCGATCTGCCGAGGGTGCTCTGGAAGGAGCTCCGGGTATCTGTTCTCTGCGGTCTGTCCCTTGCCGCCGCCAGTTTTGTCAAGATCCTGGTGGTGGATATGCTGCTCATGCACAATGAGGGCGTGACGATCGTGATTGCCGCCGTGGTCTGTATCGCGCTGGCTGTGACGGTGGTTTTTGCCAAAGCGGTGGGCTGCATTCTGCCGATGCTGGCAAAGAAGCTCGGCTTCGACCCGGCCGTGATGGCAAGCCCCTTTATTACGACGATCGTGGACGCCATTGCGCTGCTTGTGTATTTTGAATTTGCTTCTCTGATTATCGGCCTGTAAAGAAAGCCCTGATCCCGGGATCAGGGCTTTCTTTTTTCATATTTCACCTGCTTCTCCATATGATATACGGGGAGGGGAGAAGCATGCGATGCAGAATTGCCGAGCTGCGCTGCAAGGAAGTAATCAACATCAGCACGGGAGAGCGGATGGGATATGTCTGCGACGTGCTGGTGGACACGGCGACGGGGCAGGTCGTTTCCATCGTGGTACCCGGTCCGTGCCGCTTTTTCGGATTCTTCGGCAGGGAAGACGATTACGTGATCCCGTGGGAGACGATCCGGAGGATCGGAGAGGACATCATCCTGGTGGACGGAGAGTATTCCCAATGCCGGGAAAAACGCAAAAAACGGCCTTGGGCATGAAAAAGACTGCTGTGCTTTGCACAGCAGTCTTTTTTAACCGAAAGCATTACTTGATCATGTTCGCAATTTCTTCGGCGAAATTGTCCTTTCTCTTCTCGATCCCTTCGCCCTTTTCAAAGCGAACGGCGCTGTTGAACACGATCTTGCCGCCCAGCTCCTTGGCGGATTTCTCAATGTATTTCTCAACGGTCAGATCATTGTCCTTGACGAACTCCTGCTGGAGCAGGCAGTTTTCAGAGTAGAACTTGTTCAGTTTGCCGGCGACAACCTTCTCCTTGACCTGCAGCGGCTTGGAAGCCATTTTCGGGTCGTTGTCCATCTGCGCCAGCATGATCTTCTTCTCCTCGTCGAGAACGTCCTGCGTGACGTCGGCCTTGTCCCAGAAGCGGGGATTGAGCGCCGCGATCTGCATGGCGACGTCCTTGCCGACGGTGGTGGCGTCGATGCCGCCCTCAACAGTCAGGTTGACGAGAACGCCGATCTTGCCGCCCGCGTGGATATAGGGAACGGAAACGCCGTCCGCAAAGCGGGCGAAGCGGCGGACCTTGATGTTCTCGCCGATCACAAGGACCATCTCCTGCTGCTGCGAAGCAATGGTCATGTCAGTATCAAGGTATTTGGTCTCCATCAGCGTGTCCAGATCAGCAGGGTTCGTTTTGGCGACCGTAGCGGCGACGCCCTTCACGAAGTCCACAAATTTTTCGTTCTTGCCAACGAAGTCGGTCTCCGCGTTGACTTCCACAACAACGCCAATCCCGTCGATCACGGCCGCATACGCCATGCCTTCGGCGGCGATGCGGGACGCCTTCTTCTGGGAAGCGGCGAGACCCTTCTCACGCAGCCACTCAATGGCCTTGTCAATATCGCCGTCAGAAGCGGTAAGGGCCTTCTTGCAGTCCATCATGCCGACGCCGGTCATTTCCCGGAGATTCTTTACATCGAGCGCGGTAAATGCCATTTTTTACAACCTCCAAATCATTTCGTTCGTGTTACTTACTCAGCTGCAGGCGCCTCGGCAGGGGCGGCCTCTTCCACAGCGGCTTCGGCCTCAGCCTCGGCCGGAGCGGCCTCAGCGGCCTCGACGGTCTCGGCGCTCTCCGCAGGCGCGGCGTCCTCGCCTTGACGGCCTTCCACGACCGCGTTGGCCATCGCCTGAGAGATCAGCTTGATGGCGCGGATCGCGTCGTCGTTGCCGGGGATCACATAGTCGATCTCGTCGGGGTCACAGTTGGTGTCGACAATGGCGACAATGGGGATGTGCAGCTTTCTGGCTTCCGCAATGGCGTTGCGCTCTTTGCGGGGGTCGACGATGAACAGGGCGGAGGGGAGCTTTTTCATTTCCTTTACGCCGCCCAGGTATTTCTCGAGCTTGGTGATCTCGTTCGTCAGCTTGATGACTTCTTTCTTGGGAAGAATATCAAACGTACCGTCTTCCTGCATTTTGCGCAGCTGTGCAAGACGGTCGATCCGGGTGCGCATGGTCTTGAAGTTCGTGAGCATGCCGCCCAGCCATCTGGCGTTGACGAAGTACATGCCGACGCGCTCCGCCTCTTCGCGGACCGCATCCTGCGCCTGCTTCTTGGTGCCCACAAACAGCAGCGTGCCGCCCTCGGCGGTGGTGTCACGCACGAAATTATAGGCCTCTTCCAGTTTCTTTACGGTTTTCTGCAGGTCGATGATATAAATCCCGTTGCGCTCCATGTAAATGTAAGGAGCCATCTTGGGGTTCCATCTCCTGGTCTGGTGGCCGAAATGTACGCCGGCCTCCAGCAGCTGCTTCATAGATACGACTGCCATTTTTACTTTCCTCCGTTTTTTGTTGTTCTTCCACCGGCTTCAGCCTTCCGGCTCACAGAGCGCAGGCGCTCCGCACAAACCCAAAGTCCGCCAGTGTGCATAATGCCTTGGTATTATACCAAACGAGTTTTGGAAATGCAAGCGGTTTTTTAGCGCTTTTTTCGTTTTTTCTGCGCAGGAACAGACGTCGGAAGGCGGAAAAATCTATTGACAAACAACAGGGGACCCTTTATAATGGCTTTTGCTTGCGAGAGTGCTGGAACAGGTAGACAGGCACGTTTGAGGGGCGTGTGTCGTATGGCGTGTGGGTTCAAGTCCCATCTCTCGCACCACACCGCCGCGGACTGATGGTTCGCGGCGGCGTTTTCTTTTTTCTTGCTGCAACAGAATCATATTCAACGACAAATCGACGGATCCCGAAAGGAGGTGCTGCCAATGAAGCCGGAGACGGCGGCGTATGCGGCGCGGCGCATTCTGGGCGAGATGCCGGAGAGAATGACGCTGATCCCACATGAGGAGGGCGGCGGCTTTTATTCCGCCTGGAAAGTCGACTGCTTCGGCGGGACGTTCTTCCTGAAACAGAGCTGTCCGACAGAGCTCTCCATATACGAGCGGACGGCGCGGGATTCTGCCGGGTTTCCGGCGTATCTGGGCTCGGCGTATTTCCGCGGAAAGCCGTACCTGCTTCTGGAATATATCGAGGGGCACGATATGATGCGCTGCACGCGCGGGGATCTGATCCTTGTGCTGGACGCGCTGATCGGGATCCAGCGCGCGTACTGGCAGTCGTCCGAGACGGTAGGGGACTCCTTTGAAAAGACGTTTGCCTCCTGCCGGAACCGCCGCGCTTTCCTGCAGGACGCGCGCCTGCTTCCGGCGTACGATGCGTTCCTTGCGGCGTACGAACAGACGCCGCACACGCTCTGTCACAACGATCTTCTGCCGTTCAACGTGCGCGTGGACGGACGGCGCGCTGTGCTGATCGACTGGGAGCACGGCGGTATCCTTCCGTATCCGTTGCCGCTTGCACGGCTCCTTGCGCACACGATGGAGGATCCGGATGCGCTGTTTTTCATGACGGTGGAGGACAGGCGGTTTGCGATTCTGTACTATTACGACGTCCTGATCAAAGAGGCCGGCATTTCCCTGGACGATTATCTGCATACGCTTGCCCTGTTCTTTCTTTATGAAAAAACCGAGTGGATCTATGTGTATAACCGCTTCAAAAAGCGGCGGGATGCACGGTTTGCAGCCTATCAGCAAAGTGCGCATGCGCTCGCTGCGCGCCTCTGCGCGGAGCAGACCAGTGATGCGCTGCTTTCCGCAATGCTGGCATGAAAGAAAGTCCGCATAGCCGTTCCGGTTATGCGGGTTTTGATGCCAAGCGTTCCAACATGCAACTGTGTTTGCCTCGGTATTCATCAAACAAATGAGGGCATGGAAACAGGTAAATGCGCAGTATTTTTGCATTGTGAAGGATTTTTGCAGACAAGATGGTTTTGGGTCTGTTTGACACAGAAAAAAGGATATGATAATGCAATAATTGAAGAATCGCTGAAGAAAGGGGTGATTCCAATGCGCTTTTTTGAGGGTTTCCTTCTGAAGTTTCGTATATACTGCTTGCTCAGTCTCAGTATGGTTATTGCGCTTCTTTTCAGACTTGGCACTATATTCCTACACAACTACATCAACGTCTATCACGCGCTGGACGGCACGCAGATCCGGATATTTCAGGCCAGCGATACACAGTGTGCATATCGAAACGGGACGCCCGTGCATGAGATCCGGGATTTGAACACTCTGATGGCGGGGATGATCGGCGCCAGCTACGGTGCGCCTCCGGAAAACCATCAACAGATCCTGTCGCAGGATCTGGTCTACTACACATGGCAAAACGGAAAGTACACTCCGGCATATACAATCCCTGCGGGAACGAAGATCTATGTTGGAATTGGCGGAACAGCGGATAGCCGGATATACTGGCCGCAGGATGGTTACGGCGTTTGTACATGGCCGACCTATGACAGAGGATGGCGGTATGGTCAGACATTTCTGACAGAGGCTGACGTCATGGCGTTAGCAGATGAGGGGAAAACGGAAACGTATTGGCTCAGCAGAGCTGCAGAGATGCAACCGTTCTATTACGTGCGGCTCCATGATCTGCGCCCTGTTGCTGAAGCGCTGTTTGCAAACGCGGAAAAAGATCCGGAATACGGGAGGATGAAAGAACTGGGGCCGTTCTGGAAGCAGCGGCTTGTTGAGGCGGAGACATTGCTGAGAAAGGATAAACTGCTGTTCAGTTTGGGGCTGTATGACTCTCCGGATTACTGCCTGCCTTATTTGGATGCGGTAAACATCACTCTGCTGGTTGGTGCAGGGGCTGGCCTTGCGGCGTGTATTTTTCTGCGCGTGCGGGAGAGACGATGAAATACTTAATCGCATAAGAAAAGGATCACAGTTACACTGTGATCCTTTTCTTATTAAAAATGAATTGAGCACAATTTGAAGAGCTTACCAGTCGCTGTCCCAATCCGATCCGCCGCTGTCCCAGTCGGAGCCGCCCCAGTCCCAGTCACTGTCGTCGTCCCAGTCGCTGCTGTAATCGGGCTCAACATAGTAACTGCTGCCGCTGAAATCGTCGACGTTATAGCCGCTGGAATAGTCGTAGGATTCGTAGTAGTCGCTGTAGTGGCTGGATAACTCGTCGTCCACCGAGGAGGGGATCCAGGTGTAAGAGTTCGTATCGTAGGCGTACCAACTGTTGTTCTGGCTGTAGTAATAATCTCCGTTGTAATTGTAATACCCGTTTGCAGGGCCGCTGCCGCGGAAGATCGAAAGCAGCACATACAGGGCAAAAACGACGCCGAAGATGATCAGCGCGATTTTGCTTTTGTTGTTCTGTGCACGGACGCGCGTCGTGCCGCGGCCCGACTGATAAGCGCGCTGGTTTGCAATCTCGCTTTTCAGCTTCTGATAGATCTCGTTGACGGCGTACGCCTCGTCCGTGCCGCGGTACCGGACGGCTCGGCTGCCGTCCGCTTTGTTTTTGTAGACGACAAACTGTCCCTCCGCGTCCTGATAGACGCCGTATGCACGGGGCTGCCGGTAGTCCTCGCCGATGAAGAACCGCATCTGCTCAAGCGGGAGATTCCTCGCCGTGCAGAAGCTCTGCAGCTCGGGAATGGTTTTCGGAACGCCGGAGGCGCTGCGCTGCATGTGCGTGTTCGGCGCGCCGCAGTTCGGACAAAAGGCTTCGGTATCGCTGATATAGCTGTCGCAGTATTCACACTTGACTTTCAATGCTGAATTGCCCCCCTCCGATTATCCTAAGGATACAATAACGCTCCTAAAAAATCAAGTGTCGGAGGCCTCCGTCCGATCCTCCGCAGCTTCGGATGCGGCCGGCTTCCGTTTTTGAAACAGCGGGGCAAAGACACAGACGAAGAGCATGACGAGCGCGAGAACCAGCGCGGCGGAGCCGTACCACATGGGGCAGAAGTAGGCGAGCCGCAGGTAGGCGTGATACCCGAGCAGAGACGCGATGCTGACCAGGAACGGGATGGGGAACCGGCGCAGACGCACCATCGCATATACAAAGGTGAGCACGTCGGCAGGAAAAAAGTACCGGTCGTGCATATGCGGGAGCAGGAAAGGAATGCCGACGGCGAACAGCGCGGCCGCGCCGAGAATGACGTCGTCGGTGATCCGGTCCCGGCGCAGGAAGAAGACCAGATAAACGGCAGCGACCAGCGCACCGGCTGCAAGGATCCCGACCCGGGAGAGCACGGCTGCGTCGCCCGTCATAAACGGGAACGCGTACATGGAGCAGGAATTGTAATTCAGCCCGGCGCCGGCGGAAGTCGCATTGGAGAAATAAAACAGAAGCGTATCCAGAAACGGACGACCCGCAAAGACCGCAGGGAGGATCATAAAGAGATAGACGGCCGGCGCGGCGAGAAGATGCCGAAAACGAACCTTTCCGGCAAACAGGAGGATTCCGAATACAGGGAGAACGAACACCGCCTGCAGCTTGAAAGCGAGGGAAGCGCCGATGGCGGCCGCGGCGCCGTACGGTTTCCCGGTCAGCGCAAGATACAGGCTGAGTACCGCAAGCGCGGTGAAAATGCTGTCGCACTGTCCCCAGAGCGCGCCGTTGAGCATCACGGTCGGCAGAAAGAGCGCGCCGATGAACGCGACGAGCCGAACGATCCGGTTTTCGGAAAAGATCGAGACGATCCCGAGACAGCTCCAGGCAAGCAGCACGTCAAAACAAACAGAAAGCAGTTTGATAAGATGCAGCTCGGAAAATGGCAGATAGGAGAACAGCGCGAGGAAATACAGGTAGGGGACATTATAGTTGCCGAGCGGCTGGCCTAGGCCGACGAATCCGCCGTTTTCCCGGAAAAACTGCACCCACGGATACAGGAACATGGAGTAATCGCCGGTGACGCGGTCCCGCGCCGCGTACCGCAGCAGGAAAGTCAGCAGCAGGAATAAAGCGGCCGCGGCAGAGACGAGGTCCCAGCGAAGCAGTTTCCTGCGTATGAGCAGGAAAACAGAGAGGGAAAGAAGAAGCAGATACCCGACCAGGAGCATGACGCGCCTCCGAATCAACAGACATGAAAACTCTGGAAATGAAAAAAGCGGAGAAACTCAGATCAGTTTCGCCGCAAAAACACTTGACAAATATAAATGACGATGGTAAAATAACTTGCTTTTTGGCATAAAGTGGACGATACCCCATCGTTAAAACCAAGTTCATTATAATGCATGCCGAAAAAAAGTCAATAGTGATTTTCAGAAAACTTGCAACGCATCCGCGTGTTCCATTATCGATTGATTCTTTTGAAGGAGTGAAGCCAATGCCGAAAGATGTAATGTACGGCAAGACCTTGCGCAAAAGCTACGCGAAGGCCCGGGAGATTCAGGAGATGCCGAATCTGCTGGAGATCCAGAAGAGCTCTTACAAGTGGTTCCTTGAAACCGGCTTGAAAGAGGTTTTTCGGGACGTCGCGGCGATTTCCGACTACACCGGGAATCTGGAGCTGACTTTCACGAATTACAAGCTGGAAGACACGCCCAAGTACTCGGTGGAGGAATGCAAAGCGCGCGATGCGACGTACGCCGCTCCGCTGAAGGTTACGGCGTGCCTGCGGAACAAGGAGACCGAGGAAATCAAGGAGCAGGAGATCTTCATGGGAGATTTCCCGCTGATGACGAGCAGCGGCACCTTTATTATCAACGGTGCGGAGCGCGTCATTGTTTCGCAGATCATCCGCAGCCCCGGCGTATATTATGAAAAGAATACGGACAAGACCGGCACCTCCGTTTATGCCACCACGGTGATCCCGTATCGGGGCGCGTGGCTGGAGTATGAGACGGACGCCGGAGACATGTTCTATGTCCGAATCGATAAAAACCGCAAGCTGCCGGTGACCTGGCTTCTGAAGGGCGTCGGCAAGCGAACCGAGGCGCCCTATACATGGCTGTCCATGTCCGGCGCCGAGGCGGGCGCCACCACCAATGAGCAGCTCAAGGAGGTATTCGGCGAGGACGAGCGTATGACCGCCACGCTGGACAAGGATACCTGCAAGGGCTGGGAAGAGTCGATCATCGAGATCTACCGCCGGCTCCGCCCCGGAGATCCCCCGACTGTGGACAGCGCCGAGACGCTGCTTTACAACCTGTTTTTTGATCCGCGCCGTTATGACATCTCTACGGCCGGCCGGTATAAATTCAACAAAAAGCTGGCCCTCTGGCACAGACTCAGCGGCTTCCAGCTCGCGCAGCCTGTGGCCGATCCGCTTACCGGCGAGATCATTGCCGAGGCGGGCGAGGTGCTTTCCCGTGAACGTGCGGAGGAAATTGACAGCCGCGGCGTTATCGAGGCATGGCTGAGCATTGACGGGAAAGAGGTCAAGGTGTTCTCCAACGGAATGGTCCGTCTGGACAACTTCGTGGACTTCGATCCGCTGGAGCTCGGCATCAAGGAGCGCGTCCGCTTTGTGATCCTCAAACAGCTGCTGGAGAAGTACAGCGGGGAAGAGCTCCGCGCTGCAATTCAGGAGAATATCGAAGAGCTGATTCCGAGGCATATCATCCCGGACGATATTTTTGCCTCTGTCAACTATCTGAACTGCCTGGCACACGGCGCGGGCGACCCGGATGACATCGACCATCTGGGCAACCGCCGTATGCGTTGCGTCGGCGAGCTGCTGCAGAATCAGTTCCGGGTCGGTTTTTCCAGAATGGAGCGGGTGATCCGGGAGCGGATGACTCTGCAGGATCTGGACATCATCACGCCGCAGTCGCTGATCAACATCCGGCCGGTCACGGCGGCGATCAAGGAGTTCTTCGGCTCCTCGCCGCTGTCCCAGTTCATGGATCAGACGAATCCGCTGGCCGAGCTTACGCACAAGCGCCGTCTGTCCGCCCTGGGCCCCGGCGGTCTTTCCCGTGAGCGCGCGTCCTTTGATGTGCGCGATGTCCACTACAGCCATTACGGCCGCATGTGTCCGGTGGAGACGCCGGAAGGCCCGAACATCGGTCTGATCTCCTATCTGGCCTCCTATGCCAAGGTCAATGAATACGGCTTCCTGATCGCCCCGTACCGCAAGGTCGATAAGGCGACCTGCCGTGTTACAGACGATGTGGAATATCTGACTGCCGATCTGGAGGATCAGTTCATTGTCGCGCAGGCTACGGAGCCTGTGGATGAAGAGGGACATCTGCTGAATGCCCGCGTGACCTGCCGTCACCGCGATGAGATCATTGAGGTCGATCGGGAGCGCGTGGACTATGTCGACATTTCTCCGCGCATGATGGTCTCCATCGCCACGGCCATGATCCCGTTCCTGGCGAACGACGACGCGAACCGCGCGCTGATGGGTGCGAACATGCAGCGGCAGGCGGTGCCTCTGCTCACGACCGAGGCGCCGATCGTCGCCACCGGAATCGAGCACAAATGCGCCATTGACTCCGAAGTCGTGATCTGCGCGGAGGGAGACGGCACGGTTCTGTCCGTCGACGCCGATCATGTCACCGTGCGCTATGACGACGGGGAAATCAAGGATTACAAGCTGACGAAATTTGCCCGCAGCAACCAGGGCACCTGCACCAATCAGCGGCCCATCGTCAATGCCGGCGACCGCGTGACGAAGGAAACTGTGCTTGCGGACGGTCCGTCCACGAGTCAGGGCGAGATCGCGCTGGGCAAAAATATCCTGGTCGGCTTTATGACCTGGGAAGGTTACAACTATGAGGACGCGATTCTGCTGAATGAGCGGCTCGCCATGGAGGACGTCTTTACTTCGATTCATATTGAAGAGTATGAGATCGACGCGAGAGATACAAAGCTGGGGCCGGAAGAGATCACGCGGGATATTCCCGGCGTCGGCGAGGATTCGCTGAAATACCTGGACGAGCGCGGCATTATCAGCATCGGCGCCGAGGTCCATGCGGGCGATATTCTGGTCGGCAAGGTCACGCCCAAGGGCGAGACGGATCTGACGGCGGAGGAGCGGCTGCTGCGCGCCATTTTCGGCGAGAAAGCGCGCGAAGTCCGCGACACCTCCCTGAAGGTGCCCCACGGCGAGAGCGGCATCGTAGTGGACGTCAAGGTCTTCACGCGGGAGAACGGCGACGAGCTGAATCCGAGCGTGAATATGGTCGTGCGCTGCTATATTGCGCAGAAGCGGAAAATCTCCGTCGGCGACAAGATGGCCGGACGTCACGGCAATAAGGGCGTCGTTTCCCGGATCCTTCCCAAAGAGGATATGCCGTATATGCCCGACGGCACGCCGCTGGACATCGTTCTGAATCCGCTCGGCGTTCCGTCCCGTATGAACATCGGTCAGGTTCTTGAGGTGCACCTCGGCTACGCGGCGAAGACGCTGGGCTGGAAGGTCGCGACCCCGATCTTCAACGGCGCGGACGAGCATGACATTCACGATGCGCTGCAGCTGGCCGGTCTGCGGGAAGACGGCAAGAGTATTCTGTACGACGGACGTACGGGCGAGGCGTTTGACAACCCGGTCACGGTCGGCTATGTCTACTTCCTGAAGCTGGATCATCTTGTCGACGATAAGATCCATGCCCGGTCCACCGGTCCTTATTCTCTCGTCACCCAGCAGCCCCTGGGCGGCAAGGCTCAGTTCGGCGGACAGCGTTTCGGCGAGATGGAGGTCTGGGCGCTCGAAGCCTACGGCGCGGCCTACACCCTGCAGGAGATCCTGACGGTCAAGTCCGACGACGTGACCGGCCGTGTCCGCACCTATGAGTCGATCGTCAAAGGCCATAATGTGCCGCAGCCCGGCGTGCCGGAATCGTTCAAGGTCCTGGTCAAGGAGCTGCAGTCGCTCTGTCTGGATATTCGCGTTCTGGATGAAGACGGTGCAGAGATCGAGCTGAAGGACGACGATGACGACGATTTCCAGACCGGCTTCCGCGATAACAGCGTCTATGCCTCGGACGACTCCGAAATCATCGACAGCGGATATACCATCCGGGATGTGGAGGACGGCGACCAGCTGGACGATGCATATGCCAGTGATTTTGCGGACGAAGAGGATACAGACGACGAGTATGAGGAGGAGGAAGAAGAATGAGTTACGCGCTTTTTGATTCCATTCAGATCGGTATTGCTTCTCCCGAAATGATACGCGAGTGGTCCTACGGCGAGGTGAAAAAGCCCGAGACGATCAATTATCGCACGCTGAAGCCTGAGCGGGACGGTCTGTTCTGCGAACGGATTTTCGGGCCCACCAAGGACTGGGAATGCCACTGCGGAAAATATAAGAAGATTCGCTATAAAGGGAAGATCTGCGACCGCTGCGGCGTGGAAGTGACGAAATCCAAAGTCCGCCGCGAGCGCATGGGCCATATCGAGCTCGCCGCGCCGGTTTCTCACATCTGGTATTTCAAGGGCGTGCCCTCCCGGATGGGTCTAATCCTCGATCTGACGCCCCGGGTACTGGAGAAGGTCCTGTATTTTGCCGCGTATATCGTCACGGATCCCGGCTTTACGCCGCTGGAAAAGAACCAGCTGCTCACCGAAAAAGAGTACCGGGACATGCGGGAAAAGTACGAGGACGACTTTAAGGCGGGCATGGGTGCAGACGCCATCAAGGACCTGCTGAAGCAGATCGACTGCGAGAAGCTGTCGGCAGAGCTTCGCGAGGAGCTCCGGACGGCGTCCGGCCAGAAAAAGGCCAAGATCGTCAAGCGGCTGGAGGTCGTGGAGGCGTTCCGGCAGTCCGGCAACAAGCCGGAGTGGATGATCATCGACGTGCTTCCCGTCATTCCTCCGGAGATCCGGCCTATGGTGCAGCTCGACGGCGGGCGTTTCGCCACCAGTGATTTGAACGATCTGTACCGCCGCGTCATCAACCGCAACAATCGTCTGAAGAGACTGATCCAGCTGAACGCGCCCGATATTATCGTCCGCAATGAGAAGCGCATGCTGCAGGAGGCTGTGGACGCACTGATCGACAACGGTCGGCGCGGTCGCGCCGTGACGGGCGCCAATTCCCGCGCGCTGAAGTCCCTGTCCGATATGCTGAAGGGCAAGCAGGGCCGTTTCCGTCAGAACCTGCTGGGCAAACGTGTCGATTACTCCGGACGAAGCGTGATCGTCGTCGGCCCCGATCTGAAGATCTATCAGTGCGGCGTGCCCAAGGAGATGGCGATCGAGTTGTTCCGGCCGTTCGTCATGAAGAAGCTGGTTGAGGACGGGATCGCGAATAACATCAAATCCGCGAAAAAAATGGTCGACCGCGGCCGTACCGAGGTCTGGGACGCGCTGGAGGTCATCATCAAGGAGCATCCGGTTCTGCTGAACCGTGCGCCGACGCTGCACCGCCTGGGCATTCAGGCGTTTGAGCCGATCCTGGTCGAGGGGCGCGCGCTCAAGCTGCATCCGCTGGTCTGTACCGCGTACAACGCGGACTTCGACGGCGACCAGATGGCCATTCACGTGCCGCTGTCTGCGGAGGCGCAGGCGGAGGCCCGGGTTCTGATGCTCTCCGCCAACAACCTGCTGCATCCGAAGGACGGCCGTCCTGTGACGGTCCCCACGCAGGATATGATCCTGGGCTCCTACTATCTGACCTTTATCCGCGAGGAAATCGGCGCCGGGAAGGCGTTTGCCTCGCCGGATGAAGCGATGATGGCGTATCAGACCGGCGATGTGGGGATCCATTCGCCGATCCGCGTCCGGGTGACCAAGACGTTTGACGGCGTGGAGGAGTCGAAAATCGTCGACACGACCGTCGGACGGATCATCTTCAACGCCCCGATCCCGCAGGATCTCGGCTTTGTGGATCGGAACGATCCGGAGACGAAGTTCGATTATGAGATCGGATTCCAGACCGGCAAGAAGCAGCTGGAGCAGATCATTGACCGCTGCATCAAAAAGCATGGCTTTGCGCTCTCCGCTGAGGTGCTGGACAATATTAAGGCGCAGGGATTCAAGTATTCCACAAAGGGCGCGATCACGATCTCCATTTCCGATATGACGGTTCCGGAGGCCAAGAAGACTTTGATCAACTCCACGGAGCAGAAGGTCGTGGATATTGAGCGTCAGTACAAGCGCGGCTTTATTACCGACGACGAGCGATATCGTCTTGTCGTTTCGGAGTGGGAGCAGACCACGAAGGACGTGACCAACGCGCTGCAAAATGCGCTGGACGAGTTCAACCCCATCTATATGATGGCGAACTCCGGCGCCCGCGGCAGCATGAACCAGATCCGTCAGCTCGCCGGTATGCGCGGCCTGATGGCGAATACAGCCGGTAAGACTATCGAGATCCCGATCAAGGCGAACTTCCGGGAGGGCCTGTCCGTTTTGGAATACTTCGTATCCTCCCGCGGCGCCCGCAAGGGACTTGCCGATACTGCGCTTCGGACTGCCGACTCCGGTTATCTGACGCGCCGTCTCGTCGACGTTTCGCAGGATGTGATCATCCGCGAGGACGACTGCGGGACCACGGACGGGATCTATGCCTCTGAGATCGTGGAAAAGGGTCAGGTCATTCAGACGCTCGGCGATGCGATTCACGGCCGCTATCCTGCGGAGAATGTTGTGGATCCGGCCACCGGCGAGATCCTGTTCACAACGGAGCAGATGCTGATGCAGAGCGACGAGGCCGTTCTGAAGGCTGCAGGTATCGAAAAGGTGCGGATCCGCACCGTCCTCGACTGTGAAGCGAGCAGCGGCGTCTGCGCAAAATGCTACGGCATGAACCTGGCGTCCGGCGGCCCTGTCTCTACCGGCGAAGCGGTCGGCGTCATTGCCGCGCAGTCCATCGGCGAGCCCGGCACGCAGCTGACCATGCGTACGTTCCATACCGGCGGTATCGCCGGAGACGACATCACGCAGGGCCTGCCGCGAGTCGAGGAGCTGTTTGAGGCGCGCAAACCCAAGAAAATGGCTACGCTGTCTGAGATCAGCGGCCGCGTCTCTCTGGAGGAGACCAGGAAGAATTCCGTCGTCGCCGTCAACGTGATCAATCCGGACGACGGGGAGATCAAGACGTATCAGCTGCCGTATTCCGCCGGTATCCGCGTCAAGGACGGGGACATGGTGCAGCAGGGCGATATGCTTACGGACGGCGTTCTGAATCCGCATGACGTCATGCGCATCAGCGGAAAGAGCGCTGCGCAGGACTATCTGATCCACGAGGTTCAGAAAGTGTACCGTCAGCAGGGCGTCGACATCAACGACAAGCATATTGAAGTGATCGTTCGCCAGATGATGCGCAAGGTGCGGATCGAAGACGCCGGAGACACGGATCTTCTGTCCGGTTCTACCATCGACATCCTGGAGCTGAAGCGTGCCAATGCGGCCATTATTGCACGCCGGGAGGCCGGTGAGCCTGAACTGCGTACGGCCGAGTACACGCAGCTGCTGATGGGAATCACCAAGGCTTCACTTGCTACAGAGAGCTGGATGTCCGCGGCCTCCTTCCAGGAGACGACAAAGGTTCTTACGGAAGCCGCCACCAAGAAGAAAGTCGACCACCTGATCGGCCTGAAGGAGAACGTCATCATTGGCAAGCTGATCCCCGCCGGAAGCGGCCTGTCCATGTACCGTGATTTTGACGGTTTTGAGGACGAGGAGACAGAAGCGGAGGAAGAGGACGACGTCGATCTGTCTGTTCTGCTGGCAAGCGGAAACGCGCTGTAAATCGACCGCAAATCACCATTTTGGTCCGGCCGGAGAAGGAATTTCTTTCTCCGGCCGGATTTTGTGCAGATTGCACGGATTTTCTCTGCAAAAAAAGGGAAAATCTACAAGGAAAGTGTTGACTATCAATTTTCTGTGTGATAAAATCATTTCCACGTGGGCTTTCCGCGTTCTTTGCGCTGCCCGCGGGGTTTTCATCATTTTGGAAAGGAGGGAAACAATGCCTACCATTAACCAGCTTGTAAGAAAGGGCAGAGAGTCTGCGACGTACAAGTCCGCTTCTCCTGCGATGCAGAAGGGCCTCAATACGCTGAAGAACAAGGAAACCGATCTGAGTTCTCCCCAGAAGAGAGGCGTCTGCACCGCGGTCAGAACGACCACGCCGAAGAAGCCCAACTCTGCGCTGCGTAAGATTGCCCGTGTGCGTCTTACGAATAACTACGAGGTCACTGCTTATATCCCCGGTATCGGCCATAACCTGCAGGAGCACTCCGTCGTCATGATTCGCGGCGGCCGTGTCAAGGATCTGCCCGGCGTCCGTTACCACATCATCCGCGGTACGCTTGACGCCCAGGGCGTGGCAAACCGCAAGCAGGCCCGCAGCAAGTACGGCGCGAAGCGTCCGAAGGGCGGCAAGTAACGCCCGGTTGTAAAGCTGATTACGTTTTATGCGTAAGGCTTGACTGCCTTGCCATGAAGGTTATATACATTAGTATGTCGCCTCTGGCCAGGCACACACCGAGAAAGAGCATCTCGGAGTACCTGTGACATCATTTTATATGAAGGAGGGAAGTATAGTGCCCAGAAGAGGTAACGTACCCAAGAGAGAGATACTGCCCGATCCTGTATACAATTCTGTGCTGGTGACCAAGCTCGTCAACAGCATCATGCTGGACGGGAAGAAAGGCGTCGCACAGAAGGTCGTCTACGGAGCTTTTGACATCATCTCTGAAAAGACCGGGAAGAATCCTCTGGAAGTGTTCATCCAGGCGCTGGATAACATCATGCCTACGCTGGAGGTCAAGGCCCGCCGTGTCGGCGGCGCGACCTATCAGGTGCCGATCGAGGTCAGACCGAACAGACGCCAGACGCTGGGTCTGCGCTGGCTGACCAACTATTCCAGAGCTCGCAGCGAGAAAACGATGAGAGAGCGTCTCGCCGGCGAGATCATGGATGCCGCCAACAACCTGGGTTCCGCTGTGAAAAAGCGCGAAGATACGCACAAGATGGCGGAGTCCAACAAGGCGTTCGCTCACTATCGCTGGTAATTTGAAATCCGGCGATTGTGCCTCTGCGGCATGCAGGGTTCTGCGGACAGCCTGATGCAGAGACACAGAGCAAACCTTTGAAGTTGGGAGTATATTATGCCAAGACAGTATTCTCTGGAAAAAACCAGAAATATCGGCATCATGGCGCACATCGATGCCGGTAAGACTACGACGACAGAGCGGATTCTCTACTATACCGGTGTGAACTATAAAATCGGTGAGACCCATGAGGGTACCGCCACCATGGACTGGATGGAGCAGGAGCAGGAGCGTGGAATCACGATCACCTCTGCTGCGACGACCTGTTTTTGGAGAGATCACCGGATCAACATCATCGACACCCCGGGACATGTGGACTTCACGGTTGAAGTCGAACGCTCTCTGCGCGTTCTGGACGGCAGCGTGACGGTCATGTGCGCCAAGGGCGGCGTGGAACCGCAGTCAGAGACCGTCTGGCGTCAGGCCGATCACTATCAGGTTCCGCGTATGATCTACGTGAACAAGATGGACATCATGGGCGCGGATTTTTTCAATGTTCTGCGCATGGTGTACGAGCGGCTGCAAAGCAACGCCGTTCCGATTCAGCTGCCCATCGGCGCTGAGGCGGATTTCAAGGGCATTGTTGATCTGGTCGAAATGAACGCGGACGTCTATTATGACGAGCTCGGCAAAGATATGCGTGTGGAGGAGATTCCCGAAAACATGCTGGAGCTTGCGGCGGAATACCGTACGAAGCTCATCGACGCCGTTGCTGATCTGGACGACGAGATCATGGAGCTTGCGCTCGAGGAGAAGCCGATTCCTGCGGAGCTGATCCGGCGCGCGCTTCGGAAAGGCACCATTGAAAACCGTCTGGTACCGGTTACATGCGGCACCTCATATCGGAATAAGGGCGTACAGAAGCTGCTGGACGCGATCGTCGATTATATGCCCTCTCCGCTCGATATTCCGCCCATCAAGGGCGTGAATCCGAACACGGACAAGGAGGAGAGCCGACCGGCCAGCGACGACGCGCCGTTTTCTGCCCTTGCGTTCAAGATCATGACGGACCCCTATGTGGGACGACTCTCTTTTTTCCGGGTCTATTCCGGGACGGCTGAGGCCGGTTCTACCGTCATCAATTCGACAAAGGGGCAGAGAGAGCGCCTCGGCCGCATCCTGCAGATGCATGCCAATCACCGGGAGGATATTCAGTGTGTCTATTCCGGTGACATTGCTGCCGCTGTCGGTCTCAAAAACACCACGACAGGCGACACGCTCTGTGACGACAGACACCCGATCATTCTGGAGTCCATGGAGTTTCCGGAGCCCGTGATCCGAGTGGCCATCGAGCCGAAGACCAAGGCCGGACAGGAAAAGATGGGGATCGCGCTGTCAAAGCTGGCGGAAGAGGATCCCACATTCAAGACCTATACGGACGAGGAGACGGGACAGACCATCATCGCCGGAATGGGCGAGCTTCATCTGGAGATCATCGTGGATCGTCTCCTGCGTGAGTTCAAGGTTGAGGCCAATGTCGGCAAGCCGCAGGTTTCCTATAAGGAGACCATCCGGAGCACGGCCGACGTGGACTGCAGGTATGTCCGGCAGTCCGGCGGCAAGGGTCAGTACGGCCACGTGAAGATCACGGTGGAACCCAACGAGTCCGGCAAGGGCTATGAGTTCATCAACAAAGTCGTGGGCGGTGCGATCCCGAAAGAGTATATCCCTGCTGTTGACGCGGGTATTCAGGGCGCCATGCAGTCCGGCGTTCTCGCAGGCTACCAGGTGGTCGACGTGAAAGTGACGCTCTACGACGGTTCATTTCATGAAGTCGACTCCTCGGAAATGGCGTTCAAAATCGCTGGATCCATGGCCTTCAAAGAGGCGATGCAGAAAGCAAAGCCCACGCTGCTGGAGCCGATCATGAAAGTCGTCGTTACCGTGCCGGAGGATTATATGGGAACAGTCATCGGCGATCTGAACGCAAGACGCGGTCAGATCCTGGGACAGGAAATCCGGAACGGCGGCGCAGAGATCCAGTCGCTGGTCCCGCTGTCCACCATGTTCGGGTATGCGACAGACCTGCGCAGCAAAACGCAGGGCCGCGGCAACTATTCCATGGAGCCGGATAGCTATGTGGAGCTGCCGAAATCTCTGCAGGAAGAGATCATTTCCGGCAGAGGAAACCGCTGAGATCGGATTGCTATTGCAAAAAAACGTTCTTTGCGGTACAATGTCAAACACAGTCTGAAACAATTTTTTATTTTTCATATCATTCAAAGGAGGATCATTCCCAATGGCTAAGCAAAAGTTTGAGAGAACCAAACCTCATGTCAACATCGGCACCATCGGTCATATCGACCATGGCAAGACCACGCTGACCGCCGCGATCACCAAGTACCTGTCCCTGTTGGGCAAGGCGAAGTATGAGGCTTATGATTCCATTGATAAGGCTCCGGAAGAGAAGGAGCGCGGCATCACCATCAACACGGCGCACGTGGAGTACGAGACCGATTCCCGTCACTACGCGCACGTGGACTGCCCGGGACATGCCGACTATATCAAGAACATGATCACCGGCGCTGCGCAGATGGACGGCGCGATCCTCGTCATTGCCGCCTCTGACGGCCCCATGGCGCAGACCCGCGAGCACCTGCTGCTGGCCCGTCAGGTGAACGTGCCCTCCGTCCTTGTTTTCCTGAACAAGTGCGACCAGGTCGACGATCCTGAGCTGCTGGAGCTGGTTGAGATGGAAGTCCGTGAGCTGCTGGACTTCTATGGCTTCCCCGGCGACGACACCCCGATCATCCGCGGCAGCGCGCTGAACGCGCTGACCTGCGAGTCCGGCGACCCCAACGATCCGGCTTTTGCCTGCATCAAAGAGCTGATGGATGCGGTCGACTCCTATATTCCCACGCCTCCGCGGGACGATTCTCTGCCTTTCCTTATGCCTGTTGAGGACGTTTTCACCATCACCGGCCGCGGCACCGTCGCTACCGGCAGAGTGGAGCGCGGCATGATCAAGATGAACGAGAAGGTCGAGATCGTCGGTCTGATGGACGAGTCCAAGGAGACCGTCGTTACCGGTATCGAGATGTTCCGGAAGCTGCTTGACTTTGCGGAGGCCGGCGACAACATCGGCACGCTGCTCCGCGGCATTGCGAAGACCGACATCGAGAGAGGTCAGGTCCTTGCGAAGCCCGGCTCCATCAAGCCCCACACCAAGTTCGTCGGTCAGGTTTACGTCCTGTCCAAGGAAGAAGGCGGCCGTCATACCCCGTTCTTCAACAACTACAGACCGCAGTTCTACTTCCGTACCACCGACGTTACCGGCGTCATCACGCTGCCCGAGGGCACCGAGATGTGCATGCCCGGCGACAACGTTGATATGCACGTTGAGCTGATCACCCCCATCGCCATTGAGAACGGCCTGCGTTTCGCCATCCGTGAGGGCGGTCGTACCGTCGGTTCCGGCGTTGTCATCGGCATCGAGGAGTAAGACTCAGCAGGATTCCTGACAGATTTTGGTCCGGATTCTTAAAACAAAAGGCGAAGTTTGTTTTTTCAAGCTTCGCCTTTTTGTTGTACGCAGGATATGACGCGGGGAAGAGGATGGAAACCGTTTTGAATTTTCGATTCTGCTTTTGACAAAAAGCTGTAAGGAGTTTATGATGGGTACGAATAAATCCGTGGCCGGACGTTCGTGTCCGGTGAAAACAGGAGGAGGAAACGCGCAATGGAAATGAAGTACGTTCCCTTTGGCCGTACCGGCATGTCCGTCTCGGCGGCCAGCCTGGGCTGCGGCGGATATAGCCGGATCGGCAGCAGAAAATACGGCAACGCGCATTCCGTCGAGCTGGTGCGGTACGCCTATGATCGGGGAATTAACTATTTTGATTCCGCGATTCAGTACGAGACCATGCCTTTGGTCAGCGCAGGGCTTGCAGGACTGCCAAGAGACAGCTATATTCTTGCCAGCAAATGCCAGATTTTTCAGGAGCCCTTCAACGATCCGAAAAAACTGGAGTTTTATGTGGATCAATGTCTGACCGATCTGCGGACGGACTATCTGGACATCTTCTATATGCACGGCATTGCGCCTGAATTCTACAAGACGGTCAGGGACGATTTTTACGGGGAATATGAAAAGATGCGGGACAAAGGCAAGATCCGGTTTATCGGGATCACAGAGGCTTTCAACAGGGATCCGCATCATAAGATGCTTGAGACGGCGCTGGAGGACGATCTGTTCGACGTGATCATGCTCGGATACAACATTCTGAACCCTTCCGCGCGGGAAAAGGTCCTTCCGATGGCGAAAGCCCGGAATACCGGCGTCGCCTGCATGTATCCGATCCGACGGCCGTTCTATCACCGGGAGACGCTGCTCGAAATGCTTGCGGAGCAGCGCGCCAAGGGAAACATCGCGGAGGACGTCGTGGATCTGGACTGGCTCCTGGAGGACGGATGCGTCCGGTCGCTTGCGGAGGCAGGCTGCCGCTACAGCGCGGCGGGGCAGGGGATCCACGCGGTGCTCACCGGGCCCGGCAGCAAGGAGCATCTGGACGAGAACATTGCCGCGACGCTGGGGCCTCCGCTTCCGGACGAAATCGCGGAGAAGCTGTATCAGATCTTCCGGAACTCCGACGCGGTCAGCGTCTTATAAAAAATAAACCGGGTGGGGAAGCTGCTCTCCATCCGGTTTTTCTGTTGGCAGATCTATCGCTGCAGTCCGATCATAAATCCGTCCAGCGCAGCGGATTGAATGTCGCCGGCAATCAGTTCGTTCTGGCAGACGATCAGATCGGCAACGACGAAGTCGTCCGATTCTGCGTAGTTTATGACTTTATAGGTATAGCGGGTCGCTTCCATCCCGCAGTAGTCCCGCAGATCAAAGCCCTGTTCCAGCTGCAGCTGATTGTACGTCTCGTATACGTCGTTGAATTCGCGGGGAATACGGATGGACTGCGTTTCCAGCGGTTCCGGGTCAACCTCCCAGCCAAGCGTCTGCAGATATTGGACACGCTGTTCATTGGTTTTGACGATCGCCGACAATGCGCCGGCCTCTTTTGCGGCAGCGCTTCGAACGCCTGCGATCAGAATGACGCCGCAGATCAGCGCAGCAAGAAGCAGTACGGCAAGGATCGCTTTTCGTTTTTCCAGTTTCGCGGTATAGATAAACATTCCTACCATCCTTTCTCCCGGGGCAGAGCGGCGGGCTTGGTTCATGATATTCTCTCTGTCTGCCGGTTATGCAGAGGAAAAAAACAATAAAAAGGTTGCAAAACAGTTACGAATCAATTACAATACCTATTGTCGACTTTTGCCGGACGTGCGTGACAATCTGGTTTCGGCATTTTCACCTGTAAAAAAATGGACGACAAGGTGCTTGACCCGGAAAAAACTGGCGTTACGACGCAATTCTTCCTGTTTTGCCGTTATTCTGCAAAAAAATTCTCGATATTTTTTGTGAAAATATATTGAAATTCGGCATTTTATAGTGTATTATGGTAACCGTCAAAAACGCGAAAAATATCGTCCTTTGTATTTGATGGGAGGTTGCGTCCATGTCCAGCAGAATTTTCCAGAGTATCATCATCCAACTGAAAGAGGCGACTGATCGTCCTCTGGGCGTCATTGATTCGGACGGAATTGTCGTAGCGGGCAGTGATCTTGCACGAGTAGGATCCAAAATTGAGGGGAGCTTTCCCACAGGAGACATGGCTGGGGAGAAAGTAATCTCCCTGGACGGACGGACCTTCAAACTGATTGGCGGAACAGAGACGATTTTTGACTATGCCGTTTTTGTGGACGGCGAGGACGAGCAGGCACGCAGCATCTGCGTTATGGCCGGCGTTGCGATTTCCAGCGCAAAGGCCTACTATGAGGAAAAATTTGACAAGGCGTCTCTTGTCAAAAACATCATCACGGACAACATTCTGCCCGGAGATATTTATGTTCACGCCCGGGAGCTGCATTTTGTTGCAGGGACCACGCGTGCGGTCTTTCTGGTCCGTCAGGTGGACAAGGCCGACGTCGCCGCGGTGGATCTGCTTCAGAAGATGTTCCCCGACAAGCAGCATGACTTTGTCATTTCACTGAGCGAGTCCGATATTGCCGTGATCAAAGAGGTCCCGGCGTCCGCGGAGGGGAAGGATCTGCAGAAGATCGCCCTTCAGATTGAGCAGGCGCTCGCAAAGGAGCTTCACATCAAAACCTCGATCGGGATCGGAACGCCGGCCCGGCACCTTCGTGAGCTTGCCGACCGGTATAAAGAGGCGCAGATCGCCATTGATGTGGGCAAGGTTTTCGATACGGAAAAGACCATCATCAATTATGAGAATCTGGGCATCGGCCGGCTGATTTATCAGCTGCCGACCACACTGTGCGAAATGTTCCTTTCGGAAGTTTTCAAGAAAAACCCCATTGATTCCCTGGACGAGGAGACGCTCGGCATCATCACGAAGTTCTTTGAGAACAACCTGAACATTTCCGAGACTTCCCGCAAGCTGTTTGTGCACCGCAACACGCTGGTGTACCGGCTCGGCAAGATCAAGAAGATCACGGGGCTGGATCTGCGGGAGTTCAATCAGGCGATCGTCTTCAAGGTCGCTCTTATGGTGAAAAAATATCTGAACTATCAGAAAGCGCAATAAAGGAGCTTATATACCGCAATGGTTCAATTAACGGATGTATTTAAGTCCTACGAGAACGGGATTCGCGCGCTGAAAGGCGTAAGCATGACCATTGACGACGGGGAATTCGTATTTCTGGTCGGCCCTTCGGGCTCCGGAAAGTCCACGATTATTAAGCTGATTACCGGTGAAATTGCCCCGACCGATGGTGAGATCCACGTCAATGGCTATGATTTGAACAGGATCAAGTTTTCAAAGCTGCCGTATATGCGGCGGACACTGGGCGTCATTTTCCAGGATTTCCGGCTGATCGAGGATAAAACTGTCTACGAAAACATCGCCTTTGCGATGCGCGTCGTCGGCGCTTCCAACCGGGCGATTCGGGAGCGCGTTCCCTATGTGCTCGATCTGGTGGGGCTGGAGGGAAGCTCACGCCGCCATCCGCAGGAGCTGTCCGGCGGCGAGCAGCAGCGTGTTGTCATTGCCAGAGCGCTTGTAAACAATCCGCAGCTGATTATTGCGGACGAGCCGACAGGCAATCTGGATCCGGCCAGAAGCCTGGAGATCATGATGCTGCTGGAGAAGATCAATGAGCTTGGCACCACGGTTCTGGTCGTGACGCACGAAAAGGAGCTGGTCAATCAGTTCTCCAAGCGCGTCGTGGCCATTGATGGCGGCCGGATAATCAGTGACGGAATGGACGGATATTACAGCTATGAAGTCTAACAGAGCGGGTTATTTCATAAAAGAGGGCGTTTCCAGCATTTTTACCCACGGGTTTATGTCTTTTGCCTCCGTTTGCATCATTGTCGCCTGCCTTCTAATCATGGGCAGCTTTTCGCTGCTGGCACTGAATATCAACAAATGGATCGGGACGCTGGAGAATGACAACCAGATCCTCGCTTTTGTAAACGAGAATTATACGGAGGAAGAGGCCCGGGCGCTGCAGGCAACAATCGAGTCTGTCCCCAACGTCAGTTCTGTGGTCTTTGTATCCCGGAATGAGGCGTACGAGAGCTTTGCAAAACAGTATGAGAACTCGACGATGCTGGAGGATCTGGACGCTTCGGTGCTGCGGGACCGGTACATTGTGTATTTGAACGATCTTTCTCTGATGTCCAGAACCCAGCAGAGCATTCTGCAGATCAGCGGCATTGATAAGGTCAACGCGCATCTGGAGATCGCACGCGGTTTTATGACGCTGAAAAACGTTGTCAGCGCGGTTTCTCTTGTGCTGATCGCGATTCTTCTGGTGATTTCGCTCTCCATCATGTCCAACACGGTCAAGCTCACAACTTTTGAGCGGCGTGAAGAAATCTCCATTATGAAAATGGTGGGCGCCACAAGCTCGTTCATTCGATGGCCGTTCGTTGTCGAAGGGCTGATTCTGGGCCTGTTCGGGTCTTTGCTGGCTTATCTGCTGCAGTGGGGGATTTACCGCGCACTTACGGTGAGCATCATCGCAAAAGCCGGACTGAGTTTTATGGGGATCATTCCATTCTCTGTGCTGGCGCTTCCGCTGATGATTGTATTCCTTGCCATTGGGCTCTCTGTCGGTATGTTCGGGAGCCTGATTGCAATCCGGAATTATTTGAAGGTTTGACGGCGCTGCGCCGGGAGGTTTTGAGCTTATGGAGAAGAAGAGAAAGTGGTTTATCCGTGGACTTGCGCTTCTGCTTGCCGTGTTGATGATTCTTTCCGTATTGTGGATTATAATTGATTCGACAAATGCGGAAGCCGTCTCCAAGACGGATCTGAAGAATCTGAAAGATAAGAAAGAGGCGCTCAAACAGCAGCGCCAGGATATTGCAGCCAAGATCGCTTCCAAGGAATATGAACAGATGACGATCATGGCAAAAAAAGAAGTCCTGGACGAGCAGATTGAACTGACCAATCTGGAGATCGAAAACGTCTCTGCGCTGATTGTCGAATACGGCAATCTGATCGCCGAAAAGGAAGTCGAGGTCGCGGAGGCGCAGGCCCGGGAAGACGATCAGATGGAGAAATACAAGGAACGAATCCGCGCCATGGAGGAGAACGGTCCGATTTCCTATTATTCGGTTCTCTTTGATGCGGTGAATTTCTCCGATTTTCTCGGCCGTCTGGATTTCGTCTCCGAGATCATGGAATATGACGAGCTGATCTACAATCAGCTCGTACAGGCAAAACAGGAGACGATTGCCGCAAAGACCGAGCTCGAGGAAATGATGGCGGAGCAGGAGGCGACCCGTGCGGAGCTGCTTGAATACGAGGCGGATCTGGACAGACAGATTGCCGAGGCTTCCGCGCTGATCGCGCAGCTCGATGATGAGATCGGCGGTTATCAGGCCGATTATGATGAGATCCGCCAGGCGGAGGAAAAGCTGCAGGAGCAGATCGACAAGATGGCTGAGGAGCTCCGGAAGCAGGAGGAAGCTGCAGCGGCCGCCAGAGTGGTCAGCACCGGTACATACATCTGGCCCTCGCAGTCCAGCCGATACGTGACCTCCCGGTTCGGTACCCGTTTCCACCCGATTTACAAAGTCTACAAGACCCATAACGGCATTGACATCGGCGCCGGCTACGGGACAAATGTTCTGGCGGCGGACAGCGGCGTAGTTGTCACGTCCTCTTATGACAGCGGATACGGTAATTATATCGTGATCAATCACGGCGGCGGCAGAATGACCGTATACGCGCATCTGAGCAAACGGCTTGTCAGCGTGGGGCAGAACGTGACCCAGGGGCAGGTGATCGGCCGCGTCGGCTCTACGGGCGTTTCTACCGGCCCGCATCTGCATTTTGAAGTGCGCGTCAACGGTTCGCGCGTCAATCCGCTGAATTACTTTTCCAATTATACGATTTCTCCGAATGCGTGAAGTTCGGAATGCTTGCCGGCCTTCGGTTTCCGGAGGCCGGTTTTTTTCTGTATTCGGCGCTTGACAACTGTGTTACAATAAACAAAGCAAAATGAACCCCGATAGTCTATTGCAGCATAAAAGGAGATGCAATTATGGCGAATGAGAATCGGTTTAAGATGAGCGCGGAACGTCTGGAGGAGCTGAAGAATGAGCTGGAGTATCTGCAGACGGTTCGTGAAAAAGAGGTTGCCGATCAGATCCGGGAGGCCCGTTCTTTCGGCGATCTTTCGGAGAACAGCGAATATGACGAGGCCAAGACGGAGCAGGGCAAGCTCTACTCCAAAATTGCGGAGATCAAGAATCTGATCGAGAACGCGTCCATCGTTGAAAAGAGCGATGAGACGGACAAGGTCGGGATCGGCAGCAACGTCACCGTGCGCGACGTGGAGACCGGAGAAGTCGAGTCTTATCAGATTGTCGGCTCGCAGGAGGCCAATCCCATGTCCGGCCGTATTTCGGACGATTCTCCCTTTGGACGCGGCCTGTTCGGACATAAGGTCGGGGAGACCGTGGACGTAGAAGCGCCCGCCGGCACCCTCAAGTTTGAAATTCTGAAGATCGAGAAGTAAATCCCCCGGGAGGAATCATTATGGCGGAAGATGTCAGAAATCCACAGCAGGAGCAGGATCTCTCTGAAATCCTGCAAGTGCGCAGAGATAAGCTGAAGGCGCTGCAGGCGGAGGGGCGTGATCCGTTTGCCATTACAAAATTCAGCCGCACGGCGTGGACAAAAGACGTCGTCGAGCAGTTTGCCGAGACAGAGAATCAGACGTTCTCGCTTGCAGGCAGGATTATGTCCAAACGCGGCATGGGTAAGGCGATTTTTGCCGACCTCGCGGATGACAGAGGAAAGATCCAGATCTACGTCCGGCTGGACGACGTCGGCGAGAAGGCATTTGCGGATTTCCGCAAAGTGGATATTGGAGACATCATCGGGGTGACCGGGTTTGTTTTCAAAACCCGCATGGGCGAAGTGTCCATTCACTGCAGCGAGATCCGGCTGCTCGCCAAATCCCTGCGCCCGCTTCCCGAAAAGTTTCACGGTCTGACGAATCAGGAGCTCAAATACCGGCAGCGTTATGTGGATCTGATCATGACGCCCGAGACCCGGCGTACTTTTGAGATCCGCAGCCGTTTTATCAGCTATGTCCGGAAGTTCTTGGATCAGCGCGGATATATGGAGGTCGAAACGCCGATCCTGAACACCATTTCCGGCGGCGCGACCGCACGGCCCTTTATCACGCATCATAATACGCTGGACATCGACATGTATATGCGAATTGCCACGGAGCTGCATCTGAAGCGGCTGATCGTCGGCGGGATCGAACGCGTATACGAGATCGGCCGCATTTTCCGCAACGAGGGCATGGACACAAAGCATAATCCCGAATTCACGACTGTCGAGCTTTACGAGGCCTATGCCGATTTCCACGATATGATGGATATTTTTGAGGGGATCCTTTCCGGCGCCGCGCAGGAGATCCTGGGCACGACCAGGGTGCAGTGGCAGGGCCGGGAGATTGATCTTGCGCCGGGCTGGCCGCGGCTTACTATGGCGGATGCGGTCCGGCAGTATGTCGGAGTCGATTATATGCAGATCTCCGGCGATGCGGAGGCCGTTGCGGCGGCGAAATCGGTTGGCGTGGATATGGACGGCGTCGAGCCCACCTGGGGTCGCGCGCTGTATGAGACGTTTGATCAGAAGGTGGAGGAGAAGCTGATCCAGCCTACCTTTATCACCATGCATCCGGTGGATGTGTCTCCCCTTGCCAAGCGGAGTCCGGCAGATCCGAGACTAACCGAGCGGTTTGAACTGTTTATCTGCCAGAGCGAGATGGGGAACGCGTTTTCCGAGCTGAACGATCCCGTCGACCAGAAGCAGCGGTTCCAGAAGCAGATGGAGCTTCGAAACGCCGGCGACGAAGAGGCCGGCATGATGGACGAGGACTATATTCAGGCCCTCGAATACGGCATGCCGCCCACCGGCGGTCTCGGGATCGGGATCGACCGCTGCGTCATGCTGCTGACGAACAATTCCTCGATTCGCGACGTTCTGCTTTTCCCCACCATGAAGCCCCTGGACATGTCCAAGGCCGAAAGCAAGCCTGCCGAGAAGCCCGTGGAGTCTTCTCCCGAGGTTTCCGCCGAGCCGGAAAAGATCGACTTTTCCAATGTGGTGATTGAGCCTTTGTTCCAGGATCAGGTCGATTTTGAGACGTTCTCCAGGAGCGATTTCCGCGCCGTGAAGGTACTGGAGTGCGAAGCTGTGCCGAAGTCCAAAAAGCTCCTGAAGTTTACGCTGGACGACGGTTCCGGTGAGAATCGGACAATTTTGAGCGGGATTCACGCCTATTATGAGCCGGAAGAGCTCATCGGGAAGACCTGCATCGCCATCACGAATCTGCCGCCCAGAGCCATGATGGGCATTGAGTCCTGCGGTATGCTGCTGAGTGCGATTCATAAGGAGGGGGAGGAGGAAAAGCTCCATCTTCTGATGGTCGATCCGCATATCCCCGCAGGCGCAAAGCTTTACTGACGGACAGGGCGGAAGAAAGACGCTTTATCGGGGGCGTTTGCAGATTTCGGCCATGAATATGCCGTGACTCGGATAACGAATCTGCGATTCTGCATTGTCCCGCTTCAACCGAATTCCGTTTTTTGCCTGAGCCTGCTGAGTGATCTTCGGCAGGCTCAAGCTCTATCGATATTGCTGCTTCTGCTCGTTCATACGATGCGGATGCTTTTTCTGCGGCAATAAAGTCGGAATACGATTCCCGATAACGATAAGTCGAAAGGCAGGCAGAGCATGGCCAATGCAGCGAAATTAAAACCGCTTGTTTTATTCCTCATCCTTGCGCTGACTGCCGGTTTGTGGGGATGCGGGGTAGAGCAGGAGAGGGATGTAGCAGAGTCCTGCGGCAGATGCTACGACCTCGCATCTGTTCAGCCGGTGAACGGCCGACAGGGGATTTGTGCAGAGGGAGATTATTATTGGGTCAGCGGCTCAAGCACCCTGACGAAATATGACAGGGACTGGAATGTCGTCGCCGAAAACACGAACCCTTTTGACGGCTATACTCTCGAGGTCAACCACATCGGGGACATCGACGTCTGGGAAAACGAACTGTACCTGGGCGTTGAGTATTTTATGGACGGTGAGGGAACAAATATACAGGTCGCCGTCTACGACGGAGATACTCTGACACGCAAGCGTGTGTTTCCATTCCAGGCCGACACGGGCCAGCTGGAGTGCTCCGGGATCGCGGTCGATCCGGATTCCCGAACCGTCTTTCTGTGCTCCTGGATCGATGATGAATCCAGCACGTATCTGTACATGTATGATCTGGACTCCGGCGCATATCAGGGTAGACTGCGCATGGCTCCCGTGCCGAAATGGATCCAGGGCGTCGCTTATTTTGACAGCTGCCTTTATGTGACCTGCGACGATGGCGACGCCGATGAGGATGCATCGGATCATATGTATCGGATCGAACTCAGCGAAGATCGATCGACGGGCACGGTGACGCTGGAAAAGACTTTTGATGAGGTAACAAGGCAGGGCGAAATCGAGGGGCTTTGCTTCGACCGGGAGAACAAATGTTTTTTTCTGCTGTATAACCGCGGCGCCCGCATCGTTCTCGGTATGCCGAAGGGTTTTTACAATGGCTATACCGAAGAGATCCACGAAGTGTTTGTGTTTCAAATTTCATAGTAAGGTGATTCCAATGGATCAGGCGGCGTGGGAGACGCTGACGCATGAAGAAAAGAACCGCCAGCTCTATCTGAGGCAGAAAGCGCTGTTGAAATCGTTTCTGGAGCGCGGCGCGATCTCGCGGGCACAGTATGAAAAGAGCCTTCACGATATGACGGAGAGAATGGGGTTCAAAGAGAAAGAGGACGACTGAATCCGACGCCGGCGCGGCGAATCCGCGCTTTTTCTTGCGCGACCGCGCGTCCTGTGTTAAACTGTTTTCTGCGAATGGGAGCGGACCTGGAAACGGATCGCTCATAGAGGAGGAAAACGCATGCTGGAATTGAAAAACATTTCCTTTGCTGTCGATGCGGAATCTGCAGAAAAAGAGATCCTGCACAACGTCAGCCTCACCATTCCCGACAACAAGCTGATCGTGGTGACGGGGCCCAACGGCGGCGGCAAATCGACGCTTGCGCGCATTATCGCCGGTATTGAGACCCCTACGTCGGGGCGGATCCTTTTGAACGGTGAAGACATTACAGACAAGTCTATTACGGATCGTGCGAAAATGGGGATCGGATTTGCCTTTCAGCAGCCGGTTCGATTCAAGGGGATCCAAGTGCTGGACCTTCTGCGGCTTGCAGCGGGAAAACGCATCTCCGCCTCCAGCGCGTGCGAGTATCTGTCTGCAGTCGGCCTCTGTGCGCGGGACTATATCGGACGCGAAGTCAACAGCAGCCTTTCCGGAGGAGAGCTGAAGCGGATCGAGATCGCGACTGTGCTGGCGCGTTCGTCCGTGCTCTCCATATTTGACGAACCCGAGGCCGGGATCGACCTCTGGAGTTTTCAGAATCTGATCGAGGTCTTCGACGGGATTCGAAAGGACATTCAGAACAGCTCCATTCTGATCATATCCCATCAGGAACGGATCCTTGAAATTGCGGATGAGATCGTCGTTCTGCGGGAGGGAAGCGTTGCCGCGCACGGCAGCAGAGACGACGTCCTGCCGCTTCTGATCGGTACAGATGCGGCTTTCGGGTGCAGAAAAATCCCGGCATGGAGGGGTGCGGAATGATTCAGCTGGACGAAATTCAAAAACGCCTTCTCGTTGAGGTCGCCGATCTGCACAAGGTGCCGGAGGGCGCATACAACATCCGCTCCAACAGCCAGTCTGCCGGGCGGCAGTCCACAGCCAATATTGAAATTGTCCCCAAAACGGATGTCAGCGGACTGGATATTCATATCAAGCCGGGTACCCGGAACGAGAGCGTGCACATTCCGGTCGTGATGACACAGACGGGTCTGAAAGAACTGGTCTACAACGATTTCTACATCGGCGACGATGCGGACGTTACGATCGTGGCAGGCTGCGGGATTGACAACTGCGGCAATCAGGATTCCGAGCATGACGGCATCCATCGGTTTTATGTCGGGAAGAATGCGAAGATCCGTTATGTGGAAAAGCATTACGGTTCCGGCGACGGGGCCGGGAAACGCATCCTGAACCCGGGGACCGAGGTGTATCAGGACGAGAACAGCTCTGTGGAGATGGAGATGGTGCAGATCAAAGGCGTGGACGACACCGTCCGTTCGACGACGGCGGAGCTCGCCGCCGGCGCCAGGCTGGTGATCCGGGAGCGGCTGATGACACACGACAATCAGCGTGCTGTCAGCACCTATGTCGTTTCCCTGAATGGGGAAGGCTCCAGCGCCGATATTGTCTCCCGCGCGGTGGCCCGGGACGACTCCTTCCAGCGTTTTGAAGCCAAGATCATCGGCAACGCCGCCTGCTCCGGGCATTCGGAATGCGATTCCATTATTATGGACAACGGCAAGGTTCTGGCCGTCCCCGCGCTGGAGGCCAACAATGTCGACGCGGCGCTGGTTCATGAGGCCGCGATCGGCAAGATCGCCGGGGAGCAGATCATCAAGCTGATGACGCTCGGACTTACAGAGGCGGAGGCGGAGGAACAGATTATCAACGGTTTCCTGCGATGAATATGGAACGGCCCGGCAAAAGCGCAGCTCTGCCGGGCTGTTTGCTGTCCTACACAGAAGAGCGCCGGCCTCTGCGCTTGAAAAACAAAATGCAGTATGATATAAAAAAGGAAAGCAATGGAAAGGGCGGCGGGTTCATGCAGATTTATGATATTTCACAGGAGCTGTTCGGCTGCGCGGTCTACCCGGGCGACCCTGCGCCGGCGCGGACGGTGCTGATGTCCACGGCAAACGGCGACCTCTGCAATCTGACCGCGCTTTCGATGTGCGCGCACAACGGGACGCACGTCGACGCGCCCTTCCATTTTTACGGCGACGGCAAAACCATTGATCAGGTCTCTCTGGAACATTTCATAGGAGAGGCATACGTGGTCTCCCACACCGGGGACGTCACGGCAGGCGATGCGGCTGCAATGTTGAAAGCAGCGGATATGGCTTGTCGCGAGTCGGTCCGCCGGCTTTTGATCCGCGGCAGCGCGGTTGTCACTTTGGAGGCTGCGGAGGTGTTTGCGCAGCGCGGCCTTCTTCTGCTGGGCAACGAGTCGCAGACCGTCGGACCGGAAGACGCGCCCATGGCCGTACATCTCATGCTGCTGGCAAAAGAGATCGTCCTGCTGGAGGGGATCCGTCTGCAAGACGTTCCCGACGGCGCTTATCTGCTGCAGGCCGCGCCTTTGAATCTGGGCGGCGCGGACGGCGCTCCCTGCAGAGCGGTTCTGCTGAAGACGGAATGAACGCTGGACCTGAGGCCGGCTGCCCCAGGTCCTTGTTTTGCTGCGGAAAAGAGGGCATGAAAATGGAAAGGATTACAAGCCGGAAAAATGAAAAGATCCGGCATTTGAAAAAGCTTTGGACCGACCGTGTGTACCGGTATGCTTCCGGAGAATATGTCTGTGACGGCTGGAAGCTTCTGGAGGAGGCGACTGCGAACGGTGCGGAGATTACGTATGTCCTGTTTTCCGATGAAAATGAGGCTTCCCGCATACCGGACGGCGTTCCTGCGGCGCTGGCGCCTTACGATCTGATCGAGGCGGTTTCCGGGATGAAATCGCCGCAAACCGTACTGTTTTCCTGCGCCATTCCGGCGCCCGGTCCGATACATGGCGAGCGTGTGCTGATTCTCGAGACCGTTCAGGATCCCGGCAATCTGGGGACGATCCTGCGTACGGCCAATGCGTTTTCGATTTCCGATGTGATTCTGACCGGCGCCTGCGCGGATCTGTACAATCCGAAAACCGTACGCGCCTCGATGGGGGCGATCTTCCGGCAGAATACGGTCTCGTGTACGCTGGAAGCGCTTGCAGCGCTGCGGGAGAGCGGCCTGCGGATCCTCGGCGCGGCGCTGCGGGAGGATGCGCAGAGCATTCTGACGGCAGATCTGTCCGCGTCTGCGGTCGCCATTGGCAGCGAGGGGAGCGGTCTGTCCGAGGAACTCTGCGCGCTGTGCGACGGCTTTGTCCGGATTCCCATGTCGCCGGACTGTGAGTCGCTGAATGCCGGCGTCGCGGCGTCGATCGTGATGTGGGAAATGCGGAGAGGAGTGCGGAATTGACATGTCCATGCTGCGGTACTGGGTCTGGCTTGCTTCAAAAAGAATATCCAGGCGGGAACGGCTTTCGGATCTGCTGCAGGTCTTCGAAACGCCGGAGCGGATCTTCTTTGCCGACAGGCGGGAATACGCCGGGATTGCGTCCCTGACGGAAAAAGATCGGGAACTGCTTGCGGATAAGCGGATGGACGAAGCGTCCGCCGCCATTGACTGCTGTGCGCGGAACAACTGGCGGATCCTGACCGTACAGGACGTGAGCTATCCGGAACGTCTTCGGAATATTTACGCGCCGCCGATTGTATTGTTTGCCAGAGGGAAGCTTGCCGATCTGGACAGTGAAGCGGTCGTCTCCGTTGTAGGGACGAGAAAATGTACGCCTTACGGAATTCGGACGGCGGAAGGGCTAGGCTATGAGCTCGCGCGCTCCGGCTGCATTGTGGCGACGGGCATGGCGCGCGGAATCGACTCCGCCGCCGTCAAGGGCGCGCTGCGCGGCGGCGGACAGGTCGTCGGCGTAGCTGCCACCGGTCTCGACGTGATTTATCCGCCTGAAAACGCGGGTCTGTATTCGGACGTTGCGGAGGAGGGCGTGATCCTCACCGAGTATCTGCCCGGAACCGGCGTTTCACGGTATGCGTTTCCGGACAGGAACCGGATCATGAGCGGCGTCTCTCTCGGCGTATGCGTGGTGGAAGCCCCGGAAAAGAGCGGCGCGCTGATCACGGCGGACTGGGCTCTGGAGCAGGGGCGGGATGTCTTTGCCGTACCCGGAAATATTGACGCGCCCGCCTGCAGGGGTTCCAACAAGCTGCTTCGCGAAGGCGCCCGCATCGTCCTGTCCGGCTGGGACATTGCAGAGGAATACAGGCCTCTTTTCCCGGAAAAAATACGATTCGAATCTGACATTGTCTCCTATGCGCAGGATGAAAACATGCTGGAACGGCTTGTGGAGAACACGCTTCAGCCAAAGGAAAAAAACGAGGCAGTACCCATTGACAACGCCAATTTGATGGAATATAGTGGCGTAGTAATCTCAAAAGAGGAGCTTTCCGAGGCGGAATTGGCGGTTCTTTCCGTTATGGACGCCCCGGAGCTGCAGATTGATGTGTTGATTTCACGGAGCGGTCTGACCGCCGCAGAAGTACTGTCTGCGCTGACGGTGCTGGAGATCAGAGGCGCTGTTCGGCAAGCGCCCGGCAAAAGGTTTACACGGCTTGCGGAAGTGAAATGAGTGATATGGAGAGGGAAGCAGAATGGCAAAGGCAAAATCAAATCTCGTGATTGTGGAGTCGCCCGCCAAAGCAAAGACGATCGGAAAATATCTCGGCCCTGATTTCAAAATCACCGCGTCGATGGGACATCTCCGCGATCTTCCCAAAAGCACGATGGGCGTAGATTTGGAGCACGGCTTTGTTCCGGATTATCAGCCGGTAAAAGGCCGTGAGGATACCATCAACGAACTCAGAAAATCTGCGCGTGCGAGCGCGCGCGTCTATCTGGCGACCGACCCGGACCGCGAGGGAGAGGCGATTTCCTGGCATTTGAAGGAACTGCTGGAAATCCCTGACGATCAGGTTTATCGCGTCACTTTTAATGAAATCACAAAAAACGTCGTGCAGGAGAGCATAAAGAACCCGAGACAGATCGACCAGAATCTGGTGGACGCACAGCAGGCGCGCCGCATTCTGGACCGGATCGTCGGCTATAAGCTCAGTCCGCTGCTGTGGCGCAAGATCCGCCGCGGTCTTTCCGCCGGACGGGTACAGTCTGTCGCAACCCGTATGGTTACAGACAGAGAAGAGGAGATCCGCGCATTTGTGCCGGAGGAGTACTGGCTTCTGGACGCAGATCTCAGCTGTATCGGGAAAAACGGCAAATTCAGCGCGCGGTATTATGGGTCAGACGGAAAAAAGCGGGAGCTGCACAGCGCAGAAGAGGTGGCAGCTGTTGTTGAAGCGGTCTCCGCCGCTCCGTTCGTGATCCGCGCCGTCAAACGCGCGGACAGGCAGAAATCGCCGTCGCCTCCTTTCATCACGTCCACGCTCCAGCAAGAGGCGTCCAGACGGCTGGGGATGACGCCGCGCCGCACCATGTCCATTGCGCAGCAGCTGTATGAAGGCGTGGATATTGCCGGAGAGGGCACTGTCGGTCTGATCACGTATATGCGTACCGATTCACTGCGCCTGTCCGACGAGGCGCTTTCTGCTGCGGCGTCCTTTATAAAAGAAAAATACGGGACGGAGTATTGCGCCGCGCGGCCGAGACGGTTCAAAACCCGCGAATCCGCGCAGGACGCGCACGAGGCGATTCGTCCCTCCAATGTTCGGCTGACGCCGGAATCCGTCCGCGGCAGCCTGACAAGCGATCAATACAAAGTCTATCGCCTGATCTGGAGCCGTTTCGTCGCGTGTCAGATGGCGAACGCCGTGTATGACAGCGTGACGATCGACGTGGAATCCGCGGGACATACGTTCCGCGCCAGTCAGTCCTCTATCAAGTTTCCGGGCTATACGGCCGTCTATGAAGAAGCGCGGGACGATGAAAAGGAAGAGCTGAAAGCGATGCTTCCGCCTTTGACAGAGGGAGAGACCGTAAAGCTGGAGCAGATGCGGCAGGAGCAGAAGTTTACGCAGCCGCCCTCCCGCTATACGGAGGCGACCCTGATCAAAGCGATGGAAGAAACGGGCATCGGACGGCCGAGTACGTACGCACCCACCGTCTCTACGATCCTGGACCGGGAGTACGTGATCAAAGAGGGAAAATATCTGCGGCCTACTCCGCTGGGGGAAGTCGTGACGCAGCTGATGCGGGAGCGGTTTTCCAATATTGTGGATCTGAAGTTCACGGCCCGTATGGAGGAGGAGTTGGACTGCGTGGAAAAGGGCGAGAAGCCCTGGAAAGACGTCCTTTCCGATTTCTACAGTCCGTTTGCGCAGTCTCTCTCCGACGCCGAGAAAGCGCTGGAGGGGGAGCGGATCAAGGTTCCCGATGAGGAATCTGACGAGGTCTGTGACATCTGCGGCCGAAAGCTGGTTGTCAAGTCGGGCAGATTCGGCCGTTTTCTGGCTTGCCCCGGTTACCCGGAATGCAGCTTCACAAAGCCGCTGGTGATCGAAATGCCCGGAAAATGTCCGCGCTGCGGCAGTCGGATTCTGAAGCGGACCTCTAAAAACGGGTATGTCTATTATGCATGCGAAAAGGGTATAGCCTGCGGGTTTATGACCTGGGACGTGCCGGTCAAGGACAACTGCCCGAAATGCGGTCAGACCATGTTCAAAAAATCCGGCCGAGGCTTCAATAAGCCTTTCTGCATCAATGAAGCCTGCGAAAACTTCCTGCCGGAGGACAAACGGGGGTATAAGAAAAGAAAGACGGAGGCCGCGGACAGCGCAGATACGACCGTGAAAAAGACTTCTGCCGCCCGGAGCACGGGGAAGAATACAGCAAAAACAGGCAATAAACCGGCGAAGGCAAAAAGCGCGTCCGGCAGACGTGCAAAAGCCTCCGGGACGGACGAGGCCAAGGCATGACCGGAGCGGTTCAAGTTGTCGGCGCCGGACTTGCCGGCTGCGAGGCGGCCTGGCAGCTGGCGGAGCGCGGGATTCCGGTAGAACTCGTAGAGATGAAACCGGGCAAAAAAACGCCTGCGCATACGGCAGACACGTTTGCGGAGCTTGTGTGCTCCAATTCTCTGCGCGCGGACGGCCTTGCAAATGCTGTCGGTCTGCTCAAGGAGGAAATGCGCAGGCTGAACAGTCTGATTCTGGCCTGTGCCGACGCGGTCCGCGTTCCTGCCGGAGGCGCTCTGGCGGTGGATCGAACTGCGTTTACGGATTCGGTAACGCAGCGGATTCTCGAGCATCCTTTGATCACCGTGCGTTCCGCTGAGGTCACGTCGATTCCGACCGGCCCCGCGATCCTCGCGACCGGCCCGCTGACCTCAGATGCGCTCTCCGCAGAGATTCAGAAACTCATGCCGGAAACGGAGCAGCTGCATTTTTACGATGCGGCGGCGCCGCTCGTTACGCTGGAAAGCATTGATCCAGACCGTGTATTCTACGCTTCCCGCTACGACAAGGGAACGCCGGATTATATCAACTGTCCCATGGAAAAGGAGGAGTACCTGGCCTTCTGGAACGCGCTGATTTGCGCGGAGGAGGCCCCGGTGCACGGGTTTGACGACAGCGGCGTTTTTGAAGGCTGCATGCCTGTTGAGGTCATGGCGCGCCGCGGCGAGGATACGCTGCGGTACGGCCCGCTGAAGCCCGTGGGACTGAAGGATCCCAGGACCGGAAAAGAGCCCTATGCCGTTGTACAGCTGCGCCGGGACAATCAGGCCGGAACGGTTTTCAATCTGGTCGGATTTCAGACGCATCTCCGTTTCCCGGAGCAAAAACGGGTTTTTTCCATGATCCCCGGTTTGGAAAACGCGGACTTTGTCCGTTACGGGGTCATGCACCGCAATACATATCTGGATTCTCCGCGGCTGCTGGACCGGTATTACCGGCTTCGCAGCAGGCCGGAGATCCGGTTTGCCGGTCAGATCACCGGCGTGGAAGGGTATGTGGAATCTGCTGCCTCCGGCCTGCTGGTCGGCATTGAAACGGCGCGGGAGCTTCTTGGAAAGCCTCCTGCCGATTTTCCCCGGCAGACGGCCATCGGCGCGCTGGCGCTGTATGTCAGCGACGCTTCGGTTTTGGATTTTCAGCCGATGAATATCAATTTCGGTATTATAGATCCGCTTGATCATCGGGTCAGGGGGAAGAGAAATAAAAACATGGCCATCTCGGAAAGAGCGCTCGCGCAGATTGAGGCCATGAAAGAGGGGGACAGGCTGTGAAGATTATTGTGGACGCCATGGGTGGCGATAACGCGCCCGATGAAATCGTTAAAGGCGCGATTTTGGCCGCTGAGGAGTTCGGTGTGGATATTATTCTGACCGGCCGTGGAGAAGCGATTCTCCATAGCCTGGAGAATATCGGAAAAAGAGAGCTTCCCCGTGGCGTAGAGATCGCAAACGCCACGGAAGTCGTGACGATGGAGGATGATCCCGCCACGGCGACGCGTTCCAAACCGGATTCGTCCATGACGGTCGGATTAAAAATGCTGCGGGACGGCGCTGCGGAAGCCATGGTTTCCGCCGGCAGCACAGGCGCACTGTTTGCAGGTGCGACGTTGATTATCAAGCGCGTTCGCGGCATCCGCAGGGCGGCGATGGCGCCGTTCATCCCCAATGCCGAAAACGGCGTTCTGCTGATCGACTGCGGCGCCAATGTGGAATGTACGCCGGAGTATCTGCTGCAATTTGCCTTTATGGGTTCCTTTTATATGAAAAACGTGATCGGGATCGAAAAACCCAGAGTCGGTCTTCTGAATATCGGCGCGGAATCTTCCAAGGGCGGCGATCTGCAGAAAGAGACGTATGCGCTGCTTCAGAGAGCCGATTCCGACGGCCGGATCTGCTTCGCCGGAAACGCAGAGGCGAGAGATGTGATGCTGGGCGGCTTTGACGTCGTTGTCAGCGACGGCTTTACAGGCAACGTCCTGCTGAAAGGCATTGAGGGGATGGGCCTGTTTATGTTCTCTGAATTGAAGAAGGTCTTTCTGAAGAGTTCAAAAAGCAAGCTCGCCGCAGCGATGGTCAAGAAGGATTTTTCCGCGCTGAAGAAAAAGCTCGACGCTTCGGAGGTCGGCGGCACCGCACTGCTCGGGATTTCCAAGCCTGTCATCAAGGCCCACGGCTCGTCCGACGCCTATGCCATTCGCAGCGCGATCCGACAGGCGATCGAATCCGCAAAAGCGGATGTGGCCGTGGATTTGTCCAAAAACATTGCCTTTATGCGGATCGACACGGAGGAAGCCAGTCCGACAGCTGAGTAATGCAGCCGCAAAAAATCATTTGACAAACGGAGCGGTTTATCTTATAGTCCATACATACAGTCTGCGATGGCAGACGTGCATTTGATCACGGAGGGATCGTTTATGGTTTTCGAGAAACTGCAGAAGATGCTCGTGGATGAATACGCGCTTAGCGAGAGCGACGTTACAATGGATGCGCTGTTCACAGATGACCTGGGCCTTGATTCTCTGGACCTGGTTGAGATCATTGTGTTCATCGAGGATGAGTTTGGCGTCCCTGCGCCGGATGACGATGAAATCCAGAATATCAAGACCGTGGGAGATGCTGTGGACTACATTACCAGAAATATCGAGGCATAACGTCTGGAGATTCCGGGGTTGATCCCTCGCACAAAAGAGGGCGGGCAGGGATGTCCGCCCTCTTCATATCTGTTTAAGAGGAGGTATCGTCATGGAAGAGCTGGAAAAGAGACTTGGTTACACGTTTCAGGACAAGAACCTGCTGTGGACGGCGCTGACGCACAGTTCATACGCAAATGAGAACAAGAAAAGCGGCATTACCTGCAACGAACGGCTGGAATTCCTCGGCGACGCCATTCTCGGGGTCACCGTTGCGCTCTATCTCTACAAGACTTTTCCGGAGCTGCCGGAGGGGGATATGAGCCGCATCCGCGCCAATCTTGTCTGTGAAGCGGGCCTGGTTCCCGTGGCCGAACAGCTGGATCTCGGTGCGAACCTGCGCCTCGGACATGGAGAAGAAATGGGCGGCGGCCGCAGCCGCGCTTCGATCCTGGCGGATGCGGTCGAGGCGGTGATTGCGGCGGTGTATCTGGACGGCGGGGTTTCTGCCGCTTCTGCGCTGATCGATCGTATGATCCTGTCGGGCGCCGAGCAGGGGGTACACCCCAGAAACCGGGATTTCAAAACCGAGCTGCAAGAGCTTGTGCAGAAGAAAAGCGGGCAAACCATCGTCTATTCCGTTCTGGCGGAAAGCGGCCCGGATCACAACAAACGCTTTACTGTGGAAGTTGCGCTCAACGGGCGGGCGCTCGGACAGGGGATCGGTCGCAGCAAGAAAGAGGCGGAGCAGGCTGCGGCGGAAAAAGCGCTGCAGGCGCTCCGCGGATGATTTCGTTTCGATCGCAAGGCAAAGAGCCCAAAAGGGCTCTTTGCTTTTTTGCTTTCCGGACGACATACGAAAAGAAAAGCGGGATATGTCTTGCAAAAAAGCAGGAGAAAAGATATAATTTATTATTAGCCAAATTCGCGAGGAGTTGTTGCGGTTGTTCCTGAAAGCACTGGAGATCCAGGGATTCAAATCATTCCCGCAAAAAACGCGGCTGACGTTTGAAAAGCCTGTCACCGCCATAGTCGGTCCCAACGGCAGCGGAAAATCCAACATCGCGGACGCGCTTCGCTGGGTTATGGGGGAGCAGTCCACCAAAACGCTGCGGGGCGGCAAAATGGAGGACGTCATTTTCGGCGGAACGGAAAAGCGCGCGCAGGTCGGTTTTGCCGAAGTCTCGCTGATTCTGGACAATTCGGAGCATACGTTTGCGCTGGAAAGCACGGAAGTTATGATCACGCGCCGCTATTATCGCAGCGGCGAAAGCGAATACTATATCAATCAGCAGCCTGTACGGCTTCGCGACATCAACGAGCTGTTCATGGACACCGGCCTGGGCCGGGAGGGATACAGCATCATCGGGCAGGGGAGAATCGATGAGATTCTGTCTGTGCGCAGTACAGACAGACGGGAAATCTTTGAAGAAGCCGCTGGAATCTCCAGATTCCGGCACCGGAAAGAAGAATCCGAGCGCAAGCTGGACCGCGCGGAAGAGGACCTTCTCCGCATCAATGACAAGATCGGCGAGCTGGAGCTTCAGATCGAGCCGCTGCGCAGTCAGGCGGAGGTCGCCAGACGGTATTTGCTTCTGCGTGATGAGCTGCGCGGCCTCGAGATTTCTCTGTGGACCAACAGCTTGGACGAATTGCGGTCTGCCGGCTTGAAGCTGACGGAGGACTGCGCATCCGCGCGGGCGGATCTGGAACAGGCACAGCAGGCGATTGACGCACTGTATGCTGCCGGAGAATCCGTCTCACAACGCCTGCATGAGAAAGACCTTGCGGCGGAAGAAGTCCGCGCGCGGATCGCGGCGCATGAAAGTGCGGGCAACGAAGCGGAAAACCGCGCCGCGGTACTGCGGGCCAATCTGGAGAATAACACCCAAAATATGGAACGGATCCGCCAGGAGATCCTTCGGCAGGAGGGGCAGAACAGCGGGATCCAGGCGCAGATCGAAGAACGGCAGGGCCGTATTGCAGCGATCGACGTTCGCCGCGGAGAAATTGCCGCAGACATCGAGGGGCAGACCTCCGCTGTGGAGCGTCTTGCCAAAAGCGCCGGTGAGGCAGCTGTGGAATTGTCCGAGCTGCTGCGGAATGAAAATGAAAACGCCCTGTTGCTGGCATCCTCCCGCTCCCGACTCACCGCGCTTGCCGCATCCGCGCAGGACTCGGAGGACCGGCTGTCCGCGCTTCTGTCGGAAATCAACGATGCGGAGACTCGACTTGCAGAGGCGCAGACGGAAGCGGCCGAGGACCGGAAAAAGCTGGAACAGGCGAGAGAGGAAGCCGCCTCTCTGCAGAATCGTCTGGCCGGATACGCTATGCGCGTGGAGGGCCGGCGCAAACGTGCCGCGGACGCCGCGGACAAACGCATGAAGCTGACCATGGAGCTGAACGCGCTGCAGAGCCGCATCTCGATGCTGCAGGAGATGGAAAAGGAATACCAGGGTTATTCCAAGGCGGTCAGGACCGTTATGCAGGACGCGGGTCGCGGAATCCTGAAGCATATACACGGTCCGGTGGCAAATCTGATCAAAACGGACGACGAATATGCGATCGCTGTGGAAACCGCGCTTGGCGGTGCGATGCAGCATATTGTCGTCGATACCGAAGAAGACGGAAAAGCAGCCATTGAGATGTTGAAGCGCCGGGACGCCGGCAGAACGACGTTTATTCCGATCTCTGTCGTTCACGGCGCCCGCCTGCAGGAAAAGGGGCTGGATGCGGAGGAAGGGTTTGTCGGAATCGCACTCGATCTGATTCGTTTTGACGAAGTATACAGAGAGGTTTACACGAATCTTCTGGGCCGGACCGCCGTCGTGGAGGATCTGGACTGCGCGATCCGCATCGCGCGCCGGCACGGGAACCGGTTCCGGATCGTTACGCTGGACGGGCAGCTGATCAACGCCGGCGGGACGATGACCGGCGGGTCGGTCAGCAAAAACGCAGGCATTCTGTCTCGGGCCAATGAGCTGAAGAATCTGACTGGACAACTTCCGCTTTTGGAAGCGGACATCCGCGCGGCGGATTCCGCGCTGGAGGCCGCGCAGCGGGAGTGCAGCGCAGCCGAATATGAAATGACGGTCACCGGCGACGAACTGCGCGCCGCGCAGGATTCCGTTCTGCGGCTGGAAGGGCTGGAGAGCCAGCATACCGTTCTTTTGAACGCGTTGGAGGAGAGTCGGGCGTCCCTGCGGACGGAAGCCGCACACTTCCGGGAACAGGCCGAACGGAACGACCGGGAAATCGCGGAAATCCGTACGCGTATTTCGGATTCAGAGGCAAAAGCTGTGACGCTTGAGGCCGCCGTTCGGGAGAAGACTGCCGGGGGCGAGGCGCTGGATCAGGAGCGTCAGACGATTTTGAACGGGATCGCGGATCTGCGGGCGGCCGATGCGTCTCTTCTGGCGGAAAGAGAGACACTGCTCCGCGCGGTGGAGGAGTTGGATGTGCTGCGGCGCGATATTGCCGGCGGACAGACGCAGCAGCAGTCCGTTCTGGAGGAGCTGCAGGCGCAAAATGCGCAGATCCTGCTGGATATTGCGGTGCAGGAGCGATTGATTTCGGAATTTGCTCTTCAGGTGGAACGCTGCAGAACGGAGATTGAATCCATATCACGTGAGAAGCAGGAGATTGAGGCAGAACGGACACGCCGGGATCGGGAGACGCAGGATATGAACCGCCGGATCCTCGATCTGGAGCGCGAATGCGCCCGTCTGGAGCAGCGCCGCATCGCTGCGGAGATGGAAGAAAAACAGTTGATCGACAAGCTTTGGGATACGTACGAGCTGAGCCGGTCCGCGGCTATGGAGCAGCGTACGCCGCTGACAGATCTCCCGGCCGCGCAGAAACGGACCGGGGAGATTAAACGTGAGATCTCCGGGCTCGGGAATCCGAATCTCGGCGCCATCGAGGAATTTGACCGCGTCAACACGCGATACACCTATCTTTCGGAACAGAGGGACGATATTCAGAAAGCGCGGGAAGAGCTGCTTTCGATTATTGCGGACATCACCGACGAGATGAAAGCGATCTTTATGGATGAGTTTCAGAAGATCGACGTCAGCTTCCGGGAGACGTTCGCGGAGCTGTTCGGCGGCGGACAGGCCTCCCTTGCGCTGGAGGATCCGGAGGATATTCTGAACTGCGGCATTGAGATCCATGTCCAGCCGCCCGGAAAAACGCTGAAAACGCTGACGCTGCTTTCCGGCGGGGAGAAAGCCATTGTCGCCATTGCCCTCTACTTTGCAATTCTGAAGATCCGACCGACGCCTTTTGTCGTGATGGACGAGATCGAAGCGGCGCTGGACGACGCCAACGTGGTGCGCTTTGCGGAGTATCTGCGGCGCATGGCGGATAAAACGCATTTTCTGGTCATTACGCACCGCCGCGGCACCATGGAGGAAGCGGACGTGCTCTACGGCGTCACAATGCAGGAACGCGGCGTTTCTCAGGTCCTCAGCATCGACCTGGAGGAAGCGGAAAAGACCATCGCGAAATAAAAGACAGGCGGAGGAAAACAAATGGGGTTTTTTGAAAAAATCAAATCCGGTCTTGCCAGGACAAAACAAAACGTGACCGTTCAGCTGAACGGTATGATCGCGGCTTTTACCGGCGAAAACGAAGCGTTTTTCGACGAAATGGAGGAGACGCTGATCCTGGCGGATCTCGGCGTGGATACGGCGGTTGGCGCAGTGGATCAGCTTCGGCAGGTGACGCGGGAAAACGGGTACCGCCGCGGCGATCAGGTCCGTTCCGCACTCAGCCGGATTCTGGTGGATACGATTTCGGTAGGGGATTCGTCGCTGGCGCTTGGCAGCAAACCGGCAGTGATCCTGGTGATCGGCGTGAACGGCGTCGGCAAAACCACGACCATCGGAAAGCTTGCGCTGCGCCTGAAGAACGAGGGCAAGAAAGTGCTGCTGTGCGCCGGCGATACATTCCGGGCCGCTGCGGCGGAGCAGCTGACCATCTGGGCGGACCGGGCCGGTGTGGACATTGTCAAACATGCGGAAGGATCCGATCCCGCCGCAGTCGTGTTTGACGGGATTTCCGCGGCCAAGGCGAGAGGAACCGACGTGTTGATCTGCGACACGGCAGGGCGTCTGCACAACAAGTCCAATCTGATGAACGAGCTGAACAAGATCAGCCGCGTGATCGACCGGGAGCTGCCCGGCGCGGCCAGAGAGACGCTGCTGGTGATCGACGCGACCACAGGTCAGAACGGACTGTTGCAGGCCAAACAGTTCAAAGAGGCCGCCGGGATTACCGGACTTGTTCTGACGAAACTGGACGGAACGGCAAAAGGCGGGATCGTGTTCGCAATCGCGGATCAGCTCCAGGTGCCGGTCAAATTTGTGGGCGTTGGAGAGCAGCCGGACGATCTGCTTCCGTTTGACGCCGAAGAATTTGTGGAGGCGCTGCTGGCATGAAATGGGTAATTGCGAGCAATAATGCACATAAGATCGTTGAATTGCGGGAAATTCTTTCCGGTTTCGGCTTGGAGGTGCTCTCCCAAGCGGAGGCAGGTCTGCACTTTGAGGCGGAAGAGACTGGGAAAACCTTTGCGGAGAATGCGTTTCTGAAGGCGAAAGCGGCGTGCGACGCCTCCGGTATGCCCGCGATCGCGGACGACTCCGGGCTGGTCGTCGACGCGCTTGACAGCGCGCCCGGCGTATATTCCGCCAGATACGGAGGAGAGGGCCTGGACGATGTCGGCAGATACGAGCTTCTGCTGAAAAACATGGAAAATACGGAACATCGCACCGCAAGATTCGTCTCTTCCATAGCGTGTGTTTTTCCGAACGGAGACGTTGTTCGCGGGGAAGGCTCCTGCGAAGGTGTGATCCTGTATGCGCCGAGAGGCAGCGGCGGCTTCGGATACGATCCCGTTTTTCTGTTTCCGGAGCTCGGACTTACCATGGCGGAGATCACGCCTGAGCTGAAAAACAGGATTTCGCACCGTGCGCACGCGCTGCAGCAGTTTCGCCTGGCACTGCAGGCTTATCTGGATCAGGCAAAGTAGGAGGATCAAAAATGCTCACCAGCAAACAGCGCGCACAGCTGCGCGGGATGGCCTCTCTGGAGGAGTGCATCGTTTGGATCGGCAAAGGCGGGATCACGGACAATGTGATCGTTCAGGTGCAGGACGCCCTGAAAGCAAGGGAGCTGGTCAAGGGAAAGGTTCTGGACAATTCTCTGCTTACCGCTCGGGAGGCGCTGGAGGCTCTGGCCGAACGCTGTCTCGCCGAACCCGTACAGTCCATCGGCTCCAAATTTGTTTTGTATAAAGAAAACCGCAATTTGTCCGCAGATAAGAAAATCAAACTAGTAAAGTAGGCGGTAGGTTTGAGAATCGGCATCTATGGCGGGACGTTTGATCCGCCGCACAAGGGACACAGATATGCGGCGGAAGACGCCGCAGAACAGCTCGGACTGGAAAGGCTCCTGGTGATTCCTGCCGGGATCCCGCCCCATAAAGAGCTGCAGTCCCAATCTGCGTCCGGGAAACAGCGTATGGAAATGGCTGCTCTTGCTTTTGCGGACCTGCTCTGTGCGGAAATATCGGATCTGGAGCTTCTTCGTTCCGGACGAAGCTACACCATTGATACCGTGGAAGCGCTGCGCTCTGAATACCCCGCTGCGGAACTGTTTCTGCTGATGGGGACGGATATGCTGCTCTGCCTGGATTCCTGGAAGGAGAGCAAACGGCTTCTTTCTCTGGTCAAGATCGGCGTGTTCTGCCGCAGTGACGCCGACGCGGCGGCAATTTCCGCAAAAAGCGTGCAGCTCCGCGCGCAGTTCGGCGCCGAAATCACGGAGATCCGCCATCGGGCGACGGAGGTATCTTCCACTTTACTGCGTGACGCGTATCCCCATCGGGGCGGGGCGGCTGAAACTGTGCCCGACGTGTACGCTTATATCGTCAAAAACGGACTTTACGGCGCGCTCCCGGATTTTGACTGGCTGCGGGGACAGGCCTATGCAATGCTGAAGCCGACGCGAATTCCGCACGTTCAGGGGTGTGAACAGGAAGCGGTCCGCCTTGCGGCGCGCTGGGGCGCCGATCCGGACGATGCCAGAACCGCTGCGATTTTGCACGACATCACAAAAAAATTCGAAACAGACGAGCAGTTGCTATTGTGCGAGAAATATGGTATCATCGACAAGAATGTGGAAAAGAAGCTTTTCCATGCGATTACCGGCGCTGCATATGCGAAAACGGAGTTTGGCGTTTCGGATGCAATCTACCGGGCCATTCGCTGGCATACCACAGGCAGACCGGATATGAATTTGCTGGAAAAGATCATCTATATCGCAGACTACATAGAGCCCACTCGTGATTTTGACGGTTTGAAAAAACTGCGAAGACTTGCTTATGAGGATCTGGATGAAGCCATGATTCTGGGGCTTGGCATGAGCATTGAAGAGCTGCGGGAAAAAGGGGTTATCCCCAATTCCATGACCCAGAAGGCTTTGGACTTTCTTTTAAGCAAAAGGGGAAGGTAAATACCGGGAAGGATATTGATATGAAGCTATTTGGCAGCAGCCGCGGATCCAAACACAGAAGCGGATCCCGGGTCTCCGGCGCTTCCAGCGCCGGGGGTGCGCGCAGAGCCTCTGCAGGCCGCGGCGCAGTCGGAAACGGCAGAGTGAAACGGATCGTCATTCGGGTGATTTTGATTATTCTGGCGGTTCTGGCGGCCTTGGCGATCGCCGGCCTGATCTGGTACAAGACTCAGGTCAAACCGCCGGTCGTTACGCCGAACAAGAATCAGACTCTACAGAATTCCGGCAGCGATGTGGTTACGGCGCCCGGCGTAATCAACGACAATACAGAGACTAACCAGACAGATCCTGAACAGGATGCAGACCGGAGCAAACTGATTTTTACGTTTGCCGTTCTCGGCAAGGATCAGATTTCCAACAGTACGGACACCATTATGGTGGTGAAATTTGACACGGTCAACTATACGCTCAATGCGGTAAGCATCCCGCGGGATACGCTGGTCAACGTCTCCTGGACAACCAAGAAAGTCAACACGTTGTATGCGGCGGGCGGCATCGAGCGTGTCCGCACCGGTCTGGGCGACATTCTGGGATTCGAGCCCGATTTCTATGTGATGGTCGATCTGAAAGCGTTTGAGACGCTGGTTGACGCCATCGGCGGCGTGTATTACGACGTTCCCAGGAAAATGGATTATGAGGACCCCGCGCAGAATCTGTATATCCATCTGAAAAAAGGGCCGCAGCAGCTGAACGGAGAGCAAGCGCTCGGGCTGATGCGATTCCGAAAAGGATACAGCGATCAGGACATCGGGCGGATCGGTACGCAGCAGGATTTTCTGCAGACTGTCGCCGCGCAGATCCTGGCCAATAAGAATTCTCTGAATCTGTCTGATCTGATCACGATTTTCATCAATTACGTGAAAACAGACCTGACCTATGGCGAGCTGATCTGGCTCGGGCAGGAGTTTTATAAGATGGATATGGAAAACATCCATTTTGAGACCTTGCCCGGCAATTACAACGACTACATGAACGGAACGCCCTATGTGACGATCTATGTAGACGAATGGCTGGCGATGATCAACGCCTCTCTGAATCCGTTTAATACTAACATTGAAATTGAGAATCTGAACATTCTGACGCGCGATCCGAAAACAAGGAAGTTCTATACCACATCGGGAACACCGATCCCCGGCGGCGGGACTTGGAGCGAGCCGGAGCAGTCCGGTTCCAATTCGGGCGGAAACGGAACGTCGACCTCAACGCCGAAACCGTCGGCGTCGCCGTCGCCCTCTGCAGCGACGCCGCCGTCGGTGAGCCCGTCTGAATCTCCGTCGGCATCCCCAACATCGCCCAGTACATCGCCGACCACGGCCCCGACCGAGACGCCGAGCGCAGCGCCGTCGCCTGCGGTTTCGGATACGCCGGAGGTCTCGGAATCTCCGGAGGTTTCTGCATCCCCTGACGTCTTCGAGTCTCCGGAAGTCTCGGATGCGCCGGAGGTCTCAGAGTCCCCGGATATGCCGTCCCCGACGCCTGAGGAGACGCCGGAGGCGAGCGGACCGCCTGTATCGGAAGAACCGACCCCTTCCGCGATGCCTGACAGCGGCACGGAAGAACAGACTTAACCGGGAAAGGAGAAAGGTGAGTAGCATATGATGACGCCCCGGGAAATGGCAGAACTGATCGTACGAACGCTTGACGAGAAAAAAGCGGACAATATCAAAATGCTCGCTACAAAAGACATAACGGTGCTCGCGGATTATTTCGTGATCTGCACCGCGTCATCCAGCACGCAGATGAAGACGCTTTCCGACGAGGTCGACAAGGTCCTCTCGGAGAACGGCGAGGCGCCTCTGCGCGTGGAAGGCATGCGGAACGGCGGCTGGATTCTGGTGGATTTTGGCTGCGTCGTCGTGCATCTGTTTCTGGATGAAATGCGCAAGTTTTATAATCTGGAGCATCTTTGGAGCGATGCACCGGAAGTGGACATTTCCCCTTTGATCTCCGAAAACTGATCTCCGGCGCAGGATCTGCCGGTTCTGTATCCCTTGAAAAGAGAAGGTTTGAAAATGAAGTACGAGTTTTCCCGCATTGAGAAAAAATGGCAGCAGAAATGGGAAGAAGCAAAGGTTTATCAGGCTGTGACCGGCCAGGATAAACCGAAGTTTTACGGTCTGATCGAGTTCCCGTATCCCTCCGGTCAGGGCCTGCACGTCGGGCATCCGCGTCCGTTTACCGCAATGGACGTGATTACCAGAAAAAAACGCATGGACGGGTATAACGTCCTGTTTCCCATCGGTTTTGACGCTTTTGGTCTGCCGACGGAGAATTATGCGATCAAGAATCACATCCACCCGTCGATCGTGACCAAAAACAACATCGCGAGGTTTACTGAGCAGCTGAAAATGCTGGGCTACGGTTTTGACTGGGATCGCGTGGTCGACACCACGGACCCGCATTACTACAAATGGACGCAGTGGATCTTCCTCCAGATGTTCAAGCGCGGCCTCGCGTATAAGGCGACGATGCCTGTCAACTGGTGCACCAGCTGCAAATGCGTTCTTGCCAACGAAGAAGTGGTGGACGGCGTCTGCGAACGCTGCGGCAGCCCGGTAATCCGAAAAGAGAAGAGCCAGTGGATGCTGAAAATCACAGAGTATGCACAGCGTTTGGTGGACGATCTGGACGATCTGGATTACATTGAGCGCGTCAAGATCCAGCAGCGCAACTGGATCGGCCGCTCTACCGGCGCGGAAGTGACCTTCAAATCCACAGAAGGCGACGACATCGTCGTTTTCACGACGCGTCCGGATACGCTGTTCGGCGCGACGTATATGGTGCTTTCGCCGGAGCACGAGCTGGTAAAGAAATGGCTTCCCATGCTGCGCAATGCGGAGGAAGTGACGGCCTATCAGACCGCTGCGGCCTCCAAGTCCGATATGGAACGCACGGAGCTGAACAAGGAGAAGACCGGCGTGGAGCTGAACGGCGTTCGTGCCGTCAATCCCGTAAACGGACGGGAAATCCCAATCTTTATCTCGGATTATGTTCTCTCCACCTATGGGACCGGCGCGATCATGGCCGTGCCCGGACATGACGACCGGGACTGGGAGTTTGCCCGGAAATTCGACTGCGAGATCATTGAAGTCGTCGCGGGCGGCGACGTTACGAAAGAGGCGTATACCGTCAAGGACGACAGCGGGATTCTGGTCAATTCCGGTTTTTTGAACGGCATGACCGTGCAGGACGCGATTCCGGCCATGATTTCCTGGCTGGAGGAAAAAGGGATCGGTACCGCCAAAGTCAATTTCAAGCTCCGCGACTGGGTGTTCTCCCGTCAGCGTTATTGGGGCGAGCCCATCCCCATGGTGAATTGCCCCTGCTGCGGCTGGATTCCCGTTCCGGAGAGCGAGCTGCCTGTGCTCCTGCCCAATGTGGAGAGCTATGAGCCTACGGACGACGGCGAGAGCCCGCTGTCCAAGATGACGGAGTGGGTCAATACGACCTGTCCCAAGTGCGGCGGCCCTGCCAGGCGGGAGACGGACACCATGCCGCAATGGGCCGGCTCGTCCTGGTATTTCTTGCGTTATATGGACCCGGAGAATGACAAGACGCTGGTCAGCCCGGAGGCTGAGGCGTACTGGGGACCTGTGGACTGGTACAACGGCGGCATGGAACACACGACGCTCCATCTGCTGTACAGCCGGTTCTGGCACAAGTTCCTCTACGATATTGGCGTTGTCCACACCGAAGAGCCCTACACAAAACGGACGAGCCACGGCATGATCCTCGGCGAGGGCGGCGAAAAGATGTCCAAATCCCGGGGGAACGTCGTGAATCCCAATGACATTGTGGATCAGTACGGCGCGGATACCATGCGGCTGCACATCATGTTCATCGGCGATTTTGAGAAAGCCGTATCCTGGTCGAACGAGGCAGTGAAGGGCTCCAAACGGTTCCTGGACCGCGTTTGGAATCTCGCGGAGACGCGTTTGGAGGGGGACGAGGCCTATTCCGCCGCGCATGAGTCCGCGATCCATCGGACGATCAAGAAAGTCGGCGACGATATTGAGAGTCTGAAGTTCAACACGGCCATCGCCGCGATGATGAGCCTCGTCAACGATTTCTACACGCAGAAGCCCAGCCGAGGCGACATTAAAACGCTTCTGACGCTGCTTTCTCCGTTTGCGCCCCATATTGCCGAGGAGCTCTGGGAGATTCAGGGTTTCAGCGGCTTCGCCTGTCAGGTGTCCTGGCCCGTTTACGACGAGAGCAAAACCGTTGAGCAGGAGAAGGAAATCGCGGTACAGGTCGGTGGCAAGCTGAAGACGACGGTTGTCGTTCCGCTGGACGCGGAGGATGACGTCGTGGTCGCCATTGCCACTGCAGATGACAAAATCCGGAACCTCATGCAGGGCATGGAGATCGTTCGGACTATTGTCATCAAGAACAAACTGGTCAATCTCATTCTGAAGCCGGTCAAATAGGGAAGTCAGAAAAGAGTTGACATATCGGGTCTATTCATTTATAATATTTTAGGTAAAGCCATAGAGATGGCCCTTAAGGCGCCCTTCGGCGTATTTGGAGGGAGGGAAAACGATGTCTGAAGTCCATGTCAAAGAGAACGAATCCTTGGACAGCGCGTTAAAGAGATTCAAACGCAATTGTGCGAAGGCCGGCGTGCTTTCTGATCTTAGAAAGAAAGAGTACTATCAGAGCCCCAGTGTCAAACGTCGCAAGAAGTCTGAGGCGGCCAGGAAAAACAAGAATAAGAGATACTACTAAATATGAAAATCAAAACCGGCCTGGGAAACCAGGCCGGTTTTGCCGTGTTCGGCTTTTACATGGAGGAGTACCGGCTGAGCCGACTTGGCTGCGGCCGCATTTTGATTCCCGATACAATGCCCATGGCCACATACAGCGTGACAATCGAGGATCCGCCGTAACTGAAAAAGGGGAGCGTGAGGCCGATAACCGGCGTCAGGCCCAGGCACATGCCGATATTGATCAGCGCCTGAAACGTCAGCATGGCGGCCATGCCGGTACAGACCAGAAGCCCCATTTTATCATTGCACCTGATCCCGATCCGCACACAGCGAATGATGATGAGAGCGAGCAGGAATATGATAAAAAAACAGCCGATCAAACCGAGCTCCTCGCCGGCGACCGAAAAGATAAAGTCGGTGTGCTGCTGCGTGATCGCGCCGGACTGCGTCTGTGTGCCGTTGTAAAGTCCCTGGCCGAAAAACTGTCCGGAGGCGAGAGCGATCTTCCCTTGATTGACCTGCCAGGTCACGCCGAGACCGGTGGGGTCTATGGACGGATCATAGGGCGCAAGGATCCGGTTTTTTTGATAATCGCTGAGCACATAGTTCCAGAGAAACGGCGCCATTGCCGCGATTGCAGCGCCGCCCAGCAGAAACCAGTAGATCGGCATCCCGCCGACAAACAGAACGGCAAAGAAGATGAAGAAATAGACGAGCGCGGAACCCAGATCGGACGATACGACCAGAATCAGCGCAAAATAAATTCCGAAATGCACGGCCAGCTGCAGGACAGACCAGGGATGGCCGAGTCCGCGCCGTCCGCTCAAATAGACGACTTGTTTGGCAAGCAGGATACAGAACGGGATTTTGACGACCTCCGCCGGCTGGACGCCGATGCCGAGGAAACGAATCCAAGCCCGGTTCCCGGTTCCGCCCGCAACGCCGAATATGCGCAGCGAGGCGATGAAGAGAACGCTCAGCAGAAAGACGATCTTCCACTTCTCGGCAATGAGCCCGATGTCGATCACGGAAAACAAATAATATAGGAAAACACCGAGAATGAGGGAGAACGTCTGGACAAAGAGATAGTTTCCGCCGCTGTACGCGCGCGTCGCACTGGAAATCAGAACGATCCCGTAAACTGTAGAGATCACGCACAGAATCAGCAGAACCGAATCCGCTTTTTTCAGATACTCGGACAAAGCCGAAAACAACTTTTTCACAATGCGCTCCTGTCGTGTGTGATTCATAATAACAGATAACAGCGTATGTATTTTACCATTTTTTATTTCCAGCGTAAACCGGCAAAATTGCACTTTCCCATTTTTACGCGGTATGTTACAATAGCAAAGCAGTATGGATTGCGGGAGAACAGTCATGACAGTAACGACACACAATGAAGCGGAAACTGCCGCGCTTGGCGTCCGGCTTGCCGGCCTGCTTCGCCCAGGGGACGTCATAGCCATGTATGGGGACCTCGGGTCCGGCAAAACGGCCCTGACGCGCGGGATTGCGGCCGGAATGGGTCTATCGTCCCGCGTATCCAGTCCGACGTTTACGATCGTGAACGAATATCTTGGCAAGATCCCGCTGTTTCACTTCGATATGTACCGTCTGGCCGATTCGGATGAACTGTTCGAAATCGGCTGGGAGGATTATCTTGCGCGCGGCGGCGTCTGTGCGGTGGAATGGAGCGAGAATGTTCCCGGCGCGTTCCCTGCGGACACGATCCGGGTCCTGTTCCGTAAAACAGACGAGACCACGCGCGAGATTGAGATTCTAATGCCGGAAGGACGGAACGAGGCATGAAAATACTCGCACTGGAGTCCTCCGCAAAAGCGGCCTCCGCCGCGCTCTGTGAGGACGGCAGACTGCTCTGTCAATATTGGCAGAACAGCGGGCTGACGCACAGCCGGACGCTGCTTGCCATGGCGGAAGACCTCTTGCACAATACGCAGACCCGGCTGGAGGAGATCGACGCGCTGGCGGTCGCGAAAGGACCCGGCTCTTTTACGGGGATCCGGATCGGCGTTGCGGCGATAAAAGGACTGGCTTGGGGCGCGGACAAGCCCGTGATCAGCGTTTCCACGCTGGAGGCAATGTCCTGGCATCTGCAGGGGTACATCGGCGTTCTGTGCCCGGTCATGGACGCCCGGCGGGAACAGGTTTATAACGCAAAATTTCGCTGGGAGAAGGAGCGCCCGATTCGGCTCTGTGCGGATCGGGCCGTCTCCGTGGATGCGCTGCTGCAGGAAGCGAAAAATGACAAACAAACCTATTTTCTGGTTGGAGACGGCGCAGAGATGTGTTATAATAGCTTCACAGAACATGGGCTTTCTGTTCAGCTTGCGCCGGAACCGCTGCGTCTGCAGAGCGCCTGGGGCGTTGCAATGGCCGCTGCACAGTATTTGCCGGAGCCGGCTTATGATTTGACGCCGAACTATCTGCGCCTGTCACAGGCCGAACGGGAGCGCCTGGAAAGAGAAAAGAAATAGGGAAGAGGGATCGCATCATGGGAGAACTGCACGTATTGGATCATCCGCTGCTTCAGCACAAACTGTCCGTCATTCGCGACAAGAACACATCTGTCAAAGAATTTCGTGAGATTGTTTCCGAGATCGCAAATCTCATGTCTTATGAGGCGACGCGGGATCTGCCCACAGAGGTCGTGGAAGTCGAGACCCCGATCGCCGTTGCAAAGGTGAGACGGCTCGCCGGGAAAAAGATGGCGGTCGTTCCGATCCTCCGCGCCGGTCTCGGCATGGTGGAGGGGATCGTTCAGCTGATTCCTTCCGTCAAGGTCGGGCATATCGGTCTGTATCGGGACCCGGAAACGCTGGAGCCGGTGACATATTATATTAAGCTGCCGAAAGACATCAACGAGCGTGAGGTATTGATCGTCGATCCCATGCTGGCTACCGGCGGCAGCGCCGCGTCTGCGATCCACTATTTGAAGGATGAGTACGGCTGCACGTCCATCAAGCTGATGTGCATCATTGCCGCGCCGGAAGGGGTTGAGCGGGTCCGCCGGGAGCATCCGGACGTGGACATCTACGTTGCTGCCGTCGATGAAAAACTGAACGAGAACAAATACATTGTTCCCGGGCTCGGCGATGCGGGGGACCGGATTTTCGGCACGAAGTAAGGAAACAGCAACAGGCCGCGACGCTGGACGCCGCGGCCTGTTATCACAGGAAAAGGCCGAGTAGAGAAAGAGGCCGCAGCAAGAAGCTGCGGCCTGCCTGTAAGATCGTTTCTTTACACAGCGCGGGTAACTTTGCCGCTGCGGAGGCACCTGGTACAGACGTAAACGTGGCGGGGAGAACCGTCCACAATCGCCTTCACGCGTTTCACGTTGGGCTTCCACATACGATTGCTGCGTCTGTGAGAATGGCTGACCTTGATACCAAAGACAACGCCCTTATCGCAAAATTCACACTTGGCCATCTGCTGCACCTCCTTGCGTATGCCAAAATGAATGCGTTTTTCAAACAGCGTTATTTATAATAGCAGATGAATCGGAAAAAAGCAAGCATTATTTTTCTTTTTTTCTAATCAATTCCCGGAACCGAAAAGGGTTGAATTCTCGGGGGGTTTTGTATAATATTCTTTGTGTGATGATTTCGTCTCAGTTTCTTTTGGGGAGGATCGATTATGGCGCAGACATACAGCGTTAAACTGAAAACGGTCGCGGAGCAGATGGGGTTTGCGATCGTCAATCAGGCTTCCAATTATGAAGAGGTGGATATTACCAGCGTCGGCATCAACCGCCCCGGTCTTCAGCTCGCGGACGTCTACGACTATTTTTATCCCGATCGGCTTCAGCTGATCGGAAAGGTCGAGATGGGGTATCTGGAGCGTTTTTCCTCTGAGGAAATCAAAGCTAAATTCGAGAATCTGTTTTCCAGGCATATTCCGGCGCTGATCATCTGCCACGACGTCGACGTTATGACGGAATGCCTGGAGATGGCGAAAAAATATGACATTACGGTTTTTAAAACGGAGCAGGACACGTCCGAACTGATGGTCAAGCTGATCATGTTGCTGCAGACGCATCTTGCGCCTCGGATCACCACACACGGCGTTTTCGTGGAGGTGTACGGCGAGGGGATCCTGCTTACCGGCGAGAGCGGCGTCGGAAAGAGCGAGGCCGCCGTCGAGCTGATCAAGCGCGGACACAGGCTGATTGCGGACGACGCCGTGGAGATCAAGCGCACCGACGCCACGACCCTGGTCGGCAGCGCGCCGGATCTGATCCGGTACTATCTGGAAATGCGCGGGATCGGCGTTGTGGACGTCCGGCGGATCTTCGGCTCCGGCGCGGTGAAGCTCAATGAAAAGATCGATCTGGTGATCCATCTGGAGGAGTGGCAGGAGGGCATGGCCTACGATCGGCTGGGCACGGAGGAGACGTACACCAACATTCTGGGCGTTGACGTGCCGAGCATCACTATCCCGCTGAAGCCCGGCCGAAATCTGGCCGTCATTCTGGAAGTCGCCGCGATGAACAACCGGCAGAAGAAAATGGGCTATAACTCTGCGCGCGATTTCACCGACCAGATCAATCAGTTTTTTGAAAAGCAGTCCGGCATTTGATCTCGGGAAGGAGTTTCCATGCTGAATTTTGATCCTGTTCTGCAGGCGCTGCGCCGGGACTTCCCGCAGGCGGAGGTCCGGCTGCAGGAGCCTATGCGCGCGCACACCTCGTTTCGGATCGGCGGTCCTGCCGCGGCCATGTTTTTGCCGAAAACAATTGAGGAGCTGCAGAGAATCTGTACGCTGCTTCGGGAGGCCGGAATCCGACCTCTGATTGTCGGAAATGGCACAAATCTGCTGGTCAGCGACACGCCGAAAGACCTCGTGGCGGTCAAAACCTGCGGCTGCCTTATGAAAATCGAAGTCGATGGGAACGTCATTACCGCAGAGAGCGGCGCGCTCCTGTCAAAGATCGCGTCCGCCGCTCTGGAGCATGGACTTGCCGGATTCGCGTTCGCACACGGGATCCCCGGCACGCTGGGAGGCGCTGTTGTAATGAACGCCGGCGCATACGGCGGAGAGATCAAGGACGTATTGCTGTGGGCGGAGGCGCTCGATGAGACCGGCGTGCTGCGCAGATATGACGCGGACGCGTGCCGCTTCGGTTACCGGTTCAGCCGGTTTTCCGAGAGCAGGGAGACGATCGTGCGTGCGGCAATCGGTCTGACGCCCGGCGACAGAGGCGAGATCCGCCGCGAGATGGATGATCTTGCCGAACGGAGACGCGCTAGTCAGCCGCTGAACCAGCCAAGCGCCGGGAGCACTTTCAAACGCCCGGCTGTCGGCTATGCAGCGGCGCTGATCGACCAGGCCGGTCTGAAGGGGAAGGGCGTCGGCGGCGCACGCGTTTCAGAAAAGCACGCGGGCTTTGTCGTGAGCGACGGCGCCGCGACATTTGATGACGTTCTCGCGACCATGGAGCTGGTCCGGACGACGGTGCGCCGGGTTTCCGGCGTGGAGCTGGAGCCGGAGATAAAAATAATCTATTGAAGACGCAGGGGACCTCGCTGCGGGGGAGTAAAAATGGAGCTTCTGATCATTTCCGGGATGTCCGGCGCCGGCAAAAGCCGTGTCGCTGCGGTTCTGGAGGATATGGATTTTTATTGTGTGGACAATATGCCCGTGGCGCTGATGCCGCGGTTCGCCGAGTTCTGCCTGGGCACAAAGGGCAGGTATGAACGCGTCGCGCTTGTGACGGACGTGCGGGCCCGCGAAAACTTTGATGAACTCTTCAAAGCGCTGGATGAAATGCAAAAAATGGGCTGTGCGTATAAGATCCTGTATATGGAAGCAAGCGTTCCGGTCATTATCAAACGCTATAAGGAAACGCGCAGAAGGCATCCGCTGGATCCCGAGGGACTGGATCTGGAATCCGCCGTACATCGGGAGATCCGGATGCTGGAGCGCATCCGGCAGCGCGCGGACTATTCCATTGATACCTCAACGCTGACTCTGGGGCAGCTGCAGCGGAAGATGCAGAAAATCTTTCAGCCGGAAAAACTGGAGCACAGTCTGCAGGTCAATGTCGTCTCTTTCGGATTCAAGTATGGGATCCCCATTGACGCCGACATCGTTCTGGACGTGCGATTTCTTCCCAATCCGTTTTATCTGGAGGAGCTGCGGCCCCTGTCCGGGCTTGACGCGCCGGTGACGCAGTATCTTTTCCAGTATGAACAGACCGGAACGTTTATGCAGCTGCTGCAGGATATGATCACATTTCTACTGCCAAATTATACGGAGGAGGGGAAACCGTCCGTTACGATCTGCATCGGCTGTACAGGCGGAAGACACCGTTCCGTAGCAATTGCGCAGGCCCTGGCCGACGCGGTCAGAGAGATGAATTATCCGGTTCTGTGCATGCATCGGGACATCGACAAGACATAAGCGGAGCAATTGGAAAGGGGGCAGGTAAATGTCCTTTTCCGCAGATACAAAAACGGAACTCTGCCGAACACAGATCAGCGCCAAATGCTGCGCGATCGCAGAGTGCTACGGTCTCTTGCTGTTCTGCAACACCTTCTCCGGTGAGCGGATCAAGCTGATCACCGAGTCGGAAGCGCTTGCCGGGCGGCTGCCGAAGCTGTTCCGCCGCGCTTTCGGATTCGGCTTCGATCAGACGCCGGACCGTGCGGAGAAAACCGGAAAACTGATTTTTTCGATTACGGATCCGGAAAAGATCCGGAAAATCTTTGCGGTCTACGGCTACGAGGCGGACAATATCCTTGCGCACCATGTCAATCTCAGCGTGTTGGAAGAGGACTGCTGCCGGCACAGCTTTCTGCGCGGCGCGTTTTTTGCCGGGGGAAGCGTGACGGACCCGCAGAAACGGTATCATCTCGAGTTGGTCACCAGCCATTTCAACGTCAGCCGCGAGACGCGTTCCATTCTTCTGGATATGGATTTTGCGCCGAAAAGCACCTCAAGAGGCGGCAATTATATCATTTACTTCAAGCAGAGCGAATCCATTGAGGATTTTCTGACAACCATCGGCGCGCCGATCTCGGCCATGGACATCATGTCCGCTAAGATCCGCAAGGACGTTTACAACAGCGTGAACCGCCGCGTCAACTGCGATACGGCCAATGTTACCAAAACGGTGGACGCGGCGCAGGCGCAGCTTTCGGCGATCAGCGCGCTGCAGAAGCGCGACGGACTTTCCTCGCTTCCCGACAAGCTCCGGGAAACCGCGCTTCTGCGTCTGGAAAACCCCGAACTCAGCCTTACTCAGCTGGCGGAGCTTACGGACCCGCCTGTGACGAAATCCTGTCTGAATCATCGTCTGCGGAAGCTGATGGAGCTGGCAGAAAAACGATGACTCCGCCGGAAAAGGAGAACCGCTATGGCCTTTACACATCTGCATGTGCACAGCGAATACAGTCTTCTGGACGGCGCGTGCCGTATCCAGGGGCTGATTGCGCGTGCCAAGGCGCTTGGCCAGACGGCTGTCGCCATTACGGATCACGGCGTCATGTACGGCGTGATCCAGTTCTATAAAGAGGCGCTGCGCGAGGGGATCAAGCCGATCATCGGCTGCGAGGTCTATGTGGCGCCGCGCACTCGGTTTGACAAGGAATACGGGCCGGATTCCAATCCGCACCATCTTGTGCTGCTCTGCCGGAATATGACCGGGTATAAAAACCTCTGCACGCTTGTCAGCTTTGCATTCAGCGAGGGGTTTTACAGCAAACCGCGGATTGACAGGGATTTGCTCGCGCAGCATGCCGACGGCCTGATCGCACTCAGCGCCTGCCTCGGCGGCGAGATCCCCAAGCTCCTGGCTGCAGGCGATTATGAGGGCGCAAAACAGACGGCCTTATATATGCGCGGCCTGTTCGGAGAAGACGGGTTTTATCTGGAGCTGCAGGACCACGGGATTGAAGAGCAGCGCGCGGTAAATCAGGGGATTCTTCGTCTTCACCGGGAAACCGGTATTCCGCTGGTCGTTACAAACGACGCGCATTATCTCACAAAAGAGGACGCTGCCACGCAGGACGTCCTGCTGTGTATTCAGACCGGCAAAACCGTAGACGATCCGGACCGCATGCGCTTTGAGACGCAGGAGTTTTATCTGAAGTCGGAAGAAGAGATGCGCGCGCTGTTTCCGGAATACCCGGACGCGGCGGACAATACGGATAAAATCGCCGAGCTGTGCAATCTGGATTTTGAGTTCGGGCATTACCATCTGCCCGCCTTTGCCGTACCGGACGGCAAAACGGCCGAGGCCTATCTGCAGGAGCTCTGTCTGGCCGGCTTCCAAACGCGCTACGGCGATCGCCCGGAAGTTCGGAAGCAGCTGGACTATGAGCTGGATATGATCAACCGAATGGGGTTTACCGACTATTTTCTGATCGTCTCCGACTTTATTTCGTATGCAAAGAGCCGGAGCATCCCGGTCGGTCCCGGACGCGGCAGCGCGGCTGGAAGCGTCGTCTCGTACTGTCTCGGCATTACAGACATTGACCCGATCCAATACAGCCTTTATTTTGAACGCTTCCTGAATCCAGAGCGTGTCAGCATGCCGGATATAGACGTGGACTTCTGCGAGCGTCGCCGCGGCGAGGTGATCGAGTACGTCAAGAAAAAGTACGGCGAAGATCGCGTCGCGCAGATCGTGACCTTCAATACGCTGAAAGCGAAAAACGCCGTTCGAAGCGTCGCAAAAGCCATGTCCTTCACGTTTTCGGAGGAAAATGAGCTTGCCAAGGCGATTCCAAACGTACTGAACATCACCATTGACAAGGCCCTGGAAACCTCAAAACAGCTTGCGCAGATGTACAGCTCCGATCCGCGCATCAAGCGCGTGATTGATACCGCCCGGGCGCTGGAGGACATGCCCAAGGACTCCGGCACGCATGCCGCTGGCGTCGTGATCACAAAGGATCCGGTCTATACGTACGTTCCGCTCACGCTGTCCAAAAAAGACGAATCCATCGCCACGCAGTATGTGATGACGACGCTGGAAGAGCTCGGCCTGTTGAAAATGGATTTCCTCGGACTGCGAAATCTGACGATCATCGACGACGCCGTTCAGGCGATTCATGTCCGGGAACCGTCATTTGATCTGAAAGCCATCCCGGAAAACGACCGGGCGACGTATGAGATGCTCGCGGCAGGGAAGACGGCCGGCGTGTTCCAGATGGAGTCCTCCGGCATCACTTCCGTCTGCACCTCCATGCAGCCGCAGAGCATTGAGGACATCACGGCGATCATCGCGCTGTACCGTCCGGGACCGATGGAGTCCATTCCCAGATTTATTGCGAGCAAGCAGAACCCCAAACTGATCTCGTATAAGCACCCTCTGCTGGAGCCGATTCTGAACATCACTTACGGCTGCATCGTCTATCAGGAGCAGGTCATCGACATTTTCCGGCGTCTGGGCGGCTTCTCGCTGGGACAGGCGGATATGATCCGACGCGCCATGTCCAAAAAAAAGCAGGCAGAAATCGTCAAGGAGCGCGAGACGTTCATTCACGGAGATCCCGAACGCGACATCAGCGGCGCCGTTGCGAACGGCGTCCCGGCAGATGTCGCAGGCAGCATCTACGACGAGATCCTGGATTTCGCCAACTATGCTTTCAACAAGGCACACGCCGTGGCGTACGCCGTAGTCGCTTACCAAACGGCGTATCTGAAAACGCATTATGCCAGAGAATACATGGCTGCCCTGATGAGTTCTGTGCTTGACCTGCCGGAAAAAGTGGCCGAGTATACCGCCGCCTGCAAAGAGATGGGCATTCGACTGCTTCCGCCGGACGTCAACGAGTCGGACGATATGTTTACCGTTTCGGGCGACCATATCCGCTACGGTCTTGTCGCCGTCAAAAATGTTGGTCGAGGCTTTATTCGCGCGCTGATGGCGGAGCGGGCGGAAAAAGGTCCTTTTTCCTCCTTTGAGTCCTTCTGTCAGCGGATGTACGGCTCGGATCTGAACCGGCGTGCCGTAGAAAGTCTGATCAAATGCGGATGCTTTGACAGCTTCGGCAACAAACGCAGTCAGCTGATGCGCGTCTGCGGAACGGTTCTCGAGACCATCACCGAGAGCCGGCGCAGAAATCTCGAGGGGCAGATGGATCTGTTCGGCGCTTCGGCGGAGGTGGACGCGCCGCATTCTTCGATCCAGATGCCGGATATTCCGGAGTTCGACAGAAAAGAGATCATGGCGATGGAGCATGAGGTCACCGGCATGTATCTCACCGGACATCCGATGGACGAACATGCGGAAGCGGTTCGTCAGGCCGGCGCGGTATCGCTCGGAAAAATCCTTGTTGATTTTTCCGACGGGGAGGGCGGTCATGCATTTGCGGATGATCAGCCGATCAAGGTCGCCGGCGTGATTGCGTCCGTCAAAACCAAAGCGACGAAAAACAACTCTCTGATGGCTTACGTTACGTTGGAGGACAGCTCCGGAAGTATGGAGCTGCTGGCTTTTCAGAGTGCGCTGGACCAGTGCGGCGGCTATCTGCAGGAGGGCGCCGTGGTGATTGCGGACGGACGGCTCTCGATCCGCGACGAAAAAGCGCCGCAGATCGTGGTCCATTCCATCCGGCCGATCACCGACGTGACCCCGCTTCCCGGAGAACCGCCGCTCCAAAAGCAGAAGAGACTCTATGTACGTCTGCCCTCTGCCGCAGATCCCGCCTATGCGCGCATCAAGCTGATCCTGGTCATGTTCCCGGGCGACGAGCAGATGGTGCTGTATTTCTCAGATACGGGCCGAAAGGTCGGGACGCGCTGTGTGATTCATGATGCGCTGCTCCGCGAGCTTCGGGAAATGCTCGGCGAGGAAAATGTGGTTGTAAAGTAATCAAAAAGCCGTCGCAGCATGCAGACGGCTTTTTTGAGTATTCCGTTCTAAGATTGGAAAAGAAAACGGCAGACGGCTTCTGCGCTTCGGATCCCGTCCACAGCGGCGGACATGATCCCGCCGGCGTACCCGGCGCCCTCGCCGCAAGGAAACAGTCCGGCGACTTTTGACATCCTATCCTCGCTTCTGCAGATGCGGACTGGAGAAGAACTGCGCGTTTCAACGGCGGTAAGCACAGCGTCGGCGGCGGAGAAGCCTCGGATTTTCCGCTCCATCTCCGGCAGCGCAGACGCAAGCGCGCTGCAGATGAATTCCGGCAGCACATCCCAGAGATTGCACCAGACGACGTCTGGCCGATACGTCGGCTGCACACGTCCGGGACCGGCCGAAGGACGGCGCATGAGAAAGTCGCCGACCAGCTGCGCAGGCGCCGCGGCCGTCGCTCCTCCGGCGAGGTATGCGGCGTGCTCCAATTCACACTGAAAGGCCATCCCGCCGAGCAGTGAACCGTCAAAGTCCGCGGGCGTAACGTTCACGAGCAGCCCGCCGTTGCAGTTTTTGCCGTCGCGCGCTCGATAGCTCATGCCGTTCGTTACGACGCCGTCCTGCTCCGAGGAGGCCGCGACAACCTGGCCGCCGGGACATACGCAGAACGTGAAAACACTCCGATCTCCCGGGAGATGCACCGCCAGTTTATAATCCGACGCGGGCAGCGTGCCGAGCGTCGCCGCCTCGCCGTACTGTGACAGATCGATCTCCTGCTGAAGATGTTCGATTCGGACGCCGACGGCAAAGTTTTTCGCTTCCATCGGGACGTCTCTCGCGCGCAGCATCCGGAAGGTGTCTCTCGCGGCGTTGCCGGGCGCCAGGATCAGAGCCCGGCAGGGCAGGGTGTACGTCGTTCCGTTTTCTTCCACGGTGACTGACGTCAACGCGCCGTCTTCCGTCTGCAGGTCCGTCATACGGTGTCCGAACCGAACCTCGCATCCCAGCTCGAGCAGACGCTGCCGCATTGCGCGGATCATCCTTCTGAGGACGTCCGTCCCGATGTGCGGCTTGGCGCTGTACAGAATGTCCGGATCTGCCCCGAATTCGACAAAGCGCCGGAGCACAAAGCCGATCCGTTCGTCCCGGATTCCGGTTGTGAGCTTTCCGTCTGAAAAGGTTCCCGCTCCGCCCTCGCCGAACTGGACGTTGGCGGCCGGATCCAGCTTGCCGGTTTCCCAGTAACGGGATACCGCGGCCGTACGGGTCTCCACATCCGCCCCGCGCTCCAGCAGGATCGGGGCCAACCCCGCCTCCGCGAGGCACAGCGCCGCAAACAGACCGGCAGGACCTGCGCCGACGAGTATGGGCTGAACGGATGCACGCAGATTCTGCCAGGGGAAAGCATAGACCTCTTCCGCGTATGCCGTGACGTTCGGATTCCGCGAAAAGCGGCGCAGGAGCCGCGTCTCGTCCGGAACCTCGACCGCCACCGTATACAGAAAAGATACATCCGGTTTCCGTCTTGCGTCCACAGACCTGCGCAGGAGCATGCAGCGGCGGATCGTCCCTGCTTCGACGCCGAGAATGTGCGCCGCGGCGGCGGCCAGATCGGGCTTCGCCGCTGCATCCGCCGGTATTCTGATGTTGGAGATCCGAATCATCTCGCCGCTCCCATCTTGTGTTTCATCGCTTTCTTTGCTAGAATATGGATGCTGATTGTGATAATATTGTACACGGATACGGAACAATTTGCAATTCAATTCGTCTGACAGACAGAAACCCGGAAGACAAAGGAGGATGTGCCATGAAAAAAATACTGCCTGCGCTCCTGATCTGCACGCTGTTTCTGACCCTGCTTTGCGGATGCGGCGCCGAATCAAAATCGTATGCTCCCAGTTCCGATTCCGGCTACGTCGCAAACGCCGGCGGCAGCAACGGGTATTATTTTGACGAGGCAGAATATGGTTATGACTTTCCCGCCGCGTACGACGGGGAAAAGGTGGATTCTGGAGCCTGGCTGCCGACCGGTCCGACGTTCTCCGGCTCTGAGAAGATCATTTACACGGCCACGGTCGCTGTAGAAACCGTGGAATTTGAAGCCTCGGTCGACGCGGTATACGCGCTTCTGGACAAATACGGCGCATTTCTGGAGGATTCCTATATCACCGGCGTCAATTACAACGACGATTTTTACGGTCGGCAGAGCTACCGTACCGCGGACTTTACGATCCGCGTTCCGGTCGAGGCATACCGCGGACTTGTCGCCGATATGCCGGTGCTGGGGAATGTGACGCTGCAGCAGGCGGAGTCGCAGAACATTACCGCGCAGTTCACGGACGTGGAATCCAGGCTGAACGCATACCGCGCCGAGGAGTCCAGGCTTCTGGAGATGCTGGAGTCCGCGGAAACCGTTGAAGAGATGATTCTGATCGAATCCCGTCTCTCGGAAGTCCGGTATGAGATCGAGTATCTGACCTCCAGTCTGCGGAATATGCAGAACCGGGTGGATTACAGCACGGTGAACCTCACGCTGCGGGAGGTCAGAAAGCTCACGGAGCCTGTTGCGGTACAGCGCTCTTACTGGCAGGAGGTCGGCGACGGGATCAAGGAGACCTTCTCCGGGATCGGCGATTTCTTCAAGGAACTGTTCAAATGGATCATCATCGCGCTGCCGGTTCTGATCCTGCTGGCCGTGATCGCGCTTGCCATTGTTCTTCCGATCCTGCACGCGGCAAAGAAAAAAAGGAAAGCGGCTGCGCAGGTTCCTGCGCGGGCTGCCGCCCCGGAGGACGAACAGAAGTAGGGAGTATGTGTGCGGCGCTGTCGCGGGTTTCCCGCGGCGGCGCCGCATTGCCGGTTTGAAGCAGGGAATAAGCATTGACAAGCGGAACGGAGTGTGTTAAAATTCCCATGCGTTTGAGATGAAGTGGAGAGATGTCCGAGCGGTTTAAGGAGCCGGTCTTGAAAACCGGTGACTCGAAAGAGCCGTGGGTTCGAATCCCACTCTCTCCGCCAATATGGAGAAGTACCCAAGTGGCCGAAGGGGCTCCCCTGCTAAGGGAGTAGGCGTCTAAACCGCGCGCGAGGGTTCAAATCCCTCCTTCTCCGCCATAGAAACCCCTTGGGAATGCATAAGCATCTCCAAGGGGTTTCCTGTATTTTCGGCACAGGCCATGTGTCCGCTGATTCTGTGGAGGTGAAGATTTTGGACCATTCCATTTTGACTGCGCAAGTGCTGGGGTTTGCGGAGGCGGAACCCTGGTACGTCCCGCTGTTTGCCAATGTCTCCGCGCTTTTGTACGAGACGATGCCCGATCTGAACTGGGCCGGATTTTACCTTCTCCGGGACGGCAGGCTCGTTCTCGGACCGTTCCACGGCAGGCCCGCCTGCATTCATATTCAGATGGGGAAAGGCGTCTGCGGCACTGCGGCAGCGGAGGACCGCACCGTCATTGTGCCGGACGTACACCGTTTTCCGGGCCATATCGCCTGCGACAGCGCGTCCATGTCTGAAATCGTGATCCCGATCCACGCCGGCGGCGCGGTCGTCGCCGTTCTCGACGTCGATAGTCCGGTCGCGGATCGGTTCGGCAAGGAAGAGCGCCTCTCTCTGGAGGCGGTTGTCCGTGTTCTGGAGGAAAAGACCGTCTTCACGAATCCGGAACCGGTTTGCCGAAACGCTTATTTCGCGGGCGGTTGTTTCTGGTGCATTACACCGGTCTTTGCGGAGCTTCCCGGCGTTTCGCGCGTTCTCAGCGGTTATTCCGGCGGCAGGGAAGTCCGTCCGTCCTACGAGGACGTGAAGGGCCGGCGTACGCATCACAGAGAAACCGTTCGGATCACGTATGATCCGAACGAGACTTCTTTTGAGCAGCTTCTGGACGTGTTTCTGCAGAATGTGGACCCGTTTGACGCGGAAGGACAGTTCATTGATCGCGGCGCCTCCTATACGCTGGCGGTCTATTACACGAGCCCGGCTGAAAAACGTGCCGCAGAAAGACGGCTTGCTGCGTTGGAACTCTCCTCCGGATCTGCGCCCGCCGTATCTGTCGAACCTTTTGCTGCCTTCTATGAAGCGGAGGAGGAGCATCAGGATTATTATCTGAAAAATCCGGAGGCATTTGCGGCTGAGATGGACGCGTCCGGACGGAACGCGCGGTTTAATGCAGCCCGCCGCACGTCCGGCGAAGACCCGGAAACATGAACGGCCTGGAAGCTGTCGTTTCCGCATTCGCCGATTGGTTTTCCTGCGGCGTGCGGTTCGTTCTGCCTGTACTGGCGATATTGATCGTCGTCCGGTGCGGGCTTTCTTTGCTGCAGCGTGACGCGGAGGATATTGAGGTCTGGGGCTGGCTTACGCTTCCCAACGGAAGCCGCGTCGCGCTTCGGCACTGGGAAAATATCCTGGGGCGCTCCGGATCGAGCGACGTGTGCCTTGCATATCCTACGCTCTCCCGCCGGCATGCCGCAATCATTCGCGATATGCGCGGAAACTGGGTCCTGTATGATCTTCATTCCAGGCACGGCGTCCGGCTCAACCGTGATCCGATCGGAGGACAAGCCGAGCTGCATGCCGGGGATCTTCTGTCCTTGGGGGACGTTGATCTTGTTTTTCTGCCGCTCACTGCCGAAGAGGAAACCGCGCAGGCGGAATCCCGCACGGTCCCCGGACGGACGATCCGCCCCGGCTTTACCTTGCTGTTGCTTCTTCTGTTCCAGCTTCTTCTGACGCTGCAGCACTGTATAGCCGCGGATCAAGCCGATGTGCTGCAGATTTCCGTCTGCTTTTTCGTTCTGATCCTTTTGACTTGGTGCGCTTATCTCCTGATTCGCGCAATGCGGCGGACGGGCTTTGAGATAGAAACGCTTGCTTTTTTGCTGAGTTCGGTCGGGTTTTCTGTGGCTGCGACCTCCGCGCCGGGCTTCATGTGGAAGAACACCCTGTGTCTTGTTCTGGGCGTGGGATTGTTTTTCTGTATCGGATGGTGTCTGCGGGATCTGAACCGCGTACGCCGGCTGCGCTGGGCAGCAGCGGCGGCCGGACTCCTTTTGCTGGCAGTAAACGTATTTACGGCAGAATCGCTCCTGGGGGCGCGGAACTGGCTTTCGATCGGCCGTTTTTCCTTTCAGCCTTCCGAGCTTGTAAAGGTCTTCTTTGTCTTTGCCGGAGCGGCTACTCTGGACCGACTGTTTCGGAAGCGCAACATCTGGCTGTTTGTTGTCTACTCCGGCCTGTGTGTTCTTGCCCTTGCGGTGATCAGCGATTTCGGAACGGCGGTAGTCTTTTTTACGGCTTATCTTGTGATCGCGTATCTGCGCTCCGGCGACGCCGCAACCGTGATTCTGAGCGTTGCCGCCGCATTGTTTGCAGGCGCGACTGCGATCACGCTGCGCCCGTATATTGCCGTACGCTTTTCCCGCTGGGGAAACGCATGGGCAGACCTGAACGGATACGGTTATCAGCAGACCCGTACGATGACCGCGGCGGCGTCCGGCGGACTATTCGGGCAGGGGGCAGGAAAAGGCTGGCTCCATACTGTTGTCGCGGCCGACACGGATATGGTTTTCGGCGTCGTCTCGGAGGAGCTTGGGCTTCTGATTGCGCTCTGCCTGGTTGCGGCGCTCCTGCTTCTAGCGGTTTTTGTTGCATGTGCTTCGCGCCACTCCAGAAGCTCGTATTACTCGATCGCCTCCGCCGCGGCTGTGTCGATTCTTCTGATGCAGGTGATTCTGAATGTTTTCGGCTCGATGGATATGCTGCCTTTTACCGGCGTAACATTCCCATTTGTTTCCCGCGGCGGGTCCAGTCTGATTGCCAGCTGGGGGCTGCTTGCGTTTATACGGGCGGCAGATACTAGACAGAACGCGAGTTTTACTGTCAAGCTGCCGAAACGCCGGAAGACGGAGAATGACCAATGAAAAGAATTCAAAAGCGAACCTGGTGCGTCCTGCTTCTGGTGCTCGGCATCCTGATCGGACTTGTCCTGTATATCTGGCGTCTTGCGGCGCATGGGGGCGAATGGGCTGCCCAGCCCTATAATCGCAGCGTCTATCGAAACGGGATCCTGCAGTCCGGCACGATCACAGACCGAAACGGCGTGATCCTGGCGACTGCGGACGGGAACGGCGGCTGGACTTATGCGGAGGATATTTCGGCCCGGAGAGCGCTGCTTCATCTGATCGGAGATTCCTCCGGCAACATCGGGACCGGGGCGCTGTCCGTCTATGCCGACCGGGTTACAGGATATGATTTTGTTACAGGGACTTACGGCGGCGGCGGTACGCTGGTCCTTTCCGTGGATGCAGAGCTGTGCAGGGCAGCAAGTGAAGCGCTCGCCGGACGGCGCGGGACCGTGGCGGTCGTCAATTATGAGACGGGAGAGCTTCTGTGCGCCGTTTCGTCCGGCAGCTATGACCCGGCCAACCCACCGAAATCTCTGGAGGGGGAGGCCTATGAGGGTGTCTATATGCACCGGCTGTTCTCGGCGGCATATACGCCCGGGTCCGTTTTCAAGCTCGTCACGGCAGCCGCCGCGATTGAGAATCTGCCGGATCTCTACGAACGGGTTTTTACCTGTACCGGAAGCGCGGCTTACACGAACGGCGGTGTTTCCTGCATGAAAGCCCACGGAACGCTTGCTTTTGAAGACGCGTTGGCGGATTCCTGCAACTGTGTTTTCGCGGAGCTCGCTTCAGAGCTGGGCGGGGAAATTCTTTCCGAATACTGCGCAAGGTTCGGCCTGACGGGCCGACAGACGGTCGATCGCCTTCAGACGGCGGCAGGGAAGTACACGGTGTTTCCCGATGGGACGGCGGACCTTGCCTGGTCAGGCGCAGGGCAGGCTGAGGATCTGCTGAATCCCGCTTCCATGCTTCGATTTGTGGCGGCGATCGCAAATCAAGGGTCCTCCCCTGCGCTTCACGTGCTCAAGCAATCTGACATCCTGCCTTTCGGAGGCAATGTGCGTCTGATGAAGACGGAGACCGCGGAGGCGCTCGCGCGCGTCATGCACTACTGCGTCGTCAAGACTTACGGCGCGGACAATTATCCGGGCCTTGAGCTGTACGCGAAGTCCGGCACGGCGGAGGTGGGCGGCGGAGCGAAGCCGCATGCCTGGTTTGTCGGCTTTATCCGAAATGAAGGTATCCCACTGGCCTTTGTCGTTGTCGTGGAAAACGGCGGAAGCGGCAGCGCGGCGGCAGGCGCGGTTGCAAATTCAGTTCTGCAGACCGCAATCAAAAACTGGAGGTAAAATCATGGGAAAGCGCGTGCTGGTCGCCATGAGCGGCGGCGTTGACAGCACCGTCGCAGCGCTGCTGCTGAAGCGAGCCGGGTATGAGGCCGGCGGCGTAATGTTTCAAATGTTTCCGAATATGGACCGGACACAGGCAGCCGGCGGAACGTGCGGTTCTGCGGAGGAATCGGAAAGCGCACGCAGCGCGGCGGCTCAGCTCGGTATGGATTTTTCCGTGCTGGATTGCTCTTCAGAGTTCCGAGAACAGGTGATGGACCGCTTTGCCGACGCGTATCTGCATGGCGCTACGCCGAATCCGTGTATTGTCTGCAACCGATTTATCAAATTTGCGAAGCTCTTTCAGCTGACGGAGCAGCTGCAATACGATTGTTTTGCAACCGGCCATTATGCAAGGACCGGCTATGACGCGGGCAGCGGACGCTGGCTTCTCCGGAAGGGGAGCGATCCTGCAAAGGACCAGAGCTATGTTCTGTACAGTCTGACGCAGGCGCAGCTTTCCAGGACGATCTTCCCGGTCGGAGAACTGACCAAAAAAGAAATCCGGCAACTCGCCGCGGAGCAGGGCCTTCATAACGCCGAAAAACCGGACAGCCAGGACATCTGCTTTATCCGGGACGGCGATTACGCGGCATTTCTGCGCAAAGAATACAACGCCCCGTCGGAACCCGGCGACTTTGTGGACGGGGAGGGGCGCGTGCTGGGAAAGCACAGCGGCCATATCGCCTATACGCTCGGCCAGAGGCGCGGCCTCGGCGTCAGCGCGGACCGGCCTCTGTACGTGATCGGGAAGGATCTGCCCCGAAACCGTGTGATCCTTGGAGACGACCGGGATCTGTACGTTTCAGGGCTTGTGACGACCGACCTGAACTACATTGCGATTTCCGGCCTCGCATCACCGCTTCGTGCTGAGGCGAAGATCCGATACAGTCAGAAAACCGCTTCTGCCAGACTGATCCCCATGGACAGCGGAGACGTCCGGGTGGAATTTGACGCGCCGCAGCGCGCCCCGACGCCGGGACAGGCCGTTGTGTTTTACGACGGCGACGTTGTGCTGGGCGGCGGGACCATACGCTGAGCCGACGAAAGACAAACGACGTCAAAAGAAAAACGCCCGCATGCAAGCGGGCGTTTTCTGCTATGCGTTCTAGTCCGTGAAATGCACGTGGCTGTCAATGTGGTCGCTGCAGAAGCAGCGATATCCGGCGCAGCGCGAGCAATACCGGAATTCCAGATCCGGGTACTCCGTATCGGTGCGGCCGCAGACGGCGCATTTGTGTCGATAAGGGCGCTGCGTTTCTTCATAGCGCGCATTCCGGACTTTGGTTCGAAAGTTGACCGCGTTTTTGCCGGGACGCCGACGCCGGAGACCGTCAAGCAATTCGCCGCCGCAGAACAGGAAAAAGTTGGACAGCGCAACGAGCGGCATCAGATTCAGCGGGAAAGGATTCAGAATAATCGAAATCAGGAAGAGAACTGCGTCGATATAAGCCAGCCATTTGATTTTGACGGGTATGAAGAAAAACAGAAGGATCCGCGTATCGGGAAACAGGGCGGCAAATGCGAAAAACATCGACAAATGGATATAGGATATGTTTAGCAGCATTTCGGCCGGAGGCATAAGCAGACCGATGATCACGCCGTACACCACGGTGAAAAACACGCCGGAAAGATAAAAGATCGTAAACTTGCCGGCGCCCCACTCCCGCTCCAGCGTGGAGCCGATAAAATAGTAGAAATAGAGCGAAATCGCCTCAAAGAGGAGATTGGAATCCGTCGGAATGAAAACAAACGTGACAAGACGCCAGACCTGGCCTTTAAGCAGCATCTGCAGATTGAAGCACAGATAACTGACAAACGCATTGGTCGTGTCCATTCTGGAAAACAGATAGACTGCTGCGTTGCCGATCACGATAAACAGCATCAGCTTTGGAATGCCGAATTTCGGATGCTTGTAGCAGAATCGGTCGATGGCGCGGGAAAATGCTTTCAATGGATCATCCCTTTCCGGTGCGTGTGCTTTTGTCGGTATGGAGCATATTGTATACCATCTGCCCGGAAAAGTCTATGTATGATTTTTGAATTCATGCGCGAAAAAACGGGAAAAAGACTTTTCGTTTTTTTGAATCTGTGCTAAAATACAATTAACTGTGAGCAAATGACAAATGGAATTGGAGTGGAAAGAATGTCGGTTCGCGTTTTTACATCGGAGTCCGTCACGGAAGGACATCCGGATAAGGTCTGCGATCAGATCTCCGACGCGGTTTTAGACGAAATCCTGGCGCAGGATAAAACTGCACGCGTAGCCTGTGAGACCGTCGCCACGACGGGTATGGTCCTTGTCATGGGCGAGATCACCACGACCGGATATGTGGATATTCCTAGTATTGTTCGGGAAACCGTTAAAAATATTGGCTACGACAGGCCGGAGTACGGTTTTGATTACCGCTCCTGCGCTGTTCTGACCTCCATTGACGAGCAGAGTCCTGATATTGCCATGGGCGTGGACAGCGCCTATGACGACGCGGAGGATTCCGGCGCCGGCGACCAGGGAATGATGTTCGGGTATGCCTGCAGCGACACCCCGGAATACTTGCCCGCGCCGATCTCCTATGCCCATGCGCTGGCTCGAAGGCTGGCGTCTGTTCGTAAGAACGGAGAGCTGTCCTTCCTGCGTCCGGATGGGAAATCCCAGGTGACGGTGCAGTATGATGAAAACGGAAATGTCGTCTCGTGTCCCGCGATCGTTGTCTCTACGCAGCACGATCCGGATGTGGATATTGCGACGCTCCGCGAAGCTGTGATGGAAACGGTTATCAAGCCTGTGATTCCCGCTTCGCTTCTGAAAGCGGATACGAAGTTTTTTGTGAATCCGACGGGGCGTTTTGTCGTGGGAGGACCTGTGGGGGACTCCGGTCTCACCGGGCGCAAAATCATCGTGGATACATACGGCGGCTGGGCCAGTCACGGCGGCGGCTCGTTCTCCGGCAAGGATCCGAGCAAGGTCGATCGGAGCGCCGCTTACATGGCGCGCTACGTGGCGAAAAACATTGTTGCGGCCGGACTTGCGGCACAATGTCAGGTCGAGCTTGCATACGCGATCGGCGTCGCGCATCCGGTTTCCGTGCTCATTGATACGCGCGGGACCGGTACGCTGCCCGACGCCCGCCTTGCGGAGATCGTGCGCAGCGTTTTCGAGCTGAATCCGTCGAAGATCATTTCCCGTTTGAATCTTCGCAACATCAAGTATCTCCCGGTCGCCGCGTATGGGCATTTCGGGCGTCCCGATCTGGATCTGCCATGGGAGCGGCTTGATATGGCCGACGTGCTTCGTCAGAGTGTTTGATCATGGAGGAGAAAAGAAACGGCCGTCCGCCTGTCCGCAGACATGTGGACCCATATCACCGTTCAGACGCCCCGCGTGAACCGTCGGAAACCGCCTATGACGCGCGGGCCGAGGGCATGATCGAGGGCCGAAACGCCGTAATCGAAGCCCTGCGCGCCGGCAGGGCAATTGACAAGATCTATCTGGCAAAAGGGGAGACCGATGCGGCGCTCGGCCATATTGCGTCCTCTGCGAGAGCTGCCGGCGCCGTCGTCGTAGAGACCGACCGGAGAAAGCTGGACGCCATGAGCGTGACCAAGGCGCATCAGGGTGTGATCGCGTTTGCATCCGTAAAGGAATACGTCACCGTTGAGAACATCCTCCAGATCGCGGCGGATCGCGGCGAACCGCCTTTCCTCGTGATCTGTGACGAGATTTCGGATCATCACAATCTCGGCGCAATCATTCGCACTGCGGAGGCGGCAGGCGTGCATGGCGTGATCATTCCGAAGCGCAGGAGCGCCGGAATGACCGCTGTCGTGGAAAAGACCTCCGCCGGCGCCGTCGAGCATATGGCTGTCGCTCGTGTTGCGAATCTTACCGCCGCGATCAAGGATCTGCAGAAGAGAGGCGTCTGGATCTACGGCACCGCTGCCGACGGCGACGCTCTGTTGTGGGAGACCGATCTGCGCGGATCCGTTGCCTTTGTCATTGGATCCGAAGGGGACGGGATGAGCCGTCTTGTATCGGAAAACTGTGATTTCAAGCTTCGGATCCCGATGGTCGGCAAAATTTCCTCTTTGAACGCATCCGCCTCTGCCGCCATCGTACTGTACGAGGCTTTGCGGCAGAGAATCCAATAAAAACTTGCACTTGCAGAAAAAGGTGATTCAACATGTCTGAAGAGAATATGAATCTGGATCTCAGCGTAGACCCCGGCGACGCCGTCGACGAATCCTTTTCTCTGGAGTCCATTCTTGCAGAGTATAAAGGATCGGCATTTATTTCCGGCGACAAAAAAACGCCGGACGACGTCCTGAACGCGCAGGCGGAACAGATCCTGCGCGACGCCTCGAAAGGGCTTGAAGGCCTGTCTGAGGATTCTCTTTCTAATCTTTCCGATCTGCTTGAAAACTCGAAAGCCCGGCAGGCCGACGCGCTGCAGGCAAAAGATGCTGCTTCAGATTCGGAGCCTGCGCTTCCTCGTCCCGCAGCGCTGCAGAGAGAGACGGAGCCGATCGCGCCTGTCATGCGCTTTGCGGCGCCCTCCGGTTCCGATGGTGCGGATGCCGTCGGCTTCACGGATACGGACGGATTTGCACAGGAGTATGCCGAAAATGCCGCTGTTGACAATCTGGCGGATGAGATTTCCAGCGCGATTTCACAGGACGAGGACTACGAGGAAGACGAGGTCCGCACCCGACGCAGCGGACGTTTCGGCCGTCGTGCCGCGAAAACTGCTTCCAATCCGTATGACGACGCGTATGAAGACGATCTGTACGAGCCGAGGGCGGAAGAAGCGGCGGAGTTCTTTGCGCAGCCCGTCCGGAGAGATTCCATTCGTGCCGCGATCCTGGTTGCGCTCGGCTTCTGGATGCTTGTGTTTACCGTCATCTTTGAGAGCGGGTATTCCGTTCCGTTCGGCATCGGCCACAATCAGATGGTGCTCACCGGCGTCCTTCTGATCATGCAGATCCTCGCCATGATCTGCGCGCTGGATCTTCTGATCCGCGGCGCGGAAGATTTGTTCCGTGCAAGCCCCTCCATGAACACCATGCTGTTCTTCTCGTGTCTGGCCACGCTTCTGAGCGGACTGTTTATGCTGGCTACCAAAAACGAGGAGCAGGGCATCCCGTTTTCCGTCATCTCGGTCTTTTCTTTGTTCTTTGCCATGCGCGGAGAGATCCTCTACCACACCGGCATGACGGATTCCCTGCGTACCGCGGCCTCTGTGAAAAATCTGTACGGCGTGGTTACGGAGACGGAGGATATGCAGGATCGCGTGATCCTGAAAAAAACCTCGCAGACAACCGCCGGGTTTTATCGGAACCTGGTTCAGCAGGATCTTGCCGAATACGTCTATTCCTTTGCTTCGCCGCTGCTTCTGATTTTCTCGCTCGTCTTCGCCATCCTGACGGGTCTCGTGAAAGGAAGCGCCGGTACGGGCCTGTTTGCCGCGGCGGCAATGCTCTCTGTCGCCACCACGTTCTCGGCATTTATTACATATCCGCTGCCCTTCAGGATCGCGGCCAAAAAAGCCAGAACGTCCGGCTGTGCCGTCGCCGGTTGGGGCGGCGCCGTTGAGATTTACGACGCCGACGGCGCTCTGATCACAGACAACGACGTATTCCCGGTCGGGACGATTTCCCTGAATGCGGTCAAATTGTTTGAGGGCGCTCCGCAGAACAAGGTCATCACTTCGGCGTCCAGCGTCATTTACGCCTCCAACTCCGGCCTTTCCAAGCTGTTTGAGGAGCTGATGCGTTCCCAGTCGCTGCAGATGGATCGTGTGGAGGAGTTCGTCTGCTATGAGGGCGGGGGAATCGGCGGCGTTGTTCGCGGCGACAAGGTCATTGTCGGGTCTTCCGGTTTTATGAATCTGCAGGGGATTCGCGTTCCGGCCAATGTGGACGAGAAAAACGCGCTGTTCTGCGCGATCAACGGGGAATTGATGGGCGTCTTTTCCGTCAGTTATATTCCGGCAAATTCCGTACAGAGCGCGCTTGTCTCCATGATCCGTACCAAGATCGGAATGATTCTGGCTGTCCGCGACTTCAATGTCACGCCGGCAATGCTGCAACAGAAGTTCAAGGTTACGCTGGATGAGATCGAATACATTTCTCAGGAAACGACCTATCGGATCTCCGACGAATCCGTCCAGAAAGGGAATGACGCCGTAGCCGTCCTCTGCAGAGAGGGCCTCGCTCCGTTTGCAGTCGTGATCACAAAGGGACGTCTGCTCCGGCTTGCCACCACGCTGATGACGCTGGTTTCTGTTGCCGGTGCTGTTTTCGGGCTGCTTCTGATGTTTTTCCTCTGCTGGAATGCCGCCTTTGCGTCGGCGTCGGCGTTTAACGCTTTCCGCTATATGTTCATCATTCATGTCGTTGTGTGGGCGATCTCTTTCCTGGTCCGGAAACGGAATTAAAACGCGCCTCCCGGAGCGTAACCGGTTTCATGCTTTTCTGTCCGCTCCGGAAATTTGATATTGAATTTTCCCTTTGCTTCATGTATAATTTTTATGTTGGTCTGTAATTTCTGACGGGGGTTTGCATTCCCGTTTACATTATGTGCAAGGAGAGAACACGAATATGAGCTATGCAACCGCGAATATCCGCAACATCGCTTTGCTTGGTCACAGCAGCAATGGCAAAACCAGCCTGGCCGAGAGCATGCTGTACTTGACCGGTGCGATCGACCGGCTCGGCAAAACTGCGGATGGAACGACAGTCTGTGATTATGACGCGGAGGAAATCAAGCGTCAGATCTCCATCTCCACTGCGATCGCGCCTGTGGAGTTTTCCGGTACGAAGATCAATGTGCTGGATTGCCCGGGTTTTTTTGATTTCGCCGGAGACGTGCTTGCAGCGATTCGTGTTGCGGACGCCGGAATCATCGTCTGCTCTGCAAAGGACGGTCTGACCGTCGGCGCGGAGCGCTCCTGGAAATACCTGAGCCAGGGCGGCGTTCCGTGCATGGTTTACGTCTCCAAGATCGATGAAGAGCACGGTGACTTTTCCGCTGTTCTCTCCAGTCTGCAGGAGAAATACGGCTCCGCCGTCTGCGCGGTTACCGCGCCCATGCACGACGGCAGCGGTGTGATCGACATCGTTCACAAAGTCGCGTATCAGACGAATGGAAACAAGACGGTCAAGGTCGCCGTTCCTGCCGAAGACGCGGATATGGTCGAGTCCCTGCGCGAGGTCCTTACCGAGACGGCGGCCGGCGCGTCGGAAGAACTGATGGAAAAGTATTTCGAGACGCTTGAGCTCTCTGAAGCGGAGATCATTCAGGGGCTGAAGCAGGGCCTTCTGGATCGTACCGTGTACCCGGTCTTCTGTGGAAGCGCCGCACTCGGAATCGGTACCGAGTCGCTGATGCGCGCCATTGTGGATTACGTTCCCAGTCCCGATCAGCGTCCGGCCGTCACGGAAGACGGCAATGCCGTCGGCTGCGATCCGAACGCGCCTGTGAGCGCTTTTGTGTTCAAGACGGTTTCTGATCAGTTCGGCAAATATTCCTTTATCAAAGTCACTTCCGGCAAGGTCACCTCCGATCTGTCGCTGCTGAATACGAATGCGGATTCCACGGATAAGCTCGGCCGACTGTATACGATGTCCGGCAAGAAGAATACTGAAATCAAAGAGATCGTTTGCGGCGATATCGGCGCTGTCGGCAAAATGGATTGGAAGACCGGCGATACGGTCTGCGATCCCAAAAATGCCGTGATTTTCCCGCGGATCGAAGTGCCTGAACCCTGCTATTCCATGGCGATCCTTCCCAAGACGAAGGGCCAGGAAGACAAGATCGCCTCCGGCCTCTCCCGTCTGAACGAGGAAGACATCTCCTTCACCGTCGTGAATAACGCGGAGACGCATCAGATGGTCATCTCCGGCGCCGGCGATATTCAGGTTGACGTGCTCTGCGCCAAGCTGAAGTCCCGCTTTAATGTGGAGACTGTTCTCGCTCCCGCGCGCGTCGCGTACCGTGAGAAGATCAAGGGCAAAGTCGAGGCCCACGGCCGTCATAAGAAGCAGTCCGGCGGCAGCGGTCAGTTCGGTGACGTTTGGATTCGTTTTGAGCCCCAGGAAGAGTCGGATGAAATGGTCTTTGCTGAGGAAGTGTTCGGCGGAAGCGTTCCGAAGAATTTCTTCCCCTCGGTGGAAAAGGGCCTGCGCAACGCGGTGCAGAAGGGCGTTCTCGCCGGATACCCGCTGGTCGGTCTGAAAGCTACGCTTTACGACGGCTCTTATCATCCGGTTGACTCCAACGATATGGCGTTCCAGACTGCTGCGCGTCTTGCGTATCAGGACGGTATTCCGAAGGCGAAACCGACGCTGCTGGAGCCCATCGGCCTGCTGAAGGTTACGATCCCGGACGCGAATCTGGGCGACATCATGAGCGACATTTCCTCCAAGCGGCGCGGCACTGTGCTCGGTATGAATGCCGAGGACGGCATGCAGACCGTCGAAGCGGAAGTGCCCATGGCGGAGATGGGGAGCTACACGATTGATCTGCGCTCGATGACGCAGGGCAGAGGCTCTTTCTCCTGCAAGTTCATTCGCTATGAAGAAGCCCCCGGCAATGTCCAGCAGAAGGTCATTGAAGAAGCCAAGGCGTTGGCTGAGGCGGAGTAACAAATGAATCAAAAAAGAAAGGCGGTACCGAAACGGTACGCCTTTCTTTTTGCTTATGGAATCATATGGAGCTCCCGAAGCACGTTCTCCAGCTCCGGAGCATGCGCAGGGGAGAGTGGCGTCAGCGGCAGCCGCAGTTCGCCGGAATCCAGTCCGGCGAGCGCCATTGCCTTTTTGATCGGGATCGGATTCGACTCCCTGAATAAGGCGGCATACAGAGGCGCCAGACGAAGATGCTTTTTCGCGGCGGCTGAAAACTGTCCGCTCATGCATAGCGAACAGATCTTCGCGATCTCTCCGGGCAGTAGATTGGAGGCAACGGAAATCACGCCTTTGGCGCCCAGCGCCATCATCTGCACGGTTTCCTGGTCGTTGCCGCACCAGACATGGAACCGGTCCCCGCAGGCTGCCATCATTGCCGTCTGAAAGGCAGGCGAACCGGAAGCTTCTTTGATGCCGTTGATCCTTGGATGATCGGCAAGCGCCGCGCACGTCTCTTCAGTCATGGAAACGGCAGTCCGTCCTGGCACATTGTATAGAATGACAGGCAGGGAAGTCTGGTCTGCGACGGTCAGGAAATGCAGTCTCAGACCGGTTTGCGTCGGCTTGCAGTAAGGCGGCGCGGCAAGCATGACGGCGTCTGCGCCCGCGCTTTCTGCCGCATGGCATCGGACAATCGTTTCCTGTGTACTGCTGGCGCCCGCGCCCGCTACGACCTTTATTCGTCCGTTAACGAACATACAGACATGCGTCAGCAAATCCCGGTACTCTGAAAAGGAAAGGGCCGTGCTCTCACCGGTAGAACCGGAAACGACCACGGCCGCTGATCTGTTTTTTATCTGAAAGTCCAGTTGATCATCGAGTCTTTTGTAATCCACTTCGCCGTCCCGAAACGGTGTGATCAGCGCAGTGGCTGCTCCGGTGAAAACAGGTTCTTTCATAGGATCCTTTCTGCTTATTTGGCTGTAATATACCCCTCGCTGCATAGAAGCTCGGCCAGCAGTACCGCGCCTCCGGCCGCGCCGCGCAGCGTGTTGTGGCTCAAACACACAAACTTGTAATCATACTGCGTGTCCGGGCGCAGTCTGCCGATCGAAACCGCCATACCGTTTTCCAGGTTTCGATCCAAGCGCGTCTGCGGACGATCATTTTCTTCAAAATAATGCAGGAACTGTTTCGGCGCGGAGGGGAGGGCCAGTTCCTGTGCACGGCCGGAATAGTTCTTCCAACGCTCCAGAATCTCATCCATTGTAGGCTTTCGGTCAAAGGACATGAAGACTGCGGCCATGTGACCGTCGGAGCAGGCGACGCGGAGGCACTGTGCCGTGATCGCAGGCGCAGAGGCGGGTACGATCACGCCATTCTCAATCTTTCCCCACAGCTTCAGCGGCTCCTGCTCGGATTTCTCCTCCTCGCCGCCAATATAGGGGATCACGTTGTCTACCATCTCCGGCCAGCGTTCAAAGGTCTTTCCAGCGCCGGAAATCGCCTGATACGTGCAGACCAGCGCCTTTGTCAATCCGAATTCATCCTTCAGCGGGTGCAGAGCCGGAATGTAGCTTTGCAGGGAGCAGTTGGATTTTACCGCGATGAAGCCGCGCGTCGTGCCCAGACGTTGCCGCTGGCTCTCGATCACGCGAATGTGATCGGCGTTGATCTCCGGAACGACCATCGGGACGTCAGGCGTCCAGCGATGCGCGCTGTTGTTGGAGACCACAGGGCATTCCTTTTTTGCATACGCCTCTTCCAGCGCACGGATTTCGTCCTTTTTCATATCCACAGCAGAGAAGACAAAATCGACCTGTGCGGCGATTTCCTCCAGATCCGCCTCTGCAGACTTGACGACCAGACTCTTTGCGCATTCCGGGATCGGCGTTGTCATCGCCCAACGCCCCGCAACCGCTTCTTCATATGTTTTTCCCGCGGAACGTGCGCTGGCTGCAACGACCGCCAGCTCAAACCAGGGATGATGCTCCATCAGCGTGACAAAGCGCTGCCCGACCATACCCGTGGCGCCGACCACGCCGACCTTGTACTTTTTCATGTATTTCCGCCTCCGTACTGTATTGTATTCCCGATACCGCGGTCTGTTTCCGCAGACAGTTAAAAATTGGTTACAAATAAATAAATAAACTGCAACAAATCCTCTAGGCAAAACGGATTTTTTATTATATAATGTCTCTATCAGTCGAAAAAACCGCCTGTTCATCGTAGCACACAACATTCGGTGTGTCAATCGTTCGTTTATATATGCTCATGTGCTGCTTTCGCTTTTCGGCAGCGTGAAACGGAGCGTTTAAGGGGATTGGAATGAAAAAACACGCAAAACTCGCCAAACTGCTCATACTGCTTGTCCTGCTTCTTTCGCTTACGGTCATTCGAACGCCGTATGCAGAGGCGTACACGCCTCCCGTTGATACAATTCGGATCGGGCTGAAGTATTCTTCCTCTGCGGTATCCTCCGCCAATCTGAAGAATGTCTCGGGGCTTGGCGCAGGCTATGCTTTCGGTTATTTCAACAAGGACCGAGCGTTTATGCCCATCGGCATTGAAACATCGGAGCAATCCATCTCTGTTCTGATCGACAAGAACATGTATTATTCCTCCGCGGACAATCGGTACTATCCGTTGACCGATACGGAATCCGTTGTGGTCGGGTGTTTTCATATTCAGCTTGAAACCGCGTATACGGCGTACGAGGATGCGAAGGCTGCGATTGCGACCTTCACTTCGCTGCCCGCTTTTCCGAAATATGTAAACGGCGCATACTATGTCTGCGTCGGGAATTTTACTTCACGTGCCGCCGCAGAAAGCGCGGCTGCGGGCCTTCAAATTCTGCAGGGGTACAGCATTACATCCGGTTCGAGTTATACTGTGACCATCGTAAAAACCGGGACAAGCACGATCTTGATGGAGTATGACTGCGGCGCAAATTCCGGCCTTGCTGTACGCCCGATTGCACCAGAGGGCACAAAGGCGCAGACCTGGTATTCCGGGTACAAATACTACGGAGATTTTGAATACACCCGGATCGGCGGCGGGAATCTGGTTGTTGTAAACTATCTGAATATCGAGGACTACGTCAAGGGCGTTATCCCTTATGAGATGAGCCCGTCCTGGCCTTTGGAAGCGCTGAAAGCGCAGGCGGTCTGTGCGCGTACCTATGCAATGTCGCATCTGAACCGGCACAGTTATTTCGGATTCGATCTGTGCAATACGGACGACTGCCAAGTGTACTATGGAACCAACCGTGCAAACATCACGACAGATCGTGCGGTCGAGGAGACCGCAGGCGCTTATCTGACCTATAACGGAACGCTCTGTGAGACGTATTACTTCTCTTCGGACGGCGGCGCGACCGAGACCGGCTCAAAGGTCTGGACTTACGACCACGGGTATCTGATCGGGAAACTGGATCCGTACGAAGAAGCGGTTGCCGGTGTGATTTCCAACTATTACTGGACATATACCTTTACAGGCGCGGAGCTTGCAACAAAACTGCAGCGGCAGGGCGCAAAATGCAGCGATACCATTGTCAAGTTTGAAATCCTCGAATTTACGGACGTGGGCAACGTCTATAAAATCCGTTTTACGGACAGCGCCGGCAAAACCTTTACATACCAAAAGGCCGCTGCCAGGTCGATTATCGGGCTTCGTTCCCAGCGCTATACGGTCAGCAGTTCTCTGGGAGACAACAGCGAACCGATCTACGTGAATTCTGCGAGCGGGATGCTGGGCGGTCCGGTATCCTCCGCCTATGTCATCGGCGCTGACGGCACGGAGCAGCTGAATTCCAATGAGGTCTATGCAATCTCCGGTACTGGGGATATTGATGTGGTTGGATCCGCCGAAAAACCGGGCTCCAGCAACGAACCGATTACATTTACCATCAAAGGTTCCGGTTGGGGACATAACGTCGGCATGAGTCAGTGGGGCGCGTATTCCATGGCAAAGAACTACGGAAAGACATACGAAGAGATCCTTACGTTTTATTTTTCCAACACACAGGTAGAAATCACACAGAAAGAGAACGCGCAGGAAGAATCCGCACAGGAGGAAACCACAGTTGAAGAAGCCGCTGCATCGTAAATTGAAGTCGCTGCGGAACGGTACGCTTTCTTGCTCTATTCTGTTGCTTTTACGGAGGCATATGTGAAACGAAGCGATTTTTCTTTTGAACTGCCGAAAGAGCTGATTGCGCAGACGCCCGCCGAACGCAGGGACTCGTCCAGGCTCATGCGGCTGGAACGCCGCAGCGGAGCTGTTTCGCACGCATTCTTTTATGAATTGCCGTCTTTTCTTCAGAAGGGCGACTGTCTGGTCCTGAACGATTCCCGCGTGCTGCCGGCGCGTTTGTTTGGCAGACGCATGAGCGGCGGCGCAGTGGAGGTCGTTCTGCTGCGGGACAGAGGGGGCGGCGTTTGGGAGTGTCTGACAAGACCAGGCCGCAAAACCCATACCGGAACAGATCTTGTATTTGGAGAAGGCGAACTGACCGGTACGATCGTTGACGAAATCGAAGGCGGAAATCGTCTGCTCCAGTTTCATTATGACGGCGTTTTCCTGGAGATTCTGGAACGGCTCGGCAAAATGCCGCTTCCCCCGTATATTCACGAGGAGCTGCAGGATTCGGAACGGTATCAGACCGTATATGCCAGAGTTCCCGGTTCGGCAGCGGCGCCCACGGCTGGTCTGCATTTTACGCCTGAACTGCTTGCCGAGCTTCATAATAAGGGGATCCAAACAGCGTATATCACGCTTCACGTCGGTCTCGGTACGTTTCGGCCCGTCAAAGCGGACAACATCGAAGACCATGAAATGCATGCGGAATACTGTGTGATTCCGCGTGAGGCGGCGGAAACGGTCAATGCCGCAAAAAAAGCCGGAGGACGGATCATTGCCGTCGGTACGACCTCCTGCAGGACCCTGGAGTCCCGGTGCGGCCCGGACGGTCTCCTGGAGGAATACGCAGGCTGGACCAATATTTTTATTTATCCCGGGTATTCCTTTCGCTGTATCGACGGATTGATCACCAACTTCCATCTTCCGGAGAGTACGCTGATCATGCTGGTCTCTGCTTTTGCGGGCAGGGAACACGTACTTGCTGCTTATGCGGAAGCGGTTCGGCAGCAATACCGTTTTTTCAGTTTCGGTGACGCTATGCTGATCCTTTAAGCGTTTTTGGAGGACTTCAATGTTTCAGATTCTCTGCGAAGAGGGCAAAGCGCGCCGTGGCGTCTTTTCAACGCCGCACGGCCTGATTCAGACGCCGGTCTTTATGAATGTGGGAACGCAGGCCGCGATCAAGGGAGGCGTTTCCGCGGACGATCTGCAGGAGCTTGGTTGTCAGATCGAGCTGAGCAACACGTATCATCTTCATGTTCGGCCCGGAGACGCGTTGATCCGCGGGCAGGGAGGCCTGCACCGGTTTATGCGCTGGGACCGTCCGATCCTGACGGACAGCGGCGGGTTTCAGATCTTCTCGCTGGCCGGTCTGCGTAAAATCCGGGAGGAAGGCGTCTCCTTTCATTCGCATGTGGACGGGCGTCTGATTTTTATGGGACCTGAGGAGAGCATGCGGATCCAGTCAAACCTGGGTTCCGATATTGCCATGGCCTTTGACGAGTGCATCAAGATCCCGTCTCCGTACGGCTATGTAAAAGACTCCTGCGATCGAACGTTCCGCTGGCTGCAGCGCTGCAAGACGGAATTGCAGCGGCTGAACGCGCTGCCGGATACGGTCAACCGGGGACAGATGCTCTTCGGAATCAATCAAGGGGCAGTCTATCCCGATCTTCGCATTGAGCACATGCAGAAAATTGCGGACCTGGATCTGCCGGGTTATGCAATCGGCGGCCTTGCGGTGGGGGAGACCCACCAGGAAATGTACGATACGATCTCCGCTGTGGAGGAGTACATGCCAAAAAATAAGCCGAGATACCTGATGGGTGTGGGAACGCCGCAGAATATCCTCGAGGCGGTCGCCAGAGGCGTCGACTTCTTCGACTGTGTCATGCCGACACGAAACGGCCGGCACGGACACCTGTATACATGGAACGGCATCCTCAATCTGAACAATCAAAAGTATGCGGAAGACAGTCTTCCCGTAGATCCCGCGTGCAGCTGTCCCGTATGCAGACGGTATTCCAGGGCATATCTGCGCCATCTGCTTCGCTCCGGGGAAATTCTTGGACTTCGTCTTGCGGTGATGCACAACCTGTTTTTTTACAACGACCTGATGGCGAGAATTCGTTCAAATCTGGAAGCCGGGACATTTTCACACTTCTGCACAGAATACGGAGAAAAGCTTGTACGCAGGATCTGAAAGGAAAATACTTGCAATTCCAATACGTCAAGGGTATAATAGGCAAGTATTCTACACAACGGAGGCATAATTATGGGCAACTGGACTTATTTGCTTTATTTTGTCGTGATCATTGCGGTTTTCTACTTTTTCATGATCCGTCCGGAAAACAAGAAAAAGAAAAAAGCGGAAGAAATGCGCAGTTCGATCAATGTCGGCGATGACATCACCACCATCGGCGGGATGGTCGGAAAAGTCGTCGAGCTGAAAAAAGATTTTCTGACCTTCGAGACCAGCGAAGATCGTGTGCGGATCGAGATTGCCCGATGGGCGGTTTCCAGCGTAGGAAAAGCCGCTTCCGAAAGCAAATAAAAGAAAGTCATAGATTTACCTCCCCCGGAATAGTCATGTACAAACTATTCCAGGGGAGGTTTTCGTATGGAAAAAAAGACCGGACAGCGCATTCGGCGGCTCTCGTGGCGATCCGTACTGCTGGGAATTGCAACTGGATTCCTGACTTCCGCAGTATTGGCCGCCTTTGCAGCTTGGATGATCGAGAGCGGCAGGGTGGGGGAGAGCGTCATGCAGCTCATGGCGAGAATCAGCCTGTCAGCAGGCGCGCTTCTGGGCGGATGGATCGCCGCAAAACATGCAGGGACTGCCGCCTTTCCGCATGGACTGATGACAGGTGGCGTCGGTACGGCGCTTCGCATCGTCCTGCCGATCCTGTCGGAACGCTTTTCAGGGCTAACCGGCGACACCGCTTTTTCCGCCGTCTGCATGCTCCTCGGAGGGGCGCTGGGCGGTTTGTTGGCCGCACAAAGAAAGAAACGAAAAAAGCACAAGAAATAATACAAATTGTATTATTTCAAAGCGTTTACATAATGGAAAACGAATTACCGATATATTGTGTTTCGAAAGCAAGTCAACAACTAAATATAGTAAATATCAAGCTGTTATACGCTCTTTGAGCCTGGGCGGTATTGCGGGTTTACATAATACTATTGACATAAGATCGAAAATAACAAAAATTTTTCGAGAAATTTTGCGTTTTATATTGATTATTTTTTGTATTTGTACTATTATTAAGTTCCGGTTCTTTGCAGATTCTATTCATGTTTTGCACAGCTTGGCCATAGGATAGAATCGGGTGAGATGCAATGAAACGGAACATGTTATTTCTGATGGATCGAGACGGATCTGCAGTCTTTTTCTCTTTTCTTTTTTGTGCCGTTCTTTTTTTATGTGGAGCTGTGATCGGCGTTTATGCGGCGACTCACATTCAGGAAGGATTGTTGCAATCTTTTTTCTATCCTTTTACATTTAATTCTGAATTCTGGAAGAACGGCTCCTCATTTGTCGCTGCCGCTGCAGACGCCTGCAAGTTTCATTTTGCCGCTTTGCTCTTCGGCGTTTCGATCCTCGGCGTTGCTGCAATCCCGCTTCTTTCTGTTCTGCGCGGTTTTGCACTGGCGTTTTCGATGTCTGTTTTTCTGCAGTCTTTTTCATCCGCTGGGACGCTGTCTGTACTTTTGGTTTTCGGCGTTCCCGCGCTTGTTTCGATCCCCAGTTTTTTTGTGATTGCCGTTTTGGGTATTCGCTTGTCTGCCGCGCTCTGCAAAGCTCTGTTCTTTGCTGAATCCTCCGATCTTGCAATGCGAAGTCCCCGTGCCGCGGCCCGAGTTTTCGCTTCGTTTCTGTTTCCGATTCTGGCGGCCTGTTATCAATCGTTTGTTCTTCCCGGAATCCTTTCGCATTGGATCCTGTAATGATTTTTGCCGGAAAGGTGGTGAACTGCTTTGTCCAATTCTTATATTGACGACTACCGTCTGTATCTCGCCAATGAAAAACACGCTTCTGAAAATACGATTGCCTCTTATCTGCGGGACGTGACGCAGTTCAACGCCTATGCGGTGAACCGGAGGAAGGCGCTCCTTTCCGTCACGCAGGAGGACATTGACGAGTACGTTTTCTGGCTGAAAGGGAATGGCAAATCAGCCGCGACGATCTCCCGTGCAGTCGCTTCTCTGAAATCCTTTTACGGTTTTCTGGTCATGCGCGGGACGCTTTCCGAAACGCCGGTCGTCAATATTGTGATGGAAAAAGCGGAGAAGAAACTGCCGCAGATCCTGTCCGGCAAAGAAGTGGAGCTTTTGCTGAATCAGCCGGAATGTACGGATATGAAGGGCTATCGGGACAAAGCGATGCTGGAGCTCCTTTATGCGACCGGCATCCGGGTCACGGAACTGATTTCTCTGGATTTGGATGACGTAATTCTTTCCGCCGGCATTATCCGCTGCAGAAGCCATGACAAAGAACGCGTGATCCCCATGTATCCGGCCGCGATCAGCGCCATGTCCGATTACATCACTATGGTTCGGGAGCAGATGCTCGCCAGGCCTGATGAAACGGCATTGTTTGTCAATATGAGCGGGGAACGGATGTCCCGGCAGGGCTTCTGGAAGGTCATTAAACATTATCAGGAGAAAGCGGGCATTAAAAAAGAGATCACGCCGCATACGCTGCGTCATTCTTTTGCAGCGCACCTGCTTGAAAATGGCGCAGACCTGCGCTCTATTCAGGAGATGCTCGGGCATGCCGATATTTCCTCCACGCAGGTGTATACGCATCTTGTGAAAAAGCAGTTGAAAGACGTCTACAATAAGGCGCATCCCCGCGCGTAACTGAATAATCCATGCGGACGCGGCAGAAAGCCGCGTCCGCTTTTTTTGATAAAAGAAGACCGGCTTTCCGTTTTGGAAAGCCGGTCTTTGCTTCAGTTTTCCAGAATAGAGAGGACCAGAAGCAAAAGGCTGATCCCGCCCAGTACGGAACCGATATAGATCAATCCCGTACCGATCATCCGGTTCAGGTCCGGCCGCGTCCGATCCCGCTCGCCGAGATGAAACGGCTTGAATCTGCGGATCAGGATTCCCGCCAGCAGAAGCGCCAGCATGAAAGAGAGCAGGAGGATCAGGAGCAGATCCTGAATACGGACGTCCATACTCAGGCCTCAAAACGAAGGCTGATGTCAAGCGCATCCACCGTATGGGTCAGCGCGCCGATGGAAATAATGTCCACGCCGGTTTCCGCAACCGCATGCAGATCGCGCTCTCCCATATTGCCGGACGCCTCAGTCAGCGCCCGACCGTCGATATACTGGACGGCTTCCTGCATTTGACCGTTATCCATGTTGTCCAGCATAATGATGTCCGCGCCGGCCTCCAGCGCTTCCCGAACCTGGTCCATATTTTCCGTCTCCACCTCGATCTTCAGAGTATGGGGCACATTTTTCCGGACCAGAGCGACGGCTGCTGCAATCCCGCCGGCAGCCGCGATATGATTGTCCTTAATCAAAACGCCGTCAGACAGATTGAAGCGGTGATTGCTGCCGCCGCCGGTTTTTACGGCATATTTTTCCAGAACACGCATTCCGGGCGTCGTTTTGCGCGTATCCGCAATGGCGGCGCCAGTCCCGGCAACGGCGCGGACGGCGGCCGCCGTGGCTGTTGCGACGCCGGACAGATGCTGCAGAAGATTGAGCGCGACGCGCTCTCCCGTGAGGATGCTGCGGGAGGGACCTTCGATCCTGGCGATCACGCCGCCTTTCTTCACGGAATCGCCGTCTGCGCACAGAGCGGTTACCGTGACGTGCGGATCCAGAAGCGCAAATACACGCTGCAGAACCGGCAGGCCGCAGACCACGCCGGACGCCTTTGCCACAAAACGGCCGCGGGAAACGGACGACGCATCGATGCACGTATTGGTCGTAATATCGCCGGTGCCAATGTCTTCCTTCAAAGCATTCAGAAGAAACTCGTCCAGTCCGATATAGTTCATAGTCAATCCTCCCTGTAATGCGCGCCGATGCTCTCTTTTCGATTCAGCGCCGCCTGCAGAATCGCAACGGCAATAGAGGCGATATTGAGACACTCGACATAGGCGCCGCAGTCTTCAAAAGAATCCTCCAGCTGCGCCAGAACTTGCTTCATTTCATCAAGCGCATACGCAAGACCGCTTGCCGTGCGCAGAACGAAACCGTAGTCATTCATCAGATTCTGAATCCTGGCGCGGATCGCCATATAGTCGAGCGTGCGGCCATTGCGAACAGGCAGCGCAGGCAGCGCAAGATCACGTCCGGCCGTATCCGTAATCAGATCCCGGTTGATCTGCTGCGCGGCCCTGCGTCCGAACACCAGACACTCCAGCATGGAATTAGAAGCCAGACGATTTGCCCCGTGGACACCGGTATATGCCGCCTCTCCGCATGCGTACAGCCCCGGAACCCGGGTCCGTGCATACAGGTCCGTCTGGATCCCGCCGATCAGATAGTGCTGAACAGGGCAGACGGGAATCCAATCCCGGGAAATGTCGATTCCTCTACGCAGACACTCGCTGTATATGGTAGGGAAGCGGGTCTTCAGAAAATCGGAGGACTTTGCAGTGATGTCCACAAAGACGTGACTTTCGCCGCTGCGGTTCAGCTCCCGGACGATCGCTCTTGCGACGATGTCCCGAGGCGCCAGCTCGTTCAGCTCATGCTGTCCCTCCATAAAACGGACGCCGTCCCTGTTCTTCAGCAGGCCGCCTTCGCCGCGAACAGCCTCGGAGATCAGGAAAGCCCGATCTTCTGCCTGAGCGCTCCAGAGACCGGTAGGATGGAACTGGATGAACTCCATATTCTTCAGCTCCGCTCCAGCCCGAACCGCCGCCGCCATTCCGTCTCCGGTGGCAATCAGAGGATTGGTGCTGATCTTATAGACCTGCCCGATTCCGCCGGTGGCGATCACAACATGCTTGCAGCCGATGACATGGTAGGCGCCCGTTTCCGTCTTGAGAAGGATCCCTGAGACCGCGCCGTTCCCGTCCGTCACAATATCGACGAAAAACGTGTTGTCATAGAAATAGATGTTGTCCCGCTTGGACGCAATATATGCGAGCGTTTTGACCGTTTCGCGGCCGGTCGCGTCACCGCCGGCGTGGACGATCCGGTTCATGTGGTGACCGCCCTCCCGGGTCAGCTGCAGATCGCCGTACTGGTTCAGATCAAACGGCACATTCAAAGAAACCAGGTTGCGAATATCCTGCGGGCCTTCATTGACCAGAACACGGACAGCCGCCTCGTCGCACAGCCCTGCGCCGGCGATCATGGTATCCTGAAAGTGCATTTCCGGGTCGTCCGCGCTGTCCACAGCCGCAGCAATCCCGCCCTGTGCCAGCCACGAGTTGGAGACCTCAATGGTCTCCTTTGCGAGCACACAGCAGGAAAACTTGCTGTCGATATGAATTGCGGTATACAGTCCGGCAAGTCCGGCGCCAATAATCACAACGTCATACGTGCGCGCAGGCGCGGACTGAACAGACCCATCTATGGCGTAACGCAGCATGAATACAGACCTCGATTCTCTCCTGATATTGCTTTGAGACTTCTGTAAGCATATTACCAGATTTTCCGGCGCTTTGCAACAGAATCCGCTTTTGTAAACAGCCTCTCGGCATAGAAAAAGCGGAGCCCAAAGGCTCCGCTTTTTTGAAGAGCAATATGGAATTACTCCTTGCTGATCTCGTCATAGAACGCAGCCTGCACAATCCCGAGCAAAAGAGGGAGGAGCAGGATAAGGAGCAAACAGAAGAGAAAGAAAACAACCCAGAACAAATAGCCAACATAGGGAATCTGTGCCAGCAATAAAAGAACCAGAGCTGCTGCGTAGGCAATCACATAAATCAAAAAGTCTGCTAAGAACATCTTACCCTTGTAGCCGTCAGTCTGCGCCATAGATTTCCGAAGTGCATCATTCGGGCTGATTTCCGAATCATGAGCCATGATGTATGGAACAAAGCGGTAAGAATAAGACTTGATAATTGCAAACACAATGCCAGCAAAAGGAATCAATGCCCAAATGAAAATCCAGATTTCTCGCCAACCCATGCCCCAAGCGTTTCGAACAAAAGTACCCTTCTTAAAGCCATGGAAAAGTGCATCTGTCGTGACCTGATTTCCGCGATAGCCATTTAAGTAGACCAAGGTCATTCCCATCTGCAATACGAGGGAAATTGCAATACCAAGCAGAGGAAGCCCCCAGCACAAAAGCATAATGGGAGGAGTCAAAATCAGGGAATACAAAAGAGAAATACCCCAAAGTCTGATTGGTTTTTTGAAAAGAAACGCAAGCGACTTCTTCAGAACGACGCTGACCAGGCTGGGCTGCTGCGGAGCAGCATACTGGGGAGCGGCAGCGGAAGCCGCGCTCTGACCGACCTTGGTACCGCAGTTCGGGCAAAACTCGCTGCCTTCAGGGATGCTGGAACCACAATTTGAACAGAAAGCCATATGGAACCCTCCTAAAGATTTATATACTCAATTTACTTCCTTTTGTGCAATTTGTCAAGATATTTCCATACCCGTTTTCCCGTAATATTACAATTTGCGCAATGCGGAAAAGCGGGCCGCAGATCATTCCGAGTGTTCACCCATCTGGATCATTTTGAAGCCGTTCCCGTGTACCTCCCGGGAATCCAGGACGATCAGAAACGCCTCCGGATCCGCCCGCTTGACGGCTTTCTGCAGGAAATACATCTGTTTTGCGCTGCAAGCGCACATTACGACCTGCTTTTCCTCGAGCTTATAGCCGCCCATGGCTTTGAGGAGGGTAGAACCCCGGCCGCTGCTGGAATCGATCACAGCGGCAATCTCTTCACCTTTTGCGGTGACGATCAGCGTCAGCTTGCCGGAATTCAGGCCGTACAGCATTTTATCCACTACGACAGCGTACAGGAAGCTGATGATAAAGCCGTAAATGATGCCGTCAATATCCCAGAAAATCAGACCGCTGGCAATTACAATCACAGCGTCTGTCAGGAAAATGAGCCCGCCCATGGACAGATACGGCCGCACGGCTTTGACCGCCATCACAATGAAATCCGTGCCGCCGGTAGAAGAGTAGCGCATATAGATGATCGCATACCCTGCGCCGGCAATTACGCCCGTACAGAGCGCCGCCAAAAGCCGATCCCCCTCATAAACAGGCAGGAGCGGCGCAACATAGTCCACGAGAAGCGAGGAGAACACCATGCAGCGCAGAGAGCTGATTAAAAACTTTTTGCCCAGCAGCTTGTAGCAGATCAAGATGACAGGGATGTTCAGCGCGATCGTTGACAGTCCGATCGGAATATTCAGAAGCCGGTACAATATGATGGCGATACCGGAAAAACCGGTCATGGGGAATTTCGCCATAACGGCAAAGTTATAGATGCCGATCGCCGTCAGAAAACTGCCGAACAATTCACACATGATGTTGAACAGGGCGGAGCCGATCTTATTGTTTTTCATAATGAACCTCCGGTTTTGAATTGAAATCTCCAAAGTCAGAAGGCGGTGCATACAAAAAGAGGGATACTTCGAATTCTGAAGTATCCCTCTCTGGTCGAGGTGACAGGACTTGAACCTGCGGCCTCTGCGTCCCGAACGCAGCGCTCTACCAAACTGAGCCACACCTCGACGTGCCTGTTCATTATAAAGAGAGATACCAGAATTGTCAAGACTATTTTTCCATTCGGATTCAAGTGCGGGACGCCTTCGCGGCGCTTCAAATCGCACGCTCTGCTGCCGGGGTATTTCCGATCCCCGCCGCTTCTCTTCCAGTATAACCTGCCGGACCGTTCGATATTTATACTTGACGCGGCGGCGGAACGGACGATAAAATAAAAAAGGAAAACTGCTGAAATCAGCGCTTTGAAGGAGGGGACGCACAATGCAGGAAGAAAAACGCCCGCTTACGAACCAGGAAAAAAGCACGATCCATCGGCTTCATCCGGAGTACAGTTACTATCCGGGGCCGAAGCAGATCTACGGTCCGCTGTACTATGTGGGAGACAACACAGTCAGCGCGCATCTGCTTGACACAGGGGACGGTCTGATTCTGATCGACAGCCTCTATCCGCCGTCTGTTCACGTTCTTCTGCAGCAGATCTGGGAAGCGGGCTTCAACCCGGCGGACATCAAATACATTCTGCATACGCACATTCATCTGGACCATTTCGGAGGAACGAAACCGCTTGTAGACATGTTCGGCTGCAAGACCTTCATGGGCGAGGTGGACGCCGCGCTGCTGGAGAGCGGCAGTCCGATTACGATGCTTGCCGTGGACGCATATCCGCCGCTGTCCGAGACCAGACTGTTCCAGGTGGACGAGCATCTGCAGGACGGCGATACCGTGACGCTGGGCAATGCGCAGATCGAATGTGTGTTTTGTCCCGGTCATTCCCCGGGAAATATGAGCTTTTTCTTCACAGTCGACGGGGAAGAAGGACCCAAAAAGGTCGGCATCAACAGCGCGGGAGGATGTACGACCGTCGCGTTCGACGTGCTGGACCGTCTTGGACTTCCGTATTCTCTGCGAGACGACTATCTTGCATCCTCCAGAAAGCTGCTGGATCGGGACGTCGATATTGCACTGGGCACGCACCCGTTCATCGGCGATACCATCGGACGGCTGACCCGCCTGCACAGCGGCAGCGGAGAAAACCCGTTCATCGATCCGACATTCTGGCGCACCATGATGGAAGACGCCATCCGCCAATTTGAAGCAATGGCGGCCAGAGAGGCAAACGGAGAAAAGATGTGGTGCTGGTAAACTCGGCGCACGGATACAAAAAGAAGAACCGGCAGGAGATCCGTTTGATCACCTGTCGGTTCTTTTTCTATGCTTAGGAATCATTTTTGCTTCTGCACCGCGGCGCAATGTTTTTCCGGGGCAAACCCCATCCGCAGTGCAGAGGTCGGACAGGCGGCCGCACAGGCCCCGCATCGGATACACTCAGGCGAACCGGGGGCGACCGCCGGATCCACCTGCATCCTGCACGCCTGCGCGCATTTTCCGCAATGGATACAGGCTTTGGTATCCAAATGCAGACGGTATAGGGAAACCCCGTTGAACAGCCCGTAATACGCGCCCAGCGGGCAGAGATACTTGCAGAAAGGCCGATAGAGAAGTAGGGAAGCCGCCAGAACCGCAAGCAGCAGAAAAGCTTTCCAGAAAAAGAGCGGTCCGACAGAGAGCTGCAGCGATCCGGCATGGAACAGAACCAGAGGAACGCCGCCCTCCAGCGTTCCGACCGGACAGATGTATTTGCAGAAAAACGGCGTCCTTGCCAGAAGCATCGGCAGCAGCAGAACCGTTCCAAGCAGGCTCAGATATTTCAGATACCGAAGCGGACGGTCTCCGGGGATCCGGCGCGGCTTTCTGCGAGGGAACGGAATTTTGTGCAAAAGCTCCTGAAGAAAGCCGAACGGGCACAGAAACCCGCACACCGCCCGACCGAAGAGCACGCCAAAAAAGAAAAGAAGTCCCATGACATAATAGGGGATTTTGATCGGCCGGTTGGCAAGGAAGCTCTGCAGCGCACCTATGGGACAGGACGCTACCGCTCCCGGACAGGAGTAGCAGTTCAGTCCGGGCACGCAGGCATTCTTTCCGGCCCCCTGATAGAGCTTTCCGGTAAAGAAGCCGCGGAAATTGGCGTTCTGGATCAGCGCGGCGGCAAACTGGATCCAGCTTCGAAAACGCCTACCCAACGCCGATACACTCCAGGCAGACGTATATCGCTTTCAGAAACACCTGTTCCTGCTGCCCGATCCATAAACCCGCAGCAATAAGGCTGAGCGCCGCCGCCAGAAGAATGATCCTTACCACCCGTTTCACAGCAGACCCTCCAGCACGTCCGCCCAATCGGCATAGCTTCTGCTGCCGACATAGGCGTTTCCGATCACCTTGCCCTGGCTGTCCACAAAAATGGTTGTCGGGACATAGCCCGTCATCAAATAGCTGTCAAAATCCTCCGTATAGCGCAGACACGGATATGTGATTCCAAGCGACTGTAGAGTCTGGAGATTATCGCGCTCATATTCCTCCGGGGAGATCCCGAGAAGCTGCACGCCTCTGTCCGCGTAGTCCTCAAACAGCTTCTGCAGATCCGGCAGCTCTTCTACGCATGGACCGCACCAATATGCCCACAGATTGATCATCGTGATCCTGTATTCTGAAAAGCAGGCGTCCGTCCATGTGTTCCCATCAATATCCACCGTTGAGAAAACAATATCCGGCGTCCACGCCGTGCCGGAGGGATCATTCTGATCCGGTTTCCCGATCGAATTGTCCGAAGAAGATTCGCTTTGATCTAATTTCCCGGTTGGATCGTTCGAATCGGAAGAAGGCTTCACACTTCCGGTCGGAGAAGCAGGCGTCTCCGACTGCAGCGGACGGGCCGCATGTTCTTCTTTCGGGTTACCGGGATCTTCTTTGCCGAGATTCCACGCAAGCAGAGAACAGGAGGACAGCGCAAGCAGCATGGCTGCCAGCGCAAAAAGAAGGATGCATCGATTCAAAAGCCGCCGCAGTCTGCGCATGTCAAACCTCCTCATAAATCTTAAATAAAGTTTACAGGATTTTGATTCCGAAATCGGTCAGAGCGTTCTTGATTGCAGCAATATGGGCAAAGTTTTTCGTCTCCAGCGTGATCCGCAGATAACAGCCGTTGACGTCGGAGCCCTCGTTGGAATGCTCGTGATGGACGGCCGTAACGTTGCCGCCCTGTTCGGCGATGATACGGGAGACGTTCATCAGCTGTCCGGGCTTGTCGACAAGCTCGATCGTCAGCTGACAGCTGCGTCCCGACATCAAAAGGCCTCTGGTGATCACACGGGAGAGAATGGTCACGTCGATATTCCCGCCGGACAAAAGACATACGGTCTTTTTCCCGGTGAGATCGAGTTTTCCGAACATCGCCGCCGCTACAGCAACGGCGCCAGCGCCCTCCGTAACCAGCTTGTGCTGTTCCATCAACGCTAAGATCGCCGCGGAAATCTCATCGTCGCTGACGGTGACGATCTCATCCACATACCGGGAACACAGATCGTAGGTGAGAGAACCGGGCTCCTTGACTGCAATCCCATCTGCAATAGTAAAAACAGAATCCAGTCTTTCAATATGGGCGTCGTGGATGGAGTTGCGCATGGACGGCGCTCCGGACGCCTGCACGCCGTAGACCTTGATTTTCGGATTCAGAGCCTTGATCGTGTAGGCCACGCCGGAAATCAGTCCGCCGCCGCCGATCGGGACGATCACCGCGTCCAGATCCGGGACCTGCTCCGCAAGCTCCAGTGCAATGGTGCCCTGGCCCGCAATCACGTCAGGATCATCAAACGGATGAATGAACGTATAGCCGAATTCATCGCGCAGCTGCAGCGCCTTCTGATACGCATCGTCGTAAACGCCCTCAACAAAGCAGATCTCCGCGCCGTAGCTGCGCGTGGCCTCCACTTTGGAGATCGGCGCGCCGTCCGGCAGACAGATTACGGCTTTGATCCCGTTTTTCTGAGCGGCCAGCGCGACGCCCTGCGCGTGATTGCCGGCAGAGCAGGCCACAACGCCGCGGCTTCTTTCCGCTTCGGTCAGCTGTGCGATTTTGTAAAATGCGCCGCGCACTTTGAAAGAACCCGTAACCTGCAGATTCTCCGTTTTGAGGTACAACTCCGTACCCGGACAAAGCTGCGGCGCATGCAGCACGTCCGTCAATCGGACGGTATTTTTCAAAACATAATTGGCACGGTATACCTGGTCCAGGGTAACCGATCTGCTCTCACTCATTCCGCGCTGTGCTCCTTACTTAAATCAAACTGTTGATAAACTGCTCAGCCGCGCGCGGCGTCCTGCCCCCACGGCTCAGCGCAAATACTTCCGCTTTATTCTCAAGCTCCGCCGGATCCATCGTGATACCGTACCGCGCAGCCAGACTGCGAATGATCTGGAGGTACAGCGCCTTGTTTGGCTTTTCAAAATAAACGACCTGGCCAAAGCGGTCCGACAGAGACATCAGCTCCTGGATCGTATCCGCACGGTGCACGTCGTCTCCGCTTTCCCGATCGGAAAAAGACTCTTTCACAATATGCCTGCGATTGCTGGTGGCGTAAATCACCGCGTTTTTCGCCTTCGCGGACGCCGAGCCTTCCAGCGCCGCCTTCAGCATGCTGAACTGATCGTCATTCTGATTAAACGACAGATCGTCAATGAACACGATAAACTTCAGAGGATTTTCCGTGATCTTCTCCATTACGGCAGGGAGACTGAAAAGCTGGTCCTTCCGAAGCTCGATCAGCCGCACGCCCTGCGCAAAGAAATAGTTGGCGCACGCCTTGACGGTCGAGGATTTCCCGGTTCCGGCGTCTCCGCACAGCAGCATATTGGCGGCGGGTCTTCCATCGCACAGCGCCTGGGTATTGTCAAAGACCTGTTTGCGTTCGTCCGCATACCCGATGAAAGCGTCCAGCGTGACAGGGTCGGCGGCATGGATCGGCAGGATCTGACCGTCCTCCACGCGGAACATACCGGCGGAGGCAAAGATCCCGTACCCAAATCGACCAATATCATGCAGCCGGTCCTCATATTCTGCCTCAAAATTCACCGGCGTATTATCAAACGCCGGCAGATACCCGTCATAACGCAGAGAAGCGCAAAGATCTTCCGTATGCAGAGCCGTGAGCTTTGAAAACAGCCGAAGCTCCGCTCGCGCGTTTTCCTCCACAGCAGGGGAGACGCTCCGGTTCTGCGCCATACCGGTTACATAGGGGTTCTCGTTCCCGTAAACGGCACGGCGCAGAAACGCAGAGAAATCAAAATCGTACGGCGCGAGAGAATGGACAAATGCACCGAACAGTTTTACCTGTTCCGCCACGTCGCCGTCCGCCCGCAGGTACGCACAGAGCGTCTGCAGGGGAGGGGTATCCAGAATGTCCCGGAAAACGCACAGTGCAGACAGGGAACAGTACAGTTCTTTTTTTTCCTGTTCGAGCATAGTCCGATCACCTCATTTCGCAAACTGGTTGATAACGGCGCCCTTGTCCGCCGAACTGACCTGCGCGGCATACCGAGCCAGCGCGCCCTTGACGTCTGTCCTGCGCTTGATCGGCATGGTCTGCTTTCTCTGCGCAATTTCAGCCTCAGAGACCTTCAGTTCAATGGAGTAGGCGGGAATGTTGATGGAGATCCGATCTCCGTCTTTTACATACGCGATCAGGCCGCCGCTCACCGCTTCCGGCGAAACATGGCCGATGGAGGCGCCGCGGGTCGCGCCGGAAAAACGGCCGTCCGTAATCAGCGCCACGTCGTTGCCGAGACCCATACCTGCAATCGCGGAAGTGGGATTCAGCATTTCGCGCATACCGGGACCGCCGGCAGGCCCCTCATAGCGAATGACGACCACATCGCCTTTTTCAATCTTGCCGCCGTAGATAGACGCAATGGCTTCTTCCTCGCTGTCAAACACCTTGGCAGGCCCCTCATGGACCAGCATCTCCGGCGCGACGGCACTGCGCTTGACGACGCAGCCGTCCGGCGCAAGATTCCCGCGCAGGACCGCGATCCCGCCTGTTTTGGAATACGGGTTGTCTGCGGTACGGATGACCTCGGGATCCCGATTGACGGCGTCCGCGATGTTTTCCGCCATAGTCTTACCCGTGCAGGTCATTACCGACGTATCCAGCAGTCCCAGACCGGCGAGCTCCTTCAGTACGGCATACACGCCGCCCGCTTCGTTCAGATCCTCCATATAGGTGGGACCCGCCGGTGCAAGATGGCAGAGATTCGGCGTCTTCTCGCTGATCTCATTGGCCATATCAAGGTTAAAAGGGACGCCGCACTCATTTGCGATCGCAGGGAGGTGGAGCATGCTGTTCGTAGAGCAGCCCAAAGCCATATCTGCGGTCAGCGCGTTGCGGATCGCAGCCGGCGTCATGATGTCGCGGGGCCGGATGTTCTTCCGCACCAGCTCCAGAATCTGCATGCCCGCGTGCTTTGCAAGCTCGATTCGGGCAGAATAGACCGCAGGGATCGTACCGTTGCCGCGCAGCCCCATTCCCAGGACCTCCGTCAGGCAGTTCATGGAATTAGCCGTATACATTCCCGAGCAGGAGCCGCAGGTCGGGCAGGTGTTCTCTTCACAGACGCGGAGCTGCTCCGCGTCAATCTTCCCGGCAGTGAAAGCGCCGACCGCCTCAAACATGCTGGAAAGGCTGGTTTTCTTGCCGTTTACGCGTCCGGCCAGCATCGGGCCTCCGCTGACAAAGATTGTCGGGATGTTGACTCTCGCCGCCGCCATCAGCAGACCGGGCACGTTTTTATCGCAGTTTGGGATCATCACCAGCCCGTCAAAACCGTGCGCCAGCGTCATAGCCTCCGTGGAATCGGCGATCAGGTCGCGGGTAATCAGGGAGTATTTCATTCCGGTGTGCCCCATGGCAATCCCGTCGCACACGGCAATCGCGGGGAAGACGATCGGCGTTCCGCCGGCCATAGCCACGCCAAGCTTGACAGCTTCCACGATCTTGTCCAGATTCATATGTCCCGGGACAATCTCGTTAAAAGAGCTGACAATGCCGATCAGCGGACGCGCCTGCTCCTCGTTGGTAAGGCCGAGCGCATGATACAGACTGCGGTGCGGCGCATTCTGAAAACCGTCAACAATGGTATCTTTAATCATTTCAAGTGCACAACCTTTTCTCAGTTTCTCAGTTGTTGATCAGTTTATCCTCGTCGCTCCAGCTGTAAAGCTTGCGGATCTCCTTGCCGACCGTCTCGGAGGGATGCTCGGACGCCAGCTTGCGCATGGCGTTAAAGTGCACCTGCGCGCCTGCATCGGACATATCCAGCAGGAACTGCTTCGCAAAGGAACCGTCCTGAATATCGGCCAGGATCTTCTTCATGGTCTTCTTGGTCTCTTCGGTAATGATCTTGGGGCCGGTAACATAGTCGCCGTATTCCGCCGTGTTGGAAATTGAATACCGCATGCCTTCAAAGCCGCTCTGATAGATCAGATCCACGATCAGCTTCATCTCATGGATGCACTCAAAGTACGCGTTTCGCTCGTCATAGCCCGCCTCGACCAGCGTCTCAAAGCCAGCCTGCATCAGCGCACAGACGCCGCCGCAGAGGACCGCCTGCTCGCCGAACAGATCCGTCTCGGTCTCGGTACGGAACGTCGTCTCCAGCACGCCTGCACGCGCGCCGCCGATCCCCAGCGCATAGGCCAGCGCGATCTCCAGTGCGTCGCCGGTAGCGTCCTGCTCAACAGCCACCAGGCAGGGAACGCCCTTGCCGGCCTGATACTCGCTGCGGACCGTGTGACCGGGGCCCTTGGGCGCGATCATGATCACGTTTACGTTCTTCGGGGGCTGAATGCAGCCGAAATGGATATTGAAGCCGTGTGCAAACGCCAGCGTCTTGCCCTCGGACAGATTCGGCGCAATGCTCTCCTTGTACAGCTTGGCCTGCTTTTCATCATTGATCAGGATCATGATGATGTCCGCCTGCTTCGCAGCCTCGGCCGAGGTCATAACCGGCAGACCGGCGGCTTCGGCTCTGGTCCAGCTCTTGCTGCCTTGGTACAGGCCGACAATGACGTTGACGCCGGATTCCTTCAGGTTCAGCGCATGCGCGTGCCCCTGAGAGCCGTAACCAATGATGGCGACCGTTTTGCCGTTGAGCTTGGCAAGATTGCAATCCTGCTGATAGAAAATACGCTGCATGATATATATCTCCTTTTTAATAGAATTTGAAAATCAGTTTTCCGTGATGCTGTGGCCGCGCTCCAGCGCCACAACGCCGGTCCGGCAGATCTCAATGATCCCGAGCGGCTTGATCACGTCAATGAATGCGTTGATCTTGGAAGGCTCGCCCGTGACTTCGACAATCATCGTTTTCGGATTATAGTCGACGATCTTGGCGCGGTAGATCTCCGAAGCCGCCATCACTTCGCTGCGGTTGTCCGGTGAGTTTTTCACTTTGACAAGCATGAGCTCCCGCTCCACGCTGGACTTGTCCTCCAACTCGAGGACATACCGCACGTTGTGGAGCTTTTTCAGCTGATTGATCAGCTGCTCCCGAATGTAATCGTCTCCGTCCAGCGTAATGGTGATTCTGGAAAAAGCCGGATCGTCCGTCTCACCGACAGTCAGCGAATCGATGTTGAAGCCCTTGCGCATAAACAGACCGGCAACACGGGTCAGGACGCCGTACTTATTCTCCACATAAGCGGCAATCACATATCTTTTCATGCGTTGGCTTCCTCCTTTGAAATGATAATGTCGTCCATAGACCCACCGGGCGGCAGCATCGGCAGGACGAACTCGTCCATATCAATGACGGCGTCGATCAGATACGGCCCGTCATGCTGCATCGCACGGCCGAACGCAGCGCGAAACACCTCCGGCGTATCAACCCGTTCACCCGGAAGCCCGAACGCGTCCGCAAGCTTAACAAAGTCCGTTTTCCGATTCAGCACCGTATTGGAATACCGCTTTCCATAGAAAAGCGTCTGCCATTGCCGCACCATACCCAGAACGCCGTTGTTGACGATCACGACGACGATCCGGGAGTTGCAGCTGACCGCGGTGGCGAGCTCGTTCAGATTCATCCCGAAGCTGCCGTCTCCCGTGATCAGGACCGTCCGGCAGCCGCTGCCAATCTCCGCACCGATCGCAGCGCCGAGGCCGTATCCCATCGTACCGAGCCCGCCGCTGGATGCAAAATGCCGCGGCTTTTCAAGATTCACATACTGTGCAGCCCACATTTGATGCTGGCCGACGTCGGTAGCAATCATGGTGTCGGCGTCTTTCCCGGCATTGATTATATCAAATAACCGCTTCGGTGTCAGCATGTTTCCGGAAAAATGCTCGGCCATTGCCGCCGCTTTCTCTGCAGTATTCCGGAATTCGTTGATCCGCTCCGTCCACTGCGGATTGGAATGCGCTGCACAGCGCTCCAGGATCCTGGAAAGGGAAGAGGCCGTGTCGCCGATCAGTCCGACGTCCACCTTGACATTCTTATTGATCTCCGCAAGATCCGCGTCCAGCTGAACGATCTTCGCACCCTTTGCATACTTCGACGTGTCGCCTGTCGCGCGGTCGCTGAAGCGAACGCCGATGCCGATGATCAGATCCGCCTCTTTATTCGCCATGGAGGAGGCATACTGCCCGTGCATGCCCTGCATGCCGAGAAAACGGGGACAGGAATTCGGGACCTCAGACAGCCCCATGAGCGAGCAGCCGATGAAGCCGTCGATTTTTTCCGCCAGCGCCCGGACGTCTTTGCCGAGACCGGCGCCGACTGCGCCGCCGCCGATGTAGATGTACGGCCGCTCCGCCCGATCGATCAGCGCGACGGCTTTGTCGATCTCCTCATCCGGGACCTGCCGCTGCGGAACAAAGGGGACGACGCCCTGCGTCGTGAAATCCCAGAAGGCGGTCTGCACGTCTTTCGGAACGTCGATCAACACAGGTCCGGGCCGACCGGACTTTGCGATCTGGAACGCCTCCCGGATGGTATCGGCGAGCTCCTCCACATGGCTTACAAAGTAGTTGTGCTTCGTGATCGGAATCGTTACGCCTGTGATGTTGATCTCCTGGAAGCTGTCTTTACCGATCATGGAAGTCGGAACGTTGCCGGTAATGGCCACCATGGGAACAGAGTCCAGCATGGCCGTCGCAATCCCCGTCACGAGGTTTGTTGCGCCGGGGCCGGAGGTGGCGATCACAACGCCGACTTTTCCGGTCGCCCGTGCATATCCGTCCGCAGCATGCGCGGCGCCCTGTTCATGGGCCGTGAGAATGTGCCGGATATGATCGCTGGCCTTATACAACTCGTCATAGATATTCAGGACCTGTCCGCCGGGATATCCGAAGACATCCGTAACCCCCTGCTCGATCAGCGTCTGAATGATGATCTCCGCGCCTGTGATTCGTTTCGTTTCCATAGGATACCTCCATTAACTGCGGATAACAAAAAGACGCCTCAGTCTATTTGCTATCCATGATTCAGATAACAAAGAGACGAAAGCGTCATGATGCAACTTCCGCGGTACCACTCTTTTTCATCCCGCAGAGGCGGGATGCCCTTTCGGTGCCGATACACCGTAACCCTGTCACGTGGGTATACGTCTGCGCTTACTCTCCAAGGATTTCACCGCAGCCACTCCATGGCGACGTTCAACGGATGCGCCTGATATTTTCCACCGGCCAATATCTCTCTGAAAGGTCGAGCAGTCCGTCTACTGATCCACTTCACCGTGTTTAAGAGGGATTCTACCATTGTTGTCGCTGTTTGTCAACAGGGAAGATGCCTCTGATCAGCGAAAATACAGGATTTGCAGGCGGTTTTCCCGGAGCCTCTTGACCGCCGTTCGTTTTTTTCGTATACTCGGTGTAAACTTTTGCTCACAGGGGAGGGAACAGCCAATGGACGCTCTGCCTGCGCTCCTGCTGCCCTGGTATAACGCGTATGCACGAGACCTGCCCTGGCGGCAGGACAGAGAGCCTTACCACGTCTGGCTGTCGGAAATCATGCTGCAGCAGACACGGGTGGAAGCCGTCCGCCAGTATTACATCCGATTTCTCCAGGCACTCCCGGACATACCGGCTCTTGCCGAGGCAGAGGAGGGATTCCTCCTGAAGCTCTGGGAGGGGCTGGGATATTATTCCCGTGCGCGCAATCTGCAGAAAGCCGCGAAGCAGATCATGCAGGAATACGGCGGCGTATTCCCCTCTGAATATGATAAGATCCGCGCGCTGCCCGGCATAGGCGCCTATACCGCCGGCGCAATTGCCTCGATCTGCTTTGAAATGCCGACGCCTGCGGTGGATGGGAATGTGCTCCGCGTATACGCCCGGCTTCGGGAAATCGCGGAACCGGTTGATCTGCCGCAGACGAAGATGCGCATGGAAAGGGAACTTGCCGCTCTGTATCCGGCCGGCGCCTGCGGCGCCTTTACCCAAGCGCTGATGGAGCTCGGCGCCGTGATTTGTGTGCCGAAAAAGCCGAAATGCGTCCAGTGTCCGGTCGCATCCGTTTGTATGGCCGCTGCACACAACACCGCAGAACAGTTTCCGCTCCGTCTGCCGAAGCGCGGCAGGCGTCTGGAAGAGAGAACGGTCTTTCTCTTTGACTGCGGCGGCGCCTATGCCATTGAACGGCGGAAAAGCTCGGGTCTGCTTGCCGGACTCTGGCAGCTTCCGAACGTGCACGGCACTCTGACGCCGGCGGATGCTGTAAATACCGCCTTGGAAGACGGACTATGCCCCATAGAGCTTATCCGGGAGACGCACAGAACGCATATATTTACACACATTCGATGGGATATGGTTTGCTATCATATTCGATGTTCGGAAAAAACAGGGAAGTATACCTGGGCGACAAAGAAAGAGTTGACCGGTAAATACGCGCTGCCGACTGCATTTCGCATGTTTTTGGAGGCGCAGGAGTTTTAGACAGACTGCGGCGGTCTCGCCGCAGTCTGTCTTGTGTTTTTTTGCGCCGCATGATATAGTATGGTAATAGTATTTGATATAATATTGTTTTTTCACAGGAGACTGCGGGAATGGATGCAATCGGAAAAATGCTGCGTTTGCTGGAAATTTTATCGCCCGATAATGTTTATTACAGCACGATCATTCAGGTCATCCGAAACATTGCCAATGTGCCGAATATGACCATTTATGAGCTCTCTTCGGTCTGTTTCGTCTCAACGGCGACCATCAGCCGAATGACCAAGTTCCTCGGTTACAGCGGCTTTGCCGAGTTCAAGGCCGCTGTATCGGAAGCGCTGAAATACGATCCGCTCTCAGAACCGGACCCGGTTCTCAACTATACGGACAGCCGAACTCCGTCCATCAATGTATCCCATTATCTGTCGGCGCTTTCCTCCGGTTTGAATACGATTCAGGATACGCTGACCGCTGAGCAGATCGCCGCCGTTATTTCGGATCTGCAAGCTGCGGACAACGTCGGTTTGTTCCTGCAGACGCATTATTACTGCATGCAGCTTCAGCGGCTGCTCTTCCTGAACGGGAAGAACGCGCCGGTTGTCAAAACGCTCCCCGCAGAGATGGCCTATGCGGAGAAAATGGAACCGAACGACGTGATTATTATCGCGATTCACGGAAAGCACGAATTCGACGATAAGGCGGAGATCCTGCAGAAGGCCAGAGAAAACGGCGCAAAAATCGTGATGCTCTATGCGGGGATCCCCGGAGAACAGCAATACGCCCTTTCCGATCACATGCTCGCGTTTCAGGGCATAGATCCGCTTACCACAGAGTTTATCTACGGCGTGTACCTGCGCATCCTTACGCTTGCATATAAGAATGCGCTTCGCTGACTGAGAAACATGTTTCCCCCTCTGCGCTCATATTGTCTGGAGAGGGGGAAGGTCCTGTGAAAAAACGGTTCGCTGTCTCTGCAATATGGATTCTTGCGTCTGTCTGTTTTGTCTTTGCGGTCGCCGCAGCAGCCGAAAAGACGCTGACTCCGCTTCCGGCTGCCGCACAAAAGCAGCAGGTCCGTACGGTCGTTCTGGACGCCGGTCACGGTGGGGCCGACGGCGGCGCTGTATCCTGTACCGGCGCCTTGGAAAGCGAGATCAATCTGGCGGTCGTTCTCAAGCTGCGGGACCTTTTTTCGATGTTCGGCGTACATACCGTATTGACGCGTGATTCGGATTCGATCCCTTATCCGCCGGATGCGAAAACGATCCGTGAAAAAAAAGTATCGGATCAAAAGGCGCGCGTTCAACTGATCGACCGTACTGCAAACGCGTTTCTGATCAGTATCCATCAGAACAATTATCCCACCGCATCGCCGTCCGGCGCGCAGGTCCTTTACGCACCTACCGCCGGCAGTCAGGCGTTTGCGGAACGTCTGCAGAACGTCCTGATTTCCTCGCTGGACCCGAACAACAAACGCTCCGCCGCCCAGATCCCGGGCGCGATTTTTCTTATGAATCAGATCCATTGTCCCGGGGTCCTCGTCGAATGCGGTTTTCTGTCCAATCCGGCTGAGGAAGCCCTGCTGCGTTCGGCATGCTATCAGCTGAAACTGGCAGCGGCCGTCGCCGCCTGTTTTTTGTACTGCGAATATCCATCTGGAGGAACAAATGAAAGCGAAAACAGTGTTTTTCTGTACGGACTGCGGCAATGAAACGCCGAAATGGCAGGGGCAGTGTCCCAAATGCGGAAGCTGGAACACGCTGGTGGAACAAACTGCAGTAACAAAGGATCGAAACCCCGCCGTCAGCAGAGCGCGCCGGTCGGCTGCGCCACTGCACGAGCTGGATACGACGGCGGAAATCCGATTTCAAACCGGAATGCGCGAACTGGACCGCGTTCTGGGCGGCGGCGCTGTAAACGGTTCGCTGGTTCTGGTCAGCGGCGCACCCGGGATCGGAAAATCCACGCTCCTGCTGCAGATCTGCGGTTTTCTCAGCGCGTCGTCCCGGATCCTGTACGTCACCGGCGAGGAATCGGAACGGCAGCTGAAAATGCGCGCCGAACGGCTCGGTATAAAAAGCGAAAACCTGTTCGTCCTCTCCGAAACGGATCTGGGGAACGTACTTGAGGAAACGGGTTCGCTGCAGCCGGACATTCTGATTGCCGATTCCATACAAACGCTTTACAATTCAGAGTTGAATTCGGCGCCTGGCAGCGTCGCACAGGTGAAAGAATGCACCATGTCCCTGATGCAGCTTGCAAAAGGGCAGGGGGTCACGGTTTTTATTATCGGCCACGTCAACAAGGAAGGTGCGATCGCCGGCCCGAAAGTACTGGAGCACATGGTGGACTGCGTGCTGTATTTCGAGGGGGAAGAATCCTCCAATTATCGGATCCTCCGGGCTGCAAAAAACAGATTCGGCTCCACGAATGAGATCGGCGTATTCGAAATGACGGACAAAGGGCTTTCCGAGGTGGAAAACCCGTCTGAACTTCTGCTCTCCGAACGCCCTGTTGACGCGCCAGGCACCTGCGTGACCTGCGTTATTGAAGGAACCAGACCGATCCTGGCGGAGATTCAGGCGCTTCTGACGCCGACCAGCTTCAATGTACCGCGCCGCAATTTCAACGGTGTTGATTTCAACCGCACGACGCTGCTGCTTGCCGTGCTGGAAAAACGCAGCGGTCTGCGGATCAGCGGCTGCGACGCCTATGTCAACGTCATCGGCGGACTGTATCTCAGTGAACCTGCCGCGGATCTTGCCGCAGTACTGGCAATCGCTTCCAGTTATCGGGACAAGCCACTGGACAGCGGACTTACCGCGATCGGGGAAGTAGGGCTCACCGGAGAACTGCGTTCCGTAGCACAGATCAACCAAAGACTTTCCGAAATTGCGCGTCTCGGCTTCAAAAAGTGTATTCTGCCTAAAAAAGAAAAAGGACAGATCACCAAGCCGGAAGGTCTGGAGATCATCCAGGTTGAATCTGTATCAGCAGCGTTAAAAGCGGCGCTGCAGTAACATGAAAGAGCCTGTTTGTGAATTTCTTAACAAAATAATGGCCAATAATAAAAGGCAAAAATATGCAACTGGCACAAAAAACAAGAAAGAATAACAAGCAGCACACCAGAAAAACTTTATGTAAACTGCAGCTTAAGCAAAGAAATCATAAATACTGCTGCAGCGCTGCATATTCATTATTATGAATAATACAGAGTTAATGATTTAATTGATACGCTGATCAAGAATAGATCGACAGAAACGACGCGACGTATTAGACGTATTATCTGTATTCCTGTACACAAAAACAATAAACAATAAACAGACAACAGACCCAGAGCAATTCATAGTACTATAAAACAATAAGACAATTCTTTATAATCATCGCTATAACTATAGATTATCGAGCATGCGATCCTGCAAACCGGAGGAAAAAATTTTCACTGTGATAAAAGGAGCAAATCACGCATACGGACCCATATGGACCTGCAGAGGGTATAAACCGTGCAGATTCCTGGTGCATGCGCTGTCTTGAAAAAACTCTACTGGAATCCCTTTCTGTTCTTTCTCTTTGCTTTTAGCCTCCCCTAAATTGAACAAAATTTTTATTTTGTTCAATTCTTAGTCCCTAAGAATGCGCCCCCGGCCCCGCCGGCGGCGTGAACAAAATAGCCGTTTTGTTACAATTCCGGTTCGAGCTGCGGCATCGGTCCTCCTTCTCTTTTTCTGTCCGACTTGAAAAACACATTGGATTGCTGTATACTGATTGCAGAATTCATTGTGTTTTTTCTTTTTTGATTCTGATTTTGGAGGCAACTGATCTTCATGAATGATTCCTATGTTAGTCCGCTCAGCACACGCTATTCCAGCAAGGAGATGAAAAGGATTTTCTCCAACGACAACAAGTTTTCTACCTGGAGAAAGCTTTGGATCGCGTTGGCTGAAAGCGAAAAAGCACTCGGTCTGGAAATCACCGATGAACAGCTCGAGGAAATGCGCGCTCATATTTACGACATCGATTACGAAATGGCCGCCGCTTTGGAGGCTGAGCTGCGGCACGACGTTATGGCGCATATTCATACATACGGTGCGTGCTGTCCCTCTGCAAAAGGTATTATACATCTCGGCGCCACGTCCTGTTACGTCGGCGACAATACGGACATTATTCAGATGCGCGACGGTCTTCTGCTGATCAAAAAACAGCTTGTGAACACGATCGCGTCTGTCGCTCGTTTTGCCGAAAAATATAAAGCTCTCCCCTCTCTGGCCTATACGCATTATCAGGCCGCGCAGCCCACAACGCTGGGCAAACGCGCTACGCTCTGGCTGCAGGATCTGCTGTCCGATCTTGCGCAGGTCGAAGCGCAGATCTCCGGCCTGCGGCTTCTCGGCTGCAAAGGCACGACCGGTACTGCTGCCAGTTTTCTGGCTCTGTTTGACGGCGACGCCGATAAAGTGAAGCGGCTCGAACAGATGATCTGTGAAAAAATGGGATTTCCCGGCGCGTACGCCGTTTCGGGCCAGACATATTCCCGCAAAGTGGATTATAACGTCCTGTCCGTTTTGGGCGGCATTGCGCAGAGCGCCGCGAAGTTCTCCAACGATATTCGTCTGCTGTCCCACATGAAAGAATTTGACGAGCCCTTTACCTCCAAACAGGTCGGCTCCTCCGCCATGGCCTACAAGCGCAATCCCATGCGCAGCGAACGGATTGCCTCCCTCGCCCGCTATGTCATGCTGGACGTCATGAACCCGGCCATTACGGCGGCTTCGCAATGGTTTGAGCGAACGCTGGATGATTCCGCAAATCGCCGGATCAGCATTCCGGAGGCGTTTCTGGCCGTCGATGCGATCCTCGCCCTGTATACCAATGTGATCTCCGGAGGAACGGTCTACCCCAAAATGGTAGAGCGGCATCTGAACGATGAACTTCCCTTTATGGCCACGGAAAACATTCTGATGTATTGCGTCAAAAAGGGCGGCGATCGGCAGGTGCTGCATGAGGCGATCCGCCGCTGTTCCCTTGCGGCGGCGCAGGAGGTCAAGGCCAACGGCGGCGACAACGATTTGCTGCAGCGGATCCTGGATGATCCGGATTTTGATCTCACCCGGGAGGAGCTTGATTCCATTTTGGATGTGCACAGCTTTACCGGTCTAGCCGTGCAGCAGACGGAATCTTATTTGACAGAGTACGTCGATCCTGTTCTGGAGGCAAACAAAAGCCAGCTTGGGATGGACGTGGAAATTAAAGTCTGACGAGTACAGGGGGTGCTGCTGAATGCTTACAGCTGTTGTCGGAATCAACTGGGGCGACGAGGGAAAAGGCCGTATGGTGGACCTGCTCGCCAGCTCGTATGACATTGTCGTCCGCTATCAGGGCGGCAACAACGCCGGCCATACGGTCGTGAACCCGCGGGGAAAGTTCATTTTGAACCTCCTCCCTTCCGGCATCCTGCGTCCGGAGGCGACGAATGTCATGGGACCCGGTATGGTTATTGATCTTGAGCATCTCTTTCATGAGGTGGAGACGCTGCGCAGGAGCGGCGTTTCCATCACGCCTGAGAATCTGAAAATCAGCGACCGTGCCACCATCTGCATGCCGTATCACCGGCTTTTGGACAATCTGGAGGAAGACCGCCTTGCGGACAAGCAGTTTGGCTCCACGCGCCGCGGCATTGCGCCGGTCTATTCGGACAAATACATGAAAAAAGCGCTTCGGATCGGCGATCTGCGCACGCTGGATACCATTGCACAGCGTCTCTCGGATCTGGCGGAGTGGAAAAATCTGACTGTGGAAAAGGGATATGGCAGCGCGCCGATCGACCCGAACGACCTTCTGAACTGGCTGAAGACCTACGGTCTCCCCTTCACGGATTTCATCTGCAATACGACCACCTATCTGACAGAGGCGGCCAAAATGGGAAAATCCATCCTGTTTGAAGCGCAGCTCGGCGCGCTCCGGGATCTGGATTTTGGGATCTATCCCTACACCTCCTCTTCCTCGACCATCGCCGCATACGCGCCTATCGGCGCCGGGATTCCCGCACAGCGGCTGGACGCCACACTCGGCATTATCAAAGCATATTCCAGCTGCGTCGGTGAAGGTCCTTTCACCTGTGAGATGTTCGGCAAGGAAGCGGAATTTCTGCGCGAGGCCGGCGGCGAGTATGGCGCGGCTACAGGCCGGCCCCGCCGTGTAGGCGGGTTTGACGTCGTGGCCTCGCGTTTCGGCGTACAGATACAGGGGGCAAGTTCCCTGGCGCTTACCAAGCTGGATGTGCTCTCCTGTTATGAAAAGATCCCTGTCTGTATCGCGTATGAGGTGGACGGTGTTCGCACGACGGAGTTCCCATCCGGAGAAGCGCTGGAAAACGCTAAACCGGTCTACGAATACATGGACGGCTGGAACTGCGATATTTCCGGCTGCCGTAATCTGGACGATCTGCCGGAGGCAGCGCGCAGATATATAAGCTATATTGAGCGCGAGATGGGCTGTCCGATCCAGTATATCTCTGTCGGCGCCGAGCGGGATGCCTATATCAAACTGTTCGATTGAGCTTCTGCTGGTAAAAAGACAACAAAAAAGCCCTGACAGTTTTGTCAGGGCTTTTTTCGTAAAATCCGCTTATTCCTCGGAGAAGGAAGCCTTCCCTGCGCCGCACAGCGGGCAGGCATAATCCTCCGGCAAGTCTTCCCATTTGGTGCCGGGCTCGATCCCGTTATCCGGATCGCCAAGCTCCTCGTCGTAGACATAGCCGCAAATATCGCATACGTATTTCATGCTGGTGCTCCTTTCAGAATGGATTGTATTTACTTGATCGGCTCGAAGTCCTCTGCGCCGTGCTTGCACAGCGGGCAGACAAAATCGTCCGGCAAGGTCTCTCCTTCATACACGTAACCGCAGATCTTGCAGACGTAGCCCTTTTTCGGCCCTTCTGCGGGCTTCGGCGACGGTTTGATGTGTTCAAAATAATAGGCGTATGTGACAGACGGCGCATCCGAAAGCACGATTGCCTCCGTAAGCTCCGCGATAAAAAGCGTATGACTGCCCTGATCCACGGTTTTGACCACTTTTCCGGAGAGGCAGGCGTTTGCATACTGGTCCAGATAATAAAGTCCGTTTGCGCTGCGCTGCACATGTTCAAAATCCGCGAACTTGTCCACCGTCTGCCCGCTCTGGAAGCCGAAATGCTTAAACAACTTGAACGGCGCGCTGGTGGTAAGGATCGAGACGTTGAATTCTCCGGTTTTCAGAATCATATCATGCGTTTTATTCGCCTTGTTGACCGCGATCGCAATGTGTTTCGGGTTTTCGGAAATCTGCTGCGCCGTGTTGATAATGCAGCCGTTGTCCGTATTCCCCTCCCTCGCCGTCAAAACAAACAGACCATAAGTCAGCTTGAACATTGCCGACGGATCGACAGCGGCAGCGGCGGATGTATCCGGCTCGGGCTTCAGGATCGTCGACGCGATTGCACAAGCAAGCGCCTGCAGCTCCGTCTCCTGCTCCGGCTTCAGTCTTGAACGGATTGTGACGGCGTCGTCCAGAATCGTCATATTTTTCAGCGGCGCAAGAATATCCCGGATCAACTTCCCTGCCGTCGGCGCCCAGGAACCGTTTTCCATAACGGCGACCGTCCGGTTCTGCAGATTGTGCGCAGCCAGATCGTGGAGCAGATTCTCCATATTCACAAAAATGCCCGCGTTATACGTCGTCGACGCAAACACGATATGGCTGTACTTGAACGCCTCGCCGACAAGGTAAGAGGCGTCCGTAACGGACACGTCATAGAGCGCGGTCTTTGTCACACCGCATTCCGCCAGCTTCCCGGCCAGGATATTTGCGGCGTTTTCCGTACCGCCGTAGACCGACGCATAGAGGATCAGAACGCCTGTTTCCTCCGGCGTATAGGTGCTCCATTTCTGATACTTTTCCAGGATGTCGTCCATACCGGAACGCCATACAGGGCCGTGCAGCGGACAGATCCGCTCGATCTCCAGCGCCTCGGCCTTTTTCAGCAGCGCCTGGACCTGCGGACCGTATTTCCCGACGATGTTTACATAATACCGGCGGAACTCATCCATCCAATCCGCGCCCATGTTTGCCGTATCGGCAAAGATACTTCCGTTCAGCGCGCCGAATGATCCGAACGCATCCGCAGAAAACAGTGTTTTGTCCGTAATATCATATGTGACCATGACTTCCGGCCAGTGCACCATGGGCGCCATGACAAATGTGAGCGTGTGCCGGCCGGTCTCCAGGGTGTCCCCCTCTTTGACTGTCAAAACACGGTCCCTATCCTGAAACCGGAAAAACTGCTCGATCATCGTGAGGATCTTATCGCTGCAGACGATCTTTGTCTCCGGATATGTCCGAAGCAGGGCTCCCAGAGTTGCGCTGTGGTCCGGTTCCATATGATTTATGACCACATAATCCAGCGTGCGCCCATTCAGCGCATAGGCAAGATTCTCGAAAAACTGGCCGCCTGCCGCCTGGTCCACCGTGTCCAGCAGAACTGTTTTCTCATCCAGAAGAACATACGCGTTATAGGAGATGCCCTTCGGAATCGGATAGACATTTTCAAACAGGGCCAGTCTTCTGTCGCTGGCGCCGACCCAGACCAGATCTTCCGCAATCTTTTTTACGCAATGCATCCCGACACCCTCCCGGCTGCAGTATTGAAGCAAACGCAAAATGCCGCGCATCCGGCGCGCTTCTCTACCGAACATTTTACCATGAACGCCGCGTGATTTCAATGCAAACCATGCGCGGGTCGGAAATTGAATCGGAACATGCTCCCGGAAATCCGAGGTTGCTTTTTTTCCCGTCCGGTATTATGATTGTACCGCGAAACATGCGAAAGGAACTGTGATGATTATGCTGGATATGCGTTGGTTTGACGAGATGGAAGCGAGAATCCCCAAGGACGAGGTGCGCACCCGTTTTGCCCCCAGTCCGACCGGGTATATGCACGTCGGCAATCTCCGTACGGCGCTGTATACGTATCTGATTGCCCGCAGTCTGGGTGGGAAATTCATTCTCCGGATCGAGGATACGGACCAGAATCGTTTGGTTGAGGGCGCCGTCGACGTCATCTACAGCACGCTGAAAAAATGCGGTCTCGAGCATGATGAGGGGCCCGACATCGGCGGTCCTGTAGGTCCCTATGTGCAGACGGAACGCCGTTCCTTCTACGGAAAATATGCAGAGCTTCTGATTGAAAAAGGCGGCGCGTACCGCTGTTTTTGCCAGAAGGATGAAAAAGAAGACTCGGAAGGCTTCTCCAAATACGACGGCCGATGCTCCCGTTTGACGCCGGAGGAGATCCAGGCCAAGCTGGACGCCGGTCTCCCCTATGTGATTCGGCAGAAAATCCCACGCGGAGGGGAAACGACGTTTCAGGACGCCGTTTTCGGAGATATCACTACGCCGAACGATAGTCTGGACGACAACATTCTGATCAAATCCGACGGTCTGCCTACGTACAACTTCGCGAATGTGATCGACGATCATCTGATGGGGATTACCCATGTCGTCCGCGGTTCCGAGTATCTCTCCTCCGCACCGAAATACAATCTTCTGTATCAGGCTTTTGGGTGGGACGTCCCGGTCTATGTGCACTGTTCCCCTGTCATGCGGGACGCGCACAACAAAATGTCCAAGCGGCACGGCGACCCCTCATATGAAGATCTTTTGGAGATGGGTTACCTGTCTGACGCGATTGTCAATTACGTCGCGCTGCTCGGCTGGAGTCCTGGCGGCGAGCAGGAGATTTTCTCCCTGCCGGAACTGGTGAAAGCATTCGATATTCGCGGCATCTCCAAGTCCCCCGCGATTTTCGATATTGAAAAGCTCACCTACTTCAACAGCGAATACATCCGTGCTCTGGCGCCGGAGGCTTTCGCAGAACTCGCTGCGCCGTATATCCGAAAAGCGGTCAGAAAACCGGAGATCGACCTCGCCGAGGTTGCCTCCCTTCTGCAGCAGCGCTGCGAAAAGCTCACGGACATTCCGGAAAAAGTCGATTTCTTTGACGCGCTGCCGGACTACGACGTCGCACTGTATACGCACAAAAAGTCCAAGACGGATCCGGAAATCTCGCGTAAGATGCTGCAGACCATTCTGCCTTTGTTTGACGCGATCCCGGATTGGACTTCTGATGCGATCCACGACACGCTGATTTCTCTCGCAGAACGTTTGGAGCTCAAAAACGCTACCGTCATGTGGCCTCTGCGGATCGCCGTCGCCGGGAAAGCGGTAACGCCGGGCGGCGCGGTTGAGATCTGCCACATTCTCGGTAAGGCAGAAACGCTGGCACGAATCGAAGCGGGTCTGGAAAAACTCTCCTGAGCCCGGAAAAACATAAAACGCCCCTTTTGTGGAAGTCTATCGCAAAAGGGGTGTTTTTTGTGCTGAGGAAAAGAAGAATCTACATCCGTACCATCAGCTTCGCTGCTGCGCTGCTTCTCGTGCTGGGGGGCCTGTTCTGGCAGAGCCGTATGGAAAACACGGCGTATCGACGGCAGATCCAGAATCAGTATCAGCACGCTTTTGCGGATTTCGTCACTTCCGTCTATGAGTTGGAAAACGCGCTTGAAAAATGCGGATGCGCTGCGTCGTCCGTCATGCAGGCCGCCACGTTTACCGAAGCGTTTGGCAAAGCGCAGTCCGCACAGTTGGCCTTGGGAACGCTGCCGTTTTTCGGCGCAGAACTGGAACGCACCGCCGCGTTTCTGGCCAAAGCGGGAGATTATATCTATTATCTCTCCCGAACTGCCGCAGGCGGGCAGCCGCTCACGGAAGAGCAGCAGACAAACCTGTCCGCGCTGTCAGACTGCGCGTCTGTTCTCTCCGGAAATCTCACCGAGCTCTATACGGAAATCGTCCGTGGGGACCTGTCGTTTGCCGAGCTGGAAAAGGCAGAGACTGAATTATCCGCGGAAGAAGAGACATTTCCGGCAAGTCTGTCCGACAGCATGAAGCAGATGGAAACGGAGTTCCCGGAGATCCCGGCGCTGATTTACGACGGGCCGTTTTCCGAACACATTGCACAGGCCACTCCCCTGCTCCTGGCGGATGCGGCGCTGATCTCCGTATCAGACGCGCAGGCACAGGCGGAGGCCTTTTTAAGCGCGGAGGGCTCCCTCTCCTTTCTCGGCGAAAGAGGCGGCGCCTTGCCCGTTTATCTCTTCTCTTCCGAAAAAGAAGACGCTGCTTCGACGATCGAAGTCACAAAGCAGGGCGGTAGAATCCTCTGCTATTCCTGCACGCGGAATGTCGAAGCGCCTGTTGTGACGCCGGAGGAAGCCGCAGAAATCGCCGCTGCATTTCTGGAGGCGCATGCGTATCCCTCCATGCAGTCGACCTACTGGATGGTCCAGGAAAATCAGGCGATTGTCAATTTTGCATATTCGCAGGACGGCGTCCTGTGTTATCCGGATCTTGTAAAAGTCACGGTAGCACTCGATACAGGTGAGATCTGCGGATTTGAGAGCCTCGGCTATATCATGCACCATACGGAGCGAACGCTTCCCGCCGTGTCTGTGTCCCAAGAGGACGCCGGCGCACGCCTTTCTCCCCGCCTGCAAATCCGCTCCGCAAATCTCGCCGTAATTCCAACCGCCGGAAAACTGGAGCGTTTTTGCCATGAATTTGTCTGTGAGACGGAAGACGGCCGGCATTATATCGTCTATATCAATACAGAAACAGGTGAAGAAGAAAAAATCCTGATCCTGCAGGAGGACGAATCCGGAACCCTAACAATCTGATTCTCGGATATACAAAATGGGAGCCATACACGGCTCCCATTTTCATACAATTCCATCGCCTATTCGTCTTCGTCAAACAGATCGTCCGCGCCTGACATTACGGGCGGCATATCAGACGAAATCCGGTCGATCGGCGCGGTACCATTCACATACTGCATTTCCTGCCACTGCTGCTTCGTAATCAGAAGCTGCCGCGGCTTGGAGCCCTCAAACGGACCGACGATCCCATGTTCCTCCATCTGGTCCACAAGTCTGGCCGCACGGGAATACCCGAGCTTCAGACGGCGCTGCAGCATGGATACGGAGGCCTGTCCGGATTCGAGAATGATCTCTACCGCCTGCGGATACAGCTCGTCCAGATCATCGGACGCCTCCGGCTTGGCCTCTGTTTTCCCATTGGCGGGCTTTTCCTCGGCCGCCTTGTCGATCTGGTACATCACGTCGTCGCTGTACTGCGCCTCGCCGCTTTGCTTGATAAACGCCACGATCCTTTCCCGTTCTTCATCGGAAACCCAGGTCCCCTGGAGCCGCAGCGGTTTGGACGTTCCGGTAGGCGCATAAAGCATATCGCCGTTGCCTACCAGCTTTTCCGCGTTGCCGCCTGCGTCCAGAATGATCCGGGATTCCAGAGAAGACGATACCTTCAAAGCGATTCTGGAGGGAATATTCGCTTTCATCAGGCCCGTGATCACATCGGCGCGCGGGCTTTGCGTCGCAATGACAAGATGTACGCCGGCCGCGCGGCCCATCTGGGCGACGCGGCAGATGGCCTCCTCCACTTCCTTGGCTGCAACGAGCATCAGATCGGCCAGCTCGTCAATGATGACGACGATGTTATAAAGTGATTTCAGTTCCGGGTTATCCGTTTTTCTGACGTATTCGTTATAGGCCGTAATATCCCGGGCGCCGGACTCCGAAAACAGTCTGTAACGCTTCATCATCTCTGTGACTGCCCACTGCAGAGCGCCGGCGGCCTTTTTGGCCTCCGTCACGACCGGCACCAGCAGATGCGGGATCCCGTTGTAAATTCGGAATTCGACCATTTTGGGATCGACCATGATGAAACGGACTTCGTCCGGCGTCGACTTATAGAGAATGCTCAGAATCAGAGAGTTCAGACAGACGGATTTGCCCGAGCCGGTCGTGCCCGCGACAAGCAAATGCGGAAGCCTGGAAATATTGCCTACGATCGAGTCGCCGCTGATGTCTTTCCCGAGCGCAAACGTCAGTTTGGATGCAGAATTCCGGAAAGCGTCCGAATCAATGATCTCGCGCAGATAGACCGTACGGATATGCTTGTTCGGAACCTCGATGCCGACTGTGGAGATCTTATTGGGAATCGCGGCGATCCGGACGCCGCTGGCGCCGAGAGACAGCGCAATATCGTCCGCAAGATTCGTGATTTTGTTCAGCTTGACGCCGGCCTCCAGCTCCATTTCATAGCGGGTAACGGTCGGACCCTGCACGATGCCGGAGATGGCGGAATGAATCCCAAAGCTCTCCAGCGTGGCTTCCAGCCGTTCCCTGTTGAAGCGGACTTCCTCTGCAGCGTCCCCCTGTCCGCCGACTGATCCTGCATTGAGCAGAGAAAGCGGCGGAAAAACATAGGTAATACGCTCTGCAGGTTCCGCACGGATTTCAGAGGGATCAAATGCCGGTTTTTCTGTTTTCTCAGTTTCCGGTGTTTCCTGTTTCGGAACATGCACAGGCGCGGCGGGAGCCGGCTCTGTTTTGTCAGCAGGAACAGCCTCATCAGCGGGCGCGGTCTTGCCGATTGGCATGGGCGGCTGCGGTTCATACGCGGCAGGCTCGTCAACGGGCTCCTCCGGGGACAATGTTTCCGGGGCTGCCGGGGCAGGAGCGGAATACACCATATCCGGCGTTCTCGACCGCGGCTTGCTGTTGAAAAAAGACGGTTTTTTCTTCTTTTCCGGCTCCTTTTCATAAACGCTGCGGACAGCGTCGTCATCCATGGGAATATCAATGACATGCCGGATGATGCGCAGGTTCTCCGCTTTCTGCGCGGCGGCACGCGCCTCCGCCTCTTTAATCGCTCTTCGGCTCGGTTTAGCAGGAGCGGCGGGCGCCGGTTCCGGTTCCGGCTCCGGCTCATACGCGAGACGGGGCCGCGCACGATACTTTCGGATCAGATAAGAAACGGTCTGGTGCAGCGCGGCAAAAAGCAGCAGAAGCAGTCCGATCACGAGAAGGATCCCCGCGCCGACCTTGCTAAACAGATAGGAAAACAGCCCGGTCAGATACCCGCTGACCACGCCGCCGCTTGCGAGAACGCCGCCGTCCGTCCACATTTTCCCAAAATCCGCCAAAGAATAGACATTCTGACATGCAAACAAATGGTGCAGCGCGCCGATCGCCACAGGCGTCAGCAGCGTCGCAGTCACGCGCGCCGCAACGGGACGGCCGCGATGAAAGGCCAGGATCCCGGCTGCGAGCAGGAATGCGGGCGGCAGGAAATAGTACCCGAAGCCGATCAGACCGCGCATGAAACCGCTCAAAAACCGGATAAAGACGCCCTCGCTGCCGATATAACCCAAGGCGGAAAACACGGCCAGGAAAAGACAGATGACCGCGCCGATTTCACGTCGGCGCGGTTGTTTCTGTGCGGTCCTGGAAGCGCGGGATTTCGTATTCGATTTTGCGGAAGAGCCGCCGCGGGTCGTTCCGGTTTTCTTCGTGGCAGTCTTTTTTTGCTGTGCCATGTAGTTTCACCTTTCCTACAGGATCAAGGACAAGAGGATGGCAAGAAGTCCAAGGCCAAAACAGTAATAGCAGAATTTTCCGTACTGCAGCTTTTCAAGGAGACGGCGGACCAGACCGATGGCAAAATACCCGGTCACCGCGGCGACCACGAAACCAATCAGATAAGCCGGAATCGCCGACCAGTTGACGCCGTTGCGAATCGCGGAAATCAAAGAGACCAGCACGGACCCCAGAACAGCGGGAATCGACAGCAGGAAAGAAAACTTCAGCGCGTACCGGCTTCGGACACCGCGGGCTTTCGCGACCGTGAACGTCGTGCCGGCGCGGGAAAGTCCGGGGATCGTCGCGATTGCCTGGGCAAGCCCGATCAGAAGCACATCCCGAACCGTCATGGTCTTTTCCGTCTTTCTGCCCTCGGAGATCCGATCCGAGACGAAGAGCAGAACGCCTGTAATCAGAAGCGCAAATCCGATAAACCCGGTTTTATAAAAGAGGGACTCCAGCAAGCCGTGTACCGGCAGGATCAGAAACAGCGGGAGCGTACCGACCAGGATCAGAAACACTGTTCGCACGCTGGTCGGCAGACGGCCCTCCGCGTCGGCGGAATCGCTGTCCATTCTGCCCGCAAGCATGGCAAACGTATCAGAAAGCATCTCTTTCAGTTCTTTCCTGTACACAAGGATGATGGAAACCAGCGTACCCAGATGGAGCAAAACGTCAAACAGAAGGTGCTCCCCTTCCGCATACTCCAAACCGAACAGATTCTGGATAATGGAAAGATGTCCGGAACTAGAGATTGGCAGAAACTCCGTAATTCCCTGAATGAGTCCCAGGAAAATTGACATAAAAACTGACAATCCATATCCCTCCAACCAACTCATTTTTCTTTGCGCGCCTGTGTTTACAGAAATATATATTTATTTTATCACAAGTATGCTGAAATTGCTATATGTTTTCTGTGTTTCCATAAAACTTTCTTTCTCCGGCGCATACCGGATCCCTTGCATGAAAAACCGCGGAGACAGCCCGTCTCCGCGGTTTCATAATCTCATTCGGACTGATACAGAGCCTTCATTCCCTTGTAGCACATGTAGCAGTCGAGCTTGGCCACAAGCTCCCACGGTGCATGCATGGAAAGCACGGGAACGCCGGCGTCGATGGTGTCGATGTTGCGTTTTGCCATATACATCGCAACGGTGCCGCCGCCGCCCTGGTCCACCTTGCCCAGTTCTCCCATCTGCCAGAGAACGCCATGCTCGGCAAAGAGCGTCCGGATCTTTCCGACAACCTCTGCCGACGCGTCGTTGGAGCCGGATTTTCCGCGGGAGCCGGTAAACTTTACGACGCAGAGCCCGTAGTTGATCTTCGCGTTGTTTCTGCGCTCTGAGACTTCCGGATAATTGGGATCAAAAGCGTTGCAGACGTCCGCAGAAATGCAGAAGGACCGTTCCAGACAATGGGTCAGCGGCGTGTTCTGCGACGCGCACAGATCATAGAGGAACGACTCAAACGCCTCGGACTGCATCCCGCTGACGCCCTCCGAGCCGATTTCCTCTTTGTCTGCCAAAATGCAGACGGCAGTTTTTGTCGGGTTCTCCGTCTCGAGGATCGCTTTCAGCTCCGCATAGGCGCATACCCGGTCGTCATGGCCGTAAGCGGCGATCAGAGAGCGGTCAATCCCGGCGTCTCTCGCCTTCCCGGCCGGAACCACCTCCAGTTCTGCAGAGAGAAAGTCCTCTTCCCGGATCCCGTATTTCTCATGAAGCAGCTTCAGCACGGCCAGCTTTACGCGATCTTCGCCCTTGTCCTCCGGGTCCGGCGTACTGCCCAGCAGAACATTCAGGTTCTCTCCCGGTATTGCCTCTGCAAGCGTTTTTTTGTTCTGGTCGGCAGCCAGATGCGGCAGCAGATCCGTAATCATGAAGATCGGATCTGTCTCATCTTCGCCTATCCTGATCTCCACGGTTTTCCCGTCTGCCAGAACGACAACGCCGTGCAGCGCCAGCGGAATGGTCACCCACTGGTACTTGCGGATCCCGCCGTAATAGTGCGTCTTGAAAAATGCCATTTCCGCGTCCTCATAAAGAGGATTCTGCTTCAGATCCAGCCGAGGCGCGTCCACGTGGGCCGCCGCAATATTGACCCCCTCCGAAAGCGGACGGGAACCCATCACGGCGAGAAGCAGCGCTTTTCCGCGGACGCACCGATACAGCTTATCCCCCGCTTTGGGCGTCATACCGCGCTCAAACGGGCGGAATCCCTGCAGCTCCGCCAGCGCGATCGCAGAGGATACCGCTTCTCTTTCGGTCTTTGCGCAGTCCAGATAGTTCTTATATCCCTCGCTGTATGCGTCGGACACCGCTTTTTCCGCCGCATCGAGACGGTCGCTGCTGTTTTTCGGCGAATAGAACAGTTCCTCTCTTGTCATGGGTTTGCCTCCTTTTATCAGATCCGCGAAAAACAGCCTGCATCTCTCGTAAAACGCATCCGTTGTGTCGCAGTCGTTCACAAGCGTATAGGTACAGCGCGCAGTGTAGTATGCGTCCGGCTTCTGCGCCCGGATCCGCAGAAGCGCGCTCTCCTCCGTAATCCCATCCCGCACCGCGATCCGGCGGAGCCGACCGGTTTCCGGCGAAGTGACCGCCACCGTCGTATCGCACCTGCCGCCGAGGCCGCCTTCAAACAGCTCGACCGCATCCACGCCGGCAGAAAAGAATCCGTCCTGTGCCGCCTGCTTCAGAAGTCTGTCCACTTCCCTTTCAACATAGCGATGCGTAACCGCGTTGAGCTTTTTGAGCGCCGCAGAATCCTGAAATACACGTCTGCCCAGGTCCTTCCGATCCACGATCCCGTTATGGACAACGCCCGGAAATTCCGTTTCCAGCTCCGCCCGCATATCCTCCGATTTCACCAGGAGCGAGTGATAAACGGCGTCGCAGTCGATCGTATACGCGCCGAGATCGGCAAGTGCGGAAAGCGCGGTCGTTTTTCCGGAACCCGAACCGCCGGTGATCCCGATAATCAGCATAATCCATCCTCCCGAAGAGCTGCAGTCAAAATCTCCTCTGCAAGTCCGCCCTGCCGCAGAATCCGAGGCGGCGAAACGGTCAGATCCAGAATGGTCGAAGCGACGCCCACCGTGCACGGTCCGCCATCCAGAATACAGGGCACCTTATGCAGAAAATACGCGGCGGCCTCCTCTGCATTGACGGGACCGGGCTCGCCGGACGGGTTGGCAGACGGCGCCGCAAGCGGCGCGCCGGACTCCCGGATCAGCGCGAGCGTCAGCGGGCTTGCCGGGCATCGAACGCCGAGCGTGCTGCCGCCGGCAGCAACGATTTCCGGCACCTCCCGCGCTTTGGGCAGGATCATGGTCAGCGGTCCGGGCCAGAACCGTTCCGCCAGCCTGTAAGCCGCTTGCGGAATGTCTGTGCAGACCCGCTCCACATCCCGCATCGACGCGACAAGCAGACTGATCGGCTTTACCTCGGGTCTACCCTTTACTCTGTAAATCTCCGCGACCGCCTCGGCGTCATACGCGTTGGCAGCCAGTCCGTAGACCGTTTCTGTCGGAACGATCACCAGACCGCCCTGTCGGATGATCTCCGGCGAAGCGCCCAATTCATTGTGAAAAATCAGGGTTTCCATCGCTCTAAATATCCTCGGACATCTTCAGCTTTTCCGCCTGATCGGCTGTGATCAGCGCGTCGATGATCTCATCGAGATCACCGTTCATGATCTGTTCGATCTTATACAGCGTTAAGCCGATCCGGTGGTCCGTCACACGACCCTGGGGAAAATTGTACGTCCGAATCCGCTCGGAACGGTCCCCGGTCCCCACCTGGCTTTTCCGTTCCGCCGCAACAGCGGCACTCTGCTTCTGCCGCTCTGCCTCATACAGACGGGAGACCAGAATTTTCATGGCGCGCTCCCGGTTCTTATGCTGGCTCCGTTCGTCCTGGCACTCCACCACGGTTCCGGTGGGCAGATGCGTGATCCGGATCGCGGACTCGGTCTTATTGACGTGCTGACCGCCTGCGCCGCTGCTTCGGAACGTGTCGATCTGCAGATCCGCCGGGTTGATCTGGAAATCCACCTCTTCCATTTCCGGCAAAACGGCGACCGTCACGGTAGATGTATGGATCCGGCCGGACGCCTCCGTATCCGGAACGCGCTGCACGCGATGCACGCCGCTCTCAAATTTCAAACGGGAATACGCGCCCTCCCCTTCGATCACAAAGCTCACTTCCTTGATGCCGCCGAGCTCCGTTTCGTTGATGTTGGCGATCTCCGTATTCCAGCGTTTTGATTCGGCGTACATGGAATACATGCGATAGAGACTGCCGGCAAACAATGCGGCCTCTTCCCCGCCTGCGCCGCCCCGAATCTCCACGATTACGTTCTTGCTGTCGTTGGGATCCTTCGGCAGAAGCAGGCGCTTGATCTCCTCCTCCAGAGCGGCAAGCTCTTCCCGGGCGGAATCATATTCCTCCTGCGCCATTTCCCGAAAGTCCGGGTCGTTCAGCAGTTCCTTTGCTCCCTCTGCGTCCGCCGCGCATTTCACATAGCGGCGATAGGCGTCCACGACCGGAGCGATCTCTTTCTGCTCTCTGGCAAGGCGCGCATAGGCGGCAGGATCCGAATAGACCGCCGGATCCTGCATTTTGTTCTCCAAGTCCCTGTATTTGTCCTCAATGGCTTTTAATTTCTCAATCATCCGAAATCCTCAGTTCTGCGTTTTCATTCAATCCGCGTCGCCGCTCTCCTGTGCGGGCTCTTCCGGCGGTCCGGCAGGCGTTCCTGCAGGCTCCGGTTCAGCCGACGCAGGCGGTTCCGCATCCGGCCCGTTTTCCTCGCCGCCCTGCGCGTCGTTCTCCGCCGGCGGCTTCGGCTCGACGTCCGGCGACAGCGCCGGGTCCGGTTCAGCTGACGGTTCTGTTTCCGGTTCCGGCGAAGCCTCAGGGCTCTCGGACGGCGACGGCGTCACATTGAGATCCGGCCCGTCAAAAGTTCCGTCCAGCTTGGACATTGCCCGCTCATACGCCGGATCGTCCGTACTGTACGGCGTCGGCTGATAATCGTTGCGCTCCGGCGTGGAGCTGAGCCGGAACGGGATCCGCACCGTGTCGCCCAGATGCACGGAACCGTCCGGTTCCCGTATGACCAGCTGCTGAATGACCGCGGTATCCTTGTCGCGCGGGCTTCGGTTGCCGCCGAACGCGAAGTTCCCCAGGCTATAGTAAATGACGCCGTTTTTGTACGTCTCGATCCTCTGCAGCACATGCGGATGATGCCCGAAAACGACGTCCACGCCCGCGTCAATCGCCGCGTGCGCAAACGCTTCCTGGTCGTGCGTCACGGAATAGCTCCCCTCGACGCCCCAGTGAAAGGCCGCAATCACAATCTCCGCGCCCTGCTGACGCAGAGCGACGACCTCCTTTTTCATCCCCTTGACGTCGATTGAGAACTGTCCCGCATAGACCCCGATGACAAGTCCGCTCTCCGTTGTATACAGAAGAGAACCGCCGTTTTCCACATATGCGACCTGCTCGGCCTCCAGCGCGGCTTTTGTATCCGCATAGCCTTCCTGTCCGTAATCATGACTGTGGTTATTGGCCAGCGTCACACATTCCACGCTGCCCGCAGTCAGGATCTTCGCGTATTCCTGCGGTCCGCGGAAACGATATGTCTTTTCCGCCGGGACCGTACAGTCCGTCAATGTCCCTTCCAGATTCACAAAGGTGAAATCATCCCCCGCAAAATAGGGATACGCGCCGGCAAACGGATACGCGTACTGCTCTCCCACGACCGAAATAAAGCTCCCGGACGTGCCGTAACTGCCATGTTCGGAGCCAAGCGTACAGTCGCCCGCAAAAGAGATTCTATACACCTGCTGCGTCGGCGTCGGTTCCGGTTCCGGAGAAACATCGGGCGTCGGCGAGACCGTTTCACTCGGCGTCAGCTCCAGATCAACTGGTTTTGTCGGCGTCGGCTCCGGCGAAGCCGGGGCAACCGGCGTCACGGAAACAGACGGCGAAGGAACAGGCTGTACGGTTTCTGTACAGCCGGACAAGACCGCAGAAATCAACAGCAAAAGCAAAACGCACGCAGTCCGGCGTTTTCTCCCCGTCATTCCTCCACCTCCGTTTGAATTCGCGCAGAATATCGAAAACAGCATACCATATCCGCTTTGGAAAAGCAATGCAAAACGGCAAAGCAGCCGGATTTCGGCCGCTTTGCCGTACAAATCAAATAACGCATTTACAGGACCCAGTTTGCTCCGCCGTTCGAGGGCGCGTCCTCTGCGCGCTTCGTGCGGGTCATCAGCCGGTACAGAGATTCCCGCGGATCCGCATGATGATACAGGACTTCATAGGTCTCGCGGCAAATGGGCATCTCCACGCCCGCCGCGCCGGAGAGCATAACAGCCGCCTGCGCCGCGTAGTACCCCTCCACAACAGCGCCGACACGGCGCATAGCGTCTTCCGCCGTCAGTCCCTGCCCGATCAGAACGCCGGCACGCCGGTTTCTGGAATGTCTCGACGTGCAGGTCACGATCAGATCGCCCAGACCGGCAAGACCTGCCAGCGTATCTTTCCGCCCGCCCATGGCCACGCACAGCTCCGCGATCTCCGCAAGGCCGCGTGTCGCCAGCATGGCAATGGTATTGTCGCCATAGCCCAGCCCGTCGCAAATCCCGGCCGCCAGCGCAATGACGTTCTTGAACGCCGCGCCCAGCTCGACGCCCAGCACATCCGTCGATGTATAGACGCGGAACGTGTCGTTCATAAAGAGGTCCTGTACGCGCTGAGCCGCGAGCAGATCTTCCGACGCCGCCACGCAGGCGGTGGGGATTCTGCGCGAGACCTCCTCCGCATGAGAGGGTCCCGAGAGGATCACGATGCCGGAAGTACGTCCCAGCTCTTCGGCAAGGACCTGCGAAAAACGCATGGCGGTCTCCTGCTCGATCCCTTTGGAAATACACAGCACCATGCAGTCCGGCGAAAGCACCGTCCGCGCCTTTCTGACCGTCTCCCGTACCGCGAAGGACGGGACGGCGATCACGGCGAACTCGGTATCGGCTGCCGCTTCCGACAGGTCCGCCGTTACGGTCACGGAAGCGGGGATCCGGACGCCGGGCAGTCTTGGATTGACCCTCGTGCTCCGCAGCGCCTCCGCCTCTTCCTTAAACGCCGACCAGATCGTAACGTCGTTTCCGTTTCCGTCCAGCAGAATGGCAACCGCCGTGCCCCAGCTTCCGCTGCCGAAAATCGTAATCTTCATTTCAGATCGCTCCTTTGCCGCCTGCGAACGCCGCAGGCTGATCAGTCCGCTTTGTCGCCTTTCTGGCGGATCACCATTCGAACCGGCGTCCCCTCAAGGCCGAATACACTGCGGATCTGATTCTCCAGATACCGCTGGTAGGAAAAATGGAACAGCCGCGCGTCATTGCAGAAACAGACAAAATTGGGCGGCTTGACGCCGGTCTGCGTCATATAGTAGATCTTCAGCCGTCTGCCTTTGTCCGTGGGCGGCTGAACCCGGGCTGTCGCATCGGCCAGGACATTGTTCAGCATCCCGGTGGAAATGCGCATGGCGCTCTGATCGTTCACATAGTTGATCAGTTCAAACAGTTTGGCGACACGCTGTCCGGTCAGCGCGGAGATGAAAAGGATGGGCGCATAGGACATATAGGAGAGGTCCTGGCGAATGCGCTCACGCATCTGGTCCATAGTCTTATCGTCCTTCTCCACCAGATCCCATTTGTTGACAACCAGAATACAGGCTTTCCCGGCCTCATGCGCAAGGCCCGCCACTTTTGTGTCCTGCTCCGTGACGCCCTCCCGGGCGTCCAGCAGGATCAGGCAGACGTCCGCCCGTTCAATGGCCATCTGCGCACGGAGAACGCTGTATTTTTCGATTTTGTCATCCACCTTGGATTTGCGCCGGATCCCGGCGGTGTCGATAAACACATACTTTCCCGACTCATTTTCAAAATATGAGTCGACCGCGTCCCGGGTCGTTCCCGCAATGTCGCTGACGATCACGCGCTGCTCTCCGAGAATGAAGTTCGTCAGAGAGGACTTCCCGACATTCGGCTTTCCGATGATCGCCACACGGATCACATCCTGCTCTTCTTCCTCTTCCTCTGCAGGCGGAAAGGCCGCAACGCACGCGTCCAGCAGATCACCGGTCCCGTGCCCATGCATGGCGGAAACCGAAATCGGATCTCCGAGACCGAGCGCGTAAAACTCATAGATCGAAGGATCCGTCGCGCCGATGGCGTCCATCTTGTTCACAGCCAGAACGACCGGTTTCTTCGAGCGCAGCAGCATCCCGGCAACCTGCTGGTCTGCCGCCGTCACCCCGGTGGAAATGTCCGTGACCAGAACGATCACCGTCGCCGTGTCAATCGCGATCTGCGCCTGCTCCCGCATAAACAGCAGGATCTCGCTGTCGCTGGCAGGCTCGATGCCGCCGGTATCCACGATGTCAAAGGCCCGACCGTTCCAGTCCGACTCCGCATAGAGCCGATCGCGCGTCACGCCCGGCGTATCCTCTACGATGGAAAGCCTTTTTCCGACGATCCGATTGAACAGCAGCGACTTTCCGACGTTCGGTCTGCCTACAATAGCAATCAGCGGTTTGGCCATAGGGCACCTCCTAATCTATCCGAAATGCGCCGACGCCCAGCATGGCGTCCAGCAGCTCAAAGCCGTCCTGCGGCACGGGAACGACCGGGACACGCAAAGCCTCGGCCGCCTGTTCCAGAGATACGTCGTCCAAAAACACCGTCTCGCCGTGCCGAAGCATATTCTGCGGGATCAGCAGACGGCTGCCCAGCAATTTCCCGCGAAGCTGCGCAATCAGGTCGCCGCCGGTCACAAGTCCGGCCACGTCTATGGAATGGCCGAAAAAATCGTTCTGAATGGCGTATACGCTCCCCTGCACAGCCGGAAACCGCGTCTGCGCGGTTTGCAGCAGCCCGCGCAAAAACGGCGCAGCGGCAACGCCGGTCGCGATTGAGAACGGCCTGTACGCGGCCGGTTCCTCCGCCAGTGAAAGCGCGGACTGAAACTCCGTCGTCAGAAGCCGCAGCATGCCGACGCCGTTCTCCAGCTGCGGATAATCCTCATAGGCCTCGTCCTCAGGCAGCGGAAGCTCCGCCTTCAGATACAGCTCGTCCGAAGCAAAGAAGATCCGGGAACCGCGTTCCCGCAGGCACTCCTCCGCATATTGTTCGATCTGCGCCACGGTCGCCGCGGCGGACTGCCGGTCAAACGGTTTCAGCGGATACAGCCGCTCCCGATGCCGTGTCAGTCCGACCGGCACAATGGAAACGCTGGCCACCGCCGGATACAGACCCGCAAGATCCTCCATGGAGCGCTGCAGCACCGCGCCGTCATTGACGCCCGGGCAGCAGACGATCTGGCAATTCATGGTAATCCCCGCCTGCGCAAACTCCCGCATCAGTGCAAACCCGCGCGCACCGGCCGGATTCCCGAGCAGAAAGCTCCGGACCTCCGGATCAGTGGCATGAACGGAGATGTTCAGCGGACTGACGCGGAGATCTTTGATGCGCCGGATCTCCCGGTCCGAGAGGTTTGTCATGGTAATGTAGTTGCCCATCAGAAAGCTGAGCCGTGCGTCGTCGTCCTTGAAATACAGCGTTTTCCGCAAGCCTCTCGGCAGCTGGTCCACAAAGCAGAACACGCACCGGTTTGCGCAGGCCTTGGCCTTGTCCATCAGATAGGTCTCAAAGCTGAAGCCGAGCGGCTCCCCCTCCTGCTTCTGAACTCTGCAGACGCGCACGTGCCCGTCCGGGCTCTCGATCTCCACCCGCAGCAGCGCGTCATAGGTGTAAAACTTATAGTCCAGAACATCCTCGATCTCATGTCCGTTGACGGAACGCAGCAGGCTCCCGGGCTGGATCTGCAGCTTTGCGGCCGGTGTTCCCGGTTCCGTATTCACAATTACAGGCGCCATGCTTTTCCTCCAGACATTCGATAAAACAACAAGGAATAAACAACAATAGAGGGAGAATACTCCCCCTCTACCGCAGTTGTTTATGAGCGCTTATTTTTCCTCAACAGAGATGACTTCACGTCCGTTATAGGTTCCGCAGGCCTTGCAGGCTCTGTGGGGCATACGGAAAGCACCGCATTTGGGGCAGGCAACAATACCGGGAACCGCCAGCTTCCAATGGGAGCTGCGTCTCTTATCTCTTCTCGCCTTGGATACCTTTCTCTTCGGGACAGCCATGTTGACACCTCCTGATTATTCATCCTCCAGGAACCGGCTGAGGGCAGCCAGCCTGGGGTCAATTTCCTGCATGCAGCCGCATGGGCCTTCATTCAGATCCTTGCCGCATCTCTCGCAAAGTCCTTTGCAGTCCTCTCTGCACAGAAAGCGCTGGTCCATATTCAGGACAAACGCCGTCAACAGGACTTCGTCCAGATCTGCCTCATCGCCATCCAGCAGATATGCATCCGATTCTTCTTCATTCTGAATGGACTCGGCAAGAACCGCTTCACAGGGAAGTTGAATATGCTTCTCAAATTCTTTCAGACACCGCGCGCAAACACAGCACAGATCGGCCGTTATTTCTGCCGAGAGCGTCAAAACCCCGGCGGTATTGCGCACGGAGCCGGAAGCGCGGAGCGGTCGGACAAATTCCGCCACAGACTCAAAAACAAGTCCGGAGACATCCGGCTCATAATCAAAAGAGACCGAGCTGCCCGGTACGTTGATGATTCCGCTGAGATTCAGTCGCATAGTCTACCTCACACAGTCGCTAGTGCATTATAAAGCAATTCCCCTTCATTGTCAAACATTTTTTCTGTTTTTTATCTGCTTTTTAGAAGATATTTAATGTGGAATCAGGCTGCTGTGATTCTCGTTAACTTTAAGCAGCAAACCCCGGTACAATGTAGTCCGCCAGTGCCTGTACTTTCGGCAGCACTTCCTCCGGCGTTGCGCTTGCCTCCATGATGGTCCGCACCGTGCGGGAGACCTTCATGTTCCTGGCCGTCCGGCTCGGCAGGTGGATCTCCCGCGCCGGTTTCTCGCCTGCAGGGATCTCGCCGTACTGCTCGATGTACTGATCCAGCGCCTCGCGGGTCTTGAGGGACTTTTTACCCCCTTGACTATTCGTAAAACCTGTGGTAGCATTGTTGTCAATAGAGCGAATGCCATCTTCCACCGAGGCCAAGTAGCCGTAGGTCTGAAGATACGCGTTCGCTCTATTTTCGTCGTACAGAACAAACTGTTTCCCAGACTCAATTTGATTTGCAATCCATTCAGCAGGATGATCAAGCCCGTAAATGCTTTCGATTGTGTTTACAGGGCGCCGATCCATATCAGAATTCTTGTGTATACCGACAAGGACCTTCCTGCCAATAGCGTCAATATCGTCAATAACAATACCCACGCCTTGCCGGGAGTTTTCTCTGCTTCTGGCGGTCAACTCCGTACGCAGCCATTCCAAATAGGCGTGCGCCGCTGCAACACCGTTTTCTGCGTTCCCGGCTTCCCCTTGAGGGGGAGCTGTCGGCACAGCCGACTGAGGAGGTGTCCCCTGGCGCGTTTATCCCGAAAACACACTTTACAAAAAGCCGCGCATCGAATATAATCCGTCTTACAATCCAAACGGGCTTTTCGGGGAGGGATCGCGGTGAAAGAATTCCTTGTGCAGAAAAATGACGCCGGTCAGCGTCTGGACCGGTTTGCTGCGAAAGCGGTTCCACTGCTCCCCGCTTCCCTGCTGCAGAAGTATATCCGGCTGAAACGGATCAAGGTCAACGGAAAAGGCGCCGCCCGGGATGTTCGCCTCTCCGTCGGCGATACAATACAGATGTATATCAACGACGAGTTCTTCGACCGGCCGACGCAGGAAAACGCCTATCTTTCCATTGCTTCGCCGAAACTGAATATTGTGTATGAAGACGGGAATCTTCTTTTGGCGGATAAAAAACCGGGCGTCCTCTGCCATTCCGACGGCAGCTGGACGTATAACACGCTGATTGCACAGATCCAGGCGTATCTGTATCAGAAACAGGAGTGGGACCCCCACGCGGAAAACGCGTTTGCCCCTGCCCTGTGCAACCGGATCGACCGGAACACCGGCGGCATCGTGATTGCCGCCAAAACTGCGGAGGCGCTTCGTATCCTCAACGAGAAGATCCGGGCACGCGAGATCGACAAATACTACCTCTGCGCCGTACACGGCAAACCGAATCCGGAAACCGGCACGCTGACCGGTTTTCTCTTCAAAGACGCGGTAAAAAACCAGGTCTATGTACACAGCCGGCCTGAGCCCGGCGCGAAAACCGCCGTGACCGAGTATAAAACGGTTGCGGTGCGAGGGCCGCTTTCTCTGGTAGAATGCCGCCTTCTGACCGGCAGAACCCACCAGATTCGGGCGCAGATGGCCGCCGCGGGCTGGCCGCTTCTCGGCGACGGAAAATACGGCCGGGAACGGGACAACCGACAGTACGGCGAACACGGCCAGGCCTTGTATTCATATAAGCTGGTCTTTTCCTTTCAGACCGACGCGGGCGCTCTGAATTATCTGCAAGGCAGGAGCTTTTCCGTCAAGAAAATTGATTTTGTCGAAAAATACTTTTCCGGCGCGAATTTTCATTGACAATGGTTATATATTCTGTATATTATAAAAGCTGATATAATTTTTCTTTGAAACGGGGGAGGATACATGTCAAAAGAACTCATCCGTCTGTGCAACTGCACCATGACGTTTGATGGCGAAACTGTTTTAGACAGTATCAATCTGGAGATTCAGGATAAGGAGTTCCTCACACTGCTCGGACCCAGCGGCTGCGGAAAGACCACAACGCTGCGGATTATTGGCGGCTTCCTGAAGCCCACTTCAGGGGACGTCTATTTCGACGGCGTGAGGATTAATGATGTTCCCCCCTATAAACGGAGGGTCAATACCGTTTTTCAAAAATACGCGCTGTTCCCACATCTGAACGTATTTGACAACGTGGCGTTCGGGCTCCGGATCCCGAAGGCCGCGCCCGGAACGGAAGCGGCCGCCGGCGCGAAAAAGGTCCGTCTTCCCAAGGAAGAGGTCTACCGGCGGGTCATGGAAATGCTGGAGGTCGTCAGCCTGAAAGGGTTTGAGCACCGCAGCGTCACTTCCCTCTCCGGCGGCCAGCAGCAGCGTGTAGCCATTGCCCGCGCGCTGGTAAATCAGCCGGAGGTCCTGCTCCTGGACGAGCCTCTGGGCGCGCTGGACATGCGTCTGCGCAAAGATATGCAGAACGAGCTGAAGCGCATCCAGCAGGCCACTGGGATCACATTTATCTATGTGACCCACGACCAGGAGGAAGCGCTGACGATGTCGGATACCGTTGTCGTGATGAACAACGGACAAATCCAGCAGATCGGCACGCCGGAGGACATTTATAACGAACCGCAGAACGCCTTTGTGGCGGACTTTATCGGCGAGAGCAACATTCTGGACGGCATCATGCATGAGGATGGCGTCGTGCAGATTCTGGACCGCAAGTTCAAATGTCTGGACGGCGGCTTTGCGCCTATGGAGCCTGTGGACGTCGTCATCCGGCCGGAAGACATCGACATCGTAAGCGTCAAGGAAGGAATGCTCTGCGGAACCGTTACGAACATCACCTTCAAGGGCGTACACTATGACATCATTGTGGACTTCAAGGGCTTCAAATGGCTCATTCAGTCCACGGATTACAGCCCGGTCGGCGCAAAGATTGGAATCAAAATCGACCCCGACGGGTTCCATATTATGAAAAAGAGCGAGTATTCCGGCATGTTTGGGGATTACAGCTCGTATTCTGAAGAATATGACGAGATCTCCATCGCCGAAAGCGAGGATGAGGCATGAGAGAAAGGCTGAATCGCAGTACGTTTTCTCTGCTCGCCCCCTACTCCTTCTGGGCGGTCCTGTTTATTGTCGTCCCGCTGGTCTTTGTCGCGTACTACGCGTTTACGGACAACAGCTTCTCGTTTACCTTTGACAACATCACCCGCTTTTTCACCGCGACCAGTACGGTCACAAACGGTTCCGGCGCAGAAACGGAAGTCCGGACGTACCTGCTGATTTTCTGGCGCAGTCTGAAGCTCGCGGTGATCAGTACGATCATCTGTCTGCTGCTCGGCTATCCCATGGCCTATATCATGACCCGGGCAGGCTCCCGCGCGCAGCGGATCATGATGATCCTGATCATGATCCCCATGTGGATGAACTTTCTGATCCGCACATACGCATGGATGACCATTCTGCAGGACACCGGGATCCTGAACGGCTTTCTGGGTGTACTGGGCCTTGGAACCGTGCATATCATCGGTACGGAATCCGCGGTGGTGATCGGCATGGTCTACGATTATCTCCCCTATATGATCCTGCCGATCTACTCCATTCTGGCCAAAATGGACGACAAGCTCATCGAGGCGGCAAAGGACCTCGGCTGCAGCGGACCGCAGGTCCTGCGCAAGGTCATCTTTCCGCTGAGCATGCCCGGCGTTCTGAACGGCATTACCATGGTTCTGATCCCCTCGATCAGCACGTTTTACATCTCGCAGAAGCTGGGCAACGGTCGTTTCTTTCTGATCGGCGACGCGATTGAAAACCAGTTTGTGGCCAACAACCTGCATTTTGCCGCAGCGATGGCCTTCATTCTGATGGTGATTCTGCTGGTCGCCATGGCGCTGATCAAATATGTGACCAATCGCCAGGCTTACGGGAAAGGAGGCGGTCTTCTTTGAAAACTGCTTCCCGAATCTACACGGCGCTCCTGTTTATCTTTCTCTTTGCGCCGATCGCGATTCTTCTCATTTTCTCCTTTAACGAATCCAAAAGCCTGTCTGTTTTTTCTCAGTTTTCTCTGAAATGGTATCGGGAGCTTTTCCGGGATGAGGCGACGCTGACCAGCGTCCGGAATACGCTGCTGCTGGCGCTTACGGCCATGATCGGCTCCACGATCCTGGGCACGGCCGCCGCCGTCGGGATCCAGCGGCTTCGCGCCCGCTGGCTTCGGGCTTCTCTGAACACGGTCACAAATATTCCCATGACGAACCCGGACATCATTACCGGTATTTCCATGATGCTGATGTTTGTGTTTTCCGGGCGCCTTTTCGGCCTTGCAAATTCCCTAAGCTTCTGGACCATGCTGATCGCACATGTGACCTTCTGCCTTCCCTATGTGATCCTTCAGGTCCTTCCGAAGCTGCGGCAGATGGACGCCGCCCTGCCGGAAGCAGCCATGGATCTCGGCTGTACGCCCATTCAGGCGTTCTTCAAGGTCACGCTCCCGGAGATCATGCCCGGAATCATTACCGGCGCCATCATGGCGTTCACCATGAGTCTGGACGATTTTGTCATCAGCTATTTTACCTCCGGCGCAGGCTTCCAGACCCTGCCGATCCGGATCTACAACATGACCAAGAAAACGGTCACGCCGAAAATGTACGCGCTGGCCACGATCATCTTTTTCGTCATTCTGGCGCTTCTGCTGATCTCCAATCTGACCGATGAGGACTCCGGCAGAAAGCGGAAAGCCCGGAAAAGCAAAACCATAGACTGAACATTGAAAGGATCTCTGCTATGAAAAAAACGTTCTCTCTCGCACTTGCTGCCGCAATGCTTGTTCTGCTCTTTGTCGGCTGCGGAAACAGCGCGAAAGTCCTCAATGTCTACAACTGGGGCGAATACATTTCGGACGGTTCCGAGGACAGTTATGACACGATTGCCGAATTCGAGAAATGGTATGAGGCGACCTACAATGAAAACATCACCGTCAATTACGACACGTTCCAGTCCAACGAGGACATGTACGCCAAGCTCTCTGCGGGCGCGGTCAGCTACGACGTGGTGATCCCCTCCGACTATATGATTGCGCGGATGTCCAGCGAGAACATGCTCCTGCCGCTGAATTTTGACAACATTCCGAACTACGCAAATATTGACCCGAACTTCAAGGGCCTCTATTATGATCCCGACAATCTCTATACCGTTCCCTACGCCTACGGCATTGTGGGTGTGATCTACAACGCCAACGAGGTCGACGAAGCGGACGCCGACGGCTGGAATCTCATGTGGAACGAGAAATACAGCGGTCGGATCCTCTCTTTCAACAATTCCCGGGACGCTTTCGGCACGGCTATGTACAAGCTGGGGATCGACGTCAACTCGACAAACACCGCTGACTGGGACCGCGCGTATGAAGAGCTTATGGTCCAGCGTCCGCTGCTGTACGGGCAGGTCATGGACGAGATCTACAATATGATGGAGTCCGGCGAGGCCGCCATCGGCGCCTACTATGCCGGGGACTACTTTACCATGCTCGACAACCAGGCGGACACGGTCGATCTGCGCTTCTACTACCCCGATCCGACCAACTACTACATTGACGCCATGTGCATCCCCTCTTGCTGCCAGAACAAGGAACTGGCGGAGATCTTCATCAACTTCATGCTCTCCCGGGACGCTGCCGTGGCAAACGCGATCTACACGTATTACGCCTCCCCAAACAGTATTGTTTTCAATGACGAGGAGTATCTGGACGAGCTGGGTGAGGAAACCATCTCCATCCTCTACCCCGGAATCTCGGACTTTGCCAAGGAATACAACCGGCTCGCCTACCGGAATTTGAGCCAGGATATGCTGGATTACATCAATACGCTGTGGGAAAAAGTGAAAATCAACTGAGGACAGTTTCAGAAATCAGGAACCGCCGGGGCTGACGCCCCGGCGGTTTTTCTGCCATAAAATGAGACAAAAACGGACAGTATCAAAAGATTGCCCCGGGGCATACTGACACTGCGGAGCTCCTTGCTCCCGGGAGGTTTGTCATGCAGGGGAAAGTCGAGATATGCGGCGTCAACACGGCACGTCTCAAGGTCCTGAGCAGCGATGAAATCTCCGCGCTGTTTGAAAAAATGCGGCGCGGCGATCCGCAGGCGCGGGAAGAACTGATTTCCGGCAATCTACGCCTTGTCTTGTCCGTAATTCAAAAATTTGCAAATCGAGGCGAAAACGCGGACGATCTGTTCCAGGTTGGCTGTATCGGTCTTATGAAAGCCATCGACAATTTCGATACAGGCCTGCAGGTCCGTTTTTCTACCTACGGTGTTCCGATGATCATCGGCGAAATCCGCCGTTATCTGCGGGACAACAGTCCGATCCGTGTCAGCCGCAGTCTGCGGGACATCGCCTACAAGGTCATTCAGATCCGGGAAGCCCTGATCCGGGAGACGCAGCACGAACCGACTGTGGAGGAAATCGCCCGGCGTCTTTCCCTGCCCCGTGAGGACGTCGTCGCAGCGATGGACGCTGTGATGGATCCCGTCTCTCTGTACGAGCCGATCTATACAGACGGCGGCGATTCCGTCTGCGGAATGGACCAGATCGGGGACCCCAAAAACACCGATGAAAACTGGCTGGAGCAGATCGCGATCCGGGAAGCCGTTGAAAAACTGAACAAACGGGAAAAGCATATCCTGCATCTGCGGTTCTATGAGGGGAAAACACAAATGCAGGTCGCAGCGGAAATCGGCATCAGCCAGGCGCAGGTATCCAGACTGGAAAAAAACGCGATCCAGCAGATCAAGCGGGATCTGTAGGCTCTATGCAAATGCCGCTGAGGTCTTCCGCTCTTTTGCAGGAAAGAAAAACAGGACTTGCAAGGGACGGCGCATACTGCTATAATATCTGTATTCCATAAAAAAAGAGGGTATCTGTGTTGGAAGCAATCACAATAGAGCGTACCAAAACGCCCAAGCAAAAACCGGATATGGAGAACCTGCCGTTCGGCAAATACTTCTCCGATCATATGTTTGTGATGAACTATGTGGATGGACAAGGCTGGATCAATCCCAGGATCGTACCGTACGGACCGTTTGAGCTGGACCCCTCCTGCATGGTCTTTCATTATGCGCAGGAGATCTTTGAGGGTCTGAAGGCATATCGCACCGCAGACGGACACATTCAGCTTTTCCGCCCTGCGGATAATTTCCGCCGGATGAACGATTCTGCGGAGCGCATGAGCATCCCCCCGATCGACGTGGATTTCTGTGTGGAGGCCGTAAAGCAGCTTGTGGAGTTGGAGCAGGACTGGGTCCCCACAGCGGACGCGGCAAGTCTGTATATTCGCCCCTTCATTTTCGCGACCGACAACGCCGTCGGCGTGCATGCGAGCCACACGTATATTTTCTGCATCATTCTGAGCCCCTCCGGGAACTATTATCCGGAAGGTCTCGATCCCGTGAAGATCATGATCGAAAACGAGGACGTGCGCGCCGTACGCGGCGGCACCGGCTACACCAAATGCGGCGGCAACTACGCCGCTTCGATCCGAGCCGGTGAGAGAGCCGCAAAGAAGGGCTTTTCGCAGGTTCTTTGGCTGGACGGCGTACATAGAAAGTACATCGAAGAAGTCGGCAGCATGAATATCATGTTCAAGATCGACGGCAAGGTCGTTACACCTGAGCTGCAGGGCAGCGTGCTGCCCGGCATTACCCGCCGTTCCATCCTCCAGATCGCCCGGGAATGGGGCTATCCGGTCGAAGAGCGGCTGATCAGCGTGGACGAGCTGATTACCGAGATCGAATCCGGAAAAGTGGAAGAGGTCTGGGGCACGGGGACTGCGGCTGTCGTCTCCCCTGTCGGCGCCATTGAGTATCTGGGCAAGACCTATACCATCGGCGACGGCGGGATCGGCGCGCTGACGCAGAAGCTGTACAACGAACTCACGGGCATTCAGTGGGGGAAGATCCCCGATACCAGAGGCTGGGTCGTCCGCCTGTAAAAAACCGTATTAAGCCCAAAACCGCCCGAAGCATCAGCTTCGGGCGGTTTTTTAATACTGTCTGGAGATCTCACGCCGCAGCCGCAGGATAATCCGTTTTTCCAGGCGGCTGATATACGACTGTGATATTCCCATTATATCGGCGACCTCCTTCTGCGTACACTCTCTCGTATTGCCGAGGCCGAACCGCATGGAGATGATTTTCTTCTCACGGTCCGTAAGCTTGTTCAGCGCGTTGTGCAGAAGCTGACGGTCCACATCGTCCTCCAGAGGCCGCATCACGACGTCGTTATCCGTACCGAGAATGTCCGAAAGAAGCAGCTCGTTGCCGTCCCAATCCGTATTCAGCGGTTCGTCAAAGGAGACCTCCGCTTTCTGACTGCTCGTCTTTCGCAGAAACATCAGAATTTCATTCTCTATGCAGCGGCTCGCATACGTGGCGAGCTTGATATTCTTGGCCGGATCATACGTGTTGATGGCCTTGATCAGTCCAATCGTCCCGATCGAGATCAGATCCTCTATATGTACCGCCGTATTGTCAAACCGCCGCGCAATATAGACGACGAGGCGCAGATTGTGCTCAATGAGCCGCTGCTTTGCCTCTGTTTCTCCTGCAGCGAGCCTTTCAATCAGTTCGGCCTCCATTTCCCTGGACAGCGGCGGCGGCAGCGTTTCGCTTCCGCCGATATAGTGCGTTGCTTCCGGGAAAGTGATCCCGAGTTTTACGAGCAGTCTCCGAAGTTCTTCCAGTACGCGATAAAAACGATTCTGCATTTTGATCTCCTTCCCTCTCGACGGATCTTTTCCATGCGCTGCTGAGCAGTCCCGAATAGGCCCCGCCGCCGGCAATGTCATTCGGCGCCGCAGCCAGCAGCGCGTCTGAGCGCGAAGCGCCACAGGCAATAATTCTTTCCGTTCGAAATGCCAGCAGCACCCCGTCCGCGCCGACCGTGCTGTACGGCACCAACCGGAACTGCCGCTGCTCTTCGTCGGACAGCGCGTACAGAAACGCGGCCGGATCCCGTACGCCTTTCTCTGTCAGCTTTGCCCGCAGCGGCACGGGGAGCAGCGCTCGGACCGTATCCACCGCCGCAACCGTCACGGGCGCGCCTGTAACCGGATCTGTCAGGGAGCTGCCCGTATCCACCAGAGCCGAAAATCGGATCTGCCTGTCTCCGGAAACCGCGCGCACCTCCACGATTTCCGCGCTGCTTCGAATGCGCGCAGTATGACGGAAGAGCACACCGAGGAGCAAATATGTAACGCCGAACGTGAGAAGCAAAAGCTCTGCAGAGACAGGATACCGCACAAGGTCCTCCAGCGTGCGTCCGGTAAAAAAAGACAGCCCAAAAGCCACGCCTCCGAACGCTGCAGAAACTGCGTAGAAGACCAGCACGATCCGCAGAAATCTCCGCTGTTTTTCGAACGCAAGCAGCGTCATCAGCAGGCTCACCGCAATTTTGAACGCGCCCCGCTTCAGGAACCCCCATGCGCCGAGCAGCGCTGCAGCCGCATAAAATGCCCCCAGAAGCGCACCTGCCGCGATCCGAATCCGGGATACATGGACTGCGCAAAGTCTTGCGCTGCAGAGCAGCAGCAGATAATCGACCAGAAAATTCACAAGGAACAAAGTATCTATGTAAATGACCCGCATGGCGTATCCCTCTTTCCTGCCCTCGATTATACGCGTCCAGTCCGGCGAAAACGGTCAAACCTCCTGTCCTGCGCCGTTTTATTCTGCAATCGCCTCCCGGGCGTTCACCTTCCCCGTCCCCCTGCATATACTGGCTTAGAACGCTATAAGGAGCCGATTGCCATGCGCAGCAGAGAACCGAATGATTTGCAGGAATTTTTAAAATCGCCGGAAGCCGCCCGGCTTCAGAACCGAAAAAACGAACTGACCAAATTGACGGATTCAGAGGACGGCAGGACCGTAAAAGCCATGCTGGATAAGAAAGGCGCTGTTTTGCAGGAGGCGCTGCAGAGCGGCAACATGACCGAGCTGCAGAAAACGGTGAATGAATTGCTGCAGACGGAGGCCGGCGCACGTCTGGCCGCGCAGCTGAACGAGGTCCTGAACCACAGACCGTCCGGGGAGAAATGAGGGCGGCGTCTGCATGAATGAACTGGAAAGCAGACTGAACGAACTGCTGAATTCTCCGGAACAGATGCAGAAGATCATGGAGATGGCGCAGGCATTTACCGCATCTTCGCCCGAAACCGCGGCACAGGAGAGCGCGCCGGCCGCAGTCTCCCCCTCCCTTGAATTCGACCCGCGGATCCTGCGGGTTCTGTCTGCGCTGCTGTCTCAGTCCTGCGAGGCTGAAAAAGAAAAGCTGGCGATTCTGAACGCGCTGCAGCCTTTCCTGCGGGAAGATCGCAGAGAAAAGCTCCGGCAGGCGGTGGAACTTGCTCGGATGGCCAGAATCGCCAGAACGGCGCTTGCACGGCTGGCAGGAGGTGATTCCGATTTTCAATCGATACCTGACAGAGAGCGGTCATTATGAGCGGGTATCCGGTCCTTCGTCTCCGCAAAATGGAAAAAGGCCGCCCGCATTTTCTGCGGGCGGCCTTTTGACCGCGTTCAAACAAATGCTGCCGGCAGGAATGGAGCTCAGCGATCTGCTGCTCCTCGCCGTCCTGCTGCTTCTCTATCTGGAAAGCGAAGACGAGGATTTCCTGATCATCCTGCTGGCGGCAGGTCTTTCCATTCTGCGCTTCTAAGCGTCATTTTTCAATCTCGTCGTCTTTCGCCTCCTGCTCCGCGTCAGACGAGGCAGGTTTTGCCTCTTTTTTCCGCGTACCGCGCAGGACAAAAGACACAACGCCGACCGCAACCGCCACGGCGACCACAAGAATGATCGCCTTGATCTCTCCGCTTGTGGTAATGACTACGGCGGCCAGTCCCAGCAGGCCGCTGATCAGATACAGGATCGCGACCGCCTGCTTCTGGCTGAGGCCCATGTCAATCAGGCGATGATGAAAATGACCCCGATCCGGCTTCATGGGGTTCTGCCCCTTGAAGAGACGGCGAAAGAAAGAAAACGCAGTATCAAAGAGCGGCACGCCCATGCAAAGGAACGGCACGGCAAAGGAAATCACGGCATAGAACTTGAACAGGCCGATTATGGACAGCGTAGCCAGCAGAAACCCCAGAAGCAGCGCTCCGGTGTCCCCCATGAATATTTTGGCCGGGTTGAGATTGTACGGCATGAAGCCGATGCAGGCGCCCAGCAGCGCGGCCAGAATGATCGCCACATTCCACTGTCCCAATACGACGGCGATGATCAGAATCGTCACGCAGGCAATGGCGGATACGCCGACCGCAAGACCGTCCAGGCCGTCGATCAGATTGACGGAATTGGTGATCGCGACGATCCACAGGATCGTGACCGGCACGGAAAGGCCGCCCAGAATCCAGAAATCGGCGCTTCCGAACGGGTTCAGATTCGAGAAAATCTCAATTTTGACGCCATGAAACACCGCGATCGCAGCGGCTGCTATCTGTACGACAAACTTCAGAATTGCCGGCAGAGGAACAATATCGTCCACAACGCCGATCAAAACGACGACCACAGCGCCCAGGAGGATCCCCTGCACCTGTTTGTCCACGTCTGCAAAAACCACAACGCTGAGAATAAAGCCGATAAAGATGGCCAGACCGCCCATCCTCGGGATCGGATGATCGTGTACGCGTCTGGCTTCGTTCGGGACGTCCATCGCGCCGACTTTCTGCGCAAACATCTTGACTGCAGGCGTCGCGATAAAGCTGATGATCACAGCTGCCACCAGCGCCAGACCGGCATCCAGCAAAAAATCCTTGGTCACTTCCATAATACACCTGTCCGTTGGGAATCCCTTTTATTTCTGAACAAATCCCACTTTTTTGTAGACCTTGCGAACGGTTTTGTTGGCAACGTACGACGCCTGTTCAGCGCCTTTCCGATAGACGTTCTCCAGATAGGCTTTGTCTTTCAGCAGGCGTTCCGCTTCCTCCCGGACCGGCCGCAGCAATTCCACGACTGCTTCGCCGACCGCGGACTTGAACGCGCCGTAACCGAGTCCGTCGAATTCCCTCTCGATCTCCGGGACAGAGCGTCCTGTCGCAACGGAATAAATCGTGATCAGATTGGAGATCCCGGGCTTGTTTTCCTTATCATAACGGACAGTCGTCTCGCTGTCCGTTACCGCGCGCTTAAAGCATTTCATGATGGATTCCGGCTTGTCCAGCAGACAGATGCAGCCGCCGGTGTCCTGCTCGGACTTGCTCATTTTGCTCAGCGGATCCTGGAGGCTCATGATGCGCGCGCCCGTTTTGGGAATAAACGGCTCTGGCACCTTGAAGACGTCCCCGAACACACCATTGAAGCGATTGGCAATGTCCCGGGTCAGCTCCACATGCTGCTTCTGATCCTCCCCTACCGGCACCAGATCCGCTTGGTAGATCAAAATGTCCGCAGCCATCAGAACCGGATAGGTAAACAGGCCTGCATTGATGTTTTCCGCGTTTTTGGAGGATTTATCTTTGAACTGCGTCATACGGGACAATTCGCCGAACATCGTATAGCATCCCAGAACCCAGCTGAGCTCCGCATGCGCGGGCACATGACTCTGAATAAAAATCGTGTTTTTCTCCGGGTCGAGCCCGCAGGCGATATACTGTGCCAGCTGCGCAACCGTACGCTGGCGGAGCTGCGCCGGGTCCTGCCGGACCGTGATGGCGTGCATGTCCGCCATCATATAGAAACAGGTATACTCGTCCGCCAGTTCCACCCAGTTGCGGATCGCGCCCATATAGGATCCAAGCGTCAGATCCCCGCTGGGCTTGATCCCGGACAGAATTGTCTTTTTCTGTATCTGCGTGCTGTTTGTATCCATTTCTCAAATCTCCTCACGCATGTAATCCGTATTCCGCCGCCAGCTTCGCAAAACCGGGAATCGCGTTTTCGATCGTCTCCCGCGCGACACAATAAGCTACGCGCACGTAGCCGGGTCCGGCAAAGGATTTTCCAGGAACCACGAGAATGTTGTATTTCTTGGCGGCGGCGCTGAAAGCGGCGTCATCCCCGTCCGGCGCCTGCAGCCAGAGATAGAACGCCCCTTCCGGGTAAACGCAGTGAAATCCCAAATCTTTCAGACTTGCATAGAGCAGCCTTCTGTTCTCGTCATAGCCGGCCACATTCGGCTCCACATCCAGGCACCGCATAACGACGCGCTGGAAAAGCGACGGCGCGTTAACAAACCCAAGGATCCGGATCGCAATAACGGCCGCCTGAAAAACCAGTTCATACTCGTCGATCTCCGACGGAATGACCAGATACCCGATCCGCTCGCCGGGCAGCGACAAAGACTTGGACCAGGAATAGCAGATGACGGTATTCCGATAATACTTCGTTACATAGGGCACCTGCGCGCCGTCGTAGGCAAGCTCCCGATAAGGCTCGTCCGAAATGATATAGATGGAAGTGCCGAACTCCTTCTGCTTTTCCTCCAGAACGGCGGCAAGGGCCTGCAGCGTCTTTTCCGTATAAATCACGCCGGTCGGGTTGTTGGGCGAATTCAGAATGACGGCTTTGGTCCTGCTTGTGATATACTTTGCGACCTCAGCCGCATCGGGCTGGAAATCCGACGTGGTGGACGGAACGATCACAAGCTTCCCGCCGTGGTTCCTTACATAATTCCCATATTCCACGAAAAACGGCGCGAGGGCAAGGACCTCGTCACCGGGGTTCAAAAGCGTCCGGAGAATCGCATTCAATCCGCTGGCGGCCCCGACGGTCATGGCAATGTTTCCCGCTCCGAACGCGGTGCCAAAACGCCGGTTCAGGGATTCCGCCACAGCCTGCCGCACATCCTCATACCCGGCGTTACTCATATAGCCGTGGACAAAAACAGGATCCTCATTTTCCAGAATCTCATAAACCGCTTCTTTCACCTGCGGAGGCGCAGGAAAATTGGGGTTTCCGAGACTGAAATCGTATACGTTTTCCCGTCCGTACAGAGCGGCAAGCCGCTTGCCCTCTTCAAACATCTCCCGTACGGCGGAATTGCCGCCCACCAGTTTTTTCATCTCATCCGAAATCATGGATATTCAACTCCTCGCAGCCGTACGAATTGCGGCAAAAATCCATAATAAAAGTATTTTAGCATAATCTCCCGTATTTGGAAATAGAGATTCCGCTTTTTTCGCCGAATTCGGGGAAAAAAGCTCCCGCTCGATTGAGCGGGAGCTTTGATAAACCGAAAACCGGAAACTAGCAGACGCCCTGCGCCAACATCGCGTCAGCGACTTTTCTGAAGCCCGCAATATTGGCCCCGGCAACATAATTGCCCGCCAGACCGTACTCCTTTGCGGCGTCGTCCAGATTGTGGAAAATGTTGACCATGATCTGCTTCAGCTTGCTGTCCACTTCTTCAAACGTCCAACTGAGCCGCTCGCTGTTCTGGCTCATCTCCAGCGCGGAGGTCGCCACGCCGCCGGCGTTGGCCGCCTTGCCCGGGCAGAAGAACACGCCGTTTTTCTGCAGGTACTCGGTGGCGTCCAGCGTAGTGGGCATGTTGGCGCCCTCGGCGACTGCGATCACGCCGTTCGCGACCAGCATCTTGGCGTCCTCAAGCAGAAGCTCGTTCTGCGTCGCACAGGGCAGCGCGATGTCGCACGGGATGCTCCAGACGCCTCTGCCTTCGTGATACTGCGCGCTCGGTCTCGCAGCGGCGTACTCTGTGAGACGCGCACGCTTGACTTCCTTGACATCCTTCAGCAGTGCGACATCGATTCCCTCAGGATCATAGATCCAGCCAGTGGAATCGGAGCAGGTTACAGGCTTCGCGCCCAGCTGCTGCGCTTTCTGAATCGCATAGATTGCGACGTTTCCCGCGCCGGAAACGACGACGGTCTTGCCCTGGATGTCAATGCCGTTCGTCTTCAGCATCTCCTGGGTCAGATACAGCAGGCCGTATCCGGTGGCCTCCGTTCTCGCCAGAGAACCGCCGTAAGAGAGACCCTTGCCGGTGAGAACGCCCTCATACACACCGCGGAGCTTCTTATACTGCCCGAACATAAAGCCGATCTCACGGGCGCCTGTGCCGATGTCGCCGGCCGGGACGTCCTCATCCGCGCCGATGTATTTATAGAGCTCGTTCATAAAGCTCTGGCAGAACGCCATGATCTCACGGTCCGATTTGCCTTTGGGATCAAAGTCAGAGCCGCCCTTGCCGCCGCCGATCGGCAGACCGGTCAGGGAATTCTTGAAGATCTGCTCAAAGCCCAGGAACTTGATGATACCCAGGTTGACAGAGGGATGCAGACGCAGACCGCCTTTATACGGACCGATCGCATTGTTGAACTGCACACGGAAACCGTTGTTCACCTGGACCTGTCCTTTGTCGTCCACCCAGGGCACACGGAACAGGATCTGCCGGTCCGGTGTGACGATGCGCTCCAGCAGCGCCTCTTTCCGGTACTTCTCCTCGTTTGCGTCCACAACAACGCGAAGAGAGTCCAGAACCTCTTTCACGGCCTGATGAAACTCCGGCTGTGCAGGATTCTTGGCTACGACCATTTCATATACTTCATCTACGTAAGACATATGCAGTTCTCCTTTGCCTGAAAATTGGCGCAAAGCCCGGTTTGCGGACCACCGCTCGACCGTTCTTTCCGAATCCGGTGCAAAGTATAGCACACTAAAGAGATAAAATCAACATGCATCCCGCAAAAAATTGCAAGTGCTATCGAAAAAGCTTGCAACATTTTGACAAATACATCCGCCAATTCATGTTTTATATTCAAAATTAGAATATCAGTCCGCGTCATTTATGCAAAAACGGAGCAAGCATGCTGCTTGCTCCGTTTTTTGAAATTCTGACGGCTGTTTAGCCGAACAGGACGGTCCACAGATTGTACTGCGAGAAAACGGCGACAGAAACCAGAGAGACATTCGCCATGATTTTGATGAAGATGTCCAAGCAGGGACCGACCGTATCCTTCAGAGGATCGCCGACCGTATCGCCGACGACGGCCGCCTCGTGTACCGGGCTGCCCTTTCCGTTGCCCTCGCCGAAAGCGCCGGTCTCCACGTACTTCTTGCCGTTGTCCCATGCACCGCCGGCGTTGCCGGTGAAGATGGCGATCATGATGGAGGCGATGGTGGAACCGATCAGAATGCCGCCGACGAACGCGGCGCCGAACAGGAAGCCGCAGACAACGGGAACAACGATGGCCATCAGGGACGGCACGCGCATCTCGCCAATGGCGCCCTTCGAGGAGATCGTGATGCAGGTCTCATAGTCGGGATCTGCCTTCCCCTCCAGGATGCCGGGGATTTCACGGAACTGACGGCGGACTTCGTCGACCATCTTCCGGGCGGCCTTGGCGACCGCTTCAATCAGAATACCGGAGAACAGGAACGGCAGCGCTCCGCCGACGATCGCGCCGGCAAGGACCATGGGATCGATGATGTTCAGCGAAAGCGGCGTGGTGGGGTCGTTGAACGAGAACAGGAAGGAAATCATCAGGGACAGCGCAGCCAGCGCACCGGAGCCGATGGCAAAGCCCTTGCCGATGGCGGCGGTGGTGTTGCCGACGGAGTCCAGCGTATCGGTGATGGTACGAACCTCATGATCCAGCTCGGACATCTCGGCAATACCGCCGGCGTTGTCGGAGATGGGCCCGTACGTATCCACGGAGACCGTGGCGGCCACGAAGCTCAGCATACCGACGGCCGCCATGGCGACGCCGTACATACCGGAGATGAAGTAGGAGATGATGATGCCGGCGCCCAGGATGACGCAGGGGGCCATTGTGGACTTCATACCGAGGGCCAGACCCTGGGTGATGGTCAGCGCGGCGCCCTCTTTGGAGGCCTCCGCAAGGCGCTTGGTGGGGTTATAGTCCGCGCTGGTGTAGAACTCCGCAATGGCGCCGATGACAACGCCGCTGACGACGCCGATCGCGGCGGCGATCCACGGAGAAACAAAGCCCAGCGAGAAAGAGCGCATATTGGCGCCGAAGTTGGTGACGTCCTCACCGCGGAACATGAGCAGCGACAGGACGAAACCAAAAACGATGGTCAGAATCGAGGAAATGTACGTCGCAGCGTTCAGATCCTTGTGCGGATCCTTGGACATCTTGTTCTTGAACAGAACGATGGCGATGCCGAGGCAGCACGCGATCAGGCCGCCGGAAACAAAGACGAGCGGGAACAGGAACATCTTCTGCAGCAGATCAACCGTCATTGTGCCGGTTGTCGCCTGCGAAACAGAGAACAGATGGAACGCAAGGATAACAGCCGAGGCAATGGCGCCCACAAAGCTCTCCAGAAGGTCAGAGCCGAGGCCGGCCACGTCGCCGACGTTGTCGCCGACGTTGTCCGCGATGGTCGCGGGGTTCCGGGGATCGTCCTCGGGGATGTGCGCCTCCGTCTTGCCGACGAGGTCAGCGCCCATATCCGCGGCCTTGGTGTAGATACCGCCGCCGACACGGTTGAACATGGCCACCATGGAGCAGCCCAGGCCGTAACCGGAGATCGACATGGTAAAGGGAATGAACGAAACGCCGATCCAGTTGGTGACAGGCGTCGTCATGCTGTCCGCAGACAGCTGCTTCGCAAGGATGCCGAAGACAATGTAGACGATGAAGATGCCCAGCAGCGCGAAGCCCGCAACACAGAGGCCCATGACGGAGCCGCCGCGGAACGCGACTTTCACGGTCTTACCGATGTCACGGGTGTTGTTGGCCTCATTCGAGACGCGAACGTTGGCATAAGTCGCGATCTTCATGCCGACCAGACCGGCCAGACCGCTCATGACAGAGCCGAGAACCAGACAAACGCCCGCCTGCCAGCTGGTAAGGAGCCCAAGAACGACTGCCACAACAGCGACGACGACATACAGAATCTTGTACTCATACTTGATAAAGGCGTTTGCACCGACGCGGATAGCTGCAGCGATTTTTTTCATTCTTTCGCTGCCCTCCTCCAAGGCCTTGACCTTGTAGAAGTTGAAGGCGGCGAAAGCAATGGCGAGAACCGCGGCAACAATGGTTAGTGCCAGGATGCTCATGTTTTACTGCTCCCCTCAAATAAGTAGTTGTTTCAGGGGCGGCGGCAGACCACCATTCCCCTGCAGAGTATATTATAATGGCAGAATTGCCAATCCAGCAAGATGGCATTTTAACAAAATTTTCACGATACTTATCCTGTTTTTCTTTGCACTTTCCCGGCAAATCCGGACAAGCTCCGTCATGCTTTTTCGGCTTGGCCCCCAAATCGGATCTTCTCCGCTGTGCAGGGACGGCATGCATTTCGCTGCTTCGGCCGTATTCCCGGCTTTTGTTTTTTCTGAATCTGTAACAATCTTTCCTTGCACTTCAGCACAATAAATGCTATTCTTATTTCAAAAGTAACCCAAACGGAAAGGATGTCCCTGCCATGCGTTTCCCCCGTCCTGAAAAAGAGTTTTTCCCGAATCTGTTCCACCTTGCGATCCCGATGATGCTGCAGAACCTGGTTACCTTCGCCGTCGGCTTTGCCGACAATCTGATGGTCGGCACGCTTGGAGAGAGCGCGATCTCCGGCGTCTATCTCGGCAACCAGCCGCAGACGCTGCTGCAGATCATCGTGATTGGCGTGGACAGCGCCCTGCTGATTCTGGCCGCGCAGTATTGGGGCCGAAAAGACACGGAGAGCATCAAAAAGCTGTTTGCCATCGCCATTCGGTTTGCCGCCGGTCTCGCCTTTGTTTTTACTGTCGTCGTGGCCGTCGCTCCGAATTTTGTGCTCAGTCTGTTTTCACAGGACGCCTCTGTCATGGAGCAAGGCGTAAGATATTTGAAATTTGTTTGCTGGTCGTATCTGTTTTTCGCTTCGTCGCAGCTGCTTATCACCTCCATGAAAAGCGTCGAGTACGTTCGAATCGGCATGTACGCCTCCTTTATTTCCCTGTCGGTGAATGTGGTGCTGAACTACATTCTGATTTTCGGCAAGCTCGGACTCCCCGCCATGGGCGTTTCCGGTGCCGCGCTCGCCACGCTGATTTCCCGTATTCTGGAATTCTGTGTCGTCTTCATCTATGTATTCCTGCTTGACAAACGTCTGAAACTGAAAGCGGCAGATCTCCTGCACGTCAGCCGTCCGCTTCTGAAGGATTATCTCAAATACGGCGCGCCTGTGATTGCCGGGCAGGTCGTCTGGGGCCTCAACAACAACGTGCAGAGCGCGATCATCGGCTCCATGGGCCCGTCCGCGACGTCTTCCGTGAGTCTTGCCTCCATGATGTTCCAGATGCTGACGGTGGTCATGTTCGCGCTCAGCGGCTCTGTCGGCATCCTGACCGGAAAGCTTGTCGGCACCGGACAGCGGGATCGTGTCATCCGCCATGCAAAATTCGTGCAGGTCTTCTTTCTGACGCTCGGCCTTTTCTTCTGCGGCTTCATTCTGCTGATGCGGCGCCCCTTTATTTCTCTGTACACGCTCACGCCCGAGACGCAGGCAATGGCTTATCAGTTCCTGACGGTTTTCGCTTTTACGTTCATCGGCACCTGTTACCAGGGCTTCTCTCTCGGCAGTCTGGTGAAGTCCGGCGGAGATACGCGCTTCGTTTTCATTAACGATACGATCTTCGTCTGGGGCATCGTGATCCCCTCCGCGCTGATCGCGCTGCATGTCTTTCACGCCGTCCCCTGGATTGTCTATCTCTGCCTCAAATCCGACGAGCTTCTGAAGTGCATCGTCGCCGTTTTCAAAATCAACAGCTTCAACTGGATCAAAAACCTTACCCGCTCCGAGGAAGCGATCTCGGCCGCGGAGGAACCCTGAACCGATTGGCGCCGGCAAGTCATTTGCCGGCGCCGTTTGACAAATTGCCGCAAAAAAGCCGAAAAATCCATTGACCAATTCTGTCACGGGTGCTATCTTTTTTAGGATAGATGTCTTTAAGATCGGTATCAAGCTGCCGACAAGGTGTCCAAAATCGTCGTTCACACCCGCAGTGCGGGTGCGCCTTGCCTGCACAGGCAAGGCTTTTTATTACTTCAAAACGAGAAAAGGAGATCGATTTTATGGCCAAGGACAAGAAAACCTCCGCAGACGCCGCGCCGATCTACGATGCGCGCGAGCTCGGCGTCCCGAAAATGCTCCTGCTGGGGCTCCAGCATCTGTTCGCCATGTTCGGCGCAACCGTTCTGGTTCCCGCGCTGACCGGGCTGAGCGTCTCCGCTACGCTGCTGTTTGCCGGTCTCGGAACGCTGCTGTTCCACCTGATTACAGGCAGGAAGGTCCCTGCATTCCTCGGATCCTCCTTTGCCTTCCTCGGCGCATACGGCCTGATCGCCGCATCCGGGCAGGACATTCCGCTGACGTATTCCAGCTTCGGCGTCGCCTGTGCCGGTCTTCTGTATCTCGTCCTGGCCCTGCTGTTCAGGATTTTCGGTACCAAGAAAGTCATGCGCTTCTTCCCGCCCATTGTTACCGGTCCTGTGATTATCGCCATCGGTCTTACGCTCTCTCAGTTTGCCGTTGACAGCTGCGCAAACAACTGGCTGGTCGCCGTTGCCGCCATTCTTGTCGTTGTGATCCTCAATATCTGGGGAAAAGGGATGATCAAAATCATTCCGATTCTCCTGGGTGTGGTCGTGAGCTATCTGTTCTCCATGGCTGTGGATCCGGCCTCGCGTGCCGTTGTCGCCGAAAAGGTGTCGGAAGCGAAATGGATCGGCCTTCCCGTCCTCTGGGGCAATACCGGTCTTTCCATCTTCGGCGAGGGCTTTGACGGCGGCATGCTGATCACAAGCATCATTACCATTATGCCGATCGCGCTCGCCACTATGGTGGAGCATATCGGCGACATCTGTGCGATCTCCTCCACAGTCGGCAAAAACTATGTCGCGGATCCCGGCCTGCATCGCACGCTGCTGGGCGACGGTCTTGCCACCACCGTCGCCGCTCTGTTCGGCGCTCCGGCCAATACGACCTACGGCGAGAATACGGGCGTTCTTGCGCTGACAAAGGTCTTCGACCCGCGGGTCATCCGCATCGCGGCCGTCTTCGCCGTGATCCTTTCTTTCTGCCCGAAGTTCGCCGCACTGGTCGCCGCGATGCCCACCGCCACAATGGGCGGCGTCAGCCTTGTGCTGTACGGCATGATCTCCGCAGTCGGCGTTCGGAACGTGGTCGAGAATCAGGTCGATTTCACAAAGACCCGCAACGTGATTATTGCCGCGCTGATTCTGGTGCTTGCCATCGGCATCAAATACTCCGCCGCCGGCTATATCATCATCCCCATTGGCTCTGTGAGCATCAGCCTCAGCGGTATCGCGGTGGCCGCGATCGTCGGTATCGTACTGAATGCGATCCTGCCTGGAAAGGACTACGAATTCGGCATGAATCTGCAGGGAGATACCAGCGTGGACTTCAAAGTCTGAATCACTTATATCATCGCTTACAGGGGATTGGTTTTGTCCGATCCCCTGTTCTCTATTCCGGAAATCATATCGGGATTACAACGCAATCGTCATCTGATTATGTTTATATAATCTGAAACCGGAGGAATTGGAATGGACAATCAATCGAATCAGGCATATATGGACGACCACACGCTTCTTGCCGAGATGCTGCGGACGGAAAAGCGGGTCCTCCGGCACGCCCGCATTGCGAATCTGATCTCTCTTGTTCTGGTCGTCGTCCTTCTGGGCAGTTTGCTCGCCGTCGTACTCCGGGTCGGCGGCATGGCAAAGCAGGCGCAGGAGGCGTTGAAGAATTTTGACACGTTTGTGGAAACCGCAGAGCAGGCGCAGGATACGCTGGAGGATATGGATTCGTTTATCCGCAACGCAAACCGTCTGCTCACCGACAATATGGACGAACTGACAGAGGCAGTCGGAAAACTGAATTCGCTGGACATCGACACGCTGAATCAAGCCATTCAGAATCTGTATAATGTGATCACGCCCCTGGCAAACTTTTTCGGCCAGTTCCGATAAAACAGAAAAAGCCCCGGGTTGCGGGTCGCCGCAGTCCGGGGCTCTGTATTCTGCCATGTGTTTCAGTTCAGCTCCAGTTCTCTGCCCTGTTCGGCCGAGTCGTAAATCGCCCGCATCAGCTGAAGGATCTTTCTCCCCTGCGCCGCCGTGGCAATCGGGCGTTTTCCCGTCCGCACGCAGTCCACAAACGCCGCGCACTCCCCCGCCGGTCTCTGGAGAGACATCATATCGGGCTGCATGCGGAACATCGCGCCGCCGTACTGTGCGTACGCTTCGAGATTGTCATTCTGCAGACGGATGCCGCCCTTTGTCCCGAGCAGCTCGACATACCGGTATTCTCCCTGATTGTTGGAGGCCCAACTGGCTTTCACGTTCAGGACCGCTCCGTTCTGCATCTGAATAACGCCCTCCGCCATATCCTCCACGTCATAAACGCCGGTGGTAAAATTCCGATACAGGAAGAACAGACGATCCCTGCTGTCTCCGAATTTGGAGAAGGTGTGGCCCGTCACCCGTTCCGGCTCGGGCCAACCCAGCAGATCCATGGTGAGGTCCAGAAAATGAACGCCCAGGTCCACCAGCGCGCCGCCGCCGGAGAGGGCTTTATTGGTAAACCATTTGCCGATCCCCGGAATACCGGAGCTGCGCTCCCAGCCGCAGCGGGCGGAGTAGATCTCGCCGAAGAACCCTTCCTCCACCAGACGCTTGAGGAGGATCGTCATCCCCGTAAAGCGGTTGTTCATGCCCATCTGAACAAGGCGGCCGCTTTTGGCCTCCGCATCCAGGATGGCGTCCGCTTCCTCCAGCGTCATGGCAATGGGTTTTTCCAGATGCACGTTGCATCCGGCCTCCAGCGCTGCCACGGCGAGCTCTTTATGGGTATTGTTCGGTGTGCAGACGCTGACGATGTCCGGCTTTTCCTTTTCGAGCATCTCCCGAAAATCCGTATAGATCGTCGAATGGACACCGTTCTTTGCAGCAGCCCGCTCCGCAGAATCGCGGTTCAGATCGCAGACGCCGACAATTTCCACATCCGGCAGCGCCGCGTATCCTCCCAGGTGCTTGCTGCTCCCGATTCCGCCGGTCCCGATGCACGCGTATTTGATCTTATCAGCCAAGTTGGGTCGCCTCCTGTTTTTTTCTTCAGTATACGCGTCCGCGGATCGTATTGCAAGCGTTTTGTATCATAATACAGCGGTTTTCCGCTCTTTGCTCCATTTACACAAAAAGGATCGGCGCAGAGTCCTGCGCCGATCCTTTTTTCTGAGATCACACCCGATAAACGTATCCGTCTTTTCTGGGAATCGGATCCGGGAAACCGTCCGCCGGATAGCCGAGAAGACAGTTCCCGACGCCGACATAATCTCCCTCGATCCCCCAGGCCTTCAACAGCGCTTTGCCGGCGTCGGAAGCGAAGACTTCCTTTGCCCTGTGGACCCAGCGTCCGCCTACGCCCAGGGCGTATGCGGCGTTCAGCAGGTTCCCCATCACCAGCGAGCCGTCATACAGCGCGGTGCCGACCGACGCATCCGCCAGAACGACGACCAGCGTGGGCGCGCCGTAAAACGGATGTCCGCCCATGCCGGAAACTTCCCCATTAAGCTTTTCCACCGCGGCGATTTTCTCCGGATCGCTTGTGACGACCATGATCGGCGACTGCAGGTTCCGCCCGGAGGGCGCGTTCATTCCTGCGGCCAGAATCTCATCGAGGACTTTTTCCTCGATCGGTTCCGGCTTAAACGCCCTGACGCTGCGTCTGTTCTGCAGTGCATACAATGCATCCATGAGGTTCAGCCTCCTTTGATTTTGATTGCCTTTACTATACCATTTTTCCGCCCGTTTGCCAACCGTTTTTTTGCGCTGCCGCCGCTCCCGGGGATCTGCGTGCCCTTTTCGTCATACGGCCGCTTCCCTGCGAATATAGTGTTTTGCGGCAATAAAAACTGGGAGTGGTGTTTTTGAAAACCAACATGGAGGAACGCGCATGCGATCTGGCAGTCTATATCATCGAAAACAAAGCGACTGTCCGCGCAGCTGCAAAGCAGTTTGGCATAAGCAAAAGCACAGTGCATAAAGATCTGACCGAGCGTCTGGAGCACATCAACAAGCCGCTGTACCAGCAGGTTAAGGAAGTTCTGGAACTCAACAAGGCCGAACGCCATATCCGCGGCGGCCTTGCCACCCAGAGAAAATACAAAGGCGTCTGACCGGTACGAATGCCGCTTCGATGAAACGAAGCGGCATTTCTCTGTCTGCTCCGAAATCTGCTTTTTTCGGAGCAATCGCCTGTCCGGCGTCATAAAAAGGATTGGCGGCTTTTTGCCGCACAGAAATCTCCGGAAAGGACGAAACGCATGCAATCAAATCTGGAAACCTGTTTTTTCCTCGGCGCAAACTCTGCGGACGGCTTTTATTCCGTCTACGACGACTTTACGGAACACGTACCCGCAATGCTGTACATTTTGAAAGGCGGACCGGGCTGCGGCAAGTCCACGCTGATGCGGACGATCGCATCCGGCATGCGCGCGGCGGGGCATTCCGTCGAGTCGATCCGCTGCAGCGGGGACCCGGACTCCCTGGACGCCGTTTATATCCCGGATCTGAGCGTCGGATACGTGGACGGAACGGCCCCGCATGTGATTGAGGCGCATTTCCCCGCCGCATCCGCACAGTATCTGAATCTCGGCAAATTCTACGACGCCGCCGCGATTCAGAAAAGCAGTACGAAAATCCGCCGCGTCACCGCCGCCTATAAAGCGCTTTACGCCACAGCATATCAGACCATCGCAGCCGGAACCGCAGTCCTGGCCCTCGGGCGTCCCGCTCTGTCGCCCGACGTCTGTCAGACGATGAAGCGGCGTGCAGCCGGCGTCATTTCCAGGGAAATGCGCGGTAAGAGCACGAAGCCCGCATCGGTGCGCGTCCGTTTTTTGGACGCGCTCACCTGCCAGGGGACCGTATGCTGCCTGGACACCGTCAAAAATCTCGCGGAACGCATATATGTGCTGGACGACGACTGCGGCGCAGCGCAGCAGATTCTGGACCCGATCGTACAGGCCGCCTGCCGCATCGGTCAGCCGGTCATCCGCTGCCTGAACCATCTGGAGCCTGCGCGGACCGCACACGTGCTTGTCCCCGGACTTTCCCTCGCCTTCATGACGCAGACGACAGAGTGCCCGCGTATGATTCCCGGCGCAAAGCATTTCCGCCTCGACACACTGTGTGAAAAGGATCTCTCCCGTGCGCAGCGCGCAAAGCTGCGCAGGCTTCGCAGGACCGGGTCCGGTCTGCTGCGCGACGCCGCGGGCGTCCTCGCGGAGGCAAAGCAGCTTCATGACGAGTTGGAAGCCCTCTATAACCCGCATGTGGATTTTGACGGCGTCCGCGCGCTGGCAGACCTGCATCTGCAGACGCTGCTGAACAGCGGGATTCCGGATGTACTCTGAGGTCCCGCCGATCAAAGCCGACCGTTTTCAAGTTTTCTGCGGTTTTATTGGACAAACTGCGGGAACTGATGTATAATGATCGGGCAAATTCCGACAGCAATTCGGAGCGAATACTCGTGGATTTGGAGCGATAGTATGCGGATTATCATCATTGGGCTTGGCAAGGTCGGCTACACGCTGGCTGAAAACCTGTCTGCCGAAAAGCACGACGTCACACTGATCGAACTGCGGGAAGAGGTACTGCAGCGCGCCTCCGATACGCTGGACGTCATGTGCGTACGCGGCAACGGCGCCAGCATACAGCTTCTGCGCAGCGCGGGCGTCGACCATACGGACGTCGTGATAGCCACAACGGGCCGGGATGAACTGAATATGCTGTGCTGCCTGACCGCGAAACGGCTTGGGGCAACGTATACCATTGCGCGGATCCGTGACGTGGATTACGCCAGAGAACAGAATCTTCTGCGCAGCGAGATGGACATCGACATGGTCGTAAATCCGGAAATGTCCACTGCCGCGCAGATTTCCCGTCTGCTCCGTTTCCCGAATGCCGCGGACATCGAGACCTTTTACCGCGGTCGGATTGAGCTTGTCGGTATGCGGATCAACGGCGATATACCGCTGATCAATACGCCGCTGTCTGCAATCCGCAAGCGCCTCGGCAATCTGCCGATTCTGTTCTGCGCGCTGGACCGCAACGGCGAGGTCCTGATCCCGAACGGCTCGACCGAGTTCCAGAACGGCGACAACGTTTTTGTGATCGGCAGATCTGAGAGCATCACCAGCTTTTTCAAAGCCATCGGCCGCAATTCCCAGCGGATCAAAGACGCCTTTATCGTCGGCGGCGGACGGATCGGTATGTACCTGGCGCGCTCTCTCACCGCGATGAATATGAACGTCAAGATCGTGGAGAGCGATCCGAAAAAATGCGTGGAGCTGTGTGAAATGCTTCCCAAGGCGCTGATTATCAACGGTGACGGCACCGATCAGGAGCTTCTGATTTCCGAAAATGTCGGCCGCGCCGGCGCATTCATCGCGCTCACCGGCCGGGATGAGGACAACCTCATCACCGCCACCTACGCAAAGCAGCTCGGTGCAAAGAAAGTCATTGCGAAGATCAACCGGCAGAATTTCTACGACATCATCAACACGCTGCAGATCGACAGCGTCATCAGTCCCAAGCTGATCACGGCGTATTCCATCCTGCGCACGATCCGCGCGCTGCAGAATTCCCGCGGCAGCCGGATGGAGGCCATGTACCGAATCGCCGGCGAAAAGGCGGAGGCCATGGAGTTCACGGTTTCCAGCGCAACGCAGTATCTGGATGTTCCGCTGAAGGAACTGAATCAGAAGCTGAAGCCGGGGATCCTGATCGCGGTCATCGTTCGCGACCACAACTTCATCATTCCCGAGGGCAGCGATTCCATTCAGATCAATGACAATGTGATCATTATCTCCAGCGGCAATCAGATTCACGACCTCAACGACATCTTCCTCGCGTAAAAACATCGGGACGGAGCGCGGAAATATGCTTTACAGAATTATTTGCAGGACCATAGGCGTTATCATGCTGATCGAAGCCGGGAGCATGCTCCCCTCTCTGGTTGTAGCACTCTGCTTCCGGGAGAATCCGCTCCCCTTTCTGTTCTCGATCGGCATTCTGATCGTTCTGGGTCTACCCCTCGCCTTGCTGAACCGCCGCTCCGGACGCTTCCACTCCCGTGTCGCCTACATCACCGCCGGCATCTCCTGGCTGACGCTCTCCCTTTTCGGCGCGCTGCCTTTCCTGTTCTGCGGTCAGTTCCCCTCTTTTATCGACTGTCTGTTTGAGTCCATCTCCGGCTTTACCACGACGGGCTCCACCATTCTCACCGATGTGGAGGTACTGCCAAAAGGGATCCTGTTCTGGCGGAATTTCACGCACTTCATCGGCGGCATGGGCATCATCGTCCTCACGACCGTGCTTCTGCCCACGATCGGCGACCGCGTCCAGCATCTGATGCAGGCCGAGGTCCCGGGTCCCACCTCGGAGAAGCTGGTGCCCAAGCTGGCCCAGTCCTCCAAAATCCTCTATGCGATCTATGTCGCGCTTACCGTACTGGAGCTGCTTGCTCTGCTGTGCTGCGGCCTGTCCTTCTTTGACGCACTGAACCTGGCCATTTCTACGGCCGGTACAGGCGGTTTCGCCATCTACAATGCCAGTATTGCCGCCTTTGCCAGCCCCGCCGTGGAAATCGTGATCTCTGTCTTCATGCTGATGTTCGGCGTCAACTTCTCCCTGTATTTCCTGATCCTCTGCGGAAAGATCCGGGACGTTCTGAAAAACACGGAGCTTCGGTTCTATCTCACGCTGCTGGTCGTCTTTGTCATTCTGATCACCTGGAACATTTACGGGATCTACGGCAATCTCGGCGACAGCCTTCGGAACGCGCTCTTCTCCGTGTCGACGCTGATCTCCACCACCGGATTCGGACTGGCAGATTTCGACCGGTGGCCGACATTCTCCAAAACCATTCTTGTCCTGCTCATGTTTACCGGCGCGTGTGCCGGCTCAACCGCAGGCGGTTTGAAGCTCTCCCGGATCTACATGATGCTGCAGTCCGTACGCCGCGAGCTTCGCCGGATCGTGCATCCGAACTCCGTCAGCATTGTTCGAATGGACGGGCGCGCGATCGGGGAACGCACGCTCTCCGGTACAATGGTCTACCTGGGCACCTTTGTCGTCATCCTGTTTGTCGCGATCTGGCTTGTCTCCCTGGAGGGACATGACATTGTCACCTCCGTGACCTCCGTCATTGCCACGATCGGAAACATCGGACCTGGGCTTGCGCTTGTCGGGCCCGTCGGAAACTACAGCATTTTCTCGGCATTTTCGAAGATCGTACTGTGCCTTTGCATGCTGATCGGGCGCCTGGAGATCTATCCGATTCTGCTGCTCTTTGCGCCTTCGACATGGAAAAAATAAAGATTTTATAAAAAATGAAAAAAACAACTGAACAACCGGAAAAGCAGGAACAGGCAAACGTTGCCCCGCCGAAAACGCGCCGACTCTCACTGGGTACATGGGTCACCGTTTCCCTGTTGATTCTGCTTGCGCTCCTGCTTGCGGTCGCAGCCTTTTTGTTCCTCCGTTCCAAGCAGTCCGCTCCGCGCCCCGGTAACCCGGAGCCTGTCGAAACGGACGCATCCCGGTATTTTCAGTACGGAGAACACCGGCTGCCGGTTCTGGAGGATGTACCCGTCAACGCTTATACGGCCGACCAGTTCTACCGGGACGATACAGGCGCGATCCGTTGTACGCTGGAAAACGCACGCTATGGGATTGACGTATCTTCCCACCAAAAAGAGATCGATTGGGCGGCTGTCGCCGGAGACGGCATCGACTTCGCGATCATCCGGGTCGGGTATCGCGGCTATACGGCCGGTTCCGTCCAGATAGACCCGAACTTCACCGCCAACATTACCGGTGCGCTGGAAAACGGACTTGACGTGGGCGTCTATTTTTTCTCACAGGCAATTTCAGAGGCGGAAGCGCTGGAGGAAGCGGAATTCGTGCTGTCCGCCATTGCGGATTATGACATTACTTACCCCGTACTCTTTGATTGGGAACAGATCAGAAACCAAAATTCCCGCAGCCAGACGATCGATCCGAATCTGCTCACCGCCTGCGCCGTCACGTTCTGTGAGGCAATCCGGAGCGCCGGATACCGCCCGGGCGTTTACGCCTATCAGCATCTCGCCTATTTCTCCTACGATCTCTCCGCGCTGACGGACTATGTTCTCTGGATCGCCGAATACGACGACTACCCCGATTTCTATTACGGATTTACGCTCTGGCAGTACACCTCGCGCGGAACCGTCGCCGGAATCGAACCCCATGTGGATCGCAATATTTCCTTTGTGGATTACGGTCGGACCATCCGACACAGCGGAAGAGCCTGATCCGTCGGCTCCTGCTTCAAAAGCGGGTATCCTGCCCTGTGCAGGATACCCGCTTTTTCGCTTCTCCCTCCCGGTACTTTTTGATCCTCCGAAGCATAGAATGTCCTGCACGCATACAGCGATGCATCCCAGCATTCACAAGGAGGAAGCTACTTTGGCAGAGAAACATCACAATCCCGAAACCGGCTGCGGCTACAAGAACGGCACGCTCCCGTCCTGCGCGCCTCTCGCGGCAGCATATGTGCCCATGCAGCCGAAGGATTCGCCTCAGTACACAGGCGAGGAGGCTCTGACACGCGGGACTCTGTTCCCGGGGCTGGACCTGCCCTTTATGAATCTCGTGAATCAGGACCATCCCTACGCCGGGACGCCGCTCGGCGAACTGATGGCGCTGGATTTTATGATCAAGGAATTGAATCTCTATCTGGATACGCACGCAGACGACAAGACTGCGTTTGCCATGCTGCAGGAGGTCATCGGTCTCGCCGCAGAGGGAAAACGCAGATATACGCAGCAATTCGGCCCTCTGGAAGTCAAAGACCTCGCCTGGTGTGAGCGGTACACCTGGCTGAATGGGCCGTGGCCCTGGGAGTACGCGGAAAGGAGCGGGAAATAAATGTTCGTATATGAGAAAAAACTGCAGTACCCTGTTAAAATCGCCCGCCCGAACCCGGCGCTCGCCAAGGTTATCGTAACACAATTTGGAGGCCCTGACGGCGAATTGGGCGCGTCTCTCCGGTATCTGAGCCAGCGGTATTCCATGCCGTACCCGGAGCTGCGCGGGCTGCTGACGGACATCGGCGTGGAAGAGCTCGGGCATTTTGAAATGATCGGCGCAATCCTCCACCAGCTCACCCGGAACCTCTCGGAACGGCAGATCAAGGAGAGCGGCTTCGACACCTATTTTGTGGACCACACTGCCGGAGTCTATCCCCAGTTCGCGTCCGGGACCCCCTACACCGCGGCAACCATTGCGGTAAAAGGGGACGTTATTACGGACCTGACCGAGGACATGGGCGCAGAGCAGAAGGCCCGGACCACGTATGACAATATTCTGCGGCTGTCGGACGATCCGGATGTGGACAACGTGATCCGGTTCCTGCGCGAACGGGAGGTCGTACACTTCCAGCGGTTCGGCGAGGCGCTCCGCCTGACGCAGGAGAAGCTCGATCAGAAAAACATCTACGCAATTAACCCGTCCTTCGATAAATAAAAAAGGCACAAAAACAAAGGGTCTCCAACAGCGGAGACCCTTTGTTTATTCCATTACCAGCTTCGGCTTGAAATCAATAAAGTCTGCGGAAACCATGTGGTACCGGATCCCGTCCCGCTCTCCGGTCACCGCATACGCGTGCCCGGCGCCGTGGATGTGCCCGTACCAGCAGTCTGTCACGCCGTGCGCATGCATCAGCTCGATCATTTCCCGGCAGATATACTTATAGAAGATGGGCGGATAATGCAGAAAGCAGATTTTTTTCCCGCAGTCTCCCGCCGCTTTCAGCGACGCCTCCAGGCGGCCGATCTCGCGCGCCATAACCTTGGCGTCATGTGCGGAACCCGTATTCTCGGTATAGAACCAGCCCCGCGTCCCGCAGATCGCCGCATCCTTATAGAAAAAGCAGTTGTTGTGGAGAATGTCGATCGTAGAGATCCCGTTCTCGGCAAAAAAGCGTTTGGCCTTGGCGGCGGTGGACCACCAGTAATCGTGATTGCCCTTCAGAATGATCTTCCGCCCCGGCAGGGCGTCGATGAACCGGAAATCCTCCAGCGCCTCTTCCAGACTCATTGCCCAGGTTATATCGCCGCACAGGACGCACACGTCCTCCCCGGTCAGTTCGGAAAAGCCGGAACGGAGCTTCTGAATATATCCGGTCCAGGCGCCGCCGAACGCATCCATGGATTTGTCCGCAGAAAACGACAGATGAAGATCTCCGATTGTATAAAGCATTCCGCACCTTCCTTGCGCAAAGAATAAAGCGCTCCGTTTCGGCCATACTAATGCAGCCGGGCGGCATAGTGAAAAAGCAAAGGAGCCATTGGTCCATGAAAAAGAACTTCAGCGTGCGTCTCAACGGCGTTGGCTGCGACGCGGTAAACTGCAGATTTCACGGCGACGACTATTACTGTCACGCAGAGAGCATCGACGTGGGCGCGCCGGGCGCGCACCGGAAAGGCGAAACATTCTGCTCCACCTTTGAAGCCAAATAGCCTGAAATCGCCGCAAGCACCTGCAGCAATGCCGGTGCTTGCATTTTCCGGCTTCCGTCAGCGCAGGAAATCGCGCACGACCTCCTGCATCCCGTTTTTTTCCGTACAGTCCGTAAATCGCGGCGTCTTGTCCTTCAGCGCCGCAAGCGGCGCCGGCGCCGGTTTCCCGCTGACCTCCGCAAGCCGGTCGATCAGAGCCGGGCCCTGCGTATCGTCCGCGTCCGAGCCCAGCGCCTCCAGGACGCTGGAGCAGAACTTGAACGGACTTGCCGTGGAGACCACGACGGAAACCGTCCGGTCGCCGGTCTCACGCCGATACGACTCCAGTACATGATACGCGACTGCGGTATGCGTGTCCATCAGATACCCGCTGCTGCGGAACACGTCGCGGATGGCCGTTTTCGTTTCCGCATCGGAACAGCAGCCGCTGCAGAAGGTCCCGGCCAACGCGCGGAATATCGTTTCGCTTACGCGGTACTTCCCTTCCGCCTGCAGCGCGGACATATACCCGGCCGTCTCCTCTGCATTGCCGCCGGACAGATCGTAGAGCAGACGCTCCAGATTGCTGGAGACCAGAATATCCATAGAGGGAGAAATCGTCGTATAGAACGGCCGGTTCCGGTTATAGAGGCCGGTCTGCAGGAACTCCGTCAGCACGTCGTTCTGGTTGGAGGCACAGATCAGCTTTCCGACGGGCAGCCCCATCTGCTTGGCATAATAACCCGCCAGAATATCCCCGAAATTGCCGGTCGGAACGCAGAAATTGACCCGCTCCCCCTTAGCGATTTCGCCGGAATTCAACAGATCGCAGTAGGCCGAAATGTAGTACACGATCTGCGGCAGCAGCCTTCCCCAGTTGATGGAGTTGGCCGAGGACAGGAACCAGCCGCGCTCCGACAGCTCCTGCCGAAGCGCCGGATCCGAGAAAATCGTTTTTACGCCGGTCTGCGCGTCGTCAAAGTTGCCCCGAACGGCACAGACGCCGACATTGTTCCCGCTTTGCGACGTCATCTGGAGCTGCTGAATGGCCGAGACGCCGTTCTCCGGATAAAACACCAGAATGCGGGTCCGGTCCACGTCGCGAAAGCCCTCCAGCGCGGCTTTGCCCGTATCTCCCGAGGTGGCGACCAGAATGCAGACCCTCCGCTGTTCTCCGGTCTTCTGCAGCGCCGCAGTGAGGAGGTGCGGCAGGATCTGGAGCGCCATATCCTTGAAGGCGCAGGTCGGTCCGTGCCAGAGCTCCAGAAAATGCGTTCCGTCGTCGAGCTTCCGGACAGGCGCAACGGCCGGTGTGTCAAAGCCGGGCGCACCATAGGCGTATTCCGTGAAAGCGGTCAGCTCCGCTTCCGAGAAGTCGGACAGATACAGCTTCATGATCCGAACGGCACGCTGCCGATAGTCCATTCCGCGCAGCGCGGCAAGCAGCTCCGGCGTCAGCTCCGGAACAGAATCGGGCACAAACAGGCCGCCGTCACGGGACAAGCCCCGAACAATGGCCTCCGCAGAAGACAGGCTGACATTTCTGTCTCTGGTACTGATGTAACGCATAAAATATAATTATCCTTTCACCTGAAAACATTCAGCAGATTGTTGAAAAAGATCCCGTCGACCAGGTCTTGACTGTAGTTCCTCGCAAGGAGCGCTTCATACAGAAGGCGAAGGCTCTCCACACCGGTAAATCCGGCCGGAAGCCGGTCACAGCCGTCCAGATCGCCGCCGAGAGCGACGGTATGCTCGCCGCCCAGCTCCAGAAAATGCTCAATATGCCGGATCACTGTGTCCAGATCCGCGTTTTCCCCGAGGAAGTCCGCAAACAGATTGATCCCCACCGTACCGCCGGTCTCCGCAATGGCCTTGAACTGGTCGTCCGTCAGGTTGCGGGGATGCGCCCAAACGGCCCTGGAATTGGAGTGCGTCGCAAGGACCGGCGCCTGTGTGATTTCCATAACATCCCAGAATGCAGGGTCAGACAGGTGGGACACGTCCACACGTGCGCCCAGCTGCTGACATCGCCGGATGAAGTCTTTTCCGCGCTGCGTCAGGCCCCGGTCCGCTCCCTCCCGGTTGGAACCGGCCAGCGCATTCGCGAAATTCCAGGTGATCGTGACGATCCGGATCCCTTCCAAGTACGCCGCCTCCAGCTGCGCTTCAGAGCAGTCCAGCAGCTCCGCGCCCTCTACGGAGAGAAACGCGGCCGCTTTTCCGGCGTCAAATGCTTTCTGCGCCTCCGCCGCGTCGGTGCACAGAGCAATACGGTCGGCATGCAGCCGGAGCTGCGCCTTCATATTGTCCAGCATCCCCCGATACTTTTCCGCCAGATCCTCCCCGGCGGCAAACATGGCAAATACCTGTGCGTACGGCGTATAGGCCGCCGCTCGTTCCAAATCAATATGCAGCCGGTTTTTGGCCAAATCCAATCCGTCCTTATACAGCCATAAAGCGGTATCGCAGTGGCCGTCAAACACCGGAATCCTATACATGGTTTCCCTCCCGTGCCTGAAAGGCATTCGGAATATGATTGATTTTCGGCGCGACCGTTGCGATCCCCTGCGGAGCGTAGACTTCGATCACATCGAATCTGGGCTGCTTCTCCGTCTGATTCTGTACCAGCCAAAGGCCGGCAGTCGTCACGATCTTCGCCTGCTTGGCGGCGTCCACATACTCCCTTGCCGCGGCAAAACGATCGTTTCTGCGGAGCTTGACCTCCACAAACGCGACCACGTTCCGCCATTCGGCAATAATATCGATCTCACCGAACCGCGTCGTATAATTGAGACCGATGATCTTGTAGCCCTTTCCGCGCAGATAATCCGCCGCCCTGGCCTCGCCCCAGCGGCCCAGCAGTTTGGTATCCAAATCCGGATTCCCCCTGTCAGTGCATCTTTTTCAGAAACGTCAGCCGATGGATCGGCGACGGGCCGAAGGCCCTGAGCCGCTCATAGTGCAGCTTTGTCCCGTAGCCTTTATGCGTCTCAAACGCGTAATCCGGGTAAAGCGCCGCCTGCCGGACCATAAGCCGGTCCCGGGATACCTTCGCCAAAATGGAGGCCGCCGCAATGGAGGCGGACTTGCCGTCCCCGCCGACGATGCAGCGGTTCCGCACTTCGATCCCCTCCGAACGGTTCCCGTCGATCAGCGTCAGCGCAGGCTGCACGCCGAGCGCGGCAATAGCGCGATTCATCGCAAGATACGTCGCCTGCAGAATGTTCAGCGCGTCGATCTCCGTATGACTTGCCCAACCGATTCCCCAGGCCACTGCATCCCGGCAAATCACGTCGAAGAGGGCCTCCCGCTTCTTCTCGGACAGCTTTTTCGAATCGTTGAGCCCCGGGATCTCCAGCCCGCGCGGTAAAATGACTGCGCCGGCGCACACAGGACCGGCGAGCGGCCCGCGCCCTGCCTCGTCTACACCGCAGATCCAGCCGTCCGTCTCCGCGTACAGCGCGTTTTCAATCGCCCAAAGGTCCATTTTCCGTCTCCCCGGCCGCCGGATCCGGCGGCAGTTCCAGCGTAATCGGTCCGAGTTTTCCGCCGCGGAACTCGTCCAGCAGGACGACCGACATGCGTTCCAGATCCAGCTCGCCGCCGGAGACCAGGAACCCGCGTTTCCGCGCCGCAGCCTCCAACAGTGCAAAGCCGTCCATCCCCGGCTCGGGGCGGATCTTATACCGGGCCTCCAGCCGGTCCGGATAGCGTTCGCACAGACGGAGCATCAGATTTGCGCCCAGCGTCTCCCGGTCCAGGATCTCGTCCTTGACCGCGCCGGTAAAGGCCAGGTTTTCCCCGACCGTCTGACTCTCAAACTTGGGCCAGAGGATCCCGGGCGTATCCAGCAGCTCCAGACCGCTGTCCACGGCGATCCACTGCTTTCCTCTGGTGACGCCGGGGCGGTCCGAAGCCGCCGCCGCTTTTCGTCCGGCGATCCGGTTGATCAGCGTGGATTTCCCCACATTCGGGATCCCGAGGATCATGACACGGAGCTTTCGGCCCGTCTGCCCTTTGGCAGCGTACTCCGCCAGCTTCTCCTGCAGCAACCGCCGGACCGCGCCGGAAAACGCACCTGTTCCTTTCCCGGAACGGCTGTCTGTCTCCAGAACGGCCAACCCCTGTTGCCGGAACCAGGCGATCCATCGGCGCGTCGCGTCCGGATCGGCCTGATCTGTCCGGTTCAGGATCACGAGCCGCGGCTTTCCCGCGGTCAGCGCGTCGATGTCCGGATTCCGGCTGGACAGCGGGATCCTGGCGTCCAGAAGCTCGCACACCGCGTCCACCTGCCGAAGGCTCTCCGTGATCATTCTCCGGGCCTTTGTCATATGCCCGGGAAACCACTGAATCGTCATTTCCTGTCCCGGGAGGATTTCGCGCTCCGTCATCTGTACACGCTCCCGATCCGGCTCCAATCCGGCCCTTCTCCGTTTTCCGCGCCGGGAATGAGGATCCAGTATACCTTCCCGAGGATCCGCCGGTTATCGACCATACCGACGCGGTCGCTGCGGCTGTCCGTAGAGGCGTTCCGATTGTCGCCCATCACAAACACGCACCCGTCCGGCACGGTGATCTCTCCGCGAAAATCCTCACGGTCCCGGGTCGGCGCATTGGTATATGCTTCCTCCAGCAGATTTCCGTCTACATAGACGAGCCCCTGTTCAAAATCAATGTTCACAGTCTGCCCGCCGACGGCAATCACCCGCTTGACAAGCGGATCACCGCCGAACGTCCCGGTCTGCAGAACGACAATGTCCCCGTTTTTCGGCGTATAGAAAAGTCTGGAGACGACAACTTTGTCTCCGTTGTGCAGCGTCGGCACCATGGAGGAACCGTCCACGCCGATGATCCTGCCGACAAACAGAAAAATCAGCACGCCGGCCACCAGCGCCGCCAGAATGCATTGCACCCAGTCATAGATCTCCAGCTTACTGCTGCTTTTGTCCTCTTTTTTTTCCGCGGCAGCGGCATTCTCCGGCAGAGACTCCTGCAGCGCTTCCGATTTTTCGGTCTGTTTTCGCTCGTCCATCATAAAAGTCCTTTCGGATAACGAAATCAAACATCTGATCCCGCGCACAACGCGCAGGTGCTTTTTATCATTATACACAAAACCGGGAACAAAAAAAAGAGGCCGAAGCCTCTTTTTTTCAGACCGCTGACAATGTTCTGAAAAAACTGCGCCACAGGAATAAAAAAGAAACCTGTTTTTGCCGCAGCTTTGCTGCGGCAAAAACCCCCTGAGACGCGCCCTGCGCGTCCTCGCGCCGACCAACCGAGCTGAAAGCGAGGACGATGGAGCGCGAGTTTCTCCAATGCGAGCCCAACGGAGTGGGTCGCATTGGAAGCGTGTCGATCAAATCGACACGCGAAAAAAAAGAGGCCGAAGCCTCTTTTTTTCGATGTCAGATTTTTTCTTTGACCTTGGCGCTCTTGCCGACGCGGCCTCTGAGGTAATACAGCTTTGCCCGTCTGACTTTGCCCTTTCTGACAGTCTCGATGGAGACGATCGAAGGAGAATGAATGGGGAAAACCTTCTCACAGCCGACATTGTAGGAGATGCGGCGAACCGTAATGGTCTCATTGATGCCGCCGTGCTTGCGCGCGATCAGCGTGCCTTCAAACGCCTGATTTCTCTCACGGTTGCCTTCCTTGACGCGGACGGTAACGCGGACGGTATCGCCGACATGAATGTCGGGCATTTCAGGCTTCATATACTGCTCGCTCAGTGTCTTAACCAGATCCATAACCAAAAATCCTCCTTCCGTGCAGACGTTCATGCCGCGCCAACTGGCGACAGAGGACCATCCCAATCCAGGCGGAAAACAATCGTTTCCCGCAAAAGCTCGCTTATTCTATCACAGGTTTTCGGAGAATGCAAGCATTTTTTCCGGTTTTTACTGTACCGCGTGCAGAATCTCATAGACGCCGGCGTCCAGATCCTTTGTCATGGCAAGGCCCTCGTTGATGTCGATGTCGATGCAGTTCCTCCCGTCATAACAGATGACGCGATTGGTCCTCCCCTCCATCAGGGCCTTCACTGCATAATACCCCATCTGGGAGGCCATTACGCGGTCGCGGACCAGCGGCGATCCGCCGCGCTGCACATGGCCGAGGACCGTAACGCGCGTATCCACGCCGGTGGCCTCCTGGATTTTCGGCCCGATCTCGGCTGCGGAGGCGGCGCCCTCCGCGACAATGATCATGTAATGGCTTCTGCCGCCCAGCTTGGCCTCCCGGATTTTCTCGATCACATCGCGCTCAAAATCCAGTTCCCGCTCCGGCACGAGAATGGCCGTCGCGCTTGCAGCAATGCCGACCTGCAGCGCAAGATGTCCGGCATGCCGGCCCATCACCTCCACGACAGAGCAGCGCTCGTGGGAGCGCATGGTATCGTTCAGCTTGTCCACCATCTCGATCGCGGTATTGCAGGCGGTGTCATAACCGATCGTATATTCCGTACAGGCGATGTCGTTGTCAATGGTGCCCGGGATGCAGGCGACCGAAACGCCGTATTTCGTGAGATCACGCGCTCCGCGGAACGTGCCGTCGCCGCCGATGGCCACAAGGCCGTCGATCCCCAGAAACCGCAGATTGTCCGCCGCGCGCTTCTGCCCTTCTTCGGTCATGAACTCCTTGCTCCGGGCCGTATACAGAACGGTTCCGCCTCTGCCGGTCAGGCCGCTCACGTCCTCATAGGTCATCGGAAAGATCTCGCCGGAAATCAGCCCCTGATAGCCGTGCCGAATTCCCACACAGTCGATCCCCTTGGAAAGCGCGGTCCGAACAACGGCGCGGATGGCCGCGTTCATGCCGGGCGCGTCGCCGCCGGACGTCAGAACGCCGATTCGTTTTACAGCAGATGCCATGGATAATCCTCCTCTAACTTGACTGCGGTTTCCGTTATCGGAATACCTGCATATCTTTATCAAACAGCTCCGTACGCCGGAAAGCTGCAAAATCCGGGGCAAGCGACGGCGCGTTCTGCTGCAGCGCCCGGATCAGAAAATCCGGGTTGATCGCAGGCTCCTGCGCCGAGAGCACGGCGTCCAGCGCAATCTGGCCCTGTCCGCCGGACTTCCAGCGCAACTCCCGGATCCCGGGCCGGATGTCCAGCTCGACAGCGCCGCGCTTTCCTTTTTTTTCAATGATCAGCGAAGGCGCCCGGAAAAACGACTCCAGCTCCGAACCGCGCGTCTCCGCCGTACCCGTATCATATATCAGTTCGCCATGAATTGCAAGCCAGGCGATTTCCCTGAATTTCCGCTCCGGGACGTATGCGCTTTCCACCTCGATCCCGGCGGGCAGAACGCAGTTCAGACGCTCCGGCAGTACGGCGAGCTCCGGATCCGCGAGCAGATCGACATCCAGCAGCTCACAGCCGCTCTCACATCCCACGGAAAGCGGCAGCGCAAACACCATTTTCGGATGCGGATTGAAGCCCTCGGAATGCCGGATCGGTATTTCCGCCCGCACAAACGCCCGCTGCATGGTCCGCATCAGATCCAGATGGGAGATGTATTTTTCCAGTCCCTCTTTCCGGAACAGGAGACGACAGCTAAGCATCGCACACGCCCCCCTTGAGAAGCCGGTTTGCTCCGCAGCCCATGCAGGCCCGGCGGCAGTCCGGCGTGATCTCGGCCCGATAGGCCGACTCGCGCTCACGCCACAGATAGTCCGGGAAAACACCGGTGTCTATCGTCTGCCACGGCAGCAGCTCGTCCTTTCCGCGTTCCCGGTACGCGTAAAACGCCGGGTCCACGCCGCAGGCGGAAAACGCGTCCAGCCATCTTTGCAGAGAGAAGTATTCGTCCCACGCGTCCATCCGTCCGCCTGTGCGCACCACCTGCTCCAGCACCGCGCCGATCCGCCTGTCTCCTCTGGACAGGATTGCTTCGATATAGCTCGTGTCCGGGTCGTGCCAGTTGTAGGTAATGGACCGGGCGCGCATCGTATCCCGCAGCAGCGTCACCCGGCGTTTGTACTCGTCCATGGTCACCTGCGCCTCCCACTGGAACGGCGTGTGCGGCTTCGGAACAAAGCAGGAGGTGCTGACCGTGATCCGCACGCCGCGGCTCTTGTTGGCGGCGTATTCCCGCCAGGTGTGCAGCACCCGTCCGGCGAGCTCCGCAATGGCCACGACGTCCTCGTCCGTCTCCGTCGGCAGACCGAGCATAAAGTACAGCTTCAGCCCGTTCCAGCCGCCCTGAAACGCGATCCGGCAGGAGTTCAGCAGTTCCTCCTCCGTCACATTCTTGTTGATCACGTCGCGCAGCCGCTGACTCCCCGCCTCCGGCGCAAAAGTCAGCCCGGTCTTGCGGACCTTCTGTACGCGCTCCATCAGCTCCATGGAGAAGTTGTCCGCCCGGAGAGATGGCAGCGACAGGCTCACATTTCGCGGCTCACAGAAGTCGAGCAGTCCGTCGCACAGCTCATTCAGCGGCCGGTAGTCGCTGGTGCTCAGCGACGAGAGCGTCACTTCCTCGTAGCCGGAATCGGCCAGCGCCTCTTTTCCCTGTTCGATCAGCTTCTTCGGATCCCGCGCGCGAACGGGTCGATAGATGAACCCAGCCTGACAGAATCGGCAGCCGCGGATACAGCCCCGAAACAGCTCCAGAACAACCCGGTCATGGACGATTTCCGTGGACGGCACAATGCTTTTGACCGGGAAATAGGCGTCCGAAAAATTCTGCAGGATCCGTTTCGTGACATGTGCAGGCGCGCCGTTCTTCGGCTCCATGGCCGCCAGCGTCCCGTCCGCGTTGTAGCGGACCTCATACAGGCTCGGAACGTAAACGCCGGGGATCTGCGCGGCGCGGCGCAGGAATTCCGCTTTGCTCCATCCGGCGTTTCGGGCGGCTCGGTACAGCTCCGTGACCTCGCAGTTCAGGTCCTCTCCCTCGCCGATCAGAAACAGATCCATAAAGTCCGCCATCGGCTCCGGATTGTAGCAGGCGGACCCGCCCGCCACTACGAGCGGCGTAAGCCCGCCTCGATCCGCGGCATACAGAGGGATCCCCGCGAGATTTAGCATATTCAGCACGTTCGTATAGGCCATCTCATAGCCCAGAGAAAACGCAATGATGTCAAATTCGGCAAGCGGATCTCCGCTCTCCAGCGCGTACAGCGGGATCCCCGCGCCGCGCATTTCGTCTTCCATATCTCCCCACGGAGCGAACACGCGCTCGCACCAGACGCCGGGCATGGCGTTCCAGACGCCGTACAGGATCTTCATGCCCAGATTGGACATGCCGATCTCGTATGTATCGGGAAAACAGAAAGCAATGCGGACGTCCACCTCCGCTTTGTCCTTGATGATCTCGTTGTATTCGCCGCCCGTATACCGGGCAGGCTTCTGCACCCGGGGCAGGATCTGTTCCAGCCGCTTGTCGATCATCAGTCTGTCACCTCCGGCTGCTTACTGCATAATAAGGTTATTTTACACCAGATCCGACGGCTTGACAACCGGGAATCCCCGCAAACGGCGCTCTGCCCGCTTAAAGAACCCGGCCGTATTCCTGCCTGCGACGCAGAGAGAGCAGAATCGCGCTGATCGCGAGCAGCACGGTCCAGCTTCCCTGTTTGGACAGCAGAAAAACGCCGAACGCAATCAGAAGAATCCGAAAAACGGCGTCCAGACCTTCCGAAACGCGGTCTGCGGCGGTCGGACCGAACCGGGCGCAGAGCAGCGTCCGGACCATCCTCCCGCCGTCGAGGCCGCGCAGCGGCAGCAGATTGAAAGCAGTCAGCGCCATGCTGAACCCACTCAGCAGCAGGAGCCTGTCCGCCTCTGCGGCAGCGCCGATCCAGGCGGCAAGCAGTGCAAGCAGCGCGCCCGCGGCGGGACCCATGGCGGCGACAAACAGTTCCCGGCCGTAGGAAAGCAGGCTCCCGGCATACCGAATGCAGACCCCGGCGGCCGACACTTCGACATACAGCACGGGCGCCCTGCACAGGCCCAGCGCCGCCAGATGGCCCGCCTCATGCGCCGTAACGGCCAGCAGAAGCAGCCCCGCCCATCCGTCACGGTCCAGAAACACGAGCAGCGTGGTCATGAATACGGCCCCGGGCGTGATGCGAAGTCTTCCGATCCGCAGATCCATCACTCCGCCTCCGGCAGCGAAAAGATGAATCTTCCGGCCTCTTGAACAGCCTCCCCGAACGCCCGTCGGCCCCCCAGCGCTTCCCCGAGCGCCGAGAACGCCGCCCGGTAGTCCGCGCTGCCGTTCACCGCGCGCAGCACCGCCCCGGATACCGTGTCCGAAACCTCCGGCAGCAGGAGCTTCACCAGCAGCGCCGCAAACAGAACCGCGCCGCTCACCGCAAGCCGCACGGCGCTCCAATGTACGGTTTTCCGTGTCTTTCGCTCCGTTCCGCGCGGCTTCATGCCGTATAAGCGTCCCTTATAATCCTGCATGACGAGCGCCCCCTTTCCCTACAGCCTATTCGGAACCGTTCCCGGCTATGTCCGATTTCCGGTAGCGCTGCGGCGGGATTTGTGCTATACTGGAATCGGTATTCCGAAGCTTTATTCGGAAAGGAGGCTGCGCGATGAACTACCGAAACGAGGCGCCCCCTGTGATTCGGGAATTTCTGCAGTATCATGAGACGATCAAGGGCCATTCCGCGAAGACCGTCAATGAGTATTATCTGGACCTGCGCACCTTTTTCCGGTTCATGAAAATCCAGAAGGGTCTGGAATCCCGCGATACGCCACTGGAGGAGATCTCGATTTCCGATTTGGATCTGGACTTTGTAGGCAGCGTCACGCTGTCGGATATTTACGACTATCTGGGCTATCTTGCGCGCAGCCGTGAACAGCATCCGAACAGCGCAAATACGCAGCTCGGCCTCAATGCGAGCTCGCGCGCCCGCAAAATCGCCACCATCCGCTCCTATTACAAGTACATGACCGTCAAGGCGGGCAAGCTGGCGGACAATCCGGTGAAGGATCTGGACTCGCCCAAAATTCTCAAATCCCTGCCCCGCTATCTGAGTCTTGACGAGAGCCGGCAGCTGCTGAATGCGGTAGACGGTCCCAACGAGCTCCGGGACCGCTGTATCCTCACGATTTTTCTGAACTGCGGCCTGCGGATCTCCGAGCTGGTGGGCCTGAACCTGAGCGACTACCGCGGCAACCATCTGCGCGTCGTCGGCAAGGGCAATAAAGAGCGCGTCGTTTATCTGAACGCTGCCGTGACCGCCGCCATTGAAGACTACCTTACGGTTCGGAACGGCATCGTTACCGCGGAGAAAAACGCTCTGTTCCTCTCCGCACGGCGGCAGCGGATCAGCACTTCTACCGTACATAGCCTCGTAAAAAACCACCTTGCAGCCGCCGGTCTTGACAGCTCGAAGTACTCCGCGCACAAGCTGCGGCACACCGCGGCTACGCTGATGCTGCACAACGGCGTCGACGTGCGGACCCTGCAGGAGCTGCTCGGACACGAGCATTTGAACACCACGGAGATTTACACACACGTGGAAAACGAGGGCCTGCGCGACGCCGCCGCCCGCTCCCCGCTCGCGGATTTCAAGCCGGAGGCAAAGACGCCGCCGGAGAGCAAGTCGGAAGATGATTAAAAAATCCCGTCTGCACAGCGCAGACGGGATTTTTTAATGCTTTTCGGTTTATGCCTTGCCGTTGCAGCCCAGCACGTTGACCAGCTTGTGCGCGACCATGGCCTTGATGGCGGCGCGGCCGGGAGTCAGGTACTGACGCGGATCGAAGTGATCCGGATGCTCTGCAAAATGCTCCCGGATGCTGGCGGTCAGCGCCAGACGCAGGTCAGAATCGATGTTGATCTTGCAGACGGCCATGCTGGCGGCCTTGCGCAGCTGCTCTTCGGGGATGCCGACTGCGTCAGGCATCTTGCCGCCATACTGGTTGATCTTGTCGACGAATTCCTGCGGAACGCTGGAAGAGCCATGCAGCACGATCGGGAAGCCGGGCAGCCGCTTGGAAACCTCTTCCAGAATGTCAAAGCGCAGCGGAGGCGGGACCAGCTTGCCGGTCTCCGGATCGCGGGTGCACTGCGCCGCCGTGAACTTGTAAGCGCCGTGGCTCGTGCCGATGGCGATGGCCAGAGAATCGCAGCCTGTCCGCTCCACGAACTCCTGCACATCCTCGGGACGGGTGTAGGAGGAAGCCTCCGCAGAGACGTTGACCTCGTCCTCAACGCCGGCCAGGGTGCCGAGCTCGGCCTCTACGACGACGCCGTGATCATGGGCATATTCCACGACCTGCTTGGTGATGGCGATGTTCTCTTCCAGAGGCAGACCGCTCTTATCGATCATGACGGAGCTGAACCCGCCGTCAATGCAGCTCTTGCAGAGTTCAAAGCTGTCACCGTGGTCCAGATGCACCGCGATGGGCAGGTCAAAGCCGGCCGTCTGCTCCGCATCGGCCACCGCAGCCTCGATGAGCTTCATCAGATAGACGTGCTTGGCATAGTTGCGGGCGCCCTTGGAGACCTGCAGAATCAGAGGAGCTCTCAGCTCGATCGCAGCCTCGGTAATGCCCTGAACGATTTCCATGTTGTTCACATTGAAAGCGCCGATGGCATAACCACCGTCGTATGCCTTCTTGAACATCTCGGTTGTAGTAACAATAGCCATTGGGAAACAACTCCTTTGCACAAAAGTGTTACCAATATATTATCATATCTGACATGATTTTCAAGTGCTATTTTCAACAACATGCTTCCGGGTTTTGACTGGTTTTCATGTCGGATTTCATTGCCTGCAAAAAGCGCGCCGTCCGATTTCCGGACAGCGCGCTTTTCCGCGTTGCAAAACGGTTTTATCTTGCGAGAAGCATGCGGCGCTCAAACCCGATGCCGAACATTCTGCCGGCATTGCCGAGACCGGAGCCGTCAAACTCCTTCTCCGGCTCGCCGTTGTAGTTCAGGACCCAGCCGAACTTCATGTTCACGTCGTGATAGCCCAGCGGCAGCCCGCCGGCTTTCTTCACCTTCACGATCAGCGGCGCGCGGAACTGCCAGTAAATCTTGACGTCGAACAACTCCTCGCGGGTGTACTCCAGGCCGTCATACTCGAAAATCAGCGAATCCCGGTCAAACACCTCGCCGTCCACCGTCACGTCGCCGAACCGGCACTGTGTGAACCAAAGGCCCTTATAGTACGGAGGGACAAAACGGAACTCAAAGCCGTCGATGTTTCCGTCCGCATCACAGGTATTGTGAAAGCCTCTCTGCTGAATTGCGGAATACTCTACCATGTTCTTGTCCTCCCTTCCTTAATAGCCGAGGATGTTGCGGAGCATGATCTGGTGACGGCGCACCTGATCGGGGATCCCGACAGTCGCTTTGCCGAAGTCCTCTGCGCTCCTGCTGGCGCCGAATGCAAAGGCGCCCTCGTACTCGGAGACCAGATTGCCGCTCCAGCCGTTGTCGATCATCAGCTGAATGACCTCCCGGTACGGGATCGTCGTCTCCTCAAAGTTTTCGTCCATGTGTGTGAATTTCGCGTGGCAGGTCCAACTGTACGGCAGGAATTCCACGATCTCCTCCGGCTTGCTGATGTCCTTGAAATCGCGGCCGGGACGGGGCGCCATGCCTTCCGTGGGTTTGAACTGGAACGTGCCGAAGTCAATGTTGAAGCCGAAATACTTTGTGCCGGTGCGCTGGATGAACGCCATGTACTCGTCGCGGATGTGCGGCGTGTGCAGCGTCGTCGGCAGATGCACCTCGTTCTGCATCCGCACGTCGTACTTCTCCGCGTAGGGCAGCGCCTTCTCAATGTAGGACTGCCAGCCCGGCTCCGGATCGCAGATGTCATTGAGGCAGGAGATCTTGGTGCGCAGGGACTTGAAGCCCAGAAGATTCGCAAGCCGGAAATCCTGCTTCAGCTCTTCCAGAACTTCCTCGTCGCTCATCGCGGGGCCGCGGTGCAGATGGTTCTCCGCCCAGTGTCCCAGCTCCGCAGGCTCCAGACCGTACTTCTCGCACAGTCTCCAGTACCTGTCGATCCAGCGCGTGGAGGGATTCGGATAGTTCTCAATGTAGCTGGTCAGCAGCTCGAAGCAGGTCGCTCCGGTGTCGTACATCTCCAGAAACGCGTCTTCCAGCGTCATGGTCTTGCCAAGCAGCGCCTGGTAGCTGTAGACCGAAATGCCGCGCTTCGGCTGCCCTTTCTTGATTTCGCTCATAGCCATGCCTCCATTCATGTTTTTGGATGTTTTTAGTATATCACGACAAGATTCGTTTGGCAAACAGAAAATTATATGGCATTCTGACAAAAACAAAGGGCCTGACAACACACGCTGCCAGACCCCCGATATGTGTTTTTTATTCCGCGTCTTCCCAGTTGTGCCAGACATTCTGGATGTCCTCGTCGTCGTCCATCAGATCCAGCATCTTCTCAAACTTCCGGACGTCGTCCGGATCGATGATCTTCACATATCCGTTCTGCGGGACCATCTCGATCTGCGCAGAGAGGAACTTGTATTTGCCCTCCAGCGCCGCGCAAACGTCGTTGAACGCATCCGGGCTGGTATAGACCTCGTAGACGTTCTCCTCGGGGGAGAAGTCGTCCGCGCCTGCCTCCAGCGCGTCCATCATGACGGTGTCTTCATCCAGATCGCCGTCCTCGTTGTCGATCACGATGACGCCCTTTTTATCAAACGACCAGGCGACGCACCCGGACGCGCCCATATTCCCGCCGTACTTGTCGAACAGGTGGCGGACTTCGGACGCCGTGCGGTTCCGGTTGTCTGTCATGGCCTCCACGATCACGGCGACGCCGTTGGGGCCGTACCCCTCGTAGGTGACGCTCTCAAAGTTATCGGTATTGCCGCTGCCCAGCGCTTTTTCAATGGTGCGCTTGATGTTGTCGTTGGGCATATTGGCCGCCTTTGCCTTGGCAATGACGGTAGCCAGACGGGAGTTGTTCGCGGGATCGCCGCTTCCTCCCTCTTTCACAGCGACGATCATTTCGCGCGCGATCTTGGTGAACGCCTGCGCGCGCTTTGCGTCCGCCGCGCCCTTGGTTTTCTGTATATTATGCCATTTGGAATGTCCGGACATTGCTCTCTCTCCTTGTCATGCAGCTTTGGGACGAGAGAATTTTACCATAAATCCGGCCGTATGGCAAGGTATAAGCGCAGTTTTTATGGCGATTATCGCTTTTTCGGGATCAGCAGAAGGCGTCCGACCGGCAGCACACGCGCGTCTTCCAGCTTGTTTGCCGCGAGGATCAGCTCCGGCGTCGTGTGAAATTGCTTTCCGAGCTTCCAAAGCGTATCGCCTGTCTGGACGCGGCACAGCGTCACGGACGGCAGCGCCGCCGTGTCCACCGGCGCGTCGCTCTGACAGCTCACGCTCTCCAGCGCCGAGAACACGGATACCGTCGCCTCTTCCGTCACGAATCGGACCGTGACCCGCACGGAGAAGCCCTCGGCAGTCACGGCGGTCTCGACTTCCTCCACGCGGCATTCCGCGCCGTCGCAGTCCGGGCAGTGCGTTCCGGCCTCCAGACGCCCGGATACGGAGGCCAGCGTTCCGTTCTCCCGCAGATACAGGACCCGCGCCAGAACGACGCTCTTTGCCTCTCCGTCCGCGATCTGTACCGGCCCACACACCGCCTGTGTCTGCACGATCCTGCGGACCCGCTCCATGCAGGCGATCACCCCGCGCGCCGTCTCCGTCGCTCTTCTCTGCGTCGGCCAAACCGGCAACGTGATCTCGCGCCGCACGCAGTCCAACTCATACCGCGTGCTGTACAGATCGTCGATCGGACGCAGGAGCATCGGCCTGTACGCCGCGCACTGCGCCACCACCTGCAGCTCCATGCGCAGAGCCGTCTCATCGGCTTCCTCCTGCAGAACGGCGCTGACGTATTTGCCGGTGAGCGCCAGATGGATCTTATAAGCAGCCGTGTCCTCCTCGTCGAGCTCCAGGATTTGCGAAAACGGACACATAAATTCGGCTGTCTCCGGTTCCCCGCTCCGGCTCGTCCGGTACAGAAGCCTGATCTCCGCCGTTCCGCGGAGCACGAGCTTGGAGCCGACCGATTTGGTTTCCTCTTCCTGCAAGAACACTTGGGACGCAAGAATCTCCTCAACCGGCGGCTTCTCCTCCGGCAACCGAAACTCCTCCGAGATCAGAAAGGTTTTTTCCCGCACGCAAACTGCCGTCATGACCTCCGTCTCGGCAGACAGGATCTCCAGCTGCATCCCGTCCGGCGCCTCCGCGGCAGAAGCCAGCTCCATATTGCTCTGCGCATAGCAGGCGGCGCGGACGCAGACCTCGGCCCGCAGCAGGAGCTTTCGCGAGTTGAGGATCCGTGCTTCTGCGCTCAGAAGCTGCAGCTCCGCCGTCAGCGCCTCATCCCCGGAGATGGCGGCGTTCTCCATACTGCACGCAAAGGGCAGCTCCGCCTCGATCCGGCACAGGTCGTCCGCGCCCTCCGGCGTGTACAGCACATCGGCAAGGACCAGTCCATTCACCGTGACCCGTCCCGTCTCCGCCTCCTTGCCGCGCAGCAGAACGCTCCCGCTGCAGTCCGCGATCTCCAGTACATCCGGCAAAGTGTCCGGCACCACAATTTCAACAGAAGCCTCCCGCACGACAGAGGTGCGGCAGGCACAGGTCAAATACGGAATGGTCTGCTTGGTCAGTTGGATGTCCATATTCGTCTCCCCCTCAACAGTGTCTGCTGATATATACGGGACAGGACGGACAAATAGAACCACCGCCTACTTTCCGGTACGGAACAGCACGCGCAGAATGGCGGCAAGCCGCCTGGGCGGCCGTATCACATAGATCTTCAAAGCATCACCTCCACGGCCTGCCGTGCGGCGGCTGCAGCATCAGCGCACACCCGACCGCAATCAGTACCGCGCCCAGCACGAACCACCAGAACGCACCGGGCAGAATCATCCCCAGAATAATCAGCGCGCCGACCGCCATGAGCACACAGCCGAGCGTCCGGTTCCAGCTCCGCATAGTATCCCCTCCCGCCGCAAAGCCTTGTATTCCAGTATACGCCGGAATTCCGGATCGGTGCGTGTCCGGACGCAGAAAGCGGGCGCCCGAACCCGTTTGTTCAGACGCCCGCCGATTCGCTTCCCTTTTATTCTCCCGTATCCTGCCCGGCCTTTTTCTGCGTATCAATGGATTTCCCGAACACGAAAAAGCGCTGATACAGGAACTCCGTCACGAAGTTCAGCAGCATATTGATTCCCGTGACCAGATATTCGTTCCAGCCGAGGGACATGGTCAGATAGTGCTCCAGCATCGTGGAGAGCGGCGTAAACACAGCGTAATACGCCGCGACCTTTGCCATGGCGACCGGGATATTGACCGCGGAGTGGAACGTGAATTTCCGGTTCAGCGTGAAGTTCCAGACCACCGACAGGACCAGCGCCACAAGATAGCTCAGCCAGTAAGGCAGATGCAGGATCTCATTCAGAAGCGTAAACGACACGATCTGGATCAGCCCCGCGCTGATGGAAAACAGAACGAATTTTACGATACGGGAAAACTCCTTCATACGTATACCTCTGTCTTATTCCGCTTTATTCCGCTGCTCTGCGTCGGTCGGTTCTGTCACATAGCGCGCCAGAAACCGGAAAACGCTGTCATAGTACAATGCCGGCGCCTTTTCCTTGGACTGGATGTGACCCGCCCCCGGGACCAGAAGCAGCTCCTTGTCTCCGGCGGCCGCCGCATACAGCTCGTGGACCATCCGCGTCGGTACGAACGTGTCGTCTTCCCCGTGAATATACAGCGTGGGGGTGCTGCTCTTTTTCACCTGCTCCACAGCGGACGTGCGGCGCAGATCATAGCCGCCGTGCAGCATGAGCAGCATGCGCGGAACATGGAGCGCGCTCTTCATCGGCTCCGGCGCGCGCACCTGCCAGCGCAGCTCCTCCCAGGCGTCGCTGTACGCACAGTCGGACACCGCCGCGCGGACCTGCTCCGGCAGGGTCTCCCCCTCCGCCATCAGAATGGTCGTCGCGCCCATGGAGTGCCCGTGCAGAACGATCTGAATCGACGCTCCGAACCGTCCGATCAGATACGAAAGCCAGCAAAGCAGATCCATCCGATCCGTCCAGCCCATACCGACCCATTTGCCGCCGCTGGTCCCGTGCGCGCGCAGATCCGGCAGCAGAACGCTGTATCCCCGCCCGACGTACTCCAGCGCGATGCCTTCCATATCCCGGTGATCGCCGCGATACCCGTGCAGGATCACGGCCCATTTCCCGGTATTCTGCTCCGCATAATACAGATACCCGCTCAGCGGAACGCCGTCCTGTCCGATGATCTCCGCAGTCTCCTGCCGGGCCTCCTGCCGGAAGCGGAGGATCGCCTCCGCGTTCGTCCGGTAGGACGCCTCGATCTCCGCATCGCCGTGCGACCAGAGCTCCGGCGTAAACGGTCTCTCCTCCAGACGATCCTTCCGCGCGCCCAGAGCTGCCCGGAGCACAACTTCTCCCGCCGCAGCCGCCAGCGCGGCACAGCCGACGACCACAGGGGCAGCGATTTTCCATGCCTTCATCGGGGCTTGTCTCCTTTCCTCCGCATCTTTCCTCTGAGACGTATTATACTTCTTTCCGCGAAAGATGCAACCCTTTACAAAGTGCGTCACATCCGATATAATGAACACAACTTCATATGTTTTCCTTGTCCCTGCCCGTCGGAGGCTCTCCGTGCGGGCATCGAAAAATGCGGAATGGGGTGCAATTCCCCGCGAGTCGGTCACTGTGAAGCCGCAGAGTCTTCTCTGCGGATCAGTCAGATACGCACCTGGAAAACAGCGCTCCTGCCGGAACCGGGAGTTCGCACAGTCAGCCCGCAGCCTGTATGCATGGGGGTTTTCTGTTTGTCTGCCTTTTCCGGAAGAGGCAGACGTTTTTTTTAACCATTTCACTATAGAAAGGAAGAGAGAAATGAAAAACCATTTTAAAAGACCTCTGGCGCTCCTTTTGTCCCTGCTGCTCCTGACCGCAATCCTGCCGGCCGCGGCGCTGGCAGCCGACAGCGCAGACGTCTATGTGACGCTCAGTGTGGCCGGCGAGCTGGTAAAGGCGCAGCAGCCCGTCACCGTGACGGATGCGAACGGCAGCGGCGCGTTGGACATTGACGACGTGCTCCGCGCTTTCCACGACGCTTGCTACCCCGGCGGCGCTGCGGCAGGCTATGCATCTGAAACAACCAGTTTTGGATTATCGCTCAAGAAGCTCTGGGGTGATACAAGTGGCTATTTTGGTTATTATGTAAACAATGCGTCCGCCTGGAGCCTGGCAGATGAGGTAGTGGACGGCGACTGGATCACCGCGTTTGTCTACGCGGATCAGACAGACTGGTCGGATCAGTACGCGTTCTTCAGCGCGGACCGGATCACGGCGGCCATTGGACAGCCGGTCTCCCTAACGCTGTACGCGTATTCGTACGACGCCGACTGGAATCTGGTCGCCGCGCCTCTGGCCGACGCGGCGGTCTCCGTTTCGGATACCGCGTCGACGTATACCACGGATGAAAACGGCAGCTTTACGCTCACTTTCTCCAAGTCCGGCGCCTACACTGTCACCGCCGCGGCGGAGGGCGCTGTGCTGGTCCCACCGGTCTGCACCGTGATTGTCGATGACGCCGCCGCCGTCCGGGAGGCCGCGGATCGGGTTTACGCCGTGCTCCCCGGTCTTGTCCCGCTCAAAGAATACTCCGACGCGGCAGACTGGGCGGCGCTGATCGCCGCGCGCGCGGGTCTACCCGCTTCGATCCTGGATACCGCCAAACATTATGTAAACTTCGTTTCGCATGTACAGACCAAATCCGGCGTACTCTCGGAAACGAAGTATACCGAGTATTCCCGCTCGATCCTCGCAATCGGGGCCGCCGGATACGATCCGGCCCACGTCTACGGGTACGATCTTCTGACGCCTCTGCGGGATGTGGAGAAAACCGCCGCGCAAGGGATTACCGGTACTGCATACGGTCTGCTTGCGCTGGCCTCCGCCGGCGTATCGGATCAGGCTCTGCTTTCTGACTACGCCGCCGGACTGCTCGGCGCGCAGCTTTCGGACGGCGGTTGGGCGCTGTCCGGCACGGTTTCCGATCCGGACGTCACCGCCATCGTGCTGCAGGCGCTGTCTCTGGTCCGGGAGCAGTCCGGCGTCTCCGATGCGATCACGGCGGGCCTTGCCTGCCTGTCGCAGCTGCAGCTGGCAAACGGCGGCTTCAAGAGCTATGGCGCGGAGAGCTGTGAGAGCGCCGCGCAGGTCCTCATCGCTCTGTGTCAGCTCGGCGTCAGTCCGGACGACGCGCGCTTTGTTAAGGACACTTCCCCGGTCGGCGCGCTGCTGGGCTATCAACTGGAGGACGGGAGCTTTGCGCACACGGCAGGCGGTGAAACCAACCGGATGGCCACTCTCCAGGCCGCGCTCGCGCTGACCGCACTGACGCTTGCCGAGAACGGAGAAATGCTCTTTGATTTCTCGGACGCCGCCGTCACCTACAGCGATCTGGACGGACATGCGGACGCGGAGATCATCACCCGCCTGTCCGCGTGCGGCGTCGTCAGCGGCATGGGCGACGGGACTTTCCTGCCGGACAAGACCATGACCCGCGCGGAATTCTGCGCCATCGCCGTCCGTGCGCTGGCGCTTGCGCAGTCTGTCTCCGACCACTTTGCGGACGTCCCCACCGACCGCTGGTACGCACCATATATCGGGGCTGCGTTCGGACAGGGGATTATTCTCGGCCGCTCCGACGATTCGTTTGATCCCGAGGGCCTGATCACCGACGTGGAGGCGCAGATCATCGTCAGCCGGTGCGCCGTGCTGCTGAAGACCGCCGAGAGCTCCGACGAGAACTGGAGCCCCTCCGATATTCGAATCACACGCTGTGAAATGTGCCGCCTGTTCTTCGACCTGCTGACAGAGGCAGGCCGCATCTGAACTTCTGATTCTCTATGAAGCGTTCCCGTTCTCTGCGGATTGCGGCGGCGGTCCTGGGCATGCTCCTGCTGCTCGCGGTCGTCTGGCTGCTGGACAGCCGGACCGCGGACCCGGCCGCGGCGCCTGCGGCCTCCGCCTCCCCGCTGCACACCGCACTGCCCGACGCAGGGCAGGGCGTCTCCCCCTCGCCCGCTCCGACGCCCGTGCGATCCGCTCCGCCGGAACCGGCTGCGTCCGTCTCGCCGGATGCGTCTCCCGATGCGTCCGCTTCCCTGCCGCCTGTGGCGGAAACCCCGACGCCCACGCCGACGCCAAAGCCCACGCCCGCGCCAAAGCCCTCTCCGGAGCCGACGCCTGCGCCTACTGTTTCCGCCGCTCCTGCAGAGCCGTCCGCGCCCATCCCGGAAACCTGCTCCCTGACCGTCCGCTGTGACGACATTCTGCAGCACATGGACCGGCTGGCCAAGGGAAAGGAATCGCTGGTCCCTGCGGACGGCGTCCTTCTGAATGCTCCGGAAGCGGAACTGCAGCCGGGCGACACGGTGCTGGACGTCCTGCTGCGGGAACTGCGCATCCACGGCGTCCACGTGTCCTATGTCGGCTCGACGGCCTATGGTACCGCCTACGTCGAGGGCATCGGCAATCTCTATGAGTTCGACTGCGGCCCCACATCCGGATGGACGTATTATGTTAACGGAAACTTTCCGGGCGTCGGGTGCTCCGCCTACGCGCTCGCGCCCGGGGACCGGATCGAGTTTGTCTATTCCTGTGAATGGACCGGTCAGCTCTCCTGAAAAACAGCCGGACGAACCCATCGTCCGGCTGTTTTTTTGCGGCTTGCAGACACGACCCGCCTGTTCCGGCCACCAGGCGGACCCGGTCACGCTTTTTTTCGTTTTTTCCCGAATTGTACTGGAAATCCGCAGGGACATCTGCTATAATTTATCTGTACTCTTAAACAGGAGGGGTTTCTTTTGATCGCACACGGCAAAGACATCAAGGTATTCTCCGGCAACTCCAACCGCAATCTGGCAGAGGGGATCTGCCGCAGCATCGGAATCAACCTGGGCGACGCCACCGTTACGCATTTTTCCGACGGTGAGGTCTCTGTTTCTCTTTATGAGACGGTCCGTGGTTCCGATGTTTTTCTTGTCCAGTCCACCTGCGCGCCCGTCAACGACAACCTGATGGAGCTTCTTGTGATGATCGACGCCTGCAAGCGCGCTTCCGCAGGCCGGATCACCGCCGTGATCCCGTACTTTGGCTACGCCAGGCAGGATCGGAAGGCGAAAGCCAGGGATCCCATCTCCGCGAAGCTGGTCGCCAATCTGCTCACCTCCGCCGGTGCGGACCGCGTGCTGACCATGGACCTGCATGCGCCGCAGATTCAGGGCTTCTTCGACATTCCCGTGGACAATATGGCCGGGAACCCCCTGTTTACCAATTACTATCTGGAAACCTTCGGTTACGGCAATGACGAAACCATTGTCGTCTCTCCGGACGTCGGCTCTGTGGCCAGAGCGCGCGCGTTTGCCATGAAGATGGGCCTTGGCCTTGCCATCGTGGACAAGCGCCGTGAGCGGGCCAATCAGTCCGAGGTCATGAACATCATCGGAAACGTGGAAAACAAACACGTGATCCTGTTTGACGACATGGTCGACACCGCCGGAAGTCTGTGCGGCGCGGCAAAAGCGCTGGCAGAGCTCGGCGGCGCGCGAGACATCTATGCCTGCGCCACCCACGGCGTTCTCTCCGGTCCTGCCATCGAGCGGATTAACGCCAGCTACATCAAGGAGCTGGTCCTGCTGGATACGATCCCGGAGATCGAGTCCAAGAAGTCCGAGAGAATCAAATTCCTGTCCGTCGCACAGATGTTTGCAGAGGCGATCGAGCGCATTTATCAGGAGGTTTCGATCTCCAGCCTCTTCCGCTGAGCGGCTCCGCTCTCAACGGAGTTTTCGGCAAAAAGCTGCTGCGGGGCGATTCTTTCGTCCCGCAGCTTTTCGGTGGTGAGTTTTTATGTTCTTTCGGAAGAAAAAAGAAGGACCCGTGACCTGGCTGCTGGTTTTTCTGGGCAATCCGGGTCCGAAATACGCGGGCACAAGGCACAACGCGGGGTTCCTCGCCGCGGAGGCCATGGAGAAAAGCAAGGGCGTCCGGATTGACCGTCTGAAGTTCAGGGCGCTGACCGCGGTCTGCTCCGTGGGCGGCGAGAACGTCCTTCTGATGAAGCCCCAGACCTTTATGAACCTCAGCGGCGACGCGGTCCGGCAGGCGATGGCCTTTTACAAAATCCCCACCGAGCACATTCTCGTTTTTTCCGACGATATTTCCCTGCCGGTCGGCAGACTTCGCGTCCGGCGCAGCGGTTCCGCGGGCGGGCACAACGGTCTGAAGGACATCATCGCCAAATGCGGCGGCGAGGGGTTCCCACGGATCCGGCTTGGCGTCGGCGCGCCTCCGCACCCGGACTACGACACCGCGGACTGGGTCCTGAGCGCGTTCAAAAATGACGACGCCGCGCGCATGGCGGAGGCCGCCGCCCGGGCGGCGGATGCGGCGGAGGTGCTGATTTCCGAAGGCGCGGACGCCGCTATGGACCGATACAACGGCTCTGTCTGAGACTTTTTTTCGGAGGCATTCAAGTCGCAATGACAACCAGAAAACTGCAATTCGGGATCGGCTCAAACGGCATCACGGAGGGCGTGATCTGGAAACAGATCCTCCTCTATTTCTTCCCGATCCTGCTGGGCACTTTCTTCCAGCAGATGTACAACACCGTGGACGCCGTGATCGTCGGTCAGTTCGTCGGAAAAGAGGCGCTGGCCGCCGTCGGCGGTGCGACCGGTCAGATCATCAATCTGATCGTCGGCTTCTTTGTCGGGCTCTCTTCGGGCGGGACGGTGATCATTTCCCAGTTCTACGGCATGCGAAACGCGGACGGCGTTTCCCGCGCCGTACATACGGCGATCGCGCTTGCTCTGATCATCGGCGTCTTTCTCGCGGTTGTGGGCATTCTGATCGCGCCGGCCGCGCTGCGCATGATGCGCACGCCGGAAGACATTATTCCCGGCGCGGAAGCCTATCTCCGCATCTTCTTTGCGGGGATCACCACTTCCCTGCTCTACAACATCGGTTCCGGCATTCTGCGGGCGATCGGCGATTCCCGGCGTCCGCTGTACTACCTGATCGTCTGTACGCTCGCCAACATCGTTCTGGACCTGTTCTTTGTCGCAGTTTTGAAGCTGGGCGTCGCGGGCGTCGCGATCGCCACGGTTCTGGCCCAGGCCATTTCCGCCGTGCTCGTGATTCTGACGCTGGCGCGGGCAAAGGACAGCTATCAGTTGAGGCTCCGCAAGCTGCGGATCGATCTCTCTCTGCTGAAAAACATCCTGCGCATTGGGCTTCCTGCAGGCGTCCAGTCCTCGATGTTTGCCATTTCCAACACGCTGATCCAGTCCACGGTCAACACGTTCGGCACCGACACGGTCGCCGCCTGGACCGCCTACTCCAAGCTGGATGCGTTCTTCTGGATGATCACCGGTGCGTTCGGCATCAGCGTGACCACATTCGTCGGCCAGAATCTCGGCGCCGGAAAGCTTGACCGCGTCCGCAGGAGCGTGCGGGTCGTCTTCCTCATGAACGCCGTCGCGGCTGTGACGATGAGCCTCGTCATGTTTTTTGCCGGTACGAACCTCCTGCGCATCTTCACTTCTGACGCGGAAGTGCTCCGCCTCGGCACGTTTCTGATCCGCCGGATGGTCCCTTTCTATATCACATGGATCAGCGTGGAGATCTTTTCCGGCGCCATGCGCGGCGGCGGCGAGGCGCTCGGCCCGATGCTGCTTACCATCTTCGGGATCTGCGTTCTGCGCATCATCTGGATCTTTACGTATCTGCCCAGCCACAATACGCTCGGCACGCTCGCTTTTTCCTATCCGCTCTCCTGGGTCATCACCTCCGCGCTCTACTGGCTCTATTACTTCAAAAGCGGCTGGCTCAAGCGCCGGTCTGCCCATATTTCGCCGGTCCGAACAGTCTCCGGTGTTCCGCGAGAAAACTGAAAACAGACGCAAAAAGACGGCAGAGTTTCCTCTGCCGTCTTTTTTGATTCACTCAAACTATACTGCCAGGATCTGGATCTCTCCGTTCACGGCGGTCACGCCCACCCGGGTCACCGGGTTCTGGTAGTTCGCGATCAGCTCCGCGGCGATCCGATCCTCTACCTCTTTCTGGATCAGGCGGCGCAGATTCCGCGCGCCGTAGGTCAAAGAGTAGGATTTCCCGGACAGATACTCCACCAGCGAGTCGTCGTACTGCAGGGCGATGTCCTTCTCCTGCATGACTTCCCGGAGCTCCTCCAGCATCAGCACGGCGATGCGCTTGAAATCCGCCTCTGACAGCTTGTTGAAATAGACGATCTCGTCCACCCGGTTGATGAATTCCGGCCGCAGAAAGTCGTTCAGCGCTTTCAGCGCGCGCTCTTTCCCCTGCTCATTCACGGTGCGGTTGAAGCCCACCGTACCCTCTTTCCGGTCGCTGCCGGCGTTGGTCGTCATGATGATGACCGTGTTCTCAAAGTTTACCGTCCGCCCCTGCGCGTCGGTGATCCGGCCGTCGTCCAGAATCTGCAGCAGGATGTTCAGCACGTCCGGATGGGCCTTTTCGATCTCGTCAAACAGGACCACACTGTACGGCTTGCGGCGGATCTTTTCAGTCAGTTGTCCGGCCTCGTCATAACCGACGTATCCGGGTGGCGAACCGATGATCCTGGAGACCGCATGCTTCTCCATGAACTCGGACATATCCAGTCGGATCAGCGATTCCGGCGCGTTGAACAGGTCCTCCGCCAGACGTTTGACAAGCTCGGTCTTGCCGACGCCGGTCGAGCCGACGAAGATAAACGAGACTGGCTTGTGCTTTGCGGAGATGCCCACGCGGCTCCGCTTGATGGCGGAACAGACCGTGTCCACCGCCTCGTCCTGTCCGATGATATGCTTTTTCAGCCGCTGATCCAGCTCGGACAGCCGCTTGTACTCGTCCTCTTTGATGCTGCTGGCCGGGATCTTGGTCCACAGCTCGATGATCCGCGCGAGATTCTCCAGCTGCAGCTCGGGCACGCTGTCCTTCTCCAGAACGTTCAGCTCCTGGGTGATCTGCATCTCCCGGCTGCGGATCGTCGCAAGGCGCGCGTAATCGCCCTCGCCCTCGGACCGCGTCACCAGATTGTCGCGCTCAAGCGACAGATCGTCCATTTCTTTCCGGAGCTTGCTCATCCGCTCCAGATTCTTGTTTTTGAGATTCACGTCGGAACATGCCTCGTCGATCAGGTCGATCGCCTTATCCGGCAGGAAGCGGTCGGTGATGTACCGCTCGGACAGCAGGACCGCCTGCCGCGCCACCGCGTCGGAAATGCGGACGCCGTGGAACTGCTCATAGTAGCGCGCCACGCCGCGGATGATCTCCACCGCCTCGTCGATGGACGGCTCGTTGACGGTCACGGGCTGGAACCGCCGCTCCAGAGCGGCGTCCTTCTCGATGTGCTTGCGGTACTCGTTGAACGTCGTCGCGCCGATGACCTGGATCTCGCCCCGGGACAGCGCGGGCTTCAGGATATTGGCCGCGTTCATGCTGCCCTCAGCGTCGCCCGCGCCCACCAGATTGTGGACTTCGTCGATCACCAGGATGATGTTGCCCTGCTTCTTGACCTCCTCGATCAGCCCCTTCATGCGGCTTTCAAACTGGCCACGGAACTGCGTGCCGGCTACCAGCGCGGTGAGATCCAGCAGCATGACCTCCTTGTCGCGGAGCTTATACGGCACATTGCCTGCGGCGATGGCCTGCGCAAGGCCCTCCGCAATGGCGGTTTTGCCGACGCCCGGCTCGCCGATCAGGCAGGGGTTGTTTTTCTGGCGGCGATTCAGAATCTGAATCACGCGTTCCAGCTCTTCCTCCCGGCCGATCATCCGGTCCAGCTGTCCGTTCTTTGCGCGGTCCGTCAGAGAGATGCAGTAATTATCCAGGAATTTCCGCTTTTTCTTCTCCGGCTGCTCGCCCTCCTTGGTCCTGCCGGTCCGATTCGGCTCCTGCTGCGGATTCTGGGATTTGAAGCCCTCCTCCGGCGCGTTGAACAGCTTGTTCAGAAACGGAAATGTCGCAGTCTTGCCGTCTTCATCGGAGTCGTCTCCCTCGATTTCCGCCAGGCTCTCCGCGCCGTTCATGGCCTCCATCATCTCCCGGGAGATCCCGTCCAGATCCTCGTCGGAAATGCCCATCTTCCGCATCATATCGTCTACGGGCTGAATATTCAGTTCTTTTGCGCATTTCAGGCAAAGGCCCTCATTGGTGGTCTTGCCGTTCTCTATCTTCGTGATAAAGATGACCGCCACATTGGTCTTGCATCTTGCACAGATCGTAGGTTGCATAGTGTCTCCTTATTGCCTTGCGATGGGTTTCAATTCTCTATTCTCTGTTGTTTTGTTTCTTTTACTACGCGGATAAACGTAAAAATATAACTGCAGAACGCCACGATCGTCACAGCCATGGCCACGCCGATCATCCACGCGGCGGTAGTCTTCGGGATGCCGGGGAACACCATCAGCGCGGCGCAGGTCACGAAGAACAGGACCGTAGACGTCTTCCCGATATAATTCGACGGCGGCATCTCCACCTTCAACTTGTTGTGGATCACAAGTCCGCCGGCCAGCATGGCGGATTCTTTGATGAAAAACACGATCACGACCCACAGCGGGATAATCCGGTCCACCGTGATGCAGACCATCCCGGCAAACTGCATCAGCTTGTCGCCCGCCGGGTCCAGAATGCGGCCCAGATCCGAAATCGCGTTCAGTCTGCGCGCCAGATACCCGTCCAGCATATCCGTCAGCGACGCCGTAATGTATACCACGGCGGCCGGCCAGTGGGACTCCGTCGGGCTCAGAAAGTATACCAGCACAAAAACCGGCACCAGACAAATCCGAAATGCGGAAAGGATATTCGGAATTTGTTTCATCTGTCTCTCCCCATTTCGTTCTTAAATGTGCAGCAGATCCGCAATATAATTATGCTGGATCAGCCATTGCGCCGCGTATGTTTTCTGCAGCGTGCCCTCCGGCAGCAGGAGCCCCAGATACCGCAGCAGGATCGCAAGACACATGGCCATCAGCACGCCGCGGACCAAGCCCAGGAGAAGGCCGATGATGTTGTTCACCAGCTCGATCCCCGGCAGGGTAAAGCGCACGTCCAGTACGTTTCCGATCACCGTCAAAACGATCAGAACAAGTGAAAAGATGATACAGAATATCAGAAAACGGGAAATCGTCCAGCACAGCTCCACGTTCAGCTTATCCGACATCTGCTGTCCGACCGTGTGCTCCTTTTCGGCGACAGAAGCGGCGATTCTGTCCGCAAGATCCGGAGACAGCCCCAGGCGTTCCATCGCAGTCCGGCTCACGACGTAGACGTCGGTTCTCTTATCCGGAGAAATCAGATCGGTGTGTTCCCCGTTCTCGTCCACGACGCCGTTGATGACGTCGGACACCTTCCCATCCACTAGGCCGGCGCCGAAAGGCTCCAGCATACCGGAAAAGTCTCCCGCATAGACGGAGCTGATCAGGTTCCCGGCAATCAGCGCGACCACGATCGCGAGACACCCGAATACGCCCACGATGATCCCGTTGCGCCAGCCGCGCCAGCCGCAGTAGGCCACGATCGCGAGCAGCACAATATCAATTATCAGATGCAGAGACATAACCATTCTCCTTTGGTCCTGTCAGCGCAGACGCGTGCGTGCAGCGCGTATTGCTCAGGCATTTTCCCGGATTCTGCAGACGACCGCGGAATACAGACCCACGGCAAACACATCTCCGTCCTTCCGGACCAGAACGTTATGGAATGCGGACGCCTCCGAAAAGCGGCCGATTTCTGTCAGCGTTTTGTCATACAGCCGGATCCCGTTCGGATACAGCACGGCGGCGCGGTCCCCTGCCGCGGAAAGCGCAGTCGGCCTTTCTTCCTGCTCCGCCTCCGCGAGCGTCTCCCCATCCGGCGAGACGGCAATCAGGCGGCAGCCGCTGCTCATCTGGTATTCGCTGACAGCGAGAAGAAGGAAGCCTTCTCCCTCGAGCGACCAGCCCACGAGATTCCGGTCCCGGAAATCGACCGCCGCTTTTTCCTTTCCGGTACTGTCCAGCAGATAAAGACCCGTATCCGCAATCACGGCGGCTGTGTTCGTATTTATATATCTTATATCAAGAATTACCGTATCGTCAAGTGAAAAACGTCCCTGCTCCGCCTCGCTGTTGAATCGGAAAAACACCACGTCGCTGCCCTTTTCGGTGATCACCGCGGCGGCAAGTCCGCTGTTGTCCGGGAAAATCTCCGCATCCAGAACATAGCCGCCGCCCGAGTACCACTTGTAAATCGCCGTTCCCGAGGCATTGTAGGCCGTGACCGAGGATACGTACGCCTTTTCCTGCGTCGCAACCGCCGTCCATCCGTTTTCGTTGACGGACGCCGCGATCACAGGCTGCTCCGAATCCAGCCGCAGCAGAAGCTGATGCCTGTCAAAAATGCAGACTGTATTGCCGCCTATATCATAGGCTGCCGCGCGGCTGCTCCGCGCATACACGGCCGGACTGGCAAACGGGATCGGAACGGAAAGGCTCTCTTCCCCGGATTTGGAAAGCACCTGTACGCCGCTGCCGGATACAACGACAAGGCCGTCCTCCAGCGCCGCGTATGCGCTGCCGGATTCGCTGGTATACTCAAAACGCTCCGTGCGCTCCTCCCGCTTTCCCATCGTGCGGATCGTGTTCAGAATCCCGTTCAGCGACAGATCGTCCCGGCTCTGAATCAGGACCAGGATCGTCAGAACGACGGCGACGAGCAGAAGCAGGGACAGGATCACATTGCGCACGGTTTTGCCCGTCTGCTTTTTCTTTTCATCCCGCATCGCCGCGCCCCCTTTCCGCTTTATGCCTAATCCGCCATCATTTCTCCGACGATCCCGTCGTACCAGACGCCGGTCATATACAGGCCCTGGGGCGGCACCGTCGGGCCGGTAAGCCTGCGATCCCGCGACGCCAGAAGCGCCGGGATCGATTCCGGTTCGAGCTTGCCCTCCGAGGCATAGATCAGCGTGCCCGCCATCGCGCGCACCATATTGTACAGGAACCCGTCCGCGCAGACGCGCAGATCCACGGTTTCCGTCCCCTTTTCGACCTCAAAATAGTACACCGTCCGCACGGTGGTTCTGGTCTCCGTGCCTACAGAGCGCACAGCCGCAAAGTCGTGCGTTCCCACAAACTGCTCTGCAGCGCGGCGCATTGCGTCCAGGTCCAGCGGGACCGGATAGAAATACGCGCGCCGGTGATAAAAGGGATCCCGGACACGGGAATTGTAAATCCTGTAAGTGTATTCCTTCCGCAGACAGGACAGGATGGCGTTGAAGTCCTCCGGCGCGTCCACCGCCGCAGCGACGGCAATGTCGTCCGGCAGCACGGAGTTGACTGCCAGCGGCAGCCGTTCCGCCGGGATCCGGGCGTCTGTCCGGAAATTCGCACAGTATTTGCGCGCGTGCACGCCGGCGTCCGTCCGGCCGCACCCGATCACACGGACCGGGTGACCACAGACCTTAGCGAGCGCGTGCTCCAGCGTCTCCGCCACCGTGCGCTCCGTCTTCTGTACCTGCCAGCCGTGATAGGCGGAGCCGTCATATCGGAGACGCAGCGCTATATTCCGCATATTCCGCGCCTCCTGTCTTCAGATTCCGAACACTCTCAGAACGATCATGCCGCCCAGCAGCGCAAGTCCCAGCAGCAGCGCAATCCAATCCCGCGCGGCCATATGAAGCTGCTTCATCCGCGTTCTGCCCTTGTCTCCGTGATAGCATCGGCTCTCCATGGCGACGGCAAGCTCATCCGCGCGTCGGAACGCGCTGATAAACAGAGGCACCAGCAGCGGCAGCATGGCCCGTGCCTTTCGGATCAGTCCGCCGCTCTCGAAATCCGCGCCGCGCGCCTTCTGCGCGCTCATGATCTTGTCCGTCTCCTCGATCAGCGTGGGGATAAACCGGAGCGCCAGACTCATCATCATGGCGAACTCATGCACCGGGATGCGGAGCGCCTTCAGCGGCGACAGCAGCCGTTCAATCGCGTCCGTCAGCGCGATCGGCGACGTGGTATAGGTCAGCAGCAGCGTGCCGGTGATCAGCATCACGATCCGCAGGATCATGTATGCCGCCCGGACGACGCCCTCGCGTGTGATCGTGATCTTCCAGAATTGGATCAGCACGGTTTCCCCGGCCGTAAAGAAGATATTGAGGATCGCGGTAAACAGAATGATGATCACCACGGGCTTCAGGCCCTTTACGATCGACTGCACCCGGATCCGCGTCAGCGCAACGCAGACGACCAGAACAGCCAGCATGATCGCATAGGCGACCACTCCGGTCGCCACGAACAGCGCCGCAATGTACAGGATCGTCAGAAGGATCTTCGTTCTGGGGTCCAGACGGTGTACGATGGATTCACCCGGGAAAAACTGGCCCAGCGTGATGTCCTTAAGCATCCGCGCCGCCCCCTTTCCGGGCGCACAGCGCGCGTACCGCCTGCTCCACCGTATAGATCGGCCCGCGCAGGGGGATCCCCAGCTCGCGCAGCCGTATGGCGACACGGGTGATCTCCGGCACGCCGAGCCCGATCTTTACCAGTTCTTCGTCCCGGGCAAAAACCCGGTCCGGCGTATCGTCCATGGCGATGGTGCCGCGGCTGAAAACCACCATACGGTCGGCATTTCGTGCGGCGTCCTCCATACTGTGCGTCACCATAATCACCGTGTGGCCGCCGCTCTGATGGTACGCCCGGATCCGATCCATAATGGCGTCGCAACCGGCGGGATCCAGCCCGGCGGTAGGCTCGTCCAGGATCAGCACGTCGGGCCGCATGGCGAGCACGCCCGCAATGGCCACACGCCGTTTCTGACCGCCGGACAGCTCAAACGGAGAACGCTCCAGCAGCTCGTCGGGTATATCCACGAACGCGGCAGCTTCCCGTACCCGGTCGTCGATTTCCGCGTCGCTGAGCTTCTGATTTTTGGGACCGAATGCAATGTCTTTATATACTGTTTCCTCAAACAGCTGATACTCCGGATACTGAAACACAAGCCCGACCCGGAACCGGATGTCCCGGATCGTCTCTTTGGCGGCATGGATGTCCTCGCCGCGGAACAGGATCCGGCCCGAGGTGGGCTTCAGCAGCCCGTTCAGGTGCTGGATGAACGTGGACTTCCCGCTTCCGGTATGTCCGACAACCGCAAGAAACTCCCCCGCATACACCGAAAAGTCGATGTCATGCACGGCGGTTGTCTCAAACGGCGTTCCGACCCCATATTTGTGCGTCAGTTTTTCAGTCTGAATAATCGGCGTCAACTGATTCATTCCTTTGTCAAAATGGTACATCTCCGCCGCGGCGGATGATGTCCTCAAAGCGCCCGGCTGATCGCCTGCGCACACGCCTCTACCGTCAGCGCATCCAGCGGCAGATCAAATCCGGCCTTGTTCAGCTCATACAGAAGTTCTGTCGTCTCCGGCACGTCCATTCCGAGCGCGCGAATCGCCTCCACCTGTCCGAACACCTCGCCGGGCGTACCGTCCATGGCAATGCCGCCTTCGGACATGACCACGATCCGATCCGCGTAAACGGCCTCGTTCATATGGTGCGTGATCAGGACGACCGTGACGCCGTACTCCTCCCGCATCTCCCGGATAATGTGGATCACATCCGCGCGGCCCTGCGGGTCCAGCATCGCCGTCGGCTCGTCAAAGACGACGCAGGTCGGACGCATGGCCAGCACGCCGGCAATGGCGATCCGCTGCTTCTGCCCGCCGGACAGGAGGTGCGGCGCGTGCTCCCGGAATTCATACATCCCCACCATGCGCAGCGCTTCATCCACGCGGGCACGGATCTCCGCGGGCGGAAAGCCGAGATTCTCCGGCGCAAACGCCACGTCTTCCTCCACCACGCTCGCCACGATCTGGTTGTCCGGGTTCTGAAACACCATCCCGATCCGGCGCCGGATTTCCAGCACCAGCGCCTCGTCCAGCGTGTCCATCCCACTCACCAGCACACGGCCGCCCTCCGGCAGGAGGATGGCGTTGAACTGTTTTGCCAGCGTCGATTTGCCGCAGCCGTTGCGGCCCAGGATGGCCACAAAAGTCCCCTTTTCGATCTCCAGATCGATCCCGCGAAGGACGGGCGCAGACGCCTCCCCCTCCGCGGCGGCGTAGGAATATGTCAGTTTTTCCGTTCTGATGATCGACTCCATGCCTATCCTCTCTCCCAGCGGCAGGCGGCGCCGCAGGGCAGAACCAGTCCCGTCTCCGTGACGGGAAGTCCCAGCTCGCTGCTCTCCGCACGCCCGCCGAACCGGCGTGAAAAAACGTTCTCTCCGATATACGTCAACGTGGCCGGCGACAGGCCGGTCGTATACGCGTTGAGAATCACAAACAGCGGATCGTCCGACAGAACCTCCGCGCACCGTTCCACAAACGAAAACAGATTATCCTCCAGCTTCCAGATCTCTCCGGACGGACCGCGCCCGTAGGAGGGCGGGTCCATGATGATGGCGTCGTATTTATGGCCGCGCCGGATCTCCCGCTCCACGAATTTGGCGCAGTCGTCCACGATCCACCGGATGGGCCGGTCGGCAAGGCCGGAGCACCTTGCGTTCTCCTTTCCCCAGCTCACCATGCCCTTTGCGGCGTCCACATGACAGACGGACGCGCCCGCCGCCGCCGCGGCAATCGTGGCGCCGCCGGTATATGCAAACAGATTCAGCACCTGCACCGGACGTCCCGCGTTCCGGATCTTTGCGTCGATATAATCCCAGTTGGCGGCCTGCTCCGGAAACAGGCCAGTATGCTTGAAATTCATGGGCTTGACCTGGAACCTCAGGTCCCGGTAAGCGATTTCCCACTGCTCGGGAAGCCCGGACTTGTCCCACTTCCCGCCGCCGCTGGACGACCTTGCGTACCGGGCGTCGTTCGTCCGCCAACCCGGATGGGTCCGCGGAGTGTGCCAGATGGCCTGCGGGTCGGGACGCACCAGCGTATACTGCCCCCACCGTTCCAGCTTTTCCCCGTCGGAACAGTCGATCAGTTCAAAATCCGTCCACTTGTCTGCAGCCCACACGGTACAAACTCCCCATCCTAAAAATAGCCAAATGATTATAGCACAAAACCGCCCGAAAAGTCAACGCATCCAGCCCGTCGGAAGCGTTTTCTTTCCGAAAAAAGACGCGCAGTTCAGAAATGAATCGCCCTGCGGCCGAAACGGGACCGCAGGGCGCCGATCAGGTTTTTATTCTTCCGACGCCGTCAGCATCGACACGAATTCCGCTTCGCTGAGTATGGGGATCTGCAGCGCCTGCGCTTTCTGCAGCTTGGAGCCCGCCTCCTCGCCGGCGACCACATACGTCGTCTTTTTGGAGACGGACCCGGAGACCTTGCCGCCCCGCGCTTCGATCCGCGCACGGGCCTCGTCTCGGGTAAAGCCGCTGAGTGTTCCGGTAAGCACAAAGGTCATGCCGGCAAAGCCTGTATCCGTCGGCTTCTCCCGGCTCTCCATATTCACACCGGCCTCGCGGAGCAGGCGGAGCAAATGCTGCGCCTGCGGCTCGGCAAACCACTCGACGATATTCCTCGCCGTCACGGCGCCGATGTCCTCCACCTGGACAAGCTCCTCCTCCGTGGCCGCGGCGAGCGCGTCCATGGTGCCGAAATGCCGGGCCAGCGCCCGTGCGGCGCTCTGCCCCACCTGCAGGATCCCCAGCGCGTAGATCAGCCGCGACAGATCGTTCTGCTTGGACCGCTCCAGCGCCGCCAGCAGGTTCTCGGCAGATTTTGTCCCCATTCGCTCCAATGCGGCCACAGACTGCGCATCCAGAGAATACAGATCGCCGGCGGAGTGAATCAGCCCCGCATCGACAAGCGAGGTGACCACCGAGATCCCCAGCCCGTCGACGTCCATGGCGTTGCGGGAGGCAAAGTGCGTGATGTTCCGCAGCAGCTGCGCGGGACACTCCGCGCCCCGGCAGCGCAACGCCGCGCCGCCCTCGTCCCGGGTCACGGGACTGCCGCAGGCGGGGCAGACGTCCGGCAAGCGGTACGGCGTCGTCCCGGCGGGGCGCTTTGAGAGGGTGACCTCCAGCACCTCCGGGATGATCTCGCCGGCCTTCTGGACCAGCACCGTATCGCCGATCCGAATGTCCTTTTCCGTGATAAAATCCTGGTTATGCAGCGTCGCGTTCGTCACGGTCGTCCCCGCAAGACGCACGGGCTCCACCACCGCTTTCGGCGTCAGCACGCCGGTCCGGCCGACCTGGACCACAATGTCCAGCAGCCGCGTCTCCTTTTTCTCGGGCGGATACTTGTACGCCACCGCCCAGCGCGGCGCCTTAGCCGTGCTGCCGAGCAGCTCCCGCTGGGCAAGGCTGTCCACCTTAACCACGGCGCCGTCGATGTCGAAATCAAACTGCTCCCGGCACTCGCCGATCTCCCGGATCCGGTCACAGCAGGCGGCGATGTCGCCGCAGCGCCGGGATTCAATGGTCCGGAAGCCCAGCGCGCGCAGAAGCTCCAAACTTTCCGCATGCGAGGAAAACGTCACATCGGAAATATTCTGGACGTTGAACACAAGAATGGAGAGCCGACGCGCCGCGGCGATCTTCGGGTCCAACTGCCGCAGAGAGCCCGCAGCGGCGTTGCGGGGATTTGCAAACAGAGGCTGTCCCGCGATCTCGCGCTGTGCGTTCAGCTCGTGAAAAACAGCCTTGGGCATATACACCTCGCCGCGAACCGTGAGATGCGCGGGCGCATTCTCCAGGCGAAGCGGGATCGCACGGATGGTCCGGAGGTTTTCCGTAACGTCCTCTCCGGTGACGCCGTCGCCGCGGGTCGCGCCCTGGACAAACACGCCGTCCTCATAGCGCAGCGCCACGGAAAGCCCGTCGATCTTCGGCTCCGTCACAAACTGCACCGTCTGCAGCTCCTGCGCCACGCGCTGCCCGAACGCCTCCACTTCTTCAAAGGAAAACACGTCCGTCAGGCTCTCCAGCGGCGTCTCATGCCGCACCTGCGCAAACATTTTCAGCGGCTCCCCGCCCACGCGCTGCGTCGGGGAGTCGCGCGTGATCAGTTCCGGATGCGCCTGCTCCAGATCGATCAGCCGATGCATCAGCCGGTCGTATTCATAATCGCTGACGGTCGGGTTATCCAGCACATAGTAGTTCCGGTTGTGGACCCGGAGCTCCTGCCGCAGTTTGTTGATCTCTTCCTGTACAGTCACGTTATACCCCCGCTTTTTGTTCAGTCCCCGCCGAAATCGGCATATGTTCCCGGAACGTCGCCCACAATGATCGTCTCGGCCACCGGAATCCGGGTGCTGACCGTGGTCACGCCGGAATAGCCCGGCAGCAGCACCTCCACTTCCACTTCGAGATCCAGAAAAATGTTGTGCCTGGTCTGGTTGATGCCGGCCCCGGAAAACTCATGGATGAAATTCGTATACACGTTGCTCACGGACGCAACGCGCACCGGGATCTTCGGACCGAGCCCGGCCAGCAGCGCGCTCCCGGTCAGCGTGCCGAACGGGATTTTCGTCAGAACGGCGGCATGCTCGTTCATCTGCTGCAGGACGATATTGGACACCTCCGCCTGCAGTCGGCTGACGCCGGCCATATCGGTCACCAGGGCCGTGATGCGGCCGTTTTTGTCCTTCTCCAGCGTCACCAGATCGGCATAGGAAAACGTGCCGCGCCGCAGCAGCGTAAGCACCGCGTCGTTCAGAATCTCCGTCACCACGTCCTCCGTCTCAGAAACGGCCACCTGTGCGGCCGTGGGACGGAGTCTTGCAAAGAACAGATACAGACAGACCGTCAGCAGAGCCGCGGCAGCCAGCGCCGCCGCTCTCCCGCGCCGGCGCCGATACGCATTGGCCATCCGGGTTCCCCCTTCGGGTATTCGGAAGCGCCGGACCGAAGCGGCGTTTTCCGTCTCTGCCGTATTTTATGCGCCTAAACGCCCGATTTTTCCTGTCTGCGCTGCCAGAGCAGGTCCGCCGCCAGCAGCACGCCCCATTTCCCGGACTCAAACGTCAGGCCGCCCTGCAGATACGCTGCATACGGCGGCCGCATGGGGCCGTCCGCGGACAGCTCAATCGACGAGCCCTGCACGAAAGCGCCTGCGGCCATGATCACCGGGTCCGCATAACCGGGCATGGCCCACGGCTCCGGCGTCACATAGGCGTCCACCGGCGCGCCGGACTGGATCCCGCGGCAGAAGAGCTGCAGATCCTCCGGGTCGCCGAATTCCACGGTCTGAATGATGTCCGATCTCGACGCAGTCGGCGCGGGATACGTCTTATACCCCAGTTTTTCCATAATTCCCGCGCAGAATGCAGCCGTTTTCAGCGCCTGCGCCACGGTGTGCGGCGCGAGGAACAGGCCCTGGAACAACAAGCGGTTCTGCCCCAGCGTTGCGCCGCACTCTCCGCCGATGCCCGGCGTCGTCAGGCGCATGGCGGCGGCTTCGACCAGGTCGCGCCGCCCGACCACATAACCGCCTGTCGGCGCAAGCCCGCCGCCCGGATTCTTGATCAGCGAGCCCGCCGCAAGATCCGCGCCGACCTCGGTCGGCTCCGTCTCCTCCACAAACTCGCCGTAACAGTTGTCTGACACAATGGCCGCGTCCGGATTGACGCTTCGCACCGCACGGCAGATCTCTCCGATCTCCGTGACAGAAAACGCCTCCCGGCTCGAGTAGCCGCGGGAGCGCTGGATCGTCACGGCCCGGACGGTCGGGTCCGCCGCCTTTTCGCGGATCGCAGCATAGTCCGGCTTCCCCTCCGGCGTCAGATCGGCCTGCTTATAGCGGATCCCGTAATACCGCAGAGAACCCGGATAGGCCCCGGAAATACCGATCACGCTCTGCAGCGTGTCGTACGGCAGGCCCGCGGCGGACAGCAGCGTATCCCCCGGACGAAGCGCCGCGAACAGGGCGGCAGAAATGGCGTGGGTCCCGTTGACGAACCCGATCCGCACCAGCCCCGCCTCCGCGCCGAACAGCTCGGCAAAGATTTTGTCGAGCGTTTCCCGGCCCAGATCGTCGTAGCCGTACCCCGTCGTCCCGGCAAAGCATCCCTCGGAGACGCGGTGCTTCTGAAAGGCGGCCATCACCTTTGCCGTATTGTACTCCGCCGTACGGTCGATCTCCCGGAACCGGTCCTCCAGCTCCTGCATGACCGTCTCAGAGAGGGCGAGCACATGCGGGCTGATCTCAAAGGCTCCCATACCGCGCCCCCATCTCCTGCAGGAACAGATATGCCAGCGCATAGACCTGCTGCAGGTCGTCCACCGCCGCCACGCAGGCAGGCGAATGGATATTCCGAACCGCAGCGGCAATCCCCGCCGTCTGTACGCCGCCGACCGACCGCTGAACGGCCGCGGCGTCCGTACCGCCCGCGATGTATGTCTTTGTCTGCCAGGGGATCCCATTCCGTTCGGCGAGCTCCGTCAGGAGCGCATACAGTTCCCGGTCATAGATCGTTCCCCGGTCCATAAACGGGATCACGACGCCCTCGCCCGGCGCGCAGATGCGTTTATTGGTCTTGACCGAGGGCAGATCCGCCGCCGTGGTCCCCTCCACGATCAGCGCGACGTCCGGCTTGACCCGGAACGCGGCGGCAAGCGCGCCGCGGGTCCCGACCTCCTCCTGCACCGTAAAGACGAACGTGCAGTCCACCGGCAGCTCGGACTCCAGCAGATGCAGCAGCACCGTGCAGCCCAGACGGTCGTCGATCGCTTTCGCCTTTACCATGCGTCCGAACGTGAAAGCCGTTTCGTCAAAGACGGCCGTATCGCCGAGGCGGACCAGCTTCTCCGCCTCTTCCCGGGACGATGCGCCGACGTCGATATACATATCCTGGACTTGCGGTACGGTATCCCGCTCGCTCTTCGGCACCAGATGAATAGCCTTCAGTCCGATCAGGCCGGGCCGCAGATTCGGTCCCACCTTTACGGACTTCCCGAGCAGGATGCGCCGGTCGATCGAGCCCACACAGCCGAATTTCAAATAGCCCTCCCTGGTGATGTCCGTGATCATCAGGCCGACCTCGTCCATATGCGCGGCCAGCATCAGCTTCCTGCCGCTGCGTTTTGTGCCCCGCTTCGTGACGATCAGGTTCCCCATCACGTCCTCTTTCACTGAATCCGCACACCGTTCCGCGCGTCTGCGGATATACGCCCGCACGGCGTCCTCCATCCCGGAGACGCCGGGCAGCGCGCAAAGGGCTTTCAATGTATCCAGCATCTCAGTCCACCTCCCCGGCGGCGCGGACCGCTTCGCAGAGCAGCCGCGCGCATGCGTCCATATCCGCGAGATGCACCATCTCCGACGGACTGTGCATGTATTTCAGCGGCAGCGACAGGAGCGCCGTCGCGACGCCTTCCCGGCTGATCTGCACGGCGCGCGCGTTGGTGCCGCTGCTCCCCGTAGGGATGACCTCGATCTGGTGCGGGATCCCTTTCTCCTCCGCGGCGCGCAGGATCCGGTCCGTGTATTTGCGGTTCATATTCGGCCCGACCGCTACGCCGCAGCCGCCGCCGAACTCCAGAAGCCCGGTTCCGGACGCGTCCGGCGTCTTGCCGTGCCCCACGTCCAGGATCACGGCATAGTCGGGATCGACGGCAAACGCGCCGGCAGTCGCCCCGCGTACGCCGACCTCCTCCTGCGTGCTCGCCATCACGTACACGTCCACAGGCAGGTCCTCCCCCCGCAGACGCTCCAGCGCATCCAGAATCACAGCAAAGCAGGACCGGTCGTCCAGCGCTTTTCCGCAGATCACATTCTCGTTCAGCCGTACCGCGCCGGCGTCATATACCGCCGCCGTTCCACGCGGCAGCGCGGCCCGGACCTCCTCGTCCGTCATGCCGACGTCGACAAAAAGCGCGTCCATGGCAAACGGCTTGTCCGAATCCGCCTCCTCCAGAATGTGCGGCGGCAGCGTCATGATGACGCCGCGCACCGGCGGCTCGGTGAGAAACCGGATCGCCCGCGCGGGCAGCATCCGTGCGTCCACGCCGCCGATCACGGAGAATCGGACAAATCCGTTGTCATAACCCGTCACAATGAATCCGATCTCGTCGATATGCGCGTCCAGCAGAAGACGCCTTGCATTCGGTCTGCCGCAGCGACGCACGCCGATCACGTTCCCCATCACGTCCCTGGCGACTTCGTCCGTCAGCGGCGCAAGCAGCTTCGTGATCTCCTTTGCAACCCTATCCTCAAACCCGGACGGACCGTCCGTTTCGGACAGACGCAGCAATACATCCGCCGTATTCATCGTTCTCTCCCTCCTACTGCAGTCCGTTTACGATTTCCTTAAAGAAATTGCCGCGCTCCGCAAAATTGCGGAACCGATCAAAGGACGTGCAGGCCGGCGACAGCAGAACTACGTCTCCGGGCTGCGCGGCCCCGGAAGCTGCCAGGACCGCGTCCCGGAAACCCTCCCGCTGCAGGATTCCCGGCTCTCCCGCGTACCCCGGCGCGTTCTCCACGGCCGCGCGGATCTTATCCGCCGTCCAGCCGGTCACCACCAGCGTTTTCACGTGCTCCAGGATCTCCGTCCCCAGCTCGTCAAAGGGCACGCCCTTGTCCTTGCCGCCCGCGATCAGAATGACCCGCTGCGCAAAGGAACGCAGCCCCGCAATCGTCCGGGACGGGCTGGAGGCGATGGAGTCGTTGTAATATTTCACACCGCGCAGCTCGCGCACGAATTCGATCCGGTGCTCCACGCCGCCGAACGTTTGCGCCACCTGACGCATGACCTCCGCCGAGACCAGATCCTCCGTCGCGGCGAAGGCGGCCAGATAGTTTTCTACATTATGTAAACCCGGCAGACGGATCTCCGAGGTCGCCATGATCCTGCCCAAGCGCGAGGAATACACGGCCTCACCGTCGCTCCAGAACCCGGATGCGACTTTGTCCTGCCGGCTGAACGTGCGGAGCCTGCCTTTTGCCTCGGGTATGAACCCGGCTGTCACGGCGTTGTCCGCATTCAGAACCAGCAGATCCTCCGGTCCCTGATGCACAAAGATGTTCTTTTTGGCCGCCATATACTCTGCCATGTCCTTATGGACGTCCAAATGATTCGGAGCCAGATTCGTCACGACGGCGATCTGCGGCGACGCGGTCATGGTCATCAGCTGAAACGAGGACAGCTCCAGCACCGCAATATCCTCCGGACGCATGTCGTCCGCCTCACACAGCAGCGGCCTGCCGATATTGCCGCCCACATGGACGGTATAGCCCGCCGCCTTCAATAGCTCTGAAATGATCGTTGTGGTCGTGGTCTTCCCGTCGCTGCCCGTGACGGCGAGGATTCGGCAGGGGCAGACCCGGAAAAAGACCTCCATTTCCGAGGTGATCTCGCAGCCCCGCGCCCGGGCGGCCGCAATGGCCGGCGTATCCGGGTGCAGACCCGGCGTCCGGAACAGGACGTCTCCGGTGATATTCTCCAGATAGCCGTCTCCCAGCACGAGCCGGACGCCCAGCGCGGAGAGCTCCTCCGCCGTCTCGCCCAGCCGCTCCCGCCCGGCCTTGTCCCGGACCGTCACGTCGCAGCCGCTCTCCGCAAGCCGCCGGATCAGCGGCAGATTGCTGACGCCCGCGCCCAACACTTCGATCTTCTTGTTTTTGACAGAATCGATATACTGCGTTAGCTTCAAACCGACCCCTCCTCAGCGGATTCAGTATACCGCACATACGCGGTTTTTTCAAATCGAAAAAGGAGAAAAATCGGTTTGACACGGTATGTCCTTTGTCGTACAATACCTGTGTGAGTAAGTCGGACAGCCGCGGGCATAAGGGGAAACCCTGTGCGTGAGGAAAGTCCGGGCTCCGCAGGGCAAGGATAACGGGTAACGCCCGCCGAAGGCGACTTCAGGAAAAGTGCAACAGAGATATACCGCCGGCTCGTGACCATCACTATGTCAAACGTAGACGCTTTGCGCCGCCTGGTAGTGAACTGGTCCTTTCCGGTAAGGGTGGAAAGGCGAGGTAAGAGCTCACCCGATGGCTCGAGAGTGTCCATCGCTGTAAACTCTATCCGGAGCAACACCGTGGAGGAAGCATATGGCCGGCCCGGCCGCTTCCGGGAGGTGGCTTGAGCCCATCGGCAACGATGGGCCTAGACAGATGGCTGTCGATTACAGAATCCGGCTTACAGACTTGCTCACACAAAAAGAGAGGACCGCACGGTTCTCTCTTTTTATATCCTGCTCCTGTATACACGCAGAGTCTTTGTTCGCCGACTCTTCTGTATCCGAAAAAAGAATTGCTTTTTTTAGAAGAAGAACGTATACTATCTATAGGAGAAGACTTTGCGTCGAATACCCTCTGCGTTGTGAGGGCTGACGCATCCGCCTTCTCCTTTTCATTTGACTGGCTGCATAGGCAGGCAGAACAAACCCTTTACACGCTTTATATTCTGCGATACTTTGTTCCCGGAAGCCGGCCTTCCGTATGCTGCCGGGGAATTGGCCCCCGGTACCCCAGCGGTGAGGCGCGGCTTCTTTTTTGCTTTGGATTGACTGTTTTTACCGTTATGTGCTATCTTTTGTGCAGAAGCAGAACTTGCAGGCTGGTCGAGTCATCCCGTTTCGGGATGCGCCACCGCTGATTGTAAGTCCTGCTTCATTTTCGGTTATCTGTCAAAACACCGCAGTATCGGGTCTGCGCCTCCTTGACAGGCACGGACAAATCCAGTATATTGACTTTAGAAGGACCTGAAGGGTAGACTTCCGCGGCCTGCAGTATTGCTCCCGCCGAACCTGCTGAACTGGATGGCCCTTCTTTTTCTTCCACGCTTACATTGACAGGCAGCGCCAGCCATGATATTTTTTGTTCGGCGGTACCGTGAATCCAAGCTGTTTTCAGTCACCCGGCTGACCAGCGCATTCGATGGTCCGCCGCCACTCCGGTTTATATCCACTTGTCACGCGCTTTACGGCGCGCGGGATGTATCAATCGGGGTGGTTTTTTATTTCTATGCCGCTTATCCCCCGGTATGCATATCCCGCATCCGTGTCCCATAAACATGTAACAGCATGGGACTAACCCGTGGAACGCTGACTGCACCTATAAGGGGGAAACAACGTGGAAGAGAGCAGAATTTACGAGGACATCGCCCTGCGTACCGACGGGGACATCTATCTCGGCGTGGTGGGGCCGGTCCGCACCGGCAAATCCACCTTTATCAAGCGATTCATGGAGTCGCTCGTGATCCCGAACATCGACAACGCCTATATGCGGGAACGCGCCCGTGACGAGCTGCCGCAGAGCGGCTCCGGCAGGACCATCATGACCGCGGAGCCGAAATTCGTACCCGAAGATGCGGTGGAGATCTCCATGGACGGCGGCGCCTGCCTGTCCGTCCGTCTCATCGACTGCGTGGGCTATATGGTGGACGGCGCGATCGGCCAGTTCGAGGGCGAGACGGAGCGCATGGTCACGACCCCTTGGGCAGATCATGAGATCCCCATGCGGGACGCCGCGGAGATCGGCACGCGCAAGGTGATCGCAGAGCATTCCACCATCGGCGTCGTCGTCACGACCGACGGCACGATCACGGACATCGACCGGGAGGCGTACGTCGAGGCGGAACGGCGCGTGATCCGGGAGCTGCAGGAAATCGGAAAGCCGTTCGTCGTGCTGATCAATTCCGCCATGCCGGAAGCCGCGGAAGCCCGCGCGCTCGCCGATTCGCTGACCCGCGAGTACGGCGTGACCTGTCTTGTGAAAAACTGTCTGACCCTCGGCGCAGACGACATCACGTGCATAATAAAATCCGTTCTGTACGAATTTCCGGTCGCGCAGGTCGGGCTGTTTCTGCCCTCCTGGATTGACGCGCTGGAAATGGATCACCCGATCCGCGCCGCTCTGTATGATACGATCCGGGCCTGCAGCGAGAAACTGCAGCGGATCCGGGATGTGGACGGCGCGATCGCGGAGCTCGGCGCAAGCGACAACATACGGCTCGCCTCCGTTACCGCCATCGACCTGGGCAGCGGCTCTGTCACCGCCAGTCTGGAAATGCCCCGGGCGCTCTTCTATCAGACGCTGGCAGAGCAGAGCGGGTTCACAATCTCCGACGACGGCGATCTGATCTCCCTGCTGGCCTCCCTGTCCGCGGTCAAGGCGGAATACGACAAGGTGGCCGACGCGCTGCGCGACGTGCGGGAAAAAGGCTACGGCGTCGTGCTGCCCAGCGCACGGGAGCTCACACTCCAGGAGCCGGAGATCGTCAAGCAGGGCGGCCGGTACGGTGTAAAGCTGAAAGCAAGCGCACCCTCCATCCACATGATCCTGGCCAATGTGGAGACCGAGGTGTCCCCCGGCGTCGGAGGCGAGCGTTCCTCCGAGGACATCATCAACTACCTGCTTCAAGAGTTTGAGGGCGACGCCGGGAAGATCTGGCAGTCCAACATCTTCGGCAAATCGCTGCATGAGATTGCCGGCGAGGGGCTGAACGCCAAAATCAAGCGAATGCCCGAGGACGCCCAGGGAAAGCTGCAGGAGACGCTTCAGCGCATCATCAACGAGGGAAGCAGCGGGCTGATCTGCATTATTCTCTGAAAAAACCGCTTTGATTTCGGCGCATTGTACAAAACTGCATCCTGCCTATCTTAATAATTCGTTTTTTGCTGAAATTTTTGTTTTCCACTTGCCATTTTGCAAGTGCAAGCATATAATGTTGCATGCCGAATACAAATTAGAAGGTAGAGCTATGAAACCAATCGCAGATGCAGCCAAGAATATCGCCCCGTCGGCGACTCTTTCCATTGATGCGCTGGCCAAAAAAATGAAAGCGGACGGCCTGCCCGTCATCGGCTTCGGAGCCGGCGAGCCGGATTTCAATACTCCCGAGCACATCAAGGATGCGGGTATTGCCGCTATCCGGGCCAACCAGACCCGCTATACGCCCTCCGCCGGGATCCTTCCCCTCCGGGAGGCGATCTGTGACAACATCCGCAAGAACTTCGGGATCTCCTATACGCCCGATCAGATCGTCGTCAGCAGCGGCGCAAAGCACAATCTGTACATCGCCATGCAGACGCTGTTCAATCCCGGCGACGAGGTGATCCTCCCCGCCCCCTATTGGGTCTCCTACGAGGAGGCCATCAAGATGACGCACGCGATCCCCGTGATCGTGGAAACGTCCGAGGAGGACAATTTCAAGATGACGCCGGAGATGCTCCGCGCCGCCATCACCGACCGGACTAAATGCGTGGTCCTCACCAACCCCTCGAATCCCACCGGCATGGTCTATTCCGGGGAAGAGCTGCGCGCGCTTGCAGAGGTGATCCGGGAGGCGGATCTCTATGTGATCAGCGACGAGATCTACCATGTGCTCACCTACCGGGGCGAGCATGTGTCCATTGCCTCGCTGGATCTGGATATGCAGGATCGGACCATCTTCATCAACGGCGTTTCCAAAACCTATGCGATGACCGGCTGGCGTGTGGGCTATGCCGCCGCGCGGCCGGATATTGCGAAGGTGATGTCCAATTACCTGAGCCACTCCACCGGCTCCGCCTGCAACATTGCCCAGTATGCCGCGCTGGAAGCGTACCGCTCCAGCGACGACGAAGCGTATCGCATGCGGGACGCCTTTGACGAGCGGCGGCGGTATTTTGTGGAGCGTGTCCGTGCGATCGACGGCGTCAGCTGTCTGGAGCCGGACGGCGCGTTCTACATCTTCATGAACATCAAACCGATGATCGGCCAGACGCTCTACGGCAAAACCATCGAAAACAGCGGCGATTTCGCCTCCCTGCTGCTGGAAAAGGCGCTGGTCGCGGTCGTCCCCGGTACCGCTTTCGGCGTGGACGGCTACCTCCGCTGGTCCTACGCCACAAGCATGGACAACATCCGCGAAGGTCTGGACCGGCTGGAAAAGTTCCTGCGCGGCGAAGAGGTGCTTTGAACCCCTGCATAGAAAAATCCCCGCCCGGTTCCCGGGCGGGGATTTCCTTTTTGCGTCTATTTGCTCCGCAGACGCTGAACCGCATCCAGCGATTCCTGCAGCGCCTGTTCCGCGAGCTCCGGCGGCGTTCCGGCATACAGCAGACCGTTGCAGCAGGCAGTCGCCGCGGCATATCCGTCGCCGGTCAGGACCGGCTCCGCCTTTGCCAGAATGTCCAGCGGCGTATCGGACGGCTGGACCGAAACGCCGTGCAGCGTCAGTCCCTCCACCGTGAGCCGGTAGCCTGTCAGATACTTCTCCCTGCCGTCCGGCAGCTTTTTATACTCTCCCAGGGCCCGCCGCCAGCGGCGCAGCGCGCGTCGCTCGGCGGGAACAAGCTCCGGCGCGCCCTCCGCGGTGATCGCTTCTTCCACGTCCACATACAGTTCTTCCTCCGCGTCGCTCCGGCGGCGTCGGGACAAGTAGCTCAGCTTTCGGCGCAGGAACAGGAACAGCGCGGTGAGCTTTTCCGTCAGCAGCCGAAGCAGCGGCCGCCCGAAAACGGCGAGAAAGAAGATCGCGCCGATCACGGCGATCACAATGACGATCGAGGTCTGGACAGCGCTGCCGCTCCCGTCGTCCTCCGTAAGCTCCTGCAGCATATCCATCGCGGACGGACCGGACGACGGTCTGCCGTCGGGCTGTTCCGCGATCTGCGCGCCGCCGGTCACACGGTCGCTGAACCGCAGGAGCAGGCTGCCGATCCCGAGCAGCACGCGCTTCAGCACATCGCCGAATGCCCGAAAAACGGCGCTGACCGCCCCGATAAAGGTTCCGCGCAGCAGAATCAGCAGCAGAGCCGGCACGGAGAAGCCGGCGAGGACCAGCAGATTGTGCCTCCGCACCTTGCCGGGAAGATTGGCCTTGCTGTGGCTCCTCCGCTGCATCAGAAAGTCAATGTTGGCATAGTTCAGCACAAGACCCGCCGCCAGAGAGGCTGCCGCGAACGTCCAGACAAAGCCGTTCATCGGCAGCGGATGCTTCAGAAACACGATCAGGATCGCCGAAAAGACATACATCAGCAGCACGGCGATGTAGACGCGTACCTTGAGCCGGTTTTCCCAGAGCCAGCTTCCCGCCGCGTACATCGCGCCGGTCAGCGCCGCGCCGAACACCGCGATCCCTGCGCCGTACAGCCGGAGCAGCACACAGGCGGCGGCCGCAGGCGCGGCGATCAGGAGCCACCGCAGCAGATTCAGCAGCCGGACGTGTCCCCGCTCTGCAAGCGCTTCGGCAGCGGCGTGGAGCCAGAAGCCCATCGCGCCGCCCAGCACGACAGATCCGAGCAGTGGCGGCAGCGCGGAGAGGTCCGGTTCCTTCATGAAAACCAGAAGAAAACAGACGGACAGCGGATACGCGCCGGCCAGAAGGACTGCGAGCTCTGCGAGCCGCAGCAGTCCCTGTATGAGAAGAGTCCGTTTTTTCATTCCGCGGCCCCCTCTCCCTTATAGACAAACACAGGCAGATCCCCCGGCAGCTCCAGCTCGGTCGGCGCAGCCAGCGCGATCCGGATCTCCGTGCCGCGGCTCTGCCGCTCCCGAGCAAACCGGAGAGTGTTCTCGTCCAGATACGGCGTTACGATGACAAGATCGCTGGCGTCCAGTCTGTCGCATCGGACCGTCAGAAAGTCCGTGAAGGGCATGGTGGTTCGTATGGGCAGCGCAGCCAGCACGCGCATCAGCTCCTGCACGTGCTCCGGCCCGGAAAACGCGTTCGTCACGGTCGCGTCCGCAGCGTCCGCCGACGCGTTGACGGCAAGCCGCACCGGGATGCCGGAGCGAATCGTATCGCTGATAAATCCGGCCGCCACGCGTATGGCGTTTTCCGATTTGTATTTATCCGCCACCTCCGCGGTCTCGAAAGGCCGGGACTGCAGATTCAGCAGGATCAGAAGATTCTGATCCGCAGTGTCCTCGTTGTTGTGGACCATCAGCACGCCGGAACGGGCCGTAGCGCGCCAGTGGATCCGGTTCAGCGGGTCACGCTCCGTATACGGGCGGACGCCGGCAATCGCAAACGGGTCCGGCAAATAGCGCCGACGCACGACGATGTCGCCGGACAGCTGCCTGGCGGAAGTGAAATCCGCCTGCAGATCCGCGGGGCGCGGCAGCACGGTGACGCGCGCGTCCGTCTTTACGGGATAGGAAAAGCTCCGCAGCCCGAACAGGTCCGTGGACAGCAGCACGCATTTCTGGATCTGATAGATCCCACGTTTGCGGCAGCGCACGTTCCAGGAGCGCGTGGTCCTGGACATCCCGCGCATGGTGAAATATCCGGATACGAACCGGGTCTCGTCTGTTACCATGGACTGGCTGCCCGCATAGTCAAGCCAGGCGGAGGTGGTGATCTCCGAGCGAAGCCAGGGCAGCGGGAGCGGTTTCCCGTTCTCCACCGTCTCCACCAGGCGGATCTCCTCTCCCTCCGTCGCCTCGTCCGTACTGAAGCGGCAGCTGTACCGAAAACGCCGGAATGCGCGTTTCTCATACAGCAGACGCTGCAGCCAGACCAGCAGCAGGATCAGCAGAACGATGTAGACAAATTCCATTTCTGCCTACCGGATCTCCGGCGCGGGCACCCGGTTCAGGATCTGCTCCATCACCCGGGCCGCCGCCTCCGCCTGCGCATGTGCGGCCGCCTTGCAGAGGATCCTGTGGCACAGCACGTCCGGACAGACCGCCTTGACGTCGTCGGGCAGAACGAAGTCCCTGCCCGCCATCCCCGCGTGGCCCTGCGCCGCCCGCATGACCGCGAGCGAACCGCGTGGGCTCACGCCCATACGGATCTTTTCATCCGTGCGGGTGGCGGATGCGATCGCAACGATATAATCCTTCACATTGTCCGCGATATGGACGCCGCGCACCTGCTCCTGCGCGTCCAGCAGATCGGCAGCGGTGGCCACGGCGGAAAGCTCCGTCAGCGGATCCCGCTCCGTTCTGCCGGTAAGCATATCCCGCTCGCTCTCCTCATCCGGATACCCGACGGCGAGCCGCATAAAGAACCGGTCCAGCTGCGCCTCCGGCAGCGGGAAGGTCCCCTGGATCTCCACCGGGTTCTGGGTCGCAGCCACGAGAAACGGCGCCGCAAGCTGCCGCGTCTCGCCGTCTACGGTCACCTGACGCTCCTCCATGCACTCCAGAAGGCTGGACTGCGTCCGGGGTGTGGCGCGGTTGATCTCGTCCCCCAGGAGGATGTTCGTGAACACCGGACCTGGCCGGAAGACAAAGGTCTGATTCTTCTGGTCGTAGATATGCACGCCGGTCAGATCCGTCGGCAGCAGATCCGGCGTGAACTGCACTCTGGTAAACTGCATATCCAGCGACTGTGCCAGCGCCTTGATCATCGTCGTTTTCCCTGTCCCGGGGAGATCCTCCAGCAGAATATGTCCGCCGCACAGCGTGCAGAGGATGACCTTATCGATCACATCGTCCTTCCCTCGAATCACAGCTGCAAGATTCTTGTGCAGCCGCTGCGCCAGTGTCTGAATGTCCATAGAAAGCCCTCCGTATGCAGATGCATATCATTTAGTGTACTACATAATACTACAGTTTTTCGCGTACTGCAATAGCGGGCCGCCGATTCCGTCTCAGCGGAACCGGCGGCCCGTCGTCCTATTTCTTCACATTTTTCTGATAGAGAATGGACAGCCCGTCCAGCAGAAGAAACTCATCGTAGTCGATCCGATGCCGGCAGTACGGCACAATGTATCCGGACAGTCCGCCCGTGGCCACAATCGCAGCCTGCGTCCCCAACTCTTCCTCGATCCGGTCGATCATTCCGTCCAGCATGGCCGCGGTCCCGTATACGATGCCGCTTTTCATACTGTCGATGGTGTTCGTCCCGACGCAGCGGGTCGGCGCCTCAATGGAAATCTTCGGCAGCTGGGACGTCCCGCTGACCAGCGCATTCAAGGACAGCGCCACGCCCGGCGAGATGATCCCGCCCAGGAAGCTCGAGTCTGCGCCGATCACGGAGATCGTCGTGGCGGTCCCCATGTCGATGGCGATGATCGGCGGCTTGTATTTGTGCAGTGCAGCCACGGCGCCCACCACAAGGTCGCTGCCGAGCTGCGCCGGATTGTCCAGGCGGATGTTGAGGCCCGTTTTGATCCCGGCGCCCACCACGATCGTCTCCAGCCCCGTGAGCTTCCGCACCGCGCTCTTCAGCGCGCCGGTCAGCGGCGGGACCACAGAGGAGATGATTGCGCCCTCCAGTGCGGCAATTTCGATCCGGTCAAACGACAGCAGCTGCCGCATCAAAACCGCATATTCGCTGTCCGTCTTTCTGGTATCCGTCGCAAAACGGGAGATGCAGCAGATTTCGCCGCCCTCCATGCATCCCATCACGACGTTGCTGTTTCCGACGTCAATAGCCAGTATCATACAAACCTCCGAAAAACCGTTTCAAAACTCAGCCGCGTTTTGCCAGCCGAATGATCCGCGCGGCAATGGGGCTCAGAACCACGCTTGTGACCATCTCCACCAGGAAATTGATCCCGACAAGGCCCATGACCACATAATACGCAATATCGGTATCTCCGGCCCAGGCATACAGCGTTTCCTTAAAGAACAAAAACATTGCCGCAATGAACAGACCTGTGTTCACGACCGGGCAGACCACAGCGCCGAGAATCACGCCGAGGTAGACGTTTTTCTTCCCAAACACATGATAGACCGCGCCCGCACACAGACCGGCCGCAATTCCCTTCACCAGACAGGTCACCGCCGTCAGAAACGGATTGGTCTGCCATAGGATATTGCCGCCCTTGTCAATACCGGCAATGCAGTTGATCAGCACAACAAGACCGAACACGCCGCCCAGCAGGCCGCCGGTTCCGACGCCGAACATGGCCGAGCCGACGACAATGGGCACCAGCGCCAGCGTAATGGAAACCGGCAGCATGCCCGCCGTCAGTCCGCTGACCATCTGCAGAACGACGACAATCGCCGCCAGCAGCGCAACGCCGGCCAGTTTCCGGGTCCGATCTGAAGTGTTTTTTCTGTTTTCCATATTCAATTCCTCCCTGCTGTTGCTCTCTTTTCGAGATGCAGCGCATATTCAAGCCGGCAGTCTGGGATGCAAAACCGCCGGGCCGTAAAAACGGCAGAAACAGTATACACCTGTTTTGCAGATTACGCAACCGGGTCGTCAATAAAAATGCACGGTCTGATCGTGCAGGCGGGACGTCCGCACCTCCAGCTCCGGATACGCGCGCAGCAGCACGTCCCGCAGCACGGGAATCACCAGATTCTCCGTACAGTAGTGATCTCCGTCGATAAGATTCATTCCGACGGCCCGCGCCTCCAGGAACACGTCATATTTGACGTCTGCCGTGATCAGCGTATCGCAGCCCAGCTCCGCCGCGCGACCAAGATCCGAGCCGCCAGACCCGCCCACTACGGCGACGCGGCGTGCCGGCCTGCCCGCCGACCAGTACCGGAGCCCCCGGGTCCCCAGCGCCTGTTTCACCTGTGCCAGAAAGGCCTCAAACGGCGTCACCCGCTCCAGAAGTCCCCAGCGCCCGATGCCGTAATCGACGCCGTCCGGCCGGGTCCCGTCGATCGACAGAAGCTGCGGTTCCCGGATTCCGACCGCCGCGGCAAGCGCGTCGTTGACGCCTCCGTCGGCCGCGTCCAGATTCGTGTGCATGCAGATCGCGGCAATTCTGTTCTCCAGAAGCCCGAGGACCCGGCGGCCGACCGTATCGCCGTCGGTCACGGACTGCATGCTGAAAAATACGGGATGGTGCGACACGATCAGCTGTGCGCCGAACGCCGCGGCCTCTCCGATCACTTCCTCCGTAATATCCAGCGCCAGCAGGACCTTCGTCACCTCCGCACAACCGCGTCCGGCAAGCAGCCCCACGTTGTCAAAGTCCATTTTCGTCGTCACGGGCGCAAACGCGTCCAGCGCCGCCAGGACCTCCTTTACAGATGCCATGTCTTCGTCTCCTCCAGCATAGTTGTCAGGTCCTCGATCTCGCGCCGCACGTCGCCGAGCGTTTCCGCGTCCGGCGTTTTTGCGTGCACAAGACCGCGCTCCCGCCGCCGCGCGCGCGAAAGGCGCAGGGCAAGGTATTCCGGCAGCAGCGGATCCTTTGCGTCCAGCATGCGCCGGTCCGGGCGCACGCCGTCCGTTCCGGCGCGCACGCGCCAGATCTCATACAGCCGCCCCGCGTCGCGCACAAGGCGCGCCGCTTCCGCTGCATACCCGTTCTCCGACAGGAAGCGCGCAAGCTCCGCCTGCTTGCTCTGCGGCTGCAGAAGCAGCGTCACCGCGGGGTCCAGGGTCCAGGGCGCGTCCCGCAGGATCTGCAGGATCGTCTCCCCGCCCATTCCGGCAAGGATCACCGCATCGGCCTCTCCCGGCTTTATACCGGCAAGCCCCGGGGCGCAGACGAAGCGGATGCGATCTGCCGCGCCGTAGAGCTCCGCGGAGGCTTTCGCAGCGGCAAGCGGACCTGCGCCGATGTCGGAGGCGATGATCGACCGCGCCCGGCCCGTCTGCGCCAGATACACGGGAATATACCCGTGATCCGTCCCGACGTCCGCCGCGCGCGCGTCTTCGGGAATCCACTCGGCAATCGCCGCCAGTCGTCTGGATAGCTGAATTCTCTGCATTTTCCTCCGATAACATGAGGCGGGCCGTTCGACCCGCCTCAATTTCATCTGTTTTCCGTTTCAGAACCTTACGCTTCCGCCTCGACAAACGCGTTCAGCTCCGTGATAAAATCATCCGCGTCCACGCCGTGCACCTCACAGGCTTCGCCCAACGTCTCGCCGCTGGCCATCGCGCAGCCCAGACAGTGCATGCCGATCCCGAAGAAAAACGGCGCAGCTTCCGGCGCGGTCTGCAGGACTTCCGAAATGATCGTATCTTTGGTGAATTTTGCCATATCTGAACCCTCCCTGATCCAACTGCGGCGGCGCGAAACCGCCGTGCAGAACCAATATATCATAACAGGATAACAGGCGTTCTGCCGCGTCCCTGCATGGCAGCCCGCAAACGGCAGAATTCTGCCGTCGTTGAGAATTATAACACAGAATCCATCGAATGCAATAGCCAATTTCCGTAAAAAGCACGGCGGCGCAATGCGCCGCCGTGTCCGTACTGGTTGTGGAAAAGGGTTACGCTTCTCCTCTCATCTTTGCAAAGCAGTCGCTGCAGTATACCGGTCTGTCAGACTTGGGCTCAAAAGGAACCTTCGCCTCACCGCCGCAGGCGGCGCAGACAGCCGTGAAATACTCTCTCGGACCGCGGGCCGCGTTCTTGCGCGCATCGCGGCAGGCCTTGCAGCGCTGGGGCTCATTCTGGAAGCCGCGCTCTGCATAGAACTCCTGCTCGCCGGCGGTAAACACGAACTCGTTGCCGCACTCTTTGCACACCAATGTTTTGTCTTCGTACATTTTGCTGAATCCTCACTTCTTGACTAATTCTTACCCAACCGGGCTTGTATTTGCGTCAGCATTTCGCTGAAATCGCCCTAAATTATACCTGCTGCGCCAATTTCCGCCGGATCCGCTGCACCGCGTTATCCACGGATTTCCGGGTCTTTCCGAGCTGATCCGCAATCTCCGCGTAGGACAGTCCGTTCAGATAACGACTGAGAACTTCAGATTCAAACCTGGACAAAACGCCCTGCATACCGCCCATGATCTCTTCAAAGCGCTCTCTGTTGATCAGAAGCTCCTCCGGGTCCCGCAGATAGCCGGAAAATCGGACCGTTTGACGTTCGTCAAACTGTGAAGATTCAAGCGACACGTAATCATTCAAGGGGACGTGTTTAAATCTGGAAGCAGATTGGATAGCTGAGAGAAGCCTGTTCCGGATACAGCGTTCGGCAAACGTGGCAAAGGCGACAGCCCGATTCGGATCGTACTGCCGCATGGCAGAGAGCAAGCCGAGCATTCCCTCCTGGATCAGGTCCTCGCTGTCCCCGCCGGCCAGAAAATAGGGGCGCGCGCACGCCTTCACAAGTTTGCTGTATCGGGCCGCCAGGATCTCCTCCGCTTCGGAATCTCCCCCGGCAGCGGCAGCCCACAGGGCCGCGTCGGATTGTTTGGAATCGTAATTCATGGCAACTCCGCAAGTAACTTTTATTATAGTGTTATCTTTCTCTGCCGTCAAGCTTTTTTCATCATTTTATTTGAAATTTTTTCTATTTTTTTCGGATTGGCGGTTTTTTTGATAAAAAATATAACGCTCTACCAACGCGCGGCACGCACGTCGTCTTTTCGCGCGGCCCCGCGATCCGGGCAAAGACGTACCGCGTCTTTCACAGGCACGACACGCAGGAGTCCTACAGCTTCATCTGTCCCAGCGCGTCGATCCCCAGATGCTCATACGCCTTCTGTGTTACGCATCTCCCTCTCGGCGTCCGCGTCAGGAATCCCAGCTGCATCAGATACGGCTCGCACACATCCTCGATGGTCACAGGCTCCTCATTGACCGTGGCGGCGATGGTCTCCAGGCCCACAGGCCCGCCGCCGTAGTTTTCAATGATGCTCTGCAGCAGTCTGCGGTCCTGCGCGTCCAGGCCGAGCTCATCAATATCCAGCCGGGTCAGCGCGTCCGCTGCCGCAGCCTTTGTGATCACGCCGTCCCCGTAAACCTGGGCAAAATCCCGGACGCGGCGCAGCAGCCGGTTTGCGATCCGGGGCGTGCCGCGGCTGCGGGAGGCGATCTCATAAGCGCCCTGCTCCTCCGTCCGGATCCCCAGGATCCGCGCGGAGCGCTCCACGATCTTCAGCAGCTCCTCCGGCGTGTACAGCTCGAGCTTCAGGTCGATCCCGAAGCGGTCCCGCAGCGGCGAGGAAAGCTGCCCGGAGCGCGTAGTGGCGCCGACCAGCGTAAAGCTCTTGAGCTCAAGACAGATGGAGGTGGCCGAGGGCCCCTGCCCGATGATGATGTCAATCTGCCGGTCCTCCATGGCCGGATACAGGATCTCCTCCACCGTCCGGTTCATCCGGTGGATCTCGTCGATGAAGAGAATATCGTTCTCATTGAGATTCGTCAGCAGCGCGGCGAGGTCTTTGGGCTTTTCAATGGCGGGACCGGAGGTCTTGCGCAGAGAGACGCCCATCTCCGAGGCAATGATCGCGGCCAGCGTCGTTTTGCCGAGGCCCGGAGGGCCGTGCAGCAGCACATGATCCAGCGGCTCGTTCCGCCGCTTGGCGCCCTCAATGAACACCTCCAGATTCCGCTTGGCTTTCTCCTGCCCGATATACTCCGACAGATTGGAGGGGCGGAGAGAGGCCTCCCCGTCGTCGTCGCGGGTCACATAGGTCGCCAGCAGATTCTCTTCCTTGTCATTCAGGGCGATGTCATCCGTAAAATCAATGCTCATACCCGCCGCTCCTTATTTCACAGAATTTTTCAGCACCTGTCGGATAATTTCCTCCACCGGCAGCGCCTCCACGTCGATCCCGCGCATGGCGGCAGTGATCTCCGTCTGGGAATAGCCGAGGACCGTCAGTGCGGCCGTGGCCTCTCCGAGCTTCGTCCCGGCGGCGCCCGCGCCGGCCGCAGGCATCACAAAGCCGCTACCGGCAAGCTCGCCCGTCTCTTTGGACATTTTATCCTTCAGCTCCAGAATGATACGCTGCGCGATTCGCTTGCCGATCCCCGGCGCGCTGGTCAGCATCTTGTCGTTGTCCGTGATAACGGCCATCGCAAGATTCTCCGGCGTAACGGAGGAGAGAATGGACAGCGCCGCCTTGGGCCCGACGCCGGAAACGGAGAGCAGCATTTCAAAGCACCGCTTCTCGCTCGCGTCATGGAAGCCGTAAATGTCGAAAGCGTCCTCCTTGATATTGCAATATGTATACAGCCTCGCCTTTTTCCCTGTCTCCAGATACGAGAGCGTATTGGCGGTCGTATTGCACTTGAAGCCGACGCCGCCCACGTCCAGGACCGCCACATTGGGTTCCGGCACGGAGACGATCCCCTCTAAATAGTAGAACATACCGTGTTTCCTCCGTCAATATTCATCAGCGAGCTGTTGAACCGCGCGTGGCAGATGGCCACGGCAAGCGCATCGGACGCGTCGTCCGGCTTGGCCGGCTTCGGCAGGCCCAGCAGGCGCTGCACCATCGCCATCATCTGCTTTTTGTCCGCGCGGCCGTATCCCGAAATCGCCTGCTTGATCTGCAGCGGCGTATACTCGTACATGGGGATCCCCCGCTCCTCTCCGGCCAGGATCAGCACGCCGCGTCCGTGCGCGACGGAGATGCCGGTGGTGAGGTTCGTGTTGAAAAACAGCTCCTCGATCGCGATGGCGTCCGGCTTGAACGTATCAATGAGCTCCAGCATATCCTCATGGATCTGCCGCAGCCGCAGGGCGAGCCGCTGCCCGGCAGGCGTCGTGATGGCGCCGCAGCGAACCATGGTCTGCCGGTTCCCCTCCGTGCGGATCACGCCGAATCCGACGGTCGCAACGCCGGGATCAATACCGAGTATCGTCATGATGCGCCGCCCCCTCTCTCATACGGAGTTTATTGTAACACAAGCCTGCCCGTTTTCGCAAGATTTCTCCAGGATTTCTCACGCTTTCCGCACACTGACCCTGCCCGCGCATAAACTGGAATGAAGCAAAAAACCGGTTGATTCTTTGACTGCGGGCCGCACCGGCCGCGCCGGCCGTTCCCGCGGAAGAGATCAGTGATATTCTGCAAGGAGGAATACGCATGCCATCCACGACCGCAACCGCTCCGCTCCCGGAGGAACCGGAGATCCGAGAGTCCGTCTGCGTACATACGCGAAAGATCTATGATTCCTGCCGGGACAGGGACTGCATATCCGATCTGCGCGTCTTCCCGGCGGGCGACGCGCAGGCGGCGCTAAACAACGCCTCCAGCGTCCGCGCCAAGTCTGCCGAGCTGCTCTATGTGGGGATCGACATTGAGGAGCTCGCGTTCAATCGCGGCTACTACAGCATTGACGCCCGCTTTTACTGCAAAATCAACGGCGAGGCGTCCGTCCGCGGCCTCGTCGAACCGTTCACCGGTCTGAGCGTGTTCAACAAGCGGGTGATCCTGTTCGCCAGCGAGGGCAACGCCAAAGTCTTTACTTCTGACGCGGGTCTGCCGGACGCTAGGACCCTGTGCGGCACCAGCAAGCCCAAAGCCGTCGTCGAGGCGGTAGATCCCATCATTCTGGAGATGCGGATGCTCGACCCGGACGAAAACGCAGACAGCGAGATTTTCGACGCGCCGGAGTTCGTCCGGGACGTCTTCCCCGGCGGCGTGTCCCCTGCCGCCCCGGGCCGCCGTCTGTATGTGACCTTGGGGCAGTTCTCGATCGTCCGTCTGGAGCGGGATTCCCAGCTCATGATCCCCTCCTGCAGCTACTGCATGCCCGGCGAGGACTGCAGCGGCGGCGGCGACAACGATCCGTGCACGCTCTTTGACCGGATCAGCTTCCCGGTCGACGAATTCTTCCCGCCCGATGAGATCGCCGCGCCGGAGGGCTATCGCGAGGCCCTGGCCACGCTGACAAAATGAGCCGCTGAGCCTTTCGCAACCAGTTCGGCGCAAACGAAACAGCCTCTCCCTTTCGGAAGAGGCTGTTTCTGCATGTCCCGGGATGCTATATTATGTAAACTTTCCGGAAAGCTTCTGCCCTACTGCGTTTACTTACCATTTGCCCTCATAGGGGCGCGCCTGTTTGATCTCATATTCGACTTCCCGCTTGGTCCAGACAGACGTATGGCCGTTTGCCCGCTGAACCGTGCAGGTCACGTCGATTCCGCCGATGTCCAGCCGCATCGTACTGCCGTCCGCGAAGGTAACCTCATACGCCTGCTCCCCGGGAGCCGGCTCCCGCCCCACCAGCGGACCGTACACCAGAAATCCCCAGTTCCTCCCGTTGAGCTCCATCCGGTTGACGCGGCGGATCAGCTGCTCCCGCTTCTCCGCAGACATCATTGTGTTTTTGAAATCTGTCCACTCCCTGTCCCGCAGCACGCGGACAGCCGTCACCTGCCCGTCCTGAAAATGCCAGTCTTTGGAGGCGAATTGCTCCGCCATGGTTTGCGGCCGCACATTCAGGTACACGGGCAGCGCGACGGCCAGCACGAGCACGAGCAGCGCGATGATTTTCCAGACGGAAAGCTTTCTGTTCTTTTTCCTGTTCATATTCCTGTCCCCTTTCCGGACAGGCTGTTTTCCTGTCCTTCTGCCTCCTGTATTGTTCGGGGGCGGGGATATGTGACAAAAAACCGCCCCGGCAAAATGCCGGGGCGGAATTGCACGCCGAGCAAGCTTACATTTTGATAAAGTACTCGTCGTTCTCGATGAGGCGCTTCAGCATCTCATGATGCCGGCGGACCTCCTCGACCTCGTTGGGCAGGCCCTCGTACCCCATATCCTGCTGGCTGCGCTGGCCCTCGTACTCAGAGTCGATGTACCCGTCGTAGCCGCAGTCGTTCAGGATGTCGATGACCTCCTTGTACATGATGGATCTGTCCTCGTACTGGCCGGGCTTGCCGGGGATCTCGGTCATCTCGTAGAACTTGCCGTGGATGCAGAAAATGTACTGGAAAATAGAGTACAGCTCTACGGGCTCGGCGCTATTCCCGCGGAGGATATGGCTCCCCATGCGGCTCTCCATCAGATCCTTATAGTTTTCCATCATCCAGCCCTTGAACGCGTCTCTGTCCATTTCGGAGAACCTGTCAATTATCTCCTCCGCCCGCTGCAGAGACTCCTCCCGGTTGTATCCGATACCGCGCAGCGCATACCCGATCGAAACGCGGCTGGGCTTGTTCTGGAAGATGCCCATATCGGGCTGCAGGCCGTAGTGCTTTGTGCCGGTCTTCTCAATGAAGGCCACGTCCCGGGCGACCGTCTCGCCCCAGTTGACGCCGGGCGTCGGTTTGATGGTGGAGGGCGCGTGGATCTCGTTCGTCATGCGCACGTCCAGATCCTCCGCCAGAGGCAGGACCATTTTTACCGCCGCCATGGGGACGTTGTGGCACAGACGCATATTCCGGAAGCCGAGCTTCTTCGCCAGGTGCAGGTCGATCTTCAGACGCTCGGCGCACTCGCCGATGGTCAGAACGTGATCCCGGAACTGCAGCGTGTCCATATATGTATCCATGGTCACCGCGGTCAGGCCCCAGCGGGAGATTTCGTTGTTCCACTCGTGAATGAAGGACTCGGGCGGATTGGGATAATGCGGAATGGTGCATTCGCTGATGATCTCAATACCGGTGGCGCCGTTTAGATTATTCGCCACTTCGCGGATCTGGTCTTTCCAGGTCATCTGATGGAAGAAGTCCGCCTGCTGGTAGCTGTACAAAGAGACGCCTCTCTTGATCTCCGAATAATTGTTCGCCATATCGCTCACGCTCCTCTCTACTGCAGTTCCAGGTCAAAATTGCAGACCCGGAAAGTCTTTCCGCCTCCGGAGCCGGGTTTGGGAGGATTCACAACCCACTCCTTGTCATGGGCCTGGTATCCGTAGGCGTCCACCGTGGAGGGCAGATAACCCAGCTTATGCATACCGGGGGCAAGGCCGCCTTCCTTGGCGACGTGCAGGTACGCTTCATCCTGCAGATCCCAGTGCTCCCAGCAGCACTTGGCCAGCTCCGGAATGGAGCGGGGCGGCTGCCCGTTGACCTCCAGGGAGAGGGCCTCCTCCGGATACTCCACGCCGTCCATGTTGACATAGAACCCGTTTACCAGCGAGAGGTAGATGCCGCGGTAATTGGCGATCCGAACGCCGAATTTGAAGCCGACGACCTTGCCGTCTTTCTCTACATTCTGCAGGCTGTCGCTTCTGACCAGAAAATTGTCATACAATGCTGTCTCCTCCTTTTTCGTTTTTCGTCGCTTTGATGAGATTGCAGGCGTTTGCCGACGCAAATCCTGTATAATATTATAGATTGTAGCGCCACAGATTGCAAGAGCGTTTCTGATTTGGTAACCGATTGACCGGGCTCTGATATTTTTTGCTGTACGTTTTGGGGAAAATCGTATATAATAGAAAAAAAGAGAGTGAGGTGAACGGCATGGAAGAGCGGTTCGGATTTATCCGCAGCGAACTCGACATCAAGATCCTGATTTTGTTTGTCCTGCGGCGGCTGGTGCAGCCGGTGGATCTGGAAACGTTGACAGACCTGACGCTGATCGACGACGGCATCAGTTATTTCGACTTTGCGGACTGTGTTTCCGATCTGGTCCGTACCGGGCATGTGCTTCTGAAAAGCGGGCTGTATTCCGTTTCGGAAAAAGGCGCGGCCAACGGGGCGGCGGTAGAGAGCTCTCTTCCCTACTCCGTCCGTGTCAAGGCGGAAAAAGCCGCGGCCGCGCAAGCGGCCATTCAGGCGCGGGATTCCATGATCACCGCCTCCAGCACGGTCCGCCGCCGCGGCGGATGCACCGTGCAGCTCGGTTTGTCCGACGGCGTTGACGCCGTTCTGGATCTTGCGGTCCTGGTCCCGGACGCCGAGAAGGCGGAAATGATCCAAAAGCATTTCCGCGCACATGCCGAGCAGATCTACAAGCAGATCATGGAGCTTCTGCTGCAGTAAACCCGGAAAACAGACAGACGCCCCGCCGGATAACCGTCCGGCGGGGCGCATTTTGTTTTGAGGGACGCCGCTACTCCGTACGGAGCGCGGTCACCGGATCCTGATGCGCGGCCTTTTTTGCGGGGATCAGTCCGCCCAGCAGCGTCAGACCGATGCTCAGCAGAATCAGGATCACCGCAGAGAGCGGCGGCAGAACCGCGCGGATCTGGACCTGTCCGGCAAGATGCCGGACAATGGCGTTGATCGGAATCAGCAGAAGCAGCGTGATCCCAATGCCCATCGCCCCGGCGCAGAAGCCGATGATCCCAGTCTCCGCGTTGAACACCCGGGAGACGTTGCGCTTGGAGGCGCCGATGGCCCGCAGGATCCCGATCTCTTTTTTCCGCTCCAGCACGCTGATATACGTGATGACGCCGATCATGATCGAGGATACGATCAGGGAGATGGCCACAAAGGCCACAAGCACGTAGCTGATGATGTTCACAATGTCCGTTACCGAGGACATCAGCGTACCGACAATGTCGGTGTAGCGGATCACCTTTTCCGACTGCCCGCTCTCCTCCATGCGGAGATTGTAGGCGTCCAAAATGGCGATCACCTTCGCTTTGCTCTCAAAATCCGTGGGATAGATGTCGATCTCGCTTGGTTTGTCCGGGTCGGCATACCCGAAGCTCCGCAGGTTCCCCTCATAGGTGGAGCTGGAGCCGGAAAGCATCGAAAGGAACAGCTCGCTGAGCTCTTCCCCGCTCATCGTCATCTGAATCGCGTTCCGGAACGCGTCCGGATCCACGTCAAACGCGCTCTCGATCCGCTCGCCGAGCTGACTTGCGGCCTCCTGCATCATTTTTTCCATGCTTCTGCTGATCTGGCGCGACAGAGACGACACGATCTTCTGCAGAGCCTTGCTCATGGAGGCGGACAGCGCCGTCCCGATGCTGTCCCGGACCCTCTCGGACAGCTGCTCCGCCACGGAGGACAGATCCAGAACGCCGGCCGCTCCTTCCTCCAGGATCGCCTGCGCTTCCTCCGTCTGCATATACGCCGCAAAGGATTCGTTCAGGCCGGCCAGACTCGGCAGCTCGTTCTCCTGCGCGTACGCGCGGTATCCGTTCACCAGGTTGGCTGTCAGCGTATCCATCTGCTCCTGAGAGGCGGCGACGTGCTCGCCGAACTGCAGCACCTCCGGCATCCGCGCGTTCAGAACCTGCTGCGCCTCTTCCGTCTCCAGATAAGCCCGCAGCGCATCGTCGAACGCGTCGGGATCGGTAATGCCGTTCGTCTCCGCATACCCGCGGAAGCCTGTCAGGATCTCATAGACCAGACTGCCCAGTTGCTCCGCCGAGAAGACGATCTCGCCGTTCGCCTCGAGGATCGCACCCATGTCGGCGCGAAGCTGCTGCTGCGCCTCCGGCGTCTGCAGATAAGCGCGGAACGCCTCGCCCAGCCGGGAGAAATCCGCCCTGGGGTCATCCGCCGCATAGGCTCCGTACCCCTCCGACAGTCTCGAAAACGTCTCCCGCAGCTGCTCAGGATCCGGACGCAGCTCGATCCCGCTGAACAGCTCGGCCAGATCCAAATCCCCCAGCGCGGCGTCGGGACTCAGGCCGCTCAGATCCAGGCCGGACGCGTCCAGGGAAAAGCCGTCCGGCATCTGCAGCTCCAGCGCGTCCGGGTCAAACTGAAACGCCTCGCCGAAGGCTTCCTCGTCTATGGAGAAAAGGGAGCTGAGATCAAAGTCCCGGTTCTCCTCCCCGAAAGGCTCTCCCGTGATCACGTTGATCGCGGGACTGTCCAACTGCTCCCGAACGATCCGGCTGGACGCCGCATACGTAGTGACCCGGTCCGTCAGTTCGGCCGGATACCAAATACCGGAGGTCAGCATGGTGGCCGTCGCGCCCTCCGCGGGCTGCGCCACACCCACGATGGTCAGGTCTTCGCTGCCGCGGACCAGATCGAGCATAAACGCGTCATCCTCGGATTTGTCCCGCCACACGTTGTAAACCTCGTCGTAAACGTATCGGTCTGCGGCATGCACCAGCTTGAATGTGATCCCGATAAAATCCGTATAACGGTATTTCTCCGTCACGGCAACCGGCTCCACATTTTCCTCTGCGGCAAAGCGCGCGATCATGTCGTCCAACTCCTGCGCATCCCGCAGGCCCAAGGTGTACAGAAGAAAATCGCTGATGGCCCCCCTGCCGGTCAGCACCAGCAGGCATTCACTGCCGTTTTCCGGCCAGCGTCCGGCCTTTATATCGTATTGCTTCTCAAACAGCGCGGTATTGGCAGGCATCGCATAAAACACGTCCGTGCTCATCATGGCGGACATCATGCTGTTTCCCCCGACGGAGGACCCGAACCCGAGCGCGGAAAACGACCGGTCCGGGTTGACCTGCCGAACACCGTCTCCGTCCAGACGATAGATCTGGGGTACCACGCTGTAAACATACTCTACCGCGTTCGTATACTTCCCGATTTCGGAGTCTCCACTCTCGAAATACCGCTTCAGCGCACCCAGATCGTTTGTGGAGACCCGGGAGAGCAGGTTGGTGATCATTCCGATCACTCGGACCTCCCCGGACGCTTCGCTCTCTCCGCCCTCGGCGGACTGCGTCATCATGGAGGCAAAGCTGAAGCCGGAGCTCTGGATCTGCAGCGGGTATTCGGACAGCGTGTCCTGCTCCACGCTTTTGATGTATGCGTTCACGCCCGTGGAGATCGACATGATCAGCGCGATCCCGATGATGCCGATCGACCCCGCAAACGCCGTCAGAAGCGTACGGGCCAGCTTGGTCCGCAGATTGTTGAAGCTCAGGGACAGCGCGGTCAGCAGCGACATGGACGCCCGGCCCAGATTCCGGTGCTCCGGTTCCGCAAACTCGCCGTCGTCCAGCACAAACGGATCGGTATCATCGGTGATCTTCCCGTCCCGAAGCCGCACGATCCGCGTCGCGTACTGCTCCGCGAGGTCCGGATTGTGGGTGACCATGACGACAAGCCGATCCCGCGCGACCTCCTTCAGCAGGTCCATCACCTGCACGCTGGTTTCCGTGTCCAGCGCGCCCGTCGGCTCATCCGCCAGCAGAATATCCGGGTTGTTCACCAGCGCACGCGCAATGGCGACGCGCTGCATCTGCCCGCCGGACATCTGGTTGGGCCGTTTGTGCATCTGATCCCCCAGCCCCACCTGCTCCAGCGCCTCGCGCGCCCTGCGGCGGCGCTCCGTCTTGCCGACGCCGGAAATGGTCAGCGCAAGCTCTACGTTTGCAAGCACCGTCTGGTGCGGGATCAGGTTATAGCTCTGAAAGACAAAGCCGATGGTATGGTTCCTGTAGGAGTCCCAGTCTCTGTCCCGATATTTTTTCGTGGATACGCCGTTGATGATCAGATCTCCCTGATCATACCTGTCCAGCCCGCCGATCACGTTCAGGAGCGTCGTCTTGCCGGACCCGCTGGGGCCCAGGATCGCGACAAACTCGTTGTCGCGCAGATTCAGGCTCACGTCGGACAGCGCCTGCTGGACCAGGCTTCCCGTAATATACTGTTTGCTGATGTGTTTGACTTGAAGCATAACCGCAGTCTCCGCTCTGGAATCCGGCGCCGCACGGGGCGGCCTTTTGAATCCGAATGATCCAATTCATTATAGCCGCAATATTTGAATAATCTGTAAATTCAAACAGAAGATCCCGGACGTTTTTACGCAAAAAAGAGACGCACGGGCAATGCCCATGCGTCTCTGCTCCGCGTTTTGTCTATTTGACGATCAGGGATCTGCCGGTCATTTCCTCCGGCTTTTCATACCCCATCAGATCCAGCATGGTGGGCGCGATGTCCGCAAGGCGTCCCGGCACCAGCTTCACGTCGGCGCCGACGATAACAAAGGGCACCAGATTCGTGGTGTGCGCCGTATGCGGCGTTCCGTCCTCCGCCACCATCTTGTCCGCGTTGCCGTGGTCCGCCGTGATCAGGGAAACGCCGCCCATCTCCGCCGTCGCGGCGACGACCTTGCCCACGCAGGCGTCCACCGTCTCGACAGCCTTGACGGCCGCTTCAAACACACCGGTATGCCCGACCATGTCGCAGTTGGCAAAGTTCAGAATAATCACGTCGTACTTGCCGCTCCGGATGCGCTCCACCGCCTCGTCGGCAACCTTGACGGCGCTCATCTCCGGGATGAGATCATACGTGGGGAACTGCTTGGGCGATTCGATAAGGCAGCGGTCCTCCCCCTCGTAAACGGTCTCCACGCCGCCGTTGAAGAAGAACGTCACGTGCGCGTACTTCTCCGTCTCGGCAATGCGGAGCTGGGTGAGGCCGAGTTTGCTGGCCAGCTCGCCGAAGGTGTTGACCAGCGTCTCCGGCGGATAGGCTACCAGCACGTTGGGCATCGACGCGTCATACTGCGTGGTGCAGACGTACGTCACCGGGAAATAGCCGTTTTTCCGAACGAATCCCGTGAAGTCCGGATCCACGAACGTGCGGGTAATCTCTCTGGCACGGTCCGGCCGGAAGTTGAAGAAGATGATGCTGTCTCCGGGCTTGACCGTTCCCTCGCGGTCACAGATCACCGGAAGCACGAACTCGTCGTACACTTCCTCGTCATAGGATTTCTGCATGGCGTCTACCGGGTCGGGGTTGTACGTCCCCTCGCCGAACACCATGGCGTTGTACGCTTTCTCCACGCGGTCCCAGCGGTTGTCCCGGTCCATGGCGTAAAAGCGGCCCATGACCGTGGCGATTTTGCCGACGCCGATCTCCGCACACTTGGCCGCGAGTTCCTCCACGTCGCCCTTTCCGGAGGCAGGAGGCACGTCCCGGCCGTCCATGAAGCAGTGCACAAACACCTTCTCCAGGCCGCGGCGCTTCGCCATCTCCAGAAAACCGTACAAATGCGTGTTGTGGCTGTGCACGCCGCCCGGGGACATCAGTCCCATCAGATGCAGCGCAGCGCCGCTCTCCTTCGCGGCGTCCATCGCGGCGCAATAGGCCTTGTTCTCAAAAAACTTCCCGCTGCGGATCGCATTCGTGATCTTCTGCAGCTCCTGATCCACAACGCGGCCCGCGCCGATGTTCGTATGGCCAACCTCGCTGTTGCCCATCTGCCCGGCGGGCAATCCGACGTCCTCTCCGGAGGCGGAGAGCGTCGTATTGGGATTCTCCGCCATGAGCTTATCCAGAACCGGCGTATTCGCAGCCGCAATGGCGTTGATCGAACGGTCCGGCGGCGCGATGCCGAAACCGTCCATAATGATCAGAGTGGTAGGTGTCTTCATAAAAAATCCTTTCCTGCGCCGATACAGCGGGCACAAGGCCCGCTGTATCGGTTCCGTTCTGCAATCCGTCAGTTCTCCTGATTCGCCGCGTCAATGATCGCGGAGAATTTCTCGGGAACCAGAGAGGCGCCGCCGATCAGGCCGCCGTCAATATCCGGCTTGGCGAGAAGCTCGGCCGCGTTCTTTTCGTTCATGGAGCCGCCGTACTGAATGGTGACGGCACGGGCGATCCGCGCGCCGTAAATCGAACGGATCACGCCGCGGATAGCGCCGCAGACCTCATCTGCCTGCTCGGCGGTAGCGGTCTTCCCGGTACCGATGGCCCAGATGGGCTCATACGCGATGACGACCTTGCGCATCTTCTCGGCAGGCACGCCGGCCAGAGCGGTTTTTACCTGGAGCGTGATCAGCTCGATGGTAATGTCCAGCTCGCGCTGCTCCAGGCTCTCGCCGACGCAGACGATGGGATTCAGCCCCGCGTCCAGAGCGGCGTGGACCTTTTTGTTCACGCTGATGTCGGTCTCGCCGTAGTACTGTCTGCGCTCGGAGTGGCCAATGATCACATACTTGACGCCCAGATCCGCCAGCATCGCCGCGGACACCTCACCGGTGTACGCGCCCTTCTCATTCTCATTCAGGTTCTCAGCGCCGACGGCTACGCGGGAATCCTTGAACGCTTTCAGCGCGGCGGGAACCATGACGAAGGGGACGCAGACGACCGTCTCGCACCACTTAGCGCGGGGAGACAGCGTTTTCAGCGCATCTGCAAAGGATTTTACCTGGGACGCCAGCATGTTCATTTTCCAGTTGCCGGCAATGATGGTCTTGCGGTATTTTCTGTTCATATTGATCGTATCTCCCTGTTCTTATCGGTTTATTTGTCAAGCAGACAGGCAACGCCGGGCAGCTCCAGCCCCTCCAGGAACTCCAGAGAAGCGCCGCCGCCGGTGGAAATGTGCGTGATCCGGGAAGCAAATCCCAACTGCTCGCAGGCCGCCGCGGAATCGCCGCCGCCCACGATGGTCGTGGCGTCGGAATCCGCCAGCGCTTCGGCCACCGCAATGGTCCCCTTTGCCAGCGTCGGATTCTCAAACACGCCCATAGGTCCGTTCCAGACCACGGTCTTGGCGTTCTTGGCCGCCTCGGCAAACAGGGCGCGGGTCTTCTCGCCGATGTCCAGGCCCTGCATATCCGCGGGAATGGCGTCGGAGGAAACCGTCGTGACCTCGATGTCCGCGTCGATGGGATCGGGGAAATTCCTGGCAATGACCGTATCCACAGGCAGGAGGAGCCTGACGCCCTTCGCCTCGGCCTTGGCCATCATATCCCGGCAGTAGTCAATCTTCTCGGTATCCAGCAGGCTGGTGCCTACGCCGTACCCCTTTGCGGCCAGGAAGGTATACGCCATGCCGCCGCCGATGATGAGGGTGTCCACTTTTTCCAGCAGATTATTGATGACATTCAGTTTATCGGAGACCTTCGCGCCGCCCAGAATGGCGACGAACGGACGGTCGGGATCGGCCAGCGCCTTGCCCATGATGCCGATCTCCTTCTCGATCAGGAAGCCGCAGACGGCCGGCAGATAGGCCGCGACGCCGGCGGTGGAGGCATGCGCGCGATGCACGGTGCCGAACGCGTCGGAGACGTACAGGTCCGCCATGGAGGCGAGCTCTTTGGCAAATTCGGGATCGTTCTTCTCTTCACCCGCAATAAACCGGAGATTCTCCAGCAGCATGATCTCGCCGGGCTGCAGCGCGGCGGCCAGCGCCTTGGCGTCCTCACCGGCGACATCCTTGGCCATCTTCACCGGCTGCCCCAGAAGCTCGGCCAGCTTATCCGCCACGACCTGCAGGGACAGCTCCGGCTTCCACGCCCCCTTGGGCTTGCCCATGTGGGAGCAGGCGATCACAGCGGCGCCGTTCTCGAGCAGATACTGGATGGTCGGCAGCGCAGCGACGATGCGCTTGTCGCTCGTGATCACGCCGCCCTTGAGCGGCACATTGAAATCACAGCGGAGCAGGACTTTCTTGCCCTTGACATCCACATCCCGAACAGACTTCTTGTTGTAGTTCATATTTCAATCTCCTTTTCTATGATGATTCATCAAAACAGAATTCAGTTTACTCCGCCATTTCCCCCGTACCGGAGAGGCCGGGAAACCCCTGCTGTTTCAGCGCTTCGTAGCAGAGGATGGCGGCGGAATTGGCAAGGTTCAGACTTCTGGCGTCCGGCCGCATGGGGATGCGGATGCAGCGGTCCGCATATCGCTCCCGCAGCGCCCGCGGCAGGCCCGCCGTCTCCTTGCCGAACAGAATAAAGCACCCGTCGCGGAACTGTGCATGCGTATAGTCCCGCGGCGCCTTGGTCGTGGCGAGCCACAGCTCCGCCGACGGGTTCCGGGCGAAAAAGTCGTCCAGATCCTCGTAAACGGTGAGATCGACCATATCCCAGTAATCCAGGCCGGCACGCTTTACCGCCCTGTCCGATATGTCGAATCCCAACGGTCTCACCAGATGAAGCCTGCTTCTGGTGGCGGCGCAGGTCCTGGCGATATTTCCGGTATTCATCGGGATCTCCGGCTCCACCAAAACCAGATTCACCACAGGCAAGTCACCTGCTTTCCAAAAAACGCTAGTGTAATTGTATAACCAACGCTCGGTTTTTTCAATATGAAATTTGCAAAAAATCTCTATTATTTTGCTGAAATCTGTGCTCCTCGCGCCCCTATGACTGACAATTGTGTCAAACCGATTGTTTTTTGCGGACAGGGAGATTATAATACGGACATGAATATGAAACTGGAGTGGAGCACTTTGAACAACACACTGTATATTGTGGTTCCCTGTTACAACGAGGAGGCCGTTCTCCCGGAAACCGCCGTCCGGCTCCGGGACAAGCTGAACGCGCTGACCGACGCCGGGAAGATCTCCCCCGCGAGCCGCATCCTGTTCGTCAACGACGGCTCCCGGGACGCCACGTGGCAGATCATCTGCCGGCTGCACGGCGAGGACAAACGGTTTTCCGGCGTGTCTCTCTCCCGGAACCGCGGCCATCAGTATGCGCTGCTGGCCGGGCTGATGACTGCCAAAGACCGGGCAGACATGACGATCTCCATCGACGCGGACCTGCAGGACGACCTGGACGCGATCGACGCCATGGTCGACAAATATCTGCACGGCTATGAGATCGTCTACGGCGTTCGGAGCAGCCGCGCCAGCGACACCGGCTTCAAGCGCGGCACCGCGCTTTCGTTCTACCGGATGATGCAAAAGCTCGGCGCGGAAATTGTTTACAACCACGCCGATTTCCGTCTTATGGGCAAGCGGGCGCTGGAGGCGCTCTCCGCGTATAAGGAACAGTCGCTGTTCCTCCGCGGCATCGTGCCCATGCTCGGGTTCCGGACCGCGACCGTGGAATACGTCCGGAGCGCGCGGTTCGCCGGCGAGAGCAAATACACGCTCCGGAAAATGCTGGCGCTCGCGGCGGACGGCGTCACATCTCTCAGCCTGCGTCCGCTGCGCTGGATTCTGGGCGCGGCAGGCCTTCTGTTCCTGCTCGCGCTGATCCCGGTGATTCTGGGCGTCGTCTCTCTGTGTCGCGGCATGCCGCTGTCGGACCGGGACGTGCTGGCGTTCTGCATTTTTTTTGTCGGCGGGATCGTGCTCGCCGCTCTGGGAATCGTGGGCGAGTATGTCGGCAAGACGCTTCTGGAAGCCAAGGCGCGCCCGCGGTACTTCATCTCGGAGATCGTACACGACGACGAGTGACCGGACAGAAAAAAAGGCCCTGTTCTCTTTCCATCGGAGAACAGGGCCTTTCTTTTTCTGTTCAGACTCCGGGGTCCGCCTCCACGGCGCGGCGGACGTCGGCGGAAAAGTACAGGGACCCGAGCGCGCAGACCACGCCCTCGCGGCCCGCAAGCTCCATCGCACGATGTACGCCTTCCGGGATCGTGCCGGCCGCCTCCGCCGAAGCTCCCATCCCGATCAGCTCCGCGGCCAGCTCGGCCGCGGGCATGGCGCGCGGATTTGCCGGCGTCGCCGTGACGAAGCACTGCGCCAGCGGCAGCAGCTCGGACAGCATCTTTTTGACGTCCTTGTCCGCCATCACGCCCAGCAGAAATACGATCTTCCGATCGGCAAAATAGGCCAGCAGGCTCTCCACGGCCGCGTGGATCCCATGGGGATTGTGCGCGCCGTCCTGAATAAATACCGGATCGCGCCGCAGCAGCTGGAATCTGCCCGGCCAGCGGACGGCGGCAAGGCCGCTGCGGATCGCCGTCTCCGGGATGTTCCAGCCTTTGGACCGCAGCACCTCCAGCGCCGTGATCGTCAGCGCGGCGTTGTTCGCCTGATACAGGCCCGCCAGCGGCAGGCGCAGGCGCTCATACGCGCCGAAGTCGAACACACAGCCCTCCAGCGAAAAGTGCACGTTCCGCAGACGGGAAAAGTCCGTCCGGTGTAGCGCCGCGTTCTTTTCCGCGCAGACAGACTGAAAGACGCCCATCGCCCTGCAGCTGCTCCCGTAGACCACCACGTCGCCGCCCTTGATGATGCCCGCCTTGGCCGCGGCGATCTGCTCGATCGTATCGCCCAGCTCGCGGGTGTGGTCGAGGCCGATGGCCGTGATCACGGCGAGCTCCGGCGTATCAATGACGTTCGTGGAATCCAGCTCGCCGCCGAGCCCGACCTCCAGCACCACGACCTCGCAGGCATGCCGCTGGAAATACAGCATTCCGAGCGCAGTGACAATCTCGAACTCCGTCGGCTTGTCCTCCATTGCCTCCCCCTCCGGCCGGACCAGCGTCACCAGCTCCGCAAGCTCGTCGTCCGAAATCATCTCTCCGTTGATCTGCATCCGCTCGTTGAAGCAGTTGATATATGGGGAGGTGTAGAGGCCGGTGCGATACCCCGCAGCCTGCAGGACGGAGGCGAGGCCGGCGGAGACGGACCCTTTTCCGTTTGTGCCCGCCACGTGGACAAATTTCAGATCCTTCTGCGGATCTCCCAGCCGCCGCAGGAGCTCCCGCGTACGGGACAGCCCCGGCTTACTGCCGCGCCAGTTGACCGCGTGGATATAGGACAAGGCTTCTTCGATGGTCATGGTCAGTTCCCCTTCATGATCTGGGCGCGGAACGCCCGGTTTGCCAGCAGCAGGCGAATAATCAGGTATTCCAGGACCGCGATGATGAGATAGGTCGGAATCCGAAGCAGGATGGTCCCCATCGGGATGCCGTACCAGAGCACAAGCCCGACGGACTTCACCAGCATGGACCCGATCGCGTGCGCCAGCAGCACCGCGAGCGGCAGCCGGAGTTTTTCCCGCTGCAGCGGCGCCCGGTACATGACGCCGGATATGGCCCCGACCAGCGCGGCGCCCAGCGTGATGAACGGGTTGACCGCGTAACCCATCAGCAGACAGCCGATCAGATCCTGCGTGATCCCGACGGCCGCGCCGATCACGGGTCCCAGCAGAATACCGGCCAGCAGAATCGGCAGATTCTCAAAGCTGATGCGCAGCCAGTCGATGTTGAGGACCGGCACATACTTCCCCAGCACCACGCTGAGCGCGGCCAGAAGCGCCGCCTTGATCAGCGCGGACGGCGATCGAAGCGCGGAAAACAGGCCCGCGCCGCGGGTCTTTTCCTGTGTGGAATTGGACACAAAAATACCTCCTCTCCGTTTGCCACATAGAGGAGGCGTAAGCATACTCCGGTACGCAGCAGCGGGATGCGGGCGCCGCACCGCGAAAGCGTCTTTCTTCGTCCGCCCGGCAACTCCCCGTCCGAGCGGCACTTTACGCGCGATGCCCTACTCTGCTTTTATTGAAAACGCGGTTATTGTAGCACAGGCGGGTCGCTTTGTCCAGACCCATTCTGCACTTTTTCCCCGCCGGACGGCCCGCCGCGCGCTGTCCGACGTTCCAGCGCCGCGACTGTGTTGACGGCGTTGCCCATGATAATCACGTTCCCGCACAGATTCAGCCAGACCATCAGCAGAAAAACGGTGGCCAGGCTGCCGTAGACCACGGTATACCGGACGGAAAACCCCACAAACCAGGAAAACAGAACGCTCATTGCGGCCAGCACAAACGCCGCCGTCAGCGCGCCGGGACTGCGCCGGACGCGCGGCCCCTCTTTCGGCGCGGTGGCGATATAAATCCCCAGCAGAAGCCCGTACAGCAGCACAAAGAGCGCGACAAACCGAAGCCATTTCCAGAGGATCGGCAGGACGCCGACGTCCAGAAACGCAGCAAGCCTGGAGATGAGCCATTCTCCGCCCAGGATCATCAGAAGCGCGGCATAAATCACCGCCAGAAACACGACGGAAAACAGAAAGCTCGCCGCGGCCGCAAGGACCCCGCTGAAGCGGGCGCGGCCCTGAATGTCGCGCATGGCGGAAAGGATAACCCGAAAAGCGGCCGAGGAGGACGTCACGACGAGCGCAAGTCCGGCCGTAAGGACCAGAGATTGATCCATCGTCCACAGATAGAACAGATACCGCCGCAGAAGCTCCAGCGCGTTCTGCGGGAGCAGCCCCTCCAGAAAAACCAGAAAATCGCCTGCGCCCCGCAGCGGATTCAGCATGGCGAGCACACAGATCAAAAACGGAAAGACCGACAGACTCAGATAGAACGCGAGCGCCGCAGCGGACCGTCCGATCTGCTTCTCAAAGTAGACGGCGACAAGGCCCCGAAGAAAAGCGGAGAATCGTCCCGGCAGTTTTTCGGATCTGCGCATCGTCCGCGCCCCCCTTTTCATTTAAGAAAACCCGGAGGGCATAGTCTGCCCTCCGGGATCGGTTCTATACAAGATTTACTGCTTGGAGTTGAAGATCTTGAAGATCGTATCAAACGGATCCTCTTCCTCCGCCGCAGGCGCTGCAGGCGCCGGCGCGGGGGCCGGAGCGGGCTCCGCCGCCTCCGCCACAGGCGTGGGGGCGGGTTTGGAGGAGGCCTCCGTAAACAGGCCGTTCTTTCTGTCGGGGATCTTGGCGGTCGGCTTCTCGTCAAAGCGGGTAGCGATGACCGTGACGCGGATCTCGTCGTCCATCGTCTCGTCAAACGTGGCGCCGAAAATAATGTTGGCGTCGGGATGCGCCGCCTGCTGGACCAGCGTCGCAGCAGCGTCCACATCGTCGAGGCCGATGTCCACGGAGCCGGTGATGTTCACAAGAACGCCCTTTGCGCCGTTGATGGAGGTCTCCATCAGCGGGCTGGAGACGGCGGCGCGCGCAGCGTCCTCCGCCTTGCCCTTGCCCGCGGCATGGCCGACGCCCATGTGCGCGTAGCCGGCGTCCTTCATAACGGACGTGACGTCCGCAAAGTCCAGATTGATGAAGCCGGTATTCTTGATCAGCTCGGAAATGCTGGTCACAGCCTGCAGCAGAACGTCGTCCGCGATTTCAAACGCGTTTGCAAAGGTGAGCTTCTGGTCCGTAACATGCTTCAGCCGGTCGTTGGGAATGATCAGCAGCGAATCGACCTTGCCCAGGAGATTGGAGATGCCCTCCTCCGCCTGCAGCATCCGGCGCTTGCCCTCAAAAATGAAAGGCTTGGTCACGACGCCGACCGTGAGCGCCCCGAGCTCCCGCGCGATGTCCGCCACCACGGGCGCGGCGCCCGTGCCGGTGCCGCCGCCCATACCGGCGGCGATAAAGACCATATCCGCGTTCTCGAGCGCTTTCGCGATGTTGTTCCGGCTCTCCTCCGCGGCCTTTTTGCCAACGTCGGGATTGGAACCGGCGCCCTGCCCGTGTGTGAGCTTCTCGCCGATCTGAATCTTCTGATCGGCGCTGGAGATGGACAGAGCGGGCTTGTCCGTATTGACGGCGACGAATTCCACACCCTGCGTACCGGCTTTGACCATCCGGTTGACGACGTTGTTCCCCGCGCCGCCTACGCCAACGACTTTGATAACAACAACATTGTCCGGGCCAGCTTCCATAGCAAACGACATATCCAGTCCTCCTATTGTGATTTTAACGGAAACGAGGAGGTTCTCTCTCCTGTGCAACGGATCCGATTGAAAGCAAATTCTATAAATCCACTATTCTGGTCTATTTTATCGCCTTTTTCCGTGCAGGTCAATAGGGTCTGCATCATTTCTTCATTATTTTTTGCATAGGCAACCGCAATGCATCCCGTCAGTCCGGTATAAAATGCGCTTCGCCCTGCACGGAAAGATCAAGGGTCCCGGTGTCGCTGCCGGACGCTTTTTCCTGCGCGATCCGAAGCAGCGTCTGCAGTTTGACGTCCGCCCCGTCGCCTGTGCCCAGGTTCACCAGATACCGATTCTGATAATCAAAGGTGATGTCTGTGATATACGTCATGTCCAGCACGGTGATCTCTTTGTAGATCCCGAGTTTTTCGATCTCCGTCAGCACGTCCAGCAGGTACTTGAGCTGCGTGGCGTTCTCCGGACCGAGCGCCAGCTTGCTCCCCACCACGGGCTGGATCGGGGCGATGCCCTTCACGTCGATGCAGCCCTCCGGGTCCACGCTCTCCACCTTTTCCAGGATCTTTCCGGTTCTGTCAAACAGCCAGGAGCTCCCGCCGGAATAGACGGACGCGATGGGAAAGGCCTCCGTCACGTGCAGGATCACAGTCCCCGGATAATGCTTCTCGATCCGGAGATTCTTTACATAGGTCAGCTGGCTCCGGATCTTGGCGGCCGCGGCGTTCCCGTTGGCAAAGAAAAGATTATCCCCCATCTGGATCCCGGAAGCCGAAATGATCTCCTCGGGCGAATACACCCCCGCGCCCTCTACGCGGATCTCGGAGACCCGAAAAAACGTGCCGACGCCGACAGCGCCGGCCAAAACAATCACAATGGCGGCTACCGCCGCGTACATGCCGCCCCTGCGGCGTCCCCGCTCACGCGCCGCTTTTCTGTTCACAGCCAAGGTATCCTCCTGTTCTCATCGCCGGTCAGAGACGCTCCACGTCCGCGCCGAGCGCGGCAAGCATCCCTGCCAGATCGTCGTATCCTCTGTCAATGTGCTGCAGGCCAGTGATTTCTGTCGTTCCTTCTGCGCCGAGGGCAGCCACCGCAAGGGCCGCGCCGCCCCGCAGATCGGTAGCCGAAACGGGCGCGCCGTGCAGCCGCTCCACGCCGCTGACAATGGCGACCCTGCCCTCCAGCGCCACGTCTGCTCCCATTCGGCGGAGCTCCTCCACGTGGCGGTATCGATTGGTAAAAATGTTCTCCACAAATGCGGTCGTCCCGGAGGCGGTCAGCAAAGCCGCCATCAGCGGCGGCTGTGCATCTGTGGGAAAACCCGGATACGGACGCGTGACGACAGGGCGGATGGCGCGGCGTTTTTCGCCTGCGGACAGCGACACATAATTGCGGCCCGTCTCTATCCGACACCCCATTTCCCGGAGCGCGTCGAGCACCGTGCTCATGTGCGCCGGGTCCGCGCCGCGCAGCTCCACCGTTCCGGACGCGGCGGCTGCCGCGCACAGCAGGGTCGCCGCCACGATTCTGTCTCCGATCACGCAGTGTTCCGTGTATTCCGAATATGTACCGGCCCGGCAGCCCTCCACCGTGATCAGCGAAGTCCCCGCGCCGACGATCCGCGCGCCAAGCTTCTGCAGAAAGCGCTGCAGATCCGCGATCTCCGGCTCCCGCGCCGCGTTGGTGATCAGCGTGACCCCCTCGGCGCAGGCCGCCGCCAGCATGGCGTTCTCCGTCGCGCCCACGCTCGGGAAGGACAGATCTATACGGCAGCCGCGCAGTCCGGGAGACCGGCAGTAGATCCTCCCGCCCTGTTCCCGGATCTCTGCGCCCATGGCGCGAAGCGCCGCCAGATGCAGGTCGATGGGTCGGGGCCCCAGCTCGCAGCCGCCCGGCATGGACAGGATCGCTTCTCCCGCCCTCGCCAGGATCGCGCCCAGAAAAATGACGGAGGAACGCATCTCCCGCATCAGGTCGTCCGGAATATCGCACCGGCACATCCCGGAGGCGTCCACATAAACCGTGTCCTCATCCAGCTCCGCCCGGCATCCCAGGTGCCGAAGAATGGCAATGGCGGCGTCCACGTCGCGCAGGCGCGGGCAGTTCCGGATCACGGTCTCGCCGTCCGCCAGCAGCGTCGCCGCCAGGATCGGGAGCACCGCGTTCTTCGCGCCGTGTACCCGCACGCAGCCGTTCAAGGGATTTCCGCCCGTGATTCGCAGTAAGCTCATAGCATTTCCCCCGTTGCAGAATCAATCTTTACGGGTCATACTATGACGCTCGGAAATCAGGGGTTCGTCAGGGACAAAACGATCTCCGCGATCCGGTCGGTCGCCTGCGGATTGCCTGCCGCCGCAGCGCCTGCGGCCATTCCGGCCAATTTCTCGCCGTCCCGCAGCAGGTCCGCAACAGTACTGTAGAGTTTTTCGCCCGTGCATTCCTTTTCCAGCAGGACCACCGCGCCGCCGGCGCGCTCCACTGCTCTGGCGTTCTTTTCCTGGTGGTTGTCGGTCACGTTCGGCGACGGCACCAGCACCGCGGGCTTCCCCATCAGCGACAACTCCGCGATGGTCGACGCACCGGCCCGGCAGAGCACCACATCCGCCGCGGTCATCACGACGTCCATATCGTGAATATACGGCCGAACATCCGTGCAGGTCTCCAGCGCCGGTACGTCCTCCAGCGCGGCCCGGAGCTTCTGCGCGGCCGCCTCGCCGCCACCGGTGCCGTGAATGTGGAAAAACGCGTGCTCCCGGCAGTTTCTTCGGATAAAATCGGGCATACACGCGTTCATCCCGGACGCGCCAAGCGAGCCCCAGAATGAGACGACCAGCGGCAGATCCGGCAGCTTCAGCCGGTCCCGCGCCTCCTCCTTCGTCAGCACGGCAAACCCTGCCCGAACCGGCGTTCCGGTAACGGTCACACGCTCCGGATGCTTATACTGTTTTTCCAGCCCCGGAAACGCCGTTAAGATCCGATCCACCTTGCCGGACAGCATTTTCGTCGTCAATCCCGGCAGCGCGTTGGACTCATGCAGAACCGTCGGAATGCCCATTGCCGCGGCTTTGCTGAGCACCGGATAACAGACATATCCGCCTGTGCCGATCACCACGTCCGGGCGAAACTCCTTCAGAAGCGCTTCCGACTCTCTGGCCGCCGTCAACAGGTTTTTCGCCGTGTGCAGATTGTGCTTTACGCTGGCCGGAGACAGCCCCCGCGAAACGCCGGTGACGGTAATGCTGCGCAGCGCAAACCCGGTGGGCGGGATCAGCTTTTTCTCCATCTCCCGTCCGGTCCCCACAAACAGAAATCCAGCGTCGGGAAGAAGCTGACGGAGCCGGGAAGCGACCGCAAGCGCGGGGTTGATATGCCCGCCCGTGCCGCCGCAGACAAACAGAAAATTCATGCGTCCGTTTCCTCCTGTCCGTCGGTTTCTTCATCCTCCCGTTCCCGGATGGGAACTCTGGTCTTTTTCAGCGGGATCTCTCTGGATACCGACAGCACGATCCCCATCTCCACGAGCTGGATCCACAGCGCCGTACCGCCGTAGCTGAAAAACGGCAGCGAGATGCCGGTACAGGGAACCAGATTCGTGACCACCGCCACGTTCAGAAACACCTGTAGGGCAAGCAGGCTCATAATCCCGGTGACGATCAGCGCGCTGTATTTGTCGCGGGCGTGCATGCCCAGCCAGAACCCGCGGACGATCAGCATGGCAAAGAGCAGCAGGATCAGGATCGCCCCGATATACCCGAGCTCCTCGCAGACGACGGAAAAGATAAAGTCGTTGTGCTCCTCCGGGAGATACAGATACTTCTGTCTCCCCTGCCCCAGGCCGAGGCCAAGGAAGCCGCCGGAGCCTATGGCGTACAGCGACTGCACCGTCTGAAACCCTTTCCCGAGGCTGTCGGAAAACGGATCCAGCCACGCGTCGATGCGCGCCTGCGCATAGCCCATTTTGCTGATCAGGACATACCCCGCCCCGGCCACGCCGGCAAATCCGAGCCCGAACCATTTCAGAGAAGTGCCGCCTGCGAACATCATTATGGCGCCGATGGCGATGATGATAATGGACGCGGAAAGGTGCGGCTCCAGGATCAGAAGTCCGACGATCAGCACCAGGATCACGCCGAACGGCAGAACGCCGTAACGAAACGTCTTCATTTTTTTTCCGTACCGGCAGATCATGGCCGAAAAGTACAGGATCACTGCCAGCTTTGCGACCTCGGAAGGCTGGAACGTGGTAAAGCCAAGGCTGATCCAGCGCCGCGCGCCGCCGGCATAAGTGCCGATCACGGGCACGAGCGCAAGCAGCGCAAGGGCGCCCAGCAGAATCAGTCTGGAAAAGCGCCGGATCACCGTCGCGGGAACTCTCGACATCAGAAGCATCAGCGCCACGCCGCTGACGGAAAACAGCAGCTGGCGGATAAAGTATTTCATCGGTGCGGCCGATTCATAATACGCCCGGGCAAAACTCGCGGAGAGCACCATGACAACGCCGATTGCCAGAATGATCAAAGTCAGCAGGAAGAACGGCAGATCCATCGGACCGCGCTGCACCAGCGACAGCCGTTCCTTTTCTCCGCTCCTGGGCGCGCGGCCCGACCCGACCCCGCGGTAATCCTTCAGCTCCCGCTCGGGAACTCTGGACGTTTCCGGTATGTTCGAATAGGTATACTCTTTTGCCATGCCGTGCGCTCCTTTCTTCCGGTTTTCTGCGATTGTATCCGTTCCCGCGCCCTTCTGCGCCCGTCTCAGAACAGGAAACGGCCGGCGGCGTCGAAAAAGGACAGGACGGCAAACGCGGCGGATACCAGCGAAAATACCGTGAAGATCTTGTACTCGCTCCAGCCGCACATCTCAAAGTGGTGATGCAGCGGCGCCATTTTGAACAGCCGTTTGCCGTGAGTTGCCTTGAAATAAATCACCTGGATGATGTCGGAGAGCGTCTCGACGATATAGACGATTCCCAACGGCAGCAGCAGCAGCGGCATATTGATGGCAAACGCCATGGCGCACACCGTGCCGCCCAGGAACAGGGAGCCCGTATCCCCCATAAAAACCTTTGCCGGGTGAAAATTGTAGATCAGAAAGCCCGCAAGCCCGCCGGCCAGCGCCGAAGCAAACACATTCAGCGCCGCATACCGCGCGCCCCAGACAAATGTCACGGCCGCATAGCAGATCGCGACCGGGAGCGAGACGCCCGTGACGAGCCCGTCCACGCCGTCCGTGATGTTCACGGCATTGACAGTGCCCACGATCACAAACGCGGCAAACGCCAGATAGACGACGTCGTTCAGCTGCCAGGTGACGCCGAAAAACGGCACATACAGCTCCGGGCTCAGATGTCCCGTATAGCGGAGCAGCAAAACCAGCACCACGGCGGCAGCAAGCTGCAGGAGGAATTTCTGCAACGCGGAAAGACCCATATTCTGCTTCTTCTTCAGCTTTTGAAAATCGTCCAGAAACCCGATGGCCGCAAACACCAGCGCAAAGCACAGGACGATCACATGCCCGAACTCTCCCAGCAGCATATCCGGCAGCCCGACGGTCAGGCAGACGACCGCGATCGCGGCTATGAACATCAGTCCGCCCATCGTAGGCGTCCCCGCTTTGGACTTATGCCATACGGGGCCGTCTTCCCGGATGCTCTGTCCGGCCTTGATCCGCCGCAGAAGCTTCACCAGAAAATAGCCGATCAAAGCCGTCAGCAGCATGGCGCTGAAGAAAGAAAGCAGCATTTTCGTCATTGGTCTGTCTCCGAATCTGTTCGTATTTTTCCCGCCGCGGGCAGCGGCTCATTCACAGGCCTGCAGGGCATCCGCCACCACTTCTCTCTCATCAAAGTGATGCTTTTCGCGGCAGATCTCCTGATAGGTCTCATGGCCTTTTCCGGCCAGAATGATCACATCTCCCGGCTGCGCGTCGGCGACGGCCCGGAAAATGGCCTCCCGCCGGTTTTCGATCACGGTATAGGGCGTTTTTGTATCCTCCATGCCGACAAGGATCTCCTGGATGATGGCGTCCGGCTGCTCTGTCCGCGGGTTGTCGGAGGTAACATAGACATAGTCCGCCAGCTCGGCAGCGATTTTTCCCATGATCGGGCGCTTCGTCCGGTCCCGGTCGCCGCCGCATCCGAACAGAAGCACCACGCGTCCTGCCGCAAAGCCCCGCACGGTGCGGAGAATGTTCTCGAGCGCGTCGGGCGTATGCGCGTAATCAATGAGGACGGTGAAATCCCGCCCGGTGGGCACGACTTCCGCCCGGCCCATCACGCCCCTGCAGTTGGAGAGCGCGGCTGCGGCGTCCTCCAGCGGAACGCCCAGATTCAGGACCGCCGCCAGAGCCGCCAGCGCGTTGTACACGCTGAATGCACCGGGGATCCCCAGCCGGATTTTTTCCAGTTTTCCGATGGTCAGCGCACAGAAGCTGACGCCCTCTGCCCGCAGAACGATGTTCCGCGCGGAAAGATCCGCCTCGTTTTTGTCCGCGGAAAAGGTATAGACCGGGCATTCCGCGGCCTGCAGCATCACTTCGGCATAGGGGTCGTCCAAATTGATCACCGCTTTGGCGCTCTGCCGGAACAGCTGCGCTTTCGCCGCAGCGTACGCGTCCATAGTCTTGTGGAAATCCAGATGATCCTGGGTCAGATTTGTAAAGACGCCGACCGCGAACGGCACGCCCCAGACCCGATCCAGACAGAGCGCATGGGAGGAGACCTCCATCACGACGTGCGTACAGCCCGCGTCCGCCATTCTCGCAAACAGCGCCTGCAGCTCCAGCGATTCCGGCGTGGTGCGCTCCGTGGGAACGACCTCCTGCCCGATCATGTTCCGGTTTGTGCCGATCAGCCCGACTTTTGCGCCGATCGTCTGCTCCAGAATGGACTTAATCAGCGTCGTAGTCGTCGTCTTCCCGTTCGTCCCCGTAACGCCGATGATCTGCATGCGCGCGGCGGGCTCGCCGTAAAACGCGGCGCTCACCTCCGCCAGCGCCCGGCGGGAGTCCTCCACCAGCACGTACGGCGTCGGAATACTCGGGGCCTCCTCGCACAGCACGCACGCCGCGCCTCGGCTGACCGCCATCGGAATATACGCATGACCGTCGCTCTCAAAGCCCCGGATCGCCGTAAACAGGTCGCCGGGTCCCGCTTTTCTGGAATCCAGGCATACGCCGGCAATTTCCGTATCCTCCGCCGCATGCCATGAAAGCACATTCACTTTTTTCAGCAGTTCGTTCAGTTTCACAGAATCGCCCGCTTTCCTCGCTTGACGTCTTGTCAATAGACGCCCAGATTGCTCTTATCCACCAGGGTGACCTCTACCACGGTTCCGTAGGGGACCTCTTCCCCGGCGGCGATGTACTGTGTGGAGACCGCTACGCTGTCGGACAGCGGCAGCGCGCCGGAGGTGTCCATGAACAGGCCCGCCCGGGCAAGCGCCCGCTGCGCGTTGCGAACGGTCATCCCGTACAGGTTCGGCACCGTTGCCGTGCGGTCCGGGACCGCTTCTCCGGCGTACAGGATCACCTCAGTGCCGGCCGCGATCTCCGCATTGGCGTACGGAAGCTGATCGGTGACGGTGTCCCCGTCGCCCACGACCCGAACCGCAAGGCCAAGCGAACGGAGCGCGTCCGATGCCTCCTCCACAGTCTTCTCCGTCACCTTCGGCATCGTCACGTCCAGCAGTTCCTTCTGCGCGTCCGTATAGACTGCCTCGACGCCCATATACGGCAGGACCTCCGAAAGGATCTTCCCCACCACAGGCGCGGCCATCTGACCGCCGCTGATATATACGCCGCCCTTCGCAGGGTTGTTCAGCACCAGCAGGATTGCAATCTCGGGATCGTCCATGGGCGCCACGCCGCAGAACGAGACCATGTATTCGCGCTCGCCGGTGGCGGCCTCATGCGCGGTTTTCGTGGTGGTGCCGGTCTTGCCGCCGATGCGGTAACCGGCCACGGCCGCGTTCTTGCCGGTGCCGCCGCTCTCTCCAACCACAGCCTCGAGGATCTCGCACACCTTCTGCGACGTATTCCCGCTGATCACCTGCCGCACCACGGTCGGCGCATGGGTGTAGACCACGTTGCCGTCGCCGTCCGTGACCGAGCTGACCAGATACGGCTCCATGAGGTAGCCGCCGTTCACCGCGGCAGCCACCGCCGTGATCATCTGGATCGGCGTCACGTTGAAGGTCTGTCCGAACGAGGCGGCCGCAAGCTGGGAGAGGTTCGTGGGATCGCAGAACACCTGCTCCGTCCACCACTGACTCCCGGCCTCGCCCAGCAGATCGACGCCTGTTTTCTCAAAGAGGCCGAAGCCTCTGCAGTATTCGTAAAACAGCTCGGCGCCCACTTTTTTCCCGATGTTGACAAAGGCCACGTTACAGGAATGCTGCACCGCCTCCGTCAGCGTCTGCGAGCCGTGTCCCGCGGTCCGCCAGCACTTGACGGGATCGCGTCCGAGGACCTCTACGCTGCCGCCGCAGTAAAAGCTGTCCGAATCGCTCACCACGCCGGCGTCCAGCGCCATGGCGAGCGTGATGATCTTGAACACAGAGCCCGGCTCATAGGTGTCGCTGATGGACATATTGCGCCATTGGGCCGTACGGGCCGCCGCAACGGCGGCGTTCCGCTCTGTCTCGTCCTCAATGGCGTCAAGCTCCGCCTGCGTCTCCGGATCCAGCTCCAGATAGCTGTTCGGGTCAAAATTGTCGCGGCTTGCCATGGCGAGGATCCCGCCGGTTTTGACGTTCATGACGATGCACGTCCCGCCGTCCTGGATCCGGTAATCCTCGATGGCCTGGTCCAGATACTTTTCCACAATGTTCTGGATCGTCACGTCCACCGTGAGGTCCATATCGTATCCGTTCACTGCGTCCGCGTAATTCTCGTAATTCACGAACAGCATGCTGGTCCCGCGGTTCGTGGTCAGCCGGACGACGCTGCCGTTCGTACCCTCGAGGTAGTCGTTGTACACCCGTTCCAGGCCCTCCAGCCCGCTGTTCTCCATCCCCACGAACCCCAGCACATGGCTCAGGAGGCTGCCGTAGGGATAATAGCGCTTGGAGTCGTTTTCCAGGTGGACGCTCTTGTACTTGTGTTCGCTTTTGAATGCGCGGACTTCATCCGCCAGTTCGGTCTCGATCTTTCGGGAGACGACCTTGTACCAGGATTTCACGTCCTGAAACTTCTCCATGATGGAGTCGTAATCCACGTCCAGGATCTGCGAGAGCCCGGCGGCGATGTCCGTCGGATTTTCCCCGTACAGCTGCATCTCGTAGGGGCTGATAAAGACAGTCTCCGTGGTGGCGCTGATGGCGAGCACATTCCCGTTCCGGTCATAGATCGTCCCGCGGGACGCCGTGACCGTCGCCTCCCGCGTCTGCTGCTCCACCGCAAGCCGCTCGTAGTAGTCGTGATCCCGAATCTGGATCTGATACAGCTTTACCGCCAGAACGGCAAATGCAACTACGCCGCACACCAGCAGCAATGCAAGTGTGCGGCCAAGTATGAGTTTATTCGGTTTCTGTTTCGGCGTACCGCCGCTGCCGTTTGCCATCGCCTGTTCTCCTCAAGCCGGGGTTTGTCAGCTTCCGCTTGCAGTCTATGCGCCGCCCTATTTGAAGTATTCCGCCAGAGACCGCAGGAAGCGATAGAAGCCGCCGACTTCGCCAGGATCCGACGCGTTCTCCTCCAGAATCACAGCCTTGTCTCTCAGACCGCCGTTCAAATGTATGATCTGACTCTCAGTGGGATACACCATGCCGAGCGTTTTCGTCGCATAGCTCTCGATCTCGCTCAGGTTGAACGCCTGCTCATAGGCGACGCGCAGCTTCGTCTCCTCTGCCTGCAGCGTCGTGATCTGACTCTGCAGCGCCGTCGTCTCCGCCGCGACCTCCGCAAGCCGGACATAGGCGAGCAGCACGAACACGAGCATCACAGCCGCAGCCGCCATTCCGACGATCGCGAACAGGGAGACGCCCTGCGTGTTTTCCGCGGTGCGGACTACCGTTTTTACTTTTGTCCCTGTCTGCCGCTCCGGACGGGCGACAGTGGTTTCCGGCCGCTCGTAGACCGGTACGCGGTCCAGATCCAGCGCGGCGCTGCCGCTCGTGATTCGAGAGGCATAAGTCATGGGATAGGTATTTGCAGCCGCCATATCTTTTCTCCTTACACCCGTTCCGCGATACGCAGCTTTGCGCTGCGCGCCCGCGGATTATCTCTGATTTCTTCTTCCGATGCCGTGATCGGCCGCTTCGTAACGGTCCGCATCGTCTGCCGGAACCCGCATACGCAGACCGGAAAATCCGGCGGACATGTGCAGCCGTTCTCCCGGACCTGAATCGCGTTCTTTACGATCCGGTCCTCCAGGGAGTGGAAGCTGATCACCGCGAGCCGTCCGCCCGGCGCGAGCCGGTCTGCCGCGGCGTCCAGCATTTTTGAGATCGCGTTCAGTTCGTCGTTTACCGCGATCCGGATCGCCTGAAATGAGCGTTTTGCGGGGTGCTGCTTTTCACGCAGCGCCGCCGCGGGCATGGCCCCGCGAATGATCTCCACGAGCTCCAGCGTCGTTCGGATCGGTTTTCCGGACCGGGCCGAAGCGATCGCCGACGCGATCCGCGGGGCGTACCGTTCCTCCCCGAACGCAAACAGGATCCGTTTGAGCTCCGCCTCCGGCCACGTGTTCACGACCTCTGCCGCCGTCAGGGCGGCGTCCCTGTCCATCCGCATGTCCAGCGGGGCGTCCTGCATGTAGGAGAAGCCCCGGCCGGCGTCGTCCAGCTGCGGAGAGGATACGCCCAGATCAAACAGCATGCCGTCCGCCCGGTCGATCCCCAAGCCGCCGAGGATCGAATCCAATTCCGCAAAATTTCCGTGGACCAGCGTCACTCTGTCGCCGAATTCCGCAAGCCGCGCCCCGGCCTCCTCTATCGCCTGGGCGTCGCGGTCAATGGCGACGAGCCGGCCGTTCTGCAGGCGTTTCAGGATCTCCGCGGAATGGCCGCCGCGCCCGAGGGTCCCATCCACGTAGATCCCGTCGGGCCGGATGGCCAGACCGTCTATGCAGGCCTGCAGCAAAACCGGCACGTGCGTGCGCTCCATCAGAAATCAATCTCCTCAAAAACAGCCGCAATGTTTTCGGGAGTGGTCTCCAGAACATCCACGCTCTTCCAGGTGTCGGAATCCCAGAATTCCGTGCAGTCTCCGTTGCCGACGACCGTGACGTTCTTGGTAAGACCGGCAAAATCCCGCAGTCCCTGCGGGAGCAGGATGCGCCCCTGGGCATCCAACTCACATTTTGCCGCGTGCGCGAAAAGCGGACGCATTTTGATCTGTCTGACTTTGGGCATGGCCTTGATCCTGGCCATGAACTCTCCCCAGCTCTCCGCGGAGTATGCGGAGAGACATTTTTCCATGGACAGCGTGACATAGAACACGTCGCCCAATTCCTCTCTCAGCCTGGCCGGAATAAACAGACGGCCCTTGGCGTCCAGATTGTGCTGATATATGCCTGTCACCGCGGCCCGTCTCCTTTCCGTCCGTCTGTGGGTTCGTTGTGGGATTTCAAAACACTTCCCACCACTTTGCCCCACTTCATGGTGTTATTATAGAAGATAGATCCGGAAATTGCAAGAGCAAATTTTAATTTTTTTAGAAATTTTTTTGGCTTTTTTCCGCAAAACCTCTTAATTTCCTAACTTTCGAACACATGTTCTATTTTGAGAAAAAAAGCAGGGTCTGTCTCGATTTATGGACAAAAAAAAGCCCCGGCACACCATATCTTGTGGTGTGCCGGGGCAATCGTCTTTTCTTCCCTCCCGCCGTTCCGCAAAAGCGGAGAAAAACAGCCCCGCGGGACCGTACGCCGCGGGGCCAGGCTGTTTTTTCGGTTTTTACTGGATGTCAATGTTCGGCTGCGGCTCCGCGGGCTGGGCGGAAACCGCCGCGCTGCGGAAACGGACGCGGGACTGCCGTACCTCGTTCAGCGCTTCGGCAATGGCCTCCTCGGTACGGCGCAGCGCGTCGTCCGCATACTCGTTTGCCACCCGGCGCAGTTCGGTGGATTTCCCCTCTGCCGTGGAAATCAGCTCGTTGGCCCGCAATTTGGCGGTCCGGGTGATCTCCTGCTCCTCCATCAGCTGCCGTGCCTTGTCCTCCGCCACCTTGCGGATCGACTCCGCCTCGCGCTTGGCATTGGCGATGAACTCGTTGCGCGCGGCCACGAGCCGCTTCGCCTCCGACAGTTCCGCCGGGAGCTGTGCCTTGATCTCATCCAGCAGGTCCAAGACTTTATCCCGCTCGATGACGCATTTCTCCGCGCCCAGGGGAAGCCCCCAAGCCTCCGTGATCATCGTATACAGCATGTCCAGCAGTTCCTGCACGCCGTTTCCCATGGTGATTTACCTCCTTGTGCGCATCCGTTTCTCAACGTCTTCCAGGATTTCCTCCGGAATAAAATCGCGCAGATCTACATTGTATTTTCCAAGCTCCTTGACCATACTGGAGCTCAAATACGTATATTTGGTATCGGAAGCCAGAAACACGGTGTCCACCGGAGAGATCTGCCGGTTGATCAGCGCCATCTGAAATTCCGCCTCAAAGTCGGAGACGGCGCGCAGTCCCTTGACGATGACATTCGCGCCGCGGCGCGCCACATAACTCACCAGCAGCTCGTCAGAGGAATCCACCTCAATGTCGGCGCGCTCCCCCACCGCGCGGCGAATGAAATCCACCCGCTCCTCCAGCGTGAACATGGGCTTTTTTTCTGAATTGACCATGACGCAGACGTACAGTTTGTCAAAAATCTCGGCAGCCCGCCAGATGATGTCCATATGTCCCACGGTAACCGGGTCAAAGCTGCCGGGGTATACTGCAATCGTCATAGGCCCTGCGCTTCCTTTCCCTGTTCCGCGGGCAGACGGTCATAGACCGTCAGCTTGATCTTGCCGTATCTGTAAGCCCTGCGCAGCACGTACGGCGGCGCGACGGGCGGCAATTCCTGCTCTATTCGGCTTTCGCAGACTATTATACCATTATCTTTCAGGATGTCAAACGCTATTGCTTTCTCCAAAGCCTTCTCCAGAAGTCCGGCGTCGTAGGGCGGATCCAGAAAAACCAGGTCGTATTTCCCGCCGTGCTCCAGGAACGAAAGCGCGTCGCCCCGGACGACGGACGCGGCCTCCTCCAGTCCGGTCCGGCGCAGGTTTTCCAGCACCAGGCGGACAGACGCCTGCTCCGCGTCCACAAAGGTCACATGCGCCGCGCCGCGGCTGGCAGCCTCCACCCCCAGCTGCCCCGTGCCGGCAAACAGGTCCAGCACCTGCCTGCCCTCCACGTCAAACTGCACGATGTTGAAGATCGCCTCTTTGACCATATCCGTTGTCGGACGCACAGACCGGTCGGCCGGCTCCAAGAGCTTTCGCCCTCTGGCCGTCCCGCTGATGACACGCATATGCACTCACGCTCCACTTTCCTTATGAAATGCCGCGTAAACCGCCGCGGCCACGTTCCGCGGCACCACCCGGGCCAATTCTTCCTCTCCCGCCGCTTTGACGGCCTTGAGGCTGCCGAACGCCTTCAGCAGCGCCGCGCGCCGCGTGGGCCCGACGCCCGGGATTTCATCCAGCCCGGACCGCACGCTGCTCCTCGTGTGCAGCGACTTGTGGTATTCGATGGCAAACCGGTGCGTCTCCTCCTGAATGCTGCCGATGAAAGCAAATACCGAGGGCTGCGCCGCGATGCCGATCTCCTGTCCCTCCGGCGTGATCAGCGCGCGCGTTCTGTGCCGGTCGTCCTTTACCATACCGTAGACAGGGATCTGCAGCCCCGCTTCCCGCACCACGTCCCGGGCGATGGAGGCGTGTACCGCGCCGCCGTCGATCAGCAGAAGGTCCGGCAGGACACTGAATTTCTCATCTCCGCTCTGATAGCGGGCAAAGCGGCGGGACACCGCCTCCTGCATGCTGTGAAAGTCGTCCTGTCCCTGGACGGTCTTCATTTTGAAGCGGCGGTAGTCCCGCTTCAGCGGCCGGCCGCCCTGAAACACGACCATGGACGCGACGACGTCGGCCGCGCCGGTATTGGAAATATCAAAGGACTCGATCCGGTCCGGCGGCTGCGGCAGCTCCAGCGCCTTCTGCAGCCAGGCCGCCGTTTTGGTGATCCGCTCCTCCCGGGTGGTGACGCGCTCCATCTCCTCCACGGCATTGAGCTCCGCGGCGCGCGCCCAGCGCAGCCGTTCTCCGCGCGCGGGCACGCTGACGGACACCCGACGGCCGGCCACTGTCTCCAGATACCGCTCCAGATGCTCCGCGTCGGCGCAGGGCCGGGCGAGCAGGACGCTGCGCGGGACCGAGCCGCGGAGCGAATAATACTGCCGCAGCAGCGCGGAGACCGCCTCGTCGTCGTCCTCCAGCGGATTGTCGAGGATCTCCTGGTCCTTGTCCAGCAGCTTTCCGCCGATATAGTGCAGTACGGTAAAGCAGCTGCGGCCCGTTCCCCGGTAAAAGCCCACGGCGTCCGTGTCCGCCATGGCCGTGGACCAGACGTATTGTTTGGTGTTCAGCGACGTCAGGTTCCGGACGGCGTCCCGCAGCTGCGCCGCTTTTTCAAACTGCAGCGCCTCCGCCGCCTGCTCCATCTCCGTGCGCAGAGACTGGATCAGGCTGTCCGTCTTGCCGTCCAGCACCATGACCGCCTCTTCCATCCGCTTCCGGTACTCGGCGGCAGAGGCGTCCTTGCGGCAGAACGCGTCGCATGCGCCCATGTGGTAGTTGAGGCACGGCCGCTCCTTTCCGATGTCCCGGGGAAATTTTTTCCCGCAGGTGGGAAGCCGGAGCGCCTTGCAGACCGCTTCAATGGCGGCTTTCGTGGAGCTTCTCCCCCCGTAGGGGCCGAAGTACAGCGCGCCATCCTTCGCCGTCCGGGAAACGATCGAAAACGACGGGTATTCGCTCGCCATATCCACCCGGATAAACGGGTAGCCCTTGTCGTCCTTCAGAAGGATATTGTATTTCGGCATGTGGTGCTTGATCAGAGAGTTTTCCAGCACCAGCGCCTCAAACTCCGAGCCCGCCACGATGGTGTCAAAGCTCGCGATTTTCGAGATCATCGCCTCGGTCTTCGCATTGTGGCTCCCGTGGAAATAACTGCTGACACGGTTTTTCAGCTTCTTCGCCTTGCCGACATAGATGACCTCTCCGGCGGCGTCCATCATGATGTACACGCCGGGCTTCAAAGGCAGACTGAGCGCCTTCTCCCGCAGTTCCTCCAGCATCCGTCCGCCTCCTCTCCCCGGCCGCGCCGCAGGACGCGGCGCAGGATATGCGGATATTATACAACAAAAACAGAAAAACAAAAAGGGCCTGTTTCCCGCTCCGAAACAGGCCCTTTATCTATGTTCTGTCACTCGGCAAAATCGGAAGCGATCAGACGGCAGAGCGTCTCCACCGCTTCCTCCTCATCCGGGCCGTCCGCCAGAATGTTGATCACCGTGCCTTTTACGATGCCCATGGAGAGCACGCCCAAAAGGCTCTTCGCATTGATTCTGCGCTCATCCTTCTCGACCCAGATGCTGCTTTTGAAGTCGTTGGCCTTCTGCGTGAAGAAAGTCGCGGGTCTCGCGTGCAGTCCGACCTGATTGACAACGGCAACTTCTTTAACGAACATGAAACCGGCCTCCTTTGGTAAAACCGCGACACAGGAAGCTCCCGCGTCACACAATGCTTGATTCTACCGTTATTGTAACAGGCGGGCTCTGTATCGTCAATTCGCAAATGAGTAAAATAAAAAGGGATTTTCCGGCATTTTTACAGCATAATGTCCATCGGAAAATGTCTGCTTGCCCTGTCGAAGTTTACCGGATTTCTACGATCGTCACACCGGTCTCTCCCTCGCCGTAGCGCCCCAGCCGGAACGATTTGACCTGACTGTTTTTTCGCAGCGCCGCGTGTACGGCCGCGCGGAGCGCGCCGGTCCCCTTGCCGTGGATGACAGTGACCGATTCCAGCTTCGCCCGCTGCGCGCCGTCCAGATACCGCTCCAGCACGGGGATCGCCTCGTCCGTCATCATGCCGCGCAGATCCAGCTCGGGCCGGATCACGCCGTTTCGAAGCGACGTGCTCCCGGCGCTCTGCGGCGCGGGCTTCGTCTTCGGTTTGGCTCCCTCCACGAGACGGACCTCGTCCTCCTTCGCCGTCACTTTCAAAATCCCGGCCTGCAGCGTCAGCGTCCGGTCCGGGCCGATCGAGATGACCTCCGCCCGCGCGCCGATCCCGAGAATCTCCACGGTATCGCCGGGACGGACCGGTCTGGACGACGGGGGCGGCGCCGTCTCCGGCTCCCCGGTCTGCAGCTGCGCCTCCGCCTCGTTCAGCTTCCGGCGCGCCTCCGCACGGGCGTCGTTCACGCGCTGCCAGTCGCCCTCCTTCGCGGCCTGCCGCCGCATGGCGTTCAGCTCGTCAAAGACCTCCTCCGCCGCGTGCCGCGCGTCCGTGAGGATCTGATTTGCCTCCCTGCGGGCCGTGACGGCGGCCTTTTCTCTGGCCGTCTCCGTCTCCTGTTTGTACTGCTCGGCGGTTTTGGCGTCCTCCTCCGCCTTGCGCAGGAGCCGGCGCGTCTCCAGCTGCTCCTTCTCCATCTGCTGCCGCATTTCCTCGAGATTCTCCAGGACCTCTTCAAAGCTCGCGCTCTCCGCGTCGATCCGCGCGCGGGCATCCTGAATGATGTCCTCCGCGAGGCCGAGGCGCGCGGAAATCGCAAATGCGTTGCTCTTGCCTGGGATTCCGATCAGCAGCCGGAACGTCGGCTGCAGCGTCTCCACGTCGAACTCACAGGAGGCGTTCTGCACACCCGCCGACGTGGTCGCGTAGACTTTCAGTTCCGCATAGTGGGTTGTGGCGGCGATGACCGAACCGTGCTGGCGGGCGTACTCGATGATCGAAATGGCGAGCGCCGCGCCCTCCACCGGGTCCGTTCCGGCGCCCAGCTCGTCGAACAGCAGCATGGTCCCCTCGCCGCACTCGTCCAGGATCTGCACAATGTTCTTCATGTGCGAGGAAAAGGTGGACAGGGACTGCTCGATGGACTGCTCGTCCCCAATATCTGCCAGGATCCTCCTGTATACGGGAACGCGGCTGCCGTCCCCGGCGGGGATGTGCAGGCCGCACTGCGCCATCAGGCAGTGCAGGCCCAGCGTCTTCAGCGTCACCGTCTTGCCGCCGGTATTCGGCCCTGTAATGACCAGCGTGTCAAAGTCGCCGCCCAGCCGCACATCGATAGGCACCGCGGTCTTCACGGGCAGCAGCGGATGCCGCGCCCGGCGCAGCAGAAGCTGGCCGTCCTCCGCAAGCTCCGGCTCCGTGCAGTCCAGCGCATAGGACAGCTTGGCCTTTGCGAAAATCAGGTCAAGCTCCACCAGAATGCGAAAATCGCGTATAATGTCCTCCCGATCCGCCGCCGCTTCCGCGGACAGCGCCATCAGGATCCGGTCGATCTCGTTTTTCTCCCGGGCCAGCAGCTCCCGAATCTCATTGTTGGCCTGCACCGCGCTCATCGGCTCCACAAACAGCGTCGCCCCGGAGGAGGAAATGTCATGGACCAGTCCCGGAACGGAGGACTTGTGCTCCGCACGGACCGGCACCACATACCGGTCATTGCGCATGGTGATGATCGGCTCCTGCAGCGCCTTCGAATAGGCGGGAGACGTGATGATCTTCTGCAGCGACTGCCGGACCTTGTCCCCGGCGATGCGCATGTGACGGCGGATGTCCGCAAGCTCCGAGCTGGCGCCGTCCGCGATCTCCTCCTCGCTCAGGATGGAGGTGCTGATCTTCTCCTCCAGCGTCCGGTTGGCGCGCAGCGCGGAGAACAGGCCGTCGAGTTCGCTCCGTCCCACGCTCTCCCCCGCGCCGTATGAGGAGACCGCCCGCGCCGCATGCAGCACGGCGGCAATGTCCAGCAGTTCCCGGGTGTTCAGCATGCCGCCCCGGTCCGCGCGGGACAGGGATGCGGAGACGTCCTTCACGCCGGAAAACGACGGGCCGCCCCGCACCGCCATCATGGTCTTTGCGGCGGAGGTCTCCGTCAGCCGGCGCCGGATCTCGTACGGCTCCGTATCCGGCTGCAGCGCCAGCGCGGCCTCCTTGGCCGGATCGCTCACCGCCTGCTCCGCCAGCATCTGCAGCACGGCAGGCAGCTCCAGGATCTGCATGGATTTTTCAAAAAGCGTCATCGTTTTCCCTCTTCTGAATCTCCGGGCGCAGTCACGTCCCGGAGAGATTTGTAAAAGTCCAGCGTCTGGAAGCCCCGGTCCATCTGGACCCGGACGTATTCCTCGCACAGCTTCGCCAGCTGCCGCAGCGCGGCGTCCCCAAGCCGGAAAGCATACAGGCGCTTCACATCGGCTCCCGTGATGTGCCGCATCGCGGCCAGAACGCCAGGCGGCGTTGGGCGCAGTTCTCCCGCGCCGCGGCCGCAGCTTCTGCAGAAGACCGCGCCGCCGGTCAGACTGAAGCAAGGCTCCTCCGGCTCTTTCCCACAGACGGCGCAGGCGTCCAGCGCCGGGGCAAAGCCCGCAAGACACATCATCCGCAACTCGAATGCCGCCTTGACGAGCAGCTCCGGGCGCTTGTCCTCGCTGAGCGCAAACAAGCCGTTCAGGCCCGCGGAAACCATCTCCGGGTTCGGCGCGTCCGCATCCGAAAGCACCTCCAGGAGCTGGGCAAAATACGCGCCCAGCGAGAGCAGACGCAAGTCGTCCCGCAGGCCGGGAAACAGCTCCAGCGTCCGCGCCTCCGTCAGCGTCCAGCCGCCGCGTCCCGAAAACAGCGTCATCTCCGAATAGGCCAGAAACTGCGTTGCCGCGGCGATCTTGCTGCCCCGGCGGCGGGCCCCCTTTGCCATCACGGTGATCTTGCCCTCCGTGGGTGTCAGCACCGTCAGAATCCGGCTGCTCTCCTTATAGATCGTCTCACGGAGAACGAGCCCCGTCGTCGTAATATACACAGCCCGTCCCCCCTTTCGTATGCTTCTTTATAGGAAATAATTATAGCATAACGGCCTCCGAACCGCAACCGCACGGGACCCGCCGCACCCCTCCCGGGCCGCCGGGACTCCCCCACGCGGAACGGCCCCCTCTTTTCCGAGGAGGCCGTTTCAAACATGTCGGCTTGTGTGCGGCAGGCCCGGAAGCCCGCCGTCATTTCCGCTTTTTCCGGAGCAGCGCCGTCACAAGGGCCGCGACGGCGGCCGCCGCGGCAAGCAGGATCACCGGCAGGAGCGGATTGGACAGCAGCGGCGCGGATTCCTCCGTCGGCTGAGCGGCCGGCGGCTCCGGTCTCCCGGGCGACGTTTCCGCGGGCGCGGACGCGTCCGTTTCCTCCACGGGCCCCGGTCCGGTCAGATCCACGCTCGTCTCCGCCCTCGCCGTGAAAAAGGACGAGAATCCGCGTGTAGAAAAGGTGATCCGCTCTACCGTTCCGTCTTCATAGGTGCCATACGCCGCCTTGCCCAGGGATTCGATCTCCCCGTCCGGCAGAACGTGATACACATACAGGTCACACCCGCCGTCCAGAAGCCCACGTTCGATCTGAACGGTGATCTGAACCGGAAATCCGATATGCTGCCCGCCGTCAAAGCAGATCGGGAACAGTCTGCCCTCCTCAAAGGAGCCGTATCCGTTCCGCTCCGACACGCGCGCCATCAGTCCGTTCAGTTCCGGCTCCGCTCTGCCGGGCTGTGCCGTCTCCACGATCCTCTGCACGCCGGTCAGAATTTCCTCCAGTTCCGCCTGCGGCAGAGCCGCAAAATATGCCGCCTCCTCCGCGGTCATTGCGCCGATCTCCACACGCGCGGAGGCGGCGGGGACACCGCCCGGCCCTTCGGCGATCGGAATATCAAAATCCGCATTCCGGTTTTGGGGAATCCAGGGGACCCCCTCTGAGGGCGGCGGGTCTTCACCCGGCACGAGGTCTCCGCCTGGTACGGGGCTTTCGCTCTGTACGGGATCATCCCCCGGCACGGGACTGCTGTCCGGTCCCGAACTGCCGCCCGGCGCGGGACTGTTTCCCGGCGCGGGGCTTCCGGTCGGCGCGGGATCGCCAGTTGGTGTGGGACTGTTCCCCGGCGCGGGGTCGCCGGTCGGCGCGGGAGCGCTGCCGCCGCCATAGATATACCCCGCCCAGGTCTGCCGGTTCGTCACGATATAATCCCCTTTTACGGGGACGTTGTGGACGCCGTCGTTCCATTCCGGCGGAAAGCTCTGCCCGGTGCCAAGATACCCCGTTCCCTTGCAGTACGGACATTTCCAGCCGATCTTTCTCGCATCCTTACAGTCCAGAACCTGACACTCCTGTTTCCCGGCGCCTCCGCAACGGTAGCAGGTGTTCCATCCCGGCGTATCGTTGCTGCAGACGATGCAGCGGAGCTTCCCCTGGCCGCCGCAGGCGCCGCAGCTCCCCGGCCGCGCGTCCGGCGGGATCTCGCCGTCGCCGTTGCGGAGATACGTATCCCCGTGACAGCTCGGGCAGGTGTAGTAACCGCCGTCGCAGCCGTGTCCGTGCGCGGTATCGCCCTCGCACTTGTGTCCGCCCGCGCCGCCGCAGACGTCGCAGACCACTTCGCCCTGATTATGGCAGACCTCGCAGTAGAACTGCCCGGTCCCGCCGCAGTGATAGCAGATCTCCATGTCCTTTGCGTACGCCGTGACCGGAAGCGCGCCGCACAGCACGCTGAAAATGACGACCGCCAGAAGCGCGATTCTCGGACTTTTCTTCATGCGGGCACCCCTTTTCTCCGTTTTTCCTGTCCCATTATCTCACCGTCCCAGCGTTTTGTCTACCCGGGACGCAAAAGCGCATTGACAGTCCCGGCAAAACATGGTTATATTTTTCTGACAATATCGGAAAAGGAGCGTTTCCATGAACGGAAAACTGCTTGCAAATCTGTTTCTGACTTTTGCGAAGGTCGGGGTGATGACATTCGGCGGCGGTTACGCCATGCTGCCGATCCTGCAGCGGGAGGTCGTGGAAGGCCGGGGCTGGGCGACCGAGGAGGAACTGACCGACTATTTTGCCATCGGACAGTGCACGCCCGGCATCATCGCCGTCAATACCGCCACCTTTGTCGGGCAGAAAACCGCCGGGGTCGCCGGCGGGATCCTCGCCACACTGGGCGTTGTGTTTCCCAGTCTGGTCATTATCACCGTCATTGCCGCCGTGCTCACGAATTTCGCGGACGTGCCCGCCGTGCAGCACGCCTTTGCCGGAATCCGCGTCTGCGTATGCGTGCTGATCCTGAACGCAGTGGTCAAGCTCTGGAAAAAGACCGTCGTCGACGTACCGACCCTTTTGATTTTTCTGACTGTACTGTCGCTCGCTGTGCTGCCGGAATTTCTCCCCGCCTTTCCCAGACTGTCTCCCGTTCTCTTCGTTGTGTGCGCCGGCGTAGCCGGGGTGATCCTGAAAGCGCTGGAGGCGAGACGGGCATGATTTATCTGCAGCTGTTCTGGGAATTTTTCAAGACCGGCCTCTTCGCCGTGGGCGGCGGGATGGCCACGCTCCCGTTCCTGCGGGAGATCGGGGCGCGCACCGGCTGGTATACGCAGGGCATGATGGCCGACATGGTCGCCGTCTCGGAATCCACGCCCGGCCCGATCGGCATCAATATGGCTACATACGTGGGCTATACCGTCGGCGGGATCCCCGGCGGGATCGTCGCCACGCTGGGCGAGATCACGCCCTCCATCCTCATTATTCTGATCATCGCGGCCTTTCTCAAAGCCTTTCGCAGCAACAGATATGTGGAGCGCGTTTTTTACGGCATCCGCCCTGCCTCCACGGCGCTGATCTCTGCCGCGGGCGTCAGCCTGCTGCTGCTGTGTCTTGTGCACATGGACGCGTTCCGCGAGACCGGGTCGTTTGCTTCGCTGTTTGACCTCAAGAGCATCGCACTATTTATTGTCGTCTGGATCCTGACGAATCCGGTCAAACGCACCGCAAAGCTTCACCCGATCCTCTTCATTGCGCTCTCCGCCGTCGTCGGCGTCGTTTTCAGCTTCTGATTTCACGCAAAAAGCACGGCTTCGTTCGATCGAACGAAGCCGTGCTTTCTTGTCTTTTGCGGAAAACGGCCGCCGCACGGCGGCATTCTCCGCATTCTAAGCGGAGCGGTCCGCGCTCTCCTCCTCCAGCAGCTTCCGGTAGAGCAGGTAAAACACGATCTCCCCCGTCTCCGCGAACAGACTCCACATACCGTCAGAAGTCATCGTCAAACACCCTCCCGTGCCGATAGTGTCTGTCGACCGCTCCCGCGATATGCCCGGAAAAATCTTGTCAGGCCGCCGTTCAGTCCACGTAGCCGAAATTGCGGATCTGTGTCTGGCTGTCCCGCCAGTTTTCCTTGACCTTCACCCAGGTCTGCAGATAGACCTTCGTCCCCATGAACCGCTCGATGTCCGTTCGGGCCAGTTCTCCGATTTTTTTCAGCATCGCGCCTTTTTTGCCGATGATGATCCCCTTGTGGCTCTCTTTTTCGCAGTAGATCGTCACATCCAGGTCGATGATCTCATTGTCGCGTTCCGAGAATTTCGTGACCTCCACCGCCGTCCCGTGCGGGATCTCCCGCTCCAGACACAGCAGCAGCTTTTCCCGGACGATCTCCGCGCAGATCTGCTTCTCCGGCTGGTCGGTGACCATGTCGTCCGGGAAGAGCTGCGGACCGTCTCCGGCGTATGTCTTCATCTGTGTCAGCAGCTCCCCCACACCGTCGCCGGTCTTTGCGGAAACGGGGATCACCGCGTCAAAGGGGAACGCCGCCGCGTACCGGGCGATCACGGCGAGCAGCGTCTCTTTCGGGACGGTGTCGATCTTGTTGATCACAAGGACCGTCGGCACGCCCGTCTCCCGGAGACGCTCCATCAGCAGCGCCTCCTGCGTCCCGATGCTGTCAATGGGCTCCACAAGCAGCGCCGCTGCGTCCACGTCCGCAACGCTCTCCCGGACGACTTTGACCATATAGTCTCCCAGCCGGGTCCGGGCCTTATGAAATCCGGGTGTATCCAGCAGGACCAGCTGAACGTCCTCCGTGTTCACCACGCCGAAGATCCGGTTTCGGGTCGTCTGCGGCTTGTTGGTCACAATCGCGATCTTCTCTCCCACCAGCGTGTTGGTCAGCGTGGATTTGCCCACATTCGGTCTTCCGCAGATGGTGATCATTGCAGTTTTTTTCGGCATATTCTCTCTCCTGTAATCGTTATCCGAGCAGCGGCGCAAGATACGCCGTCCACAGCGCGCTCAGCGGCATGACGAGCACAAGTCCCGGGATCATGTCCGCCACGGGAAAATCCTTGACCCCCGCGACCCGCAGGCCGGTGGCGATCATGATCAGACCGCCGCAGCCCTGGAAATCCGCGATCATCTCCGGCGTCGCCAGCGGGAGGATGTATCCGGCGCCGAAATACAGCGCGAGGAGGATCGCCGCCTGCGGGACGGCGACCATCGAAACGCCCAGTCCCAGACTGCAGGCAAAGATCGCGGCGGTAAACAGATCCAGAACCGATTTGGCGATCAGGATCGAGTGATCTCCGGTCATCCCGGAAAACAGCGCTCCGTAGACCCCCGTGCCGCTGGCGCAGAATATGACGATGATCGTGATGAACGCGGCGTTCGCCGCCTCCCGGTTCTCCGCGTCCGTCCGGCTCCCGGTGATCCGGGACGCAAGGCCCTGGATCCATCCCGCCGCCGTATTGATCCGGTCGCCGAGCCGGAGCAGCAGTCCCACGGCGCTTCCGATCACGACGGCAAGCACCACCACGGACAGGTTGTCCAGCTTGATGGCGGACAGGATCCCGAGGCCTGTCCCGCAGATCCCGAACACGGACGTGATGCCCGTGACGAGCCGCTTCGGCATGTGGTTTTTCAGCAGCGTTCCCAGCACGCCGCCCACGGCGACAGACAGTACGTTTACCAAAACTCCGACCGGCATGCGCTCTACTCCTCTTCTTTCTCAGCTTCAGACTTCCGCCCGCGTTTCCGCGGCCAGAAAATCCAGAATCCCAGCGGCACAGCTGCCGCAAGCAGCGCGGCCGCAAGCGCCGTATGTTCCCGGGCAAACGCCCAGGCAAGGGCGGGCCGTCCGTTTGAAAAAAAGATGACGCTGCCTGCAGCGGCGGCCGCCGCAGCGGCGATCAGAACGCCGCCCGCAGCGGAATCCTTTGCCTGCCGGATCTCCGGATCCTGCGCCCGGGTGATCCGGTCCGCGAGATGCTCCGCCGCCGTGTTCATGCACTCCGCGGCCAAGACCGCGCCGATGCAGACCAGGACCACGCCCCACTCGGCCGTACTGATCCGCGTCACAATTCCGGCGGCGATCACATACAGTGCCGCACAGCAGTGAAAGCGCATATTCCGCTCCCGCCGAACGGTCTGAAACAGGCCGCGGCCCGCATAGCCGAAGCTGTGCAGGAACCGTTTACGCGTCCGCATGCGGCGCCTCCCTTTCTCCGCCGGAACGGCCAAGCCCGAGCAGCGGGAGGATCGCCTCCTCCCGTTCCCGCATCTGCCGCTTCATGTTTCCCTCATCCTCGTGGTCATATCCCAAAAGATGCAGAACGGAGTGCACCGTCAGATACGCGATCTCCCGCGCCGCGGAATGCCCGTACTCCGCGGCCTGCGCCGCGGCCCGTTCGCAGGAAATCATCATGTCTCCCAGCGCAAGGCGGCCCGTCTCCGGGTCCAGAGCCGCCGAATCGGCCCGAAACGCGCCCGGCGTCAGCTCCAGCATGGGAAACGACAGTACGTCCGTGGGCCTGTCCACATTGCGGAAATCCCGGTTGACCGCGCGGATCCCGGCGTCGTCGGTCAGCAGTACGCTGATCTCGCACGGCACATCCACGCCCTCCGCAGCCAGCGCGGCGCGGATCGCGCGCCGGATCAGACGCGCGTCGCCGAAGGAGCCGGCGCGCCGCTCTCTCCGAAGGATGATCTTATGCCGCATCGCCGCGCCTACTTCCGCCGTCCGCCCGGTCTGCCGCTCTTCGGCGCCGGAATCGTGGACGCATTTTTCCGGTTTTCATAGCCCTCATAGGCCTGAATGATCCGCTGCACCAGCACGTGCCGCACCACGTCGGACCCGGTAAGGCGGCAGATGGCGATGTCCTCTACGCCCTCCAGCACGCGCATGGCCTCTTTGAGGCCGCTGGTCTTGTCGGTCGGCAGATCAATCTGCGTAATATCGCCGGTAATGACGATCTTGGAGCCGAAGCCCAGCCGCGTCAGAAACATCTTCATCTGTTCCCGGGAGGTGTTCTGCGCCTCGTCCAGAATAATGAAGCTGTCGTCCAGCGTGCGCCCGCGCATGTACGCAAGCGGAGCCACCTCGATATTCCCGCGCTCCAGATATTTGTTGTACGTCTCGGCGCCGAGCATGTCGAACAGGGCGTCGTACAGCGGCCGCAGATACGGGTCCACCTTGCTCTGCAGGTCGCCGGGCAGGAAGCCCAGCCGTTCCCCCGCCTCCACGGCGGGCCGCGTCAGAATGATCCGGTTGATCTCCTTGGCCCGGAAAGCGGCCACCGCCGCGGCGACTGCGAGGTATGTCTTGCCGGTGCCGGCCGGGCCGATGCCCAGCGTCACCGTATTTTTCTGAATGGCGTCCACGTATTTTTTCTGTCCGAGCGTCTTGGCCTTGATCGGTTTGCCCTTGGCGGTGACGCAGATCACGTCCCGCGCCAGTTCGTGGAGCTTGTCGTCCTCGCCCTCGCGCACCAGCCCCATCACATAGCGGACGTTCTGCTCGTCGATGGTCTCCCCTTTTGCCGCGAGCGCCAGGAGACCCTCGATCGTCCGCTGGGCGCAGGCGATTTCCTCCTCGCCGCCGGTGATCTTCAGCTCCGAATCCCGGTCCGTGATGGACACGTTCATGGCGCTTTCGATCAGGCGCAGGTTCTCGTCAAAGGAACCGAATACGCTGATAATATTGTCCAGTCTGTCAATGTTGATGAAATTTTCAGCCATCTGGCGCGCTCTCCTCCGTAGTTCTCTGTTGTACAGCCTTCAGGGCAGCCGCTGCTCCTCCGCCGTAGCGGGCCGCTCCGCGTCGATGCGTTCCCTGCATTCCGCCCGAAGCGTCACGGTCATCATGCCGTTTTCGGTCTGCGCGGAAAACGACGCGCGGCAAATCTCCCCCGCGACGCCCAGCTCCGATTCCAGCTCGGCCAGCAGGCGGGCTTCCAGCTCGGCCCGGACCGCCTCCGCGTCCGCCGGGACCTGTTCCGGAACGTATTCCAGCGCCGTTTCCCGGACAAGCGTCAGCGGAAGCACGGCGCCGAACAGGATCAGCTTTTTCTGCTCTGTTATTTTATCACAATACGCGCCCGGATTTCCACCATGAAAATACAAATTCAGCCGATTTCCCGCCAGCACCAGCGCGGTTTTGGTTTCCGTCCGGCCCGTATATCGCTTTTCCAGGACGAAAAGCGGCGCGGCGGCGGACCGCTCGTACCAGGTGCGGGCGTAAACCTCCGCCATGGCGTGGACCAGCCGCGGTCCGCCCGTCCCGGAGCCGCTCTCCATCCGGCTGCGCACAAGCGGCTCTCCCGCCAGCACCAGATCGCCCGCCCTGTGTAGCGGGTCTCCATTCAGCACCGTCATTTTTTCAATCAGGCCCGTCTTTTCCGCGTATACGGTAACCGGCGCGTCTCTGTCCAGGACCTCGGGCCGCGGAACCCGCTCCCGGACCAGCACCTCCGCCCGGCTCCCGCCGGTATTCACCGTGATCCAGCAGAGCTCGGGGATCTGCTGAAGCACCTCGTTCGAGATCCGCTCCTGCGAGATCGTCAGCCGGCATGCTCCGATATGCACGCCGAGGTCCCGGAGCGCGTCAAGGATCACCGCCGTCTTCACCGTCTCGTTGCCGGAGACCCGGATCTCCCAGATAAAAAAGGAGGAGACCCAGACGGCCCCCAAAAACAGCGCCATTGCCGCAGGCAGCGCCCACCTTTGCCGCAGGCGCCTCAGCAGGAACGGCAGACCCCGCCGCCGGACCGTCTGCGCCTCGATCCCCCGCCCTGCGCCGGCTTCCAGCAGCCGGGCGGCGCCGTTACGGTACAGCGTCAGCTCCAGCTCGGTCCCGTCCTTTCGGACGTCCCAGAAATCCAGACCCAGCGCGGCGCAGAGATTCAGCACCGTTTCCGGGGCCGCGCCCGACGTCCGCACGCGCACGCTGCCCCGGATCCTCTCAAGAAGCCGGCCCATGGGCGTCCTCCTTTCCGGGCGTCTCCAGGTCGACGCCCGCGATCTCACCGGTGAGCAGCAGTTCGGTATCCGTCATGGCCGCGAGCTTCAGACCGGACCCGCGCACACGGATCAGGCCGCCCCTGCACCGGATCAGAACGCCGTCCGGCTCCAGCGCCTCCAGCCCCTTGTGGTTTTCGATCAGCGCCCGTCTCCGTCCGGTCAGCGTGATCAGCGGCAGATCCGCCGCCTGCAACGGAAGGTCCGCCGCCTGCGCCGCGCGAAGCAGCAGGTCTCCGTATCTTTTTCTCTCCTCCATCCGATCCCTCCGTCCGGATTGTCATTTCTGTCTATCCCTATGCGCAGACATGCAAAATTACGCCTGCTGCCGCATAGAAATCACTGGAAGGAGGTGCTGCCGGTGCATGCCGTACAGCTTCGCAGCCGTCTGTATGACGCGGCCGTGTGCGCCGCCATGGCCGTCGCCGTCGCCGCTCTGCTCTTCTATCCGTCCGAATCCGTGGCCGCCGCGCGGGACGGGCTGAACCTCTGCCTCAATTCCATCCTGCCGTCTCTGTTCCCGTTCTTCGTCCTGTCCGCCATGGTCGTACAGCTCGGCCTTGCCGACGGGCTGGGCCGGATGCTGGAGCCCGTCATGCGGCCGCTGTTCGGCGTCAGCGGGGCATGCTCCTCAGCACTGGTGCTGGGTTTTATCGGCGGATACCCGGTAGGCGCCAAAACGGTCATCTCCCTGTATCAGAACGGCAGCTGCTCCAAAGCGGAGGCGGAGCGGATGCTCGCCTTCTGCAACAATTCCGGTCCGGCGTTCATTCTGGGCGTCGTCGGCGCGGGCGTGTTTTCCAGCAGCCGGATCGGTCTGCTTCTGTATCTGGCCCACGCGGCGGCCTCCGTCGCGATCGGTCTGCTCTTCCGGCGCCGCGGCGCGGCGGCGCGGACTGCGTCCAAACCCGCAGCCGGGCGGGAACGCGGCCGCGCGGCGGGGTTTTCCGCCGCGTTTACGGCGTCCGTCCGGTCTGCTTTTCAGTCCACGCTGAACATCTGCGGGTTCGTCATCTTTTTTACGGTGCTGATCCGGCTGCTGTTCCGCTCCGGCATTCTGCCCGCGCTCGCGGGTCTGCTGGGCACGCTGCTGACGCCGCTGGGGTTCGACGCCGCCTGGGCGGAACGCCTGCTTACAGGCCTCATCGAGCTGACCTCCGGCGTCTGGACGCTGCAGGGCGTCTCCGGTCAGCTCACCGCGCCGGTCGCCATGGCCGCGTTCATGCTGGGATGGGCCGGTCTGTCCATCCACTGTCAGGTGCTCTCCTTTCTGGGCGGCAGCGGACTGTCCGTACGCGCTTACGTCCTCGGAAAACTGCTCCACGGCCTCCTGTCCGCGGCCATGATCTTTGCGCTCGGCGCGCTCCGCGCTTTTGACGCTCCGGTCTCGGCATATCTGGCGGAGCAGATCCACGGCATCGCGGCGCTTCGTTTCGGCACGGCGGCCCTGTACGCCACATTCTCCGCGTTTGGGCTTGCGCTGCTTTTCCTTGCGCTTGCAAAGCTCTCTCCGAAACGCGTGAAAAACCGCGCGGCCCGTGATATACTGAACGAAAAGCAGAGAAGCGGGGATCGCCATGAACGAATACGTCTGCAAAGTCGGGACCATCGCGGAAATGTACGAGAAATGGGACGCGGAGCTTCGGCGTCATCCGGGTGACGCAAACTGGAGCATCTGGAAGAAAGCCGCCATCCGGCATGCGCTGGACCGGATTTCCATCCCCTATTACGGGCTGCTGGACGGGCAGATCATCACGGAAGCCACCGCCATGCTGGACGCCGCCGCCGTACAGAACGCCGACGGACTTGTGGACAAGGAGACCGCCTATCTCTCCGCCTTTCGGACCGAGCCCGCCCTGCAGGGCCGCGGATATTTCTCCCGCCTGTTCCGGTTCATGACCGTGGATCTGCGCGCCCGCGGCTACCGGCGCGTGACGCTGGGGGTCAACCCCGCTGAGGAAAAAAACGTGAACATTTACCGCCATTTCGGCTTTGTGCCGCTGGAGAAGCGGGCCTCGGAGGTTTACCCGGACGGCACGGCAGTCCCTGTGGAGTATTATGTCCTCCCGCTGCTCTGACGTACTTGCATATCCCGCAAAAAACCGCTATACTGGTTTCAGAATCAAAAGCCTGGAGGTGTTCCCATGCTTTTCCGAAAAGATATGGAGCCGAGCTGCAGCTACTGCCGGTACGGAGATAAAATCAGCGACACGGAGGTCGCCTGCCGGAAGCACGGCGTTGTTTCCACGGCGGACAGCTGCCGCGCGTTCGACTACGACCCCCTGAAGCGGGAGCCGCCCCATCCCGTCCTGCTGCCCGTCGGAAAATACAGCGCCGCGGACTTTGAGCTTTGATGGGAGCGGCAAAATGAACATCTGCGTTTACGGCGCGTCCAGCAGCGCCATTGACGGCAGCTACATCGCCGCGGCGGAGAGGCTGGGTACGGCGCTCGCCGCCAGAGGCCACGGACTGATCTTCGGCGGCGGCGCAAGCGGTCTGATGGGCGCCGTCGCCCGCGGCGTGCACAGCCGCGGCGGTCCGATCCTGGGCGTCGCCCCGTCCTTCTTCAATGTGGACGGCGTCCTGTATCCCCACTGTACGGAATTTCTGTACACGGAGACCATGCGGGAGCGCAAACAGCTGATGGAAGACCGGGCGGATGCGTTCGTCATGGTCCCGGGCGGCATCGGCACGCTCGAGGAGTTTTTTGAAATTCTGACGCTGAAGCAGCTCGGGCGGCACAAAAAGGCGATCGCAGTTCTCAACACAAACGGCTACTTTGACGGCATGACCGCGCTGCTGGACGCCGCCGTTCGGGAGGGGTTCCTTGCAGAGACCTGCCGGACGCTGTACGCCGGGTTCGCGGAGCCCGAGCCGATGCTGGATTATCTGGAAGCCTATGTGCCCCCGGAGGGCGGGATGGAAACTTTCAAGCGCGTATAACGGAAAAAACCGGACAGGCGATTTTGTTACGCCTGTCCGGTTTTCTGTCTGCCGGTCCGTTTTTCCTTTGTCCCGCCGCAGCCTCACTCGAAATCATACCGGAAGCCCCACTGCCGGCGGCATTCGTCCATGATCTCCAAAACGGCGATGGATTCAGAGAGCGGCACAAGATCGCTCTCCGTCTTTCCGGCGCGGATGCAGCGCATGACCTCTTCTGCCTCGAACTCATACCCGTTCTTCCGGAACGGCGCCTCCACGGAGGCCAGCACGTTCCCCGCATAATCGCAGGCCGCCGCGCGCTCCAGCTGGAAGAAGTGATCCCGGGTCAGCAGGATCCGCCCTTCGGTTCCCTCCACATAGAACAGGACCGTGCGCTCCGGCGCAAGCCCGCCGGAGATATGCGCCGCGGCGCCGTTCGGGTACCGGAGCACGATGCTGTCAAAGGAATCCACCCGCGCGCTGCATATACTCGCCGTGCTGCAGATCTCCGAGGGCGCGTGCCCCAGCATGCAGCACGCCTCGGCGATGGGATAGACCGTGATGTCCAGCAGCGCGCCGCCCGCAATGTCGTGGTTGTACAGACGGTGTCCGGCCATGGCTTTTGTGTAGAACGTCGCGTCCACCGCCCGGATCTCCCCGAGCAGGCCGTCCCGCACCCAACGGCGCATCTCCACGTTGGCGGGCTGCGCTTTCATCCACATGGCCTCCATGAGGAACAGACCCTTCGCCCGCGCGAGCGCCTGAAGCTCCCGCGCCTCCCGGCCGTTCACCGTAAACGTCTTTTCGCACAGAACGTGCTTGCCCGCCTCCAGGCACATCTTCACGCATTCGTAATGCGTACGCACCGGCGTGCCGACGTAAACGACGTCGATCCGGTCGTCCGCCAGCAGCGCCTCATAGCTGCCGTACGCCTTCGTGACGCCGTACTGCGCCGCAAAGGCTTCCGCCTTCTCCTGCGTGCGGGAGCCGATCGCGTAGATCTCCGCGTCCGGCACGGCGGACAGTCCCGCGGCAAACCAGCCCGAGATCCGGCCGGCGCCCATCAGTCCCCAGCGAAACTTTTCCATGTCAGCTTCTCCCCTCATTCTTTTCTCTTTTCAGTCTGATTATAAATCAGCCGCGCCGCTTTCTCAACTGTTTTCCTGCTGCGCGAATTTCCCATTTGACAAACGGGGGCAGAGAGGATAAAATACACGGTGGTGTATTGTGGTAGGCAGATTTCTGCATGCCAAAACCATACAATCAAACGGAGGAAAGACTATGATCTATACGACAGAAGTACAGCATATGTGTCCTGTCGCCAAGGGCGCATATCACGGTCCCGCCCCCATCCCCGAAGAGGGCGGCTGGGTACAGGCCAAGCAGATCGAGGACATCAGCGGATTCACGCACGGGATCGGCTGGTGCGCGCCGCAGCAGGGCGCCTGCAAGCTGACGCTGAACGTCAAGAACGGCATCATTGAAGAGGCGCTCGTGGAGACGATCGGCTGCTCCGGTATGACGCACTCCGCCGCGATGGCCGCCGAAATTCTGATCGGCAAGACGCTGCTGGAGGCGCTGAACACCGACCTCGTGTGCGACGCCATCAACACCGCCATGCGCGAGCTGTTCCTGCAGATCGTTTACGGCCGTACGCAGTCCGCATTTTCCGAAGGCGGTCTCGCCGTCGGCGCTTCTCTGGAGGACCTCGGCAAGGGTCTGCGGAGCCAGGTCGGCACCATGTTCGCCACAAAGGAAAAGGGTCCCCGCTACCTGGAGATGGCCGAGGGCTATGTCACCCGTCTTGCACTGAACGCGGAGGATGAGATCGTAGGCTATGAGTTCATCAATCTCGGTAAAATGACCGACGCCATGAAGAAGGGCACTCCCGTCGCAGAGGCGTATGAGAAGGCAATGGGTCACTACGGCCAGTTTGACAACGCCGCCAAGTATATCGACCCGCGGCAGGAATAAGCAGAGGAGGATACGAGAATGGCTTTGTTTGAGAGTTATGAGAGAAGAATCGGCAAAATCAACGGTGTCCTCGCTGAGTACGGGCTCGAGTCCGTCGAGGCCTGCAGAGCGCTTTGCCAGTCCAAGGGGTTCGATCCGTACGAGATCACCAAGGGCATCCAGCCCATCTGCTTTGAGAACGCCGCGTGGGCATACTGCGTCGGCGCCGCCATTGCCATCAAAAAGGGCGTGACCAACGCCGCGGACGCCGCGGAGGCGATCGGCATCGGACTGCAGTCCTTCTGCATCGACGGCTCCGTCGCCGACGACCGTAAGGTCGGCCTCGGCCACGGCAACCTGGGCGCCATGCTGCTGCGGGAAGAGACCAAGTGCTTCGCCTTTCTGGCCGGCCACGAGTCCTTCGCCGCCGCTGAAGGCGCGATCGGTCTTGCGAAGAGCGCCAACAAGGCCCGCAAGACCCCGCTCCGCGTCATCCTGAACGGTCTCGGCAAGGACGCCGCGCAGATCATCTCCCGCATCAACGGGTTCACTTATGTGCAGACGAAGTTTGACTACGCCACCGGCAAGGTGAACGTCGTCAAGGAGATCCGCTACTCCGAGGGCGAGCGCGCCAACGTCCGCTGCTACGGCGCGGACGACGTCCGCGAGGGCGTTGCGATCATGCACCTGGAGGGCGTGGACGTCTCCATCACCGGCAACTCCACGAACCCCACCCGCTTCCAGCATCCCGTCGCCGGCACTTACAAGAAAGAGTGCGTCGAGCAGGGCAAAAAGTACTTCTCCGTCGCCTCCGGCGGCGGCACCGGCCGCACCCTGCACCCGGACAACATGGCTGCAGGCCCCGCTTCCTACGGTATGACCGATACGATGGGCCGCATGCACTCCGACGCGCAGTTCGCCGGCTCCTCCTCCGTCCCGGCGCACGTGGAAATGATGGGCTTCCTCGGCATGGGCAACAACCCCATGGTCGGCGCGACCGTCGCAGTCGCCGTCGCTGTCGCGGAGAGCCTCAAGTAAATCTTACCGCACATAAAAATACCCGGACGAATCGGATTCGTCCGGGTATTTTTCTTTTCTCAGACGGCGGCCGCCGGTTTTACCGCTCCGCCTGCCGCGCCGCCTCCGGCGCGGCCTCCTCCAGGCGTTCCGCATCCATGACGGAGACCTCAAAGGCCGTTTTTTCCACCGCGACGTCGTTTTCGTTTTTGATGTAATTCCGGCTCTGGATCCGGCCGGTCAGGCGGAGCTGCGTCCCGACATTCCAGCACGCCACCCGTTCCGCCACCCGTCCCCAGGCGATGCAGGGCAGGTAATCCGACCGCCCGTATCTGCGGTTGACCGCCAGCATGATGTCGCAGATTTCTCTGCCCATGGGCGTCCTGCGGAGCGTCGGCGGCTTGCAGATGGCTCCGAAAAGGCGCACGCGATTCAGATCCTCTCCCTCCCGGATCTCCAGCAGGCGGGCAAACACGGTGATCACCAGCTTGTTCCCGTACCCGCTCTTGTTGTTGAAGGATCGGAGTTCTCCCTGTACATAGACGCGGTCCCCGTCCAGGATCTCCGTCTGCTGCAGCAGCTCCCGCCGGGCGATGATGTTCACGGTATCCGCAACGCCGGACAGCCGCTGTACGGTCAGCGGAAACCGGAAATACACGTCTCCCCCGGCGCTGTGTGAATAGGCGGGTCTGCCCGCGAGAATGCCCTGCAGCTCCACCGAATTGGTCGATTGTTCCATGCCGCCACCTCTCTTGTGTCTTCTGTGACAATCTATGCGGGACGGCGCACGGATATGACGGGCAGCCTGTAAAACAGAAGCAGCCGCCGTCCGGAAGCCGGACGACGGCCGCGTTTTTCCCTTTCCGCTCACAGTTTGGAGAAAATCTCTCCGATCGGGCCCTGGATCCGCAGATTGGCCGCGCCGTCGTAGGGCGTGGCGCTCTTGTTGATCAGGACCAGCCGACTGCCGCGGTAATACTGCAGCAGCCCGGCCGCAGGATACACGACGAGCGACGTTCCGCCCACGATCAGGAGATCCGCCGCCCGGATCTGCCGGATGGACTCTGCGAGGACCTCCTGGTCCAGCGATTCCTCATACATCACGATGTCCGGACGGATCACGCCGCCGCAGCTGCACCGCGGCACGCCCTCCTCCTTTTCGATCCGCGCCGGGTCGTACGGCTTTCGGCACCGGGTGCAGTATGCGCGCAGCAGCGTTCCGTGCAGCTCCAGCACGTTTCGGCTGCCCGCCGCCTGGTGCAGGCCATCGATGTTCTGCGTGATCACTGCCGTCAGCTTGCCGCGCCGCTCCAGCTCCGCCAGATACCGGTGCGCCGGGTTGGGCTTTGCGTCGCCAAGCAGCAGCTTGTCCCGATAAAACCGGTAAAACTCCGCAGGATTTGCCCGGAAAAAACTGTAGCTCAGAATCTCCTCCGGCGGGTAGTCATACTGCTGATTGTACAGACCGTCCGCGCTTCGGAAATCCTTGATCCCGCTCTCCGTAGACACGCCGGCGCCGCCGAAAAACACGATCCGTTCGCTCTCCTCGATCCACTGCCGCAGGGTCTCCAGTTCCGCCGACATGCTTCCTCTCTCCTTTCCGCCGCAAACACGGGATCCCCGGCAGTCTCGCCGGGGATCCGTCCTGTCTCTCTCTTATTTGGAAATGGCCGTATTCTCTTTCAGAACCACGTCGTGGGCGCCGCCCTCAACGATGGAGGTTGCGGAGACCAGCGTCAGCTTTGCCTTCTGCTGCAGCTCCGCAATGGTCAATGCGCCGCAGTTGCACATGGTGGACCGCACCTTGCGCAGGGTCAGCGCCACATTGTCCTTCAGGCTCCCGGCATAGGGCACGTAGGAATCCACGCCCTCTTCGAAGCTCAGCTTCTGTGCGCCGCCCAGATCGTACCGCTGCCAGTTGCGCGCCCGTGCGCTCCCCTCGCCCCAATATTCCTTCATGAAGGTGCCGCCGACGCTCACCTTGTTGGACGGGCTCTCGTCGAACCGGGCGAAATACCGGCCCAGCATCAGGAAATCCGCGCCCATCGCAAGCGCCAGCGTAAAGTGATAATCGTGCACGATGCCGCCGTCCGAGCAGATGGGGACATAGACGCCGGTTTCCTTAAAGTACGCGTCCCGCTCCCGGCACACGTCGATCAGCGCCGTGGCCTGGCCGCGGCCGATGCCCTTCTGCTCCCGGGTGATGCAGATCGAGCCGCCGCCGATGCCGACTTTGACGAAATCTGCGCCGCAATCCGCCAGGAACCGGAAGCCTTCCGCGTCCACCACGTTGCCCGCGCCGATCTTCACACTTTCGCCGTACCGCTCCCGCACCCAGGCGAGCGTCCGTTTCTGCCACTCGGAGAAGCCCTCGGAGGAGTCGATGCACAGCACGTCCGCACCCGCCTCGACCAGCGCGGGGATCCGCTCCGCATAGTCCCTCGTGTTGACACCCGCGCCGACTACATACTTTTTATGGTCGTCCAGCAGCTCCAGCACGTTCTCCTTGTGTGAGTCGTAGTCTTTCCGGAAAACAAAATACAGAAGACAGCCCTCGTCGTCCAGGATCGGCAGCGCGTTGACCTTGTGGTCCCAGATGATGTCGTTCGCCTCTTTCAGCGTCGTACTCGCAGGGGCCGTGACCAGCTTCTCAATGGGGGTCATGAAGGTTTTGACCTTCTCGTCGCCGCTCATCCGGCTGACCCGGTAATCCCGGCTCGTGACGATACCGACAAGCTTGCCGTTCGGCGTTCCGTCCTCGGTGACGGCCACGGTGGAGTGTCCCGTGCGTTCCTTCAGCACAAGGATGTCCGCCAGCGTCTTTTCGGGGCTGACGTTGGAATCGCTGACCACGAAGCCCGCCTTATAGGCCTTGACCCGCGCCACCATCGCCGCCTGCGATTCGATGCTCTGTGAGCCGAAAATAAAGGAGAGGCCGCCCTCTCTGGCCAGCGCAACCGCCATTTTGTCGTCGGAGACGGCCTGCATGATCGCGGACGTCATCGGAATGTTCAGCGAGATCGCCGGCTCCTCCCCTTTTTTGAATTTCACAAGCGGGGTTTTCAGACTGACATTGTCCGGAATGCACTCAGCGCCGGAGTAGCCGGGCACGAGCAGGTATTCGCTGAAAGTACGGGAGGGTTCCTCGAAAAAAAATGCCATATTCGGCGCCTCTCTTTCTCTGTGCTCTTTCGTTTTCAATCCGACATGAAATCCGACATGATATTAAAAATTATTTTATACCTGCGCGCAGGACGTGTCAAGACAGGATACACGGCTGTCGGCGCTTTTTTTTGCATATTTCCGGCCTCGCCGCAAAAGCTATTCCCATCTGCGTCCGGCAAAAACACACGGGAGGCTTTTTTATGTGCCAAAACAAATACGGCGGCCGCACTTTTGCCCTTCGGACGCCGCCGTCCGTCGCGGGACACGCCTGCGTCGTCGGGAAAAAAGAGGGCGAAGGGCCGCTGAAGGACAGCTTTGACGAGATCAGCGACGATTCTTTTTTCGGTGAGAAGACTTGGGAAAAGGCGGAGAGCGTCATGCAGAAGCGGGCGCTTAAGCTGGCGTTGGAAAAAGCGGAGCTCCCCGCTGCTGCGCTCGGCTGCGTTTTTGCCGGCGATCTTCTGAACCAGTGCATCGGTTCCTCTTACGGGCTCCGGGACTCCGGCGTGCCGTTTTTCGGTCTGTACGGCGCCTGCTCCACGATGAGCGAGGGCCTCGCGCTGGCGGCCATGACCGTGGACGGCGGCTATGCCGACGCGGCGGCGGCTCTGACCTCCTCGCACTTCTGCGCGGCGGAGCGTCAGTTCCGGTTTCCGCTGGAATACGGCGGACAGCGCACGCCTGCGGCGCAGTGGACCGTGACCGGCGCAGGCGCCGTCGTCCTCACGTCGGACGGCCCCGGTCCGTATCTCACCCACATCACGCCCGGCGTCATTGTGGACGCCGGCGTAAAGGATATGTCCAACATGGGCGCCGCCATGGCGCCGGCGGCCTATGACACCCTGCGCGCGCACTTTGCGGGCACGGGCGTCGGACCGGCGGACTATGACCTCATTGTGACCGGCGATCTGGGCTGGATCGGCGGAGATATCCTCACAGATTTTTTCCGGCTGGACGGCGTCGATCTCGCGCCGCGCTACACGGACTGCGGTATGATGATCTTCTCCCGGGAGGCCCAGGACGTCCATGCGGGCGGGTCCGGCTGCGGATGCAGCGCCTCGGTGCTCTGCGGGCATCTGCTGAACGGAATGCACGCCGGCATCTGGAGGCGCGTCCTGTTCGCGGCCACGGGCGCGCTGATGTCCACGGTCTCCAGCCAGCAGGGCGAGAGTATTCCCGCGATCTGCTGCGCCGTTACGCTGTCCAACACCCGTTAGGAGAGGTACAATGGAAATTCTGCTGACCTATGGAAAAGCTTTCGCCGCGGGCGGACTTCTCTGTCTTGTCGGGCAGTTCCTCATCGACAGGACGAACCTTACGCCCGCACGGATCCTGACCTCCTACGTCGTTGCGGGCGTCCTGCTGGGCGGTCTCGGCCTGTATCAGCCCTTCGCAGACTGGGCGGGCGCCGGCGCGACCGTTCCGCTCACCGGTTTCGGACACCTGCTGGCAAAAGGCGTGCGCGAGGCCGTACAGAAGGACGGGCTCATCGGCGCCTTCACGGGCGGTCTGCGGGCGGCTGCCGGGGGCGTGACCGCAGCGGTCGTGTTCGGTTTTCTGTTCGCGCTTGTCTTTCGTCCGCACGAAAAATAAACGGACGCCGTTCCCGGGTCCAAAAAAGCCCGTGCAGACGCAGCAAATCCTGCATTCTGCACGGGCCTGTATTGGACTTGATTCGTCAGTCGCGCCGGCTCCCCCAGAAGAACAGGGCGACTGTCCCGGGTCCCGCATGGCTTCCGATGAGGTTTCCGACATAGTTGATCTCCACCTTGCCGTTCAGCTTCTGGAAACGGCTCTCGATCAGATCCGCCACCGCGCGGGCGTCCGCATAACACTCGGACTGGCTGATGTAGACCTTTCCGTCATAGTCCAGACCGCCGTCCGCGTACTCCTCCATCTTTCTGACGATCTCGGGGATCACTCTTTTCTTGCCCCGGATCTTGCGCCGCGGGACCAGCCGGCCCTGCGCGTCCATATTGAGCAGCGGGCAGATGTTCAGTACGCCGCCGAAAATACCGGCCGCTTTGGAGATTCTTCCGCCCTTGACGTAGAAGGTCAGGTCCGTGGAAAAGAACCAATGGTGCAGCCGCAGCTTGTTTTCCTCCGCCCAGTCCCGCAGCTGTTCAATATCCAGGCCCTCGTCCCGTTTGTCTGCGAGCCCGTCCATCAGCAGTCCGTAACCGGAGGATGCGCCCAGCGAGTCGACAACATAGATCTTTCGCTCCGGGTAGCGCTCCCGGCAGATGCGGGCGGCGTCAAGAGCGGAATTGTAGGTCCCGGAAATGCCTGTGGACAGCGACACATGCAGCACGTCCAGTCCGGCGGAGAGGAACTGCTCAAAATAGTCCAGATACTCCGCGACGTTGATCTGGCTGGTCTTCGTGTCTGCGCCCTCCGCCATAGCCCGGTAGAACTCCGGGAACGGAACGGTCTGTCCGAGATCGTCCGGATGCTCTACGCCGTCGAGCCAGTAATGGAAGCAGATATAATGAATATCACGGGATTCAAAATGCGCTTTGGTCAGATCCGCTGTGGAACAGCAGCTCAAAACAAATCTTGCCATAGCGTCCTCCTTCAAAAAGTGCACTACGGCAAGTATAAAAGATGCAGGTGCGCTTCGGCAAACTACTCTTTCCGTTTCCGCTCTACGTTTGCGTCAGCCCTCTCTACCGTCAGTAGAGTTCCGCTTTTTCCGGGGTTTTCCGATCTGAAACGCTAGAAAAACCACCGCTTCCGCCGGGAGCAGGATCAGGAAGACCTGCCAGATGTTGTACTGCAGAAGCAGCAGATAGATGAGCAGGACCAGACTGAACACCAGCGCCATGACGATGTACAGGTTGTGCCTTCCGTGATACCAGACCGAGTTGAAAACGAGCAGGACCAGAAGCGTCAGCGGCGCGGCCGCCACAAAAACGATCCACTGCACCGTCCCCATCACCACCCAGACCACGACGAACTCTATCATACACAGGGTCCAGATCCCCGCAATGGTACAGAGAATGATAAAGAGGCGGCTGTACGTCTCCTTCTCCGTCCGCAGCGTGGGCGGCGGCGCCCACTCCCCGTGATCGGTCAGCAGCGCGTCCACGGTTATCCCGAAAATGCGGCTCAGCTCCATGAGGATATACGCGTCCGGAATCGACTCCGCGCGCTCCCATTTGCTCACGGTTTTGTCGCTGTAATGCAGTTTCGCGCCGAGTTCCGACTGTGTCAGTCCCGCCTCCGTCCGCAGGCGGATCAGATTCCCGGCAAAGACGGCCTTCAGTTCATCCATCGTCCGCATTCCTTTACTGGTAATGGAAACAGTTTACCCGATTTTTGCGCGCCGTGCAACGAAAAAATGCAGCGGCGCGCGTGAAAACAAAAAAGTCTCCCGTCCGACCGGACGGGAGACAATACAACTCTGGAGGCGACACCCGGATTTGAACCGGGGAATCAGGGTTTTGCAGACCCTTGCCTTACCACTTGGCTATGTCGCCATAAAAATGGAGCGGGCGACGAGGCTCGAACTCGCTACCTCCACCTTGGCAAGGTGGCGCTCTACCGGATGAGCTACGCCCGCATATTGCGCCTTCTCCGGGGAGACCCCGGAGAAGGCTGGTGGCTCCGGTCGGAATCGAACCAACGACACAAGGATTTTCAGTCCTCTGCTCTACCAACTGAGCTACAGAGCCATATGGCGACCGAGAAGGGGCTCGAACCCTCGACCTCCAGCGTGACAGGCTGGCGTTCTAACCAACTGAACTACTCGGCCACATTGGTGGGAACAACTGGACTCGAACCAGTGACCCCTTGCTTGTAAGGCAAGTGCTCTAACCAGCTGAGCTATGCTCCCGGCATGCCGCAATCGCGGCGACGGATGTAATTTTACCAAAACGGCATGCAGTTGTCAATAACTATTTTCCGAAGAACTGGAAAGTTTTTCCCGGCTCATTCCGCACCCTCCGCGGAAGGCTTTTCCCCGGCTTCCCCGGCCCGCGCATCCCGGATTTCCCGGATCTCTCCGGGCGTAAAGACATACACCGTGTCGCAGAACTGGCAGGTCACTTCCACGGGCTTTCCCTCCCGCTCCATATCCTCCAGCTCTTCCTTTCCGATCCCGGCAAGCGCGTCCGCCACGCGGGTCCGGCTGCAGCTGCATCGGTACTCCACCGTGTCCCGCTCCAGGATCTTCGGCTCGAACCCATCCAGAACGCGCGCCACCATGCTGTCCAGATTTCCCTGCACAAGCATGCCGGTCACCGCGCCGGCTTCGGCAATGTTCCGCTCCAGCCCGTCCAGCAGCGCGTCCGGCGCGCCGGGCAGCAGCTGAATGATATAGCCGCCGGACGCCAGCACATGCTGGTCCCGGTCCACCAGAACGCCCAGCGCGCAGGCGGAGGGCGTCTGCTCGCTCTCCGCAAAATAGGCGGTGAAATCCTCCGCGATCTCTCCGCTGACCAGCGCAGCGCCGCCCACATACGGCTCCTTCATCCGCAGGTCCCGGATCACAGAGAGCATCCCGTTCCGGCCCACGGCGCCGCCCACGTCCAGCTTGCCGTCCGCGCGCAGCGGCAGATCCACATGCGGGTTCTGGGCATAGCCGCGCACATTCCCGCGGTCATCCGACACGGCAACAATGCTCCCGATCGGGCCGCCGCCGTTGATGCGAACCGTCACCGATGCGCCGTCCGCCTTCAGCGCATTTCCGAGCATGGATGTTGCGGCGAGCGTGCGGCCGAGCGCCGCAGTGACCACCGGCAGTGTCTTGTGGATCTGTCTGGCCCGCTCCGTGACGTCCGCCGTCTCCACCGCAGCCATCTTGATGAATCCGTCGCCCGCAATGGCGCGTACAAGCTCCCCCATCTGTCCGATTCCTCCGTTATCTCCGCTGCGTCTGCCCCGCAGACGCAGGTTTTCTGGCAGTAAAAAACACACGCTGCTCTCCGGCCCGCGGCGCGGTCAGGACGCGGTCTCCGTACAGGCGGACATCCGCAAACCCCGCGGCAAGCAGACGCTCCCGCAGCGTGTCCGGCGTATGGATATACTCCACGTGCTCTTCAAAGGCACGCTCCCACAGGCCGTCCCGCGCAAAGAACAGGTCGATCCCGTAGACGCAGGCGTTCGCCGCGGCGTCCACCTCGGCGCGCCAGACGCAGTACACGTCCTCCGTCTCGTCCAGGAACACCTCGCCGTCCATCGCTTTCAGCTTTTCCGGCGTGTTCACGTCAAACACCAGCATGCCGCCGGGCTCCAGGAACAGCCAAAGCCGGTGCAGAACGGTATCCAGCTCCTCCGGCGGGACATAGTTCATCCCGTCCAGGCTGCAGATCTCCGCGTCCACAGTCCCGTAAAGGTCCAGGCTCTCCAAAGGCTGACACAAAAGCAGCGGCGGTTCCGCCGCGGAGATCTCCGCCAGCTTCTCCGCCGCAACGGCCAGCATTTCCTCCGACTGATCCGCACAAATCAGATCATATCCGCGGCCGGCCAGAACCGCCGAAAGGCTCCCGGTCCCGCAGGCGGCGTCCAGCACGCTGTGCACGCGCAGGCCCGCGTCTGCAAACAGCTGCTCGTAAAAATCCGCAAAAGCGGCATAATCCACGTCCCGGGTCAGCTCGTCGTAAAACGCGGCCAGGCTCTCGTAAGCGCTCACGCCTCGGCGTCCTTTTCCGTCTGCTTTTCCGCTTCCAGCCGCTCAAAGGTGACGGCGTAACCGCCCTCCCCGTACTGCAGGCTGCGATTTACGCGGCTGATGGTCGCGCTGCTCGCGCCCGTTTTCTCGAGAATATCGCTGTAGATCATGCCCTGATTCAGCAGATCCGCGACCTGATAGCGCTGCTCCATGGCTTTCAGCTCCGATACAGAACACAGATCGTCAAAAAAACTGACGCATTCCTCCACCGTTTCCAGGGTCAGAATCGCTTTGTACATGTTCAGATTTCTGGGCTTTTTGATGTTCTTTCTCATGGAAGTCTCCTATCCGCCTGCTTTTCAAACAGGACAGTAGTATTTTACAACTCTAAAGCGTGAAAGTAAAGACCTTTTTCCATGATCAAGCCAAAATAATCCCGCCCGGAAATTTCAGCCGTCGAGAAAGGAAAACGCCACGCCGCATACGGACACGCAAGCCACCTCATCCGCCCGTTCGACCCCGGAAAGCCGTCCGTAGATCCACTCCACCGCACGGCCCGCTTCCAGATCGCGCGATCCGGTCAGATCCGTGCTTCGGAGATCCAGATCGGGCTGAAGGCAGATCTCGGTCCCGTCCCGCAGCTGAACCGTGACGTCCGGATTCAGCGGCCGCGGCGGTCCGACTTTCGTCAGCTGCACGCTGACGGAAAACGGCGAGACCATAATCTCATAGCCCGCGAACAGCATCCCGCCGATCACGACGGGCTCTGCGCCGGCAATCGTGCGCCCGGTATCGGCAAAGCGCAGAGGCCAGGAGATCGTCCAGCTTCCCGGCACCGCGGAGGCGCCGCCGTTCTCCTTCATGCAGCGGAGATCCTGCAGCTGCAGTGTCAGCGCAGCGCCGTCTGTCAGCGGCTGCGCCGCCTCAAACCGGTACAGGCACAGCATCCGGTCCGGTTCGCTCTCCGAGTCCGCCAGCCGCAGGCTCCCTCCCACCGGCTCCCCGCCTTCCTCATGCAGGACCGTCAGCGCAGGGGCTTCCCAGCGGACCGGAACGCCCGGCAGCGGGTTCTCCGAAGTCGTCTCGGCAAGAATGTAGATCGTTCGCACATCCGCAACGGTCTGCAGGATCCGGACCGTGATCCCGTCCGCAGAAATTTCCGCGCCGGGGTTGTCGGATGCAGGCGTCAGCGCCTCCACCTGTTTCCGGTCTGTCAAATCGAAAAACCGGATGCACAGCTCCTCCCAGCCTCTCTCCCGGGCATATTCGGTCACATGTCGCGCCGAGCAGGCCGTGAGACCGGCGAGCAGCAGCAGCGCCGCCGCCGCAGAAATCATCCGTCTTGTCACAAAGAATCCCTCCCCCGCCTTTGGCTCTTCATATTGGAACCACTCATTCCCCTGATAAATATGACGTTGAAGCGCGGCAAATCTCCCGGAAAAAACGCGAATCGCATGGAATTTATCGACATGCACAAATCGCACAGTCTCTTTTAGACAGATTGCACACGCCTTCCTATACCTGATTTATTGTTTTGTATATCGGAGCCGGGACTGCTGCCGCAGCATTTTGCTGTTTTTTGGAGAGTTAACCAACTCCGGCCCCTGGTTTTGTGCAGATTCTCCGGTAATTTCTTCCTGCACCGCACGGAGCCCCTGCGCCCCGCATAGAATATACCGGAGAGGATGTGACGGAAAATGGGTATAAAAAAAGAGCCGCCGCAGGTGACGGCGCTCTGTCTGGAGGAGACGGTCCGCTTTGCAGGTTCGGAGATCCCGGTCCGGATCGAGTACCCACGGCTGAGCGGGAGCGGATATGCAGTCCGCCGGATCAACCGTTTCTACGCACACGCGGCTGCAGCCCTGCTGCGCTTTGTCCGGCGTACGGCCGGGTCGAAACGCCGATCGCCGCTGGATGCCGTCCGCGCCGGCTTCACCGTCGCCTGCTGCGGCGCGCGGCACCTCAGTCTGTGCCGGCAGATCACCTGCCGGACGCATACCGACGCGCCGGAGACGCTGCAGCTCAGCGAGACCTGGGATCTGCAGACTGGATTTTTATGTCAACCTTATCAATTTCTCCCACACCGGAACCTCCGCGCTCTCCGAAAAACAGCCGTCGACCTTGCAGCGGCACAGGCAGACAAAAGCAGGTCCGTACAGCCTGCGAGCGGCTATGCCGCCCGGATCAGGCGAAGTACGGACCCGAAAAATTATTATGTAACCGATACGGAGGTCTTCCTTTTCTTTCCGCCCGGAACTCTGGCCCCGGCCGACGAGGGCGTCGTCACACTCCGGCTGGCAAGGCGAGCCGACGTGTCTGCACCCGGGAAAGAAGCGCGCTGACCTCCATGCCGTTGGCCGGCTCGGTCCCCTCGGTCATGACGTTTGCCGAGCCGCAGGCGACCGCGAACGCCAGCAGTTCCTCCGGCGACGCGCCCCGCGCGAGTCCGAGCGCCAGTACGGCCGTGACCGCGTCCCCGGCCCCGGTCGTGCAGCGCGTCATGACAGGCGGCGAGGCCGCAGCCCATGCGCCGTCCCCCCGCAGCAGGACCGCCCCCTGCTCGCCCAGCGTCGCGAGCACGGTTTCCGTGCCCATGGCCCGGCATTGCGCCGCAGCCGCCAGCAGCTCCTCCAGCGTCCGGACCGGACGCCCCGTCAGCGCCGCAAGCTCCCGCCCGTTGGGCTTCGCCGCGTCCACGCCGGACTCCAGCACCGCGCGCAGCGCGGCGTCGGACGTGTCCGCCACCACGCGCGCGCCCTTTTCCCGGGCGCGCCGGGCAAGGAGCGCGTAGGCGTCCGTCGCAAGGCCGGGCGGCAGACTGCCGGACAGAACGACAATATCCCCGGAAGCCAGGCGGGCCTCCAGCCGGGACCAGAGCTGCTCCAGCGCGGCGGGATTCGCCAGATGTCCCGCACTGTTCAGCTCCGTCGTCTCTCCAGTCTTCTGGCAGACAATCTTCAGATTGGTCCGGGTCTCCCCCGCCACAGGCACAAAATCGGTCTCCAGGCCTAAAGCGGACAGCGACGTCAGAAGCTGTGCGCCGGACATGCCGGCGACAAGACCCATCGCCACGCTCTCCGTCCCCAGTCTCTGCAACACTCTGGAGACGTTGACGCCTTTTCCGCCCGGCGTGGTCTGTTCTTTCAGTATCCGGTTCACTTCCCCCGGTTCAAAAACCGGAACGGTGACCGTCCGGTCCAGCGCCGGATTCAGCGTAAGCGTATAGATCATGTGCGGTCGTTCTCTTCCCTTCTTTTGGCATGAAACTTTGGCTCCGTATGATTCAGCAGCCGCTGGATATTGGAGCGGTGCATAAAGATCACGAGCGCCGTGGCAAAAAAGCCGAGCACCGTAACGGCCGGGACCGTGTTCAGTCCCATGGCGAATATACAGATCGGAAACGCGACCGCGCAGATGATCGAGCACAAAGATACCGTCCGGTTGATTACAAAGAATACAAAGAAGAAAACGGCAATCAGGACCAGAAAGAGCTTCCAGTCCAGCACCAGCGCGATCGCGGCGGCCACCGAGACGCCCTTTCCGCCCCGGAAGCCGAAAAACAGCGGGAAACAGTGGCCGAGCAGGCAGCCCATTCCGGCAATGGCCCGCCCGGTCTCTCCGCCGAGGTAAAAGCCGAGAAGCATGGAGGCGACCGTCTTCAGCGTGTCGCCCACAAAGGTGGCAACGCCCATCCCCATGCCGAACGTGCGCGCCATATTGGTGGCGCCCGCATTGCCGCTGCCGCCCTTGCGCACATCCCGCCGCATCAGGATCTGCGAGAGCAGTATCCCCATATTCACAGAGCCGAGCAGATACGCGGCAATCGCCGCGGCGGCGCATTTTACAATCTCCACAGTAAAAACCGCCTTTCGGTTTTTTCCGATAATTTACAGAATAACATTAGCACGAAGCTGTGAACTGATCGTTAATTTTCCAGGCAAATCTTTCCCTTTGCGCGGTCGAAAAAACAGTTTCTGCGGCCGTTTTTGCCGAAGCCCGGGCTCTGTCCGCGTTCGGACGAGCGGCGCACGGAAAAACAAAGCTGCCTTTTTCCGAAAGGCAGCTTTGTCCGTAATTTGTGAAAACAGAACTCAGAAGGTGTACAGGGTACGAACGTAGTCGATGCTGTACTGGGCGCACTCCAGAGGCGTCTTGCCCATGGACGGATCATCCTGCTCCACGACGACCCACTCGGCATTGGTCTCGGCGACCGCCTCGAGGATCACGTTCCAGACCTGCTGGCCGAAGCCCACCGGACGGAACTCGAAGATCGCATCGTCTTCCACTTCTTCCACGGTGGTGCCGATCAGCTTGTACATGGAGCCCGGCTTCTTGCCCGGCATGTAGAAGTCCTTCAGATGGACAACGGGGGCGCGATCCTTGTACTTGCGGAGGTACTTGGAGGGATCCTCGCCGGCAACCTTGACCCAGCACAGATCCAGCTCGGTATCCAGCGCGGGGATGTTCGCATACATGATGTCCAGCGCGTACTCGTCGCCGATCTTCACGTACTCGAAATCGTGGTTGTGGTACAGCAGCTGCATGTCGTTTTCCTTGCAGTAGGTGGCGAGCTTGTCGATGGCCTTGATGGTCTCATCGTACATCGGATTGCCGGGGCGGCGCTCCTCCGCCAGCCAGGGCATCGCGACCCACTTGCAGCCGATCTTCTTGTAAGCGCCGATGCTGGCGTCAGGATCCGCGATCATGTTGTCCAGCGGGATATGGGCAGAAACCGGCACCAGGCCGATCTCGTCCAGCCAGCCCTTTACGGTCAGCGGATCAATGCCGAACAGGTCGTGGAACTCCACGCCGTCGTAACCCATAGCCTTGACCTTCTCCAGGGTGCCCTTGAAATCCGCTTCCAGATCGTCACGAACGGAATACAGCTGCAGAGCGATAGGCAGTTTCTTGATCATGTGGTTGTCCTCCTTCGTTTTGAAGCCTGCGGAGCAGGCCAAAAATAACAATGGTATCAGAAGCGCAGATCTGCGCATATTCTGACATTCATATTCTAATAGAAATCCGCGTCAAATGGAAGTGAAAAAGCCATTTCTAATGTGGATAAAAACGACTTATATGTGAAGATTTCGCGTCTCAATCCTCTGCCGTCTGCTCTTTCGGCGCATCTTTTACCAGGCGCTTTTCCTTCCATTTTCCGGAACGGTAGCGGAGCAGACCGAACAGGCAGGCGGTCGCCCAGGCAAGCGGCGTGCCCCAGAATACGCCGATGTATCCCAGCGGAATGGCCAGCAGCAGCGACGCCGCCAGTCGGGAGAGCATTTCGAACACGCCCATAATAAACGGCACCATGGCGTCCCCCGCACCCAGAAGCGTACTGCGCGACAGGAAGAGCAGGCCCAGCACCGGCAGGCCGTACGCGATACGGGACAGGTACTCATAGCCCACGTCGATGACGCCCGACCCCTCGGTCGTAAAAATGCCCAGCAGCGGCTTTCCGAACAGCAGCAGCACCGCCGTTCCGGCAAAGCAGTAGCTCAGGACGATGATCGCGCCGGAACGGAAGCCCTTTTTAACGCGCGTCTCATCTCCGATGCCCATGTTCTGCCCGGCGTACACCTGCATGGCCTGCCCGACGGAGCCCGCCGGGAAGCCGGCCAGGCTCTCCAGCTTCAGCGCCACGCTGTATGCGGCCATGACTGTCTGGCCGTACGTGTTGACGATCACCTGGATCATCAGCATGCCAATAGAGACCGTGGAAGACAGGAGCGCGGAGGGGATCCCGATCTTGACGACCATCTTCACGATCGCGGGATCCGGCCGCAGATGCGCTCTGCCGAAGCGGAGCGCCGGCATCCGCACCCACATGTAAACGATGCACACGACGGCGGACACGGCTGTGGCCAGCACGGTGGCGATGGCAACGCCCGCAACGGCCATCCGAAACACGACGACGAACAGCAGATTGAGTCCCACATTCAGCAGCGAGGACAGGACCAGGATCACCAGCGGCGTAAGAGAGTCCCCCAGAGAGCGGAGCAGCGAGGAGGAGACGTTGTAGAAGCCCGTGGCAATGGCCCCGAGCATCGTGATCCGCATATACGTCACCGCGTCCGGCAGCACGTTCTCCGGCACCTTTGTCACCCGCAGAAGCGGTTCGGCAAACACCACGCCCACGGCGCTCAGTACGATGGCGAGGCCGGCCACCAGGACGGATGCCGTCACCACCGTCTTCTTCAGCGTCTGCTCGTCGCCGGCGCCGTAGAACTGGGCCGCCACAACGGACATGCCGGTCGACGCGCCCATCATCAGCATCAGGACCAATCCGCTGATGCTGCCGGTGGAGCCGACGGCCGCCAGCGCCGTCTCCCCCACCGCGCGGCCCACGATCACGCTGTCGGCCACATTGTACAGCTGCTGGAAAATGGACGCCAGCATCAGCGGCAGCGCAAACCGGATCAGAAGCTTTGTCGGGCTGCCGCGGGTCAGGTCTTTTGCCATACGGATTCCTCCAGATCTTGTCGTTTTTCTGCAAATAAGTATAATACGTTTTTCCCCGCCCCGCAATACGGTTTCAGCTTTGGAAAGAAACCGCTCCCGGCCTGCCCCGGAGCGTACGGACGGCGGCCAGATCGTACAGGCGGACGTATCGACCGACGTCGGCGCCGCAGCGGAGACAGTGCAGCAGGATCTCTCCGCAGGCGCGGCTGTCGCTGCCCGCGTTGTGGTGGTCCAGCTCGATCCCCAGATCCTCGCAGATGGTATTCAGCCGGTGATTGGGAAGGTCAGGCAGCAACCGTCTGCCCATCTGGCAGGTGCAGGCATATTCCGCATACGGCTTCCACCGGATCCCATAGCCGAGCAGGCACCTGGCAAGCACTGACATGTCAAAAGGCGCGTTGTGCGCGACGAGCAGGCCGCCGGACAGCATGGGCTCAAGCTTTTCCCACAGGGCAGGGAACGTCGGCGCCGCAGACGCCATCTCCGGCGTGATACCGGTCAGCATGACGTTGAAGCTGTCAAACCAGGTTTCCGGGTTGACCAGCGTATACAGCGAATCCGTCACAGCGCCGTCCTCGATCACCGTGACGCCGATGGCGCTCATCCGGTGATTCCTTGCGTTCGGCGTCTCCACGTCAAATGCGATATATCTGTCTGTCATGTTGTATCTCCCGTGCAGAAGCAGGCCCGTCTTACACTGTCAGTATACTCCAATCCCGCCTCCGCTTCAACCGCTCCGCCGTCCGACCGCAAAAAAACAGGGCGGACCGATCGTCCGCCCTGTCCATATTCCGCATTCCGCGTTAGTTTTTTACGCCTCCTGGCTCTGGCGTTCCAGATTCAGCAGGTCCGCGATCATGGCGACAAACTCGCTGTTCGTGGGCTTGCCGCGGATCCCCGAGACCGTATAGCCGAAGTATTTCTGCAGCACCTCGATGTCGCCGCGGTCCCAGGCCACCTCGATCGCGTGCCGGATCGCCCGCTCCACTCTGGACGGCGTCGTTCCGAACCGTCTGGCCACCGCGGGATAGAGCGATTTTGTGACCGCATTGATGATGTCCATATCGTTGACCGTCAGGATGATGGCCTCCCGGAGATATTGGTACCCCTTGATGTGGGCCGGGATCCCGATCTCGTGGATGATCTCGGTCACCATGCTCTCGAGGCTCTGCGGCTTCCGCTGCAGACGGACCTCCGCCGGCACGGCACCGGCGCGCCCTTTTCCGGAAACCGCCCGGATCCGGCTGATCACGCTGTTCGGATCGCAGGGCTTCTGCATGAAAAACGCCGCGCCGAGGGCCGACGCCGCAGCCAGAACGTGGTCGCTGGCAAAGCCGGACACCACAAGGACCGCAGGCCGTGCGCGCTCCGTCTGCGCGCTGAGCTTCTCCAGCACCGCAAGGCCGTCCATTCCCGAAAGCAGAATATCGGTGACCAGCACGTCCGGCCTGTTCTGCAGCACCAGCTCCAGCGCCGTCTGCCCGTCTCCGGCGGCGCCAAGCACCTCCAGATCCTCTTCCCCGCGGATCGCCTCTGTCAGCAGTCTTCGATAATCCTCGCTTGCGTCCGCAATCACTACGCTCGTCTTCTTGTCCATACCGATTGTCCTCCGTAAACAGTTTTTGATCACGGCACCTCTATCTGTCTCGAACCGCTCTTTACGCTTTCAATCTATCACAAGCAGACAGCGTTTGCAAGGAAAAACTGTAAAAAATTAGAAAATTTTTCCAGTTGCCGGATTTTCAACTCTGCTGTTCCGAAAAGTACCGTCAGGCGGCGGCCAGCATATCCTCCACGCTGATGCCGTATCCTCTGGCCGGATCGTTCAGAAGTACGTGGGTCACGGCGCCGACGAGCTTGCCGTTCTGCACGATCGGACTGCCGCTCATGCCCTGTACGATGCCGCCGGACAGCGCCAGCAGATCCGGATCCGTCACGGCGATCATCATGCTCCGATTGCCGCTCTCCGGGCCTTTGTAAACCCGGATGATTTCGATTTCATAGGTCCGCAGTTCGCCGTCGATGGCGGAAAGCAGCGACGCGGGTCCTGTTTCGATCTCCGCTTCCTCCGCTACGGGCAGCGCAGTTCTCTCGCCGGGGAGCGGCGCGGACAGATGTCCGAAAATGCCCTCCTCCGTGTTGCGCTCCACGCTGCCGATTGCGTCCTCCGCGTCGAACAGGCCCTGCAGCTGACCGGGCGCGCCCGGTTTCCCGGCGACGATCTCCGTCACGTCCGCCTGCAGGACGCTGCCGTCCCGCACCGGCACGAGGACGCCGGTATCTACCTCGCTGATGGCGTGTCCCAGCGCAGCAAACGTCCCGCTCGCGGGATCATAGAACGTCAGCGTGCCCATGCCGGCCATTGCGTCGCGCAGCCAGACGCCGATCTCCGGGCTCCCGTCCGCGCCGGTTTCCGGCTTCACGGCAAACTGTCGAAGCTGTCCGTCTCTCCGTGCCAGGATCTGCACCTCTCCGCCGTCACAGGCCGCCAGCGCCGCCCGGACCTCTTCCACGGAACGGACCGGCGTTGCGTCGATCTGCTCGATCACGTCGCCGGATCGGAGCCCCGCATTCCCCGCCGGCGAGGCGGCCCCGTTCACCTCCGCCACGTCCAGCACCACGACGCCGTCCAGACTGATTTCGATCCCGACAATATCTCCCATCGGCACAAGCTCCTCCGCTTCCAGCGCCGCAAGCGCGCTCTGCGCGCACAAAAACAGCGCGGCGGCCGCGCAGGAGATCCATGCGGCGGCGCGCCGCGGGCGAACGCCCCATTTTTGATTTTCCAAGCCTTTTCCCCCCTGAGACCGGTCGATCTGCGCCGGTCCCGGATGTAATATGTCCGGATCTGCCGTTGATTACGGCCGCGGCGGCGTGTCAATATCTTTCACTTTTTCCGTTGCGCACGGACCTGCCCGGCCTGCCGCTCCGCCGGAGTCCGCGCCGTTCGGTCTCCGTTTCCGCTTTTGGAAACATCTGTCTTTCGCACCGGGACGGGCCGGGCGGCATACCATGGGATGCCGGACCGGATTTCCGGAATCCCGCGTTCCGTTTCGGACAACAATATCTGCAGCCGTACCGCGCGGTACGGCGGATCGGAGGTCTTATGCCTGTACGCAGCACGCTTCGCACCGGCGACCGGGGCCCGCAGGTCCAGCTTCTGCAGCTGGCGCTGGCCAGAGCCGGTTTTGACCCGGGCGCGCCGGACGGCGTTTTCGGTTCCCGCACGCTGGACGCACTGCTTCGCTTTCAGCGAAGCGCGGGCCTGCTCCCGGACGGGCTCGCCGGACCGCGCACCTGGAATGCGCTGGAGCCGTATCTCACCGGGTTTCGGACCCATACAATCCAAAGAGGCGATACGCTGTACCGGCTGGCGACCCGCTTCAGCTCCACCGTACGCGCCATTGAGACGGCGAACCCCGGTCTGGATCCGTTTCAGCTCGAACCGGGGCGGCGGCTGACGATCCCGCTCGGTTTTTCCGTCGTCCCGACCACGATCGCGTTCTCCTCCGACGTGCTTGACTATGCGGTCCGGGGCATAACGGCGCGCTATCCGTTCGTGCGCGCCTCCGTCATCGGGCAGAGCGTCCTCGGGCGGCCGCTCTATGTCCTGACGCTGGGCACGGGCGCAAATCAGGTGTTCTACAATGCGGCGCACCACGCCAACGAGTGGATCACCTCGCCGCTGCTTCTGACGTTTTTGGAAGACTATGCCCGCGCCTATGCGCTGGGCGGAACCGTTTTCGGCCTGGAAGCCCGGGCGCTGGCCGCGGAGACCACGCTGCACCTGACACCGATGGTGAACCCGGACGGCGTCGATCTCGCGGTCGGCGCGCTGAACGGCAGCGCCGCGTGGCGGCAGGCCTCCGTCTATGCGGCCAACTATCCGCAGATCCCTTTCCCGTCCGGCTGGAAGGCCAACATCGCCGGCGTCGATCCCAACCTGCAGTACCCCGCCGGCTGGGAAGAGGCGAAACGCATCAAGTACGCCCAGGGCTATGTCTCCCCCGCGCCCCGGGACTATGTGGGCGCGGCGCCGCTGGAAGCGCCGGAGAGCCGGGCGCTCTACGATTATACGCAGCGAAACGATTTTGCGCTGACGCTCTCCTACCACACCCAGGGCCGCGTGATCTACTGGAAATACCGGAACTACGCGCCGGAGGGCGCAGAGGCGATCGCCATGCAGTTTGCCGCGGTCAGCGGGTACACGCCGGAGCGGACGCCTACTGTCTCGGACTACGCCGGCTACAAGGACTGGTTCATCGACGCCTGTGACCGCCCCGGCTTTACCATTGAGGCAGGCGCCGGCGTGTCGCCCCTGCCGCTGTCGCAATTCGATGAAATTTACGCAGACAACGAGGGCATTCTTACACTGGGACTGCGTCCGTTTTCGTAAGCAGAATCCTTTTCTATTCTTCTCCGTTTTTCGATTTTTCATCTGTCATATTTATGCATTTTATCAAAAGCGGCGCCGCGGGATAAACCCGGGCCCGCTTTTGCGTTTTCTGCACAAAAACAGCTTACGAAAATCATCTATTTTGCCGCCTTGCAAGGCATGGACGGGGATGCTATTCTGTAAACAGAATACAAAAAAGGAAGGAGTTTACCCTACCATGATGTATGAAAAGTACATGCTCTGCAAGGATAGCCTCGCAAATTGGGAGGAGGACGGCGAAGCGCTCGGTTATTCGCTTCAGATCCGCATCCCCTATTACCGGGGCGTTCCGCTCTCCTTTTTGGAGGATATTCTTGTAGAAGTAGACGGAGAAAAGTTCACCGGCGACGATCTCACCTTCACCGTCAGCGGCGGCACCTTTACGCTGCAGGAAATGCCCACGATCACCTTCTTCCGCTGGGAGTTCGGCGAGAAAGCGACGCTGCATATCCGGAAGCCCGGCGGGCTGAAGCCCGGCACGCACAACGTTGTCGTCGGCGTGCTGCTCCGCATCAGCTATCTGCCCTTCATGGGTTATGTAAATGCCTGGGCGGACATGGAACTCGCATAAGCTCCTCATGCGGGATGCGTCCGTGCCGGCAGCCCGAAGCGGCGCGGTCCGATCGGAAATCGGGCAGAAAGGTTGGTTTTGAACATGTCGATTAAACATGGCGTTTCCTTATACAGCTATCAGGAGAACTACTACCTCGGCAAGCTGGATCTCGAGGGCTGCGTCGCCGCGGCGAAGAACGCGGGCGCGGACGGGATCGAGGTGATCCCCGAGCAGATGCCCATCGGACAGTATCCGTACCCGACCGACGCGCAGGTAGACCACTGGTTTTCTCTGATGGACAAGTACGGCGTCCATCCCACCTGTATGGACGTATTCGACGACTACACGCTCTATAAAAACCGTACGCTGCGCGCGGCGGAGAAGCTCGATTTCCTGATCGACTGCTTCAGACGCGCAAAGCGGCTCGGCTTCTACATCCTGCGCAATCAGAACTCCTTGGAGATCGACGTAATCGAAAAAGCGATCCCCTACGCGGAGGAATACGGCGTAAAGATGGGCTTTGAGGTCCACGCGCCGCTCATGCTGCAGAGCGAACGCAACGAACAGCTGATCGAGCTGATCGAGAAAACCGGCACCAAGTATCTGACGATCGTCCCGGACTTCGGCATCTTTGAAAAGCATGCCTCGAGAGTCAACGTCAACAAGCTGATCCGTCAGGGAACGGACGAAAAAATCGTGGAGTATCTCCTGGAGGCCGGCAAAAACAAGGTCCCGCAGGCGGAAATGATGGAGGCCGTCCGCAAGATGGGCGCTTCGGACAAGCTGATCGGCTCGGTCCGGATGTACGCAAATCATTACAACGATCCGGAGCTGCTCCGCACCTACGCCAAATACGCCGTGCACTTCCACGGGAAATTCTACGAAATGGATGAGACCTGCACGGAAACCTGCATTGATTACGAGGGCCCGATCCGCGTGCTCAAGGACATGGGCTGGGATGGCTACATCTCCAGCGAGTTTGAAGGGCAGCGGGCTTTCCATGACATTGAGATGGGCGAATACTATGTGGACGAGGTCGAGCAGGTCCGCCGTCACCATGAGATGATCCGCCGCTACGCCGGCGAATAATTCCCTAAAACGGATCGAACGCGGCCGGGCATGCTGCCCGGCCGCGTTTGGTTTGCAATCTCCGAAACTTGTGCTATAATCAAACAGAAAACTGCACCAGTTCTGAAAGAGAGAAGGGTTTGCCATGCAAATCGGATTTATCGGACTTGGAAATATGGCGACGGCCATCCTCCGCGGTCTTCGCGGCAGCGCTGCGCACGCCGGCGCGGAGATCTGCGGATATGACGCGGCCCCGGCCGCCCTGGCGCAGGCGGAGACCGCATACGCGGTGCAGCCGGCGCCGTCTGCCGCAGATGTGGCGGTGTTTTCCGACGTCGTAGTCCTCGCCGTCAAGCCGCAGGTCCTGCCTGAGGTGCTGACGGAGCTCGCCGGTATGCTTGCCGGAAAGCTGGTCATCACCATCGCCGCCGGAAAGGATCTGGCGTTTTACCGGGACAAGCTGGGCAAGACCGCCATTGTGCGCGTTATGCCCAACATCAACGCCAAGGTCGGCGCGGCCTGCTCCGCGCTCTGCGCAACTCCGGAGGTCACGCCGCAGCAGATGGAGCTCGCCCGCTCCGTCTTCGCGACCGTGGGCGACGTGCTGGAGATCCCGGAAACGCAGTTCCCCGCTTTTTCCGCGCTGAGCGGCGCCGGCGTCGCTTTCGTGTATCTGTTCATCGACGCGCTGGCCCGCGCGGGCGTTCGGGCCGGTTTCTCCAAAGCCGCCGCCACGGAGATCGCCGCCTCCACGGTGCTCGGCTCCGCAAAGCTGGTACAGGAGAGCGGCGAGCATCCCATGGCGCTGGTCGATCAGGTCTGCTCCCCCGCCGGCACGACCATCGAGGGGATCCAGGCCCTGCAGCGGCTCGGCTTTGAAGCCGCGGTGCACGAGGCGGTCGCGGCGGTGATCCGCAGGGATCTGGAGATCCGAAACGGGAAGTGACGCGCGGTCCGGTTCAGAACCGAAAAAACAGAAGGACGGCAAAGCTTGGCTCTGCCGTCCTTTTTACTTCGACCCGTCAAAAAACGCAATCCGCTTCCGCCGCAGCGCCGCCGTCTTTTTTCATAAGGTCGCTGAGGCGCTTTCCGTTGAAAAAATCGCGGGTGATCTTGTCATATTCGGTCCACAGCGGGAGCGTCTCGCATTCAGCGGCTCTCGGGCAGGACGCCGCGCCGTCGGAAAGACAGGCGACCGCGGCAAGCGTCCCCTCCATGTGCTCCAAGATCTCGCCGACGGTATACGCCTCCGGACTGCGGCAAAGCCTGTACCCGCCGCCTTTTCCGCTGGCCCCGGTGAGCAATCCGCCCGCGACCATATCCTTGACGATGATCTCCAGATACTTTTTGGAGATCTCCTGCCGTTCGGCGATCTCCTTCAGCGGAATAAATCCGCCCTGACTGTGTTCTGCGAGGTCGAGCATCACCCGGATCGCATATCTCCCGCGCGTCGAAATCATAAAGAACCCGCCCTTCGTCGTTTTTACCTATTATACAGTAGGCAAATAGGTAAATCAAGAGGTTTCGATGAAAAATCAAAAGCCGCTCTATTCACCTATTGACTTAGTAGGTAAATAGAGCTATAATACAGACAGCAAACGGAGAGGAGCGAACCGTTATGATCTATGCGGATCATGCCGCCACAACAAAAATGAGCGACGCGGCTCTGCTTACGATGACCTCCCTTCTGAAAGAGGTCTGGGGAAACCCGTCGAGCCTGTACGGGGTCGGTCAGCGGGCCAGGGAGATTCTGGAAAAGGCGCGGGAGGACATTGCCGCCGTCATCGGCGCAGAGCCCCGCGAGATCATTTTTACGTCGGGCGGAAGCGAAGCGGACAACCAGGCGATCCGCTCTGCCGCCGCGCTGGGCAAGGCGAAAGGACACATGCACATCGTCTCCTCCGCCTTTGAGCATCACGCCGTGCTGCACACGCTGGAAGCGCTGAAGCGGGATGGCTTTGAGATCACCCTGGCGGACGTGCACGAAAACGGGATCGTCGTCCCGGAGGAAGTGGAAAAGGCCATCCGGGAGGACACCTGCCTTGTGACGATCATGTATGCCAACAATGAGATCGGCACGATCCAGCCCATCCGCGAGATCGGCGCGATCTGCAGAAAGCGGAACGTCCTGTTCCACACGGACGCCGTGCAGGCGATCGGGCATATCCCGGTGCATGTCGCCGAGGACAACATTGATCTGCTCTCCGCCTCCGCGCACAAATTCCACGGTCCGAAAGGCGTCGGATTCCTCTACGCGAGAAAGGGCGTCCGCCTGTCCAACCTGATCGAGGGCGGCGCGCAGGAGCGCGGCAGACGCGCCGGGACGGAGAACGTCCCCGGCGTCGCCGCCATGGCCGCGGCGCTCAAAGAGATGCAGGAAAAGATGCCGGAGAACGCCGCGCATCTGATCGAGATGCGGGACAGGCTGATCCGCGGACTGCAGGAGATCCCGCACGCAGCGCTGAACGGGGACGCGCAGCGCAGGCTGCCCGGGAACGTGAGCTTCTGCTTTGAGGGGATCGAGGGCGAATCCCTCCTGCTGCTTCTGGACGACCGAGGCATCCAGGCCTCCTCCGGCAGCGCTTGCACGTCCGGCTCCCTGGATCCGAGCCACGTCCTTCTGGCGATCGGCAGAGTGCACGACGTGGCCCACGGCTCGCTTCGTCTGAGCCTCGGAGAGGACGTCACCGAGGCGGAAGCGGACGAGATCATTCAGGCAGTAAAAGAAGTTGTAACCTATCTGCGCGGATTCTCCCCGATCTGGAGAGACCTGATGTCCGGAAAAAAGGAACCGATTCTGTAAGGAGGTTTTCGGAATGGCGTTATACAGTGAAAAAGTGATGGATCACTTCCGCAATCCGCGAAATGTCGGCGTGATCGAGGACGCGAACGGAATCGGCGAGGTCGGCAACGCCAAATGCGGCGACATCATGAAGATGTATCTGAAGATCGAAGACGAGATCATTCAGGACGTGAAATTTGAGACCTTCGGCTGCGGCAGCGCCATCGCGTCCAGCTCCATGGCGACGGAGCTGATTAAGGGAAAACCGGTCTCGGAAGCAATGCAGCTGACGAACAAGGCGGTGGCAGAGGCGCTGGACGGTCTGCCGGATTACAAAATGCACTGCAGCGTGCTGGCGGAAGAGGCGATCCGGTCCGCGCTGGAGGACTATCAGAAGAGGACGGGCAATCCCCTCCCGGAGGAGCCCGCGTGAAGGCGATCCGCCGCAAAAACAAAGTCTGAAAAAATTTATAAAACCTATTGACATAGTAGGTAAATGATGGTATAGTTGCCACAGTTCATTTCAAAGGGGGCGCTCGAGATGTTCCATACCGTGACAAACAATCCGGATCTTCTCCTGTGTTGTCGAATGCGATACTCCCGGGCATATCCCATGGCCGGGGCGTTCGGCTGTCCGTTTGCGCCCCGCTGCAGAATGTGACGTCTTTGCGGCGCGCATTTCGTATGCCATTTGCCCGGGAGCTTTGCAGTAAGTTCCCGGGTTTCTTTATGGAACCCGGAAGACCGACCATCAAACAAAACCGGAAAAGGAGAAAAATAAAATGGCTTCCTATAAATTTGAAACCCTGCAGCTGCATGTCGGGCAGGAGCAGGCCGATCCCGCCACTGACGCCCGCGCCGTTCCGATCTATCAGACCACTTCCTACGTATTCCGCAACAGCCGGCACGCGGCCGACCGGTTCGGACTTGCCGACGCCGGCAATATCTACGGCAGACTGACGAATCCCACGCAGGACGTCCTTGAAAAGCGGCTCGCGGCGCTGGAGGGCGGAACTGCGGCGCTGGCGCTGGCCTCCGGAGCGGCCGCCATTACGTATACGATCGAGGCGCTGGCGGCAAACGGCGGACACGTCGTCGCACAGAAGACCATCTACGGCGGCAGTTACAACCTGCTTGCGCACACGCTCCCGCAGTACGGCATCGAGACGACGTTTGTCGACGCGCACGACCTGCAGGCGGTGGAGGGCGCCATCCGGGAGAATACCCGGGCGATCTATCTGGAGACGCTCGGGAACCCGAACAGCGACATTCCGGACATCGACGCGATTGCGGAAATCGCCCACAAGCACGGGCTGCCGGTCGTCGTGGACAACACCTTCGGCACCCCGTATCTGATCCGACCCATCGAGCACGGCGCGGACGTCGTGGTCCATTCAGCGACGAAGTTCATCGGCGGGCACGGCACGACGCTCGGCGGCATCATCGTGGAAGCCGGCAGGTTCGACTGGGGCCGGAGCGGAAAGTATCCGAATATCGCCGCGCCCAACCCCAGCTATCACGGCGTCTCGTTCTATGACGCCGTGGGTCCCGCCGCGTTCGTGACCTACATCCGCGCGATCCTGCTCCGGGATACCGGCGCGACGATCTCCCCGTTCCATGCGTTTCTGCTCCTGCAGGGCGTGGAGACGCTCTCGCTCCGGCTGGAGCGCCATGCGGAGAACACGAAAAAGGTCGTGGAATACCTCGCAAGCCATCCGCAGGTCGAGAAGGTCAACCATCCCTCCCTGCCGGATCACCCGGACCACGCGCTGTATGAACGGTTTTTCCCGAACGGCGGCGCGTCCATCTTCACATTTGAAATCAAAGGCGGGCAGGAGGAAGCCTGGAAGTTCATCGACAATCTGAAGATCTTCTCGCTGCTCGCAAACGTGGCGGACGTAAAGAGCCTTGTGATCCACCCGGCCTCCACCACCCACTCGCAGCTCTCCGACGCGGAACTTCTGGACCAGGGCATCCGCCCGAACACGATCCGCCTCTCCATCGGAACGGAGCACATCGACGACATCCTCGCAGATCTGGAAAACGGATTTGCGGCCGTAAAGTAAAAGAAAGGAAGCGCACTTGCCATGTCGAACATCTATAAAGGGACCCTCGGACTGATCGGAAACACACCGCTGGTTGAGGTGACAAACATTGAAAAAGAGCTGGGGCTCGAAGCGACGCTCCTCGTCAAGCTGGAATACTTCAACCCGGCCGGAAGCGTTAAGGACCGGATCGCAAAGGCAATGATCGAGGACGCCGAAGCGAAGGGTCTGCTCCGGGAGGGCTCCGTGATCATCGAGCCGACGTCCGGGAACACCGGCATCGGGCTTGCGTCCATCGCCGCCGCAAAGGGCTATCGGATCATTTTGACCATGCCCGAGACGATGAGCGTGGAGCGGCGCAACATCCTGAAGGCCTACGGCGCGGAGCTGGTCCTCACAGAGGGCGCAAAGGGCATGAAGGGCGCGATCGCGAAGGCGGAGGAGCTTGCGCAGGAGATCCCGAACAGCTTTATCCCGGGCCAGTTCGTAAACCCGGCCAACCCGGCAATCCACAAAGCCACGACCGGGCCTGAAATCTGGAAGGACACGGACGGCAAGGTCGACGTCTTCATTGCCGGCGTCGGGACCGGCGGTACGGTGACCGGTACCGGCGAATATCTGAAATCGCAGAACCCCGACATCCGGATCGTCGCGCTCGAGCCGGAGGACTCGCCGGTGCTCTCCGAGGGCCGGAGCGGTTCGCACAAGATTCAGGGCATCGGCGCGGGATTCGTGCCGGACGTACTGAACACGGAGGTCTATGACGAGGTCTTCCGCGCGTCCAACCAGGATGCGTTTGCCGCGGCGAAGCTGCTGGCAAGAAAAGAAGGCATCTCGGTGGGCATCTCCTCGGGCGCCGCGCTGCACGGGGCGATCGAGCTCGCAAAGCGCCCCGAGAACCGGGGCAAGGTCATTGTGGCGCTGCTTCCCGACAGCGGCGACCGGTACTACTCCACCCCCCTGTTCACGGAAGCCTGAATGGCGCGGATCCTCGTCGGGATGTCCGGCGGCGTGGACAGCGCAGTCGCCGCCCTCCTGCTGAAGCAGGCGGGGCACGAGGTCGTCGGCGTTACGCTCCGCACCTGGGAAAGCGGCGGCAGCCGCTGCTGTGCGATCGACGAAGCAAGAGATACGGCACGGGTCCTGGGGATTCCCTATCACGTGTTGAACTGCGCGTCCGATTTTGAGAGAAAAGTCGAAAGGCCGTTCGTCGAGCAATACCTGCAGGGCGTCACGCCGAACCCCTGCGTACTCTGCAACCCGGCGATCAAATGGGAATGGCTCCTCTATGCCGCAAATGTCTTTCAGGCGGACGTCGTCGCCTCCGGGCACTATGCATCTGTGGTCCGAAAAGGCAGCGGACGGTTTACGATCCGGCAGGCGGCGGACCGGAAAAAGGACCAGTCCTATATGCTGTACCGTCTCACGCAGGACCAACTCGCAAAAACCGTTTTTCCACTCGAAGCTCTGTCCAAAGAGAAAGTCCGGCACATTGCGGGATGTGCCGGACTTCCGTCGGCAAAACGCACAGACTCTCAGGAAGTCTGCTTTGTCACGCAGGACGGCTATGCGGATTATATTCGGGCGCACGCGCCTGAAAAGGCGTCAAAACCCGGAAATATTGTGGATGAAGCAGGCAGAATCCTCGGCACACACCGCGGACTTCTCCACTATACGGTCGGACAGCGCAGAGGCCTCGGGCTGGCCCTTGGGCATCCCGTTTATGTAAAAAGCCTCCGGCCGGAAACGAACGAAGTCGTGATTGCGGAGGAAAAGGGTCTTTATTGCGATGCGGTGATCTGCGGCGATCTGCAGTTTTTGAGCATTCCCGGCATTTCGGACGGAGAAACAATCCGGGCGACGGTAAAGGTACGGTATCTCCATACGGGGACGGAGGCTTCCATTGCGGCGTGCGGAACGGACAGGGTCCGCATCCGGTTCGACGATCCGGTCCGGGCGCCCGCCCCGGGACAGTCCGCGGTCTTTTATGATCGGGAACAATGCGTCATCGGCGGAGGGATCCTCCTGCCGGAGACGGAATAAACACAGCGCCCCTGTCTGCCAGCCGAATCGCATACGGCTGGCAGACAGGGGCGTTTTATCACTTTTTCTCTGCTTTCCCGCTTCTGTCACTGCGCCGGACTGTCGGGCGGGTTCGTCCCGTCCTCCGGCTCCGGGTGCGGAAACTCGTTTGCGGCGGCGGCTGCCATGGCGTCCAGCTTGTCGGAACGGCGGATCACCGCCGCAGTCATGATGAGGCTCGCCAGGCTGAACACGCCGGCGACCAGCAGACTGATCTGCGGGAACTCCGCGATCGTGTCCAGCACCGCCTTCCAGCCGGCCAGCACCGTCATCGCGCCGAACAGCGTGAGCAGCGTCAGAATAAAGCTCGCAATGTTCAGCCGGCTGCCCAGCACCGTGAGCTGGACCGTATTCTGCAGCATCAGGATCCCCAGCACCAGCACGACAAAGCCGGAGGCCACGACAAAGGAGGCCGCCAGCGCGTCTGCGCGGATCAGACCGCAGATCCCCAGCAGCAGGAGCAGCACGCCCAGCGCGAAGTTGTATTCCCGGAGCTTCCGGTATCCGCCCGTTGCAAAGAAGTACACAACGGCAGCGGCGCCGCCCGCCAGCAGGACGATGCAGAACGCGCGGCACAAGAGCTGCGCATCGATCTGCGGCACGAACAGCAAGGCCGCCGCGATCACGACGCTGATCACCGCCAGCAGGATCTGAACGGTCAGACTGCTCATCCGCTTTCCGGTTTTTCTCTCTTTCGCCATTTCGTTTCCTCCTCTTTCGTTTCGGTTACTTATGCAGGTGGCTGCCCGTGACCGCCACCGACGCCACGGCGTTCCCGAGGTCGTCGGTGATGAAGATCTCATAAAAGCAGGTGCTGCGGCCGTCCTTGATCAGCCGGCTCTCGCCGTACAGCGTACTCCCCTTTGCGCGGCCCAGATAACTGATCTGGCTCACGGTCGTGACGGTAGGGTCCTGCCGGAAGTTCGTGGAGATGGCGAACACGTAGTCCGCCAGCGTGAACATCACGCCGCCCATCACCTCGCCCAGGGCGTTCCGGTGCCGGTCGTCCAGCTTCAGACTGCACTTCGCATAGTGCGGGCCAACGGCCTCGATCACGATGCCGGTCGCCTCCGCCGCGTATTTGTCCCGCCCAAAAAACTGCCGGGCCTCCTCCAGGTCTGTCATCGTCTTCCCCTCCAGAATCCGGGGCAGCGCGCGCAGACCCGGTTCGTATCATCTGAAAACAGTATAGCATGCGCAGTTTGGCTTGGCAAGGCGCGGATCGCCCGGCCGCCACGGAACACGGGCGCGCGTCCGGGGCTATATGCATAAATCAGCTCTTTTCCCGCCCCGCTTTTTCGGTGAAAACGCCGCTTGACACACCATTTCCCGTGCGGTATACTTTACCACGTTAAATAACACAGATGCGATGAAGGAGCCCCAGTCCCGCACAGCGTCTCAGAGAGCCGGCAGTTTGCTGCGATGCCGGAACGATGCGCCGGACCTTCTCTCTCCCGAGCATGATCCCGGAACGCGCTCGCCAGTATGGGATCCCGGCCGGCCCCGTTACCATGGCCTTGGGTTTGACTGAACCCGAAAAGTGACTGTTTTGAAGCAGTAAGCAGGGTGGTACCGCGGCACTGTTCGTCCCTGGAGCAATCGCTCCCGGGATTTTTTTATTGCCGCAGGACTGTTTCCGGCTCTTGACAGAAAGAAAAGGAGTATCGCCATGAAGCTCGCATTTTCCACGCTCGGCTGCCCGGATTTTGAATGGGCGGAGATCTATTCCATGGCCAAGGACTTCGGATTCCAGGGAATCGAGGTCCGCGGTCTCGGCAAGCAGATCTTCTCGCCGAAAGGACGTCCTTTCGCCGAGGAAAACATTGAAAAGACGAAAGCGTCTCTGCTGCGCCGCCGTCTGGAGATCCCCTGCCTCTCTGCGGGCAGCGTCCTGAAATTCGCAGGCCGCACGGAAGAGACGGTCGCGGATTATCAGAACTACATCCGGCTGGCCGCACAGCTGGGCACGCCCTACATCCGCGTGCTGGCGGACGAACACGCCGCGCCCGACGGCGACGTCGTGGACGACCGGCTGATCGTCTCGACGCTGCAGCGGCTCGCGCCCTTTGCCGCGGAGGCGGGCGTCACGCTCCTTGTGGAGACAAACGGCGTCTACGCCGATACCGCGCGGCTGCGGGACGTGCTGGACGAGGTCGCGAGCGACAGCGTCGCCGCCCTCTGGGACATCCACCACCCCTTCCGGTTCATGAACGAGACGCCTGCTGAGACCGTGCAGAATCTGGGCGCGTACATCAAGTATACGCACCTGAAAGACTCCGTGATAGAGAACGGACAGGTGATCTACAAGCTGATGGGCGACGGCGATCTGCCGGTCGAGGCCGCGATCCGCGCGCTGAATTCCATCAACTATGAGGGCTACGTCTCTCTGGAGTGGGTCAAGCAGTATATGCCGAGCCTGGAATCCGCCGGCATCGTTTTCCCCCACTTTGCGAACTACATGGCCCAGTATGCCGGCAGTCAGCTGTCCGGCGGCATACTCTACGACAACCGGACCAAAACCGGCAAGTACATCTGGCCGAAAGAACAGCTGATCGACCTGACCTTCCCCCAGGTCCTGGACCGAATGGTCGAGGAATTCCCCGATCAGTACGCGTTCCGGTACACCACGCTGGACTACACCCGGACGTACTCTGAATTCCGGGACGACGTGGACACCTTTGCCCGCGCGCTGATCACGCTGGGTGTGAAGCCGGGCGACCACGTGGCCATCTGGGCGACGAACGTGCCGCAGTGGTACATCACGTTCTGGGCCACCACGAAGATCGGCGCGGTCCTGGTCACGGTCAATACCGCATATAAGATCCACGAGGCGGAGTACCTGCTCCGCCAGTCCGATACGCACACGCTGGTCATGACCGATGGGTACAAGGATTCGGACTACGTGGCCATCATGAAGGAGCTCTGTCCCGAGCTGGAGACCGCGAAGCCGGGCGAGCCGCTGCATACCCGCCGTCTCCCCTTCCTGCGCAACATCATCACCACAGAGTCCGCGCAGAAGGGCTGCTGGACCTGGGACGACGCCGTGGCGCAGAGCGCGAAGACGCCGCTGGAGGAAGTGCACCGCCGCGCGGCAGCCATCAGCCGGCACGACGTCTGCAACATGCAGTACACCTCCGGCACCACCGGGTTCCCCAAGGGCGTCATGCTGACGCACTACAACGTGGTCAACAACGGCAAGGCCATCGGCGACTGCATGGACCTGTCCACAGCGGACCGCATGATGATCCAGGTGCCGATGTTCCACTGCTTCGGCATGGTCCTCGCGATGACGGCGTCGATGACGCACGGCGTCACGATGTCCCCGATCCCCGCCTTCTCCCCCTCCAAGGGCCTCGACTGCATCAACCGGGAGAAGATCACATGCTTCCACGGCGTGCCCACGATGTTCATCGCGATGCTGAGCCATCCGGACTTTGAAAAGACCGACTTCTCGTCCATGCGGACCGGCATCATGGCCGGCAGTCCATGCCCGATCAAGGTCATGGAGGAGGTCATCGAGAAGATGCACATGCCCGAGATCTGCATCACCTATGGGCAGACCGAGGCCGCTCCCGCGACCACGATGTCCAAAACCACCGACTCGCTGGAGACGCGCGTCAACACGGTCGGCGGCCCTATTTTCGGTGTTGAATGCAAAATCGTCGACCCGGAAACGGGTGAAGATCTGCCGGACAACGTGGACGGCGAGTTCTGCGCCCGCGGCTACAATATCATGAAGGGCTACTACAAGATGCCTACCGCGACAGCCGCAGTCATTGACAAGGACGGCTGGCTCCACTCCGGTGACCTGCTCCGCCGCCTGCCTGACGGCAACTACAAAGTCACCGGGCGCCTCAAGGACATGATCATCCGCGGCGGCGAGAACATCTACCCCAAGGAGATCGAGGACTTCATCTACACGCACCCGAAGGTCTCCGACGTGCAGGTCATCGGCGTCCCTGACGAGCAGTACGGCGAGGAGATCATGGCCGTCGTCATCCTGAAGGAAAACGAGGAGATGACGGAGGCGGAGCTCAAGGAATACGTCTATACGCACATGGCGAAGCACAAGACGCCTCGCTATGTCCGGTTCGTGGACGGATTCCCCATGAACGCCGCCGGCAAGATCCTGAAATACAAGATGCGCGAGGACGCCGTCAAGCTGCTGAACCTGCAGAAGGCGGATTCCATCGAGACGGCATAATATTTCCCCGCTTTCCGGAATATAAAACACCCGCGGCTTTGCCGCGGGTGTTTTTCCGTCTGTTCGCTCTTTCGGTTATGCCTGCTCTTCCTTTGCGGGCGCGGACTCCCGGCGGACCACCGCAAACCGCTCCCACTTTCCGAATTTGTAGTACAGGAACATCCCGGCCAGCATCAGGATGAAGTAGATGTTGTTCGCCCAGTACAGGCCCGGATACCAGTTGGTCGTCATGGCCAGCAGATACGTGATGGGGATCCGGATCACCGTACATACGATCGCGACGATCATGGCCGGACGCGAAGCGCCCACGCCGCGCAGGATCGAGGAAAACGCCCACTGCAGGCCGATGGCCCAATAGAAGAACGCGTTGATGCGCACGCTGGTAACGCCGATTTCCAGCACCTGGTCAAAGCCCGGATCGCTCGCTTTCAGGAAAAGCCTGTACAGGAACGGCACGGCGACGTACAGGATCGCGCCGATTGCCACCGCGGCGGACCCCAGCAGCAGCGTGACGCTCCGATTTCCGCGCCGTACGCGCTCGTATTCCCCGGCGCCGACGTTCTGCGCGTTGTAAGAGGTGATGGTTTCGCCCATCGCCATGATCGGCAGCTGCGCAAAGCTGTCCACCTTCTGATGGACGCCGTTGGCGGCCACCAGGAACGTACCGAAGGAGTTGGAAAAGCTCTGGATGATCAGCAGACCCACGGAGTTTGCCATCTGCTGGATGGAGATCGGGATCCCCAGCCGCAGGATCGCCCGCAGCATTTTCCCGCTGACCCGGAAGGTCTTTCTGGTCAGCGTGATGCCGTACCCGCCGGTGAGCAGACGGTGCACGCCGAGGACCGCCGACGTCAGCTGCGCAAGGACCGTCGCGGCCGCAACGCCTGCGACGCCCCATTGGAACACGGCGACAAACAGCAGATCCAGCAGGATATTCATGACCGCGCACACGATCAGAAAGATCATGGGATGCTTGCTGTCTCCGATCCCGCGCAGGATGCCGGAGCTCATGAAATAGAAGAGCTGGGTAATGCAGCCGAGCATCAGGATCCGCAGATACACCGTCGCGGAATCCAGAATATCCGCCGGCGTCCGGATCAGGATCAGCAGGGGCCGCGCGATCAGAAGTCCGATGATGCTCATGGCGCTCCCGACGATCAGCGCGCCGATCAGCGCCGTGGCGGCCGCCCGGTTCATGTCCTCATACCGGTGCGCGCCGAAGATCTGGCCCATCAGGACCGTGGAGCCCATCCCGAAGCCTGCAAAAACCGCTCCGCAGATCATATGAATGGCAAAGCTCGCGTTGACCGCCGCCAGCGCGCCGCTCCCCACAAACTGCCCCACCACGACAGAGTCCACCACGTTGTACAGCGCGTTGAACACATTGCCGAGCAGGATCGGCAGCGAAAAAATCAGCATCGGCTTCAAAATGCCGCCTTTTGTGAAATCATATTGGCGCGCCCGGCCCGGCGGCCGTTTTTCCGTCTGTTCCAAAGGATCATCTCCCTGTCTGAAGAATCGTTCTGTGTTCAGTATACAGGAAATTTTCACAAAATGCCATTCAAAATTTGAAGCGCGTTCCACGCGCTTTGATCTTCAAAAAAGCGGCGGCGCAGGGTCCCTTTGCAGGGCGCCTGCGCCGCCGAAATGCCGGTTATCCGGTTTTTATGCCATAAATTCGTCAAGCTGCGTTTGATACAGCGCCACATACTCGTCGATTCCCGCGGCGTCCAGCTTCTGCATATACTCGTCGTACATCGCGTCCGAATACAGACCGCAGCACAGCACGCCGTGGTACTCTGCATAAACGGAGTTCAAAGAGGCGTACAGGGATTCGATGGAGGTGATGTCCGCCGCAAAGCCGACATAGTCGGAGATGGGCGCGCTCTTCTCATAGGCGAGCGCAAGATCCCGGAAGTTGGAGGGGCTGCCGTCCCACGGCAGGACCAGGAACTGGTTGCCGATCATGTAGTCCGGCAGATGGTAGCCGCAGTTGGAGTTATCTACGCCGTCCGGGTATCTGGCCACGCCGTCCGCCACTTCATAGGTGACGCCCTCGATCCCCCAGGTGTACAGATTGATGAGTTCCTTGTTGGTCCACATCAGATTCAGGAGCTTCAGCGCGCCGGTGGGGTTGGTGGCGGAAGCGGGAACGAAAGCTCCCATGCCCTTTGCACCGGCTCCGGTGGTGGGCGCGCTGTACAGCGGCACGCACAGGCAGTCGGTGCCCGTTGAGGCCTTGTAGTTGGCCTCCGCGCCGTACTCAGAGCCGACCAGCATGCCTGCATAGGTGTTCATGCCCAGCAGCGTCTTGTTCTGGTCCTGGGAGTAGGCGGATTCCGGATAGATATAGCCTTTTTCATACCAGTCGGCCACCAGCTTCGGGCCGCCGGTGGCGCCCTCCGCTTTCCAGAGCTGGAACACCTTGCCGTTCTCAGCATAGACAAAGCCCAGCGTGTCGGACAGCGTCTCACGAACCTGAATGTCGCTGAACCTGTCGCCTGCCATATGGATGCCGGGCGAGATGATCGTGGGAGAGTGGGCTGCAGTACCGAGGCCGTAGGTGGTACCGGCGGCCTTGATGGCCTCCAGAACCTGCTCAAGCTCCGTCCAGGTGGTCATGTTCTTCGCCAGCTCATATACGCCTGCCTCCTCCAGATCGTCGATCCGGAAGATCGCATAGTTGGTGGTCGCCAGCTGCCGGTATGCCGGAACGCCGTAAAGCTTGCCGTCAAAAACAGCGAGCTTCAGCGTCCAGTCCACCAGCGCCTTGGCGTCCGGGGCGTACTCGTCGATCAGGTCCGTGATGTCCATGGCCGCGCCGTTTGCGTACATGGCCGTGATGTTGCCGCGGTACCAGTAGTGGGCCAGGTCGATGGGTTCCTTGTTGGAGATGGCCAGCGTCAGCTGCGTGGTATAGTCGCCCAGCGGGGTCCAGGTAAAGTTCACATGCACGCCGATCTCCCGCTCGGTGATCTCGTTGATGGCCTTCTCCACCTGTTCGGTGACGGTGCCCGGACCGACGCTGTAGGAGGTGTACTGGAATCCGAACATGTTGACGGTTTCCAGTTCGTCCCCGCCGCCGCTGCCGTCATGGACGCTTCCTGCGCCGCTAGGTGTAGGTGCCGCATTGGAGCCGTCAGTGTTGCCGGAGTCCCCGCCGCCGCCGTTGTTGCCGGAACAGGCAGCAAACAGGGAGAGGATCATGACGGCTGCCAAAAGCACGGTCAGGATCTGCTTCGGTTTCATCTTTCTTCTCCTTTTGTTTATTTATATCAGGACAGGGATCCGCCGCTGCAGTCGGCGCATCCCCGCCGGATATACGCACCTTAGAACGTGTCCTCGTAGTCGAAGACGCCCCACGGGGTCTCCTGGCGCCAGATCGCAAGAGATTTGGACAGCGCCTTGATCTCCTCCGCGGTCACGGAGCCGCCGCGCTCGGCGGACAGTACAAGGCCCTCGGTGAGCATGGAGGCGTTCAGCCCGATCAGCGGCGAGTTGTACCGGGTCTCGTCCGTCAGATCACCGGTCAGATAGCAGTACCAATGGAACTGCTGGTCGTACCACTTCATGTAGTCCGGATCGAACATCGTCTGCCGCTGCCGGTTGAAGTCCGGCTTCAGGTCCGTCTCCACATGCAGCCCGTCGGCGTTCTCGCCGATGAACTTCAGCTGCGGCGTCATGAACGAAGGCATATTTCCTCTCGCGTCGCCTGCGGACCAGACGCCGCCGACCTCGTCCACGCCGGAGTAAATCAGCGCGCCCTTCGTGCCGTTGATGTAGCTGGGTCCGACATTCTCCGCGTTTGTGCAGGCCGCCTGGATGAACTCCACGGACAGGCCGCCCTTGAATTTCGCCGCGCCGGTGCCCATGTCCTCCACACCGCCCTTTACTCTGCCTTCCATGACGGGGGTGTGGGGATAGTCAAACTTCTTATAGACGGACCCGTACACGGATTCCAGCTCCGGCAGGCCGAGCAGATACAGCAGCTGCCCCATGTGGTACACGCCGATGTCGATGATGGGGCCGTGTCCCGCCATCGCCGTATCCTGAAACGCGGGAGATGCAAACGGCATGTCGATGCCGGGCCGACGGCGGTAGGCGGTAGCCGTGGATTTCGCATGATACACGTCGCCCAGATCGCCCCGGTCAATCATCATCTTGGCGATCTTCGTCTGCGGCGAGTACAGCGAACTGATCTGGACCTGGAACTTTGCGCCCAGCTTCTGCGCGCAGTCGTACATCAGCTTGCTGTCATAGTATGTCGCGCTCATGGGCTTCTCGCTGTAGCAGGCCTTCCCCGCCTTCATGACGGCAATGGCGATCGGCGCGTGCAGGTTGTTGTGCACGCACACATCCACGGAGTCGATGTCGTCCCGCTTCAGCATCTCCCGGAAGTCGGTATACGTATCCTCTACGCCGTACCGTTCGCTCCAGTCCTTCAGCTTTTTCTCGTCGATTTCTGCGACGGCCACGACCTTGAAGCCGGGAATGTGGGTGTAGACTTTCATGTGGCGGTGGGAAATGGCCCCCGCTCCGATGATCCCAACGCGGATTTCTTTCATTGTATCCTCTCCTCTCTTCCTTTTAGAAAAACGCAGGGCGAACACGGGATCGTGTGCGCCCTGCGCAGATTTGCCTGGGGTCCGGTCTCAGTTGTTGACCGTCATGGTGAGCGGCGTATCGAATTTGATGGTGCCGGTGCTTCTGGCCGCGAAGCCCTCGCGCATGTAGTACGCGCGGACCGTAGTCACCGCAGAGACCTGGTGCGCGCCCTTTGCAAGCCCGCCGGGCTTTGCGATGATGAGCTTGGCCGGGTAGCCCTTGTTCCAGTAGTGCAGCGTCACGTCGCACATATCCTCGAACTTGAACATCTCGCCGTCGACCAGCACGCGCATGGACTCCGGACCGTACATCTCGCCGTCCACATCTACATACGCGCTCTCAAACAGCGCCAGCGGCACGCCGCGATAGTAGAAGCTCTTGACGTCCAGAGAGAAGCCGGTGCACTCGCCGTCGTCGTACCAGTTCTCCAGCGTGCCCTCCACGGCCGCCTGCTGCGGCGCGCCGAAGCCGCCGCCGGGCGCGGGACGGGCGTCGGGCCACTCGGGATAGTTGGACTCGGGGAATTTGCCCAGATACTTGTCCAGCATCTTCTGATAGCGGCGGAACGGCTCGAAGGTGTCGCCGTTGATGGGGCCGCCCTCATACTCCGCAGAGATGTACCCGTCGTATCCGCCGGCCACGAGCGCTTTCAGGATGTTCGGATAGTCGATGGTGGTCTCTTCGTTGTTCTCGTCCATCTCGTAGAACTTGCCGTGCAGATGCACGATGCGCTTGCAGAGTTGCCGCAGGATGTCGGGATCGAAATACTCCATGCGCCAGACAATGCCCAGCCAGTTCACGACCGCCTCGTCCTTGGAGGTGTCCATGATGTCCATGCAGTACTTGCGGAAGTCCGCATTGGAGACCTTTTCAAACATGGCCGCAACTTCTCTCGCAAACTTCTCGTCTACGCCCTGCGCGATGCCGCGCTGGATGTTGCGCTCGCCCACGCGCTTCGTGAAGCAGGACATATCGGGGATGATGCCCAGGTACGGGGAGTCGTGCTTTTCAATGACCTCCAGCAACTTCTGCGTGGCGGGCTGTGCATAACTGGACGGGCCGTTGTGCAGCTCCTGTCCCATCTTGATGCCCAGATCCTCCAGGATCGGCAGGGAAGCTTCCGCGATCTCCGGCAGGGGCGTGCCGCCCAGGCGGATGATCGGACAGTCGATGCTCTTCGCAAACAGAGCATGACGGCGGACGATGTCCACGCCCTCTCTCACGGTGAGCCGGCGATGGTTGTACATCGTCATGTCCACAAAGAAGTCGTGGCAGATGGTCTTGGTCCCGTACTTGAACATCATTTCCTTCCAGGAAGCGATGTCCTCCGGCAGGGCCTCGGGGCAGTAACGGAAGTACAGCTGGCCCAGCAGCTCCAGGCCGTTGCACCCCATCATGACCGCGGCCTTGACGCAGTCCTCCCACGTCAGATACCCCGCCTCCACCTGGCGGTGCCAGCTGTAGACGGTAACTCCGCGCTTAATGTTGTGTTCCATGGTTTTCCTCCTTTTTCGGGCAGAATTGCCCCAGTTTCTGTATTTAGTATATCGCCATACCGGACCGTTCGGTAGTCCCCTGTTTCCTTATCTTAGTATAAATGATTAGGTTAACGCCTATTGCATTTTGATAAATCCACGGTTATAATATTGTCGAAATTCGACAAACGCCGGGAGGTGAATCGCCTTGAACGACCTGCAAATCAACTACTTCCTCTCCGCAGCGGAGACCGGGAGCATCACGGAGAGCGCCCGGCAGCTGTATGTCTCCCCGCCGGCCGTCAGCAAGCAGATCCAGGTGCTGGAGGCGGAGCTCGGCTTTCCGCTGTTCCGGCGCACCACCCGGGGCGTTTTCCTGCTCCCGGAGGGAGAGCGGATGCGGGAGCTGTTTCTGGCGCAGCGGCAGCAGATCGCCCGGCTGCAGCAGGACATCCGGACTAGACTGGCCCAAGCGCCCGCGCGTTTCCGGTTCGGGCTGCCCTCCGACTGGGTCCCGGTGGAGCTGCTGCAGCGGCTGCAGGCGTTTCTGCGGGAACACGCGCCGAACACGGCGCTCTTTATCCGCGGCGTGGAGGCGGCGGAGCTTTTGACAGAACTGGAATCCGGAGAGCTGGATATGAGCCTTCTGCCGATCGCGCTGCCCGCCGCGCTGACTTTTCGCTTTCAGGCACAGCCGCTGTCCTCCGGCCGCCGCGTCGTCCTGTACGGCCGGCAGAATCCCGCCGCGCTGGCCGCCGCGTCGCTGGGCCGGCAGCCGACGCTGCAGGAGCTCGGCAGAACGCCGATGGTCATCACCTCTGAACATCTGATTGAAAACAGTTCCGCGTTCTGCGTTTCCCACGGCATCAATCCGGTTTTTCACATCGCCGGGGATTTTCACTCTGTCCTGCAGACCGTGACCGCGGGCGTCGGCTTTACGCTGACGGACGAGTGGTGCTGGGCTGCAGACCACACGGGCTTCGGCCGTCTGGATATGCCCGAACGGACCGGGAGCACACTTGTCTGGAGCGCGGCCAATACGCATCCGTTTCTGGACGAGCTGATCCGGGCGTTGGCCGCCGCGTTCTGATATGTACAAAAAGGCTCCGGCACAATGGTGCCGGAGCCTTTTTTCTGTTCGTGTTTTACCGATCCGCGAGCGAAACGTACGGCTGCTTTTTGTAGATGACCTTGTAGGCGGGCCGAATGATCTTGTTGGGATTGTAGACCTCCTCGATCCGGTGCGCGCACCAGCCCACGATCCGGGCCATGGCGAACAGCGGCGTGCAGAGTTCCTCCGGAATCCCCAGCATCTCATAGACCAGGCCGGAATACATGTCCACATTGGCGCACATGACCTTCTCCTGGCCCGTGACCCGATGAAACACCTCCGGCGAAAGCCGCTCCACGCTCTCGATGAGCTCCAGCCGGTCCAGCATGCCTTTCTTCTTCGCCAGACCGCGCGCCATCCGCTTCAGGATCACCGCGCGGGGATCGGACAGCGTATACACCGCATGGCCCATGCCGTAAATGAGCCCGGACCCGTCTCCGGCCTCTTTCCGCAGCAGCTTTTCCAGAAACAGAATGATCTCCTCGTCGTCCTTCCAGTCGCGCACATTCTCCTGAATATGCTTGAACATCTCCAAAACTTTGATGTTGGCGCCGCCGTGGCGCGGCCCCTTCAGCGCCCCCACCGCCGCGGCAATGGAGGAATACAGATCCGTCCCCGAGGACGACAGCACGCGGCAGGCGAACGCCGAGTTGTTGCCGCCGCCGTGCTCGGCGTGCAGCACCAGACAGAGGTCCAGCAGATGGGCCTCCTCCGGCGTGAACTGGTTGTCATGGCGAATGGAATACAAAAAGTTTTCCGCCAGCGTCAGATTCTCCTGCGGCCGATGCAGATACAGGCTCTCGTCGTCGAAATAGTGCAGCTTGGCGGCATAGGCGTGCGCCACCACGACCGGCAGTCGGGCGACCAGCCGCATGGCCTGGTTCAACTCCTTCTCCAGATCCTTCGGCTCCGGGTCCGGGTCATAGGAGTACAGGGCCAGTACAGCGCGCTCGACCTTGTTCATGATGTTTTTGCTCGGCGCGGCCAGGATCATGTCCTCCGTGAAGCGGTTCGGCAGCAGCCGGTACTCGGACAGATAGCTGTGGAACGCCTGCAGCTGCGCCGCGGTCGGCAGACTGCCGAACAGGATCAGATACGCCGTCTCCTCATACCCAAACCGGTTTTCCCGGATGAACCCCTCCGCAAGGTCCTCCACGCTGATCCCGCGGTAGGTCAGCCTGCCCTCCATGGGCATCCGGTCGCCGTCCTGAATGTAGTACCCCTGCACGTTGCAGATCTTGGAAACGCCCACCGTCACGCCGGTGCCGTCCGCATTGCGGAGGCCGCGCTTGATCTCCGGGTTTGCAAAGTATTTCCGATCGACCAGGTTGGTCTGCCGGATCCTGTCGATATTCTCATGGACGAAATCGCTGTATGTCACATCCGTCTGAATTTGCATGATTTCTCTCCCGTCTTGCACGTTGTGCCGTTTATTATAGGATTGTTCGCGGTATTTGTCAACATTTTTGAAAGTCATTTCTATTATTCTTGCAAACTGGCCATCCCCGGCAGAGTTCCGGTTCTCCGATTGGATAATCTGACCAATTTTTGCGGCCGTGCATAAATCCCCCAGCCGGGCGAAAAATATCCATACACCCGCCACAACACTTTCACGGAGGTTGAGAACATTGAAACAAATCGGAAAACCCGCGCGCCGCGCCGCAGCCGTTCTGCTGGCGCTCGTCCTCGCCGCGGGGAGCTGCATGGCCGCTTCCGCAGAGGGCGGCGCGCAGGTCTATACCACTGTGGTCACGGAGAACACCGCGCCCATCGCAGAGAATCTGTCGTTTACCACGTACCGCAACATCCCGGTCCGGGCGGATTTTGCCGCGGTGGACCCGGACGGAGATCCTGTGACCTTCAGCATTACCGCCGAACCCAAAAAAGGCACGGCAGCGCTGTCCGCGGACGGAACGGGCTTCGTGTACACGCCGAAGAAGAACAAGAAGGGCACGGACAGCTTCTCGTATATCGCCGTTGACGCCCGGGGCAACACCTCTCCGGAGGCCACGGTCACCATCCGGATCCTCAAGCAGTCCACAGACGTCTACTATGAAGATATGGCGGACAGCGGTTCCCATTATGCCGCGCTTCGCCTCGCGGAAGAGGGCGTTCTGGTCGGCAGCCGCCTCGGCGGCGCCTATTTCTTCTCCCCCGACGACCCGGTGACCCGCGGGGAGTTTCTGGCCATGTGCCTGCAGGCCTGCGGCGCGGAGCTCCTGCCGGACATTACCAAAACCGGGTTCTATGACGACAGCGCCATTTCCGCCTGGACAAAACCGTACGTGGCCACAGCGCTGATGTCCGGCGTGATCCGCGGCTATACGAGCGAGGACGGGCACGTCGTCTTTTCCGCTGACGCGCCGATCACGCTGGCGGAGGCCTCTGTGATGCTGAACAACATTCTGGGGATCACGGACGTTTCCGGCAGCGCGTCGGACGACTGTCCGGTCTGGGCCGCGCAGGCGGCCGTGAATCTCTCCAGCTGCCGGGTACCCGCCGCAGGGACGTACGGCGCCGCGCTGACCCGCGCGGAGGCCGCGGAGATGCTTGCCGGGGCGATGGATGTGCTGGACGCCCGGAAGTCCGGCGGCCTGCTCAGCTGGGCAAGATAACGCCGAGCGTTTGTACAAAACAGAAAAGCCGAAGACCCCGGGACGATCCGTCCTACGGGCGTCTTCGGCTTTTCACCTTTGTCTTTTGCTTCCGTCTCCGTCCTGTCACAACGAATTCCGGTACAGCACGCAGTGCGGGATCCAGTCCCCAAACGCGGAGCTGAACATCCCCTTTTCAATATCCCCCCAGGAAACCGTGTCGTCGTCCACCAGGACGTAACAGTCGTCGAATGGAAGGCGCGCGGACGCCTCCCCGCCGCAGTGCAGGAGGTAAGCAAACGTCCTGCACTCCTCCGGCGCGTCCTCCGTGCTTTTCCGGATCGTGACGGTAAACGCGGTCCCGTCGTATTCCGTCAGGTAAAAATACAGCTTCGGATAACGGTCCTTTTCCTGCTCGTACAGTTCCTTGCTGACATGCTCCCGATCCAGCACATAATAAAACGCGCACAGGACGGAGCCCGGTTTTCCCGCGCAGACGTTTTTGTAAAACGCGTCCCAGTACGCGCTCCCGGCCGTGCACCGCATTCCCTCGATCACGACCGCGCCGCTTTCTCTGCACAGCGCCAGCGCCTCGTCGGCGGAACAAACGGTATCAAAGAGCGCGGCCGCGTCCGGCTTTTTCGGGCCATGCGCGCAGGCGGTCAGCAGCAGAGCGCAGAGGCACAGCGTCAGCAAGCGCATTTTCCGTTTCATCGCTTCTCTCCTTTCCGGCCGCAGCCGCGTAAAGCGCGCCGGTGCTGCAGGTCAGAATCGGAAGAACCGGGCTGTGCACAAACACAGCCCGGTTCTCGCTTTTTCACCGGAAGTGTTACTCCCCGTCGAACGTGTCCCGGATCTCTTCAGCGGCTTCCTGAACCGCCTCGGCAGCCTCTTCGACGTCCGCGTTCACGGGGTCCTCTTTGGGCCGTCCGCCCAGATCGCTGATCTTGATGTCCTCGATCTCCTGGCGCTTCAGCGCAATGTTCGCGCCGGCGGCCAGCGCCTGATCCACCAGATCGGAAAAAGCCTCCTCGGCGTCGGCAGCGTGCGCTTCACAGTAGAGCTTGCCCACCTGCAGATACGCTCTTCTCTGCTTTTCCTTTTCGGAGGCGATCTCCGCATACAGCTTCGCCACGCGGGCCAGCGCTTTCGTCTTGTCGGCCGCCAGTCTGGCAAGCTCCACGGATTTGTCCGCAATGGTCTCCGCAGTCTCCGCCGCAGTCCTCTTGAAATCGTCCATGTTTGCCATGATTCGTTCCTCCCTTTTCGTTTTATGGATTCACGCGCCTATTTCTGTTCCATTATTCCTGTGTCTGATCTGTTTTTTCTCCGTCCGATGCGGCAGGCGCCTCCGCTTCCGCCTCGTACCCGTCGTCCTCGTACTCGTCGTCTTCATATTCGTCGTCCTCATACTCGTCCGATTCGTACGCCTCGTCCGCATTCTCCGTCTGCGCCTCCGGGACCGCGTCGGCGCCGGCCGCGTCGGCCGCTCCCTCCGCTTTCCCGTCCGCCAGCGCGGGGGTCAGCTTTGTGCAGTTCCGGTTCCGGATCAGCATGAACACGCCGAACACGACCGAAATCGCCGCCACGATGCAGGATACGCGAACGCCGTTCTCCCCGCCGATCCGCAGGCTGTCCTGCCGCAGCAGCTCAATGAAGAACCGCCCGAACCCGTACCAGGTCAAATACATCAGAAAGATCTGTCCGTCGTATTTCCGGTGCTTTTTGGAGAAAAAATGCAGGATCAGAAACCCGATCAGATTCCAGAGCGATTCATACAGGAACGTGGGGTGCACGTAAATCGTGCCCGCCTCCGTGGTCAGCCCCATTTTCCAGGGCAGATCCGTCTCCGCGCCGTATGCCTCGCGGTTGAAGAAGTTGCCCCACCGTCCCAGAATCTGCCCGATCAGCACGGCGAAAGAGGACAGATCCAGCACATTGCCCAGAGACAGCTTTTTACGGCGGCAATACAGTACCAGCGCCAGCATCCCGGCGATGATCGCGCCATAAATGGCCAGACCGCCGTTCCAGATCCTGACGATGTTCAGCAAAGTCTCCCCGAAGCTTGCACCGCGGAACTGGTCAAATTCAAAAATGACATAGTACAGTCTCGCACCGACGACGCCGGCGACGATCGCCCAGATCAGAATGTCGATCACATTGTCGTCTGTCAGGCCGAACTGCTTGCGTCTCCTCATTATGTAAACCGCCGCGAGCACAAAGCCGAGGGCGATCACGACGCCATACCAATAAAAATTCCGCCCGAACAGGGTGAAATACCGGCTGAAATTCAGGGAAAAGTTCTCCCCGAACATCGGAAAACTGATGGTTGCATTGGACAAAGCGATCACCGATCCTTTCCTGGTTTCCTGCGCGGCCTCACGCATTCTGCGGCATGACCGCAGCCAGCGCGATCGTTTCCGGCGTGAGACACTCCGCGGCAAACGCCGCAACGTCCTCCGCGCCGATCTCCGCAAGCACGTCCGGCGTGTCCAGATACGAATACCCGCCGAAATACGCTCTCGCCATATTATAGCATACGTTGTCAAATTCGTTAAGGTCCCGGAAAAACTGTCCGGTCAGCACCTTTTTCCGACGCGCCAGCGCCGTCGGATCCACGCCGTCCCGGGTCAGCGCCGCCGCGTCCCGGAGGAATCCGTCCAGCACATGCTCCGGCTCCCGGCTCTCCCCCTCCAGCACGACAAAGCCCGCGCCGGCGGCGACGTCCGCGTCCATATCCGGCTCCGCACGAAGCGCGCCTTCGCCGTACAGCCGCGCAAACAGCGGCGACGTCCGCCCCAGCAGCAGCGACAGCGCGAGTTCTCCGGTCAGCTGCTTTTTCCGCCGCGCGGCGCCCAGAGACGGCAGCGCATATTTGGCGCCGGCACAGAACACCGGAACGCCTGTCTCCATCCTGCGCAGGACGCGCCGACGGACGGGATACGCGCCCTCCGGCTTTCCGTAATCCCGCACGGGAAGCTGTGTAGGCGCGGCGGGCAGCTCCGCTTCCGCCAGAGCCGCGATCCGATCCGGGTCCACGTCGCCCACCGCGCAGAGGATCATATTGGCAGGCGTGTACAGGATGCGGTGCCAGCGGTACAGCGTTTCCGCCGTGATCTGCGCAAGGCTCTCCTCCGTACCGAGGATGCGCTCCCGGATCGGGTGGTCGGAGAAAAGCGCGTTCAGCATGTCATAATACGCCATAGCGGCCGGATCGTCCGACTCCATGCTGAGCTCCTGCAGGATGATGCCACGCTCCCGCTCCACGCCCTCTGCGGGGAACCAAGGGACGGAGACAAACCGCAGCAGCGTCCGGAGATTTTTCTCAAACTGCGACGTGCTCGCAAAATAATACGCGGTCATATCGGCGGAGGTGAACGCGTTTGCCCACGCGCCCTGCTCTGACAGACGGATCAGCGCGTCGCCCTCTTCCGTTTCAAACTGCCTGTGCTCCAGGTAATGCGCCGTACCGACGGGCGTCTCCACGAACTCCCCCGCATACCGGAAGCGCCGGTCGGCGCCGCCGCAGCGGACCGCCAGAAAAGCCTGGCTCTGATTCCAGCCCGTCCGGGGCAGCACACAGATCTGCAGTCCGTTTTCCAGCTGCTGCGAATACAGCCGCTCCCCGAGCTTCGGATAGTTCCTACCGGTCATTTCCGCCGCCCCCCGTCAAAAAATATACCGCGTCGGTCCGCATCCCGCGCGCCGCCGCCGCTGCATCCTCTGCACCGACCGTATCGGCCAGCGCCGCAAGGTCCTCCGGCGCGCACAGCATGCCGTGCAGCGCCGCGTCCAGACAGTAATCGGCAAGCCGAAGCGGATCGTCCGCCAGCGCGCGGAGCTCCCGGATCACGTCAAGCTTCGCCGCCGTGAGCTCCGCGTCGCCGATCTCTCCGTCCCGGAGCGAATCCATCTGCCGCAGGATCTCCGCGAGCGCCGCGTCCCGGCTGCCCGGATCGATCCCCGCAAACGCCGCCAGCACGCCCTTGTGCGCGTCCGCGGCGGAAACCACGTCATAGCACAGAGACAGCCGCTCCCGCACATTCTGAAACAGCCGCGAGGTCACAGACCCGCCGTACAGCGCGTTGAGGACCCGTAGCACGGCAAGCTCCCGCTCCGTCTCTGGAAGCCGCTCCAGCCGGAATCCGACGGCCAGCTGCCCCTGCTCCACGTCTTTTTTCTCCGTAAACTGCCGGACCGACGCCGGGACCGGTCCCGGCTGCGTCTGCGGAAGCGGGAACTCGCCCGTTCTCGGCAGCGCCTGCATGGCGTAGGTCACGGCGCGCTCCACGCGTTCCGGGTCCGCCGCGCCGCAGTAGATCACCTCTGCCGGCGCCGACGCCAGCACCTGCCGATACTGTCTGGTCAGGCCGTGCGCCGTGATCCGTTTTACGGCGGAAAGGCTCCCCAGCCGGCCGACGCCGTACCGCTCCCCCTCGCACATCCGGGCCCAGAGGCGTTCCGCGGCATACCGCTGCCGGTCGTTGACGAGCGCCCGGATCTCTTCCGCCAGGTTTTCGCGCTCGCCGTCCGCATACTCCGCAAGCAGCTGACCGCCCCGGGTATTCGGCATCAGCAGCATCTCGCCCAGCAACGAAGCGACACGCTCCAGCACGTCCGTCCCCGGGGGCAGAAAATCGTCGTCCACAAATACCGCGCGGAACCCCAAACACTGAACTTCCCCTTTCTTCTGGACCAGCGGCACGATCTCCGCACCGTACAGGTCCGCCAGCGCCGCGTCGATCTGCGCCATGTCGGGGTGGAACGCCGTGCCGCGGCGCAGCACAGACGGAAGGAGCGCATTTTTGGACGCCGTGTCTGCGTCCAGCGCCGTGAGCAGCAGCACAGACAGCGTCCCGGTCTTGAATTTGTCCGTCTGAACGCAGGTCAGATGCACACCTGGCGTCAGTGGTTTCCGAATGATCTTCTGCACAGAAAACGCCTCCCTCCGCACATTTCGCGCCCGGCGGAAACCGCCGGGACGCAGCATCGCTCTTTCTGCCATTATACTACACGATCTGCGGTTTGAAAACAGCTTCTCCGCGGATCGGCAGCGCATAGCCCGCCGGATCGCAGGGGGCGTCGTTCACCCGAATCTCCAGGCCGTCCTTCTGCCGGACGCTGATGTGCAGCGGGCCGTCCGCCCCGGGCCAGATCGCTTCATACCCCGGCCAGGACGGCGGCAGATGCGGCTCCACAAACAGCCGTCCGCCCCGGACGCGCAGTCCCAGCAGCTCCCGGACCGCCGTCTGGTGAAACCACCCCGCCGCGCCCGTATACCACGGCCAGCCGCCCCGTCCCACGCAGCCCGGCGCCGTGCTGACGTCCGCCGCGAGCACGTACGGCTCCCGCCGATAGACCTGCGGATCGCGATCGGACGGGAGCAGCGCGCGGAGCATTTCCCAGCCCTCTCCGGCCATGCCCTGCCGGAACATCGCCAGCGCGAGCCAGACCGCGCCGTGCGTATACTGTCCGCCGTTCTCCCGAAGCCCCGGGCAGTACGCCGCGATATATCCGGGGCGCGCCGGACCGCCGTCAAAGGGCGGCGTGAACAACCGGATCAGCCGGTTCTCCCGGTCAAAAAGCAGGTCGGACGCGCTGCGCAGCGCCGTGCGGACACGGGTCGGCGAACCGCCGCCGAACGCCGCAAAGCTCTGGGCGATCGAGTCGATCCGACACGCCGCATCCCCGTCCGTGCCCAGCGGCGCGCCGTCGTCATACCAGCCGCGCAGATACCACTTTCCGTCCCAGGCGGCATCCGCCGCCCGGCGCAGACACAGCGACGCGTACCGGTAGCGGTCCCCGGCGTCGGTCATCCCGCAGGCCGCGCACAGCGCCCCCATGCGCTCCGCCGTCAGGGCGGCAAACCAGGTCAGCCAGACGCTCTCTCCGCGTCCCTCGGCGCCCACGAGGTTCATACCGTCGTTCCAGTCCCCGCCGCCCATCTTTGCGAGGCCGTGCGCGCCGGTCCCTCTGGCAAGCGCCAGATCGAGCGCGCGCATGGCGTGGCCGAGGAGCGTATCCGTCTCCGGGCCTGTCTCCGGCTCCTCGTACCGCTCCCGCTCCTCCGGTCCCAGGACCGGAGACCGGAGATACGGCGCCGTCTCCCGACAAAGGCGCAGATCGCCCGTCGCCTCCGTATACCGGCACAGCACGTACGCCAGCCAGAGCAGATCGTCGCTGCAGCGGGTGCGCACGCCCTTGTCGCGTTCTCCGGCGCGGCCGGCAGGGTGCCACCAGTGCTGCACGTCCCCCTCTTCGTACTGGTGCGCCGCCGCACGCCGCAGCTGCTCCGCCGCACGCGCCGGCTCCGTGTCCAGCAGCGCGCACACGTCCTGCAGCTGGTCCCGGAACCCGTACGCGCCGCCGCTCTGCGACATGGACGTCCGCGCAAGCAGGCGGCAGGCCAGCGTCTGGTACAGCGACCAGCCGTTCAGATACGCGTCCAGCTCCGCGGACGGCGTCCGGATCGTGTGCGGCCGCACGAGCGTCTGCCACCTGGCCTTTGCGGCCTCCAGCGCACTGCAGGCCGTCTCCCAGTCCGTCAGCGCTTCCAGCGTCTCCCGGTCCGCGCAGCCCGCCGCGAGGATCATGCGCCGTTTCACCGGGTACAGGAGTCCGGCGCAGGGCAGCAGCCCCGTCCCCACAGCGCCGTCTGTCCTGCCGGTGCGCCACGCCAGCAGATCGCCCGTCCATGCCGTCGGCAGAACGCTCGCAGCGGCCCGAAAAACAAACGGCTCCGCCCCGCCGGTCCGACGGGCGGTAAATACGCCGTCCCAGGCGGTTTCGATCGTCTCCGGCGCGAAATCGTCCGACCCCAGCGTCAGCTCCGTACACCAGGCGACGACCGCGTCTGCCGCGACGTTTTCCAGTTCAATCAGCAGCACACGGGCGTCGGCGTCCGGGGGAACGAACCCCGTGATTTTTACGGACGCCGCGCCGATCCGCTTCTCCCAGCACGCATAGCCGAACCCGTACGTCACCCGGCACGGCAGTCCGTCCGCATCCGCGAACAGGGATACGGACGCGCTGCCCTGCCGCAGCGTCAGCGTCTCGGGTCCCCGCACCGTTTGGGTGTCGTTCAGCCAGGGGTTTACACGCTTTTCCCGGGCGTTCTCCATCCACATATTCCCGGTCCCGCACTCCGTGGCGAGCCATCCGTACCGGCCGTTGGTCAGCACATGGCTCCACGCGGCGGGCGGGAGACCGTTTTCCAGTTCAAAGACAAAGGCGCCGTCCTCCAGATACCGGGTCGCCGGCACGCCGCGCCGGTCCGCACGGGTCGACGCGCGCTCTGCGGTAACCCGGCGCTGCGGCTCCCGCCGCAGTGCGCCGTGTCCTCCCTCCAGATACGCTGCCAGCACGAGTACGTTCTCCGCGCCGGGCGCGTCGCCGGCAAGCAGATGCACGCCGCCCGGCCTGCCCAGGACCCGTTCCAGTCCCTGCTCGCGCATCGCGTCCAGGATCGTGCGGCGAAGCGGCTGCCGGTAATCGCTGCCGTCCGCTGTCAGCAGCACGAGATCGAACCGCACGCCGCAACGCGTCAGCAGCGCCTGACGGCTCAGCAGGCCCAGCGCCGTCTGCAGCGTCTCCTCATCCCGTACCGCCGCCGCGGCGATCGGCAGATCACCCGAGATCCCGAACGGCCACAGTCCCTGCCGGCCGCCGTGTCCCGCCTCGATATACTGACGGCGCTGCCGCCGCGCAGGCGTGACAAACAGCAGCTCGGTCAGCATGGCGTACGTCTGGTCCAGCTCCGCCGGGGACAGCCCCAGCTTCTGTGCCAGCCGGTCCGGCAGCGCCGGGCCCTGCTCCGGCTCGCTCCGCAGGAGCCGGGAGGCGGCCGCGCGGGCGTCCTCCGCGTCTCTCGCCGGCGCGAACGCGAACCGGATCTCCCGGCTCTCTCCGGGCTTCAGACGCAGCGGCACGGAGATCGTGATCCGGCACTCCGGCGCGGCCTGCGGCGCGCCGCCCGGCCTGAGCGAGTCTCCGCCGTCCTCCGCCGTGAAAACCGCCGGACAATCGGAAGCCGCGCAGAGTACGCACGGTTCCGCACGGCCGCCGCCCCGGCGAAAGACGAACACCCGGTCCTCCTCCGCCGCGACGGCAAGCGACAGCTTTGCAAAAGCGGGGTGCGCCTCATAGTCCGCCGCAGGCTGCAGCACCGGCTCAAAGGCGCATAGGAGCGTCCCCTCCGTCTCCGCGGCCCCGGCGTTCCGTACGGAGACGGTGCGTACCTCGCCGGCGTCCGTCTCCGGGACGTGCACGCGCACGGCGGTCAGCACGTCTCCGCGCCGCGCGGCGACGGTCCCCGCGCGCCCGGAAAACTCCGCTTTGTACACCGCGTTCCCGGCAAAATCGGGCGACGGCGTCAGAGAGAACGTCTCCCCGTTCAGAGCAAGCCGGAACTGCATCCCGTTTTTTTCGGACAGCTGCCGCGGTTCAAACCGGGTCACGGCCTTGTCTCCCCACACGGAGCGCGTCATACCCGTGTCGGTAAGCAGCACGCTGTACAGCCCGTTGGACAGCAGACAGCAGCGCGGTGTCAGGACGTCTCCGCAGTCGGATTCCGACGTCCAGACCAAATCCTGCACACGCTGCGGTTTTTCCGGCGTCTCCCGGGGCGTCTGACGCAGGACCACCGCGCCCACCGGGACCTTTTCCTGCAGCAGTTCCCGGTAGGCCGCCATCTCCCGGTCGCGCAGGAAGCGCTTCTGCATGGTCGTATCGCACAGGACGCTGTGCGCCGCCAGCAGACTCATAGCCAGATGGTGGACCATAAACGTCCGGACCGGCGTCCCCTCGGGCGTCGGGACCCGGTCGCGCGTGAAGTCCACGGCCTCATAAAAGCCGTAGCGGCCCTCCAGCCCCATATCCCGCAAGCGCCGCAGATTCCGGATCGCGCTCTTCCGGTCCGTCGTCAAAGCCAGAAATGAGGCGTACGGCGCAATCACCCGGTCCCGGTCCATCTCCCGCTTCAGCGCGAGCGTCTGTGCGCCGTGCGCCTTGTACTGGTAGTTCAGCGCCGGGTCGAACGCGTAAAACGCGCTCTCCGACATGCCCCAGGGCAGCTCCTTTGCGGCGCGCTTCTGCGCGTAAACACAGAATCTCATGCTCTCGTAGAGCAGCGAGTTTTTGTAACAGGGCATGATCAAATTCGGCATCAGATATTCAAACATCGTCCCGGTCCAGGAAACCATGCCGCAGTATTTGTCCAGCGACACGAGCGCCCGGCTCAGCCTGCGCCAGTGCCGCGGCGGCACATCGCCCCGCGCGGCGGCGATATAGCTGGTCTGCCGGGCCTCGCTCGCCAGCAGGTCGTACCAGCCCTCGGTAGGGGTTCCGTCCGCCGCGTTCCAGCCGATGAAGAACAGCTTTCGTTCGGCGTCGTACAGCGGCGCGAAGGACATGCCTCCGCAGAGCGCGTCTGCACGCGCCGCGAGCGCCGTCTCGCCCTGCTCCAGCAGTCCCTCCCGGAGCGTAATCAGGCAGCCGGCCAGATTCCCGCTGTCCACGGTGGACACATAGGCGGGCTGCAGCGGCAGGCCGGAGCGCGTATCGTACCAGTTGTACAGATGTCCTTGCCACTTCGGCAGCTTCTCCGCCGCCGTCAGCATGTGTTCGATGAGCCGCATTGCCTTCTGTCGGGGCGTGAGGCCCAGATCCGCCGCCGCAAGCGCCGCCAGCAGGGCGAGGCCGATGTTCGTCGGCGAAGTGCGGTGCGCAAGGCCCGCCGCCGGCTGCTCCTGCCAGTTATCCGGCGGCAGCCAGCCGTCCGCTTCCGTGATAAAATCCTCAAAATAGCGCCAGATGTCCCCGGCCGCCGCCTGCAGCAGCAGGCGGTTCGGGCCGGAAACCGGTTCCTCCGCCGGGATCTCCCGGCTCAGAGACAGCGCATACAGCGGCGCAAACAGCCAGATCACGCCCACGGCGATGGCCGGCGTATGCCGGGCGAGCAGCACTGCCGCAGCACCCGCCGCAAGACACGGCCACATCCGCCGCATCGTTTCCCGCAGACCGTCCGGTCTCCGCTCCGCGTCCGCCGCGGTGACCCAGGCCAGCAGCCTTTTGTGGGAGATCAGCATGCGGTACAGCGCCGTCAAAATGGCCGAGGCGCAGATCCACGCCTCATACGGCAGCAGCATCAGCCGCACCAGCGTCTGGAGCAGCCACCCCGCAAAGCCCGCGATGATGGTGGAGTGATACCGCGCCTCGCTCCCCGGGTCCCGGCGCAGCGCCAGCGCCGCCGAGGACAGCAGCAGATTGGACAGGACGGACAGCGCTGCGAGCGCGCCCGCCCAGACCATGGCCCGGCCGGAAAAGAACATGGACGCCAGCACCGCCGCGAACGTGAACACCGGCACAAGGCTCCTGCGCAGATTGTCAAAGATCTTCCACCGGTCCAGCTCCCCCAGCGGGTTCCGTTCCCGGCCGCCGTCTCCGGTCGGCACCCGGCCGCACAGCCAGGGCGAGATCTGCCAGTCTCCGCGCACCCAGCGGTGCATCCGCGCATAGTAAGACAGCACCTTGCCGGGAAAGCCGTCCGTCACCTCCGTATCGCCCGCGTACGCGCAGCGGAGGTACGCGCCCTCCAGCAGATCGTGCGAGAGGATCCGGTCCGTCGGAAAACGTCCGTCCAGACAGGCAAAAAAGGCCGGGACGTTGATCACGCCCTTGCCCGTATAGCTTCCGGCGCCGAACAGATCCTGATAGACGTCGGACGCCGTGCCGCCGTAGGGGTCCACGCCGCCCTGCCCTGCGAAAATTCTGGTGAAATCAGAACGTCCGGCCGCCTCCAGCTCCACGGACACCCGTGGCTGCAGGATCCCGCTGCCGGCCGTCACGATCCGCCGCCTGCGGTCGATGACCGGCATGTTCAGCGGGTGCAGCGCGGCCCCGATCAGCTCCCGGGCCGCGCCCACGCACAGCCGCGTATCCGCGTCCAGTGTGATGAGAAACCGGATCCCTTCCAGCTTCTCCCGTTCTCCGGCGGCACACCGCACGCCGGAATCCGCGCCGGACAGCAGCCGCACCAGCTCTGTGATCGCGCCGCGCTTGCGCTCCCAGCCGAGCCACCGACCGTCGGTCTCGCTGTACATGCGCGGCCGCAGAAGCAGATAAAAGCCGCCGCCGTATTTTCTGTTCAGCGCCTCCACGGCCTGCTCAGCGTTCCGGATCCGGTCGGCATCCCCGGGCATTTCCTCAGACGCCGCCTCCGGCAAATCCGCCAGGACGCCGAACTGCAGATACGGTCCGGCGTCCCGGTTGGCAAGCCGGTACTCCTCCAGCAGCCCCGCGTACTTCTCCCCGTCCCGTTCTCCGGCCAGCAGCGCGCTGATGACGCACAGCGTGCTCCCCGCCCGGGGAACGCCGCCCTTCAGCTCCAGCCGGGGCAACGGCCGCGGCCGCACCAGCCGTACGGCGAGACAGTCCACGCTGTTTTTGACCACCTCGGAGATCGGAAACAGGAGCAGCGCGGCAATCCCCGGCGCGCCGAGCAGGACCCCCGTCAGCACCGCGAGAAACAGCGACGTCAGCACGACGCCGCCGATATACAGGCCGCCCCGGGTGCTGCGTTTTCCTCTGCCGAGCGGTCTGCGGAACAGATACCATCCCACATGCTTCTCCGGCTTCGTCTCCGCAAGCTCCAGCACCTTTTCCGCAATCTCGCGTTCGCTTTTTCCGTGTTTTTCCGCCAGCAGCGCGGTCTCCCGGCGATAGGCCGCCCGGGTCTCCGCGTCCATCAGCGGATAGATTTTCGCCGGGTCCCGGGAATAGATCCGCTCCAGCGGATTGACCCGCTCCAGCGTCTCGGATAGATCCGCCGCCGACAAAAACCGCAGCGACGTGAACACGTTTTCCATCAGCGCGGCAAGCTCTCCGTCCTGCCGGTCCGGCCCGCGGAGCGCGTCGGACAGCGCCGCCAGATACCGCACCAGCTCGGTCTTCAGAACCTCGGTAAAAAAGCCCAGTTCCCGTTCGGTCAGGGGTTGCTGCGTCTGATACGCCGCCAGAAACCGCTCCGTCCGCTCCGCCGTTACCCGGCCGCGCCCCGCGCGCACCAGCGCCGCGGCCGTCTCGGACATGCGGAGGCGACGGCCGGAGGCTGCCTTGGGCATCCGCCCCGCACGGCGCAGTCTTCCGGCCGCGGCTTTCCCCTCCCGCAGGGCGATGTGCCAGTTGTCCAGCAGCCACTCTGCCGCCTGCTGTCCGCGCTCCGTTTCCCGCACAGCCGCCCGGTCGGCCGCCGCGCCGATCCGCCGGAGACAGCGCTCTGTCTCCCGGACCGCGCGCCGGGCGGAGACCTCCCCGTCCCCGCCGATGCATTTGGCCATGTTGACCGCGTAGCGCTCCAGCGCCGCCTGTTCGATATAAACGCCGGTATCCAGACTGTCCATACCCTCGCTCCTGTAAAATTGAAATAAAAACAGGATTATTCTTCCGACCCGCGCCCGCATTTATACCGTTTTTTCTCTTGACAAACGGCCGGAGTTGTTGTAGGATAGCCGCTGTAAAGTTTTTTGCTTTTACAGCGGAGGGCTTCCATGGAGGACAAAACTCTGACGATGACCATGCTGTTCGATTTTTTCGGGGATCTGCTCACCGAAAAGCAGCGGGAGTATTTTGATCTGCACTACAACGAAGACCTCTCCCTGGCCGAGATCGCCGAAAGCGCCGGGATCTCCCGGCAGGGCGTCCGGGATCACATCGTCCGTGCGGAGGCCACTTTGCTTGCTGCGGAGCAGAAAACCGGCATTGTCCGGCGCTTCAGCGCCGTTCATGCCGCCGCGCAGGCCATCAGCGAGGACGTCCGGCAGATCCGCGCCCATACGCAGGACGCGCAGATCCGCGCGCTGACTGAGGACATTCTCCGTCAGCTCGAAGAATTGGAAGTCTGACCCGCCGAAACCGGAAAGGAACGGAACATGGCATTTGAGAGCTTGTCCGAGAAGCTGTCCGCCGCGTTTAAGAAGCTGCGCGGCAAGGGCCGTCTCTCCGAAAATGATATAAGGGAAGCCATGCGGGAGGTCCGTCTCGCCCTGCTGGAGGCGGACGTGAGCTACAAGGTCGTCCGCGACTTCATCAAAACTGTCAGCGAGCGCGCTGCGGGCAGAGACGTGCTGGAGAGCCTGACCCCCGCGCAGATGGTCATCAAGATCGTCAATGAGGAGCTCACCGCGCTGATGGGCGGCGAGAGCACCCGGATCAACATTTCTTCCAAATCTCCCTCCGTGGTCATGCTCGTGGGCCTGCAGGGCGCCGGCAAAACCACAAACGGCGCAAAGCTGGCGGCGTACATGCGCCGCACCGCCGGAAAGCGTCCCCTGCTCGTCGCCTGCGACATTTACCGTCCGGCTGCCATCAAGCAGCTGGAGACCGTCGGCGCGCAGCTGGACGTTCCCGTATTCCAGATGGGCACGGAAAACCCCGTGACCATCGCGAAGGAGGCCGTGGCGCACGCGAAGCGATACGGAAACGATCTGGTCTTCCTCGACACCGCCGGCCGTCTGCATATCGATACGGAGCTGATGGACGAGCTCCGGAACATCAAGGACGCCGTGGAGCCTGCGGAGATCCTGCTCGTGGTGGACGCCATGACCGGACAGGACGCGGTCAACGCGGCGGAGGCTTTCAACAGCGCGCTGGACATCGACGGCGTCATGCTGACCAAGCTGGACGGCGACGCCCGCGGCGGCGCCGCGCTCTCGGTCCGGGCCGTCACCGGCAAACCGATCAAATTCGTGGGCAACGGGGAAAAGCTGGACAACATCGAGCCCTTCTACCCCGACCGGATGGCTTCGCGGATCCTGGGCATGGGCGACGTGCTGACGCTGATCGAAAAGGCGGAGCAGAGCTTTGACGAGAAGAAGGCGCAGGAGCTCGCGGAAAAGCTTCGGAAAAACCGCTTCACACTCACCGATTATTACGAACAGCTGACCCAGCTGAAATCCATGGGCAGCCTGTCCGATCTCGCGGGGATGCTCCCCGGCGTGGACAGCAAGGCGCTGGCCGGCGCGCAGGTGGACGAGCGCGCGATGGCCCGGACAGAGGCGATCATCCTGTCCATGACGCCGAAGGAGCGGGAGAACCCCGCGCTCCTGAACAGCAGCCGGAAAAAGCGGATCGCCGCCGGCTCCGGCACCCAGGTGGTGGACGTCAACCGTCTGCTGAAGCAGTTTGAAATGATGCAGTCGATGACGAAACAGATGTCCAAGGGCAAGCTGCCGGGCATGCTCAGCGGACGCAAGGGTCCCGGCCGTTTCGGTCTCTGACGCTTTTGCTTCGATAGTCAGATCCCTTTCGGGAATTTGCTATATCGTTTGTTTTCGCGCCGCATTCCGCGCCGCGTGAACGAAACCAGAACAAAAACACATGGAGGTGACACAGCATGGTCAAAATCAGACTTCGCAGAATGGGCGCAAAGAAGAACCCGTACTACCGGATCGTGGTGGCGGACTCCCGTTCCCCGCGCGACGGCAGATTCATCGAAGAGCTCGGCACGTATGATCCGCTGGCGGATCCCGCGAGCATCAACGTCAACGCAGAGCGCGCCCAGTACTGGGTGAAGAATGGCGCACAGCCCACAGACACCGTCAGAGCATTGCTGAAAAAAGCGGGCGCAATCTAAGGGGGCAGACATCCATGAAAGACCTGTTGATCTACATTGCGCAGAATCTTGTTGACGATCCCGACGCGGTCACGGTGACCGAGCGGGAAAACGGCGACGAGACCGTCTTTGAACTGCATGTCGCACCCGAGGACATGGGCAAGGTCATCGGCCGGCACGGCAAGATCGCCCGCGAGATCCGCATCCTGATGCGCTCTGTGGCCCAGCGGAAGGGGCAGCGCGTCACCGTGGATATTGTGGACTGAGCGTAAACACAGCAAGCACAAAGGGCTGCCATTGCATCGGCAGCCCTTCGGTTTGCCGGCAGGCGGATTGCTCCGCCATGAGGTCTGAAACACATGAAGAAACGTTATCTGGAAGCCGGAAAAATCGTGAATACCCACGGCGTCCGGGGCGAGGTCAAGATCCAGCCCTGGAGCAATACGCCCGATTTTCTGGCCGGATTCAAAACCATATATATCGACGAGGTCCCCGTCCGTCTCCTGCGCAGCCGCGTACACAAGGACTGTCTGATCGCAGCGCTGGAAAACGTCACTACCGTGGACGAGGCGATTCGCTTCAAGAACAAGCTCGTCCGGATCGACCGGAACGATTATCCGCTCGCGCCCGGCGAGTTCTTTCTGCAGGATCTGCCGGGGCTCCGCGTGCTGGACGCGGACACCGGCGCGGAGCTGGGCGTTTTGAAAGACGTCCTGGAACTGCCCGCCGGCAATGTCTACGAGGTACAGGGGCCGGACCGCACCATCCTGATCCCCGCGGTCCCGGCCTTCATTGCCGAGACAGACGTGGACGCGGGCTGGATCCGCGTACGCCTGATCGAGGGCATGTAGCCGGAAAAGGAGGGGCGCTTTTTGAAAATCGACATTATGACCCTCTTCCCGGACATGATCGAGGCCGTTCTCGGAGAAAGCATCATCGGCCGCGCCCGGAAAAAAGGCGCGGTGGAGATCCGCTGCCACCAGATCCGGGACTACACGACGAACCGCCAGCGGCAGGTGGACGATTATCCCTATGGCGGCGGACAGGGCGCCGTTCTGCAGGCGCAGCCGCTGCACGACTGCTGGAAGCGGCTGTGCGAGGAGGCCGGCGGCCCCGTGCACACCATCTACCTGTCCCCTGCCGGCAAGGTATTCACGCAGCAGGACGCCCGGCGGCTCCGGGACAACTATGAGCATCTGATCCTGGTCTGCGGCCACTATGAGGGCGTGGACGAGCGGTTTGTGGAAGCCTGCGCGGACGAGGAGATCTCCATGGGCGACTATGTGCTCACCGGCGGAGAGATCCCGGCCATGGCGCTTGCGGACGCGGTTTGCCGTCTGGTCCCCGGCGTGCTCTCCGAGGAGACCTGCTTCACCGATGAAAGCCATTGGGACGGGCTGCTGGAATACCCGCAGTACTCCCGGCCGGAGGTCTGGAACGGGCGGCGCGTGCCGGAGGTCCTGCTCTCCGGGAATCACGCGGAGGTCGCGCGCTGGCGGCGGCGGCAGCAGCTTGTCCGCACGGCGGCGCGGCGGCCGGATCTGTTTGAAAACCGGACGCTGTCCGAGGCGGACGCGGCGATCTGGGCGGAGGCGGAGGCAGACCTTGCCCGTCCCCCGCTGCCGGAGGAGCTGCACTGCCGGCCCATGACGGAAGCGGACCTGCCGGAGGTGCTGGAAATCTCCCGCGAAGCGCAGGCATTTCTGCATGAGCAGGGCGCGGATCAGTGGCAGGACGCGTACCCGAACGAGGCCGCGTTCCTTGCCGATATGGACCGCGGAGAGGCGTATGTGCTCGCCTGCGGCGGGCGCGTGCTGGCTTTCTTTTCGCTGTCCGGCCGGCCGGAGAAGGCGTACGACGCCATCACGGACGGAAAATGGAGCGACGATCTCCCCTACTGCGTCCTGCACCGGGCGGCGGTGGCCGCCGCATACCGGGGCACGGGGCTTGCGGACCGCCTCGTTGCGGAGGCGGAAGCGCTGACGCGATCCATGGGGCGAAAGCGGCTCCGGGTCGACACGCACAAAAAGAACAAGCCCATGCAGCGCCTTCTGGCGCGGCACGGTTTCCGCTACCGGGGCAACGTTGCCGTCGTCGTGGGCGAAGGCCACGACACGCGGCGTCTCGCCTATGAGAAGCGGCTGAAAGCGGCGCCGGAGGGCGCCGGATCGGAGGAAAAGAACGTATGAAGGAAAAGAGAGCCTACGCAAAACTTCTGGTGGAGACGGGCGTCAACATCCAGCCCGGACAGACGCTGGTCCTCTCCGCGCCGGTGGAGTGCGCGCCGTTTGCGCGGCTGTGCGCCGCCGCGGCGTATGAAAAAGGGTGCCGGGAGGTCGTCACCGTCTGGCGCGACGATTTCATGACGCGGCAGAAGTATCTGCACGCATCGGACGACATTTTTGACGTCGTGCGCCCTTGGGAAGCAGACCGCGTCAACACGCTGGCGGCGGAAGGCGCCGCCGCGCTGAGCATCACCGGGTCGGATCCCGAGCTTCTGACCGGCGTCGCGCCCGACCGGATCCGCCGGGCGGACGTCGCCTACGGTACAGCTGTAAAAAAGGCCCGGGAGCTTCAGACGCGCAACGCATTTCAGTGGTGTGTGGCCTCTGCTCCCACCTATGGCTGGGCGCGCAAGGTCTTTCCGGAGCTGTATGAGGCGGACGCGGTGGATGCGCTCTGGAACGCCATTCTGGCCGCAGCCCGGGTCTCCGGAGACAGCGATGAGTCGCTGGCCGCCTGGAAAGCCCACTCCGACGAGCTGCATGCCCGGATGGAGATCCTGAACGCGTACGATTTCCGCACGCTGCACTATGAGAACGCGCTGGGTACGGATCTCACCCTGGATCTGCCGGAGGGACACTTCTGGGCAGGCGGCGATGAAACTGCCGCAAACGGCGTCTGTTTTTCCGCCAACATCCCCACGGAGGAGGTCTTTACGCTTCCGAAGCGCGACACCGCGGAGGGCGTCGTCTTCGCAAGTCTTCCGCTGGTCCTGAACGGGCACATCGTCTCGGATTTCGGCTTCCGTTTTCACGCGGGGAAAATCACGGAGATCCTCACGAACAGCGAGACGGACCGGAAGCTGCTGCAGGACGCCGTCTCGGTGGACGAGGGCGCGTCGTATCTCGGCGAGGTCGCGCTCGTCCCCTACGACTCCCCTATCTCCGCCTCGGGCATTCTGTTCTACAACACGCTGTTTGATGAGAACGCCGCCTGCCATCTGGCCTTCGGCGCGGCATACCCCTGTATCCGCGGCGCAGAAGAACTGCCCGAGGAAAAGCTGGAAGCGCTTGGTCTGAACACTTCCATGACGCACGAGGATTTCATGATCGGCACGGCGGACCTGTCCATCACGGGGATCACCCGGGACGGCCGCAGGATTCCGGTCTTTGTAAACGGCAATTTCGCATTCTGAAAAAGCCGCACCCGCCGGCGTGCCGGCGGGTGCGGAACAAGACAAAACAAAATGCCGTCCGGCTTCTCGGAAAGCCGACGGCATTTTTCTTAATCAATATAGAGCGCCCGATAACGGATCGTCACCAGATTCACGATCATGTCGATCTGGAGCTTGTCGAGAGACGTGCGGGAGGAGCGGTAAAAAATCGGGTAGTCGATGTACTTCTCCACCTGCGGCATGGTGTCCGGCACGATGGACATGATCCGGATGCCACGCGCGGAGATCTTCTCCAGCATGGAAAAGCTCTCTGCGATGTTCCGGGACAGAATATCCAGATCGCTGACGACAAAGCAGGGCCCCTTGACCCGGTTTACCGCGTCCAGCAGATCGTCCGGCGCAAAAAACAACTCCGTCTGCTTGCCGGAGACGGCAAGGTCCAGCTGCAGCATCCGTTTCGCGTGCGTCACCAGCGCGTCGGTGAACAGGAACACCGTCTCCGCCTCGTGAATTTCCCGGCAGATCGCGGCGATCGTCTGCGCATCGTAGGAGCTGCGCAGCTGCTCCATCAGTTCGCCGAGAAACTCAAAATAGGCGTCCGGCATTTGCTGCTCCGCCGTCTTGCTGTACGGGAAACAGCGGTTGTGCAGGGGATAGTTGTCATAGATGTTCGCCACCTCACGCCGGAACTGCCTGAAGGAGTCGTAACCGATCCTTTCCACCAGCCGGTTCATGGTCGCAGGGGACACGCAGCACAGCTCTGCGAGCTTTTCAATTCCGGAGCTTTTTACCTTGTCCAGGTTGGCCAGCAGCAGCTTCAGCGCGGACCGGTAGGTGCTGTTGGGCGGCTGCGCGTTATAGAAGTTCAGAATGGTGTGCAGAACAGTCATTTCTTTCCCCCCTTTGAGGCCGATCATATCATAATTCCCGGAAAAACGCTACTGTTTTTGGAAAAAAAACGTTGAATCTGAAAAAGTGGATCTCGATACCGAAAAACGCCCGAATTTGGTGATATGGAGAAAAAACAGAATATAATTTATAATATTTTTATAAATTTTAACGAAAAGAGGTTTCGTTATGAGAAAAATTGCATTTGAAGAACATGTAGGTCTCGGCGAATTCAGCGACGTCTCGAGGGAGCAGGCCCAGCGTCTTGCTTTCCCGAACCTCAGCGATCCCACCCGACAGGCCAATTTCCTCGGGCCGCTGATGGACGCGGAGCCGGAGGTGCACCGGATCCCCACCATGGACAAGTGCGGTCTGGACGTGCAGGTGCTGTCCGCCGGCGGCGGCGTGGTCCAGAACGACCTGGACACGGCCCGCGCCATCAGAATGGCAAAGTACGCCAACGAAAAGGTCTACAAGATGACGCAGAAGTATCCCGACCGGTTCAAGGCCGTGGCCGTTCTGCCCATGCAGGACCCTGCCGCCTCCGTGGATGAGCTGCAGCGCTGCGTCGAGGAATTCGGGTTCATCGGCGTCATGCAGCACGGGCCCACGAACTACCACTACTATGACGAGCCGCAGTTTGAGCCCGTCTGGGCGGCGCTCGAGAAGTACCGGATCCCGCTGTACATTCACGCGGCGAGCCCCGAGGCGGACCAGATCCGCATGTACGAGGGGTACTCCGAGCTTCTGGGCAACACCTGGAACTGGAACGTGTTTGCCGCGACGCATGCGCTCCGCATCATCTTCAGCGGCCTGTTTGACCGGCACCCGGACGCCATGCTGATGCTTGGCCACATGGCCGAGGGCCTGCCTTACTTCCTGGGCCGGCTTGACGAGGGCTACGACTGCCGCAACACGAAGGCGCTGGGCCGCATGGCGCATGAGCCCTCCTACTACATCAAGCGCAACATCCTGATGACCACCTCCGGCGGCTGGTCTCCCGAGGCCATGCACTGCGCCATTGAAGCCATCGGCGCAGAGCACATCTTCTTTGCGAACGACTATCCGCATTTTCCGCTGGAGACGTCCATGGCGCAGATCGACGCCTGCAACCTGACTCAGGAGCAACTCGATCTCATTTATCACGGCAACGCGGAGCGGCTCTGGAATATCTGAGGATTGAAAGGCGGCCCGCAAAACAGAAGCAAACCGGAATCAAAGGAGGCATAAAAGAGACATAAAGGAGGCGATCAGCACATGAGAGTCATCGGCTTGGAGGAGCACATCAGCTTTCCGGAGGTCGCAGAGCTCCAGAAGGAGATCGCGGAACGGCTCGCCTTTCCGAACCTGACCGACCCCACCCGGCAGGCGACGGTGCTCGGCCCGCTGGAGAGAGCCGGCCCGGAGGTGGACCGGATCCCCACGATGGACAAATACGGTATGGACGTACAGGTCCTGTCCATCAGCGGCAGCGCCGTGCAGAACGATCTGGACACGGCCCGCGCCGTCGCGAACGCAAAGCTGGGCAACGATAAGGTCTACGCGCTGACAAAGCAGTATCCCGACCGGTTCCGCGGTCTCGGCATCCTGGCCATGCAGGACCCTGCCGCCGCGGTGGACGAGCTGCAGCGCTGCGTCGAGGAGCTTGGCTTCATCGGCGTCATGCTGCACGGGCCCACGAACTTCCACTACTACGACGAGCCACAGTTTGAGCCCGTCTGGGCGTTGCTCGAGCAGTACCACGTCCCCATGTACATCCATGCTGCAAGCCCCGAGGCGGACCAAATCCGCATGTACGAGGGGTACTCCGAGCTTTTGGGCAACACCTGGAACTGGAACGTGTTTGCCGCGACGCATGCGCTCCGCATCATCTTCAGCGGCCTGTTTGACCGGCACCCGGACGCCATGCTGATGCTTGGCCACATGGCCGAGGGCCTGCCCTACTTCCTGGGCCGGCTTGACGAGGGCTACGACTGCCGCAACACAAAAGCGCTGGGCCGCATGGCGCATCCCCCCTCCTACTACATCAGGCGCAACATCCTGATGACCACCTCCGGCGGCTGGTCCCCTGCGGCCATGCACTGCGCCATTGAAGCCATCGGCGCAGAACACATTTTCTTCGCAACCGACTACCCCAACTACCCCGTAGAAACTTCTTTCAGGCAGATGGAGGACTGCAATCTGACCCAGGAGCAGCTTGACCTGATCTATCACGGCAACGCGGAGCGTCTGTTCGGAATCTGATTCCGAACAGACGCTCCGACGGGCATTCCCCCCACAAAACCATTTACAGGAAAGGATCGATCACATATCGTTTACAGGAAAGGAAGGAGACAAAATGAGTATCCGGAAATTGATTGCCCTTTTGCTCACCCTGACCGTAATCTTATGTCTGTTCGTCGGCTGTACAAACCGTGAGGAGCCTGCCCCCGTAAATTCCAACACACCCGTCGGCAGCGGCGGCAGCTCCGGCAGCACGCCCTCGCCCACACCGGACAACGACGGCGAAGAAGAGGACGAGATCGTCACCATCGAGTTCTGGTGGCGCGACATGGGCAACGTGGGCTCCTCCCCCGGGACCCGCGCCGTGGAGGAGGCCGTCAACGCCCTGACAGAGGAGAAGATCAACGTACATTTGAACTTCCACTGGATCGCCAATGCGGATTACGGCACCCAGCTGAATCTGGCGATCGTGAATAAGGAAGTTGTTGACGTAATCGTCACCATTCCCATCCCCGCCGCCTCGTTCGCTACGTTCTACGCAAATGGCTTGTATATGGATATGACGCCGTATCTGGAGCAATACGGGCAGGATGTCCGCGCACTGCTTGGCGATGATCTGATTGCCGCCACGACTGTGGACGGCGTAGTGTACGCACTCCCTGTCTACCGGATCCTGAACACCAACAACTACCTTTGCTTCCGGAAGGATATTCTGGAGGAGCTGGACATGGTGGGTTTTGTAGACAGCATATCCACTTGGTCGGACTATGAGACCGTCATGCAGGCCGTAGTGGACAACTATGACATGTACGGCACCGGCTCCGGAAATGCGAGACTTTTCTCGGATGGCGTGTACTCTCCCACCGACAATCTGTCTGACTGTTATGCCGTCGACTCTCTGGGCGACAATCTTCGCATGGTCTGGTCGGACGACTCCGGTCATATCGAGTCCGCCCCGGAGCGTCCCGAGTCCATCGACATGTGCAAGAGGACCCGGCGTTGGATGGATTCCGGTCTTGTTTCACCCGACTCTCCCTACAGCACCCGTGTTACCGGGCTTGGCACTGAGGCGCTCTGCGGGCAGGGCGTTTTCGCCTGCTACATGACCGGCTCCGAGTTTGGCGTGGACGTCAACCAGTCCAACCTGGTCGGCAAGCCCATGAAGTGCATAGAAATCGTCACCGGAAAAGTGCGGACCGCAACCTGCCAAAGCTGGACCATGGGCATCAGCGTCTCTGCGCAGGAGCCTGAAGCCGCAATGAAGTTCATCAATCTGATTTATACCGATCCGGAGCTGATGAACCTTATGGTCTGGGGCATTGAGGGAGAGAACTACTTTTTGATCGACGGCGAGGCGTGCTACCCTGAGGGAACCGACGCCTCCACCTGCGGCTACCACGGCATGAGCTTCTCCATCGGCAACCAGTTCCTGCTCCACCCATGGAAAGGCGAAGGCGCAAACTTCTATGAGCTTGCATATCAGAACTTCAAGTCCGCGCCGATCTCCGCGTATCTCGGCCTGACGGTCGACGTCTCCAAGGTCGACAATCTGGTCGCTGCCCTGTCCGTCATCCATGAAGAGTACTGGCCACAGCTGTCCTGCGGCGCGTACGATGACGCGCTGTACAGCGAGTATCTGGCAAAGCTGAAAACCGGCGGCGTAGACGAATATCTTGCGCTGTTCCAGAACGCGGTCGACGAGTTCCTGGCATAGAAAAACCGCGTTTTCCATTTTTTCCTCTTTGCCCCGGCTGCCCGTTTTCAGGCAGCCGGGGCGTTTTTTCGTCCTGCGCTTGACTTCCCTGCCGCAGAATAGTATGATAAGTATGATTTGTTATACTTTTCTAAGGAGGGATCGGTATGAACGGACCGGTAGGCAAATACGCCTGGAGCGTCACCGTCGGCGCCAAAGGGCAGATCGTCATTCCGAAAGAGGCCCGGAACCTGTTCGGGATCGCGCCCGGGGACACGCTGCTGATTCTGGCGGATACAGAGCGGGGCATGGCGATCCCGCCGAAGGGCGCTTTTCACGAGATGGCCGCCCGGATCTTCGGGCAGAACGAAAAGGGGGAATAGACGGATGGCGATTCTGGAGGTCTCCGGCCTGTGCAAGACCTATCCCGGCTTCACCCTGGACCACGTCGGCTTCCGCGTGGAGCCCGGCAGCATCATGGGCCTGATCGGGCGCAACGGCGCGGGCAAAACGACGACGCTGAAATCCATCCTCAACATCGTCCACCCAGACGCGGGGTCCATCCGGTATTTCGGTCTCGAGCTCATCGCCCGGGAGCGGGAGATCAAGCAGCGGATCGGATATGCCGGCGGCGCCGTGGACTACTACAAGCGCCGCAAAATCGCGGATCTGCTGGACGTGACCGCTTCGTTCTACGACAGCTGGGACGCGGCGGCGTGCCGGAAGTATCTGGACGCCTTTTCCCTGGACACACAGAAGACGCCTGCGCAGCTCTCCGAGGGCATGCGCATCAAGCTGAATCTGACGCTGGCGCTGTCCCACCATGCGGAGCTACTGATCCTGGACGAGCCGACCAGCGGTCTGGACCCCGTCTCCCGCGAGGAGCTGCTGGAGATCTTCCTCGCGCTGCGGGATCGGGGCGTCGCTGTCCTGTTCTCGACGCACATCACCGCGGACCTTGAAAAATGCGCTGACGGCATCACCTACATCAGCCGCGGAAAGCTGCTGGCCTCCGAATCGCTGCCCGCATTTCTGGCCCGCTGCGCCGAGACGGGTGCAGGCCGAAATCTGGATGAGATCATGGTACATTTTGAAAAGGAGGATTATCGTGAAAGACTTGCTTAAAAAGGACCTCCGTCTCACGGTTTCTCCGCTCACCTGGTTTTTCCTCGCGGCTGCGGGCATGACGATGCTGCCCGGCTATCCCATTCTGGTCGGCGCGTTTTTCGTCTGTCTCGGCATTTTCTATACGTTCCAGAACGCGCGCGAGGCAAACGACACGCTGTATACAGTCCTGCTGCCGGTGCGGAAACGGGATTTCGTCGCTGCGAAATACGTCCTGGTGTGCTTCTTTGAACTGCTGGCCTTCGCCGGAATGGCGCTGCTCACCGTTCTGCGCATGACGCTTCTGGCGAACACGGCGGCGTATGTGCAGAACGCGCTGATGAACGCCACTCCGTTCTATCTCGCCTTCGTCCTGCTGGTTTTCACCGCCTTCAACGTCTGTTTCCTCGGCGGGTTTTTCAAAACCGCATACGCGTTCGGCCGTCCGTTTTTTGCCGCTGCCGTCCTGATTTTTCTCCTGATCGCGCTCGGCGAGGCGCTGCACCACTTCCCCGGCCTTGCGTTTCTGAATACGCCCGGCGGGGAAAGGCTCGGCGTCCAGCTGGCCGCACTGGCCGCCGCAGCGGGGATCTGCGCCGCGGGTACGGCCCTTTCCTGCCGGGTCTCCATGGCGCGGTTTGAGCGGATCGATCTGTAAACGGCAAATTGAAAACGCGTCCGGAGCGAGCCGCTCCGGACGCGTTTTTTGTAGGCAGATTCTTCCCTATTTTCCGGCCAGCACGTAATACCACAGGCCGAACACTTCCCGAATGTAATAATTGACGCGGAGGCCAAGAAACGCCGTCCGGGCCGGGAAACCGTAGACCTCCAGCCCCGCGCGGCTCGCGGTGAGCTTTGCGCGGAGCAGATGGAATTCGCTCGTGATCAGGCCGATCCGAAGTTCCCGGTCCCCCTCCAGCTCCGTCAGAAGAGCCTGTGTATTGCGCAGGTTTTCCGATGTGGAGGTCGACTGATCCTCCTGCAGGATCCGGTCCTCCGACACGCCGCGCGCCTTCAGCCACAGAGCCATGCACTCCGCCTCCGGGATGTCCTCCCCCGGGCCCTGGCCGCCGCTGACGATGCAGACCGCCTCCGGGCAGGCCTGCAGATACGCGAGCGCGCGCTCCAGCCGCCAGGTCAGTATCATGGACGGCGTCCTTCCGTTGACGCCCGCGCCCAGTACGATCACATAATCCACCGGGTAGTCCTCCGGCAGCTTCGTGTGCGCGTCCCCCACGATCGCGCCCTCCGTAACGCCGAAAGCCAGCAGAAACAGGACGAGCGCGTAGGACAGAATCTGATTCCCACGCCTGCTCAGCGCGGGATTTTTCTCCGCCAGATGCTTCAGCCCGTAATAGGCCAGCACCACGCAGGCGGCGGCAAAGCAGACCAGCGCCAGCGTGGAGTAGCCGCGCAGGGCAAACCGGAAAAATGCGGCAAATCCCAGCAGCACCGCTGCGAGGACGAGATGCCGCCAGTATCGAAGCTGCAGCTTTTCTCTCACTTTCGACCTCCGTTCCGGCGCAGAGCGCGCCTATGTCTCCGCCAATTCCTCCCATGCGCCGTACAGCGCCTCCAGTTCCTCTTCCGCAGCGGCGCGGGCGTCGTCCAGCTCCAGCAGCTTCTCATAGTCGGAGGCGTTCGCGGCAGTCTCCGACTCGATCTCTCGCAGCCGCGCCTCCGCGGCCGCGATCTCCCGCTCCAGCTTTGCCAGCTGCCGTTCCCGGGAGGGCACGCCCTTTTTCTGCGGCGGCTTTGCCCGCTCCGGCGCAGAGGCGGTCTCCTGCGCCTTTTTCAGCTGCTCCGTCTGCAGCTCCCGCGCACGCTTCTCCCGGTACTGTTCATACGTGCCGCGGAAATCTCGAATGGTCCCGTTCTCCAGTTCCCAGATGCGCGTGGCAAATTTGTTGATAAAATAGCGGTCGTGAGAGACGAACAGCAGCGCCTCCTCATAGTCGGCCACGGTCTCCTCCACCCATTCCCGGGAGGTGATGTCCAGATGGTTCGTCGGCTCGTCCAGGATCAGCAGATTCACGTCGTCCCGCATCAGAATGCACAGCCGCAGGCGGCTCTGCTCCCCGCCGGACAGCTGGGACACCGGGCGGTAGACGTCCTCCCCGGAGAACTTGAACGCGCCCAGCCGGTCCCGCGCGGCCTGCGGCGTGTAGTTTTCGTCGTAAATCAGCGTGTCCAGGACGTTCCGGTACGGATTGGCAAACCGGATCACCTGCGGCAGATACGCGGTCTTTACCGCCGGGCCCAGCCGGATCATGCCGGCGTCCGGCGGCTCTTCCCCCATAATCAGCTTCAGCAGCGTCGTTTTCCCCGTGCCGTTGTCCCCGATCAGCGCAATCCGCTCTCCGCCGGCGACATTCAACTCCAGCTCCCGGAACAGCGTCCGGTCGCCGAAGGACTTGGTCACGCCCTTCATGACGAGCACCTCGTCGCCCCGGAACTCCCGCTCGGAGAAGCGCGCACGGATCCTGCGCTCCTGCGTGGGGCGGTCTGTTTTGCGCAGACGCTCGATCCGGCTCTCGATGGCCTGGGATTTCTTCATCAGCCGCTCGTTCCCGGTGCCCCACTGGTGCAGCCGGTCCGCCGAGACCTGCAGGCGGCGGATCTCGCTCTGTTCCCGCTCGTACAGCTTCAGCTGCTCCTCGTACCTGCGCTGCTTCTCTTCCACGTAAAAGCTGTAGTTGCCGCTGTAGAACCGGGCTTTCCCATCCACGATCTCCACGATCCGGGTCACTACCTGATCGAGAAAATACCGGTCGTGGGAAATCACCAGCACCGTGCCCTTGAATTTGTTCAGATAGTCCTCCAGCCACTCCGTCGCCCGCATATCCAGGTGATTCGTGGGCTCGTCCAGCAGCAGGATGTCCGTGTCCTCCAGGATCAGCCGGGCGAGATTCACCCGCGTCTTTTCCCCGCCCGACAGGCTGGAAAAGGGCTGCTCCCGCATGGACATGGGGATCTGCAGTCCGTTTGCGACGGTGTTGCGCAGCCGCTCCAGCTCATACCCGTCCAGGCGCTGAAACTCCGCCGCCGCCTCGTCATAGGCCCGCAGGACCGCCGGGGAGTTGTCCGTCTGCATCTGCTTTTCCAGACGCTCCATCTCCTCCCGGAGCGCATCCACGCGCCGGTGCGCGGTCTTCAGAACGTCCTCCGCAGTAAACGACTCCGGGTACCGCGGGATCTGGTTCACGATCCCGACGCGCTTGTGGGCAGGGATCACGATGTCGCCCTCGTCGGCCTCGATCTCCCCCTCGATGAGACGGAACAGCGTCGTCTTGCCCGCGCCGTTCCGGCCCAGAAGGCCTACGTGTTCCCCTTCCAGCACCTCAAAGCTCAGCCCGTCCAGGATGTTGTTGTCCTCCTCGAAGGCTTTTACGATTTTCTGTACCGATATATCCGCCATGACTGTCTCCTGCCGTGCAGAATCGCTCAGGCTTTCAGCCGGTAGACCCGGTCCTCCTCCGGACCGTCGGCTGTCAGAATCCCCTCCGCGATCAGTTTGTAAATCCGTTTTTTTGCCGCGTTCGGCGTCAGCTCCAGGACCCCGGCAAGCTCCGCAAGACTGCCGTCGGCATGATCCGTCAGATACTCGATCAGCCGATCCCGCTGCGCCGCGGCGCGAATGGCCGCCTCCGGTCCGTCCGCTGCGCCGTACGCCTGCGGCGCCGTCGTCAGCGGCAGTGTCAGCACCGTCCGGTCCGGGTCCTGCGTCTGCCGGATCGTCGGCTCTGAAAGGCCGATCTGCCGCCAGACGTTGTAGATGTTGGGAATGCCACTTCCGGTCCGGCTGTCCGAATCAATCAGACGGAACATCCGGAAAAGCGCGCCGTTTCTCGGGTCGGAAACGCCGACGCTCCGGGCCGCATCGACGCGGACACGGAAACCGCCGGGGTTGGAAAAGAGGATCCGCTCCGGGCTGCAGGACACCAGCAGTCCCGCTCTTCCGTAATAATCCGCGTGCACGACGCTGTTCACAAGCGCCTCCCGCACCGCAAAAAGCGCCCGTCCGCCCTGCAGCGCCGGGATCCCGGCAAGCTCACAGGTCAGGATGGCATGGACGCGCGTGCAGAAATCAAAGACGTTTCCGCTCCAGTCCCCGGACGCGGAGAGCAGACGCTCCGTCCAGCGCGCCCCGTCGGCCGGTTCCGTCCTGTATTCCAGCTGATACATGGGATACGCGCGCCGGATCTCCTGCTCCCGGCCGAACATCAGCAGTCCCGCGCCCGTGGGACGGAGAACGCCGCTCTTATCCTCTGCAAGCGCGCCGAGCGCACGGAGAAAATCCGGGTCCGACAGCCCCTCCCAGACGTGTCCGGGCCGGCAGGCGCGCATCTGCGCCCTGTACCGGCGGACGCAATCCGGGCACAGCACGTCGGCGGAAAACGCCGTCAGAACGCGCATATCCTGCGTCACGGCGGAGGCGTCCCGCACCATGGCCTCATATTCCTCCCGCGTACACCGGTGGTCGCCCTCGCCGTTCCGGCGATACGTACCGGTGACCGGGTCGCCGTCCACATACACGGGACGGTCCGTGCGGTGCGCCTGCGGCACCTCGATCACCACGATCCGGTCGCCGTCCACATTCTCCACCCGGATATTTTCCTCCGTAAGAATGTTGACGCTCGCCTTGCGCGGATCGTTTACAAGCGTGCGGAATTCCCGGATCAGCCCCTGCGGATCGGGCAGATCCACGGTGTGCAGCGACTTGTCCCTGTACTCCTCCACGCCCAGCAGAATAAGGCCGCCCAATGTGTTCGCAAAGGCGGAGTACGTCTCCCAGATGCTGCGCGGCAGACCGCCCAGCGCTTTTTTGGCCTCGATCCGATTGTTCTCGCGGTACTGATCCAGTTTTGAGAAGTCGATCATGGCCAACCACCCTCCGCGAATTCTTTTTTGTATTGTAACATCTCCCCGTGCAAAACACAACCACACCGCAAATTGACCCTGCCCGCGCCGCGTGCTATAATGAAAAAAACGGGAAAAGAGGCGATCTGTCATGCCGGAGCACGGCGCGAACGCGTCCGCATCTGCGCACCCCGATCCGGACGGATCCGCGCGCAGTCCGGGCGCCACGGAGGTCGTCGCCGCCCTGATTTGGGACGGAGACCGGTTCCTCGCCTGCCAGCGCCCCGCTCACAAGGCGAGAGGCCTGCTCTGGGAGTTTGTCGGCGGCAAGGTGGAACCGGGAGAGAGCAAGTCGGAGGCGCTGATCCGGGAGTGCCGGGAGGAACTGGGCGTCACGGTCTCGGTGGGCGGCGTGTTCACGGAGGTCACCCACGCCTATCCCGATCTCACGGTTCACCTCACGCTGTTTCACGCCGCCATTGCCGACGGCGTGCCGCAGAAGCTCGAACACAACGACATCCGCTGGATTACCCCATCGGAAATCGACGCATACCCGTTCTGTCCCGCGGACGAGACGATCCTCGCGCGGCTGAAAGCGGCATTCGGCGTCTGAAGGAGGAACAACATGGATACTGCCAGAACCATCCGTGTCACCGGGAAGGGCCTTGTACGTCTTCACCCGGACCGGACCTGCCTGACCATCACTCTCTCGGGAACGGAGCCGGAATACGCCGACGCGCTGGCGCGCGCCGTGCGGGAGGCCGGCATGCTGAAGGCGGCGTTTGCGCCGCTGGGCTTTGCGGCCTCCGATCTGAAAACGCTGCAGTTCCATGTGGAGCCGGAATACGAGGGCGAAACGGACAAGCAGGGCCGTTACCGGCAGCGGTTTGTCGGGTATCGCGCCGTCCAGTCGCTGAAGCTGTCCTTTGACTCGGACAACGAGCTGCTGGGACGTACGCTGTACGCGATGGCGCATGCCGGTCTGCAGCCGGAGTTCCAGCTCAGCTACACCGTCCGGGACCCCGAGACGGCGAAAAATGCTCTGCTTGGCGCGGCCGTTGCGGACGCGGCTGCCAAGGCGCGCGTGCTCGCAGAGGCCGCCGGCGTTCGTCTGGGCACGATTCAGACCGTCGATTACAGCTGGGGCCGGGTCGAGCTGGAGGCGCCGGTCGCGCGGAACCGGATGTTTGCCGCCAAGGCCGAGATGGCGGACGGGTTCTCGCTGGAGATTGAGCCGGACGACATTGAGGTCAGCGACGCCGTCACCGTGATCTGGTCGATCGACTGAGTGCGCACAAATATTAAAACCGGGACAGGCGCTGCCTGTCCCGGTTTTACTTTTCAGTTTTTCATCCGGCGGCGCCGCGCGCTGCACACAAGCCCCGCGGCAGCGCCCGCAACCGCACCCAGCGCGTTCAGCCCCGAATCCCGCCAGGAGAAGTGCCGGCCCGGGATCGGGATCTTCACCGCCTCGGACAGCACGGCAAGAACCAGACAGCACGCCAGACTGATGCAGGCGCTCTTTCCGACCGGAATGCGCCCGGCGCGGAGCGTGAGATACAGCAGCAGACTCTCCCCCGCCATGCAGATAAGATGCGCCGCTTTCCGCAGCAGCAGGTGCAGCGTCTCCGCATCCTGCGGAAGCGCGAAAACGCTTTTCAGCCAATTCGCAAATCCGAGCCCCGTCGAAACGGTGTCCGAACCGTCCTGCAGGGTCAGAAACGCGAACAGCAGCGTCCAGAGCAGCAGCAATATCAAAAAGATCCAGAATAAACGAATACGGATCCCCTCCCGAAGCGCAGGTTCCGCCGATACAGCACGCCGCGTCCCGCGGAAAGCGCGGCACGCGGCGGGTCTCTCTTCTTTTTTACGAAACCTGTTTACTGATAATAGTTCTGGTACCGCTTTCCGTAGTACCTGCCGTAATACTTGCCGTAGTATTTGCCGCTCTTGCGGTGATCGACCTTGTTCAGGATCACGCCCAGAATCGGGCAGCCGGTCGCCCGCATCTTGGCGGCGACCTCCTGCGCGAGGCGGTATTTGACCTCGCCGGCCTCGATCAGGATCAGAGACCCGTCGCAATGCGGCGCCACAACGGCCGCATCTACCACAAGGCCGACCGGCGGGCAGTCGATCACAACGTAATCGCAGTATTTCTTCCCGATCTGGATCAGGGTCCCCATGTTCTGCGTAGAGAGCAGCTCGGTGGGGTTCGGCGGCACCGCGCCGCTGAAGATCACGGAGAGGTTCCGGACGTTGGTCGTATAGAACACGTCGTCGATCTCGCACTGGCCGGAAAGCAGATGGGAAAGGCCGTATGTCGGCTGCTGCCCGATCACTTTCTGCTTCAGCATGGACTTGCGCATATCCGCGTCGATCAGAAGCACGCTTTTGCCCAGTTCCGTGAGGGAGTGGCACAGATCCAGCGCGACGGTGGATTTTCCCTCCCCGGAAAACGCGCTCGTCACCAGAATCACACGCTTGTCCGTTCCGCAGAACTGCAGGTTGGTCCGCAGCAGCTTCAATTCCTCGTTGATCTCGTACGGCAGCTCCTGCTTTTCCAGCTCAATAGACAGCATCTTCTGTTTCTCCTTCTCTTCCCAATAGGATCTGCAGGGGATTCGTGCAGAGCAGCTGCTCCGCATACGCCGCCCCCAGCTTTTTTGTCAGATAAACCGCGCACCGGTCCAGCTCGGGAGGCCGCATCTCCGGATCATGCGCGTCCGAAGCGACCACGTGGACCAGGCGTTCTTTCAGCAGCTTCCGGCAAAAGGACGCCTGCCGACGTCCCTCACGGCCCAGAATACTGCCCGCGTTGACCTGGATCAACGCCCCCATCTCCACAAGCGCCGCAGTCTGCGCAGTATCCCCGCGCAGCGCCGGACAACGCTCCAGATGGGCGATCAGCGGGCGATACCCGCTCTGTTGTACGATTTGAATGTAGCTCTGAATCTCACTTTCAGAGTGCGCGTGGGAAAACTCCAGCAGCAGGCAGTTCCCCATGCCGAGCGGCAGGATCTCGCCGCGCTCCAGTCGCGCCAGCAGCCCCTCGTCGCAATAATACTCCCGGGACAGAAAAAAACGCATCCGTTCCCGCAGCGGTCCCGCCCGCTCCTGCAGGCGCTCAAACTGCAGACGGATCGCATCGTCCGTGGATTCAAACATGCCTTTGCGCAGGTGCGGCGTCGCACAGACTGCGCGTACGCCCTGGGCATACTGCATTTCCAGCAGCTCCAGGGACTCCTCTTTCCGCAGCGCCCCATCGTCCACATAGGGCAGGATGTGGCAATGTATATCGGCAATGCCGGTCATCTTGCTTCCTCCCGAACGATTACGGAAACTCTTTCAGGGAAGTTGCAGACTCCCCTGAAAGAGTCCGTATTCGCTTACCTCAGGCCTTCTTCTTGGTGTAAGCAGTGCAGGCCGCGATACCGCCGATGGCGATTGCCGCAAAAGCAGCATACAGCATCCAGTCCGTATCGCCGGTCTTGGGAGAAGTCCCGCCGTCACCGGCGGCAACCGTACCGGCAACGACCAGGCCGACAGGGGACAGATCGGTGAAGGTAACGGTAATGCTGGAGCCCTGGCCCTCGCCGACCAGATCCCACGAAGTACCATTGTAGTGGTAGACGTAGATCGGCTGATCCGCCTCAACGCCGTCAACCGCAAAGGTGATCGTCACAGGCAGAACATCAGAAGTAATATCCCTCTGCCATACGACAGTCAGCTCCGAAGCGGATTCTTCCACTTCCCGGGCAGCAATCTGCTCGGTAAGCAGAACGGTGGTCGGCACATCGCTGTACGTCAGGTTGACCTCCTGACCTTCGCTGTCGACGGCCGAAGTGACCTCCGCCGTGGCAGACGTGCTGGGCGCCGCGAATGCAGTGCCGAGAACGCTGACCGCAAGCAGACAAACGACAGCGAAGACCGTAGTGAATTTGAGCATTCTTTTCATGTGTGAACCTCCTTTTCATGGATTTATTTAATTGATGCGCTCACATCAAATTAAATACGTCGTCATGCTGCGGGAATATAGAAAAGCTCGATCAGCAGCGCCCGCAGCGCTTCCTCGTCCACGATGAACTCGTCGTGGCGTTCTCCCTCCGCCGTAGCGCCGGGGACGTTTCTCGTCCCGTCGGCCAGCGTGTAATCGGCAAGATGCTTCATGGTCTCGGCGTCCAGATCCGAGCAGATGCAGTCCGCCGCCTGCTCGAGAAGCGTGCTGACGTAACGCAGACCGCCCTTTTCCTTCATCTGCCGGAACACCTCTCCCAGAAGCCACGCCTGCCGCTCCATGCGGACGTCGTTGCTCCCGGTCTCCTCGACGTCCCGGTAGCGGACGAACCGTTCCATCTCGGGGCCGGTCAGCGTGATCTCCGCGCCCGCCGTATAGCGCCCGTCAATGTCGGTGTAATCCTCGGGCATGGTCAGCGTGACGCCGCCCATCGCCTCGGTGATCCGCGCGATCCCCTCCATGGTGAGGGAAATGCAGCCGTCGATCTGCATCCCGTACAGAAGTCTGGACACCGTCCGCTTCTGCAGGTAGCAGCTGCGACGGGGACTGTCCCCGTATGCGTACTGCATGTTGATATGCATCAGGCCGGAGTAAGCGTAATCGCCGTTTGTCTTGTATACGTCCACTTCGGTCATGGTATCGCGTGAAATGGCCAGCGCCGTAGTCGTCTGCTCCGCGTCGTCCAGAATGAACAGGAGCAGCGCGTCCGCGCGGCCGCCGGTCCCGACGTTTCCGTCCGGCGCGCCGTCCTGCGCGTCGTCGATTCCCAGAAACAGAACCGTGGTAAGATCCGGATTGAACCTGTAACGGACCCCGTCATAGATCACGGTGCTGCCCCAGTCAGCGTCTTCCGCAGCCGGGGATGGCGTATCGGGCGTGTTTCGATTGTCTTCCGGTCCGTTCGTCTCCGCAGGGGGTGCGGACTGACCGGAAAGTCTGGCTGCAAGAAAGCCTGCCGCAGCGGCGGCGGCCAGAACCAGAACGACGATCAGAACCCGTGTTTTACGAGATTTCATCTGTCAATACCGCCAAAACCAGATAACGATTGTTCGGTCGGCCGCCGATGCAGGTGCTGAGGGTAAGGATGCGGTCCGCTTCCGTTACCTCCACATCCTGCAGCACATGGCTGTTCATGTTGCGGTTCCCGTAGATGGTATCCAGAAAGCGGCGGCAGGCCGCGGGGTCTGAGTTGTCAAACGCGGAGGTGATCAGCCGGTCGTCGTAGATGACGGCGGCAAACACCCGGTACGTCAACTCCTTCTCCGGCGTATAGACCTTGATTTCCGTATGCGTCTGCAGGAAATCCAGATCGCGGTAGTCGCTCAGGCTGCCGAACATGGAGTTGTCTTTCATATTGTGCCCGTAGACCACGGTGTTGAAGTCCGTAAAATCCTTTGCATTTACGCGGCACGTGAAGATGGAGCCGGGATAGCCCGCTTTCCCCTCAATGGTGTGGTCCAGATAATAATTGTCGTTGCTCGGGCTCTGTACGATCGGGTAACGGACCACAGTGTCCGGGATCTCGATCCAGGCATAGATGTCTTCGTTGATCTCCCACAGCGTCTCAAAATCAATCGGCGAGACATAGACAGGCTCCTGTACCTCTTCGGTCGGGGCAGGCGTCTCGTCCAGCGCGGGAGATTCTACCGGCGTCGGTACAGGCGTCGGCGCGGGGGTTGGGGAAACCGCAGTCTCCTGAATCTCATCATATACGGCGTTCCGGTTTGCCCGGCCAGCGATCGAATAGACCACATATCCGACGCCCAGCGCGATCACCGCCAGCGCAAGGAAGAACACCGCACGGCGTTTCCTGCTCATTTCGCCTCATGCCGGCCGCGGCTCGCCGCATTCGGCTGGCTGCGCGGCGCGGTCCGGACTGCGCTCTGCCGCTGGGACTGTCGGCTGCGGGAACCGCGATTCGACGGTTTTTTGACCTGCTTGGTCTGTCCCTTGATAAACGGGAATTCCGCCAGGGTATCGAGCCCCAGATACCTCCGGACGTCGTCGTCCGTCTTGATCGTGTCGTCCAGCAGATAGCGGATCACCAGGATCGCCACGACCAGCAGCGCGCCAATCAAGGCGCCGAGCTCCGTATTGCGCATGGTGTTCGGACTGCTTTTCTGCGTGGGCACTACGGCGCGCTGCACCGTGGACGGCTTGTCGGTGTTCATAATATCCGCGATCTGTTCCCGGAGCTTTTCCGACAGCGCGTTGCTGATACTCGCCGCCGTGTCCGGGTCCTCGTTGCGGACCGTGATCCGCAGCATGTGGGAATTGTTCGGGTTCGTCACCGTGATCCGGCCGACAAGCGATTCATAATTCGTGTCGAGATTCAGCTCCGTGATCACGCTCTCCACCACGTCCCGCGTCGTGGCAATGATCTTGAAGTCCTCTGCCAGCTGGCTGCCCAGCTGCAGGTCCGCAAGAGAAGTAATACTCGTCGTTTTGGAGAAAATATAGATGGTCGCCGTGGCCTCATACTGCGGCGTGATAAACAGCTTTGTCACAGAAAAAGCCATCACCGCACCAAGGACGAAGCCCAGAACGACAAACCAGATTCTGCCCCAGATGACTCTCGCGAGCTCCAGCAGATCGATCGTCGACTCCTCGTCCCGATCCGGTACGCGGCTCATCGAATTTGTTTCCATTCCCTGTCTCCTATCGAAACCGGAACCCGCAGCCGTACACGCAGGGCCGCTCAATCCCAGTCGTAATGATCTTAATATATCAGATTAAATATACTACAAACTCTCCTGCTTTTCAAGTACAATTCAAAAAGAAATCTGTTTTTTGCGGCTGAAAAAAGCCTGTCGGACCGTGTCGCTCCTCTGCCAGCATTTGGCCCGAACTCTGCCGGTATAGAAAGGACTTTCACGGAAAACCTATGATCGAAACGCGTCTGCGTTTTCAATCCAATATGAGGAGAGGCAAACACATGTCCAAGACATCCAACAGTTCTCTGAACCCGAACGCCCGCGCGGCGCTTGACCGTTTCAAAATGGAAGCTGCCGGTGAAGTCGGCGTGAACCTGAAGCAGGGCTATAACGGCGACCTGACCAGCAAGCAGGCCGGTTCTGTCGGCGGCCAGATGGTCAAGAAGATGATCAAGGCCTACGAGGACAACATGCAGTAACTTCCGCATCCGGACTTACAGGAAAACGGGGGATCTTGTACGATCCCCCGCTTTTTTCGATTCAAACCGACTATCTCTCTTCTTCCGGCTCGTCCTCATCATCTTCGTCGAATTCAAACTCCAGCTTGCTGCCGCAGTTGGGGCATTCAATGGAGCCGACGTCGAGCAGAGACTCATCCAGGGTGATCTCCTCCTGGCAATTCGGACATACGACGGAAAACATGTAGTCGTCCTCGTCAAAAGGGTACTCGTCGTCCTCATCGTCCTCGTCTTCTTCGTCGTCGTCCTCGTCGTCCTCGTCGTCCTCATCCAGATCGTAGACGATGTCCTCCACCTCCGCCAGATCCTGCGAGAGCATATCGAGCTCGTCCCCGATGCACAGCGCATTCTCCTCCAGGTCCGCAATGCCCAGTGCCAGATCCTCGAGCACGTCCAGAATCGCCGTAATAATCTTGCCTTCTTTGCTCTCCTTGTCAACGCCGAGGCCCTCCGTAAGGCCCTTGATATACGCAACCTTTTCTGCAGCTGTCATTGTTTGAACCTCCTTACCGTTCTGATTTCTCAGTTTGTGCGGGACGGGCAGCCGTCAGTTCTTCGCCCGCTCCAGATACTCGCCGATGCGCGTGTCGATGCGGATCTTGTCGCCGGGGTTGATGAACAGCGGGACCTTGACCTCCGCGCCGGTCTCCAGGGTGGCGGGCTTCGTCACGTTGGTGGCGGTATTGCCGGCAAAGCCGGGATCGGTCTCGGTGACCACAAGCTCCACAAAGTTGGGCGGCTCCACCGCGAACACCTTGCCCTTGAAGGAGCTGATGGTGCAGGGCATATTCTCTTTCACGAACTTGAAGCTGGGCGTCAGGATGCTGGCGTCGATGGGCTCCAGTTCGTAAGTCTCCGTATCCATAAAGTAGTACAGGTTGCCGTCGTTGTAGCTGTACTCCATCTCTTTGCGCTCCACATAGGCGTTTTCAAATTTGGCGGTCGGGTTGAAGGAAGTCTCCGTCACGGCGCCGGTGATGACGTTCCTCATCTTGGTGCGGACAAACGCCGCGCCCTTGCCGGGCTTGACATGCTGAAACTCCACGACCTGCATAACCTGGCCGTCCATCTCAAACGTTACGCCGTTCCGGAATTCGCTGGCAGAAATCATGTTTTTTATCCTCCTGTTTCTATCTATCAGGGCGGCAAAGCAAGCCGCAGGTGTTCTTCTGAAATATTGTACCCTATTCCGGTCGGTTTGGCAAGGTTTTTCCTGCCGAAACTCCGGGAATCGGGAGATTTTCTCCTACAGGACCGTCAGCGTCTTGTCCGTCCGGGTGAGGTTCTCGTTTCCGTTCTCCGTCAGATACAGCACGTCCTCGATGCGGACGCCGAATTTCCCGGGCAGATAGATCCCCGGCTCCGCGGATACGACGGCGCCGAGAGGCATGGGCCGGTCATTGGAGGGCGCGGCGTTGGGCGCCTCGTGGATGTCGATGCCCAGACTGTGGCCGAAGCTGTGGCCGAAATACGCGCCGTAGCCCGCGGCGTCGATCACGTCCCGGGCGGCCCTGTCGATGGCCTTTCCCGTGACGCCTGCCTGCGCGGCGGCGATTCCCGCCAGCTGCGCCTCCAGCACGGTATCATAGATGCGGCGCATCTCCTCCGTCGGCTGCCCGACACAGAGCGTCCGGGTCATATCGGAACAGTATCCGGCGTATTTCGCGCCGAAATCAATGGTGAGAAAGCCCTTCCGGATCTTCACGTCTCCGGGCACGCCGTGCGGCATGCTGGACTTTTCCGCGGAGACCACGATCGGATCAAAAGACTTGTCCTCCGCGCCGTTCCGAAGCATCCGGTACAGCAGCTCCGCCGCCAGCTCCTTCTCCGTCATATCCGTGGAGATGAGCCCCAGGATCTCCTGCAGGCTCTGCTCCGCGATCCGCTGCGCCCGGATCATGCGGTCCAGTTCTTCCCTGCTCTTGGATGCGCGAAGCTCTGTCATCAGCGCCTGCGCCGGCGTCAGCGCGGCGTGCAGTTCCTTTTCATATTGCAGATACTCCGCGTGGGACATGGCCTGCTCTTCAAAGCCGAGCTTCTGCACATGCATCGCGTCCAGCGCCTCGTTGATCCGCTGGACATAGCTGATCCCGAACCCCACAGACAGCACCTCTGCCCCCTGCACCGCGGCTTCCGCCGCCTCGATATAGCGGGAATCCGTGAAAAACCATGCCCCGCCGCCTGTGACCAGCGCGACGCCGTCCGAGGACGGAAAGCCGGTAGTGTACAGGCGGTTGGACGCGCCCGTAAGCAGCATGGCGTCCACGCCGTACGCGCTCAGCTTCGCCCGAATCGACTCAATGTTCTGCATGTGGGTCCTCCTCTGTGTTGATCTTTCTGACCGGCAGCCGAAACGGCATCTCCAGCGCATAGCGGACCGCCAGAAGCGGGTTCGACAGCCGGATCGGCCGGACCAGCAGCATCCGCACGCCGCACCGCTTTGCGGCGACGGCGTCCGTATAGATCTGATCTCCGGCCAGCGCCGTCTCCTCCGGCGCGGCGCCCAGCCGCTCCATGGCCGCGCGCATGCCGCGCACGCCCGGTTTCCCGGCCCGCTTGACGTAATCCATCTCCAGCGCGGCGGAGAAAAGCTCCGGCCGTCTGCCGCGGTTGTTGGACACAAGAAACGGCGTAATGCCCGCCTTCCGAATCGCCGCTGCCCAGTCCCGGACCGCCTCAGCAGGGGCCTGCACGCCGTAGGGCGCCAGCGTATTGTCCAGATCCAGCAGCAGGAAGCGGATCCCCTGCCCGGTCAGAAAGGCCGGCGTGATCCGCGTTACATCCCGAAACGCATAATCCGGAATCGGTAAGAAAGACATAATCCCCTCCCGCTCCGCATATCCATTCCCAGAAACCGATATGCGGGAGGCATCAAAAAATGAAGCGCATCTACGCCGTGCCGCCGGGAGCCGCGGCCGTCGGAAACGGCTGCCCCGCGGCGCACATGATCTACCGTCTCGGCCCCGGGTTTCACCTGTACCGCGCGCAGACGGCGGTCCCGTGCGGGCCGGACGATCTGATGGTCATCGCGGATACGGCGGATTTCGGTTTCGGGTCCGCCGCGCAGGCCGCCGCGGAAATTCTGGAGGAACGGGCCGCCCGCGGCTTTCGCGGGATCGTTCTCAGCTTTGACCGGACCGGGGAACCTCTGCTGCGGCAGCTTGCCGCGCAGCTGGACCGCGCGGACGCCGCGCTGTACGTCCCCGCCGCGTTCCGCCCGTACGCGCCCGGCGCCGTGATCCTGATCCCCACCGCGCTGTCCGCAGGCTCGCTGGAGGTCCAGCTTGCGGAGGCCGTCCGGGCCTTCGGACCGGAGCACGTCGCGCTGGAAATCGAACGGGTACGGGCCGACTTCCTGCTGCCGGACCGCTCGGGGACCGGCAGAGAGCTCTCCGCCGCCCGTCTGCGCGCGCTTCTTTCCCGCGCCCGGGGGCGCGCTTTTTTCTCCAGGGAACTCTGCACGTATTATTTTACATACAAGGACGGCGCGGAAACGCACCTCGTGCTGTACGACACGCCGTCGAGCATCCGGGAAAAGCTGCGGACAGCGGAACGTCTCGGCGTCGAACGCGCTTTCCTGTACGCGCCGGACGCCGCGGAGCCGCCGGGCTCATTCCCCGGCTGACCCGCTCTCCCCGCGTCTGACATTCCGGATGTTCTTCTCGATCTTCAGCCGGGGCGCCAGAATGGTATGCCCGCAGCCGGTGCATTCCATCCGGAAATCCGCGCCGACCCGCAGCACGCGCCATTCGGCCGCGCCGCAGGGATGCTTTTTCTTCATGGTGACCACATCGCCCACTCTAATGTCCATGCTTCACCTGCTTGATCTGGTCCCAGTATTTTTTCGCCGCCTGCTCGGTCTTGTTGTCGCCGTATTCGTAATACCGCGTCCCCACGAGCTCGTCCGGCAGATACTGCTGATCCACCCAGCGGTTCGGGAAGCTGTGCGGGTATTTGTAGCCCTGCTCCCGCTCGAAACCCGTGCCGTCCGCATGGACGTTCTGCAGATGCCGGGGCACCGTTTTGGCTTTGCCTGCGCGCACGTCCGCCAGCGCGGCGTCGATCGCCACGCAGCCGGTATTGGATTTGGGGCTTGTCGCCAGAAGGATCACGGCCTCCGCCAGCGGCAGCCGCGCCTCGGGAAGTCCGAGCTGCAGCGCGCTGTCCACGCAGGCTTTCACAATCGGCACCGCCATGGGATAGGCAAGGCCGATGTCCTCCGACGCGGAGCACAGGATCCGCCGGCACGCGCCGGCCAGATCGCCTGCCTCCAGAAGCCGCGCCAGATAATGCAGCGCCGCGTCCGGATCCGAGCCGCGCATGGATTTCATCAGCGCGGAGACGGCGTCGAAATGCTGGTCGCCCTCCCGGTCGTAGTGCATGGCGTTCTGCTGGGTGACGAGCTTCGCGTCCTCCAGCGTCAGCACCCGCCGGCCGTCGGCGTGCTCCGCCGCGGTGAGCAGCAGCTCCACCGCGTTGATGGCCTTCCGCACATCCCCGCCCGCGCCGGCTGCGATATGCTCCGGCACGCCGTCCTCGATCTCCACGCCGTCCGCCCGTTCCGCTGCGAGACGCAGGGCGCGCTGCACCGCGCGCAGCACGTCGTCCCCGGTGAGCGGCTTGAACTCGAACACCGTGGACCGGGACAGGATCGCGTTATACACGTAGAAATACGGGTTTTCCGTGGTGGAGGCGATCAGCGTGATCTTGCCGTTCTCGATGAACTCCAGCAGCGACTGCTGCTGTTTTTTGTTGAAGTACTGGATCTCGTCCAGATACAGCAGGACGCCGTTGGGCACCAGAAAGGTGTCCAGCTCGGCGATGATGTCCTTGACGTCCGACAGGGACGCCGTCGTGGCGTTAAGCTTGCGCAGCTCCCGCCGGGTCTCCCGGGCGATGATGTTCGCGACCGTGGTCTTCCCGCTGCCCGAGGGACCGTAAAAAATCATATTCGGGATCTCGCCGCTTCTGATGATGCGGCGCAGCAGACCGTCTTCCCCCAGAATATGCTGCTGCCCGCAGACGTCGTCCAGGGTGAGCGGCCGGATCTCGTCAGCAAGCGGTCGATACATGTCGTTTCTCCTTTTTTACCCGTAGATCGGGTACCGGCGGCACAGCGCCTCCGCCTCCTCGCGGATGGCGTCTGCCTTTGCCTCGTAATCCGCGGCGGTCTGATAGATCAGCTTCGCCACGGTCCGCATATCCTCCTCCAGGAAGCCGCGGCTCGTGACCGCGGGCGTTCCCAGCCGGAGCCCGCTGGTGACGGAGGGGCTCTCCGGGTCGTTGGGGATCTTGTTCTTGTTCGCGGTAATGTACACGGTGTCCAGACGCTTTTCCATATCCCGGCCGGTGACCGAGAACCTGCGCAGATCTGCCAGCATCAGATGGTTGTCCGTGCCGCCGGAGACCAGATCGAAACCGTAGCCCAGCAGCGCGTCCGCCAGCGCGGCGGCGTTGCGCACGATCTGCCGCTGGTACGCCTTGAACTCCGGCTTCAGCGCCTCGCCGAGCGCCACGGCCTTGGCCGCGATGATGTGCATGAGCGGGCCGCCCTGGCTACCCGGAAACACGGCGCTGTTGATCTTCTTCGCGATCTTCTCATCATTCGTAAAGATCATGCCGCCTCTGGGGCCGCGCAGCGTCTTGTGGGTGGTGGTGGTCACGATGTCGGCGTACGGGATCGGGCTCGGATGCTCGCCCGCTGCCACGAGGCCGGCGATATGCGCCATATCCACCATGAGATACGCGCCGACCTCCTTCGCGATGTCGGACATCGTCGCAAAGTCGATGATCCGCGGATAGGCGGACGCGCCGGCAATGATCATTTTCGGTCTGCAGGCCCGCGCCGTCTCCCGGAGCTTGTCATAGTCGATCCGATGGGTCGCGTCGTCCAAGCCGTAAGGGACGATCCGGAAATACTTGCCGGAGAAATTCACCGGACTGCCGTGGGTCAGATGCCCGCCGTGGTCCAGATTCATGCCCATAACGGTATCGCCGGGCTCACACAGGGCCATATACGCCGCGTAATTTGCCTGCGCGCCCGAATGGGGCTGTACGTTGACAAATTTCGCGCCGAACAGGGCCTTTGCCCGCTCGATGGCGAGGTTCTCCACGACGTCCACTTCCTCGCATCCGCCGTAATACCGCTTTCCGGGGTAGCCCTCGGCATATTTGTTCGTAAGCACGCTCCCCGCGGCCATCAGCACGGCCTCGCTTACGACGTTCTCCGAGGCGATCAGCTCGATGTTCCGGCACTGCCGGTCGAATTCCTTTTGTACGGCGGCGCCCACCTCCGGATCGAACCGGGTCAGAAACGCCATGGATTCCTTAATCATAAATTGTGTCCTCCCATCCGAAATCGGCGAAAATATCCACTTTTGATTATAACCGATCCCGGGCTGAAATGCTACTGACAAATGAAACAAAATACGTGTCATTTCGATGCGGATGTGTTATACTTTGTCCCAGACCTGATCTGAGGTGAGAGAGATGCGTTCCAAAAAAGACGTTTCGGAGATCATTCGACTGCTGGAGCTGGAATATCCCCTGGCGGACTGCACGCTGGACTATGACAAGGCGTACGAGCTGCTCTTCTCCGTCCGGCTGGCCGCCCAGTGCACCGACGCGCGCGTCAACGAGGTCACGCCGGCGCTGTTTTCCGCCTATCCCACGCTGGAATCCATTGCCGCCGCGGACATCGCGGACATCGAACGGTACGTCCGTTCCTGCGGCTTCTACCACGCCAAAGCCCGGGACATCGTCGCCTCCGCGCAGATGCTGCTGTCGGAGTTCGGCGGCCGGGTCCCGGACACCATGGAGGATCTTCTGCGGCTGCCCGGCGTAGGCCGGAAGAGCGCGAACCTCATTCTGGGCGACGTCTACGGAAAGCCCGCCGTCGTGGTGGACACGCACTGCATCCGGCTGACGAACCGCATCGGCCTGTCCGTCGGGAAAGACCCGGCAAAGGTCGAGGCGCAGCTCCGGGAGCAGCTGCCGCCCGAGAAATCCAACGACTTCTGCCACCGGATGGTCCTCCACGGCCGCGCCGTGTGCGACGCGAGGCGTCCCCGGTGCGAGGCCTGCTGCATCCGGCGCCTGTGCGATACATATACGCCGCGAGCGGAATAAGACCGAATTCTGCACACGCAAAGCCCCCGCACATGGAGCGGGGGCTTTGCGTGTTTTATTCCGCTTTCAGCGCTTCGGCCAGCGCGGGGTCCGGCGTCACATACAGCGTCTTATAGTCCATATAGAGCACCATGCCCGGTCTCGCCCCGGCGGGCTTTTTCACGTACCGGACCCGGGTGTAGTCCACCGGCACGCTGCCGCTGCTTCTCCCCTGGGAAAACCATGCCGCCAGCATGGCCGCCTCGCGCAGGGACGCCTCGTCCGGCGTCTCCCCGCCGCAGACCAGGACCACATGGGAGCCGTGGATCTTCTGTGTGTGCAGCCAGACGTCCTGCCGCCCGGCAAGCTCCCGGGTCAGCCGGTCGTTTTCCGCGTTGTTCCGTCCCACCAGAATCTCCAGGCCCGCGGAGGACCGGAAGCGCATGGGCTGCCGCACGGTCCGCTTCTCCCTTTTCCCGTTTCCGCCGGGCTGCCGCTTCAGATACCCGGTCTCGGCCAGCTCCTGCCGGATCTCCGCGAGATCCCGCTCGCCCTCCGCACGGCCGAGCGCCTCGAGCACACTGTTCAGATAGTCCAGCTCCCGGCTGCCGGAGGCGATCTGCTCCGTCAGAAACTTCTCCGCATTTTTGGCTTTCGTATAGTCCTTGTAATATTTCGCGGCATTCTGCTGCGGCGTTTTGGCGGGGTCCAGCCGGATTTCCCGCTCTCCCCCGTCCGGGTCGTAAAAATCGTACGCGCGCAGAACGCGCATCCCCCGCTCCATCGCATGGAGATTCGCCTTGATGATGTCGCCGTTCTCCCGGAGCGTTTCCCGGTCCGCCGTCGCCGCCAGTTCCTGCCTCTGCAGCTCCAGCTTGCGGGCGGTCCTGTCCCGCGCGCTGCGCACGGTCCGCGTCAGCTCCTGACTGCGCTGCCGCATCCGGGCCAGCCGGTCCCGCTCCGTATAAAACCGGTCCAGCAGCTCGGAAAAATCCGCCGTCTGCACGCAGGTCCGAAACCCCTCGTACTGCCGGATCTCCGTAAAGGAAAAATCCCTGGGCTCGCCGTTCTCCAGCAGAAGGCAGGGCGTGAAATCGCCGCGGGAAACAAGGTCCTGCAGCGCCGCGGTCTCCCGCTCCAGCGCCGCGCCGCCGTCCCGCTGCAGCGCAGTCCGCGCAGGGACCTCCGTGTCGCCGTAAGCCCGGAACGCAAGCTCCCGGCACCAGAGCGGCGAGATCCCCGCCAGCGTGTCCAGCAGCCAATGATCGAGGCTCTGCTCCGGGTTCGCGCCGTGCAGCCGCGCCGGCAGGTCCGCGGGATCGACTTCGAAAACGGTCTCTTTGTCCTGCGCCGGCGGCAGCCGGTACACCAGCCCCGGCAGGACCGGATGCGTCTCGCTCATGGTATGGTCCACGCGGCGCAGGCAGTCGAGGATATGCCCCGACTCCTCCGTCAGCACGAGATTCGCGTTTCGGCCCATCATCTCGGCGATCAGATGCCGGGTACACGGCTCGCCCATGGCGTCCGCCCCCTCCAGCTCGAGATCCAGCACGCGCTCCCGCTCCGGCTGCGTCACGGCCGTGAGCCGCGCGCCGGTGAGGTGCTTGCGCAGCAGCATGCAGAACATGGGCGGACTTGCCGGATTCTCAAAGGCCGCCCCCGTAACGTGCGCCCGGGCGTTCCCGGTCCCGGCGCACAGAAGCAGCCGCGCGGCGGCGCCGTTCCCGTGCAGGGAGAGCAGCAGCGTATCGCGCTCCGGCTGCTGGATCTTATCGACCCGCATCCCGACGAGCCGGCGTTCCAACTCCGAACGGATCCCCGCGAGACAAATGGCGTCAATCGGCATGGCCGTCCTCCTCCGTGATCGCCGCAAACAGTTCGTTCAGCCGCTCCGTCTGCCCACAGAGATACAGCCAGCCGAACAGGCATTCCAGCGCCGTGGCCGCGTGGTACTGCCCCGCCGTGGCGTGCGCCGGCACGGCGTGCACCCGGGCGTTCCGCCCGCGGCGGAACACAGCATGCTCCTCTTCGGTCAGTAGCGTCGCCAGCTTCTCCGCGGCCGCCGCCTGCGCCCGCGCCGACACGCGGGCGACCGCCGCGCTGTGCAGATCCCGGGACGTCTCGCCCCCGTTCGCGCACAGCCACGCGCGCACCATCAGCTCGTAGACGGCGTCTCCCATATGGGCAAGGCCGAGGCTGGAGATCTTCAGGATCTCTTCCCGCTCCAGTTTCAGCCGGAAATAATCGGTCACAAAAACCATCTCCGCTTCATCGGATTTTCCCGGCGCAGACGCGCCGCGTTTCCGTCATTGTATCACATTATCCCGCGGATTGCCACGGTGTTTCCGTCGGTTTTATCGTCAAAAAAGCATTGACAGAAGCAGCGGATTTTGGTAGAATAAGTAGCATACTACATTCCAGTTTTCATTTTTGCAGAGAAGTCCAGCTGCAATCCGGAAAGGAGGCTCAGACATGAAACCGGATGTTTACAGCGACAAATTCGGTCTCAAGGTAAAGTGTATCAGCAACGCTTTTGATACGACCATCAACCGTTTCACCGCCGATATGGATCTGACTTCCGCGCAGTCGTACATTCTGGGGTATCTCGCCTCGAACCGGGACAAGGTGATCTACCAGAAGGACCTGGAAGCGGAGTTCAATATCAAGCACCCCACCATCACGGGGATCCTGAAGCGGCTCACGGACAAGGGCTTTGTGCAGTGCATCCCCGACGAGCGGGACCGTCGTTTCAAGCGCGTCGTCGCCACGGAAAAGGGCTGCACGGTCCAGCTTCGCGCCAGGGATCACATCCGCGAGACGGAGCGTTCCCTGCTCACCGGTCTCACCGACGCGGAACGGGCAGAGCTATACCGGCTTCTGAACAAGGTCCTGGACAACGTCACGCTGAAATGAACCTGTACAATTTGACCCCAAAGGAGGCTTTCCCGTTATGATCAAACGTCTTGCGGGCTGTGTCCGCGAGTACAAAAAACAGACGTTTCTCGCCCCGCTTCTTGTGATCCTGGAGTGCGCCGTCGACATTCTGATCCCCACCCTGATGGCCGCGCTGATCGATAAGGGCATTGATGTGGGCGACATGGCGAACATCTGGAAGTACGGACTGCTCATGCTGCTCTGCGTGCTTACCGGAATCGCGCTGGGCATCGCCGGCGGACGGATTTCCGCCGTGGCTTCCGCCGGCTTCGCCAAAAACCTGCGCCACGATATTTTCTATAGAGTACAGACCTTCTCGTTCGCAAACATCGACAAATTCTCCACCGGCAGCATCGTCACCCGTCTGACCACGGACGTTTCCCGCGTTCAGATGGCGTTTATGATGACGATCCGCATGGCGGTGCGTTCCCCGTTCAATCTGATCTTCGCCCTGATCATGGCGCTGCGCATCCACGTCGGGCTGGCGCTTATTTTCCTGGCGGCCATTCCCCTGCTGGGCTTCGGCCTGGGGATTATCTCCGTAAAGGTGCATCCCCACTTCCGCCGGGCGTTCGAGGTCTACGACCGGATGAACACCGTAGTGCAGGAGGACCTGCGCGGCATCCGCGTCGTCAAGTCCTTCGTCCGGGAGGAGTACGAGGAGAGCAAGTTCAACAAGGTCGCCGGTGAGATGTACAACGCCTTCTGCAAGGCGGAAAAGCTGCTCGCGCTGAACAGCCCGATCATGCAGACCGCGATGTACAGCTGCACGCTACTCGTCGCCTGGTTCGGCGCGCGGATCATCGTGGGCTCCGGCAGCGCCGACCTCACCACCGGCGAGCTGACCAGTCTGATTTCCTATGCTACCCAGGTTCTGATGAGCCTCATGATGCTCTCCATGGTCTTCGTTATGATCATCATGTCCCGCGCCTCCATGCAGCGCGTTTACGAGATTCTGATCGAGGAATCCGACCTGCAGAACGGCGAAAATCCCGTTACGGAGGTCCCGGACGGCAGCGTCCGGTTTGAAAACGTCTCCTTCAGCTATGCCAAGGATGAAAACCGGCTGTGCCTGTTCGACGTGGATCTGGACATCCGCTCCGGGGAGACCATCGGGATTCTGGGCGGAACCGGCTCCTCCAAATCGACGCTTGTCCAGCTGATTCCCCGGCTGTACGACACGACCCTCGGCCGGGTCCTCGTGGGCGGCAAAGACGTGCGGGAGTACGACATGGCCGCGCTCCGCGACCAGGTCGCCATGGTCCTGCAGAAAAATGACCTGTTCTCCGGCACCGTCAAGGAAAATCTGCGCTGGGGCAACGAGAACGCCACAGACGAGGAGCTGATCCACGCCTGTGAGCTTGCCCAGGCGGACGGCTTCATCCGGGAGTTCCCGGACGGCTACGACACATACATCGAGCAGGGCGGCTCCAACGTCTCCGGCGGGCAGAAGCAGCGGCTCTGCATCGCCCGCGCCCTGCTGAAGAAGCCAAAGATCCTGATTCTGGACGACTCCACCAGCGCGGTGGACACCCAGACGGACGCCATGATCCGCAAGGCGTTCCGGGAATACATCCCCGACACCACGAAATTCATCATCGCGCAGCGGGTCGCCTCCGTGGAGGACGCGGACAGGATTCTGATCCTGGACAACGGTCACGTGGATGCGTTCGACACGCCGGAGGCGCTGCTGGCGAGCAACGCGATCTACCGGGAAATCTACTATTCACAGGTGAAAGGAGGGCGCAGCGATGGCTGAGACCAGAAACGAGCGGCAAAATTCCGCGCCCCAGTCCGGCATGGGCAGAGGCCCCGGAAGAGGTCCCGGCCGCGGCGCCGCCCTCGCCGGACCGCCGAAAGTCACAAAAGCGAATCTCAAAACGCTGGGCCGCGTCCTCTCCTACATCCGCGGGGAGTATGCCGTCCGGTTCGGGCTGGTGCTCCTGTTCATCCTTCTGAACACGCTGGCCTCGACCGCCGGGTCCCTGTTCCTGCGGACGCTGATCGACGACTACATCAAGCCGCTTCTGCTTGAATCCGCGCCGGTCTATACCGGACTTCTGACGGCCATTCTCACCATGGCCTGCATCTACGCGGTGGGGATCGCCTCCACCTATCTCTACAACCGGATCATGGTCACGATTTCGCAGGGCGTCCTGAAAGAGATCCGCATCGACATGTTCAAAAAAATGCAGGCTCTGCCTATCCGGTATTTTGACACGCACACATACGGCGAGACCATGAGCCGCTTCACGAACGACACCGACACGCTCCGCCAGCTGATCGGGCAAAGCATCCCGCAGCTCTGCTCCACCATTGTGACCATCGTTGTCGTCTTCGTCAACATGGTCCGGCTGAGCTGGCTTCTGACCCTGTTCGTGCTGGCCTTTATCGCCGTCATGATGGTCATCACCGCCAAGATCGGCATGCGCAGCTCCGGCTATTTCGTCAAGCAGCAGAAAGCGCTGGGCTCCATCAACGGCTTCGTGGAGGAAATGATCAACGGCCAGAAGGTCATCAAGGTCTTCTGCCGGGAGCCGCAGACGCGCGAGGAGTTTGACGTGCGCAACGAGGAGCTCTGCAAAAACGCCACCGCGGCCAACATGCTCGGCAATATCCTCTGGCCGATCATGGGCGGCATGAGCAACGTGCAGTACGTGCTCCTGGCCATTCTCGGCGGCGCGCTGGCCATCAACGGGATCGGCGGTCTGACGCTCGGCACCATCGTCGCGTTCCTGCAGCTGGCCCGCAGCTTCACAATGCCCATCAACCAGATCTCTCAGCAGATCAACGCCGTGGTCATGGCCATGGCCGGCGCGGACCGGATCTTTGATCTGATGGACTCGCTGCCCGAGGCGGACGAGGGCGTCGTTACGCTGGTCAATGCACGGATCGCGGAGGACGGCTCCATTACCGAGGTCCCGGAGCACACCGGCGTCTGGGCATGGAAGGACCCGCAGGAGGACGGCACGGTGCGCTACACGAAGCTGGAGGGCGACGTGCGCTTCTTCGACGTGGATTTCGCCTATGTGCCGGAAAAGCCCGTGCTGCATGACATCTCCCTGTATGCCAAGCCCGGCCAGAAGGTGGCCTTTGTGGGCGCCACCGGCGCAGGCAAGACCACGATTACGAATCTGATCAACCGCTTCTACGACATCGCCGACGGCAAGATCCGCTACGACGGCATCAACATCAACCGGATCAAAAAGGCGGATCTCCGCCGCTCTCTCGGCATCGTGCTGCAGGACGTCAACCTGTTCACGGGCACCGTCATGGACAACATCCGCTACGGCAACCTGAACGCCACGGACGAGGCGTGCATCGAGGCGGCCAAGCGCGCGAACGCGCACGGCTTCATCTCCATGCTGCCGGACGGCTACAATACGATGCTGTCCACCGGCGACTCCGGCCTGTCCCAGGGGCAGCGGCAGCTGCTCTCCATCGCCCGCGCGGCGGTGGCCGACCCGCCGGTCATGATTCTGGACGAAGCCACCAGCAGCATCGATACGCGCACCGAGGCCATCGTGCAGCGCGGCATGGACCAGCTGATGCACGGGCGCACGGTGTTCGTCATCGCGCACCGGCTGTCCACGGTCCAGAACTCAGAGGTCATCATCGTGCTGGAGCACGGCCATATCATCGAGCGCGGCACCCACGCCCAGCTCATCGAGCAGCAGGGCAAGTATTACCAGCTGTATACCGGCGCGTTCGAGCTCTCCTGAGCTTTGACGCCTGCGGGCGGCACGCCGCCCGCAGGCGTTCTGTTCAGTCGGCGTCGTCCGCCTCGAAGCACGCCCGGATCTTTTCGAGCGCCCGCTTTTCGAGGCGGCTGACGTAGCTGCGGCTGATGCCGAACCGGCGGGCGATCTCCCGCTGCGTCTGCGGCACGCCGCCGGCAAGCCCGTACCGCAGGCCGAGGATCTCCGTCTCCCGCTCCGTGAGGCAGGCGGCCATGTATCTGCGGAGCCGGACGTACGTCTCCCCGTCGCTGAGATTTTCAAACAGATCGTCCGGCGCGTGGATCACATCCAGCAGAGACAGGCTCCCGCCGTCGCCGTCCGCGTCAATGGAGTCCGAGAGCGATACGTCTCCCGCCGTCTTCTTCTCTCTTCGGAAGTACATCAGGATCTCGTTCTCGATACAGCGGGAGGCATACGTCGCAAGCCGCACGCCCCGGTCGGGCTTATACGTGGAGATCCCTTTGATGAGCCCGATCGTCCCGATGGAGATCAGATCGTCCTGGTCTCCCGTCCGGGTATAGTATTTTTTGATCACATGCGCTACGAGGCGCAGGTTCCGTTCGATCAGAACGTTCCGCGCCTCCGCGTCGCCCGCCAGGAACCGGGCGATATACGTCTGCTCCTCCTGTGCGGAGAGCGGCTTCGGGAACGAGCCCGCCGCCTCCGAAAGCCGCAGCGTAAACAGCGGGCAGGAGAGCAGACAGGCCAGTGCAGCTGAGAGCATTTCACCACCACCGGATTCGGATTTCGGGCACATTGCCCTTTTCACTGTATTCCGGCAGATTTTGTCCCTATTCCGCCCAGTATTTCTGCCCGTTCGCGCATCCCCCTCCCTGCGGCGGAGAGGCCGTGCCCGGGATAAAAAGGAGAATTATCATGGAAAAAAGAATCGAACGAGATTTTACAACCGGCCCGATCGCCAAACCGATGTTCACCTTCACGGTCCCCATCTTCCTCGCCAACATGCTGGTCATGATGTACGCGCTGGTGGATACGCTTATTGTGGGCCGGTACATGGGCACCACGGGAATCTCCGCCGTCACCGTGGGCAGTCAGTTCATGCATCTGCTGACGCTGGTGGGCGTGGGCTTTGCAAACGGCGGCCAGGTGGTGATCGCCCGCATGAAGGGGATCGGCAGTGAAAAGGCGCAGCGGGAATCCATCGGCACGCTGACCACCATCTCCTTTGCGCTCGGTCTTATTTTCTCGCTGATCGGCGTCGTGATGGTCAATCCCGCGCTTCAGCTCCTGAACACGCCGGCTGAAGCTTTCCAGGACGCAAAGGAGTATATGTTTTGGACCAGCCTCAGCATGGTTTTCCATTTCATTTTTTCCAGCAACAGCGCCGTCCTTCGCGGCCTCGGCGACTCCAAGCGCCCACTGGTCTTTATTTCCATCGCCACCATTCTGAACGTCATTCTCGACATTCTGTTCGTCGGTCCGCTGCACATGCGCGCGGCAGGCGCGGCCATTGCCACCAGCCTTTCGATCGCCACCTCCGCCGTCTGCAGCACGGTCTATCTGTACCTCAAGCGGAAAAACTTTGTCTTTGACTTCAAACTCGCCAGCTTCATTCCCCGGAAATACTGCGTGAAGGAGCTGGCCCGCATGGGCATCCCGCAGGTGATCCAGTCCGCCGCCATCCAGATCTCCATGTCCGTCGTCATGGCCATGATCAACGTCTACGGAGCGGACGCCTCCGCCACGCTGGGCGTCGGCAACCGGATCATCCACCTCTTCATCATGCCGGCCACCGCCTTCAGCGCCGCCGCCGGCTCCATGTCAGCGCAAAACATCGGCGCCAACAAAATCGACCGCGCGCGGAAAATCATCCTCTCCGCATTCGGTCTGGGCATGATCTTCACCGTCATCGGCGCGGTCGTCATGGCGGTATTCCCCGAACAGATCGTCGGCATTTTCGACGATTCGCCCGAGGTGATCCGGCTCGGCTCGATCTTCCTGCGGATCCACATCGTGCACAACTTTGCACTTTCCACGCTGCAGGTCTTCTGTGCCGCCGCGCTGGGTGTCGGCAATGCGATCCTCGGCTCCGTCGGTCTGCTGGTCGACGGCGTGGTGCTGCGGCTGGCACTGAGCTTTCTGTTCCGGGCGCTGGGCTTTGGACTGATTGGCTTCTTCTGGGCGTCCTCCATCGCGCCGGTCGGCGCGGCCGTGATTTTCGTGGCCTATTACCTCTCCAACGGCTGGGTCCGCTATCATGAAAAGCATATGAACCGTCTGCAGGAAGCAAAGCAGGAGTAAGTACGTCTGGCAGATCAAAAGGGGACCGGCGATTTCAGATCGCCGGTCCCCTTTTTTTATTTGCTTTTTTTCGGACTGCCGCCGCGTCCGGCCGGTCAAACGCGTCCGTCTCCAGAATATATTTCTCATACCCGTTGACGATCACCGTATCCCCGTAGGCCGCAAGGCGCTTGTGACGGAGGCCGTAGCTGATATGGACATGGCCGTGAATAAAATACTTGGGCCTGTACCGGTCCAGCAGTTCCAGAAACCCCGCAAACCCCTCGTGCGCCCGGTCGGTCCCGTCGTTCAAGCCTTTTGCGGGCGCATGGGTCAACAGAATGTCAAAGCCTTTCTTGAAAAACAGTCTGGGCCGGAGCTTCCGGATCCGCCGGTTCATCTGCTTCTGTGTGAACTGATAGGTCCCCCGTTTGTATCGGATGGACCCGCCGAGGCCCAGGATCCGGATGCCGTTGTGCACGTACAGCGCGTCGTCGATGCAGACGCACCCCTCCGGCGGCGTTTCGTCGTAGCAGTCGTCGTGGTTGCCGTGTACGTACAGGATCGGCGCGTGGGTGAAGCAGGTCAGAAACGACAGATACTGCGGCGGAAGATCGCCGCAGGAGAGGATCAGGTCGATCCCGTCCAGTCTGCCCGGTGTGAAGTTGTCCCACAGCTCTTTTGCCGGTTTGTCGGCAAGAATCAGGATTCTCATTTGCAGCGAATGCGCGCCGGAGGCGCGGCCCTTTCCCAAGTTTTCTCTGTATCCGTTCAGACCATATACGGTTCGAGATCCGGAAAATTCGCAGAACTCACGATCTCGTTGATCAGCACTCTGTTTTTTACGCCCTGCGCACGAACGACCGGATGCGCGTCCGGCACGAGCTCCCCAATGTCCGGGATCCTGCCGATCACATTGTCCGCAAGCCAGTTCATGGTGATGATTTCCAGCGGCGGCAGATTCATGTCCGGATCGCTCTGTACGATCCCCTCCTGAGACCGGAGCATTCCGCCGAATACCCGGAATGTCCCGGCCTGTATCTCTCTGTGGAATAGGCTGACCATACGCTGCACGTCCGTGGGGATGCGCTCGGAGTAGACGACGTCCACCGCGTCCGCCGACATCCCCCACCAGTAACTGAGCGCCTGATTGTCTCCGGCAGCCGCCTCGCTGTTCCATGTCCCGTTCTGGATCTTTCGGATCAGAAACTCGTAAAACCTGCCCCACCGGAACTCCGGCGCGGCCAGATTCACCGGCTCATCGGCGCCGTCGTCCATGCGGTACAGACCGAATTCCCGGGAGGCGCGGATCGGCGCGTTCAGGTCGCGGTTGCAGATCACATGGACGCCGTTCTGCCGCATGGCGTCCCGGACGCTGTCCATGTCCCGGTCCCGCAGCGTGGACCATTCCAGAAAGACCTTGACCCGCGGGTTCACCATCTTCGCGCCGATGGCAAAGGCGTTGATGCCGGCGGTGATGCCGCAGATGGGATAGTCCGCCACATACCCGACCCGGTCGTTTTCCGCCATTGCGCCGGCGATGAGCCCCAGCAGAAATTTTGCCTCATAGATCCGCAGATAATAGGTGAGAACGCGCTTGTACGCAGGGTGCAGCGAGCAGTTGATGATTCTGGCGTCCGGGACCGCCACGGCGGCCTGGATACACTCATGCAGAAACACGGGCGACGTGACGAAGATGGTCTTGAATCCGCTGTCCGCCAGCTCCCGGACGGTGCTCTCAAAGCCGGCGGCCGTGACGTCCTCGCGGCAGGTGGTCTCGATTTTGGAGCCGAAAATGCGGTCGAGCTCCTCTCTGCCGATCTCGTGGCTCAGGGTCCAGCCGGAGGTGCGCGTGTTTTTCTGATGGAGAAAGGCGATCTTCAGCGTCTGCGGCTGCGTGAGCAGAAGTCTTGCGCGCAGCGCGGTCTTCGTCTCCGTCGGCTCCATAATGAAGGCCATGGCCCCTTCGCTGTTCGCCTTGACCAGATATTCGTCCCAGATCGCCGCCAGATCCCGCCGCATGTCGTACATGCTCTTCTCACGGAGCTGCTCGTATCCGTAGACCTCCAGGTAGAGCAGGAACGCGTCCCCGACGGTCAGGTCCAGCTTCTCGCCGCCCATCTGTCTGTACTCGCCGGCAAACCGGTAATAGGCGGCCTGAAACGCGTGGCGCTCCTCGTCGTTCCAGACCTCCCGCGGCCGTTTCCGCACCAGCCGGATCAGATGCCGGAACCCGCCCTCCTGCGAGAACCAGATGAAATTGATCCCCGTCTTGCTGTAAAACTCGAGATACTCGTAATAGATCCGGTTTTCCTTTTCGTCCGTGCGCTCGGGGATATACCGGGTCACGGAGGCCTCCACGCTGACTGCGCCCGTGTATTTCAGCACGCTGGTCCGCTTGTTGCCCTCCACCACGTAGTATTTGTTCATGTATTCGATTGCAATGATGGGCTCCCGCATGCCGGTCTCCAGCATGGACACATACAGCGTCGCCCATTTGACCGCGAACTCGGTTTCCGGCCCCAGCAGCGGCATGAAATTTCCCGCGAAAGAGACGGTCCGGCCGCGGCTTGCGGTCCCCACCACGTTTTCCAGCGGGACCGTCACTACGCCGAGCGCGACCCGCGATTTGACGACCGTGTCCCCGATCACATCCTCCAGGATCGGCAGATACGGATACATTCCCTTGTTCTGACTCAGCTGGAACGCCTTTTCTCCCAGCCTGTGCGCCTTGGAATACTCTTCTCTGGACATAGCTCGGAACTCCTTTCCAAAGCAAAAACTTCGTTATCCTTGCCGGTACATCATACCGTATTCCGCCGGTTTCTGCAACCGGAACCTCCGCGCGCACATTCCGCGCCGCAGCTGCGGAATGACGCGCGAAAAAAGGGATTGACAAAACCGGAACATGTGGTATATTTAGAAAGTCCCGTGAAAACGGGCCGCAATTCAATCTTTTGCGGGCGTAGCTCATCCGGTAGAGCGCCACCTTGCCAAGGTGGAGGTAGCGAGTTCGAGCCTCGTCGCCCGCTCCATTCTGCCGCCGCGGACCAAAGTCCGCGGCGGCGTTTTCTTTTTCGAGGCAAATTTCAGCGTTCCTTTCAAGGGGGAGCGCTGTAGGGCGCGACGCCCACGTCGCTCTGCATTCCTTCGACGTGCGGCGCGCGGATCCGCAAAAACGCCCGTCGTTTTGCAATCGGATATTGCGAAAAACCTGAAAACCTGCTATATTTCAGGTAGCGGAATACAGACCGTCCGGCGCCTCCGGACGGCGGAGAGGGCTTTGTCCTCTCTTTCCTTTTCTCTGCAAAGCTGTTCAATAAAGAAGACAAGCGCCCATACAGGGAGAATTGAGGTGATCGTCGTGTTTCGCATTCTGGTTGCAGAGGATGATCAGACTCTGCGTCGGGTCCTGTGCGCATTTCTCAGCCGCAACGGTTACTCCGCCCTGCAGGCGTCGGACGGGCAGGACGCGCTGGATGTTCTGGAGAGAGAGCATGTGGATCTGATCATTTCCGACGTGATGATGCCCCGGATGGACGGGTACGAGCTCATCCGGGAGCTTCGGGACGCCGGGTATACGATCCCGGTCCTGATCGTCACAGTGAAAGAAAACTTTGAAGACAAGGAAAAGGGCTTTCTGGCCGGCGCCGACGACTACATGGTAAAGCCCATCGACATGAACGAGATGCTGCTCCGGGTCGGCGCGCTGCTGCGGCGGGCCAAGATCTCCAATGAGCACCGTCTGACGCTCGGCAGCACCGTTCTGGACTATGACTCCCTTACGGTCACCACCGGAACCGAAGAAGCCGTCATGCAGCTGCCGCAGAAGGAGTTTTATCTGCTGTTCAAGCTGCTCTCCTACAACGGGAAGATCTTTACCCGCGCACAGCTCATGGACGAGATCTGGGGCATCGACTCCGAGACCGACGAACGGACCGTCGACGTGCACATCAACCGGCTGCGGGACCGGTTCCGCGACAATCCGGACTTCAGCCTCGTCACCGTGCGCGGTCTGGGCTATAAGGCGGTGAAGACCGTTGAATAATCTGCGCGGTACGACATGGTTCATGGTGGTCGGGCTGTTTTTCCTGTCTTTTCTGTCCACCATGCTTACCCTCGCGCTGGGCATTCTGGCGCTGGTCCGGCTGAATTTCATCGGCGCCGCGACCCCAATCACCGGGCTCTCCCTCGTCACGTTTGTGACGGTCACCGTGCTCATGGGCACCGTGACGTCCGGCGTCTTCGGGCGGCCGCTGGTCAAGCCCATCAAGAAGCTGAGCGCCGCAATGGGCAAGGTCTCCCGGGGCGATTTCACCGTGCAGGTGGAGAACACCGGCAACACGGAGCTCGGACAGCTCACCCGGGATTTCAACCGGATGGTACGGGATCTCGGCGGGATGGAGACGCTCCGCAACGACTTCGTCACCAACGTCTCCCATGAATTCAAAACGCCCCTCGCCTCCATCGAAGGGCTCGCCGAGCTGCTGCAGTCGGAGGATCTCACGGAGGAGGAGCGTCTGGAGTATACGCGCATGATCGCAGACAGCGCGCACCGGCTCTCCGTGATGACCGCCAACATTCTGAAGCTGTCCAAGCTGGAAAACCAGGAGATCGTCTCCGAACAGCGTCTGTTCCGGCTGGACGAGCAGCTTCGGCAGGCCATCCTGCTCCTGGAGCCGCAATGGAGCGCCAAGGAGCTCGAGCTGGAAGTGGATCTGGAGGAGACCGAAATCTTCAGCAGCGAGGAGCTGCTGATGCAGGTCTGGACCAACATCATCGGCAACGCGGTCAAATTCACGCCGGCGGGCGGACAGCTGGCCGTCTCCCTCACGGACAACGGCGCAGACGTCGCCGTCCGCATTGCGGATACGGGGATCGGGATGACGCCCGAGGTGATGGACCGGATCTTCGACAAGTTCTATCAGGGGGACAAGTCCCACGCAAGCCAGGGCAACGGCCTCGGTCTTGCGCTGACCAAGCGGATCCTGGATCTGTTCGGCGGCAGCATCACCGTGGAAAGCGTCCCCGACGAGGGGTCCGTTTTCACCGTTACGCTGGTCAAATAGCCCCGTCGCCCGCTTGACACGTTTCGGGGGTTATGCTAGAATCAAATCACAAAAAAAGACAGAGCGGACGCATAAAAAACCGCGCGTCTAAAAAAGGGGTATCGTCATGAATTTTTGTTCGAATTGCGGCGCCCAGCTGAACGAAGGCGCCCTCTTCTGCTCCAACTGCGGCGCTCCCGTAGCCACTGCGCAGAAGGCCCCGGAAATCCCTGTGCCGGAGCCGGACATCCCGCAGGTCTCTGTTCCCGAGCCGGAGCCTGTTCCGGAACCCGTTTTCCCCGCGGCAGAGGAATTTGTTTCCGCGGCGGAAGAGCCTGTCCCCGAAGAGCCTGTCTCCGAAGCGCCGATTCAGGAAGCGCCTGCTTTTGAGCCCGCCCCGTCCTTTACGCCGGAGCCCCCCTCTGCGGAGCCGGTCTACGCGGCGGCGCAGCCGCTGTATCAGCAGCCGCAGCAGCCCCGGCAGTCTTATCAGACCTATCAGCAGCCCCGGCAGGAGCCCTTCCAGGGGTATCCACAGCCGCAGCAGCAGTATTCGTTCCAGCAGCCTGCCTATCAGCCGACTGCAAACAACACGCCGAATATCCCGCCTGAGTACAAGCCGCTTGGCGCGTGGGCCTATTTCGGATACAATCTTCTGTTTGCGATCCCGCTTGTCGGTCTGATCCTGCTGATCGTCTTCGCCTGCGGCGGCACGAAACGGATCAACCTGCGCAATTACGCGCGCTCCTTCTTCTGCGGACTCCTGATCGCGGTGATCCTGCTCATCATTCTGGTGATCTTCCTGCTTGTCGCCGGCATCTCGCTGGCGGATCTCTTCCGCAGCTACGGGTATTACACCTACGGAATCTTCAAATGATTTCTCTTTGCAAAAAAGCTCCCGGTTTTTCCAAAACCGGGAGCTTTAATTTTGTGGATCCGTGAAGGAATCAGGAGCAGCCTTTGTCCGTTTTCGGAAAATCAGGAACTTGCTCGCAACATAGTTCATGATGATCACGACAATGTTGACCAGCAGCTTCATGGCGAGGTTGTTCCAGTGCATGACGTCCACCGTCCACCACATGAAAACCACCGACACAAGACCGGAAAACAGGCGCGCCGCATAGAACGCCGCCATCTGGACAAAAAACGCCCGCGTGCCCTCCTCGTGCTCCTGAAAGACCCATTTCCGGTTTGTGAGAAACGCAAACAGGATCGAAAAAAAGAGCGCGATGACGGTACTTGGAACGTTCGGAACGCCCAGCACGGTGCTGCAGAACCAGTACGTGACGAAATCCACCGCGGTGGTCCCGGCGCCGAACACCATATACAGGATCATTTCCCGGTTGAAGATCAGATTGATCAGCTTTTTCATAAGACGTTTCCTGCAAATCTCCCGAATTCTCTCATTTCAGCCCGCCTATCATACACCATATTTCCCCCGCTTGCAAGCATAATCCCCCGATTTATGGGATTTGCGGGCCTCTTTTACGCAAAAAACGCCGGAGCCAACGCTCCGGCGTTTTTCGAAATGCGGTCTTTTATGCATTGAAGTCGATGACTTTTCCCGTCCGGTGCGACTCCATCGCCGCCTCCATGACCCGCAGGACGCGCAGCGCCTCTTCGGGCTTCACGATCTGCTCCGCCTTGCCCTCGATCACGTCCGCCACATTGCGGTACAGCGCGTCGCGGTCGACTTCGATGTCCGGCAGCGGAAGCTCCTCCACGGAGCCGCCGCCCGCCCGGGGGGCCATGGTTTTGGTCAGGCCCTCGCCCGCCAGGATCGGCTTCACGTCCTTGTCCTCCCAGGACTTCAGCAAGCAGACCTTGCCGCTGCACTCCCAGTCGTAGATGACGGCCGTGCCCTTGTCGCCCGCCAGATACCAGAGCTGCTTGCCGATAAAGTTGCAGGTGCCGACTTCGACCACCACGTCCAGACCGTCGTCCATGACCAGATGCATCTGGAAACCGTCGTCCACCTCGTCGTTCGTCACGTTGGTCAGACGGCAGAAGACCTTGCTGACCTTGCCGGGGAGCATCCACAGCAGCCGGTCCAGCAAATGTACGCCCCAATCGAGCATCATGCCGCCGCCGAATTCCTTTTTGCCGCGCCAGTCGCCCGGGATGCCGCGGGAACCGAGCACGCGGCTCTCCAGACAGAATGCCTTGCCGAGCGTCTGTTCCTCATACAGTTTCTTGATCATGAGGAAATCCCTGTCCCAGCGCCGGTTCTGCCGCGGATAGAAGACGCGGTTCGCGGCCTTGGCCGCGGCAATGACCTCCTCCAGATCCTTTGCATTCATCATCACGGGCTTTTCGCACAAGACGTGCTTGCCGGCGGCCAGCGCCGCCAGCGCCATCTCCTTGTGCAGGTGGTTCGGCACCGCGATCAGTACGACGTCCACCCTCGTGTCCTCCAGAACGGCTTCAAAGCTGGGGTAGACATAAAAGCCGTTCTCTCTCGCCCACGCCTCCCGGGCGGGATCAATGTCGCGGATCCCGGTCAGCACGATCCGCTCCTGCAGATCTCCCATTTTCTTCTGCCCAACGTTGTAGGAGGAATACCCGTCCTCCCCGGTATAGCCGCCCTTGCCGCCCAGCGCATAGGCGTGACCGCTGCCCATGCCGCCGCAGCCGACAATCGCAATTGCCTGTTTTCCGTCGATCATCAAAAGTCCCTCCTCTTGTTCAGAATGTACTGTAATTATACCTGTTTTCTGCGTATTTGGCAATTTTCTTTTTTCCCGATTGCATCTTTCCCGGTTCTGTTATATAGTTTCACTATTGATGTGTAAGGATGGACAGCGCTATGACCGAAAAACTCTATTATGCGGACAGCCATCTGCGGCGCTTTACCGCGGCGGTGATCGCCTGCACGTCCGGGGCGCAGGGCTTCGCCGTGGAGCTGGACCGGACGGCATTTTTCCCCGAGGGCGGCGGACAGCCCGCCGACACGGGAACGCTGGGCGGTGTGCGGGTCTCCGACGTGCAGGAGCGCGGCGGACGGATTCTGCACTATACGGACGGGCCGATTACTCCCGGCGCCGCCGTCACGGGCGAGCTCGACTGGGAGCAGCGCTTCCGGCGCATGCAGGCCCATACGGGCGAACATATCGTCTCCGGCGCCGCCCACAGCCTGTACGGCTGCACGAACGTCGGCTTTCACATGGGCGCGGACGGCGTCATCGTGGACTTTGACCGGGAACTGACGCAGAAGCAGCTGGAAACGCTGGAGCAGCAGGCCAACGCGGCCGTCTTCGCGGATCTTCCGGTGACCGCGTTCTTTCCCGATCCGGCGGCGCTCGCGCAGCTGGATTACCGGAGCAAGCTGGATCTGACCGAGGACGTGCGGCTTGTAGAGATCGAGGGCGTGGATCTGTGCGCCTGCTGTGCGCCGCACGTCTCCCGCACAGGGGAGATCGGCGCCGTCCGCATCGTGGATGCCATGCGCCACCGGGGCGGCGTGCGGCTCCGGCTCCTGTGCGGCTGGGCCGCCTGGGAGGACGCGCTCTGGAAGCACGCGTGCGTCGCGGAAATCTCCGCCGCGCTCTCCGCAAAGCAGCGGGAGACGCCGACGGCCGTGGCGCGGCTTCAGGCGGAGCTTGCGGCGGAAAAGCAGGCGCAGCTCCAGCTGAAGCAGGCGCTTCTCCGGCAGATGCTGGCCGCAGTCCCCGAAACGGACGGGAATTTCTGCCTGTTTGACGATACGCTGGACCCCATCACGCTGCGTGAGCTGGTCAACGCCGCCCTGCCGCGGATCGGCGGGATCTGCGGCGTGTTTTCCGGTGCGGACGGCCGGGGCTACCGTTACATTCTGGCGAGCCGCACCGTCGATCTCCGGGCGGAGGCGGACGCCGTCAACCGGGCGCTGTCCGGTCGGGGCGGCGGCACGCCGGAGATGATCCAGGGCAGCGTCGCCGCACCGCGTGCGGCGATCGAGGCGTATTTCGGCGTATAGAGCCGGGTGCGTTTTCTCTGCATAAAAGCAAAACCGATTACGAACCATATTCGAGACGGAAAGGGGGAAGCCGTATGTCCCGGCGCAATCACGGAAAATACTGGACAGCTGCCACGCTGAAAAGCCGCGGCTGGAGCAACACGCTGATCAGCGAGCTTCTGCCCCGGCCCCGTTTCTTTCATTCCAACGGACATACCGTCCCTATGTGGGACCGCGCTGCGGTGCAGACCGCGGAGGCGACGCCCCGCTTTCTTGCGGCCTCCCGCGGCTTCGTGCCCACCGCGCAGGAGCGGCAGGACGCCGCGGCAGGCGCAGACGCCGCGGCCGCTGCGCTGAACGCCGTCTGGGCGCAGACAGACCGGACTGACGAGCCGGTTTCAACGCTGGCGGCGCACTATCATGCCGCCGTCTGTTCCCATCTCCGCGCCGCCGCCGGGGAGCGGCGTCTTCGCCCCGCGCAGATTAACGGGTATCTGAATCATTTTCTGTCGCTGGAAAAGCGCTGTGACAGCGAGCAGCTGCCCGGCACGCTGACCCATTTTGTCCTCGCGGCGCTTTGGGTGGGCGCAAATCCCGGTACGCCCGTGTCGCAGACGGTCCTGCGCCGGTACCCGCACGTGCTGCTGGCCGCGGCGGCGCAGACGCTGGCGGATTTTCAGGCCGCGCAGCCGGAGGCCGACGCGGCGGCGCTGCTCCGCGCGGAGGACTTCCCCGCCCGGCAGCTGCTGTCCCGGACGCTGCGCACCGTGTATTCCGTCTGGTATGTGCCGAACGCTATCCGCACCAGCCTCTCCCTGCTGGTCGCGCTGAATCCGAAGGACGAGTATCCGGAGGCGCGCGCCATGCGCAGGCATTTCGTGCTGCATCTGGGCGGCACCAACACCGGTAAAACCTACGCGGGCTTTCAGCGCCTGATCCGGGCCGAAACCGGCGTCTACCTCGCGCCGCTCCGGCTGCTTGCGCTGGAAGCGCAGGAGACGCTGCTGGCCGCGGGCGTGGACTGCAGTCTGACAACCGGCGAGGAGGAGGACCGGCGGGAGACGGACACGCATGTGGCCGCCACCGCGGAGAAGCTCGACCTCTCCGCCGTGTACGAGGTCGCTGTGATCGACGAGTGCCAGATGATCGCCGACGCCCAGCGCGGCTATGCCTGGACCCGGGCGATTCTGGGCGTGCTGGCGCCGGAGGTGCATCTGTGCGCCGCGCCGGAGGCCAGGGCCATCCTGATCCGGCTGATCGAGAGCTGCGGCGACAGCTACGAGGTGGAAAACCACTACCGCAAGACGCCGCTGGCCTGCATGAACCACCCGGTGGACTTCTCCCGTGTGCAGCCGGGCGACGCGCTGATCACCTTTTCCAAGATCGGCGTGCTCAGCGTGGCGGAGGACCTGCGGCAGGCAGGCAAGGAACCGGCCATCATCTACGGCGCGCTCCCCTACTCCACCCGCCGGATGCAGATGGAGGGCTTTTTGGAGGGCCGCATGCAGTATGTGGTGTCCACGGACGCCATCGGTATGGGGCTCAATCTGCCGATCCGCCGGATCATCTTCATGGACACGGAAAAGTTCGACGGCGTCGAACGGCGCGAGCTGAAGCCCGAGGAAATCCAGCAGATCGCGGGCCGGGCGGGCCGTTACGGCATGTACGACCGGGGCTATGTGGGCGCGACGCAGAACCTGGGTTTTATCCGCGCCGGGCTCAGCACCGTGGTCCCGCCGATCCAGCACGCCGTGGCCGGGTTCTCCGATCTGGTGCTGCAGGTGGATTTCGACCTGCTGGAGGTGCTGACGGAGTGGAACCGCATGCCCACGGTGGAGCCGTACGTGAAGCTCGACATCAGCCGGTACATCGGCATCATCTCCAAACTGCGGGAGATGGGCTTTACCCTGTCCAAGGAGCAGGAGCTCCGGGCCGCCAACATCCCCTTTGACGAGACCGAGGAGGCGCTGCTGGAGCTGTTTTTCCACTTCCTGCGGGTGTACAAGCAGAACGAGACCGTCGAGCAGCCGGTCTTCCCCGCCGGAGACAACCGGACGCTACCCGAGCTGGAGCTGTACTGCCGGGAACTGGACCTGTACTTTTCCTTCTGCAGGGCGTTCGACTGTCCGGTGGACGAGGAGAGCCTCTATACGAACCGGGAGCTGGCCGCTGCCGAAATCAACGAGATCCTGCTGTACCGGCTGCGGAACAACATTCGGTTCTGCGACCGCTGCGGCAAGGCCCTGCCGCTGCACTATCACGGCCGGCTCTGCGACGCCTGCTACCGGAAGACGCGCAGCGCACGGCCCGGCGGCTTCCGCAAACGCTGACGCGCTGCCCCTGTTCACAAAAAGAAAGAAGCCCGTCTGACTGTGTCAGACGGGCTTTGCGATTGTGGAATTGATTACGCGCCGATGGCCTTTTTGGCGGTGTCGCACAGAGCGGTGAACGCCTCGGGGCTGTGGATGGCGGTCTCGGAGAGCATCTTCCGGTTCATCTCGACGCCGGCCAGCTTCAGGCCGTGCATAAACCGGGAATAGTTCATGCCGTTCATCTTGCAGGCGGCGCTGATCCGGGTGATCCAGAGCTGCCGGTAATCGCGCTTCTTCAGCTTACGGCCGGTGTACGCGTAAGTCAGAGACTTCATCACGGCCTGGTTCGCCATCTTATAATGCGTGGACTTGGAACCCCAATAACCCTTCGCCATCTTCAGGATCTTGTTTCTTCTTTTGCGCGTCATCATCGCGCCTTTCACTCTAGCCATTGCTTCGTCTCCTCCTTATTTGTACAGGATCATGCGCTTGATCGCCGCGACGTTGGTGGAATCGGCGTAGGCGCCCTTGCGGAGACTTCTCTTGCGCTTGGGGGTCTTGCCGTGGCCATTCAGAAGATGGCTCTTAAAAGCGTGCGCACGCTTGACTTTTCCGGTTTTTGTGAGCGAAAATCTCTTTTTCGCACCGCTGTGTGTCTTGATCTTAGGCATAATGGGTTTCTCCTTCCAATATAATTGTGGTCATCACTAACGAGTTATTTGGCCGCTTTGGGCGAAAGGAACATGCTCATGTTCCGTCCTTCCAGCTTGGGGTTTTTGTCCATCGACGCGATCTCGGCGCACTCCTCCGCAAACTGGAGCAGCAGCCGCTCACCGATGTCGGTATGGGCCATTTCCCGCCCACGGAAGCGCACGGAGACCTTGACGCGGTTTCCGTCCTTCAGAAACTTCTGTCCGTTTTTCAGCTTGACGGAGAAATCGTTGGTCCCAATGCCCGGAGACATCCGGATCTCCTTGATTTCAATGACATGCTGATTGCGGCGCGCTTCCTTCTCGCGTTTGGACTGTTCAAAACGGTATTTTCCGTAGTCCATGACCTTGCAGACAGGGGGTTTGGACGTAGGGGCGATCTTCACCAGATCCATGCCTTTCTCCACGGCGATTTCCAGGGCCGCGGCAGCGGACATCAGCCCGAGCTGCTCCCCGTTTTCCCCGATCAGGCGAATTTCTTCATCACGGATCTCTTCATTGATCTGATGCGTCGTATTGCTGATGGAAAAGCACCTCCCACAAAATCGGCCGCCGCCTTGCGGCCAGAAAAAAGAAATGCGCGGAGCCCATAGGCATCCACGCACAAAGCCAAACGGTAAAAAACCGCTGCTGACCATGTTGACCGCGGCTCGTGAAACGGCCGGGTGAGGACGGGGACGCCGCACCTGCTTTGTTTTTACGCGGAGATTATACCAGCATATTCTCCGGCTGTCAAGAAATAATTTCGTTTTTTGTACGTCGGGCGGAACGGACAGGGCCGCGTGACGCGGCCCTGTCCGTTCCGCGGATATTAACCGGGGCTTACGCGGCCTGCTCCGCCGCGTCGTAGTATTCGTCGATAACACGGCTCAGCACGCTGAGATCGTACAGATCCGAGTAGTTTTTCTTCCCCGCGCGGGAGTATACGAGCTTCACATCGACCGGGACGCCGCTGTCGATCGACTCCCAGTCGGAGTTCACCAGACGGGAACGGGAAGACAGGCGGTACTCCATGCCGTCCGCCGTCGCGTTCAGCTCAATGGCGCAGGTGCCGCCGCCGGACCGCTCCCCCATCACGAGGATCCCGTTCTCGTGCAGAAGCTGCGCCAGCAGATTCGCGCAGGAGAACGAGTAGCCGCTGGTGAGCACGGCAAACCGGAAGTCATAGACGATCTCCGCATCCGCCGCGTCGGCTTCTCCGTCAAGATTTTTGTCCACGTCGTAGGTATACCGCACTTTCTCGCCGGTGACCACGTCGTCCATGCACATGTAGCTTTTCCCCGTAAGCAGATTCATGATCCCCATGGCCGCGTCTGAGTCTCCGCCGCCGTTGCAGGTGAGATCCAGCACCACTTTCCGGACGGCCGGATTCCGGGACGCCCGGTTCAGGCAGTCCAGCACGAACGCGTACGTGTCCGTCTCGGTCGGCAGCGGCCCGCCGTTGTGGAAGAAGTCCGTCCACCCCTCCGCGTCCACCTCGAACGCGTCGAAACTGATCAGCGCGGTATCGCCCTGCACGACGTACGCGTCCTTCAAAACCGCGGAGCGGGCCTGATACGCCGCAATACCGCTGTTATACACGTTCTCCGAACGGCTCGTCTTCAGCCCCAGCGCGGGATAGATCTGCTGATACACGTCGACCGTGCGATGATACGCCGCGTTCTCATCCGGCAGCTCGATCGAAATGCCCGTATGTCCCCCGTCGTCCAGAAGATCCTGGAACAGCAGGACAAGCCCGGCGGCATAGGTCGCCGGATCGGTCGACAGCAGCGCATTCCGTACCGCGGGCGCGCGTCTGGTCAGCGCGCCGTCCAGCCCCAGCTCCATGAGATCCTCATGCAGGAACGCGCCGCCGGGCTGGCCGTAGAACGAGTCGACCTTGAAGCACATCTCCCGGTATGTAAAATCAATCAGATCCGCTGGACGCGTTTTCCTGTAGATCACCTCATAATAATCCACGTCCTCGTCCCGGGCGCTGGAGGCGTACAGCTGGCCGATGTAATCCTCCACATACAGCGCCTCCCCGTTGCCGAACACATGGTAACAGTTGGAATCGGAAAACAGATCGGCCAGCGTTGCGAGCGGGAAAAACACATCCTCCGTCTCGCCGCGCAGATCGATCCCGTATGCGGCAAAATCCAGCTTTGTCGGCGTGATGCCGCGGACCGTCTCCGTGTCCAGATAGTAGACCGGCACATCCGCCCGGAGATCATCCTCCTCCGGCACCAGCAGGCAGGAAAAGTCGCTCATGCTCTCTGTATACAGCGTGTCCGCCTTCGCGTCGATCGTCGCGGAGGAACCGTCCTCCTTGGTCGCGACGTATTCGCTGCCGTTCCGGTCCAGCGTCATCTCCGTGGTCATGAAGATCTCCCAAAACGCCTTCATGCCCATATACGGCACGTTGGGCAGATCCGCGTATACGCGCAGCTCCACGGTCTCCTGCTCATCCCGGCTCTCCCGGTATACCGGCATCTGCCGGACGACATAGCCGACGCGGCCGTTCTCCCAGCGGTACAGCAGCGAAGCGACCTGCGCGCGGCCGGCCGCTTCCGCCGGATGCAGCCTGCCGTCCGACAGCGCAGAGAGCAGCCCGACGCCGACGGCCCAGCGCATCGCCGCCGCACTGTCCTCCGCCAGTTCCCCGGCGTCCGGGAACGCATGCAGGTCTGTATCCGCACCGAGCGTCGTATCCATGCCCCGCCATTCGGCATACCGCTGCAGGATCAGAGCAAGCTCCTGCCGCGTCACAGACTGATCCGGCGCAAACGCCGTCTCTCCCGCGCCGAAAAGCTCCGTCTCCGCGGCCCAATCGGCCGCGTCCGCATACCATGCGTCCGCAGGCACGTCCGAAAACAGGCCGCTGTGCGCGGCAGCGGGAGAACCCGCCATATTCCAGAGAAGCCCGATCAGCTGGTTGCGCGTCGCCGCATCGCCGGAGGCAAACGCCGACACATCCGCTTCACTCCCGCCGACCTGTCCGGCAGCCCAGTCGATCGCGTCGGCATACCATGCGTCGTTCGGTTCCTCGACAGGGACTGTCTCCTCATCCGTATGCGAACAGGCTGGCAGACACATCGTCAGCAAAACAAGCGCGGCAAGCAGCCCGGCCAGCGTTCTCCGCTTCATCCCGTTTCCTCCTTCTCACCCGTCCGGGCGGAGACGGCGCAGCGCGCCTCGCCGCCGGCGGGACCTCACAGTCCGACACAGTATACCACATTTCGCGGCAGATGAAAAGCTGGGGCCCGGACTTTTCCGCGCATACGCACAGACAGGGGACCGGCGGCGCCGGTCCCCTGCTCTATCCGTCTTTTTGCCGCGGCAATAAAACGCTCAGGCCAGATGCCCCTTTGCCGCAATGACCTCGATCACCGAATCCACATACTTTTCGCACAGCTCCGGCGAACCGGCCTCCACCATCACGCGGATCACCGGCTCCGTGCCGCTCTCCCGGACGAGGATCCGCCCGTCGCTGCCCAGCGCGTCGGCCACCTCGGCCACCGCCTTCTGCACGTCGGGATCGTTCTGCGCGTCCGGCTTGGATTTGACGCGGACGTTTTTCAGCACCTGGGGATAGAAAACCACCGGAGCGGCCAGCTCACTCATGGGCTTTTCCTTCGCCAGCATGACCTCCATCAGCTTCAGGCTGGTCAGGATGCCGTCGCCCGTCGTGGCGTATTTCGTGAAGATGATGTGCCCGGACTGCTCACCGCCGATCCGGTGCCCGTTCTCGACCATGTTCTCATAGACGTATTTGTCGCCGACCTTTGTCTTCTCATAGTCGATCCCGACGGCGTCAAACGCCTTGTACAGGCCGAAATTGGACATCACCGTCGTCACCACGGTGTTGTTCAGGAGCTTTCCCCGCTCTTTCATATACAGGCCGTAGATGTACAGGATGTGATCGCCCGTTACGACGTTTCCCTTTTCATCCACGCACAGACACCGGTCCGCGTCTCCGTCATAGGCAAAGCCGATGTCCAGTCCGTTTTCCGCGACGAACTTCTGCAGCTGCTCGATGTGCGTCGAGCCGCAGTTTGTGTTGATATTGCAGCCGTCCGGCTCCGCGTTGATCACATAAGTCTTTGCGCCCAGCGCGTCAAAAACGCCCTTGGCAATGGACCAGGCCGCGCCGTTCGCGACGTCGAGGCCCACCTTCACGCCGTTGAAGCTGTATTTGGACATGCCGATCAGATAACCGATGTAGCGGTTGCGCCCGGCGATATAGTCCACGGTGCGGCCGATGGCGTCCCGCTCGGCGAGCGGCACCTCCAGCTCCCCGTCGATGTATCTCTCGATCTCCAGCAGCGTCTCCTCATCCATCTTTTCGCCGTTGTTGTTGACGATCTTGATGCCGTTGTCATAGAAGGGATTGTGCGACGCGGAGATCATGATGCCGCAGTCGAAATCCTCCGTTCTGGCAATATAGGAAACGGACGGCGTGGTCGTGACGTGCATGATGTAGGCGTCCGCGCCGGAGGCCGTCAGTCCCGTGCAAAGCGCGTATTCAAACATATAGCTGGAGCGGCGCGTATCCTTGCCGATCACCACTTTCGCCTTTTTGTCGAGCCGTTTCCCGTAATACCAGCCGAGAAACCGGCCGATCTGCACCGCGTGTTCAAACGTGAGGTTTTTATTCGCTTCCCCCCGGAAGCCGTCTGTTCCGAAATACTTGCCCATTTTGATCCGCCCTTTTTTTATTCTGCGATTCCGTTTTTTCCAGAATCCGCCGCGTCTCCGCGTACGGTCCGCGCGCCGGGTTCTGCCGGATTGTCAGTTTCTTTCCACAATGACGCCGTTGTCCTTGAAAATGCTGTTCTCCGGCACGACGCCCCGCACACAGGAGGTCGGATAGACGCTGCTGTGTCTGCCGATCACCGTGCCCGGATTGCACACGGCGTTGCAGCCCACTTCCACATAGTCGCCCAGCATGGCGCCGAACTTCTTGATCCCGGTCGCAATCTGCTCCGTCCCGTTGTGGACCACCACCAGCTGCTTATCCGACTTCACGTTGCTCGTGATGCTGCCCGCGCCCATGTGGCTGTAATACCCCAGGATCGAGTCGCCGACATAGTTGTAATGCGGCGTCTGCACATGGTCAAACAGGATCACGTTCTTCAGCTCCACGGAGTTGCCAACCACGCAGTTCGCGCCCACCAGCGCGGAGCCGCGGATGAACGCGCAATGCCGGACCTCCGTCTCCGGCCCGATGATGCAGGGCGCGCCCAAATAGGCGGAGGGAAATACGTTCGCCGTCTTATGTACCCAGACGTGCGGCGCCCGCTCCTCATACCCGTCGCCCAGCGTGGGCCCCAGCGCAAGGATCATGTCGCCGATCCCCTTCAGCGCCTCCCAGGGATAGGTGAACTGCGACAGATAGTCCTTCGCCAGCGTATGTTCCAGATCAAACAGGTCCCGAATTGTATACATGATGCTCACTTCCTCAACGGTTTTCCTCCATCAGGTAGGAAAAAACTCTGAAGGCGGTATTCAGAGCCTTATGCCGGATGTGTCCGTCTTCAATGCAGAAAATATCGTCTTCTATAATCCGCGCGCCCAGTTTCGCCGTCTCCTCCCGGTCCAGCTGCACCAGCGTCTTGTTCTCCGTCAGCAGGTATTTTTCCGCAATCTGCGCGTCGATCTCCCCGTTGTTGGACACGACAATATCCACCTTGCGCGATCCGAGATACCGGTTCAGCACGCGGATATGGTCGCTCACACTGTACCCGTCGGTCTCCCCGGGCTGGGTCACCAGATTGGAGATGTACATGATCGGCGCGCGGGAGCTCTCGATCTCCCGAACGATGTCCGGCGCGATCAGATGCGGCAGAATAGACGTATAGAGGCTCCCCGGGCTCAGGATGATCAGATCCGCATCCCGGAGTCCCTGCTTCACTCTCGCACCGATGTGGATGTCGTGGTCATAGGAGAGCGTCGAGATCTTCCGGATGTTCTGGCTGACGCTGACTTCCCCGAAAAACTCCTCGCCGTCCTCCTCACTTCTGCCCACGAGATCCGTCCGCTCCTCGGTCAGCGGCAGCACCTCACCCTTGATGTTCAGAAGGCTGCACATATACCGGGTCGCCTCTGTCAGGTTCCCTTTCAAATCAATCAGCGCCGTCAGCAGAATGTTGCGGACCGGGTGATTGTCCAGGGAGGAGCCCTCCCGCTGGAAGCGGTAGCTCAGGAGCCGGACAAAGTCCTCCTCCACGTTCGACATGGACAGAAGCACTTTGCCCACGTCTCCCACGGCGGGGATGTCAAACTCCTCTTTCAGAACGCCCGTGCTGCTCCCGTTGTCGCTGACGGCAATCACCGTGATAACCTCCAGCGGGAACAGCTTCAGCCCGGAGAGCAGACAGGAAAGCCCTGTTCCGCCCCCGAACACAATGACTTTTTTCATCAGAGCCGCTCTTTTTTCTCGATGTCGAGAAAATACTTGTAGGTATCCACCGTCAGCTCGCCGCAGGCCGCCTCGTCGCAGGCGATGATGGCCGCATTGTGCAGCTGCAGCGCGCTGCAGGTCCACTTCTGGCTTACGCCGCCCTCCACGGTTGCGGCCAGCGCCCGGGCCTTGTTGTGCCCGCTGATCAGCACCAGGACCTCTTTCGCGTCAGTAACGGTCCCGATCCCGACGGAGAGCGCCTGCGCAGGGACCTTCTCCGGGTCGCCGCCGAAGAACCGGGAATTGACAATCCGGGTGTCGGTGGTCAGATCACGGACGCCGGTCCTGGAAGCGAGGGACGTGTACGGCTCATTGAACGCCAGATGGCCGTCCACGCCGATGCCGCCCATAAACAAATCGATCCCGCCATAGGAGGCGATCTTCTCCTCATAGCGGGCGCATTCCCCCGCCGGGTCGTCCGTCATCCCGTTCAGGATGTTGATGTTCTCCGCAGGGATCTCAATATGATCAAAGAAATTGTCGTGCATGAAATACCAGTAGCTCTGGTCGTGTTCCCGCGGGAGTCCCAGATACTCGTCCATATTGAACGTGACCACGTTCTGAAAGGATACCTCGCCCGCTTTGTTCTTCCGGATCAGCTCCCGATACACGCCGATGGGCGAGGATCCGGTGGGCAGTCCCAGCACAAACGGTCTTGCCTCCCGGTGCGCGTTGATCCGGTCCGCGATGTAATTCGCCGCCCAGAGACTCATCTTCTCGTAATTGTCCTGAATGATAACTCGCATGCTTTTCCGCTCCTTTGCCATGCGTGTAAATAGGGTTTTCCCCCGGACTACTTTAACACAGTTCCGGTGCAGTGACAAGGAAAATTTTTGATTTCTTCATAGATATTGTATGCTTTGCGTCTGCAGAATACCATATTTCGGCCCGGATGAAACGCACAGAGTCCGGACGCCGCCCGCCCGGAATCCCGGACAGGGTGCGCCTGGACTCTGCTGTCTGCCGGCGGCGCCGGGCGCCGTCGGCCGGATTTCAAATCAAACGGCGCCGCGCGGCTTTACTGCATGCCATCCACTTTCACATCTGCAGTACGGAACGGCGCGCCGTGGCCGGGGATGATAATATCCGCGATGCCGGACGCCTTGCGAATGCTCCGTTTCGTCGCCTCCAGATCATGATTGATCCAGAAGCCGTCGCAATGCGCGTAAAACTCCACCGTGATGATCGTATCGCCCGCGGCCAGGATCCGGCCTTCTTCGGCCTGGAAAAGGACCCCCATATCCCCGCGCGTATGCCCGGGCAGCGAGATCAGCTCCACGCCCGGCAGTGTCTCCGTCTCCGGGTCGATCTCCTGAAAGACGCCCGCGATCCCGTCCGTATACTGCTTCGGGACGTTCCCGTCACGGATGGAGGCTCTGAAATCCTCCATCATGATTCTGGACATGTAGCATGCCGCGTTCGGGTACCGTCCGGCGTCGACGCGGTGATCCCCGTGAAAGTGCGTGGACACAATAATGTCCACCTTTTCCGGCGAGAGATCCAAAGCGCGCAGCTTTTCTCCCGTGATCTCCAACGGCTCCGCAGGGTCCACCAGAATGACGTGCTCGTCGTCCCAGATGACCGTACCGGTGGCCAGGACCGACCGATACGCGCGGTCGTTGCTCTCTCCCCAGTAGATGTTTCTGGAGAGCTGACCGGTCGTCAGCGCTTTCCAGCGCATGATTTTCAAGGCAAATACCTCCTTTGCCGGGCTTTTTGCTGTATTCCCCATGCCGGGTCTGACCCGGCACGGGGAATACGAATGCGGTTTTGTTGTTTTCCGTTACGCCTGATAGGCATCTGCCGCCGCCTGGAACAGCGCCAGATAGTCTTCTGCGCCTGCAGCCTCCAGCTTGGAGATGTACTCGTTGTAGTACGCTTCCGTGTACATGCCGCTCAGCATCATCTGTCTGAACTCATCCTGCACGGACTTGATCGAAGCGACCAGCGCGCCGTAATCGCCCAGATCCACGTTCGCGTTCGGGTACTTGTAGACGGGCGCATTGCGGAAGTTATCCAGGGCTTCCTGCCGGAAATTCGTGCCGTTTCCTTCCACCGGATACAGCAGGAAGTCGTTGCCGAACCAGAACTCATCCTGCCGGTATCCGCAGTTGGACACGTCCTTTCCTGCCGGATACGCCGCCTCTCCGGCCGCATTGACGACGTAGTTTTCGCCCTCAATGCCGTAAACCAGGAGGTTCATCACGTCAGCGTTGGTATACATCAGATTGTAGAACTTCACTGCGGCCTCAGGCTCTTCAGCCGTCACAGGGACAAAGCTGCCCAGCTGCGCGACCTTCGTCGTGTCCACCGCACCGATGATAAACAGCCTGGACGCAACCGGAACGCCGATTCTGGCGCCGGCGGTCACGCCGTAGCCGTATTCGGAGGAGCCGATGTAGCTGGCAAACGTATTGGCCGCCACCAGTTCCATCTTATTGATGCCCGTGTACGCGCTGTCCGGATAGATGTAGCCCTTTGCATTCCAGTCGGCCAGCGTCTTGCAGGTGCTCACGAAGCCGGCGTCCTTCTGCAGGAGAGAGACGACCCCGTCGTCCCCGCAGGCCACAACCATCAGGCTGTCGCCCATCGTGTTGATGATATAGCCGTCGCTCAGCTTGGAGCCGACGATCGCCGCCATATTGGGCGTCGCGGTCACGCCGTTTTCGCCGCCGCCGATGGCAAACGTCTCGCCCTTATCCGTAATGGCCTGCAGGATGTTCTCGAACTCCGCCCAGGTCGTCATGCTGTCAAAGGCGCTCTGCATATTCACGCTGTCCAGCGCGTCCTGCCGCATGATGATATAGCCGTCAGAGTTGAAGTTCCGGGCCACCGGCATGCCGTAAAGGCGTCCGTCCCAGCTGGCATTCTTCAGCAGATCGCCGTGCACTTCCTTGATGGCCTGCCCGTACGTGTCCACCAGATCCGTGATGTCCATGCAGGCGCCGGAGGAATAGAACATGGCAAGGGGCCCCATATAGGTATACAGAGCGAGGTCAACGGTCTCCTTGTTGGAGATCGCGAGGTTCAGCTGCGTCGCGTAATCCGATGTGGGGATCCAGGTGAAATTCACATGGACGCCGATCGCTTCCTCGCTGATGGCGTTGATCGCTTCCTGGACCTTCTCACGGCTCTCGTCCGTACCGCTGCCGCCGCCGCTGCCGGCAAAGATCCAGTATTCGATCTCCACGATCTCTTCTCCCTCCCCCGGATCGTCAGACGCCGCGGGGGGATTCGAACCGTTGTTCGTGTTGGCCGGCGTTGGAGCCGGCGTGTTGCTGTTTTCCGAACTGCCGCCGCTCGGCGCGGGCTCTGTCGTACATGCGGTGAAGACGGTCAGAAGCATGCACAGCAAAAGGAGCGCTGCAAGGATTTTCTTTTTCATGATTGTCCTCCTTCAATAAAAAACATGGTTTTGCGCTTTGCTCTTTCGGGATCACTGGCTGAACGAGATGCCGATCACCTCCCAGGTATCCAGATCCTGCAGTTCCAGACAAACTGCATTCTCCTCACTTTGCCACTGTATGGGTTTCCCTGTCAGGATCCGTTCAGCGGAAAGAACGGTCTGCCCGGGCTGCAGACGGAGCTTCGCCCGAACAGAGACCGGTATGGTCTCTCCAAGCGGCCGCTTCCCCACGCCGTTCAGCAGATGCAGCAGATACCCGTTTTCCTTTTGAAACAGCGTGACCTGCACGCCGGTCGGCGCGTCAAGGGTCAGCCGTTGTTTCCCGTCAGACAGCAGATCCAGAAGGTTTTGGACCAGCATAAAGTGCTCCGGCAGACGATACCGCTTGATCAGCTTGTTCAGGGCAAACGGCAGGTAGACCGCCTTCCCTTTTCCGCTGCTGCGCAGCGTACAAAGAGGAATATCCGTCTGCGAGACCGGGAGCATCGCCCGTTCGGCCGGCGCGCCGACGCCGTCCGGCGGCGCAAACGGAGGCACCAGCGTCGCGAGGACCTGCGTCCCCGCTGCAGGCGTCACATAGGACATGCTGCCGTGGAATTCGATCAGCGGCGTGTCTTCAAAGCCGCGCCGGACCGGACCGTCCGTCTCAAATCTCCAGTAGCTCGCCTGCAGCGGCTCGCTCTCGCCGCAGAAGTCCGCGATCCCGAACAGGTCGTATGCCGCTGCATCGTCCTGCGGCAGCGTTCCCTCTGCCAAAACGGAGCCGCCCGCTTCCGTAAAGCTGCGAAGCCGCGCCTCCGCCTCCGGCGTCCACGGAAAGTCCGCCGGCAGGATCAGCGTATGATACCGGCTCACGTCTCCATGCACCGCATCCCACGGCTGCACCACGTCAAAAGGCACCTGGCTGCGGCTGAGGGCCTCGCCCCAGCCTTCGCCCGCCGATCCGGTCCAGACCAGCGCGATCTCCGCCGCGGACACCGCGCCCTCCATCTCGGGCTCTGCCTTTTTCCGAAGCGCGTTATGCTCCGCAACGGTCCGCAGGATCCGTTTGTCCGGAATGGAATCGGGGATCCCTGTCAGGGAGTGCCAGATCCCGCCGCCGTTGGCGGCAACCTGGCTGATCCAGAATTTATGCTCCGCCGGGGGCAGACCCGTATGCCGCCAGGCAAGGCCCGGGCTGGAGTGGACGATCGCCGTCGGCTTGCGCCCGCTTCCCAGCGTGTTCCCCAGCCGGATGCACACGCCCGGATACCAGTCCTCCGGCAGTCGGTTTGCACCGCTGGCCAGCGCGTCATGCGGCTCCGTATAGATCCCGAATTCCGGGTTGTTCCGGATGTCCGGATTCTCCTCCGGATTCGGAAACACGATCCGCCGGGTACGGAACAGATCGCCCTTCTCCCACACGGTATTCCACAGGATGTACGGCGTCAGGAACTGCACGTCCGGCCGTTTCCGCCGCACAAGCTCCGCCATTTTTTTCTTCGAATCGTCCAGACAGGTCTGGATCCAGCCGGGCTCATAGCTCTCCGCGTCCGTCGGGATCTCTTTCCCGTAGAGCCTGCGGTATTTTTTCCGGCAGGACTCGCAGGTGCATCGCGCATAGCAGAAGCTGCAGATAAAGATTGCGTCGATGTCAAACAGATCCAGAACCTCTTCCACGACCGGCATGGCGACCTCCTCGTTCTGGTATCCGCCGTTCAGACAGGTCGTCAGCAGGAGGCTCCAGTCTCCCATCCGGTCCCCCGCGGTAACATGCGGCTTCTTGTCCTCCATGCGGGTGAACCACTGCGGCTTCTTCAGGAAGGTCACATCCTCCGTCTTGCTGAAATCAAAACGGGCGATCACCGCAATGTCCCGGGCGTGGCAGGCCTCGATCAGCCGCGAGAGCATGGTGCTGTCCTCCGCCATCATCGGGTTCCGCGTATGATACGGCACTTTCGTGGGATACCAGGCGTAGATGCCGCCCACGTTGATGACGAGGCCGTTTCCGCCCAGCTCCAAAACCTGCTCTGCAAGCCGCTCCGGATCCTCCTCCAGCTGCAGGATGTTGTCGATCTGCAGATTGGCCTGGATCCAGCGGGCAGGGCGGTTCCAATCCTTATAGCTTTTTTCCATTGTCTCTCTCCTATTTCAGCGCCAGCACTTCGTAGCTGTGCAGCACCGGGATCCGCACCTTCAGATACGCGCCGTCCCGCTCCGCTTCCAGCGTCTCTCCCGTCGTCAGGGAGACCGCCGACGCGGCGTCTGTCCGGATCGAAATGGAGAGATTGTACAGCGGAATCTCCTCCTGGAGCGACTTGTTCCGCAGGCCGGTCGCGTTCAGCAGATGGACGACTTCTCCCTCGTCGCCGAGCGCGTCCACGATCGTGACGCTGTACGGCGCGTCGCTCAGAATGTTCCGCTCCGGCAGCAGCCACTTGAACAGGTCTCTGAGCAGCAGGCACTCATCCGTCAGTCTGCGCGTGTGGTAAATCCGTCCGACGCCGAAGGGCAGCATCACGGTTGTCCCTTTGCCGTACTTCGCCGCGTACAGGCCGTACTCCTCCACCGGCGCCGCCGTGTCCGAAAACTCCGGCTTGGAAACTTTCGGCGCCGGGCAACGCTGCAGATCCCGGTAGACCACGTCCGCGCCCGGCAGCGGATCCAGAACCATCCACTCCCCGTCGCAGGCGACCAGATCAATGTCCTTCAGAGAGGCAAGCCGCTCCTTATCCGTCGCCGCCAGATACCCGCCGCCGGGTGTGTGCTTTACCGCATATGGCAGAGCGGCCATGGCGAGCTTCTCCCGGTCGTTGCCGTACTCATTCTTGGAGGCGGCGGTGCTTGTCGCGATCACGCGGCCTCCATTGGCCACATACTCGTCCAGGAGCTTTGCCGTCTCGTCCGACATGCAGGAGATCCCCGGCAGAATGACCAGCGGGTACTGCGCCAGCTTCTCTTTCGTCAGGTTGCCCTCCAACAGCGTATCAAAGGAAATCCTGTCGGCGACAAGGCTCTCAAACACGCCGCGGTACTCCGCCATGGAATTGTTCTGTTTTCTGGGTTTGGAGTAAAACTCCGCCATGGAGGTCGGGAAATCGTGCGACGGGATCCCGTCGTAGTTCATCGTATTCTGCGAATAGATCAGCGCCGCCTGCGCCCGGATCCGGTACCCCTCATAATAGCGTTCGTTTTTCTGCAGGAACCGCAGCGTCTCCCGCATGGCCGGCAGCGCGGCCCTGTGGTCCAGCTGGAACGTGCCGAGCACGTTCAGCCAGGGCGAGGCGCCGAAAGCGGCAATCTGCGCAAGCTCATACCGCATCTGCGCCGCGGGCTGACCGGATCGCCGCCCCATAGCGGAATAGTGCAGCAGCGTCGCGCCGCGCTGACCCATGCTCGTCATCGCAAGGCTCATATCGCCGGAGAGCAGGTAGAGATCCGGACTTCCGATCTCCGAGGTGGGAAGGTCCAGAAGCTTCGTGAATTCCGGTACGCTCCAGCCGGAATAGCAGTTGAATTCCGGCGCATCCGAGACCACCGAATTGGCGGCGGACAGGATCGCATCCGGCTTCCGTTCCTGAATGAACAATTTGACCCTGGAGAAGAAATCATGCATCTCCTTGTACCGGTACTCGATGTAGGTCCTTCCGGTCTCCGTCTTTTCATCCAGCACGTCCGGAAGCTCGAGGCCCGTGACCTCACGGAATCGCCGCCGGCACCGGTCGCAATGACAAAAGCCGTAGTGGATCGCATTGTAGAAGAAGCCGTCCATGTCGTAGTTGTCCAGCAGCTCCTCCAGCACCTTGAAGTTGTACTCCTGCCAGATCGGCGAGTAGACGCAGCTCTGCGGCATCCCCAGATCGTAGACAATCTCGCCTTTTGCGTTCAGCCGCAGACAATCCCGGTACTTCTCCAGATCCGACTCGTGGATGTTGCTGATGTCCACGCGGAGCAGGACCTTCATTCCCCGCTTGTGCGCCTCCTCGATCGACCGCCCGACATAGTCGAAGGTCAGATACGGGTTCACATGCTGCTCCGGGATCTTTGTGGGATACCAGGCGAGCAGGCCCCCGGCGTTGACGATCGCAAGATTGACGCCGCAGTCCGCCAGCTGGTCGTAGAGCTTCTCCACGTCCATGCCGATCGCATCGACGGCCCGGAGATTCGTCTGGATCACCCGAAGCGGCTTTTGCCAGAATGGTCTGTTCATAGTTTTCTCCTTTCTCCGACGTTCAGGATCAGATTGTCATGCCCCGGAATGATCACGTCGTATTCCGCCTTGATCATCCGGATGGTAGCGATGGCGTTCTCGGTGTTGTCCTCAAACCCCGTCGTCTCGTGAATAAAATGGTTCTTGGTCGCCACGGCGTCGCCGGACACGATGATCCGAAGCCGGTCAAATTCAAACGCGACGCCGTGCAGCGTGTCCGTATGTCCGGGCAGCGGAACGGCATATACGCCGGGCAGAAACTCTCCCTCGACCTCCTCAAATTTCTTCACATTGACCAGATAGGATGCCCGCAGCATGGGCAGCATGCCCTTCGGGCAGAGCCATTTGGCCTTGGGGAAATAGTTGAAAGACTGAATGTGGTCGAAATGAGCGTGCGTGCAGTAGCAGTGTGTGATCGCCTCCGGCTGCAGCCCGGTCCGCCGGTTCAGCGCGAAGTAAAACCGCTCCGGCGTCTCGCTGAGCGCCGGATCAATCAGCAGCGCATAGGGATTTCCGTCCCGATCTGTACCGCGAATCAAAGTCGAGGTGCAGACCGCCATCGCCCCCGGCGGCGGGTTGTCCGGGTCCTCGTTGAAGTAGGGATTGCAGCGCTGATGCCCGGCGACAATAATGTCATATTCGCGGATTTTTCCTTTTATCTCCGGAAACATGGCTTGCAGGCCTCCTTTCCAAATCTTTTTTGATTACAGATTGACCGCATTGACCGGCGTCCCGGCCAGAAATGCGCGGACGTTCTCCACGGCGATGTCCATCAAGCGTTTACGGCTCTCCTTGGGCGCCCAGGCGATGTGCGGCGTGATAAGGCAGTTTTCCAGCGGGAGCAGCGGGTTGTCCGGCCGGATGGGCTCTGTGGACACCACGTCGCACGCGGCGGCATAGACCTTGCCGCTCTGCAGCGCTTTTGCCAGGTCCGCCTCCACGATCAGACCGCCGCGGCTGGTGTTCAGGAGGATCACGCCGTCCTTCATCTTTCCGATGGACGTCTCGTTGATCATTCCCTCCGTCTCCGGGAACAGCGGACAGTGCAGGGAGACGACGTCCGACTCTGCCAGAAGCGCGTCCAACTCGACGTACTCCGCGAGCGCGGCGCCCTCCTCGTTCTGATACCGGTCATAGGCCAGCACGCGCATGCCGAACGCGGCGGCGATTTTTGCCACGCTCCGGCCGATCCGGCCGAACCCGATGATCCCCATGGTCTTTCCGGCCAGCTCGATCAGCGGATAGTTCCAGTAACAGAAGTCCGGGCACCGGCTCCAGTCTCCGGCTTTCACAGTCTCGCTGTGCGCCGCCACATGATGACAGATCTCCAGCAGCTGCGCAAAGGCGAACTGCGCGACGGCGGCCGTTCCGTATGTCGGAATGTTGCAGACGGGGATCCCGCGCGCTTTCGCAGCGTTCACGTCGACGACGTTGTACCCGGTCGCCAGAACGCCGATGTAGCGGACTGCCGGGCACTGCGCAAGGATCTCCTCCGTGATCGGCGTCTTGTTCGTCAGCACGATCTCCGCGTCGCCGATCCGGGGCACGATCTCTGCAGGGGGCGTCCGGTCGTACACCGTCAGCTCGCCCAGCGCCTCAAGGCCCTCCCAGCTCAGATCGCCGGGATTCTCGGTATAGCCGTCCAGAATCACGATTTTCATAGTACTGCTCCTCAAACAAACTCACGGACCGAGTCGATGGCGCCGCCCATGGAGCAATCGGTCTGCTCGTCGCAGATCACGTCGATCACATAGGGACGGTCGGAAGCCAGCGCGCGCTGGAACGCCGGGGCAAGATCCTCCGGCTTGAATACGCGCTCGCCGGCGCAGGCGAAGCCCTCCGCCACCTTCACATAGTCCATGATCTCATGGTTGACCTTCAGTTCCACGGCGTATTCATAGCCGTATGCGTATTTCTGGTTCTGCCGGATCAGGCCCAGATATGCGTTGTTGACGATGACGACGATCAGCGGAACGTTGAACTTCGCCGCAGTCGCCAGCTCCTGGACATGGAACGTAAACCCGAAATCTCCCATGACCGCAACGGCCTTTTTCTCCGGGCATGCGATCATTGCGCCGAATGCGGCGGGAATGTCATAGCCCAGCGTGCCGGAGCCGCCGGACGGCAGATACGTCCTGGGCGCGTTGATCTTCTGCAGCTGGCCGGACCAGATCTGGGTGATGCCGCAGCCCGTGGTGAAGCGGACCTTGTCGCCGAACGTGTCGTTCAGCTCCTGGAACACCCGGTGCGGCTTGATCGGCACGCAGTCATAGTCCGTCTTGCGCGCCAGGCTCTCCCGGAGCGCCGGCAGCGAAGCGACCCGGTCCGCGGCGCAGCTCGCGCCGGACTTCCGCGCAGCCTCCAGAAGCTGCCGGATCGCCTGCCCGGCGTCCGCCACGATGCCCAGCGCGGGCTGGAAGATCTTGCCGATCTCGGACGGCTCAATGTTGATATGGATGAACTTGCGGTCGCCCACATAGGCGCCCAGCGCGCCCGTGTGCCGGTCCGTGAACCGGCAGCCGATCGCCAGCACCACGTCGGAGTCCAGCAGCACCTTGTTGCCGATGGGCTGACCGACCTGGATCCCCGCATGTCCCGCATTCAGCGGATGCGCCTCCGGGATGCCGCCCTTCGCCATATAGGTCGTGATGACCGGGATCTGCAGCTGTTCCGCCAGCTGTACGCATTCTCCGCACGCCTCCGCCAGCACGACGCCGCCGCCCATGATCATGACCGGCGATTTCGCGGCGAGCAGCATATCCAGCGCCTTCCGGATGTCCGCGGGATCCGCAGCGGGCTTCTCCACGGGCAGGGACGCATAGCTGTCGATGTCGTAATCAATGTCCGCCGTCTGCACGTCCAGCGGAAGATCGATCAGCACGGGGCCGGGTTTTCCGACTCTCGCGGTATGGAACGCCTCCGCAAACACCGCGGGGATCTGGGTCGGATCGGTGACGCACCAGGTCTTCTTGGCCACCGGCTTGCAGATCTCCGCAATGTCGACGCACTGGAACGCGTCCAGGCCGAGCTGCGCGCGGACTGCCTGACCCGTGATCGCGACGACCGGGATCGAGTCAATGTTGCAGGTATAAATGCCCGTCACAAAGTTTGTCGCGCCGGGGCCGGAGGTGCACAGCGCGGCGGCCATCCGGCCGGATGCGCGGTAATACGCGCCCGCCGCGTGGACGGCGGCCTCTTCATGGCGCACCGTGTAGTGCTTGATCTGCTTGCTCTCCCCCATATACTTATAGAGGCCGTTGATCCCTGCGCCGGGGATCCCGAACGCGTCTGTGATCCCCTCTTTTTCCATGATTTTGACAATGATTTCCGAGACGTTCATACGGTTTGCTCCTTTTCCTTTTTTATTTCTGCCGCACAATGATGCCAGCCTGTTTTTCGTAGTACTGTACAACGCCGCTGTGGTCCGCCTGTCCGAGGCCGTCCTCCCGGAGCGCCTGCATCATTTTCATCACTTCGGGCGCCACGGTCAGTGGCACTCCCAGATCCTCCGCTGTTTCCAGTACGTTTTTCAGGTCTTTGATGTGCAGGTCGATCTTGAACCCGGGCGTGAAGTCCCGCTCCAGGATCATGGGGACCTTGGCGTCCAGCACCGTGCTGCCTGCCAGGCCGCCGCGGATCGCCCGGTACAGGACCTCGGGATCCACGCCGGCTTTCGTGCCCAGAACCAGCGCCTCCGACATGGCCGCGATGTTCCCGGCGACGATGATCTGATTGGCGAGCTTGGTCGTGTTTCCGGCTCCGATCTCTCCGCACAGGACGGCGGAGCTTCCCAGCACGGAGAAGATCTCCCGGCATTTTTCAAATACCTCCGGCTTCCCGCCGACCATAATGGACAGCGTGCCGTCGATGGCCTTGGGCTCCCCGCCGCTCACCGGGGCGTCCAGCATCTCCACGCCTTTCGCCTGCAGAGCTTCCGCCACCTCTCTGGAGGTCAGGGGCGCGATGGAACTCATGTCGATCAGGATCATCCCCGGGCGCGCGCCCGCGAGGACCCCGTTTTCCCCCAGCACGACCTCCCGCACGTCCGGCGAGTTCGGCAGCATGGTGATCACATAGTCCGACTGCGCCGCGACTGCCGCCGGAGAGTCCGCAAGCCTTGCCCCGCACGACTCCGCGAGCGCCTGCATTTTGGCGTAGCTGCGGTTGAAAACCGTCAGCGTATGCCCGGCCCGGAGCAGGTTTTTCGCCATGGGCATGCCCATGATCCCGAGCCCGATAAATCCAATCTGCATCCCGGACCTCCCGCTCAATCCTCGAGCAGCGCCCAGGCTCTGTTGATCACGCGCTTCGTCGCGCCCAGGATGATGTCTCCGTCCTCTCCGGTCCACGGCTTGACCTCAAAGGACAGCACATACGGATCCTCCGGGCGGAAGAAGCCTTCCGCCTTCAGGACGCGGAAGAAGTCGAGCAGCTCCGGCGTATCGTTCGCGCCGTTCGGGAACCCGAACCGCTGGTGCTGATCGCCATAGCCCTCGCAGTCCTTCTTTGCCACCGCGTTGCCGATGTGCAGATGCGTGATATAGGGGCGCATGACCTGAATGGCAAACCGGGAGGTCTCATACGTGATCGGGAAATGCGACAGGTCCGCCAGCAGGCCGAAGTTGTTGCAGCTGCAGCGCATATCCGCGGCAAACTGGGCCGCATACGGCGCGGGGCCGATCAGCGCGGCCTTTTCGACGTCGAAATCGAAGACCTCCAGTTCCACCTTCATTCCCTTTTCGCCTGCGTAATCGCAAACGTTTTTCGTGGTTTTCAGCAGTTGCCGATAGGCCTGGTCCTTTGTCTCCGGCGCCCATTTTCCGGCGAGGAAAGCGATCCCCCCGGCGCCCAGAAACTCCGCCTCGTCCACGGCGTCCATCAGCGCCTTTTCCGCCTTCTGGCGCCCGCCCTCATCCAGATCATTCGGATTCAGGTTCTGACCCATCAGCGTCGGCTGCGCGCCGTATCCCACGCGCATGTGCGCCTGCTCCAGCATATCCCGGGCCGCTTTCCGCGCGGCGTCGTCCGCAAAGTGCGTCACCTCGAGGGCGTCAAAGAAATCGTCGCAGCAGAACGCCTTGATGGACTGCAGCACGTCATACTGCGCGGGCGGGTGGCTCATCCACTGAATGGTGCCCATCTGAAAATACTTGTGAATGGAATCTTTCATTGTGAATTCTCCTTTCATTTTTCGAATTACTGAATTTCCAGAACAAGAAAATCGCGAAACTCCGGCAGAAATACGGTCGTCTCCCGGTCGGACCGTTCGAGCCTGCAGTTCTGACCGGTCCGGAGATCGTGCGCGTGCGTAATCTGCAGGCCGGCAAGGACCACGCGGGCGTTCCGGATCGGGATCGGCGCCGCGGACGTGTTCCCAAAGTGGCCGGAGCCGTTGACCGCGTGCAGGAGCCATCCGCCGCCCGGTTTTGCCTGGAGGGTGAGCTCAACCGCAGGCGGCAGATCGCTCTTGAGCGGCTGAACGGAACAGATCTCCGTCAGAACGTCCGCCATGCACGCCTCCGGGCCCGGCTGGCCGTCCAGCAGATACTGCCGGCCGATGCGCCAGGGGAAGTATACGGCAACCCCGCGGCCCCATCTGTTTATTGCCATGCCCGGACTGCGCGTCACGCTGCTGTAGTAGGCCTTCTCCGGCGGGGCGTGCGGGTGCGGAGGGATCAGATGCATGCACGTCTCGACGGAGTCCGCATATTCGCAGTCAAAATAGTCTCCCCGGAGATACAGGAGCTCTGTCTCGGAAAGGCCGGGCAGATACCGGCTCCCGGATACCTGGAAATACGCCGGCTTCAGATCCTTCCGGATCTCCCGCCTGCCGGCAACGCCGGTGCAGGAAAGCTGCATCCGCCCCGCGGCGTCCATTCCGGCGCCCGCGACGACAATCAGTCTGCCGCCGTTCTGCACAAACCGGTCCAGCTCCCGGCAGAACGCCTCCGGCAGATCCGTGCAGTCCGGCAGAATCACGGCTTCATACGCAGAGAGCCGCGCGCCCGCCGTCTCCGCCCGCAGAAGATCCGCCTGAAAATGGCGCTGCTTCAGAAGCGAGAACCAGCCGCGGTACTCCTCGACCGCCGGGTTGGAGAAGAAAAATGCCTGCTTCGGCTTCACCACCGCGATCTTTGCCGTCGACCGCAGCCCGACATACGCGTCCTCGTGCTCGCTGTGAAACCGGAACATCTCCTGCACGGCGGAAAAACCGCTCCGGTCCTCGTGATCGTCAAGCCGTCCGATCACGTAGTAATCCGGGTCCGCGCCGTTCGCCAGAACGGACGCAAGGCGCCAGGTGTGCTCATACGGAGAAACGCCGGCGAGGCGGTACGCCATGTCCGCAAAATCCACGGTCGCAACGCTGTGGACCATGCCGGGATAGGCGTTCCGGCTGTAGTTCGCCGCTTCCGCGGCCGTATACGCCCAGCTTGGGGCCAGATCGCGGAAGTGATTGCCCGCCTCTGCGCGGTACAGCCCCTCGTCCATCGAGTACATGTCCGCGATCCCGACAAGCAGGTCCGGACGGAGCTTTTTCAGGAAGCCGCGGACCTTCCGCTCGTATTCCTCCAGGGTCGTCTTTTGAAACCGCGCATAGTTTTCCGCGTCCGTCTCGCGGACGTCGTCCGGCATATCCTCCCCGATGATCTCTCTGTACCGGCGTCTGCAGTTTGCACAGCTGCAGTTCCCGTAAAAATTTCCGGAGTAATCAAAGCCGCCGGTATATCCCGCCATATTGAGGAAAACCCCGTCCGCATGCAGATAGGTCACGGTCTCTTCCATGATCTGCAGCGCCAGCTCCTGCTGATATTCGCTGTTGAAGCAGATATGCACGTCGCCCCTGTAATCCACATGGGCGCCGTTTGCGTCCCGGAACATCCATTCCGGGTGCTTCTCCGCGATCGGGCGGCGGAGCTTGGAGAAGTCCATCCTCGCGATCACGCGGATCCCCGCCGCATGGCAGGCCTCCACGGTCTCCCGCAGGACGTCCCCCTGCGCATACGGATTCTGAAAATGAAACGGCAGCTTCGTCGGATAATTCGCCGCAATCCCGGACGTGCTGATCATGACTCTGTTCGCAGAAAAGGCTTGCAGCGCCGCGACGAAAGCCTCCGGAGACATGCCCAGCATGTCGATCTCCCGCAGGTTCGTCTGCACCATACGCCCCGGTCTTTCCCACCACATGGCCATACTCACGCCTCCCTGCCGTCTTTTACATATTTGTCATAGAGCGCAAAGAATGCGTCGTCCAGTTCGATCTCTCCCGCCTGTTCGTAGGCGAGCTTTGCCTCATAGGAACGCTGCCCCGGGATGCGGACCTTCTTGTTCGTTCTCTGCCGGATCCGTTCGATCAGCGTCGAGCTTCTCTTCTTGTACACATCCAGCGGCATGAGCGCGTCCGCCTTGATCGCGATGGCCGTGTGCGTGCAGTTGGTCCGGACCTCCCCGTCGTCGCTGATCTCCTGATCCAGGATCGGTCCCTGCGACAGGACTCCGGTGAGCATCTCGCAAAGGATGGCATAGCCGAACCCCTTGTGCGCGCCGATCGGATACCGCGTCCCGGCAAGCAGCGCAACGGGGTCCGTCGTCGGATTCCCGTCCTTGTCTACGCCCCACCATTCCGGGATCTGCCGGCCGGCCGCCGCCGCCTTATGCAGCTCGCCGTGTCCCGAGACATATGCAAGACACCCGTCCAGCATGACCGGCCACGGTTCCTCCGTCGGAAACGCAAATCCGTTCGGGGAATGGCCCAACAGCTTTGTTTCTCCGTACCCGGGCATTCCCATGCTCGGATAATCTTTTGCAATGATGATGCCGATGCAGCCGGCCTCCGCCGCCATGGTCGTATACAGAGAACTGGCGAGGAAGTGGCTGGAGTTCCGGATCGTGCACAGGCCCATTCCGTACTCCTGTGCCAGCGCGATCGCCCGTTCCATGGCAAAGGAACAGGTCAGTTCTCCCATGCCGTTGCCGCCGTCCCAGCTCTCCTGGCTTTTGAACGCCGCCAGCTTTTTGAACTCCGGATGCGGGTTGAACACACCTTTGCTGATCCGCTCGATCCGCGAAGGAAGATCCGCGACGTCATGGTGCCCGACGCCGCGCTTCGTTTTCTCCAGGTGCAGCTTTACAACCGTTTCCGCATCCTTTTCCGACAATCCGACAGCCATGTAGATCTCTTTCATCATCTTCTCGAGCTGTTCAAATGAAATCGTTTTCATTCTCCGTTTCCTCCTTTGATGGTCGCTTGCTTCGTTTTGTCTGCACCCTGTGTCCTCCGGCGCGAAGCCGCGCACACAAAACCGAAATTCCGGACGTGCGCCGCCGGACGCGCTTCCCGGCTGTCCAATTCCAGAATCAGGAAGAATTCCAGCATTTTAACGGCAAAGGCGCACAATTACGCAGAATAATCGTTGACTTAACTATATTTTTGTGAGATACTTTTGTCAATTCGATATTCCAAAACAAAAACCGCACCTGCTAAACCGCATGATTCGGAATAGCTGCTTAAGGGAGGGGCGCTTCGGATGGATGCCAGCGAACTGAATATGTCCTATTTCAGAGAATTTCTCGCCGTCGTACAGTACAAGAGTATCTCTGCCGCCGCAGCCAGCTGCTACATCTCCCAGCCGGCGCTCTCCAAGCATATCAAAAGCCTGGAGGAATACTTCGGACGGGAGCTGTTTCACCGCGCGCCCAAGGAGATCGTCCTCACCAGGGACGGGGAAAAGCTGTTTCCGTACATCCAGACGATCTGGAAAAAATTTACTTCCATGGAAACCCTGTTCGGCACGCCGCAGGACACGGATCGGAACCTGAACATCCTCCTGCCGCCGTGCATGTACGTCTACGACATTTTCTCCGATCTGGCCGATTTTTCGAGCCGGAACAAGAATCTTCAGATCGACTACTGCGAGGTGAATTGGTATGATACGCTGGACACCCTGCGCGGCGGGGACTTTCAGCTCGCCTATGTCCGGGACTGCGCAGTGGAACCTGAGCTGTACGATCTGATCGACATCTATATAGACCGCCTGATCGCCTGCGTTAACGAAAAGCATATCCTGGCCAGGCAGTCGTCTCTGGCCCTGGAGGACCTGGCGCAGGAACGGATCTTCATTCTGAATAAGAATCACAGCCTGCATTATCTGATGAACCATGCCCTGAACATGAAGAATATGCAGATCGACGAGCGGAACTGTCTGGGGACGGAGAACTATATTCTGGAATTTGTCCGGCAGAAGCGCGGCGTCGGCATTATCACGAAACGGCAGTTTGAAGCCTGCAATCACGAGGGAACCGTCGCGATCGAAATCACGCCTGCCATTCCCACGAAGGTATGTCTCGCCAAGCTGCACGGCAGTCAGCTCAATCACGCATCCTGGCTGTTCTGGAACTATATTGCCGACCGGTATGCAAAGAATATGACGCTCCTGTAAACAAAACAGAAGAAAGAGCCGAATGCGCCCTATGCATTCGGCTCTTTTTCTTCCTGTTTTCCGGCGTTCTTACGCGCCGTATGCGCCGGACGTCGCCCGGATCAGGCGAAATATACTCTCTGCGGTCGCAGAGAGGTTTGCTTCGCTCTTTCCGCGGCTCACCGCGAAATCCTCCGGAAGCCGGTTGATGGAAAAGGCGGCGGTCACGCCCTCCGCGTACGCAGCCTCCCCCTCCGGTTCGACTCCGCCGACGATCGCCACGACCGGTTTCCCCTGTCTCTTCGCGCGGCGGGCGACCCCGATCACGACCTTGCCCCGCAGGCTCTGCGAATCGAGCTTGCCTTCTCCGGTAAAAATGACGTCAGCATCCCGAATAACCCGGTCAAACTCCGTCGTATCCAGAACGGTCTCGATCCCCATCTGCAGCTTCGCCCCGAAAAAGGCCACCATACCGGCGCCCATCGCGCCGGCCGCGCCGGCGCCCGGCACCTCGGAGAGCGACACCCCCAAGTCTCTCTGAACGATCGCACACAAATGCCGCAGGCCGTCGTCCAGCCGCCGGACCGCAGCCGGGTCCGCACCCTTCTGCGGCGCGAACACATAAGCCGCGCCTTTCTCCCCGTACATGGGATTGTCAATATCGCACATGGCCACGATCTCCACGTCCCGCAGCTGCGGCGCCAAATGGGAGACGTCAACGGAGACGATCTCTGCAAGCGTCCCGCCGACAGGGACGAAACGGTCCCCCGCCGCGTTGCGGAACCGGACGCCGACTGCCGCCGCCGCGCCGCAACCGCCGTCGTTCGTGCAGCTTCCGCCCAGACCGAGGATGATCCGGCGGGCGCCGCGGTCCGCCGCGCGGAGGATCAGCTCTCCCACGCCGTAGGTCGTCGTCCGTTCCGGATCCAGGCGCCCCTCCGCAAGCGGCAGGCCGGCGCAGGCGGCCATCTCGATCACCGCGGTCCGCCCGTCGTCTATGCTTCCGTAAAACGCCTGCACGTTCTCAAAGAACGGACCGGTCACGGTCTCCGGGATCTTCTCTCCGCCGAGCGCGTTCAGAAAACAGTCTACGCTGCCCTCCCCCCCGTCTGCGACCGGGATCGGCACAGTCGTGCAGCCGGGCAAAATTTCCCGCGCTTTCTCAGCCAGCAGCTCGCAGATCCTGGTCGAGGAGAGCGTGCCTTTGAAGGAATCCGGAATCAGAACAAATTTCATGGGGGCTCCTTTCTTCCGCTGATCTCAGTATGATGCTTCGGCAGGATTTGTTTCTCTTATTCTATCTGTTTTCCTGCGTCTTTGCAATCGCGGCCGTGTCCCGGCGGAACGTCATTGGCAGACCTTGCCAGGATTCAGAATGTTGTTCGGATCGAAGACCGCTTTGATCCCCTGCATCAGCTTCAGCGTTTCCGGCGCTAAAGATCGGAAAAGATACGGACGTTTGGCAAATCCGATGCCGTGCTCGCCGGATACCTGGCCGCCAAGTGAGAACGCCTGCGCATACATGCGCTCCATCGCCTCGTGACAGGCCCGATCCCAGCTCTCCGCATCCAGTTGGTCGCGCAGAATGTAAATATGCAGGTTCCCGTCCCCCGCATGTCCGAAATACTTAATCCGCACGCCGGATTTTTCCGCGATCCCCTGCAGGGCAGAAACCATCTCGTTGATGCTGTCCCGCGGCACGACCACGTCCACCTCGTCCATCTCTGTCGTCGAGCTTTTGATTGCCTCCAGAAACGCGCCTCTGGGCTTCCATACGCTGTCGTTTCTCTCCTCCGTATCCAGCAGATAGACATCCTGCGCGCCGAGAGACAGGCAGAGCTCCGAGGCGCTCCGGTACTGGCGGTCCAGTTCTTCCCGGCTCATGCTGTCGAATTTCAGAAGCAGGTAGGCGCTGTCGCTCGTGCACGGGAACCGTGAGCCGAGATAGTTTTCCGCGTCCCGAATCACCTCTCCCTGCATGAACTCTACCGCAGTCGGCTGCGCATCGGACCGGACGATCGCCGGAACCGCCTGAATCGTTTCCGCCAAGGACCGGAACGGGACCAACAGACTGATGTCATATTTCGGGAGCGCGAGAAGCCGCAGCGTTGCCCTGGTGACAATTCCCAATGTGCCTTCAGAGCCGACAAACAGATCCTTCAGATCATAACCGGAGCTGTTCTTTACGACCTTTCCGCCGACTTCAATGATTTTTCCGTCCGGCAGCACGACCTCCAGCCCGCGCACGTAATCCCGGGTCACACCATATCGAACTGCGCGCATCCCGCCGGCGTTCGTGCTGATATTTCCGCCGATCGTCGCCGTCTTTTCTCCGGGATCCGGCGGATAGAAGAAGCCTCTCTCTGCGCAGTATTCTCCCAGCGTCATGAGGAGGACGCCCGGCTCGACGGTAATGGTCAGATTGTTGGAATCCAACTCCAGGATCCGATTCATCCCGGAAACGTCCATCACGATTCCGCCATGAATCGGCACAGCCGCGCCGACAAGTCCGGTCCCGGCGCCGCGCGGCGTTACCGGGATCCTTCTCTCATTCGCATACTGCATGACCGCAGCGACTTCCGCCGTACACAGGCATTTGCATACCATTTCGGGCATTGCGCGCGTCGAGGCAAGCTCGTCGTGCGCGTACTCCTCCGCGATCTCCGTTCCAATCAGGACGCGCGAGGGATCGGACAGCATGGACCGGAGTTTTTCAACATCCTGCTGTAGAATCGGATTGTACACTCTACTGCACCGCCTTTCCGTTTTGGATCCTCTCGCTGAGCCGGGGCAGCACTTCATACAGGTCGCCGACGACCGCGATATGCGCAATATTGAAGATTGCCGCCTCCGGATCTGTGTTGACCGCGATGATCGTATCTGCGCCGCTCATTCCCGCAGCGAACTGCACCGAACCGGAAATCCCCAGGCACACGATCAGCTTAGGCCGCACCGTCCTGCCGGAGAGGCCGATCTGCCGTCTTGCGTCGATCCAGCCGGCCTCCACAAGCGGTCTGGTCCCCGCCAGTTCCGCGCCGATTGAATCGGCAAACTTCGCGGCGATCGCAAGGTCTTCTTTCCGTTTCAGCCCCCGGCCCACCGCCACGATGATCTCTGCCTGCTCGATCGAACTGACTTTCGGCTTTTTCTGCACGGACAGGATCTCAATGTCAGACGCAAGGCTCTCCGTCGGGATCTTCTTTTCCACCAGGCGGCCGTGCGTCTCTTCCGAGCGAACGGCTGCCGTCATGATCTTATACCGCACGGTCGCCATCTGCGGGCGGTGCCGCGGCGTGAAAATATTGGCCATGATATTGCCGCCGAAGGCCGGTCTGATCTGAGAAAGATCGCCGTTCGGCTCCATATCGAGCACCGTGCAGTCCGCTGTCAGACCCGTCTGCATCCGCGCAGCGACCCGCGGCGCCAGCTGTCTGCCGATTGTCGTCGCGCCCACGAGGACCGACCCCGGACGCCGCTCCCGGATAAACGCTTCAAATACAGCCGTATACGGCTCTGCCCGGAACTCCGCCAGCTCCGGCATATCATACACGACCACTTCGTCGACGGGATAGTGGAGCAGTTCCTGTGCTTCTTCCAGAATCCCGTATCCGATGAACAGAACATATACCGGCTGGTCAACCTTATCTGCCAGTTCTCTCGCTTTCCCGATCAGTTCATAAGTCACCGGATGGATCTTCCCCTCCACATGGTCCACGTAAACGCAGATCCCCCGCCAGAGGCTTGTGTCCACATCCGCCGTACCTGTATCTTCCGCATACTCCATTTCTCCGTTTTTCGACGCTTTGACACAGACCTTGCACATGCGGCAGGCGGCAGAAACGGTCAGATTTCCGTCGGGACCCACTTCCAGAGCGGAGAACGGACAAACCCGGGAAAAAGCAGCCTTATCTTCTATTTTGTCGTTATGGACAATCAGCGTTCCCACAGTCGTTCCTCCCTACAGAAACTTGCTCTCCGCCAGTTTTTTGTACAGGCGTTCTGCCAGCTCCGCAGCGTCGCCTGTGTACCGCTCCGCAGCCGATTTTCCCGGAGGCGGAAACACCCTTTTCACCTGTGTCGGGGAGCCGGAGAGACCGTAGTGCTTTTCCTCACGATCGTCCAGATCCTCCATCGTCAGAATATGCACCTCCCGGTTTTCGGAGGCTTTGGCCCGTTTGTAGGAGGGAAGTCGCGGCGTATATATATCCTTATCGACACAGATCAGGCACGGAAACCGGATTTTTGCCGTTTGAACGCTCTCGCCCATATCCATCTTTACGGTAACGGCATCCCGTTCTGCTTCCACAAATTCAAAGACGTTGGCAATCGACGGAATCCCAAGCCGTTCCCCGACCTCCGGCCCCACCTGGGCCGTATCGCCGTCCGTCGTCTGCTTCCCGCACAGGATTACGTCAAATACGCCGATTTTCCGGATTCCCTGTGCAAGCGTATAGGACGTCGCCAGGACGTCCGCGCCGGCAAATCTGCGGTCGGAAAGCACATAACCGTCATCCGCGCCCATCGCGTACGCCTCCCGGACGATCGCCGCAGCTTGATCCGGGCCCATTGTGATCACCGTGACGGTCCCGCCCATCTGCTCCCGGAGACGGAATGCGCTCTCCAGGGCGAACAGATCGTATGGATTCATTTTGGATTCCGCGCTGTCCCGCTTCATGACCCCCGTAACGGGATCTACCTCCACTTTATTGGAAGCCGGGACCTGCTTGATACAGACCAGGATTTTCATTGAAATCACCTCTATGCAGCAGATCCCTGCGCCAGCTATATCCGGTGCAGGGATCTGCTTCTGTTCTGCAAAAGGTCTATGCCTGATATTCGTTAATCGCTGACTGGAACAGCTCGACATACGTATCGATACCGGCGGCGTCCAGCCTGCTCAGATACTCGGCGTAAAACTGATCCGTATACAGACCGCTGGCCATCATCTGACGGAACTCCTCAACAACCGTCTTCAGATTCGCAACGATCGTTCCGTAGTCGCTCAGATCCACGTTCGCATTGCCGTACTTGCTGACAGGCGCCGTCAGGAAATTGTCCATCGCTCTGACACGGAAATCTCCGCCGTTGCCGACGATCGGATAGGCGAGGAAGTTGTTGCCATAGAAGAAGTCGTTCTGACGATACCCGCAGGCGGAAGCGTCCACGCCTTCCGGATAGGCGGCCTCGCCCTCTGCGGTCAGCACGTAATTCTCGCCCTCAACGCCGTAGATCAGGGCGTTCATCACGTCGGCGTTGGCATACATCAGATTCAGGAACTTGACGGCGGCCTCCGGCTCGGCGGCAGAGCTGGGAACAAAAGCGCCTGTGAGCCCCATCGCGCCGGTGTTCACCGGGCCGATCGCGAACAGCTTGGCAGCCATCGGCGTTCCGGCCTTGGAGGAGGCAGTCGCGGCGTAGCCGTACTCTGAGTTGGCAATGTAGCTTGCAAATGTCTTGGCTGCGACCAGATCAAATTTGTTAGTGCCGGTATACGCGCTGTCCGGATAGATGTACCCGGCTTGATACCACGCGGCCAGCGCCTTGTAGGTACTCACGATGCCGGGGTCCTCCACCGCAACGTAAACCTGCCCGTCGTCCGTGCAGGCGATCACGTTCATGTTGTCGCCGATGTTGTTGATGTAATAGCTGTCGCTCATGTTGGGTCCGACAATGGCTGCAAGGCTCCAGATGACGGCCACGCCGTTTTCACCGCCGCCGATCGCATAGGTCTCTCCCTGCTCCTTGACCGCCTGCATGATCTCTTCCCACTCGGCCCAGGTTGCCATGTTTTCAAACTGCTCCTGCATACCGATGCTCTCCAGTACGTCCAAACGCATGGCAATGTAGGCGTCAGAGTTATAATTGCGGGCAACCGGGACGCCGTAAAGACGGCCGGAATAGGATACATTCGCCAGCAGGTCTCCCATCGTTTCCTTAATGGCAGGTCCGTAGGCATCAACCAAATCTGTAATATCCATTGCAGCATTTGAAGACGTGAACATCGCGAGAGGACCCATGAAGGTGTACATCGCCAGATCCACAACTTCCTTATTGGCAATCGCAAGATTCAACTGATTGGCATAGTCCGGAGTCGGGATAAAGCTGATGTTGACGTGTACGTTGATTTCCTGTTCGCTGACTTCATTGATCAGCGCTTCCACCTTTGCCTTCGTCTCGTCCGTAGGCTCCACATTGCCGGTGAGGATCCAGTACTCGATCTCCACAGGCTCCTCCGGTTCCACATTTTGGTCATCCCCGCCGTCAGGCGTACTGCCGGGAGTCGGGGCTGCATTTTGACCGCCGCTCGGCGTCACACTGCCGTTCGGAGAAGCAGGTTCTGATGCGCAGGCTGCGAGACTGAAAAGCAGCGCCAGCAGGAGAGCCATGGCTAAAATGGTTTTTTTCATTTCCCTCAATACACTCCTTTTTGTTTTTTGGTTTTGCAGCCGCAGGCGGTTTTTTCTGCTCTTTTTCAAAATAGTTTCCCGCCGTATAGTTTTAATGTAATTATCCGCCGAAACAATGTCAATTGATTATTCCAAATTGAAAAGCCGAGTTTCCCATGCTTTGAAAGTGGAATAGAAAACGGGGGCGCAGACAGACATCTGTGCCCCCGGACTGCAGCATGCGGGCGTTTTTTCGGATAATCTTAAAAACCGTGCGGCTCTTTACACAATATCCAGCGGCGTCGGCCGGGTCGGAGCCGGAAACCGCCTGTTCAGCGCGTCAAGCTCCTCCGCCGACAGGCAGAAATCCAATGCCTTTGCGTTTTCCTCCACGTGCTCCGGAGACCCGGCTTTCGGAATGACCACCGCATTCTTTTTCTGCAGAAGGAAGTTCAGCAGCACCTGCGCCGGCGTCGCGCCGTGATTCCGCGCCGCCTCCAGAACGGCGGGGTCGGAAAAAACGCCTCTGCGCAGCGTTCCCGCCTCGGCCAGCGGGCAGTACGCCATCAGCGCAATCTCCTGCCGCTCCAGCCACGGCTGCAGATCGTATTCCACGCCGCGGGACCCGAGATGGTAGAGCACCTGATCGGTGAGGCAGCGCTCTCCGAGGCCGGTTGACATAAGTTCCTGCATGTCCATGAGATCCAGATTGGATACGCCCCAGCCCCGGATCTTGCCGGCCTGCACCATCCGCTCCATTTCCTCCGCCGTCTCCCGGAGCGGGACGCTCCCCCGCCAGTGCAGCAGATACAGGTCGAGCGTCTCGACGCCGAGCCGGGAGAGCGAGGCGTCCAGACTGCGCTCCAGCCTGCCTTTCCCCGCATTGTGCGGGTACACTTTGGACACGAGGAAAAGGCGGTCTTTCGGCAAATCCGCGATTGCCTCTCCGATGAGGGCCTCCGATCTGCCGTCTCCGTACATTTCGGCGGTATCCAATAGGGTCATGCCCAGCTCGATCCCACGCCGAAGCGCCGCAATCTCCGCCGTCCGCCGCTTCGGGTCCTCGCCCATGTGCCAGGTCCCCTGTCCCAGGCGCGGCATTTCCCTGCCGTCCCGGAGTGCGAATGTCCGCTGCATCTGCATAAGGCTCTCCTCCTGTGGCCGCGCCCCGTCTCCCGGCATAGCGGGCCGGCGCGCCATGTTTTCTCTTAGATCGTACCGCAAACCGAACGGAAACGCAATCCTCTCTCTATTCCGATTCCGAAAGCGAACGGCTGTCCGTTTCCCGACGGGCAATTCATTTTGGGCACTGCCGGCCGGTGTGGTCCATATAGTACTCCCCCTGCAGGAGCAGCTCGGACACCGGCACGATGGAATACCCCTCCTGCAGCAGGTATTCGATGATCCCCGGCAGTGCCTCGGGCGTGTGCAGGGCCGCGTTGTGGAACAGCACGATGCTCCCCGGCTGGACCTTCGAGGTCACCCGGTCGAAGATCGTCGCCGCGTCGTAGTCCTTCCAGTCCAGGCTGTCCACGTCCCACTGGATCGGTTCGATCCCCATGGCTCGGACCGCGGAAATCACGTGGTCGTCATATTCGCCGTACGGACAGCGGAACAGCGTGGGCCGGATGCCCGTGACCGCCTCGATTTTATCGTTGCAGGCGCCGATGTCCGCTTTGATCTGCTCGGCGGACAGACTGTTGAAATGTGCGTGGCTGTCGGAGTGACACATCACCTCATGGCCCGCTGCATGCAGCGCCTGTACGGACTCCGGGTATTTGTCCACCCAGTCGCCCACCACGAAAAATGTCACATGAATGCGATACCGCGCGCAGATGTCGATCAGCTGCTGGGTGTCCTCATTGCCCCAGGCCGCGTCGAACGTCAAAGAGACGGCCTTGTTGTCCCGCTGTACGCAGTAGATCGGCAGCTGCCGCGACGAGGCCGAGGCGCCCACGATCGCCGGGTGACTGACGACGGACAGGATCAGAACCGCCGCCAGAACGCCGCATCCCGCGACCAGCCACTTTTTTCGGATCCGAAAGACCTTATGAATCCGGGGTTTCAGAATATGCAGCATAGGATTTCCCTCCCTTTTGCTACATGTCTATGCCGGACAGGTGGGTTTTAGGCTCTGAATCCCCGCATATGCTTTCCAAATCAAACAGGGCAGGAGCTTCGGCTCCTGCCCTGTTCCGTTTTGATTTTAGGGTATTACCCGGTCTCAGCCGATCGTCATCGTCACCGTGTTCGTCGTAACCGTGTTCCCGTGCGCGTCCGTGATCACGCAGTACAGCTCACGGCCGCTCGTCGCCGCGCGGACCGGCGTCGTATACACCGCCTCCGTCTTCGTCGACAGGCTGAACTCCGACGCCCCAGGATTCTTGATGTACCACTGGTAGGTCAGATCTGCGCCCGTTGCAATCACTGTGAACGTCGCATAGTCGCCGTCCGCGGCCACCACCGCATCCACAGGCTGTCTTACGATCACAATGTCTTCCGCGGGCACTTCTATCGTCATCGTCACCGTGTTCGTCGTCACCGTGTTCCCGTGCGCATCCGTGATCACGCAGTACAGCTCCCGGCCGCTCGTCGCCGCGCGGACCGGCGTCGTATACACCGCCTCCGTCTTCGTCGACAGGCTGAACTCCGATGCTCCCGGATTCTTGATGTACCACTGGTAGCTCAGGCCTTCGCCTTCCGCAACCACCGTGAACGTCGCATAGTCGCCGTCCGCGGCCACCACTGCGTCCACAGGCTGGCTCGTGATTACGATCGCAGGCGCGGGCGCTTCTATCGTCATTGTCACCGTGTTCGTCGTCGCTGTGTTCCCGTGCGCGTCCGTGATCACACAGTACAGCTCCCGACCGCTCGTCGCCGCTCGTACCGGCGTCGTGTACACCGATTCCGTCTTCGTCGACAGGCTGAACTCCGATGCTCCCGGATTCCGGATGTACCACTGGTAAGTCAAGCCTTCACCCGTTGCAATCACTGTGAACGTCGCATAGTCGCCGTCCGCGGCCACCACTGCGTCCACAGGCTGTCTTACGATCACAATGTCTTCCGCGGGCACTTCAATCGTCATCGTCACCGTGTTCGTCGTCACCGTGTTCCCGTGCGCATCCGTGATCACGCAGTACAGCTCCCGACCGCTCGTCGCCGCGCGGACCGGCGTCGTGTACACCGCTTCCGTCTTCGTCGACAGACTGAACTCCGACGCTCCAGGATTCTTGATGTACCACTGGTACGTCAGACCTTCGCCTTCCGCAACCACCGTGAACGTCGCATAGTCGCCGTCCGCTGCAACAACCACATCCACAGGCTGGCTCGTGATTACGATCGCAGGCGCAGGCGCTCCGATCGTCATCGTCACCGTGTTCGTCGTCACCGTGTTCCCGTTCGCATCCGTAATCACGCAGTACAGCTCACGGCCGCTCGTCGCCGCGCGGACCGGCGTCGTGTACACCGCTTCCGTCTTCGTCGACAGACTGAACTCCGACGCCCCAGGATTCTTGATGTACCACTGGTACGTCAGACCTTCGCCTTCCGCAACCACTGTGAACGTCGCATAGTCGCCGTCCGCGGCCACCACTGCGTCCACAGGCTGGCTCGTGATCACGATCGGCTCCGCGGGCGCTCCGATCGTCATCGTCACCGTGTTCGTCGTAACCGTGTTCCCGTTCGCATCCGTGATCACGCAGTACAGCTCACGGCCGCTCGTCGCCGCGCGGACCGGCGTCGTATACACCGCTTCCGTCTTCGTCGACAGACTGAACTCCGACGCCCCAGGATTCTTGATGTACCACTGGTACGTCAGACCTTCGCCCGTCGCTGCTACCGTGAACGTCGCATAGTCGCCGTCCGCTGCAACAACCACATCCACAGGCTGTCTCGTGATCACGATCGGTTCCGCAGGTACTCCGATCCGCATCGTCACCGTGTTCGTCGTAACCGTGTTCCCATGCGCGTCCGTGATCACACAGTACAGCTCACGGCCGCTCGTCGCCGCGCGGACCGGCGTCGTATACACTGCCTCCGTCTTCGTCGACAGGCTGAACTCCGACGCCCCAGGATTCTTGATGTACCACTGGTACGTAAGATCTGCGCCCGTTGCGATCACTGTGAATGTCGCATAGTCGCCGTCCGCGGCCACCACTGCGTCCACAGGCTGTCTCACGATCACAATGTCTTCCACGGGAATCCCGATCGTCATCGTCACCGTGTTCGTCGTCACCGTGTTCCCGTTCGCGTCCGTGATCACGCAGTACAGCTCCCGGCCGCTCGACGTCGTACGCAGAGGCGTCGTATACACCGCTTCCGTCTTTGTCGACAGACTGAACTCCGACGCTCCCGGATTCTTGATGTACCACTGGTAGGTCAGACCTTCGCCTTCCGCAACCACCGTGAACGTCGCCGTGCTGCCCTCCGGACCCACATAGTCCACAGGCTGGCTTACGATCACGATCGGTTCCGCGGTCTGCTCCCAGACCGCATACAGGATCAGAGCATCGTCGAGGACTTCGTCGAAGGTGTAGAACTCCGGCTCCTCGCCCTCTTCGGGCAGTTCCTCGACCCAGCCGAGGAAGGCGTATCCGGCCTTCTCGGGATTCTCCGGGGCGGTCGGGGTCATGCGCTCTCCGACCCAGATCGTGAAGAGTTCCTCCTCACCGTCCATGAAGATCACGGGCGTCGCTACGGCAAGCGCCGCCACATAGTAGGTCTCCTCATGCTCTACGCCCTCGTCGTCCGTCCAGACCTCGAGAGCCTCAATCGGCACAACGGCGTAGCCATCCGTGTCGCTGAAGAATGCATTGACTTCCTCTGCGCTCCCCAGCCCGTACGCGAAGATCCAGGGTTCTCCGGATTCGATCGCTTCGTCGCTCATCATTGCGCCAAGCGCGCTTATGCCGATGCGTGCGGCCGCCGTCAGCGGCTCCGCGATGTAGACGCTCATTGTCAAAAGGTCGCTGGGCAGCAGCTCTGGCAGTTCAGGCTCAAGCTCAGTCTCACTGTTTCCTCTGACGATCATATCGGGGATGAATTCCGGCGCGAGGTTCCCCTCGATCACGACGCTGCCGCCAAGAGCCATATTCATCCCGACCACACCGCCTCCGAACTCATATGCCGTGTTGTTCGTGACCGTGCAGTCAAACAGAGCAGCCTCGGCTTCCTGCATGGCAATACCGCCGGCTTCCATCGCCTGGTTGCCGGTGATTACGCCGCCGGTCACGGTGAAGACGCCGTATTTCACCGCAATGCCGCCGCCGCAGTACGCCGCGTTGCCGGAGATCTCGCCGCCGAGCATCACGAAGCCGGGAACGTAACCCCAGTCGTCGATAATCACGTCTTCATCTTCTTCAAACAGGACGGGACTGTCAAGTCCTCCGCCCTCGCTCAGCAGTGCGGGAGTTCCAACGCTCCCGAGCACAATATCGGGACCTTCGTAGTAGTCTTCGTTGTACACATAGACGCCGCCGCCGTATTCCACCCAAGTGTACTCCGGCTCGGAACTGCCGCGCAGGGTCGTTTCTGTGGCACGCATGCCGTTGCCGCTGATGACGCCATCCAGCATCACGAAGCTGCCGTAGTCGGCCACGCCGTGCTCCCCGTTGTCGGAGATCTCGCCGTCCTCCATGATGAAGCGTGAACTATTATCAACGTACACGCCGTTCTGCCCGTTGCCGGAAATCTCGCCGCCCGTCATTGTGAACTCTGCATAGTAGAGATAGACGCCGTTGTCTCCGTTACCGGAAATCTCGCCGCCTGTCATCGTGAAGGAACAATCGTAGTCGATATAGACGCCGTCACATTCAAATCCGCTGATCTCGCCGCCCTCCAGCGTCAGAGAACCGCCTTCGTCGTCGACATAAACGCCGTACTCGCCGCCGCGGATCGCGCCGCCGCCGGCCGCCGAGCTGTCGCGGATGATCAGCGCGACCCCGTCGTACACGTCGATGACGTCTTCATAATAACCGCCGCCGCTGACGTCGATCACGTGGCCGTTCAGATCCAGGATGAACGTCGTCACCGTCTGATCCTCATCCTCGATCCCGAACACCAGGCAGCCGTAGTCCGAGAAGTTGAAGATGACGTCCTCCGTCAGTGTGATCGTCGCGGTGTCGCCTTCACCGTAATGTGCCTCGTAAACGGCCTCCTGCAGCCGGTCCCAAGCGTCCGGGCCGCGCCACAGTGCCGTAGCCACCGCATCGTCCGAAACCTGGAACGCCTCGTCGGGGCCGACAAGGATGGGCTCATCCTCCCCGATCGTCACCTGCCAGCCGTTGAAGCAAAGGGCATTTCCGTCCTCATCTTCCGCCGTATATCCGAGATCCTCGCCAGGATGCGGCAGCGTGTAATAGCTTCCGGAAATCACGGACTCCGTCACTTCCTCACCGTCGCCCTCGCCGGGTGTGAGCGTGACGGTATGGAACGTCGCGGCCAGTGCGGCCATGTAATAAATCTCTTCCTGCTCTACGCCATCGCCGTCCGTCCAGACGTCGCTGTCCGTGACCGTTACGACGGCATAGTCGTCCAGATCGCTGAAGAATGCGCCGACCTCTTCTTCACTTTCCAATCCGTACGCGAAGGTCCAGAACTCCTCCGGTCCGAATTCAAAGCCGCTCATCGTCGCGCCGAGCGCACTGATACCGATGTACGCGGTTTCCGTCAGCGGATCCTCGACCCATGCTTCCGCCGTCACCAGGTTGCTGGGCACCATCTCCGGCACAGCGGACGTCACGGGCGCTTCGTACGTTCTGAGTTCCATCTCGCCGACCGACTCCACCTCAATAACGCCGGGGCCGTTGGGGGCACTTCTGAAGTCCGGCGCAAGGTTGCCGCTGATCACGGCGCTCCCGCCGAGGATCATATACTGCGCGAGCACGCCGCCGCCCATTCCGAGTGCGGTGTTGCCGGTGACGCTGCCTCCAAACATACCGAACGATTCGTCGCTTCCGCTTACGCCGCCCGCCTGCATTGCCTGGTTGCCGCTGATCACACCGTCGATCATCTCGAAGAAGGCTTCGTCCACCGCAACGCCGCCGCCGCAGTTCGCCGCGTTGCCGCTGATCTCACCGCCCAGCATCAGGAATCCGGATCTGTACTCCCAGGAGTCGAAGTCGTCAAACCCGTCGCCTTCGTCCTCTTCGAGCAGGACAGGTCCGTCAAGCTCGCCCTCCTGGCTCAGCAGAGCGGGACCGCCGGCGCTCTTGATCACGGGGCCGTATTCGTTCTCTTCGGAACTCACATACACACCGCCGCCATACTCCGCACCGTAATTCTCTACGTTGCACGAGCTGCCTTTCATGGGCATCGAATGCGGCCACCCCTCCGGATCGCTGCCGAAGCCGTTTCCGCTGATCTCGCCGTCCACCAGTACGAAACTGCCGCAGTTGTATACGCCGCTCTCCCAGTTGTCGGAGATCTCGCCGCCCTCCATGACGAACATGGAGCCGCTTTTAATGTAGACGCCGACTCCCATGTTTTCGGAGACCGCACCTTCCTTCATCAGGAAGCGCGACTCTTCCTCCATGCAGACGCCGTTGCTTTCATTGCCCGAAATCTCGCCGCCCGTCATCAGGAAGCGCGAGTTTTCGGAGAGGTAGACGCCGTGGCCCTCGTTGCCGGAGATCTCGCCGCCCTCCATCGTAAAGTCTGCATAGCAGAGATAGACGCCATAGTCCTCGTTGCCGGAGATCGTGCCGCCTGTCATCGTGAAGGAGCATCCGCCGTCGATATAGACGCCGTTTTCTTCAAAGCCGCTGATCTCGCCGCCTTCCAGCGTCAGGGAACCGCCTTCGCCGTAGACGTAAACGCCGTATTCGCCGCCGCGGATCGCACCGCCGCCGCTTTCGGAGCTGTCGCGGATGATCAGCGCAACCCCGCCGTACACGTCGATGACGTCTTCATAATAATTGCCGCCGCTGACGTCGATCACGTAGCCGTTCAGGTCCAGGATGAACGTCGTTACCGTCTGGTCCTCGTGCTCGATCCCAAACACCAGGCAGCCGCCGTCGTAGTCTCCGAAGATGACGTCCTCCGTCAGTGTGATCGTCGCGGTGTCGCCTTCGGCGTAATGCGCCTCGTAAACGGCCTCCTGCAGCCGCTCCCACGCATTCGGCCCGCGCCATTTTGCCGTAAGAACGGCGTCGCCTGTGAGATAGAAGTCCTCAAAGTCATCGACCTCGATCGTCTCACCGTCCATCACCAGCGTCCAGCCGTCAAAGTAGAGCGGCTCGCCGGTCACGGGATCCTCCGTCGGAATCGTTAAACCCAGATCCTCGAGGTCTTCCAGATCCGGCGGGTAGAAGGGTTCGTTCTCCCACCACTCCGTCGTATACGACTCGTCCGTTCCGTTGTTCGGCAGAACCGTCACGGTATAGATTCGGACAAAGTTCGGCGTAAAGGTCAGATCGCCGGTCAATATATAGTCGTCTTCTTCGTAATAGACGTTCCCTGCGCCGTCTATCCAGCCGTCACAGGCATAGCCCTCCGGCGCCGGGAACTCGCATTCCGGCATACAGTACGCAATTCCCTCCACGTACTGATCCGTGAACGCCTCGCCCGTGCTGTTTTCGCCCGGAGTAAAGGTCAGGGTGCGGATCGCCGCATACTGCGCAACGAGCACCGCATTGTCCCTGGGGTAGTAAACCGAGGTAGGCTGCAGCAGTTCCCCGTTGCAGAGCCAGCCGATAAAGGCCTTGCCCTCCGGCGCGGTATACTGCACGCTTGCAAGCACAACGCCCTCGCCGTGCTGCACGGTCCAGGTCTGCGCGTCGCCTGTGCCCTCGCCCGGCTGGAACACGATCTGCATCGGAGGCAGCGGTGAGGACTCGGTACCGATCAGGTACATCTCCTTGAGCTGGAGACAGTCGTTGCCGCCGTTGGCGGTAACTGTCAGGCGGAAGTACCGGTAGCCGCTCTCTGCGACGTTCTCCTCCGGGATGTGGAAACGGTACGGCGTGCTGTTGACATTCCGCATCACCATGTCGTTCGTCACGGTCACAAGCGTGGTCCAGGAATCGCCTGCCGCGCGTTTGCCCTGCAGGGTCCAGGTCTTCGGGTTACGGCCGCCGAATGTAGCTGAATCCTCGCCGGTCACGAAGACGTAGTCCGTGGGCACGAGAAGCTCGTTCGCCTCAAACTCCACGTATGCGCTGCCGTTGAAGGTCGTACACCACTTTTTGTCCGTGCGGTCAAAGAGCTTGGTATAAGTCTGGTCGTCGTTGACTCCTGCCTTGCCCGCGGTGGCCGTGAGACCGTCGTACGCCCATACGGCGCGCAGCGTGATGTCCTCCGTGACTGTCGTCATGAAGTCATACTGCGAAGCTTCGCCGTCCAGGTACCACCCGAGGAAGGTCCGGCCCTCAAATGTGGGCTGACTCGGGATCGGGGTTGCCGAGCCGTTCTCCACGGGAAAAGTGAAGGGACTCGTGCCGTTGTCGTAGATATAGGTCACCGTCACGTATTCCGAGATCCACTTTGCAACGAATACAGTGTCCGCATTGATCGCGTAAGTGGAGAGCTCCTGATAGACGTTCGGATCGCCTGCGACGGTCCAGCCGCCGAAGATCATACCCTCCGGAGGCGTGATGCTGCATCCCGGCACCGTGAGGATCGCTCCCGCGGGGAGATACGATATGCCGAGCGACCCGGCCGCGCCGTTCAGGTCATAGGAAACTCTGTAATACGTTCTCCAGACGGCGCGGACCACGACGCCCGCGTCGACCTCAAAGCTGTAGCCCGGGCTGCGCACCGTGGTGTCATCGCCGATCTGCCAGCCGAAGAAACGCATATTCTCCGCAGGTGCGGTAAACGTGCACTCGGGCAGAGTGCAGGTGTTCTCTTCCGCTGTGAGACAGACGCACTCCATCTCGCCGCTGCCGCCGTTTGCGTCAAAGCAGACGACGTAGTCGCCGGTAAAGCTCACCATGGTATTCGTGCCGTCCCGGATCGGCCAAGTGGCCGTCGTGGCGTCGTCGGTGTAGAAGAAGTTCTGCGCGAAGACGGGGGTCATGCCCTCCGGCAGCGTCCAGCCGCCGCGGACGGTATTCGTATAGTGATCGATGTTGGAGGGGATGATGACGTTGATGGTACATCCGCTCACGCCCTCCGAGCCCAGGGTCACGGAAGTGATGCCCGCGCCGCCGATTGCATAGGCGCCGCACCGGGGGATGGTCAGGTTCACCACGGCGTCCCCGCCGATGGTGAGGTCCATGCTGCCGGAGGTCGCACCGAGCATCGGCATCTCGTTCGTACCATAATCCTGATGGCGGACGAGGTTCACCGTGCCGCCGGTGATCGAAATGCTGCCGGTGCAGCCGTCGCTTTCGACGCCGAGGACGAGGCAGCGGGATTCCGCGTTTACGACGCCGCCGGTGATCGTCAGGTTAAAATCAGTATTGTAGCCGCCGGCGCCCATGGCGGGCATCGTTTCGCTGGAAACGTTGACGACGCCGCCGCGGATGGTGATGTCGCCCGCGGAGACCGTGTGCCCGTTCGAACTGGAATTGCCGTAGAATGCGCCGATACCGGACGCCCAGCCGTGGGAGTGGGCGTTGACCACGCCGCCGGCGATGTCGACGGTGCCGCAGCCGTAGCGGCCGTAGTTCTCATAGTAACCGCTTCTGTAATAGTTGCCGTTCTCGAAACCTCCAATGGCCGTGAAAGCGTCCGAAACCATGCCGTTGTATACGATCTCGAAGCCGTCAGCGTTGAGAACGCCCATATTCTCGCCCGTGCTCTGGGCGAAGATATGCAGCGTGTCTTCCTCAAGGACGGTGATGCCCTTCGTCGCGCTCAGCGTCGCGCCGTCCATCAGGATCAGGGAGACCTCGCCGGTAACCTTGACGCGTTCGGGGATCCGGATCGCGCCGTTAGCGACGTATACGCCGTTCGTCCACTCCAACGTGTCGTCGTGAATGACCGTGAAGTTCCCGCTCGTCGCCGTCTCCCCGTCGTCCAGCCAGGAAATCGTGTCGGGCACTTCCGTCACGCAGTCAAACTGCGCGGTATAGGTCGTGTCGCCGGTGATGGCTGCGACGGCCGGACTCCACGTACCGTTGAAGGTGTAGACCGCAAAAGCGCTCGGATCCTTGGTGGGCGTCTCGCCCGTGTAGACGGGTGTCTCGCCGTAGAGCGCCTGCCCGGTCGCCAGCGTGTTGCCGAAGCTGTCCTGCCACGTGACCGTGTACGACCGCACGGTGGCATCAAACTGCGCGGTATAGGTCACATTGCCCGCGGCCGGTGCAAGGGCCGGACTCCACGTACCGTTGAAGGTAAAGTCATACTGTGCGGTGGACGCCTTGGTGGGCGTCGTACCGGTATAGGCAGGCGTCTCGCCGGCGGCCACACGGTCGGTCTCCAGGATCCCGCCGTTGCCGTCCATCCAGATAATGACATACTGGACGCCGCCCTGTGTTGTCGTATCCGGCACCAGCTTCTCGCCGCCGATGTTCTCCGCAGTCGCCGCGGTCTCAGTGCCGTCCAGCAGGAAAGCATTTGCAAAGGTCACGGCACCGCGGACGCTGCTCACGTCGATGAAATCCGTCACGTTCGTCCAGCCCAGCGTGATCGTGCCGTCCGGGGCGGAATTGCCGTTTATGTTGTCTCTGCCGGGGCCAATGCCGTAGCCGCTGCCGGTGCTGGTCGCGGTAACCCGGCCTCCGTAGATGGTGACGTTTCCGCCGTTGCCGGGCTCGCGGTTGGACCAGTTGTAGCCGCCTCCGCCGCCGCCGATGCCCGAGCCGCAGTTGTTGCCGGTGGCGTTGACCGTGCCGCCGTTGATGACGATGTTGCCGCCGTGACCGACGGAACCGATCACCGTGTAGTTGCAGCCGCCGCCGATGCCCGCAGCGCCGTTGCCGCCGTTGGCGTTGACCGTACCGCCGTTGATGACGATGTCGCCGCCGTTGCCGTTCTCTCCGCCGCCGATGCCTGCGCTGTAATCGCTTCCGGCAGCGTTGATCGTGCCGCCGTTGATGACGATGAAGCCGGCGGTCTGGAACTGTCCGCCGCCGATGCCCGCAGCGTAACTGGCGCCGGTAGCGTTCAGGGTGCCGCTGCCCTCGATGGTCAGCTTGTTTCCTTCATTGACAGTGATGCCCTTCTGGGCGTTCAGAACAGCGCCCTCCGCGAGGATCAGCGTGACCTCGCCGCTGACCGTGACGCGCTGCGGGATCGTCACCTCACCGTTCACGATATAGCGGTTTCCGTTGGTCCATTCCCGCGTCGAGGAAGTGACGGCAATCGGTGGCGCCTCTTCCGCGGTGAACTGCGCAGTGTAGGTCGCGTCGCCGCTCACGGCTTCGATTGCGGGAAGCCAGGTATTGTTGAAAGTATAAACATATCCGTCCGCCGGGGCCTTCGTAGGCGTCTCGCCCGTATAGGCGGGCGTCGTACCCGCCGCAGCGCGGTCGGTCTTCAGCGTGTTGCCGTCGCCGTCCACCCAGGTGATCGTGTACGCGCGCACCTGGTCGAACTGCGCCGTATACGTCGCATTACCGGTGACCGCCGTAATTGCCGGACTCCAGCCGGTAAAGACATAATCGTACTCCTCCGTGGAGGTCTTGGTGGGTGTCGCGCCCGTATAGGCCGGTGTCGCGCCTTCCAAAACGCTTTCGGTCTTCAGCGTGTTGCCGTCGCCGTCCACCCAGGTAATCGTATAGGAGATCTCTTCAACAATGTCGGAGATCAGCAGCCACAGCTCGCCCATCTGCATCGTTGTGGCGCTGTCTGTCTCGGTGACGGTCCAGCGGAAATACTGATAAACGTTCCCCGCCGCATTATTGAGCGGGAAGCGGTACTGTGTCCAGTTCGTGCCCTGCAGCACGGTATCGTTCGAGACAGAGGCCAGCACGGTCCATTCGTCCGTCTCCTTCAGCTTGCCCTCCAGCGTCCAGGCATTTGGATTGCGACCGGGGTATCTCTGCGTGTCGTTGCCAGTGGACAGCAGGTAGCCCGTCGGTACGACGGGGCTCGCCGTCCGGAAGCTGACCGTGGCATAGTTGGTAACGGAGAACGGCATACACCATTTGGTATCCAGATTGCCGTCCAGCAGTTCGGTGTAATTCTGATTGTTGTAGCCCTCGGTTCCATCGGCGTCAAGGATCGCGCCTGTCGCGGCGTTGTCCCAGGCCCACTGCGCGCGGAGCGTCATGCTCTGCGTGACGGGGTTGCTGAAGTCCCATGCGGTGACCGCGCCGTCGGCGAACCAGCCCCTGAAGGAATAGCCCTCACGCACGGGATTCGCGGGATTCGCAATGGCGGTGTTTTCCTCGATGTACTGCACCGTCGCCGTACTTCCGTTGTTGGGATCAAAAGTCACGGAGTGCAGACCGGATGGCACCAGCTTCTGCCCGCCGGCGTTCTCCGCCGTGGCGACGGTCTGTGTGCCGTCCAGATAGAAGCCGTCCGCAAACGTGAGCGTGCCGCGATAAGACGAGACTTCGATGAAGTCGTTCGCGTTCGTCCAGCCCAGCGAGGTCGTGCCGTTGGCGCCCATCCCCGCATCGCCGCTCCGGACCCCGGGGCCGATGCCGAAGCCGCTGCCGCTGGTCGCGGTGACCTGGCCGCCGTTGATGACGACGGTGCCGCCATTGCCGGCGATGACGGTTGAAGTGTTATTCGACGCGCCGCCGCCGCCGATGCCCGCGCCGCGGCCGTTGCCGATCGCGTGCACGACGCCGCCGTTGATCGTGACGCTGCAGCAGTGACCGTAGCTGCCCGCCCAGTTGCCGTTCGCGCCGCCGCCGATGCCCGCGCCGTGCTGGCCGCCGGTCGCGGTGACGGTGCCGCCGTTGATGATCGCGGCATTGAGGCCGCCGTGATTACCGCCGCCGATGCCCGCGCCGTACTGGCCGCCGGTGGCGTTGACGGTGCCGCCGTTGATGATCACGGTACCGCACCAGCCGCCGCTGCCGCCGATGCCCGCCTCGTTGCTGCCGCCGGTGGCGTTGAGCGTGCCGCTGCCCTCGATGGTCAGCGTGGTGAATTCGCCCACCTGGATGCCCCTCTGGGCGTTCAGCGTGGAGCCCTCCGACAAGCGCAGCGTGACGCTGCTCGGATTGGCTTGACTCTCCGGGATCACGATGCGGCTCTCGATCGTGACCTCGCCGCTGACAACATACGTGTTGCCGTCCGTCCATGACGTGGTGTCAGATGCAACAGCGACCGTTTCGCCCGCGGCAAACGCCGTCACCGGAAGCAGCGACAGCAGCATGACGAGCGTCAGCAGGCCGGAAAGCAGTTTTTTCATCTTCATCTGGAATTTCCTCCTTCGCCTTTCGGTTCGGTTTCCTGATTATTATGGTCTCCGGCGGCGTCCAGGCATCTGCGCCGCAGAAGAACGGTCGTCACGATCGCGCCGACCGCAAAAGCGATCACGGCCACCAGCACGTAACCGCCCGCGCTTTCGAAAAGCATTGTCGCGCCCGTATAGGCGCCCGGCGAAACGCCGGTATGGCCGTGTCCAGCATTGAAGACCAGACCGGTCAGGCTGACCAGCAGGATGCAGCAGGCCGAACCGAGCCAGGCCAGCGCAGCCTTTTCCCGTCTGCGCCGGAGCCGCGCCGCCCGCTGATGCAGGGCCGCAACTCTCTCCTGTGCCGTTCTCATGTCCGTTTCCCTCCCTTATATGAGGATTCTTATAGTCCGTCTGTTTTTATAGAGTCAAAAATCCCAAAATTTCCTAAGCGAAATCGGAATATTTCTGGTTTTTTTCGAAAGCGCCGTCTGGAAATGGCCGAACGCTCTTGCCTGCGCCGGGATTGTCAAGTATAATGTTGGTGTGACGTTTGTATACCGCAGGAGGTGGAGACGGGTATGCCCGTGGACGACGAACTGTACGGCCGCTATCTGGCCGGCGACGAAACCGCATGCGACGCGCTGATGCTGCGCTACGGCGACGCGGTCGTGGCATATCTGTACGCTTTCCTGCACGATTATCAGGACGCGGAGGATCTGATGCTGGATCTGTTCGCGCGGATCATGGTACGCAAGCCGTCCATCCGCGCCGGCGGGTTCCGGGCGTATCTGTTCAAGTCGGCGCGGCACGAGGCCGCCCGTTTCCACCGAGTAAAGACGCGCATGCAGACGTTCAGTCTGGACGACGCGCCGCCCCCCGCCGTGGACTCCTCCGAAGACGCGGTTCTGCGCTCGGAGCGCGGCGAGGCGCTGCAGCGCTGTCTCACCCGCATCCATGCACAGTACCGCGAGCCGCTGTGGCTCGTCTATGCCATGGGGCTTTCCTATGCGCAGGCCGCCTCCGTGCTGGGCTGCGGCACAAAAAAAGTCGACAATCTGGTGACGGCGGGAAAGAAGCTGCTGCGCCGGGAGCTGGAGAAGGAAGGGATCACGCATGCGCTCGAATGAGGCGCGGATCGCCGAAGTGTATAAGCGGGCGGCGCGCCTGCGGCGGGAACGCGGCAGACGCCGTGTCCGCGCGGCCTGTGCCGGGGCGGGCGCGGTCTGTTTGGCGCTTGCTGTAACATTTGCGGTTTTCATCTCCCGCGTCCCCTCTGAACGCCCGAAAGCCGCCATGCCGGAGAGCCGGATGGCGAGCATTTTTGTCGAAAACGGTGTACTGGACTGCGTGATTGTCGCCGTTCTCGCGTTTCTTCTCGGCGTTCTGTTCACCGTATTTTGTGTCCGGCTGAAAAAACGGGCGGCCGAGAAGGAGAAAAACGATGATCGAAAGCTATGAAAACGGCCTTCAGATCGCCGTCCTGCTCGTCTGTCTGCTCTTCAGCATTAGCCGCGCTGCGCTCAAGAAAGAAAAGGCCTGGATCCTGCTTTCTTTCTTTTACGGCAGCTGGATCCTCGGCGACCTGTACTGGGAGATTTATCTGATTTTCTTCCAAAAAACACCGTCGCTTTTTTATGTAGCGGATTTCAGTTGGGACGCCTCCTATCTCCTGCTGTATCTCCTGCTCCGGCAGGTGCTGCCGCAGGGGGCACAACGTGTGAGAAGCGTCCTGCCTTGGCTGGGGGCTGTGTTCGCGTTCGGCATGAGCGTATTCTATATGCAGTGGGGCGAGATCCTCAGCAACCTGGTGTGCGCTGCGCTGATGTCGCTGCTGATCGTGACCGCGCTGCAGGGGCTTCTGTTCCTGCGAGAGACCGGCGACAGGCGGCAGAAATGGCTCTGCCTTGCCGTGCTGCTGTTCTGTCTGCTTGAATACAGCCTGTGGACGACCTCCTGCTTCTGGAAAGAGGACAATCTGTCCAACCCCTATTACTGGGCGGATATTCTGCTCACGCTGAGCTTCCCCGTCTTCCTGCCCGCGGTGCGAAAGGCGGTGCGCACATGAATTCCATTGAAAACGTCTTTATCTGCCTTGCGGCGCCGCTGCTGCTTTCGCTGTTTTTCCTGCGGAAAGACTGGCTGCGCGTCCTGCTGTTCTTCTTTGCGGGGATGACGTCCTGCCTGCTCTCCGCCTACATCAGTACCTTTATCGCCTCCGTGATCCACGCCGATCTCATCTCCGCCGCCTATGAGGTCTCTCCCATGGTGGAGGAGATCATGAAGCTGCTTCCGATCCTTTTCTACCTCATGGTGTTCGAGCCGAAGCGGGAACATGCGCTCGGCGGTATTCTGATGATCGCGGTGGGCTTCGCCACGTTTGAAAACGCCTGCTACCTTTCCAGCTACGGCACCGGCAATCTGTTTGTGCTGATGGCGCGCGGATTTGCTACGGGCGCCATGCACGTGGTCTGCGGCGCCTTTACGGCGGTCGGTCTGCTTTTCCTGTGGGATCAGCTCTGGATCCGCGCTGTCGGAACGCTGGGCCTGCTCTCCCTCTCCATCACCTTTCACGCGATCTTCAACATCCTCGTCAATCAGCCGGGCGCCGTCTCCCTCGTCGGCAGCGCGATCCCGCTGCTGCTGATCCTGCTCTATCTGGTGTTCTTCCGGGGAAAACTGCAGAAAGTTTTTTGACCATTCTGCGTTTGTGATTACTCTGCGTTTTCGACTATCCTGCGTTCTTGGATCCTTCGGCCAACGGCCGAAGGATCTTTTTCTTTTCAGGGATAACGAAGCGGGAGCCGCGGCAAATGCCGCGGCTCCTGTTTGCTTATATTTCGTTTTTTCGAATACTCAGCCGATCGTCATTGTCACCGTGTTCGTCGTCGCTGTGTTCCCGTGCGCGTCCGTGATCACGCAGTACAGCTCCCGACCGCTCGTCGCCGCTCGTACCGGCGTCGTGTACACCGATTCCGTCTTCGTCGACAGGCTGAACTCCGATGCTCCAGGATTCTTGATGTACCACTGATACGTCAGACCTTCGCCCGTCGCTGCTACCGTGAACGTCGCATAGTCGCCGTCCGCTGCAACAACCACATCCACAGGCTGTCTCGTGATCACGATCGGTTCCGCAGGCACTCCGATCGTCATCGTCACCGTGTTCGTCGTAACCGTGTTCCCGTGCGCGTCCGTGATCACGCAGTACAGCTCACGGCCGCTCGTCGCCGCGCGGACCGGCGTCGTATACACCGCCTCCGTCTTCGTCGACAGGCTGAACTCCGACGCTCCAGGATTCTTGATGTACCACTGGTAGGTCAGACCTTCGCCTTCCGCAACCACCGTGAACGTCGCATAGTCGCCGTCCGCGGCCACCACTGCATCCACAGGCTGGCTCGTGATTACGATCGCAGGCGCGGGCGCTCCGATCGTCATCGTCACCGTGTTCGTCGTCACCGTGTTCCCGTGCGCGTCCGTGATCACACTGTACAGCTCCCGACCGCTCGTCGCCGCTCGTACCGGCGTCGTGTACACCGATTCCGTCTTCGTCGACAGGCTGAACTCCGATGCTCCCGGATTTCGGATGTACCACTGGTAGGTCAAGCCTTCACCCGTTGCAACCACCGTGAACGTCGCATAGTCGCCGTCCGCGGCCACCACTGCGTCCACAGGCTGTCTCGTGATCACGATCGGTTCCGCAGGCACTCCGATCGTCATCGTCACCGTGTTCGTCGTCACTGTGTTCCCGTGTGCATCCGTGATCACACAGTACAACTCCCGGCCGCTCGTCGCCGCTCGTACCGGCGTCGTATACACTGCCTCCGTCTTCGTCGACAGACTGAACTCCGATGCTCCCGGATTTCGGATGTACCACTGGTAGGTCAAGCCTTCACCCGTTGCAACCACCGTGAACGTCGCATAGTCGCCGTCCGCTGCAACAACCACATCCACAGGCTGTCTCGTGATCACGATCGGTTCCGCAGATACTCCAATCGTCATCGTCACCGTGTTCGTCGTCGCTGTGTTCCCGAATGCATCCGTGATCACGCAGTACAGCTCCCGGCCGCTCGTCGCCGCGCGTACCGGCGTCGTGTACACCGCTTCCGTCTTCGTCGACAGACTGAACTCCGACGCCCCAGGATTCTTGATGTACCACTGGTAGCTCAGGCCTTCGCCTTCCGCAACCACTGTGAACGTCGCATAGTCGCCGTCCGCGGCCACCACTGCATCCACAGGCTGTCTCGTGATTACGATCGCAGGCGCGGGCGCTCCGATCGTCATCGTCACCGTGTTCGTCGTCGCTGTGTTCCCGTGCGCATCCGTGATCACGCAGTACAGCTCCCGGCCGCTCGTCGCCGCGCGTACCGGCGTCGTGTACACCGCTTCCGTCTTCGTCGACAGACTGAACTCCGACGCCCCAGGATTCTTGATGTACCACTGGTACGTCAGACCTTCGCCCGTCGCTGCTACCGTGAACGTCGCATAGTCGCCGTCCGCGGCCACCACTGCGTCCACAGGCTGTCTCACGATCACAATGTCTTCCACGGGAATCCCGATCGTCATCGTCACCGTGTTCGTCGTCACCGTGTTCCCGTGTGCGTCCGTGATCACACAGTACAGCTCACGACCGCTCGTCGCCGCGCGGACCGGCGTCGTATACACCGCCTCCGTCTTCGTCGACAGGCTGAACTCCGACGCTCCAGGATTCTTGATGTACCACTGGTACGTAAGATCTGCGCCCGTTGCGATCACTGTGAACGTCGCATAGTCGCCGTCCGCGGCCACCACCGCGTCCACAGGCTGTCTTACGATCACAATGTCTTCCACGGGAATCCCGATCGTCATCGTCACCGTGTTCGTCGTAACCGTGTTCCCGTTCGCATCCGTGATCACGCAGTACAGCTCACGGCCGCTCGACGTCGTACGCAGAGGCGTCGTATACACCGCTTCCGTCTTTGTCGACAGACTGAACTCCGACGCTCCAGGATTCTTGATGTACCACTGGTAGGTCAGACCTTCGCCTTCTGCAACCACCGTGAACGTCGCCGTGCTGCCCTCCGGACCCACATAGTCCACAGGCTGTGTCGTGATCGTGACCGGTTCCGCGGTCTGCTCCCAGACCGCATACAGGATCAGAGCATCGTCGAGGACTTCGTCGAAGGTGTAGAACTCCGGCTCCTCGCCCTCTTCGGGCAGTTCCTCGACCCAGCCGAGGAAGGCGTATCCGGCCTTCTCGGGATCCGCCGGGGCGGTCGGGGCCATGCCCTCTCCGACCCAGACCGTGAAGAGCTCCTCCTCGCCGTCCATGAAGACCACGGGCGTTGCCACGGCAAGCGCCGCCTCGGTGTGCAGGACGACGTCCGGGGCGGCGGGAAGGAGGATGTCACCGAGGACGACGCAGAGGTTCCCCTGCTCGTCGTATTTGTAAATATTCCAATTTTCATCCACGAGGACCGTGCCGACGGTCCAGCCCTCGATATCGCTGAAGAAGGCCGCGGTCGTGCCGTTGCCCTCCAGCCCAAGGGTGAAGGGGGTCGTGGAGCCGGGAATCACGTCCTGCCACACGCCGATGCGCGCGCCGTCCGTGAGCGGGCCGGCGATGAGGAGGTCGCCGAAGCAGTCGGAGGGGATCCACGCGCCGTTCGCTTCGCTCATCGCGAAGTTGCCCTCGATCACGGGCGCGCCGGAGACGCAGATATACGCGCCGCCGTCGCCGTCGTCGCTGCCGCCCAAGGAATATCTGATGTTCCTGACCACGCCGCCGCCGTCCAGGCCGCGGTTGCCGCGGATCTCGCCGCCGGTCATGGTGAACTCGGCGCCGACGTCGACTAACACGCCGCCGACCGCGATCGCGCCGTTATTCGTGATCGCGCCGCCGGTCATGGTAAAGACAGAGTCGTCGCCGACGTAAACGCCGCCGGCATAGTAAGCAAGGTCGCCGCCGCCGGACTTGATGACGATGACGCCGCCGGAACCGGTCCAGAAGTACTGCTCCAGCTCCGCGGCCGTGGCGCCGTTATTCGTGATCGCGCCGCCGGTCATGGTAAAGACAGAGTCGTCGCCGACGTAAACGCCGCCCCTGCGGCTGCCGGTGACCGTGCCGCCGGACAGGGTGAACGCGCCGCCGTCGAGCACGAGCACGCCGGTGCTGTCGCCGCCGGAGACCGTGCCGCCGGTCATGATGAAGCTGCTGGGAATCTCGCCGGCGTCGCCGTCGCCGCAGCCGGCGACGGTCACGCCGCCGTAGCCGCCGCTGCTGGAGACCGTGCCGCCGGACAGGGTGAACGCGGCGCCTGCGTCGACGTAAACGCAGTTATAATCGGAGACGATCGCGCCGCCGCTGACCGCGGCGACGGCTTCGACGCCGCCCAGGTACACGCCAGAGTTGTAGTAAGAGATGACCGTGCCGCCGGTCATGGTGAAAGCGCCGTCCCAGACGTACACGCCGTAATAATTCGCAGTGACGGTGCCGCTCTCGAGCGTGCAGACGCCGCCGTTCCAGACGCCGACGCCCACATAGCCGCCGACGATGCTGCCGCCGCCCGCCGTGTCGCGGATGGTCAGCGCGCCGCCGAAGACGTTGACCGTGCCGGCCTCCGCGTCGCAGTAGAGCATATGGCCGCAGAGATCCAGCACGAAGCTGCCCTCCTCGATATTGAGCAGGTCGGCCTCCTCCTCGGTCCACACGGCGTCCTCCGCGAGGGTGATCACGGGCGCGCCGGAGGCGGGATACGTGACCATGGCGTTCTCCTCGCCCGCCGCGGCGTCCGCGAAGGCGGCGAGCAGGCGCGCCCAGGCGCCGGTATCCTCATACCACACGCCCTCGACCACCGTGTCGGCGGTGACCGTCCAATCGTTCCAGGGCAGCACGAAGACGCTCTCGCCGTCTCCGACGGTGACGTTCCAGCCGAGGAAGCGCATCGTATCCGAATCGGGGGCGGTAAAACCGTAGAACTCGTAAACGGGCAGATCGATCGTCATGCCGGGCAGGACGGTCCGGGTGTGCGCGTCGCCGCCGCCTTCCCAGCCGGGCAGGACGGTGACGGCGCAGCCCTGCGCCCAGACCGCGGTGAACTCCACGTCGCCGAGGACCGGATAGTAGTAATCGCCGGGCTTATAGGTCTTTCCGCCGCTGCTCCAGCCGTCCAGCAGCATGCCCTCGGGGGCGGTGAGGTGCCCGAGCACGTTCTCGTCGTCAGCCCCGGGCAGCCGGACGCTGTACCCGTAGTGCGAGGGGACCGTGAAGCTGCCGCCCGCGGCGGAGACGAAGGTAAGCACCGGCGGGTCGATCCAGCGCGCGGTGAAGGTCGCGTCGCCGGTGACGGTGTAGTACTCGTCCGTCCAGACCGCGCCGTTCAGGAGCCAGCCGCCGAAGTCCTTGCCCTCGGGCGCGGCGAAGACGAAGCCGCCCCACGGCAGGTCGATCTCCTCGCCCTCGAGCCAGGTTTGCTCGAACGGCTCTCCCGTGCCGTCGCCGGGCAGGAAGGCCAGGGTGCGCTGCGGCGCCCAGACCGCGGTGCAGGTCATGTCGCGCTGGACGATAATCAAGTCACCGGGCGAGCTAAAGATCTCGCCGCCGCGGCGCCAGCCGAGCAGGCCCATGCCCTCGGGGACGGCAAAGGGGAAGTCCTCGTCGTCGGGAGCGGGCAGCTGGAACGAGTCGCCGTCCGCCACGACGTAAGCTTCGGACGCGCCGCCGGAGACGAGGGTCACCGTTCTGGCGTCCAGCCAACGTACGTACCAGGTCAGATCCCCGTCCACCGTAATGGGCGCGCCGGCGGTATAGTAGTCGTTTCCGTCCGGCTCGTACGTCCAGCCCTTGAAGGTCTTGCCCGCCGGAGCGGTGAAGGAGAAGCCGTCGTCGCCCGGGCCGGGCAGCGTGAAGCTCGCTCCGTCCGCGACGGTCACGGAGGCCTGCGCCCCCGTGGCGGGATCGACGAGGGTCACGGTGCGGGGCGGGATCGGCTCCGCCTCCGTGCCGAGCAGGTAAAACTCGCCGATCTCAAAGCGGTCGCCGCTCCGGACGCCGCTGACGCTCAGGCGGAAGCAGCGGATTTGCGCGGGGTCGAAGGTCTCGCTCGGGTAGTTGACGGAAGAATAGTCGTAACTGAAGCTGAAGCGGTAAGCGAACCGGTCCCCCGCCGCGATCGTCGCGTCGTTCTGGGCGGAGCCGATGCGGACCCAGGTGCTCCCGTCCGTGCAGGCAAACAGATCCCAGGACGAGGGGTTGTAGCCGACACTGTAAAAATTACCGTTGCTGACAATGACGCAGCCCGTGGGCTGGATATAGGCGTCGGCGCGCAGGACCAGATCGGTCGTGTCGTTGGAACGGAGTGCGCTGCTCCAGAGGGTAGTCCGATCGCCGTCCGTCGCGGCGGCGTAGTTGCCGTCGCTGCTTATGCCGCCCCAGTTCCGCACCGCGCTGACGCCCGCGTAGGCCCAGACGGCGCGGAGGGTGTAGTTCCGTCTGATATAGGTATTGAAGTCAAATTCCTTCGCGCTGCCGTCCTCAAACCAGCCGACGAGGACGAAGCCGTCGCGCTCGGGGACGTCGGGCGGCGTGAGCCGGGCGCCGTTCTCCACGGTCAAGGTCGTGGGGTCCTCGCCGTTTTGCGGGTCGAAGACGATGGTGTAGCCGGCCTTCCAGGTGGCGTAGAAGGTCGTCGGCTCGGTCACCGTCCAGCTCTCGCCCGGATCGTACTGATGGCCTCCGACAAGCTGCCAGCGGAAGAAGACGCAGCCCTCGCGCGCTTCAAAGGGGCATTCCGGGAGCGTGACGCTCGTGCCGGACACGACGTACAGGACCGTCGACGTTTCGTTGTTCTCGTCCGCGAGGAGAGTGAACGCGTACTTGGGCGTCGTCGTGTAGACGGCGGTGTAGACCGTCGTACCCGCGACGGCGGGCAGGGCGTCCGTCGGGCCGTAAGTGGTCGTGCCGTCCGTCCAGCCGGCGAAGGTATACACGCCCGCGTTGTCCTCGGGTCTCACCGGCAGGGAATAGGTGTAGACGGGGATTTCTCCCTTCGCGAAGCGGTAGCTCTTGAGAAGGTCACCGTTGTAGTTGTGGAACTCGACGGCGTATCTGTTCAGCTGTGTGTAACTCGCGGTATAGGCCTCGTCGGCGTAGACCGCGGGCAGCGCCGCGCCGGGCGCGTAGAGCTCGTTCGTTCCGCCGCGCTGCCAGCCGCGGAAGACGTAGGCGTACGACCACTCCTTCTCGCGCTCCGGCGCCGCGCCGGCATAGACGGGGCTCACGCCCTCGCCGACGTAGCTGGTCTGCAGGACCGTCGCGCCGTCGTAGTTATAGAAGGTGACCGTGTATTTGGGCGCGACCTCGAAGACGGCGGTGTAGGCCGTCTCGCCGCTCACGGCGGGCAGGGCGTCCGTCGGGCCGTAAGTGGTCGTGCCGTCCGTCCAACCGGAGAAGCGCCAGGCGTCCTCGTCCGCGGGCTTCACGGGCGTCGCGCCGGTGTAGGCGGGCGTCTCGCCGTAAGCGAAGGTTCTCACGCTGAGCAGGGTGCCGTCGTAGTTTATAAACGTGACGGGATAGCTTCGGACCGCAAGGTAATACTGCGCAATGAAGTCCGTATCCGAAAAGATTCCGGGCGAACCGTTCCCGCCGATACTGTACCATTGCCAGAACGAGTAGTCGTACTGCGCGTCGGAGGGCCTCGTCGGTTCCGGGGGAAGCACGGGTTCCTCGCCCCACAGAACGACCTGAGTATCCAGCACCGTGCCGTCCCAGTCCTTAAAGACGACGGTGAATTTTAACGTCGGGTAATAGACCGGCGTGTAGGTCACGTCCTCTGTGCCGACGGCGGGCAGGGTCTGGTACGAATAATAAGTGTGCGCGCCGTCCGTCCAGCCGTCGAAGGTATAGACGGCGTAGTCGTCCTCGGCCTTCACGGGGGTATCTCCGGTGTAGACGGGCGACGTACCCTCCGGGACGCGGAGAGCCTGCAGCACCGTGCCGTCCCAGTCCTTGAAGACGACGGTGCGCTTCAGCACGGTGCTGTACACCGCTATGTAGGTCACGTCCTCGCTGCCGACGGCGGGCAGCGGCACGCTGCCGTGCTGATAGCAGTACCCGTCGCCTTCGTACATCACCCAGCCCAGGAAGGTATAGACGCCGCCTTCGTCCTCGGGCTTCGCGGGCAGGTCGCCGGTGTAGACGGGCGCAGCGCCCTCCGGGACGTGGAGGGACAGCAGCAGCGTCTCGCCGTCCTCGTCATAGAAGGAAACGGTATGCTTCGGCGTGGTCGAGAAGACGGCGGTGTAGGTCACGCTGGCGCCGTTGATGATGGGCAGTGTCGCGCCGGGGGCGTAGACCGTCACGCCGCCGTCCGACGTCCAGCCCTCGAAGGTATAGACGCCGGCGTCGTCCTCCGGCTTCACGGGGGTGTCGCGGCTGTAGACGGGCGCGGTCCCGTCCAGGAAGCGGTCGCTCTGAAGGCGGCTTCCGTTGTAATTTTCGAAGTAGACGAGATACTTGTATGTTTCGGTATAGACCGCCGTGTAGGTCACGTCGGCGGCGACGTCCGGCAGCGCGGCGTTCGGCGCGTAGGAATTCTCTCCGTCCGTCCAGCCGGAGAAGGTGTAGGCATACTGCGCGGTCGACGCCTTCGTCGGCGCCGCGCCGGTGTACACGGGGGCCGTGCCTTCCGGGATGCAGAGCGTGAGCAGAGCCGTCTCCCCGTCATCGTCATAGAAGACGACGGTGTACTTGGGCGTGGTCGTGAAGACGGCGGTATAGACCGTCCAGCCCGTAACGGCGGGCAGCGCCGTACCGGGGGCATACGTGTTCTCACCGTCCGTCCAGCCCGCGAAGGTATAGACGCCGTCGTTATCCTCGGCCTTCTCCGGCGCCGCGCCGGGGTAGACCGGGATCTCCCCACGCGTGACGCGGATGCTGGCAATTAAGCCGCCGTTGTAGTTTTTGAATTCGACGTCGTATCTGTTCAGCACCGTGTAATTCGCGGTGTAAGTCACGTCGGCATAGACCGCGGGCAGCTCGTCAGTCGGCGCATAGGTGTTCGTGCCGCTTCTCCACCCGGCAAAGGTGTAATTGTAATTATAGGTCTCCTCCCGCACCGGCGTCTCGCCGGTGTAGACCGGGACCGTGCCCGCCGGGACGCGGAGCGTGAGCAGGACCGTTTCTCCGTCGTAGTCATAGAAGCTGACGGTGTATTTGGGCGTGGTCGTGAAGACGGCGGTATAGACCGTCGTGCCCGTAACGGCGGGCAGCGCCGCGCCGGGGGCGTACGTGTTCTCACCGTCCGTCCAGCCCGCGAAGGTATAGACGCCGTCGTTGTCCTCGGATCTCTCCGGCGCCGCGCAGGCGGGCGTCGCGCCGTAGGCAAGCGTCTCCGACTGCAGCTGCGTGCCGTCGTAGTCCAGGAAGCTGACCGTGTAGCTGCGCTGGTCGCCCGTATAGACCGCCGTGTAGGTCACGTCCGCGGTGGCGTCCGGCAGCGCGTCGTTCGGCGCATAGGTGTTCACGCCGTCCGTCCAGCCGGAGAAGGTATAGGTATACTGCGCGTCGGCGTCCCTCTGCGGCGCCGTGCCAGTGAAGGCGGGAGTGCTGCCGTATACCAGCACCCCGCTCTGCAGGGGCGTGCCGTCGTAGTCCGCGAAGACGATCGTAAAGCTGTCCAGTTTCCAGACGACCTGCGCATCGACCGTGCCGCTCGGGACGGTCATCGTATCGCCGGGGTAGTAAACGGTCTCGCCCACCGTGTAGCGGTCGAAGACCATACCGGCGGCGGGCGCCGTCCAGTTGGAGGCCGGCTGCGGGAAGGTGTAGGTCCCGTTCAGACGAACGTAGTCCGTCCTGACGGAGGAGCCGCCGTTCAGGAACCGGACGGCCGCTTTGCCTTCATACTGCACGTTTGCGAAGCCTCTGCTGTACGTGCTGTTCGTGAAACGATTGCCAACCAGGTCGTTGACATAGCAGCCCGACAGGTTGATGCCGGTGATCTGCAGGGAGTCCGCTGTCGAGCCGGTCAGCTGGCCGGAGAAATAAAGCACGTTCGTGCCGTAGCCGCCCTGATAATAGAAGCTGCCGAGGTTCGTCGACACGTACAGTTTATCCGGGTAGGTGACCGTCACGATCTCCGAAAACTTCAGCGCGATCGTAATCGTGTCGCCGTAGCCGTAGGTCCCGTTCGTCACGTAGGCGCCGACAACCGTCGGAGCGGCGCTGTCCTTTGCCTGCAGATAAGCCTTGACGGCCCGGGCGATCCAGGTGTCGCTGTCACTGCCCGAGGCGTTGAACCGGATGCTGACGGTGGAAGCGCTGGCGGGGACGCTCATCCGGCCGTCGTCCGCGCGTGCGCCGGATTTGAAGTACTGCTGCTCCAGATCACCCACCGTGTTGCCGAGGTCGCTGCTCCAGGGCTTATCCTTGTGCCCGCAGTTGGTGCCGTAGGCCGCAACGGGGAACTGATAGCCGTAATACGCGTCCACGCCCTTGCCCTCGATGGTGAAGCCCGCCATGTAGCTCGAGAAGCTGATGGTTCCGGGATTGCCGTCACCTGCGCCGGAGTCGCTGTGGGACGTGTCGTCAATGAGGATCTGGATGTACTGATAGCCGTCGTTCACTTCTTTTGCGGAGAAGTTCACCCGTGCGCGCAGCTCCGCGCCCGTCGCCTTGAGATATCCCTGCTCAGCGGAGGAGTACCCGCTCCAGACGCTGAACGTAAGCGGGTTGCAGGCGTTGTTCGCGTAGCCCGCGTCCGTCACCGTCGTATCGCCCGAGGCGACCGTGACGCTTTTCTCTTCGTAGAGACTCGTTTTGGCAACCTTGTAGCTGCTTGCGTAGCTGAGCGTGCGCCGGCAGTATGCAAGACGCGCGTTGTTCTCTGCGGACAGCACTTCAAAGACGTAGGTACGCGTCGGGCTGCCGTCCAGATAATAGAAGTCCAGTGAAGCCGACGCGCTGGTTTCCGTAACGGTGACGTCCATGCTCGGCTCGTTCGCCGGGAAGTTCAGTACGCCGCTCTGTGCGGTGAAGTGCGTGCCCGCGACCGCGGTCTCGCTGACGGTGCGGTATTTTACCGTCACCGCGGCCGATATGTCGCCGGTACGCGTGACGGTAAATCTGTTGCCCGAGTTCTCCACCTTCCAGGTGGTCGTACCCGCGGACCCCTCCGCAGCCGCCGTCACCGGAAGCAGCGACAGCAGCATCACGAGAATCAGAAGAATGGAAATCAGCCTTTTGCTCTTCATGGGGATTGTACCTCCTTGCGTTGGTATCCGAATTTCATTTTGATCAGGACAGGGAACGTATCTCCGTTATATCAGACACGCCGCAGACCCGGCAGGCCATCAGCGCGTAAACGTGTTCAAAATCATCTGTTTGAGCAGCAGGAATTCCTCCGTGCGGTCCTCTTCCCTGTCCGCGGAATAGAGCAGTCCCTGCGCGTACCGCACAGCCACCGCCAGCATAATGTGGCTTGTCGCCGCGAACATCTTGTCCGGCGGCATATCGGTGCGGATCGAGCCGTCGTGCAGCCCCTTTTCGTAGACGCCGCGGAAAATATGATTGAACTCGCTGACGACCTCCACGTAGGGCCGGAGCTGTTCCTCCGTCGCGCCCTCGTGCTGCACGAAGTTGTTGAAATCCTGGTTGAATCGCAGCAGATCCTTGTAATTCTGATAGAGATCAATGTAAAAATCGAGGTAAAAATCCAGCTCCTCGGCGGCGCACATCGCGTCCGCGCCGCACGCTTCGCGCCGTCCGCGCGCATACGTGCGATACTCCTCCCACTGCTGCGTGCCGATGGCGATCACCAGCGCCAGCTTGGTGTTGTAATAGCGGTACAGCGTCGCGATCCCGACGCCGCACGCGTTCGCGACCTCCTGCATGGAGACGGGCCCGATCCCCTTTTCGGCAAACAATCGAAAGCCCTCCCGCAACATGGCATCCCGCCGCGCCGCCATCTCCAGTTCGTCTTTTTCCTGATTCCGCAAGGCGCTCACCTCCAAAACGAGTTTCATTCTATCATGATATGGATTATATCATGATAGGCGCACTCCGTCAATTCTCTTTTTCATTTTTTACCATTTTTGAAGTCAAAAAGCGGCGTTTTCCGCACCGCTTCGGAGCATTCAAAAGCAAACAGGGGCCGCGGTTGCCGCGGCCCCTGTTTGCTTTGTTCGTTTTTGCAGGTATGTGCGGTCCGGCCTCAGCCGATCCGCATCGTCACCGTGTTCGTCGTAACCGTGTTCCCGTTCGCATCCGTGATCACACAGTACAGCTCACGGCCGCTCGTCGCCGCGCGTACCGGCGTCGTATACACCGCCTCCGTCTTCGTCGACAGGCTGAACTCCGACGCTCCAGGATTCTTGATGTACCACTGGTACGTCAGACCTTCGCCCGTCGCTGCTACCGTGAACGTCGCATAGTCGCCGTCCGCTGCAACAACCACATCCACAGGCTGTCTCGTGATCACGATCGGTTCCGCAGGCGCTCCGATCCGCATCGTCACCGTGTTCGTCGTAACCGTGTTCCCGTTCGCATCCGTGATCACGCAGTACAGCTCACGACCGCTCGTCGCCGCGCGGACCGGCGTCGTGTACACCGCCTCCGTCTTCGTCGACAGGCTGAACTCCGACGCTCCAGGATTCTTGATGTACCACTGGTAGCTCAGGCCTTCGCCTTCCGCAACCACCGTGAACGTCGCATAGTCGCCGTCCGCTGCAACAACCACATCCACAGGCTGTCTCGTGATCACGATCGGTTCCGCAGGCGCTCCGATCCGCATCGTCACCGTGTTCGTCGTAACCGTGTTCCCGTTCGCATCCGTGATCACGCAGTACAGCTCACGGCCGCTCGTCGCCGCGCGGACCGGCGTCGTGTACACCGATTCCGTCTTCGTCGACAGGCTGAACTCCGACGCTCCAGGATTCTTGATATACCACTGATACGTCAGACCTTCGCCCGTCGCTGCTACCGTGAACGTCGCATAGTCGCCGTCCGCTGCAACAACCACATCCACAGGCTGGCTCGTGATCACGATCGGCTCCGCAGGCGCTCCGATCGTCATCGTCACCGTGTTCGTCGTAATCGTGTTCCCGTGTGCATCCGTGATCACGCAGTACAGCTCCCGGCCGCTCGTCGCCGCGCGGACCGGCGTCGTGTACACCGATTCCGTCTTCGTCGACAGGCTGAACTCCGACGCTCCAGGATTCTTGATGTACCACTGGTAGCTCAGGCCTTCGCCTTCCGCAACCACCGTGAACGTCGCATAGTCGCCGTCCGCTGCAACAACCACATCCACAGGCTGTCTCGTGATCACGATCGGTTCCGCAGGCGCTCCGATCCGCATCGTCACCGTGTTCGTCGTAATCGTGTTCCCGTTCGCATCCGTGATCACGCAGTACAGCTCACGGCCGCTCGTCGCCGCGCGGACCGGCGTCGTATACACCGCCTCCGTCTTCGTCGACAGACTGAACTCCGACGCCCCAGGATTCTTGATGTACCACTGGTACGTCAGACCTTCGCCCGTCGCTGCTACCGTGAACGTCGCATAGTCGCCGTCCGCTGCAACAACCACATCCACAGGCTGGCTCGTGATTACGATTGCGGGCGCGGGCGCTCCGATCCGCATCGTCACCGTGTTCGTCGTCACCGTGTTCCCGTGTGCATCCGTGATCACGCAGTACAGCTCACGGCCGCTCGTCGCCGCGCGGACCGGCGTCGTATACACCGCCTCCGTCTTCGTCGACAGGCTGAACTCCGATGCTCCAGGATTCTTGATGTACCACTGGTACGTAAGATCTGCGCCCGTTGCAATCACTGTGAACGTCGCATAGTCGCCGTCCGCGGCCACCACCGCGTCCACAGGCTGTCTTACGATCACAATGTCTTCCACGGGAATCCCGATCGTCATCGTCACCGTGTTCGTCGTCACCGTGTTCCCGTTCGCATCCGTGATCACGCAGTACAGCTCACGGCCGCTCGACGTCGTACGCAGAGGCGTCGTGTACACCGCTTCCGTCTTTGTCGACAGGCTGAACTCCGACGCTCCAGGATTCTTGATGTACCACTGGTAGGTCAGACCTTCGCCTTCTGCAACCACCGTGAACGTCGCCGTGCTGCCCTCCGGACCCACATAGTCCACAGGCTGTGTCGTGATCGTGATCGCGGGCGCCTGCACGTCCGCCGTCACCGTGACGGTGTTGTCACCCTCAATGGCGGCCTCGACCGCCGCAATCAGCGCGTTCATGTCGCCGAGCGGCGCATCGCCCGCGTTGTACAGGACGATCGTGCCCTCGCCGAATACGTCGCCGTTGTTCACAAACCATACGTGGTCGACGTTGTCATACCGCACGCAGCCGCAGTTGAAGGTGCCAAACAGGTCGAGCACACTGCCCTCGCCGACGTTGACAACCTCTCCGCCCATGGTGCTCACCAGGACGCCGCCTTCTTCCACGAGGATCGAGCCGTAGTTCTCAATGCTGCCGCCCATCGTCGTGCTGAGCGTACCGCCTGCCTCCACAAGGATCACGCCGTAATTCTCGATTCCGGCCTCCAGATACCCGCCGTCCTCAATGATGACTGTAGCGTTCTCCGGAATGATGATCCGGCCCATCGTGCGGATCTCGTCGTCGATCGTGAGCTCCACGAATTCGCCGGTCTCCTGATCCTCGATGCGGACGATCGTATCCATATCGCCCTCGACCTCTTCGCCCATGACGACGCGGTTGCCCGGGAAGGCCGCCGCCAGATCCTCGGCGGTGGTCACATAGAGCTCTCTGTAGATGCCGACGTCATCCCAGTTGTCGAACCGGCGCATCTGGCCCAGCATGGCCATGACCCATTCGATCGCGCCGTCCATATCGGCGTACCCGATCTGGCGCAGGATGATCCGGCCGTTGCCGGAAACCTGGCCATGGTTGTCAAACCAGACATGGGTGCCGCCGTCATAATAGGCGCAGCCGACGTAGAAGTCACCGTCGATCCGGAGCCCGTCATACTCGTTGCAGATGGTGGAGCCGAAGCGCGCCTCCATCTCCGCGCCTTCCTTGATCCAGACGTCGCCGTAGATCGTGCTGTCGCCGCCCTGCGTCGTGCGCAGCGCGCCGCCCGCATTGACGGTGATCGAGGCGCGGACGTTGACCCGTTCGGGCATCACGAACTCGCCGCCGGCGTTGACGATCACGTCGCCGTCCACCGAGGTGAACCCGCCGACTGCCGCGCCGCCGTTGTTCACGATGATCGTGCCGTAGCTGTAGAGGCTGCCGTTCGGCTCGGGATACTCGTCGTGCATCGTATCCCAGTCGTAGGAGAACCACTCGCATCCGATGGTACCGCCGTCGTTAAGCGTCAGCGTCACGCCGGGCATGATGACCATTGTGGCATCGCCGTAGTATTCAATGTGGTCCTCGTCAAAGTACATGCAGCAGTCGTCCGTGATCGTGAAGCTGTCCGTCACATAGACGGCGCTCACAGGCTCGGTCCGGTTCAGCGCCGAAATCAGCTCCAGCTGACTGGACGCCTCCAGAATCAGGCCGTCCACGACCGTCACGGTGTAATTGACGTACCAATGATAGTTGTAGTCGTCCTGGACCTCGCAGTAGTAGATACAAGTCTCTTTCACGTCCTCCAGCACGAGGGTATCCGTCGTGGCGCCTTCAATCGGGACGCCGTTGCCGTCCTCGTTGACCCAGTACCACTGGAAGTGGACGTTGCCGGCGGTGACGGACGCGCTGAGCTGCAGCGTGATGTCGTCGCCCGCATGGATGAAGTTCCGCATCGGAGTAACGGTCGTCACCTCAATGCCGCTGTCCACGGTAACGTCGATGTAGTCAGACGCGATGTTGCCGTACCGATCTATAGCGAAGCACTGATACCGCCCGGATCGTCCGACTGTCAGCGTCGTCCCGGTCGCGTTCTCGATCGGCTCGAGCTCGCCGTAAGCGTCCTCGAGGCACCACTGATAGCGCAGGTCCGTCATGTCGTCCGCGCCCGCGGTAACCTCCAGCATAACGGTCTCGCCGGGCTCAAGCAGGATCCACGGCTCGTTGACGCGCGTGACGAACAGACCGTTCTCGACGCCCACACGGAACCGGACCTCAACACAGCCGTCGTAACTGTCGCGCACGACGCAGACGTAATCGCACGCCTCCGTCACGCTGCCGATGGTCAGGGTATCGCTCTCCTCGCCCTCGAGCAGGACCCAATCCTGCTCCTCCAGCGAAGGCGCGCCGAGTCTGAACCACTCGTAGCTCACCGCAAAGTCCGCAAAGTCGTTCATGAACGGATCGTAGTCGACCTCCACCGCAAGGACAGCCTGGCCGCCGTACGGGACCAGAATCATATCCTCGTCATTGTACGCATGCGCGGACAGGTGCGAGTCGAAGCCCCAGCGCAGATCCATGATGTCCAGCCGGCAGTAATGATAGTACTGCTCCAGCGGCGTGCCGAAATCGTCCGTTTCCACGGAGCCGATCTCAAATTCCATTGCCAGGTACTCGTCCGTCAGATCCTCCACCGTAACGGCGACGTAGGTGCCGTCCTGCGAGATCTCGACGTCCGCGGCTGTGCCGTCCATGCACTCCGCTTCGTAAATACGCATCCACGGATTGCGCAGAGCAAAGTACACAGTGTTGTTCTCTCCGTCGTAATACCACCGGTTCAGATAGGCATTCTGCCAAGCCTGCATCTCCTCCAGGGGGATCAGACCGCCCTCGGCGGAAAAGATGCCCTCGTCATACCAGCCGGCCTCCGGCAGCTCGCAGGAAACCGGGACAACCCAGTCGCTGTATCCGATCGTACCTTCGCCCCAGCTCAGGAGGTAGACCTCCACAATGCCGTCGGTGACGTCGGACACCGTAAAGAAGTCGGAATCGCTTTCCACGATCAGATCTTCCGCAGAGAGGATGGTCACCTCTCCGTCCTCATCCCGGTAGAAGAACTGCACCACAAACCGGGAGTCGGGGTCCGAACTCATATAGCACTCGGCGAAGCTGTTTTCGGAGACGAACCACTCTTCCTCATCCGTCTGCTCATTCCATCCACTCGACGCATAGTAGAAGAACAGGCCCTCGCGGCAGTCGTTGACCCGAATGCCGTGGTTATAGTTTTCAAAATAGCTGTTCTCGTCGTACTCGTTCCAGTACCCGCTCATCCGGACGTTGAGCCAATCGCCTTCCAGCTCTTCCATCCCGATGAACCAGACCTTCTCGTTGTCCTCGGACTGCTCGATCCACATCGGACCGACAAAGTCCGGCTCTGCGCTCTCGATCACCGCATCGTTGCGTGCGACCAGCAGGATGCAGTCTTTGCCCTCCGCGTAGGAGAAATCCCACTCGGTCAGATAGGCGTCCATCCACGCCTGCTTGTTTTCGGGCAGGTTGCCGTCCTCGTCCAGCAAATCCATACTGTAGAAACCGATGTCCGGCAGTTCGGAAGGAATAGCAATGCTGTAATCGCCGTAGGCCAGCGTAATGACGCCGAACCCGGTAACATGGATGAACAGATATTCCCCGCCGTCCTCGCCATCCACGATTTCCACGACCGCAGGGCCGGTAACGTTGACGTCCGCAGGATCAATCGCAGTCAGGACTTCTTCGCCGTCCGCGTCATAGGTGCGCATATACAGCGCAAGGACCGGTTCATCGCCGGGTGCAGACCCGAACTGGTACTGCAGCTCGTCTTCCACACGCTCAAAGAACACGTCATGGCCGTCGATCCATTCGCCGGTTTCGGGATCCTCGTAGCCGCCTTCCCACTCGCGATCCACCCAGCGGAAGTACATGCCGGGCGCGACGTTGTTGACATGCAGGCCGCGGAAATGCCCGTCAAACAGGTTGCCGCCGCCCCAGTCGCCGCTGACGGCGACGTTGAGCCAGTCATCCCACAGGTAGGTCAGCTGGATCGCGGCATACTTGTGGTTCGGTGCAACGGTAATATCAAGGCTGCTCCCGCACTGGTTCTCCACCTCGTAGATCTCGACGCCGTTGAGACCGACAAGATAGATCGTGTCGTTCGTGCCGTCGTAGTTCCACTCGGAGAGATAGGTCTCCTCGCTGGGATTCGTCGGGCTCGAGTAGAAGCCGAGCTGCGGCAGAACGGAATCGCAGACCATTGTGTACTCGGTACCGTCCGCCGGGTCGACGTAGTGCAGCGTGACCGTGCCGAAATCGGTGAAGCAGACGCGCAGGAACCCGTATTCATAGTCCTCGTTCCGGTCGTCGATCTCCAGATAGGCCGGACCGGTCACGGTGATGTCCGCAGGATTGATGACATCCCACTCGGGATAGTGGTCGCTGTCCTCCCAGTACAGGTAGACCTCGACGATGCGGTCCTCGCCGGGCGCGGCCTCGATCCAGGACTCATAGCCCTCGCCCCACTCGTAGCCGATGTACGGGATATCCCCGTCAAAGTCCGTGAAGCGGACGCGCAGACCGGGCGCGCTGTTGTAGATCTGCAGATCTCTGTGGTGATATTCAAAGGTATCGCTCGCATTCCAGCGGCCGCTGATCTCGACGTCGAGACGATCCTCACGCGGCGCGCCGTTCAGCGTAACGGCAACCCAGCGCGCGCCGTTCTGCGGCAGCACCGAGAAGGTCGCGTTGTTGCGCGAGCACTCCGTGATCTGCGTGATGACGGTCTCGGGCTCCCGCGCCACAAGGTAGAACGTCGCGCTCTCCGCAGAACCGTCGTAGACGTAGTTCCGCTGCAGCGCGTTCTTCCAGATGGCTTCGGAATCCGCCGTCAGCTCGATCAACTCGCCGGTCTGTCCGTCGAAAATGCTGTCGTCATACCAGCCGATGTCCGGCAGCTCCGAAACTATGCGCATTGCGAAATTGTCGAGAACTGCCATGCACTCGCCGAAATCGTGGAAGTACAGGAGCATGCAGCCGTTGTCAAACCGGGAAGACGAGACAAAGCCGTTCCCGTTCTCATATTCAAATGTCAGATCGCTGAGTTCCTGCTCGGTGAGCGGCACTGTGATCGTGTCGCCCATCTCCTCGTTCCACTCTCTCCACGCGAACTGAACGCCGATCTCCTGTCCGGGCCAGGCGTGAAGCTCGGTCTCGCCGCGCTCCCAGTAATGCGGCTCAAAGGTCGGCTCGCCGTAAGGAGATTCCATATACCAGTCCGCCCAGCGCCAGACCAGCGCGGGACGCTGATCCTGCACGGGGAAGCCGACGTTCTCCCACCAGGTGTCCTCTCCGTTTGTGACCTGCACGTGCACCTCGAGCCAGCGGACGTCGGAGGGGAACTCTGGGAACAGGCCGACGAACCAGACGTTGTCGATTTCCTCATCGTTTTGGTCGAGCTGCGGCTCCGCAGACCACGCGCCGTTCGTCCAGTCGTCCAGTGCCACGTCCAGAATCGTCAGGTCCTCGTCATTGCTGACGATGAAGAAGAAATCGCCGTCGCTGTTGAGCACCAGCGGATTGTTCCGGCCGATGAAGGCCTCCCGGTCCGCCTCGGGGATGTAATAAGCGCCGATGCGCGGCAGCTCCGTCGTGATGCAGATCGCATTGCCTTGCTCCAGATTCGTATTGCCGTAAACCAGCAGGCCGGGATTTTCCAGCCAGTCGGACGCGCGAACCAGGAACTCGCCGTCGCCGATGTACTCCAGCGACAGGATCTCCTGTCCGCCGTCGACCGCGAACAGATCTTCCAGATCATCCCCGGTGAGCCTCCGGTCGCCGTACCAGATCTCGGCGACCCAGCCGCTCCCGGCCTCGAGCCGAAGCTCGGTGTAGTCATCTGGCAGGTAGACCACGTTGCCATTTCCGTCCAGAACGGGGATGTAGTTGCCGTTTTCATCCTCCAGGAAACGTCCGTCGTTGTCCGTCTGATACTGCACGTCGCGGAAGCGCAGAACCGGCGTCGCGGTGGACATCGTGACCGTCCGCGTCTGCACGCTGGCGCCGTTTGCGTCGGTGATCACGCAGTACAGCTCGCGCCCGTCCGACGCAGCACGGATCGGCGTGGAATAAACCGATGTTGTTTTCGTGGAGAGCTGGAATGCCGCCTCGCCGGGGTTACGGATATACCACTGATAGGTCAGCCCGTCGCCGCTCGCCTCCACGGTAAACGTGGCGGTGCTGTCAAGCGCGCCGTAAAAGTCCACCGGCTGATGCACGATGACCGGGCCGCTGTAGAGACGGACCGTGAAGCGCACCTCGGCCTCGCCGCCGTAGCAGTCCGTGACGACGCAGACCACGACCGTGTCCTCCGTCACGTTGCGCAGCGTATAGTCCGACTTGTTCGCGCCCTCGATCTCCTCATACCAGACGTGGTGAAACTCCTCATCCGGGAGTTCGAGGTTGCGGGGCTCTTCCCACTGTTCCTCGCGTACTATGTACCACTGGTAGGCAAGCTCGCCGTTCGTTGCGGAGGCAGTCACTGCCATCCGCGCGCTGCCGCCCTCGGGCACCGTGATGTCCGTGGGTCCGACGGCGGAGGCGGTGAGGCCGTTCTCCACGTCGATGGCGTAGTGAAGCTCGATATAATTTCCGTAATCGTCGTAGACGTCGCACTCCGCATTGATGTGCCGCGTCACGTTCGTAAAGGTCTGAGACGCCGCTTCTCTGTCCGCAAGCTCAATATCGTAACCCTGCGCGTCCCAGACGTACCAGTAGATACTGTAGTCGACCCCCTGGTTTGCGGAAATGACCGGCGTAAGCGTTACGCTGCCGCCGCAAGATACGGTGACCGCGTCGCCCGTCTGGCCGAAATCTGCCGTCAGGCCGGTGTCCACCGATACGATAAAGCCGATCTGCGTCCAGTTGCCGTAGCAATCTGATACCATGCAGTAAACCCACGTGCGGCTCTCCACGTTCTCAATCGTAAAGGTGGAGACGCCGTTTGCGATCGTACCCTCGACCGTCTCGCCGTCTCTCTGCCACTCGACAGTGAGACCCGTCATATTGTCCGCAGAGATGCGCGCCTGCAGCGTCACACTGCTGCCCGGCGCCACGGAGATTCGATCCGCGCCTACGGCTTCAACCGTCAGACCGTTGTCCACGCCCACGTTGAACCAAGCGGAATTATAGTTGCCGTAGCGGTCCGTCACCTGGATTACGTAGTTCGCCGCTTCGGTGACGTTTTCCACTGTGAGGGTGGTACCCGTCGCGCCCTCAATGTCCACGTTCTCGTAGTGGATATAACCATCGTCATCCACATACTTCTGCTCGACCGCCCACTGACAGGTCATGCCGGTCATATCATAGGCGGACACGTTTGCCTGCAGGACGGCATCTCCGCCGTAAGAAACATAACAGTCATAGCCGCCGACAGGAGACACCCGCAGGTTGTTGTCCACGTACACGTAGATCCAGCACTCCGCCGTGTTCCCGAAGCGGTCGCCCGCCCGGCAGGCATACGTCGCGTTCGCCGTCACAGAATCCAGCGTCAGCGTATTGGATGCCGTGTCGGGGATCTCGGTGTATTCCTGGTTCCAATAGTCGCTGGTATCCACCTCGAACCAGCCGTTCCATGTCATGCCGTCAAGGTCGTAGCCGGAGGCAACGGCTTCCAGCGTCACGGCCTCGTTCGGTCGAACCGCAACATTCGAAATGTTGTTCTTTGCCTGCAGCCGGAACTCGTTGTCAAGGTTTACATAAAAATCCGCGCAATAGGGCTGCTCTGCATACGCACAGTCGTCATAGATCTCACAGCGGTAGCTGCAGGTCTCCTCTGAACACTCCGTAATAAGAGGCGTGGTATAGGTTGCACCGGTTGCACCTTCGATCTCTTCATAGGTATAGCAGCCCTCTTCGCCGGTCGGAACCATCACAGTCCACTGATACCGCACCTGGGAGAAGTCAGCCGCCGCAACGTCCACATAGAGCGTCGCATTCTCACCCGGGTGGATCGTGGGACTATTCCAATCCACATATTCAATGTTGCGAACATCAAGCGTGAAATAGCGATGAAGCTGGGCAGCGCCGTCGGTGATGTAGCACTGATACTCGCCGGCATCCGCCATGCCGCTGCTCCCCGGCGTCGTATAACTGGGCGCGGTTGCGCCGGGAATGTCCACCCAGCTGCCGTCGGCATCCATCCTTTTCCATTTATATTGAATCAGGGACGGATCGTTCGCCGTCGCCTCCACCTCGAACGTCACCGCTTCGTTCGTTTGCGCGGTCACGTAGGTGGTGGAATATTCCGGCGAAATAATCGTCAGATCGTTGGTGTAATCCGCCAGCGCGGAGACCGGCAGCAGGCCGATCACCATGATGACGCTCAGCAGGACGGAAACCCATCGGGCTATTCCGCGTTTCATAAAAATCCCTCCATTTAATTGCCGCACAGACGCGCAGCTTTTGGTCCCATCCGGGAAAAGGGTACTAACGTATTACAAACACATAGTCATAATAGCACAATCATTTCCATTTGAACAGGGGGGATTCTTTACAAGATTCCCGCCCCGGATTTGTCGAAAAAGCAAATCACTTCTCTACCGCGCTGAAGCGCGCAAAAAAGCAGGCCGCATTGGAAGCCCTCGCTCATGGGCCCAACACGGCCTGCTCTCCGTTCTGCAGGTTTATATTGTTGTCCTTCCGGTCACAGCTCGACCGAGGCGATCCTCGGCTCAAAGCAGCACGTCGGCCGGACGCAGACGATCCGGACGCCGCTCGCCCGCTGCGGCCCGACCTTCAGAAAGGTGGCGAGCACGCTGGTTTTTCCGCCGAGCCCCAGCGGCCCGACGTCCGATTCGTTGACCCGCCTCGTGATCTCCCGCTCCATCTCCGACTGGACGTCATACCGGCCGTCGACCTGGGCCTGGAGCATCAGCGCGGCCGCCTCAAAATGCGACCTGCCGATCCCCACGGCCAGCGTGCAGGGCGAGCAGCCGAGCTGCGAGACGCCCTCCTGCGCCCACTGCACGATCTCCTCCAGAACGACCTGCGTATCGTGCCTGTGAAAGACGCGGTATGTCTTTGCCCGGATCGCGGGGCCGCCGCCGAACATCAGAATATGCAGCCGGAGCACGTTCTCCTCACAGGGGCGGATGAGGATCGGCGCGGGCGCCACGCCCGCACTGTCCGGGTCCAGACCGCCGCTCTGGTCGATCCTCCGGGAATCGTCCCCCAGAATGCCCATGGGGCGGCCCGGCAGCGCCCGCAGTCCCTCGGCCACGCCCTGCCGGATCTCCTCGAGCAGCCGGCCGGTGACCGCGCGGTCCGGACCGACCTCGAGCACGAGATGCGGGATACCGGTATCGTCGCAGAGCGGACTGCGATTCGTCTCCGCGGCCTCGGCGTTTTCCAGAACGGTCTGCATCACCCACCGGGCCTTTTCGTTGGTCTCGTTCTCGATCGCGCGCCTGTATGCGTTCTTTTTGTCCTCGCGGAACGTGGAGCCCGCTTCCACGAGCGCGTCTCTGACGAGACGGACGACGTCACTTTTCATAGATGCTCCTCCCACGGGCCGCGCCGATGATCGCCGGGTACCGGTCCACCGTGATCCGATACAGCGCCTCCATGCCGAGCTCCGGGAATGCGACGCACTCGATCTCCGACGTCTTGGCGTTCAGAAGCGCCGTAACCGGCGGGATCACCGCATAGACGGAGCGGTATCGGTCGAGCGCCGCGACGGTCTCCGGGCGCAGCGCGCCCTTGCCGAGGTGCAGCCTGACGCCCGCGGCGGACAGCGGGCCGATGGAGCTCTCGATCTCCAGCTTGTTCGAGCTCGTCGGGCCGACCCCCGCACAGCTGACAGCCGTGTGGAATATGACCTGGCCGCGCAGGTCGACCCCGACGGCCTCCCCCGCCTCCAGCAGCTTCAGCACCCTGGGCAGAACGGCGTCCCGCCCGCAGAGGATGCTGCCGGAAATCAGGATCGTGTCGCCGACCTGCAGGGATTCAACGGTCTCTTCCGAGATCGGTGTCGTTATTTCAATCATTTCCTCACACTTTTCCTTACGATTCTGTCTTATAAAACGGTTCCCAAAAATTGGAACTCCCGTGCTTTTCAACTGAACAAATCTGTATATCTGGACTCATCCTCGATCACGCCGTAGGCCTTTGCCCGCATGACGATCTTCTCCGCCCAGCAGCGGTGCGGACCGATCTCGTTCATCTTGTTGCCGCTGCTGCTCTTGACGACGCCGCCGCTCGTCCCGAGTACCTGCATCGCATCGTCATGCACTTCCTTTGTTACGGCCAGCATGCCGTTCACATAAGGAATATGCGTCGGGTGGATGATCGTCTTGCCGATAAAGCCGTTGGCGCGGTCCAGAAGCAGCTCCCGGAGAAGCCCGTCGACCGCGTCGTTGATCAGGCTCTGCTGCTTGAAAAGCGACCGGTTGATGCTCTCCGGCGCGTCCTCAAACTTCATATCCTTCGTTGCGCGGAAATACTCCCAGACCGGGCCGGATACGCTGTAATCGTTGTGGCGGGAAAACACGTTCAGTACGTCCTTCAGACAATCGGAAACAGTCAGGATGTCGTAGATCGTATAATTGATCCCGCGGCGCACGCCGAATACGGACGACCAGTCCGTCCCGCCGACGCGGACGTTCAGCACCAGATCCTTATGGCGGTCCAGAACCTCCTTCACGCCCATCAGCTCCGGAATCCGCGTTTCCAGGTAGGCCATTTCCCTGCTCTCCAGAATCGGCATTCCGTAGATGATCTCTCCGAACTTCCGATTCAGGGCCTCCAGATGCGCGTAGTAGGCCTCCCCTACCTCCGCATTGAACTTCGGGAAATTGAACGCGGTCACCAGATGGATATGCTCCGGCTTCAGCATGGCGGAGAAGTGCTTGAACTGCTCCACGTTCCGAACACGAAAAATGATCAGCGGGATCTCGTCATACCGGATCGTTCCCTTTTCCAGCTCGTCGTTCAGCGCGTCGAGCAGCCGGAGCACGTTCTGCTCCGCCTCCGGCACAAGCTCCTCCCTGCAGGCATCCTCAAAGCACATGACCATGGAGGTCAGGCCGGGATATTTTTTGGTAAGGATCGGCTGCAGAAAGTCCTTTGTCCCGGGCATGTACATCGTCGCCCCGAGACAGTACTGCAGCATTTCCCTCTCCGTGTACTTGTCAAAATTGATCGGTTCCATCACAAACTTGGAACCCGGCTGATAGGCATGGTGTCGCATTCCTGTACTTCTCCTCTTCGCGTAAATCAATTTCCGTCCGGCTCGAATGCAGCGAGTGTCAGGTTTTTCTTTTTTCTTCCCCGATCATCTCGGGAAGAATACGGCGGATCAGCTTCGTCGCGAAAAAACTGATCGTCAGTGCCAGCAGAACGACGACCGGAAGCCATTTCAAGCCGCCGCCGAGGTGATTGTTCGCAAATTCTCCGAAAAACTGAACCATCGGCTTGTGCAAAAGGTATATCCCCATCGTGTTGACGCCGAGCGAACAGAACAGACGTCTTACAAACTGCATCCGGTTCGCAAACAGCTTTTCAATGAGCAGCGAGGCGGACAGAACACAGATCACACCGGAAACGGCGTCGAGCAGGAACAGAAGCGGATTCCCGTAACTGGCCCGGGAAAGCGCAACATGGCTTGTCGCGGTAATAAAGCGAAGATTGAACCGGTACGTGAGAAAAATGACCGCGGCGGAGGCAGCCCAAGCCAGGAAATACACCCAACTCCCGGTATCGCGCCGACGCAGCCGTTCCGCGAGTTTGCCGAGAAACCAGGCGATCCCCATAAAGCCGCAGGCCGTAAAAGCAGACAGGAAACCCCACGGATACCCCATTTCAAGCCTCGGCAACGCAAAGCCCGCGACCATCATGACGCAGGCAAACAGCGCCGCGCCGAGGACGCCCGCCTTTTCGCTCTTCAGCTTTCTGCCGATCAGATAAACATACAGTTCAAAAAGAACGACTGCGACGAACATGCAGGGCAAATACCAGAGTGAAGAGAGCCCCCCGGCTTTCGTCAGAGACTGCGAGCTGCCGTACAGGATCAGAAGGATGTTTTCCCGGGTCGGCAGATTGTAGATCAGCGCCCAGAGAAAGTACGGGAGCATGATCCGTCTTGCTCTTTGTGCGAGAAAACGCCAGAAGCCGTTGTGTGCAGCCAATCTTTCCCCATGCGACGCAAGGCTATACGAAAAACCATACGCCGCAACGAACGCCATCATATGAAAGGAATAGATCAGCTGTGACAACGATGCGGTTCCGGCCTGACTGTGCCCGATCACCACCAGAATGATCATGATTCCCTTGTAGATGTCTATATATGCCAGTCTTCCCTCTTTTTGCATAACGGTTCTGTCACCTCCCACACGGAGCCGTGCTCAGAGCAGGCTCCCTCTCGGACTCCAGACGGCCTCCGGATAGTATTCGTCGATCATGCGCTTGACAAGGGAGCACTGCTTCGCCCGCTTGCGGGCGTCGTCCTCCGTGCTGTCCCAGGAATGGGTGGCGGCGACCGACCCGCCCGTCTTGAGATAGATCGGCGCGGCGATCCGGATCATCTCCGGCACCTCATAATGGCGGATAAAGCCGCCCGTGGACTTCGGGTTTTCCGTGTGAATGTCGATCGGGCAGTCCACCGCCTGCCGCATCGCGGCCAGCATCTGGAGCTGGATGTCGCGCACCGGGTTGATCGAATCCGCGCCGATGGACTCCAGCAGCTTCGCGGAGCACGGGTTGCCGTGTCCGGCGTGCGCCGAGACCTTGAAATGGCAGTCGGCGGGGATCTCACCGGCTTTCCGCATCTCGTTCAGCGCCCAGAGGCACCCCTCGTCATACACCAGAAAGCCGCGGCAGCCGAGGCGCGCGGCGCGCTTCACGTCCTCGAGCGCCCGGACAATCTGCTCCTGTCCGCGCAGACGGTAGCCCATCCGCACGCCTTCCTCGGTATGTACGGAGGCGGAGGTGTCCGTCGTGGCACGGGGCCCGATCGCAAGGATCAGGTCTGTCCGGTACTCGTGCGCCAGCGCGACCATCTTCTCGATCTCCTCGTCGGCAAGACGCATGATGCCCTGCGTCTGTGTCACGCGGTGCAGGTACAGGCCGTAGCCGTCGATCGCTTCCAGAAGCGCTTTCATCACTTTCGGCCCCTGGATGCCCGGGACCTCAAACCGGAACTGACCGCCGTCGGAAAACCGTTTTCCCGAGGTCGGCAGATCGTAGGCGTCCCCGCCGGGAAGACCCAGAGATTTCAGAAATTCTCTCGTTTTTTCCATGCTGTTCATCATGTACTCTCCATCTTGTTATTCATTCGAAAATGCATTCAGCATTTCGATCTTTTGTTTCCTCTCCGCATCTGTCATCGGATTTTCCGGATCGCCTTTGGCGTAATCGACCCGGCAGGATTCCTGCACGCCGTCCGTCTGGTAAACCGTGACGACGGCAATACGCTTGCGCGGGCTCTCCGCGCTGAGCGCCTCATCCTCCGCAACGTGCACCTTCGCAGCCAGCGCGATCGCCGCCGCGTCCGGCGGCTCAAAAACGCGCAGATCCGCCCGACCGTAAAGCAGCGCCGCGGCGACCGCATAAGGTGTGCTCAGTTTGGCCGAGGCCGTGCCCGTGATCTCTGTGTGGTCGTGTCCCTTGACGCCGAGGCGGTAGGTCTCGACCAGGACGCGGTCGATCTTCTTCGGGTCGATCTTCCCGCTGAGCCGGATCGCCGCCTCCACCGCGGAGTGGCTGTGGCGGCAGGAGGCGTAGGGCTTCACATAGATCCGCTCGATCTCATAACAGTCCGTCTCCTCCGTCAGCTTCTGCGGGTCGTAATCCTCGGAAAAGGTACGGAAAAACCCGCGCTCGCCGCCGAGCACATCGTCCGGGACCTCAAAATCTGCCAGGCCCATTCTCGCCGCGGCAAGCCCGTCCATGGCCGCCCGGCCGAGGTTGTAGGGCTTCACCTCCGAATTCTGCTCCTGCAGCTCCAGCATGCCGGCCGCGCTGCCCGCCGCAAGCGAAAGCACACGCTTCAGCTGCCGCGCGTCCATCTCCAATGCGGCCGCGACGCCCGCCGCCGCACCGATCGTACCGCAGGTCCCGGAGGTATGATAGCCTTTCTTTTTGTGCGAGGGCTGCATCGCGATCGACGCCCTGCACGCGGCCTCGTAGCCGATCACAATACCGGCGAGGAACTTCTCCCGCGCGATCGGCCAGATCGCGCCGGCCGCTTCCAGCGCAGAGATCACGCATGCGCCGAGATGGATCATCGCAAAACGCTGCCCGTCGTCCAGCTCCAGCGCGTGCGCGTTGAAGCCGTTGATCAGCGCCGCGGAGAGCGGATCCACCGTCTCCGGGTAGCCGATCAGAGCAGCCGGACCGGACGGCAGGGCGGCGCACAGCGGCGCCCAGCGCGCGCAGTTCTTCCGTGCGCCGGCCGCGGCCACGGCAAGATAATCCTGGTAACAGGCCGCCGCCCTGTCCAGTATGTCCCCCCGGATTTCCGCCGTCCGCCGCAGCAGATAGGCGACAAAGCACTCTGTCAAATTCGCCATGTCAGTCACAGCCTCTTCACAAATATCGGAACGGTTCGATCTCGTCCAGCCGTCCCTGGTCAAACAGGGCGATGTTGCGGAACGCATCGCGCATCATGGCGCGGAACGAATCCGCCGTCACGCCTGCGATGTGCGGCGTCAGGATCACGTTGTCCGCCGTTTTGAGCGGATAGCGGTCCGGGATCGGTTCGCGCTCGTGCACGTCGATGCCGGCGCAGGCCAGTTTGCCGCTGCGCAGCGCCTCCGCAAGCGCCTGCGCATCCACGATCTCGCCGCGCGCCGTGTTAATCAGGATCGCCCCGTCCTTCATGCCGGAGAGGCTTCGCGCGTTGATCAGGCGTCTCGTCTCGTCCGTCAGTGCGCAATGGAGCGAAACGATGTCTGCGCCGCGCAGAACCTCGTCCGTCGTCAGAAATGTCATATTGTTTTCCGCCTCATACCCGGCGCTCTCCCGAAACAGGTTGCTGTAGAGGATCTTCACGCCGAAAGGCTTCAGCAGGCTGACCAGCCGCCGCGCCACGTTGCCCATGCCGACGAGGCCGACCGTTTTCCCGCACAGCTCCGCAGTCTGCACGCCCTGTTCCTGCTTTTTCCAGACGCCGCTCTTTGTCTGCGCGTCGATCATCGGCAGCCTGCGCAGACAGGCGAGCATCAGCAGCAGCGCATGCTCGGCGACGCTCTCCGCGTTGACGCCCTGATTCACATAGAGGGGAATGCCTTTCTCCCGAATCGCCTCAAGGTCGAGCGCGTCCAGACCGACGCCGGAGCGCTGGATCATCCTGAGGCGGCCGGCATTTGCCAAAACGTCCGCTGTTATGCGCAGGCGGCCTCCGGCAAGAAGGTAATCGGCGCCGACGATTTTCTGACAAAGCTCCTCCTGCGTCTGCGCGTCCGGAAAAAGGAACTGAAACCCCTGAGGCCGCAGATCTTCCATGATCTGAAGCGGTATTCCCTTATATAAATTCGTGCACAGAATCGTCTTCATTTGTCAATTCCTTCCTGTTCCCGGAAGAATCGTTCTTAAAACGATCACTGTCCTCCGTAGCATGCAAAATCCGGGCTATCTAAACGGGCTCTCCGAATCTGTTCGGTCCGAAGTCCAGCTTGTTAACGTCAAAATGCGTAATCAGCATGCTTTCTCCATGATCATCATACGCCTTGATGGTGGATTGTACAAAGTCGATCAGAGCTTTCACTTCATCCAGCGTATCTCCGATAAGATACGCCCGGAAATGGAACTGCCCCACATTTCTTGTGGCTTTGATCGTATCCCCGATCTTATATCTGTTCTCAATATGCAGGACGCCCTTCTTTTTTCTGGCCTCCTCCAAGCCCTCGATCCGGCTCACCGTGCCGCCTTTGGACATCAGGCTGAGCGTACAGCACGGCTTCGAGAACGCGGCGCAGTCATTTTTCTGGTCGCAGCCGTCCATCCTTCCGGTCAGCGCAAACGCCATCATCATATGCAGACTGTTGATATGGTTCAGCGCATCCGTATACCGATACTGCGCCGTTCCGCCCAAACGGTACCCCATTTCAAAGAACGCGAATCTTCCGTCTTTCACAAAGCCCTGCATACTGGTAATGCCGTTTCTTATGCCCAATCCCAACAGCATTTCCCGCATCTGCCTGTCAACGGTTTCCATGTACAGCGGCAAATGCCGGGACGGATATGCGTGTACCTCTGCAAGCGGATTGAAATCGCTTGCGTTTCCTCGCATATACTTGTCCGCCATTGAACTGATGGTCACGTTCCCATCCACAAACGTGTAATAAACGATAATATTGTCCCCTTCAATATACTCTTCGACCGTTGCGCAGCCGGTTTTCGACAGACTCTTTGCCTGGGTGTACAATTTGATAAAGTCCTCTGCACGGTCGCATTTGACAACGCCTGTGCTTCCGCTGTTGTCTACGGGTTTGATTACGACAGGATACGGCAGTTCCCCTGCAGTCCCCTCCAGATCGTTTTCATCAATCCCATAGTCTTTTACCGTGGGCACACCGTATTGCCGGCATGCGTTCTTGAATTTCACCTTGTTCATCAGCCTGTCCCAAAGCTCCCTGGAACTATAGAACGGCATATTCAGTTCATCCGCTACGTCGATCACGCGGGAAATGATGTTCTCGTTTCCGCCGACAAAGATCCCGTCAATGCGGTCTTCCTTTACAACCTTTTTGATCTGTTCCGGGTCGTAGATGTCAACATAATACTTCTCATCTGCGATCTCTTCGATCTCCTGACTGAAGTAGGATCCGGCAACGATGATTCGGACGCCTTCCTTTTCTGCAAACGCATGAATATCGTTCGCGTTGTTCGTTCCCCCCAGAACCAGGAGTCGTTTGCCCTGCAGATTCATATGATGTCATCTCCTATGTATCCTCTGTTTTTTCGCCTTTTCATCAGCAAACCGATATGCTCATTTGCCTGAAGCCATGTCCGGATCGGCTTACCCGGGAAGCAAAGCAGTCCGTCCGCATGGACGGCCGCATCGGATTTCTCTTCCCAAAATTATCGGGATTCAGTACCTTACTTTCCCTTCCGCAACGGCGCTCAAATGCTCCCCATACGGAGACTTGCCATAGGTTTTCGCGGATTCGCGGAGTTTTTCTCTGTCGATCCACTGATTCCTGTACGCGATTTCCTCCGGGGCGGAAATGATGATGCCCTGTCTGTTCTCAATCGTCTCCACAAAATTGGATGCATCCAGGAGAGATGAGAATGTCCCGGTGTCGAGCCACGCAAACCCGCGGCCAAGAAGCTGGACGTCCAGCAGTCCGTCGTTCAGATACATCTCATTCAGCGTGGTGATCTCCAACTCGCCGCGCGCCGACGGCTTTACCGTATCTGCCCGATCACACACGTCCCCCGGATAGAAATAGAGCCCTGTCACCGCATAGCTGCTTTTCGGTTCTCTCGGCTTTTCCTCGATGCTTAACGCTTTTCCGTTTTCATCGAACTCGACGACGCCGAAACGTTCCGGATCCGTAACATAGTATCCAAAGACCATGGCTCTTCCGTTTTTCTCGGCGTTGATCACAGCGTTCCTCAGAATTTTGCCAAAGCCGTTGCCGTAGAAAATGTTGTCCCCAAGCACCATCGCGCCCGCATCACCGGCCAGGAATTCCTTTCCGAGGATAAACGCCTGCGCAAGGCCGTCCGGGCTCGGCTGGACCTTGTACTGCAGCGAGATCCCGAACTGGCTGCCGTCTCCCAGCAGATCCGCAAATCTGGGCGTATCGCTCGGCGTGCTGATAATCAGGATCTCCCGGATCCCCGCGAGCATCAGCGTGCTCAGCGGGTAGTAGATCATCGGCTTGTCGTAGACCGGAAGCAGCTGCTTGGAGGTGACCATGGTCAGCGGATACAGCCGGGTGCCGACGCCGCCCGCCAGAATGATTCCTTTCATCACGCCCTCCAATACCGTTCCGCCCAGGAGAAGTCCTGTTCCCGGAAGCCCGGATGCTTTTTGTCCTTCTCGCTCGTCTGATACGCGCAGTCCAGCTCCGGCCACTCGACGCCGATCGACGGATCGTCCCAGGGGATCCCGCCCTCCGCGGCCGGATCATACACGTCCGTGCATTTGTAGACGAATTCCGCAGTATCGGACAGGACAAGGAACCCGTGCGCAAACCCCTCGGGGATGTAGAGCATGTTTTTCTTTTCCGACGACAGGATCTCGCCGATCCACTGCCCGAAGGTCGGGGAATGCGGCCGGACGTCCACGGCGACGTCATATACCTCGCCTTTCGTGACCCGGACGAGCTTTCCCTGTGTGTGCGCTGTCTGGAAATGCAGACCGCGCAAGACGCCGCGGGAGGACGCGCTCTCGTTGTCCTGCACAAATTCCCGGTCGATGCCGACCTCCGCGAACTGCTCCTTCTTATACGTCTCCATAAAGTAGCCTCGGCTGTCTCCGAACACCTGCGGGGCGATGACAAACACGCCCTTCAGCTTCGTCTCTCTGAACACAAACGCCATTACAGTTCCGCCTCCTCAAGAAAACGACGCAGCGCGTCTTTCCAATCCGGAAGCGGCGTAAAGCCTGCCTCCGCGAGCTTGCTTTTGTCCAGTCTGGAGTTCAGCGGCCTCGCCGCTTTGGACTGGCCGTACTCCGCCGTGGAAACCGGGACGACCCTTGCAGGCAGCCCGTACTGCCGGTAGATCTCGCAGCAGAAATCGTACCAACTGATATACCCGCCCTCATTGGTCGCGTGGTAGTACCCGTAGCGGTCGGTCTCGATCATGTCCACCAGGAGCCGGGCGAGGTCCGCCGTGTACGTCGGCGTGCCGATCTGATCGTCGACGACCCGCACTTCGTCGCGGGTTTTCCCCGCCCGGATCATCGTTCTTACAAAGTTCGTTCCATGCAATCCGAATGCCCATGCGATCCGGACGATGAAGTATTTGTCGAGTACGGAGGAGACGGCAAGCTCGCCGTCCAGCTTGGACTGTCCGTAGACGTTCAGCGGTCTGTAGCATTTGTCATCCGGCTTCCAGGGTCTGTCCCCCTGCCCGTCAAAGACGTAGTCCGTCGAGAGGTACAGCAGCTTCGCATCGATCGCACGGGCCGCCTCCGCCAGATTCCGCGTCCCGATGTGATTGACGCGGTCCACAGTCTCCCTGTTTTCTTCCTCCTCCGCGGCGTCCACCGCGGTCCACGCCGCACAGTGCACGACCGCGTCCGGCCGCAGCTCGGCGACCGTACGCATCACGGCCGCCCGGTCTGTGATGTCCAGCGGAACATACGGAACCTCAGCCGCCGCACTGTTCCCGGCGTGCGCGGGCGCAAGATCACTCCCGACGACTTCATGGCCTCTCGCCACGGCCTCCCGGACGACGTCGTGCCCGAGCTGGCCCGCAACGCCTGTTACAAAAATCCTCATACTCTGTCTCCGTACATTCTCTCGTAGTACGTCCGGTACTCGCCGGAGAGGATCTCCTCCCACCATGTGCGGTTGTCCAGGTACCACGCGATCGTCTTCTGAATGCCGTCCGCAAACTTTGTCTCCGGCAGCCAGCCCAGCTCCCTGTGGATCTTCGCGGGGTCGATCGCGTAACGGAGATCATGGCCCTTCCGGTCCGTCACGTAGGTGATCAGGCTCTCCGGCTTGCCCAGCGCCTTGCAGATCAGCTTTACGATGTCGATGTTCGCCATCTCGTTGTGGCCGCCGACGTTGTAGACCTCGCCGATCCTGCCCTTTCGGACGATCAGGTCGATCGCCCTGCAGTGATCCTCCACGTACAGCCAGTCCCGCACGTTTTTTCCCGCTCCGTAAACCGGAAGCGGCCTGTCGTGCAGGCAGTTCACGATCATAAGCGGGATAAGCTTCTCCGGGAAGTGATACGGCCCGTAATTGTTGCTGCAGCGGGAAATCGTCACCGGCAGGCCGTAGGTGCGGAGATACGCGAGCGCCAGCAGGTCCGCGGCCGCCTTGGACGAGCTGTACGGGCTGCTCGTATGGATCGGCGTCTCCTCCGTGAAAAACAGGTCCGGGCGGTCCAGCGGAAGATCGCCGTACACCTCGTCCGTCGAAACCTGATGGAAGCGCACGCTCCCGAACGCGCGGCACGCGTCCATCAATACGCCCGTCCCGAGGATATTCGTCTGCAGGAAAATCCCGGGGTCCTCAATGCTCCGGTCCACGTGGCTCTCCGCCGCAAAATTGACGACTGCGTCCGGTTTCTCTTCCTCAAAGAGGCGATACACGCCCTCCCGGTCGCAGACGTCGAGCTTTGCAAACCGGAAATTCGGCTTGTCCATCACCGGCGCGAGCGTGCTCAGATTCCCGGCGTACGTGAGCTTGTCTATGCACACGATTCGGTCCTCGGGATGCTCCGCCAGATGGTAATGGATGAAATTGCCGCCGATGAACCCGGCGCCGCCAGTCACAAATACTGTCAAGCAAACCCCTCCTCTGCCGCGCTAAGCGCGCACAACATAGCAGCCCGCCCGGTCGGAGCTGTTCGTTGTTTTTCCGATCAGATGCAGATGATCCCCGTCCACGATCCGCAGGATCCTGTCCGGCTCCTCTGCCCGCATCCGTTCAAATTCCTTTAGATCCGCTTCGGTCAGAATGAAGCGGGACGCGGCGCGGATCCCCGCAAACGCAGGCGTCAGATCCGGCGCTTCTCCGCAGGCGACCTGAATCACCGCACGCACAAAGTCGATCCCCGTGGAGTAATAAACCAGGTCGCTTCCAATGGCGTCCCCGCCCATACGGGAGCCGATCTCAATGATCTTAATGTTTTCCGCCTCATCAATTTTGAGCTCCGAATGCGACGCTCCGTTTTGGATTTCCAGCGTATCCAGCGCATGTGTGACCACGGACACGACCTTCCGATACAGCGCCTCGCTGACAGGGGCCGGCTCCAGGTGACCGGTTTCGATGAAGTGCGGCGCGCCGGTCGTGTATTTCAGCGTCATGGCGAGGATGCGGTGCTCGCCGTGATACGAGATCCCCTCGACGCTGTATTCCGTTCCCTCTGCAAATTCTTCGATCAGCGCTTTCTTCTCAAATCCGGCTTCCATTGCCGACTGCACCGCTTCTGCAAGCCCCTCCGGACCGTCCAGCTTGAAAATGCCCCGACTGCCGCTTCGGTCCGTGGGCTTCACAATGACCGGGTATTCCAGCCGCAGAGCGGAAATATCCGTATGCGCATCCGCCAATATGCTCTTAGGGCTCGGATCTCCGCCCCGTGCGAAAGCCTCACGCATCAGGTGCTTATTCGTGCTCATCCGCGTGCACTTCATGGAATTGCCGGGCAGGCCGAGCTTATCCGCCACATAGTTCACGGTATAGTTCCCGAGATCGGTAGCAATGCTGCAAACGCCGCAGACGCCGATTTCTCTGCATTTTTCCGTGATCTCGTCCACTTCCGTAATGCTGATCGGGTAAAAATGATCCGCAGCCTTTTCTCCCACGTCATCTGCCGCCCAAGCAAAAACGTGCGTGGTGTAGCCCATTTCTTTCGCCTTCTCGATCAGCGGCAGCTGGAGATAGCTGGCGCCGATAATCGCAAGATTTTTGCTCATTTTTTTACCCTTTGAAAAACCCCAACGCAGTCTCGATCACCAACGCTCTGTCATCCTCCGTCATACCATAGTACATCGGCAGCCGCACGAGCCGGTCGCTGTCCCTTGTGGTGTACGCATCCTCCCCGGAAAAACGGCCGAACTGCAGCCCCGCCGGCGCGGAGTGCAGCGGCACATAGTGAAACACACAGCCGACCTGCCGCTCTTTCATATACCGGATAAACGCCGTCCGCTCCTCAAGGTCCCGCAGCTTGATGTAGAACATGTGCGCGTTGTGCACGCACCCCTCCGGAATCGTCTGAAGCTCAATCCTGCCGCGCTCCGCGAGCGGCCTGAACGCCTGCAGATACGCGTCCCAGGTCCGCATCCGGTCGGCCGTGATCTCGTCCGCCCGCAGAAGCTGCGCCCAGAGATACGCCGCGTTCATTTCGGACGGCAGATAGCTGCCGCCCCGATCCACCCAGGTGTATTTGTCCACCTGGCCGCGGAAGAAGCGGGCACGGTTCGTCCCCTTTTCCCGAATGATCTCGGCCCGGTCATTGTATTTCGGGTTGTTGATGACCAGCGCGCCGCCCTCGCCCATGGAAAAATTCTTCGTCTCATGGAACGAATAGCAGCCGAGGTCACCGAGGGTGCCGAGGTACTTTCCCTTGTATGTACTCATCACGCCCTGGGCGGCGTCCTCGACCACGATCAGATCGTGCCGGCGCGCGACGTCCAGGATCGTGTCCATCTCGCAGGCGACGCCCGCGTAGTGCATCACCATGATGACTTTGGTTTTCTCCGTGATCGCCGCCTCGAGCTTTGTCTCATCCAGATTCATCGTATCCGGCCGCACGTCGACAAACACGAGCTTCGCGCCGACAAGGACCGCCGACGTCGCCGTAGAAGAGAACGTATAGGACGGGAGGATCACCTCGTCCCCCGGCTGGAGATCGCAGAGCTGCATCGCCATGTCCAGCGCGGTCGTCCCGCTGGTCGTCAGCAGCACCTTTTGAGCATGAAACCGCTCCTCCATCCAGGCGTGGCACTTTTTGGTGAACTGCCCGTCGCCGCAGATCTTGTGGGATTCGATCGCTTCTCTGACATATTCAAACTCGTCTCCGATCAGCGGAGGCACATTGAAATTAACCTGCATTCTTTTTCCTCCCGAATTTTGCAATGTGCGGCTTCAGCATATTTAGAATGTAATAAAACGGTTCGGACCTGGTCAGAACTGACAAGCCGATATAGATAACAATCCCAAGAGGCACTTGAACCAACAATGTCAGCCAACTTGAGAACTTGAGCAGTGTTACAGACCAAACAAGACCTGCCATAACAAATGTCACAATCAGATTCGGAAGAATATCGAGCATTTGTCGGCCGAAAGAATACCCAAGGAGCTTTTTATTCGGCCAGGCACAAATCGCGATTCGAATCAAGGCGCCTGCGACAAACCCAATACAGACTGCCATTGGACTGATAAAAACCGTCACAATGAGGATCACCACATCAATTACAGTTTTTGTGATTTCTATCCTCAATTTAATATCGCTGCGCCCCAGCGCCAGAATGGCATTCTGATTCGCATTCCCCATGTGGCCAAACGCCATAGAAAGACAAAACAGCTGCATGTAAGGAACACACGGCAGCCATTTGTCCGTGAGGATCAGCTTCACCAACGGTTCGCCGCAAACAGCAAGTCCGACAACGAGGGGCGCGACCACATATTGGCTCACCTGGATCGACTTTTTCAACATGCTTCTAATGTGTTCGACGCTATCCTGGACGCTTGACATTGCCGGGAACAGAATGCTGTTGATACTCGTATTGATGTTTGCGCTGATCAGATGCGGAAAACTGTATCCCTTGTTGTAGAAAGCAAGATCGGAGGATGTATAAAACTTGCCGATCAGCAGCTGTCTGAGCTCCGTATACCCATTGTACACCAGATCGCTTATCAGCAGTTTCCACGCGAACGAAAACAGCGATTTTAATCTGTCAAAAGAAAAAACACGCTTGGGCTTCCATGGGACCGTGATCCAAAGGATGATCGTATCAATCAAAGCGTTAAACAGATACTGCGCTACAAGCGCCCATACGCCATATCCAAGAAATGCAAAGACGATGCCGATAACGGCCGCTCCAATCGTTCCTCCTAATGTCGCAAAGAAAAACTTTTTGAACAGCATGTGCCTTGAGACATACGCCTGCTGTATATTTTTGACGCCGGATATGATGACAAACAGACCCAGAACTCTGACTACAGGTGCAAGTCCCGGAGAATTATAGAAGCTTTCGATCAGCGGCGCTGCAAGAAAAAGCAGCACATACAGCAAAAGTGAAACTGCGATTTGGAAATAGAAGACAGAAGAAAAATCGAGATCGTCCGCATTCTTCTTTTGAATCAGAGCGTTACCGAACCCGCTGTCCAGAAAAATGTTCAGGATCGTTGTGAAAACCGTTACAAGCGCGATCGTTCCGTAAACGCTTGGATCGAGCAGACGGGCAAGAACAATCGAAACAAGAAACGTAACGCCCTGCGCGCCCCATCGCTCCATAAAACGCCATATAAAATTAGATAAATATCTTGTATTGCTCATCACAGCGGCCCCATCCAAACGCTCCGGCAGAATTCAGATTCCTTTTTTGCGATTCCAATAATTGACGAGAGGAAACAGAATGTCAGGCATATAAAACGCCATGGAGGTTTTCAGGCGGCCAACCATTCCCCCACCGTTTTCCATGATCGCGTCAACGGGATAATACGCCTTGTCTGAATCAGATGCGGCAATCAACTCCATGTTTTGAGAAAAGGCTTCATCGGCAGACGGATCCGGCGGCATTCGGAAGACTTTTCCACGATAGGAATCCTTGATCAACACTTCCACAAGCGCATCATAAAAGCTCATTCGGATTGATTCGCCGTCCCACCCGACGGCTTTGATCGTATCATATCCCAAAAGACCGTTGCTTCTGTTGGTATCCGGATCCGCTACAATTGTCGGGACGCCTTCATACGCAGCGCATTTGGCGCTTCCTGAACCTCCGATGCAGACGTCGACCATTGCAAAAAGCCGGCGGGGCAGCGGAAACAGATCCCCTAACGGAACTATATGGAGATTATCGGTACCGGCAACAGCAGATTTGATCAGATCACGTCTGCCCTCAATATCCCCGACAATGACAAACTGAACACGCTTCTCCGGAAACGCCTGTGCAAATTGATTCACATCCCGAACGATATTGGGAAAGTAAGTCTTGGCAGTTCGTCCAATATAACAAATCGTGCAGTCAGCAGATTCGATTTTCTGCAGATTTTCGTTATCGACGTCCTGAACCGGTTTTTCAACCAGTCTGAAAGTACGAATCGGATCGCCTGCGGAGTATTTATCATAGCCTTCAAAGAGCAGCGCATGTGCTCTGGGACCGCCGAACAACTCTTTCCTGCAATACTTAAAGAAGAAATAGTCCTTCCTGTTTTTGAAAGCGATTTCATCAAATGATTCATTGATCAACGCAATTATATTTTTTGCCTGCAATCTGCTCGCCAGCAACTCGCCCCACAGCGCCGTCGACCCCATGTGAGATTCGATCAGGATCTCATCTTCCGGATCAATGATGCCAAGCATACCGACCATTCTGTCAAGAACTCTATCAACAATATGTTTCGGGCAGAGAAAAGGCGCATACCGGAGAACCGGTATGTTTTCTTTCCTGAAAGAATCCAGCTCATCAATCTTGTATCTGCCCACAATGTATGCAGCAGAGATAATATGTACTTCCCATCCATGCTTTTCAAGCCAATGCTTCTTATTGAGCATATACAATTCAGCTCCGCCAACTCCCGGAACGCCGTATGGTAAAAACACGTATTTATGCATGCGGGACTTCCTTCCTTTTCTTCGCATCCTTAAGCTCGCTTACCGCCAATGCAAACACGATCGCCAGAATCGGCTCCATCTGCATATTTGTCGAGCAGAACAGAGCAAAAACCGTAAACAGGGTAAGGCCCAGTATTTTACGATACAAATCCGACTGTTTCAACAGATGGATTCCTTTGCTGAGTATGAAGAAGAAATAGAAAACGGCAAATACACCAATCTCTCCCATCAGCGTTATCGCGCCGGAGTAAGCCCCCAGCACGTTTCCCCAGGTCTTTCCGATGATATTCGCGCCGTAATAGCCCTCCGCCTGAAAGGCCGTTGGAAACATGTTCCAGCCGCAGCCCGTCGGAAAATACTTTTGGACAATGTTCCACCCGTAGAGCATACCGGTCCGTCTCTCCGCATTGCCGGATCTGGAAAAAAAGTCCATGAACGCCTGATAGTACAGGTTCAAAACGCCTGTATTGCTGAAGTCGAATGCCACAAAAGCGCCGATCAACAGCAGCGCGATCACGCTCAGCACGATGTTCCTTGCGCTTGTTTTGATCGACCCGGTCAAAAACAGATATGCAGCCATGGCGATAGAGAAAATAAACGTTGCCGCCGACCGTGTGAATGCGACAATGAACAGCGTCATCACGATCATAAAGATCTTGCCGGACCGGCTCCTTTTCGCCTGATCCCAGACCAGGAAGAAGACGATCGCAAGCCACCGCATGAAATAGCCGGGTTCCCTGAAAAGACCCCAGGCCGAATAGCGGTAAATATACATCTGACTCGGTCGGACGATCGAGGTCATTCTGGGGAAGTAGTCCCGGAGAGAAAACTCCACGCCGAATTGGAACAGAATCAGAGCCAGAACAGAGAACAGGAAATTGAGGACCAGACCGATAAAAAGCCCCCGGATCAAACTGTCCTTATACTGCGAGAACATCAGCACAAACAGGAAAACGACGGCGACCAGGAACAGCAATATAAAGCCGTTGACGGACCTGCTGCCGTATTCCGGGAAGTAATGATACGCCAGAAAAATGGACAGCGCGCTCACCAGAAAAAACAAAAGCAGATCCTTCGTAATCTTTTTTGCGGAGGATGCAAGCAGTCCGCCCCCTGCTCGGGTAAGCAGCGTCACGGCAAGGCAAAAAAACGCGAACACATAAGCAGCCAGGATCGGCGTCTCTCCGACGACGAACAGATACACGACGTCTGTGGACGACAGGATCCCGAGGATCAGCATCATTTTTTCCTGTGTATTTCTTTTCTTAATCCTGATCTTCATACCTGAATTCCTTGCAGGCCGCTCCCTGCATTTTGCTCCAGTACGTTTCGGAGCACCCGGCCGAGCATCTCCCGGCCGATCCCGATTTCATACCTGCTGTCAAACAGCGCTCTGGCAGAGCGCATCATCGTCTCTTTTTCCTGCGTCGACAGACCGCAGTACCGGTCTATGCACGCGGCAAACGCTTCGGGCGAATCCGCGACAAAGCTGTCGACCGCATTTTGAATGTCATATCCGATCGCGCCGAAACCGGTCGTGATGACCGGCCGCCCATAGGCCAATGCTTCCGCGATTTTGACTTTCATCCCCGCGCCGGAGAAGATCGGGCAAACCACGGCGTCACACCACTCCAAATGCTCCTTCATGGAGGGAGGAGACGGCACCAGCTCGATCTGCCTCTCTCTGCAGAGGTCGACAAACTCCTTCGGCGGATTTGCGCCCGCGATCCGCAGAATATAGGGCGACCGGATTTTCGGACAGACAGCGTCCAGAAACCACAGGATCCCATCCAGATTCACCCCATACCACAGCGACCCCGTGATCAGAAGCCGCGTCGGCTCCGAAAAGACTTTCATGCCGCTGCACCCGGGGGCGTCCATGCAGATGGGGATGACGTCGACTCTGTCCCTCGAGATCCCGTACTTTTGAACAAACCGCCCGGCGTCGTTTTCGGTCAGGGCGAGGAGCCGGTCCGCATGTTTCACGATATACCGCTCGTGCTTTTTAGCCAGGGCGTACGTAACTGCTTTTACAAAGCTCTTTTTATTATTAAAGTCATTCCGTGCGTAGTCGCTTTCAACATTGTGCGCTCTTACAATTATCGGAACGTCGGCCTTTTTTATGTCGGACACAACATAATCAAGTTTCGTGAAATCCAGATAGGCAATGGCATATCTTTTATACTGTAAACCAAGGTTTTTCCACGATAAAAACCTTTTATTATGTTGAAAATGAACGGCAATTTTGAGCAAATCGACCATACCTGCCGCAGGTTTCAGCTCATATGCTTTTTTGTAAAGCGCTTTTATACGGGAATCTTTGATTTCAGGGCCGACATAGTCTATCTCGTTGCTTATTGGATCAAGCATCTGTAACGACTGATATACACAAAGGGCCCCCCCCGAAGTAAAAGCAGGCGCTTCAGCCGTAACGTGCAGAATCTTCATTGTCGGATTCTCCTATTCTTCTGCGGTTAACAAATCATGCAACGACCTTTCAACTATCATTGCCTGATGCGCGACGCTGTGGTACTTCTTAACAAACGCAAAGCCAGCCTCGGCTATTGATACATGCTTATCTCGATCTTTCAATACGGCTATACACAGTTCTGTCAGTTCGTCGGGCGAGTCGGACGCCAGCAGATGCCTGCCGTTTTCCAGCTCCGTCCCCTCGATCCCCTTGCCCGTTGTAATCACGATCTGTCCTTTTCCCAGCGCGTCGATCACCTTGACCTTTACGCCCGCGCCGTACAGCACCGGCAGAATCAGACTCGCGGCGTCGTTGTACAGCGCGTCCAGATCGTCCACATAGCCCAGGACCCGGACGGAATCGCGCTCGATCGCGCGCCGGTCCTCCTCGCGGATCCTGCCCGCGATTTCAAGCCGTACGTCGGGGACCGCTTCCTTTACCCGCGGCATCACGCTGTCGACAAACCATTTCAGCGAGAGGAAGTTGTGCGTCACGCGCAGATCGCCGACATAGAGCAGCTTATGCCGCTCCGTCCCGTCCGCAGTCTCCCCGGCCGTTTCCAAAGCCGGCGCAGGCAGATAGACACAGCTCTTGTTCACCCGGCTCCCGATCACGGCGCATTCGTCCTTCGAGATGAACCAAAACGTATCGAACAGTTCCCCCACGCGCTTTTCAATCCTCTTGAACCGCCTGCTCTCCAGCCTGTTCGCAAGCTTTTTGAGAATGCTGTCCGCCGTCTGCGCGATGGTTTTCCGATACTCGCTCTCGATGTCGTGAAAATATAAAATGTGCCGGCGGGCCTTTACGCAGCCGCGGATCCGGTATGCCGACACCTGCTCGCCCTCGTAGATCGCCGCGTCGTATTCGTGCTTTTTCAGCTCCTCCGCGCAGGCGCTTACATATCTCTTGCGCACACAGATGGGAAACCGGCTGAGCAGCATGGCCGGAGACGTCCGATTCATGGTGTACTGGAAAAACCGCATGCGGTTCTCAAATCCCCCGAAATCCGCGGCGGTCCCCTCGTCCGGCTTGTTCAGCAGATATACGTCGACGGAACAGTTCTCCAGCATCGCGAGAGACTGGATGCGGGTCAGCATGGACCGTTTCCCGCCCTCCATCGGCTTCAGAAACGGATTGTCAAAGCAGATCAGCGCGATTTTTGTCGTTCTCTCCGGCATTTTTTACTCCTGTCCAGCTTCCTGTTTCTGCCAGGCTTTTCTTCCTGCCCGGCTCCCCAGCAGCCTCGCACAGCAGTCAAAGCCGAAATGAATGAATGAGAAAAAATGGCCGTGCCGGAGCAGGTCTTTGCTTACATACTTGACCAGCTTCATTCCCTCCGACTCCTGCGCGGCGTTGTTCAGCGCCTCCCTGTGGCGCTCAATCTCGTACCCTTGAATGTAATTGCGGGCGTACTGCTCTTTCAGCGTAAAGTTATGGGAGTGGTACACCAGGGCGTCCGCCGCGTAGGCGATCCGATACCCCGCGTTGATCACCCTGGCCGCAAAGAACATGTCCTCGTTCGTCTTGATCGGGTAGTCAAACCCACCCAGCTCCAGATAGACCGACCGGTTGTAGGCCGCGCACACGTCGGAGCAGAAAAATGTCTTGATCCCCATTCGCGGCAGGTCGGCTTTGGAGCGGATATAGCTCTCCGCCGGATAGTTGAACGCGCGGACCAGCCGCTCCATCCTCGTGGCGTCCTTTTTCGGGAGCTGCCGCCCGGCGGAGACCGCAACCCCATCCTCGGACAGCGGTGCGATGAGATTGGTCAGAAGATTCTCGTCGGCGGGCAGCGCGTCCTGCGTCAGGAACACCACGACGTCTCCCGAGGACCGCCGCAGCGCCATGTCGCGGGTCTTTCCGTGATCGAAGTCTTTTCGCTCGATCGGGATGAGCGCGACGGCCGGATCAGCCCTGCAGATCTCCGCAGTGCGGTCGTCGGACGCCGAATCCACCACGATCAGCTCGTCAACGGCGTGTTTCTGCGCATGGAGTGCCGCCAGCAGATCCGGCAGCTCTTTTTCCGCATTCAGAGTTGGGATGATAACCGTTGTTTTCATCTAGCTCCTCTTCTTTTCCAGCCAGGCTGCGCACATTTTCGCGCACCGCCTGTAAATTGCAATTCCCGTGATCAGGATCAGCACCGCCACAAGATAGGCGAGGAGATATCCGAGCCATCCGTCGCCGAGCGTTTTGAGAACCCCGCTTCTCTGGAGCAGCCGGATCGTAAGCATCTGTGCCAGATAGATCTCCAGGCTGATCGAGCCCAGATAGGCCACGGGTCTGCTGCTCAGAAGCCTGCTCTCGCATCCGACAGCATAGCACAGCCACAGCGCGGAGACAAACAGGTTTTTCAGCAGGAGCAGGTCGACGGGTCCTGCCTGTACAGGGAGAAAAAACCACAAAACCGTCGCAGCGAGGCAGACGGCAAGGCATACAAATTTGTGCCGGGATACAATCTGTCTGACCATGTCTTTATGCAGAAAAATGTTCCCGCCCGCCGTGAAAAACGGGGCGCAGTACAGAAAGGTCTGCCGGTTAATGAATCCCGACACGACGAATCGCTCCGTAAAAAAGTACGCGGAGCACAGCAAGGAGAGCGCAATTGCAATGCAGCAACTGATCCACGCGCGTCTCTTGCTCCAACAGAGAAACACAAAAAACGGAAATAGCATATAGAACAGGAAAATCACGCCGAGCGTCCAGCCGACGCCAATGCAGTCCAGCTGATTATTCGGCAGCAGGCCGAACGCCAGCGTTAGTTCCGCCAGGCCCTGGATCAGATGGGCTGCGGAATGCTCCGCAATGACGTCAATCAGGATCATCAGCGCAAAAAACGGCAGAATCCTCCTGTACCGTTTTGCATAGAAGCCGTTGTAATTCACGCTGCCATTTCTGAACCGCTCATAATACCCGCAGAACATTCCGAATCCGCTCAGCATCAGAAACAGGGGGACGAGCTCATTGCCCGCATTGATCACCGTACCGACGGTCTTCCCCAGCGAATACGCCCCGAGGACGTTCAGATGCATGGCCAGGATCCCCAGGCAGGCAAACGCCCTGAGTCCGTCCAAATTCTGGTAGCGCTCTGTCTTTGCAGTTTCCTCTGTCATCCGATCAAAACAGCCCTTCCCGATCGCAGTCCTCAAACCAGTCCCGGAAGCTCTCCTCCAGGGTATAACGGAACCGGTAATCCGTTTCAGCCAACTTCTTCCCGCTGATGTTCGTGCTGACCAGCAGCTTCTTCACGCGGTCCGGATGGATCCCGACCTTTTTCCCGCCGATCGGCCCCAGGACCCGCGCCGCCGCCATCAGCAGCTTCCCGTTGATGACGGGGATCCGGTTCGTCAGACCCGTGGCGGCCTTCATCGCCTCGCAGATCTGCTCGATCGTGTACGCGGGCTCAAAGGTGCAGTTGATGACGTCGTAGCCGGGAAATTCACGGTCAAGCATACGGTATTTGAAAAACCGCACCAGCTCTTTGACATAGATGCTCGCCTTGACTGTGTCCTTTCGGCCGGCATAAAAATAATAATGACCCCTGATTCCCTTGTAAAGCCTGGTCATATTCCCGTGTTCGCCTTTTCCGTATACGACGCCGGGGCGGACGATCGTCAGTACTCTCCCGGCGTCCTTTTCCGCCCAGCCGATGTGGATCTTCTCCGCGACCAGCTTGGAGATGCCATACGGCATGTTCGGCATAGGCAGGGTATCTTCTTCCTTCAAGTCCTCCGCTGCGCCGTACGGCGCAATGGAGGATGTGAACAGAAGCTTCCGGATCCCGTATTTTTCCGCAAATGCGACCGTGTTTTCCGCGCCCCGGATATTCGTCTCAAAATACTCCTCGTCCGCGTGTCCGGGCGTGCGGTGCACGGCGGCAAGGTTGAAAATGACGTCGTCGGCGGAGGGGGCAAAGTCGAGACCAAACGGCTTCCGCACGTCCGTCCGCACGTATTTCACGCCGTCGTTTTTCTCAACGACACCGGGGACCACGCCCTCTTCGCCGGGCATGACGAGGTCAAGATCATAGATACAGTCTCCCTCCCGGACGCATTCTGCGTTCAGCAAATGGATGAGATGCGTGCCGATAAAGCCCGACCCGCCGATCAGTATATAGTTCATATATCACGACTTCCTTTTCCTGCGCGTCTTTCGTTCTATTCCCAGTTCCAGTCCAGCCGCTCGATGTCGTCCTCCGTCAGCTCGTCGCCGATCTGCACCTCGATGATGTGCAGCTCGGTCAGCGCCTTGATGGCGTGCTTCTGCCCCGGAGAAATCACGGCGATGTCCCCGCGGGAGACGGGTTTGATCTCCCCGTTCAGGATCAGCTCGCCCGCGCCCTCCGTGAACGTCCAGAGCTCCGTTCTCTGCGCGTGCCGCTGGTAGCTGATGTGCTGTCCCGGCGTGACGATCAGCTCCTTGACCAGCGTGTTGTTGCCGTCGTCATGCGCCTTGTAGTCCAAAACCCTGTATTCGCCCCAGGCGCGGCGCTCGTACATCGGCCGGGCGGAGATCACAAAATCCTTCAGCTTGGGCGACGATTCCTTGTCCGAGACAAGGATGCCGTCCGGCGTCGCCGCGATCACGGCGTTCTGTACACCGAGCGCGATCAGCGGGATCCCGAGCTCGTTGATGACGTGCGTGTTCTCGCAGCCGTCGGCCGTCACGTTGCCGGAGAACGGCTCGACCATTGCTTCGGACAGCGTGTTCCAGGTGCCGAGGTCCTTCCATTCCCCGTTGAAGCGCAGAACGTTGATGCTCTTTTCCCGTTCCGCGACCGCATAGTCGAAAGAGATTTTCCGAAGCGTATCGTATTTTTCGTACAGAGCGTCGTAATCGCTCGTCCCGAGGAGCTCTTCTGCGATCCCCAGCAGATACGAGAGTTTGAATGCGAACACGCCGCCGTTCCAGAGCGCGCCCTCGGCGATGTACTGCTTCGCGGTCTCCTCATCGGGCTTCTCCCTGAACTCGGAAACCGGGGAAAGCCGCTCCTTTGCGGTCGGGATGATGTAGCCGTATTTTGCGCTCGGATACGTCGGCTCGATGCCCATGAGCGTCAGATTCGCCGCGTCCGCCTTTTCCGCCTCGTCGGACATGCTGCGGAGACACTCGAAATAATCCGCGTTCACATAGGGGTCGACCGGACAGACCACGACGGCCTCGCGCTCGCCCACGCCGTTCTTTTTCAGATACGCCGCCGCGAGGGCGATCGCCGGGAACGTGTCCCGACGCGTCGGCTCGACCGAGATCCCGACCGTCTCGCCGAGCTGCGCCCGGATCTGCGGGATCTGGTTTTCGGACGTCGCAATCGTGATCGTGGCGGTCTCGTCCACCTCCTTGATCATGCGGTACATCCGCTGCGCCATGGACTCGCTCGTCCCGTCCGCCTTTTTGAAAATTTTAAGGAACTGCTTGGAACGGACCTCGTTGGAAAGCGGCCACAGCCGCTTCCCGGACCCGCCGGACAAAAGAATCACATGCATGGGCTTCTCCTCACCGGACTCTGGCGTTTACAGCTGCCGTAATTTCAGATTCCGTTTCTTCTGCGCTTTCTTTATTCGGCGCCGTCACGCTGACGTAGACCTTCAGCTTCGGCTCTGTGCCGGACGGCCGGATAACCACGGAGCAGCCGCCCTCCAGCGTGTATTTGAGCACGTCCGCCTTCGGCAGACCGTCGAGCCCCGGCAGGTAGTCCTGCACACGCGCGACCTTTCTGCCGCCCAGCGCGTCGACCCCGGCGCGGAACCCGGCCATGATCTCCGCCATCTTCTGCATGCCTGCGGACCCGTCAAACTCGTAGCTGTACAGCGTGTTGCGGCAGTAGCCGAACGTGTCGTAGAGCGACTCCAGCTTTTCCGGAAGCGATACGCCCCGGGTCTGGTAGTACGCGAACATCTCGCAGATCATAAGCGCCGCATTCACCGCGTCCTTGTCCCGGACGTAAGGCCCGGTCAGATAACCGTAGGACTCCTCAAAGCCGCAGATGTAGTCGTTCTCCCGCCCATCGGCCTCCAGACGGCCGATGACTTCGCCGATGAATTTGAACCCCGTCAGGACGTTGATCGTCTCCACGCCGTAGTGCGCGGCGATCTTCTCCGCGAGGTCCATCGTGACGATGGTCTTGATAAACACCGGATGCGCGGGCATCCTCCCATGCTTCCGCCGCTGGCTGCAGATATAGTCCAGCAGCAGCAGACCGACCTCGTTCCCGGTCAGAAGCCGGTATTCGCCGCCGTCCCGGACGGCGATGCCGCAGCGGTCGCAGTCTGGATCCGTGGCAAGCAGCAGGTCCGCCCCGGTCTCTGCGCAGGTGCGCAGCCCCAGCTCCATCGCCGCCCGGATCTCCGGGTTCGGATACGGACAGGTCGGAAAATTGCCGTCCGGCTCCGCCTGCTCCTTCACCAGCGTGATGTTCGTGAAGCCTGCCTCCCGCAGCGCTCGGGTCACGGGCTTCAGCCCCGCGCCGTTCAGCGGCGTATACACGATGGCGGCGCCCCGGTCGATCGGGTCGCCGTACAGCACGCTCTGATTCTTTACTTCCTCCGTGAACGCCGTATAGACGTCCTCTGAAATATACCGGATCCGCCCCGCGTCCGCCGCGGCGGCGAAATCCGTCGTCCGCACGTCGTCAAAGACGTCCAGCTTCTCGATCTCGGCCAGGATCTCTGCGGCCACCTCCGTCGTGATCTGACAGCCGTCCGCCCCGTAAACCTTGTAGCCGTTGTACTTGCTCGGATTGTGGCTCGCCGTCACCATGATCCCGGCGGCGCAGCGCAGCACCCGCACGGCATAGGACAGGCACGGCGTCGGCATCAGCTGCGGATACAGCCAAACGTCGATCCCGTTCGCCGCAAAAACGGCGCCGGCCTCCCGGGCAAACACGTCGCTCAGGATCCGGCTGTCGTAGGAAACGGCAATGGCCGGACTTGCGAAATGCTTGTTTACATAATCCGCCAGTCCCTGGGACGCTTTCCGCACCGTGTAGACGTTCATCCGGTTCGTCCCCGCGCCGAGGACGCCCCGCAGGCCGCCCGTACCGAACGCAAGCTCCCGGTAGAACGCGTCCTCGATCTGCACGTCGTCCATCCCGTTCAGTTCCGCCGCGAGGCCGTCCGCACGTTCCCGCCAGCGGTCGTATTCCGTTTTGATCTGCGCAGCAGTTCTCATGTTCCGCTCCCAATCCCCGGCTTTATTCCGCGCCGTGGCGCGTCAGGACTACCCACACGGTCTTCAGCAGGATCTTCAGATCCAGCGCCAGGCCCCAGTTCTCCATATACTCCCGGTCCAGGCGGACCACTTCCTCAAAATCCGTGATCTCGCTCCGGCCGCTGACCTGCCACATGCCGGTCAGCCCCGGTTTCATGCTCGCCCGGATCCGGTGCTGCAGATTGTACCGCTCCCACTCGTTCAGCGTACACGGCCGCCAGCCCACCAGGCTCATCTGCCCGAACAGAATGTTGATAAACTGCGGGAATTCATCCAGCGACGTGTTGCGGATGAAGTTGCCGATCCCTTTCGGCTTCCCGTCTTTGCCCTTTTTCTCGCTCCCGATGATCCGCGGGTCGTCGTCCATCTTGAACATCATCCCGTCCCGGACCTTGTTCTGCGCCATCAGCTCCGTTTTCCGTTCCTCCGCGTCCAGGTACATGCTCCGGAACTTGTACATCTTGAACACTTTTCCGTTCCGGCCCACGCGCTCCTGCTTGAAGAAGATCGGGCCGGGCGACTTCACGTAGATCGCGGGCGCGATGAAAATGCACAGAAGCCCGGTAATCAGGCAGCCCACCAGGCCGCCCAGAATGTCCAGCGCCCGCTTCACCGCCATCTGCCCGGAGGACACGAACTTGACGCTGTTCGCCAGCACCTTATACCCGCCGAGCTTGCGCATATCCATGATCGGCCACCGCGCGTCGTTCAGCGCCGACATGGAGTAGTTCACGGTGATCCCCATCTGCATCAGCGCGTTCATCAGCCTTGAGGAGAACAGCATATCGTCCGGCTGCAGGATGAACACCTCGTCCACCCAGCCGTGGCCCAGCTCCTCGACGGCTTCCTCCGTCAGCGGGCGCACGGGCACGCCGTAGTCCCAGAGATACTCGTTTTCCGTTTCCTCCGCGTCCATCAGGATGATCCCGGAGATAAAAAAGTTCTGATATGTATCGTCCTCGTTCAGCCGCGACATCGCCTCGTTGACCAGCTTTCTGGACGTGATCAGATATACGGATCTTTTCCGTCTCCCGTTTCGGCTGAACCGGTAGATCCGGCGCTTGTTCAACTGCCGGACGAAGAACGCCAGGATCAGGAAAAACAGCAGCGTAAACCCGAACAGCAGCCGGGAAGCGACGGACGACCGGTGCGTCACGAACAGAAACACAACGGCGACGAGCAGGATGCCCACCGTGTGCTTCAGCACCGCCATGGCCTCGTCAAACCGTTTCCGCCGCAGGACCCCGCTGTACCCGTTTGAGAACAGAATCACGACCAGCTGACTCATCAAAAGAAGAAGCGCCTGAAAAGCAAACAATTCGCTGCCGTACGGGTTCCCCCAGCCATGGAGTATCCAGTACGCCAGCATAAAACACACCTGCAGGCAGAGCATATCCAGCACGATGAAATCCCCGTGCTTCATCCAGCCTTTCAAGCGTTTCCTGTTCATTTCGTTCCCCGATTCTTCCGTGCATTCCGCCGGTCTGCCCGCGTCCGCGGCGGGCTCCCGAAGCGGCCGAAAATGGGTCCGGAACCTCTCCGGCATACCAAGCCCATTTTGTTCATTTATTCTAACACACACTATACTAACAATCAATACACATCTGTCTGCGAAATTCGTCTTTTTTCGTCCGTTTTTTTGTCGAAATCGGATATGCCGCGTCGGAAAATCGGAACTTCCTCCGGAGCGGCGAAAACCGGCGATCTCGGCGAAAGCCCGTCCGGGCCGTACAAATCGCGACGCAGCCGGGCTGCGGCGCTTCATCTGTTTTCCGCGTCCTCAGCGCGAAAAACAAGAGAGACAAACGCTTTATTTTCTGTATTGATCTTGGTATAATCAGGTCAATCCTGTATCTTCCCTTGAATCCTGCAGACGCTTCAGATCAGATAAAAAAGGTATTGACCAATGATTAAACTCTATGTTCGGGACATTTCCCCGCTTTTTAACGGCGAGTGGGCAGATTATCTCTCTCTTCTGCCGACAGAACGCAGAGATCGGGCGCAGAGGCTCCGCAAGGATCACGACGCTGCGCGATCCGTAGGCGCATGGCTGCTTTTGCGCGACGCTTTTGCGCTTGACGGTGTGGAGATCGGCAGGCTCACGCTCAAAACCGGCGAATACGGGAAACCGTACTTTGACGGCTGCCCCGAATTCTCCATATCGCACGCCGGACCTTATGCCGCGGTCGCCGTCTCGGACGATCCGGTCGGCGTGGATATGGAAGCGCCGCGATGCACGCTCGATATGGCGAAGCACGTTTTTGCGCCCTCGGAATATGCGGCTGCAGAGGCCCTGTGCGGCGATGCGCAGCGGCTCTATCTGCAGCGGGTCTGGGTCGCAAAGGAGGCGTTCGTCAAAGCCGTCGGAACCGGCATGCGCACCCCGTTCCGTTCCTTTTGCGTGACGCTGAACGGCACATCCGTCGAACTGACGCAGGATCTGACGCCTCTCCCCATCCGTATCCGCGAGTTTTCCGCGGGAGCGTATCGGATCGCCGTCGCCGGGATCGGCGAAGCCGTACGGGCAAGTGTATAGTCCGAAGTGCGCAGAACAAAAATAAAACCGTTCTATTTGCGCTCGAGGCCGCCGGTTCGAGCAGCTCTCTTTGAACCCAAAAAAGAGGGAGTATCTTTCGATACTCCCTCTTTTTTGGTCCGAGTGACTGGATTCGAACCAGCGGCCTCTTGAACCCCATTCAAGCGCGATACCAAACTTCGCCACACCCGGATGTGCCGTGTTTACAGCATGAGGTATATTATCATATCGCGTCCGGAATTGCAATAGGATTTGCGCAATTTTTTGTTTTTCCCGCTTCGCCGCGGTGCGGCGCCCCTCCCCGCCGCGGTTGCAAGGACGCGCCCGGTGTGGTATCATACCGGTATGGTCCGCCGCCGGCGGGCCGAATAACGGACGGAGCTGATTGTCATGAAAAAGCGCCTTATCTCCGGGTTCCTCGTACTGCTGCTCTGCGTCTTTCTGCCGCTGAACGCCCTTGCCGGGCACGATCCGGCCATGGAGCGCGAGGTCCTGGAGCAGTCCATCGACCGCATCCTCCGCAACCTCGCCGCCACGATCGAGACCGGCGCGGCGGTGAACGAGCCGCTGGAATACAGCTTCTCGCTGACCGACGCGGAAACCGAGAGCGACGACTACCCGTTCCGTCTTGCCGTTTCCTACGCGTTTACGCTTTCGGATATGCTTTTCTGCATCGAATCCGTCTCCACGCATACAAGCATGCGGTCTGACGGGTCCGGGATCTGGCAGTGCAAAGCCACGGTACTCTACACGCTCGCGGACGGCCTCGACAACCCCAAGCTGTACAAGCTGGCCGCGGAGACGGCCGCCGCGGCCCCCGATACGCGCGGGCGGCTCGCGTACCTCAACCAGTGGCTGTGCGACAACGTGGAATACGACGACGCGGACCGGGACAACGGGAGTCTGGACCTTCTGTTTGACGGCGGTCTTGCCGTCTGCGAGGGGTATGCACGGGCCGTTTCCGCCGTGTGTTTCCTGCTCGACATCCCCTGCGTGCAGCTGAACAGCGACATGCACACCTGGAACTGCGTCTATGTGGACGGGGCCTGGAAGATGCTCGACGCGACCTGGAACGACTCCACCCGCAGAACGGAGCGCTACTTCCTGGTGGACCGCATCGACGACGCGGACCACGATTCCTCTGCCACAGACGACACCGGGCTGACCGACCTTGCCAAGCAGTACGCGCTGACGATGGCGGACCGGTGGGCCAAGTACCGCCCGGCGGCGGAAGAGCCGGAGCAGCCCGATTCCTGGGCGGTGAAGGAAGTGAACGCCGCGATCGCGGCGGGTCTCGTCCCGGCGGAGCTGCAGCGGGGCTATACGGACGACGTCACCCGCGCCCGCGTGGCCGAAATGTTCGTCCGCATGATCGAGACGGCCTCCGGCAAGACCATCGAAACCATTCTGGCTGAAAAAGGCGTTACGATCGACCGCAGCGTCTTTACCGATACGGACGACGCAAACGTGCTCGCCATGAACGCGCTGGGCATCATCAACGGCGTCGGCGGCGGGAAGTTCAATCCCGACGGCGTGCTGACCCGCGAGCAGATCGCCGCCATCATCAACCGGGTCGCCCGCGTGCTGGGGCACGATACGTCCGGCTATTCCGCCTCCTTCACGGATACGGTCGGCCGCTGGGTCAACGACGAGCTGGGCTGGCCCGTGGCGCACGGCGTCATCCTCGGTATGGGCGACAACACCTTTGCGCCGGACAACCACCTCTCCACGGAGCAGGCAATCCTGATCGTGTACCGCGCGTATATCGCGCTGCGAGGCTGAACACAATGGATCTGTGCAGCATACAGGAGATCCGGCCGCTGCTGGAGCGGCACGGGTTTCACTTTTCCAAAGCGCGGGGGCAGAATTTTCTCACGGCAGCCTGGGTGCCGGAGCGGATCGCGGCGGAGTCCCGGCTGGACGAGAGCTGCGGCGTGCTCGAGATCGGACCCGGCGTCGGCTGCCTGACAAAGGAACTTGCCCGCCGCGCGGGACGCGTGGTCGCCGTCGAGGTGGACAAGCGTCTGCCGGACGTGCTGGCCGAGTCGCTGGCGGACTGCGACAATGTGGAGATCGTCTGCGGAGACATTCTGCGGCTGGACATCCCGGCGCTCGTCCGGGAAAAATTGCCCGGCCTCACCCCCGTGGTGTGCGCAAATCTCCCCTACAACATCACGACCCCGGTGCTGACCGCGCTCCTCGACGCGCGCCTGTTCGCCTCGATCAACGTCATGGTGCAGCGCGAGGTGGCCCGGCGGCTGTGCGCCGCGCCGGACACCGCAGACTACGGCGCATTCACGATTTATGTAAACTATTTCGCGGAGCCGCGGATCCTGTTCGACGTGGCCCCCGGCTGCTTCATTCCCCAGCCGAAGGTCACCTCCTCGGTGATCCGGCTGGTCCCCCGCAAAACGCCCGCCGTCCCGGTGCGGGACGAGGCGCTGTTCTTCCGGACGGTCCGGGCGGCCTTTGCCCAGCGGCGCAAAACGCTGGCGAACGCGCTGGCGGCCGGTTTCCCCGAGGTCGGCAAGGCCGGCGCGGCCGACGTGATCGCCGCGTGCGGGCTGCCGCCGCAGATCCGCGGCGAAGCGCTGGACCTCGCGGCTTTCGCGCGTCTTGCGGACGCGCTGGCCGCGCAAAAAAACAGTTGACAAACATTAAGGGTGTGGTATAATAACTCTCGCTGTAGCGGGATTGTGTAAGGGTAGCACAGCAGACTCTGACTCTGTATGTGAGGGTTCGAATCCTTCTCCCGCTGCCATGAGGGGACACGCTCCAGCGTGTCCCCTTTGTATATCTCTCCCGGATTCGAACCCGAACCATGTCATCCCCGAGCGGTTCTGCCGCAGCATGCGGCAGGAGCGAGTGGGGACATTCCGGTTCGCGATGCGAATGCAGCGCTCGAATCCTTCTCCCGCTGCCACGTCGTCGCGGACTTCGTATCGTTCGCGACGACGTTTTCTTTTCAGAAAACGTCATCTCTCATTCACTCCGTCGCTCCTCCTTTCCAAATCGAACCCGCTCCGCTGGGCTTCGATTTGGTTTTTTGAGGATAACTATACCGAAATCCGCTTCAGCGTGTCCCCTTTGTATTTCTCTCCCGGAACGGAAAAAGGAGGCAAAACCATGGCACGTTATCTTGTGACCGGCGCAAACGGCGGGATGGGCCGGGCGATCTGCCGCACGCTCACGGAGGCGGGAAACGAGGTCGTCGGGCTCGATCTGACCGGGCCGCAGGAGGAGACGCCGTGGCGTTTCCTCTGCGCGGACGTGACGGACGCCGCCTCGCTGGAGGCCGCGTTCCGGGAGATCGGCGCGGGCGGCGGGCTGGACGGCGTGATCCACGCCGCCGGGCTGTACGACCTCCGCTCGCTGGTCGAGATCGGCGAGGAGGCGTTCCTGCGCATCTTCAACGTCAACCTGTTCGGCGTCTACCGCGTCAACAGGCTCGCCGTCCCGCTCCTGAACCCGGGGGCGCGCTGTGTGATCGTCACAAGCGAGCTTGCGCCGCTCGATCCGCTCCCCTTTACCGGGATCTACGCGGTCACAAAGGCCGCGCTGGAGAAGTACGCCTTCTCGCTCCGGATGGAGCTGCAGCTGCTCGGCTTCCGCGTCGCCGTGATCCGTCCGGGCGCGGTCAGCACCGGCATGCTCCCGGCCTCCGTCGGCGCGCTGGACCGCTTCTGCGCCGAGACCTGCCTCTACGCCGTGAACGCGCCGCGGTTCAAAGCGATCGTCGAGCGTGTGGAGGCGCGCAGCGTCCCGCCCGAAAAGCTCGCGAAGCGCGTGCTCCGCGTTCTGCGCGCCGCGCGGCCGCGGTTTGTGTACAATCTGAACCGAAACCCGCTGCTGCTTCTGCTGAACGCGCTCCCCCGCCGCGTGCAGCTGTGGGCGATCCGAAAGCTGCTGTCCTGAAGACAGGATTCCACGAATACAACCGCCGTCCTGTGCGTTCCCGGCGGGAACGCACAGGACGGTCTTCTTGTGTTTTCCGGGCCGCTGTGCTAAAATAAGGAAAAATCCGGCGCGGCTTCGCGCGGGCGAACCCTCCGCCGGGACCCATTCTTTCCAACCGGGAGGCGATACGCATGCGTTTCCATTCAAACAGCCGCGTATTTCTCGTACTGCTGCTGGTCTGCCTGCTGCCGGCTCTGCTCTTTGCCGGCTGCAAGCAGGACCCTGTCACGCCCTCCGTCACCGGCGATCCCGTCCCCTCCGCGTCCCAGCGGCCGGAGGCCTCGCCCTCCTCCGCGCCCGATGAGGACGGCGACGGCGCGATCCCGGACGACGCGATCCGCGTGAGGACCGTACAGGAGCTGGCCGACGCCATCGCGCCCGGCGCAGAGATCGTGCTGGAGCCGGGTACATACAACTTCTCCGATCTGAAAGCGGGCGTTTACAGCGACAACCTGTTCATCAGCGACTGCGGCGACGGGATGGAAGCGGTCGTCACCGATCTGGACAATCTGACGATCCGCGGCGTCTCCGCGGCGGACACGACGCTTGTGACGAGTTCCAGGTATGCCGACGTGCTCCGGTTTGAGTCCTGCTCCGGCGTCGTGCTGGCGGATCTGACCATGGGCCACCTCAGCGAGCCCGGCACCTGCACCGGCGACGTGCTGGAATTCGACTACTGCTCCTGGGTCACGCTGGAGGGGCTGGACCTGTACGGCTGCGGCACCTACGGCCTGTCGGCCTTTCTCACCTCCGACCTGGAGATGCGCGGCAGCGTCATTCGGGACTGCGCCTACGGCATCCTCTGGGCCGTGGAGAGCACGAATCTGTACTTCGCCGACTGCGCCATGCGCAACTGCACCGGCTACGACATGCTCGACACGAACACCAGCGAGCTGACCTTTGAGCGCTGCGTATTCCGCGGCAATGAGAGCGACTGGAACTTCATCACCGAGGAACCGAGCACCGTCGCGATCTTCCGGGACTGCCGGTTCGGCGCCTGGGAATCCGCCCGGCTGGCGGACGCCGTGAGGACCCGGGGCGGCGTCGTCTGCGACGAGGCCTGCGCGTTCACCGGCACCGCGGTCCCCACGCTGACGCGCATTTCCACTGTCGAAGCGCTGTTTGACAATATCGCCCCCGGCGCGGTCCTCGAGCTGGCGCCGGGCCGGTACGACCTGTCCGCGTATGCAGAAAAGCTCTGGGCCGACGATCCGGAGAGCTGGAACAGCCGGCACCCCTATGTACAGCTGTCGGAATGCTGGGACGGCGTCGAGGTCCTCATTCGGGACGTCGAGGTCCTCACCGTTCTGGGCGGCGGGGCCGGAATGGGCGATACGGAGATCGTCGTTTCGCCGCGGTATGCCGACGTGCTGTCCCTTCTGGATTCCGGCCGGATCACCCTGTGCAATCTGACGCTGGGCCATACGGACGGCGGCGAATGCCTCGGCGGCGTCCTGTACCTCGAGGACTGCCGGGACGTCTGTCTCTCCCGCGCGGATCTGTACGGCTGCGGCGTCATCGGGATCTCCGCGTACAACGTGCAGAATCTGTACATGTACGGGAGCGTCATCCGGGAATGCGAATACGGGCCTCTGGACATCGCTTCCCCCACCGGCAGCTTCACGTTCATCCGCAGCACGTTCCGGGATTCCGGCGGCGGCTTCGGCTTCTATGATTATGAACCGTACGTCGTCAGCTTCCTGTACTGCTCTTTCGGCGACAACGAGTCCAACCTGTTCTGGTACTCCGACGTCTACACGACCGGATGTGAGTGGAGCGAGAACATGCAGTACCCCGATTACGGGGACTACGAAAACGAGGGGGACTTCCGCGAGGGCCTGTCCGTGATCCCGTTCGACGCGGAGACCATCGCGGACTCGAGCTGGTACGGCCATCTGCTATGCATCCCCGACGAGGGCGTGGAACTGGGCCTCCCCTTCCTGGACTCCGGCGAGGAGCTGTTCATCACCCTGTCGATGGAGTCGGACGGCACCTGCACGCTCACCGGCCTGTATGAGGAACCCGTGTCCTTTGCCTGGGCCATGGACTCCGACTACTCGGCGGCGCTGACCTCGGCCGACGGCCCGACCGCGAGCCTCTCCCTGTACGCCCACACCGACTCGGAGGAATCCAGCGTGTGGCTCTGTCTCTCCGTCGGCGAATATTACCTCTGGATGTACTGAGCGGCCCCATAAAGAGAAAAACGCCTCTGTCCGCGGACAGAGGCGTTCTTTTTTCGCTTTTTCTACCGGAGCCAGGTGCGGGGCGTGTAGAATTCAAAGATCACGCTGTCGCTGGCCGCGGCGATGGACTCGACGTCGTCCGTGTCGCGGACGGTCCAGACGAACCGCTTGGCCCCGAGAAACTCGCACAGACGCACAAGCGCCGACTTCTTCCCTTTCTGATGGGCGATGAAATGCGGCCGGGCGATACAGTTCAGCAGCACGCGGCTCACCGCAAAGGCCGCGGCTTTGCCGGTCCCCTCCCGGAGCTCCCGGTAGCTCGCGGTCAGCTGGCCGCGGAAGACGTTGGCCCTGTGCTTGTTGAACCAGGCCACGATCCGCGGGTCGAAGCTCTCGATGCAGTACAGGCCGCCGTAGGCCTCCAGCAGCGCCAGCGTCTTTTCGCACAGCTCTACGCGCCGCGGCCCGGTCTTCAGCTCCACCAGCAGCGGCACCCGCCCGGCGACCGTCTCCAGCACGTCGGCAAAGCGCGGCACCCGCTCGGCGGTGCCGTGCAGCGGGTAGTCCGCGAGGTTAACATAATCAAGCTCCGACACCAGCGCCGTCTTGCCGGTCACGCGATGGAGGTCGTCGTCGTGACAGACGACGACCTCGCCGTCCCGGGTCAGACGCACGTCCAGCTCGATCCCGTACCCCGCGTCCGCCGCCCGGCGGAACGCGGCCAGAGAATTCTCCGGCACGGTCAGGTCCCGTGTGTGCAGGCCGCGATGGGCGTAGTTCAGACGGCAGAAATCCGTCTCCTGCTTCGCGGAGCAGCGCCGCGGCTCGATCAGCACGAACAGGATGAAAAAGCCCAGCAGAAACGCAAGGGCGATCGCCGCGATCACGGTCTCCATACCGCGTCCTCCTCCGGCGCCGGATCGGCCGGCGCGGTATTTTCATAGGTCAGGAACCGGTACCGGATCCCGTTCTCCTCCCCCTCGCCGTCCACGGACACGAGCCGCCAGGCCGGGTCCGCGTCCAGATCGGGCAGGAACGTGTCCGCCGGGGGACAGGCGTCGATCTTCGTGATGTACGCGCGGCGGCAGTACGGCAGCAGCTGCCGGTACACGGACGCGCCGCCGCAGACGAAGCAGGGCTCCGCATCCGCCGCCGCAGCCAGGACCTCCGCCTTCGTATGCGCCACCTCCGCGCCCTCGATCTCGAGCTCGGGGCTGCGGGACAGCACGATGTTCCGGCGGCCCGGCAGCGGCCGTCCGCCCGGGAAATCCGCGAGCGTCCGGCGGCCCACGATGAGGGCGCCGCGCCCGGTCACCTCGCGGAACCGACGCCGGTCCGCGCGGATCACCACCGGCTGCGTGCCCTGCCAGCCGAGGGCCCAGCCCTCCGTCACGGCTGCGATCAGATCCATAGGCTCCGCTCTCCTCACTCCGCCACGGGGATTTTTTCGTCAAAGGGATGGTATTGATACCCCTCCAGCCTGAAGCTGTCTTTCGTGAACGCGTAGAAGTCGGTCACACCGGGGTCCACGGAAAACGTCGGCGCGGGCAGCGGCTCCCGCTCCAGAAGCCGCTCCACCATCGGCACGTGCCGGTCGTAGATATGGGCGTCCGCGATCACGTGCACCAGCTCCCCGGCCTCGAGGCCCGACGCCTGCGCCATCATGTGCACCAGCACCGCGTACTGCACCACGTTCCAGTTGTTCGCGGTCAGCATGTCCTGGCTCCGCTGGTTCAGGATCGCGTTCAGCGTGCGGCCGCTGACGTTGAACGTCATGGAGTACGCGCAGGGGTACAGCGCCATCTCGTGCAGGTCCTGGAAGTTGTACAGGCTCGTCAGGATCCGGCGGCTCGCCGGGTTGTGCTTCAGATCGTACAGCACCCGGTCCACCTGGTCGAACTCGCCCTCCTTGTATTGATGCTTCACGCCCAGCTGGTAGCCGTAGGCCTTGCCGATGGAGCCGTTTCCGTCCGCCCAGGCGTCCCAGACGCGGCTGCCCAGCTCGCGGACGTTGTTGCTCTTCTTCTGCCAGATCCACAGCAGCTCGTCCACCGCGGACTTCCAGTACGTCCGGCGGATCGTGAGGATCGGGAACTCCTCCCGCAGGTCGTACCGGTTCACAATGCCGAACCGCTTCACCGTATGCGCCGGCGTGCCGTCCTCCCAGCGGGGCCGCACGTCGAGATCCGTGTCCCAGACGCCGCCGGACAGGATGTCCCGGCAGTTCTGCATGAAAATCGTATCCGCTCTGCTCATGCGCGATTCCCTCCCTCTTTGCGTCTTCCGCTCTATTATAAAGCAATTTGTCCGGCTGCGCAACACCGCGCGCCGCGAACCGCCGAAAATTGACAGCGGCGAAAGAATATGCTATTCTACAAGCCCCTGTACGGGTGAAACGGAGGCGCAGTCTTTGGAAATCGGAATCGCATTGATCGTAAACAGTCTCCTGCTCGGCGTCGGCCTGACCATGGACGCGTTCTCTGTCTCTCTGGCGAACGGCCTGGCCGAGCCGCGGATGCGGCTCCCGCGCATGTGCGCGATCGCGGGCGTCTACGCCGTGTTTCAGGCGCTGATGCCGCTGCTGGGGTGGCTGTTCGTGCACTCCGTCGCGGAGACGTTCGCCTGGTTCCGCCCGCTGATCCCCTGGATCGCGCTCGCGCTGCTGCTCTTTCTCGGCGTGCGGATGCTGCGCGAGGGCTTTGAAAAGCGCAGGGGCGGCGACGAGACGCAGACGCTGCCGAAGCTGCTGACGGTCCCCGTCCTGCTGCTGCAGGGCGTCGCCACCTCCATCGACGCGCTGTCCGTCGGGTTCACCATCGCGGATTACCGGACGGACGCCGCGCTGCTGGCCGCGGGCATCATCGCCGCGGTGACCTTCTGCTTCTGCCTCGCGGGGCTGGCCCTGGGCAAGCGGATCGGCACGCGCCTCGCCGGCCGCGCCGACATGCTGGGCGGCCTCATCCTGATCGCCATCGGCCTGGAGATCTGGTTCCGCGGCGTTTTCCTGTAAACCGTTCATAATGCCCTCTGTGCGCTTTTCGCACAGAGGGCGTCTTTGCGCAAAAAACCCGGCGCGCTCCGTTCGGCACGCCGGGTTTATTCCGTTTTCGGCTCCGGGACGGCGCCGTTGTCCGGCGGGAGCGGGGCCATGCTGTTTTCCATGACCCGGATCTCTCCGTAATACCCGCAGGCGCGGAGCGTCCGGGCCTGCGCCTCGGTCCGCGTCCAGACCTCGTCCGAACGGCTGCAGACGTCCACCGCGCGGTTCGTGCGCATGGCGGTGACAAAGCCGCGGCGGCCGCCGTCGTAGCAGGCGGGATAAAGCAGCGCCACCACCGGCACGTCCAGCTTCCGCCCCAGGCTGACCGCGAGGCTGCTGATCTTGTGCGGCGTGTGCACGAAAAACACGTCGAACCGTTTTTCCCGGGCAAAGGCGCGAAGCTCCCTGTCGGGCCGGGTGATCGCCGCGGGAAGCAGCCCCGGCAGACGGATCGCCGGGACGCGGCGCACGTCGTAGTCCATGCGGTCCCGGTACGCCGGATCGTCTTTCGGACAGAAGAGGCAGGCGTATCCGCCCTCCGCTTCGATCTCCCGGGCGAGGGCGTCCGCGGCGGCCGCCGTCTCCCCCTGCTCCGGGTAGAACCGGTCCGTGAACACCGCCGCCTTCAGCGGCCCCGTGACGGGGATGGGCGGCTTGCGGCGCGCGGGCCGGTTCACGGCGCTGCGCGCCACGATAACGAGTCCCACCGCGAGCCAGGCGTAGTACACGATCGCGCGCCACACCAGCATGGCCCAGAACAGAAAGCCCCCCTCGAGCGAGCTGAACACCGCGTAGAACGACCCCTCCGCCGCGCCGGCGTTGCCGGGGGTCGGGATGATCGTGATGGCGGCATAGACATACGTGACGAGTGAAAACACCGTCCACCAGTCGTTCGTGCCGCCGAACGCCCGCAGGACGAAGAACGGGACCGACAGGATCGCCATCTGATAGATGACGGAATACAGCAGCTGCCGCAGGAAGAAGAAGCGGCGCCGGTTCAGGACCCGGATGCTCTCCACATACTCCCCGAGCGTGTCGAGGAGGCGGGACGCCGTGGCCTCCCCGTCCTTCAGGATGCGCATTTTGCCCAGAAGCCGCGCGCACCCCCGCGCCGCCGCCCGGAACGGCCGCGGCAGGACGGTGAAAAAGATCAGACAGAGCGGGATGAACAGATAGAAAAGCAGCCCCACATAGGCGCTGACCCGGATCACGGGCGCGGCGTCGATGACGTTCCGGTTCGCGATGAACACCACGCCGGCCACCAGGACGAACGCGATCTGCAGCACGATGAACCCCGCCGCGGGCAGCGCGGCCGCGGCGCCGGTGGACAGGCCGCGCTTCCGCAGATACAGGATCTGGAACGGCTGCCCGCCCGCGCCGAACGGCGTGACGTTGTCGTAGTATTTTCCGAGCATCGCGCAGGTAAACGCGCCGCGCCGGTCGTCACGGCCGTGGATGGTCATGATCATGCGCCGGTACTTGACGTACTCCATTCCCGCCGCCAGAACAAAACAGCCCACGGCGGGGATCAGATAAAACAGCTGGATGTCCCGCATCTTGATGTGCTGGGCGCGCCCCATCTCGGAACCGAATTCCTTCAGAGCGATATACCCCACGATCAGGAAGTTGATCAGAAAGGTCAGAGCCAGCTGCAGTATGCGCTTCTTTTTGCCGCTTTTCTTCAAAGCCGTCGTCCTCCGAAACCGGGAATCGTGCCAGGAAGTAAAGAGTATTTTAACACATTTTGTCAGGGTTGTAAATGCGGGAAATCCTGCCGCGCGGCGCGCTCACGCCCCGGCCGTCTCCGCCTCCGCCTCTTCCTCGAGCTTCCGGTAGGCCACCTTGCCCACCAGCGTCCGGGGCAGCTCCGTCCGGAACAGGATCTCCCGGGGCAGCGCGTACCCCGCCACATGCGGGCGCAGCGCGTCCAGGATCCGCACCCGCAGCGCGTCGTCCGGCGTCACGCCGTCTTTCGGCACCACGTACGCCCGCACCCGGTGCATCCGCCGCGGGTCCGGCACGCCGATCACGCAGCTGTACGCCACGTCGGGGCATTTGTCGATCACGGCCTCGATCTGGCTCGGGTAGACGTTGTAGCCGTTCGTGACGATCATTCGCTTGATCCGGCGGCGGAAATACACGAACCCGTCCTCGTCCATCGTCCCCAGGTCGCCGGTGTACAGCCAGGTATGACCGTCCGGCAGCGTGCGCAGCGTCTGCGCCGTCTCCTCCGGGTTGTCCAGATACCCCAGCATCACCGACGGGCCGCGGAGGATGATCTCCCCCTCCTCGCCGCAGGGGACCTCCTCGTCGGTGCCGGGGCGCACGATGCAGTACACCGTGTCCGCGAACGGCACGCCGATGCTGCCCTCCCGGTACTCGTCCCGCGGCGTCAGACAGCTCGCCGTGACGCACTCCGTGAGGCCGTACCCCTCCCGCACCTGGATCCCGGCGCCGCGGTCCGCAAGGAACCGGTCAATCTCCTTTTTCAGCTCCACGGGCAGCGAGTCGCCCCCGCAGAACATCCCCTTCAGAAAGTCCAGCTTCTCCCCGTCAAGCTCCGGCAGGTGCAGCAGCGCCTCAAAGATCGTCGGCACTCCGGCGATGAAGTTGGGCCGTTTCTTCACGAGCATCTTCGCGTAGCTCTTCGCCTTGAAGGACGGCATCAGGAGGCAGCAGGCCCCGTGGATCAGCGCCGTGTGAATGTTGATCCCCAGCCCGAAGCCGTGGAACATCGGCATGCAGCTCAGCATAAGATCGCCGGGGCCGAGGCTCACGGCGATGGCCTCCCGCGCCTGCATGGCGCAGGCGTTGAAATTCAGGTCGGACAGGCAGATGCCCTTGGGCATGCCGCTCGTGCCGCCGCTGTACAGGATCACGGCGGTGTGCCGCGGATCAAACGGATTCTCCGGCGGCTCGGCGTCCGGGGTCCCCAGCTTCAGAAACGCCTTCCAGAGCAGGCTGCCCTCCCGTTCGGGAAAGCGCAGATACGCCCGCCCCTTCCGCAGCACGTAGGCCGCGGCGAGGTGCGGCGGCAGCTCGTCCTGCATCCGGGCGGCGATCAGCGTCACCGGACGCTCCGCCTGCGCGAGCGCCTGCTCCACTTTCTCGCAGAACATGTCCAGCGTGACAAGGACGCGGCTCTTGGAGAAGTTTACATAAAAAGAGATCTCGTTCAGGGCCGACAGCGGGTGGACCATATTGGCCGCCGCGCCGATCCGGCTCAGCGCGTAAAAGCAGATCATGGCCTGCGGCGTGTTCGGCATGCAGATCGTGACCGCGTCGTCCCGCCGGATCCCCAGCGCGGCAAACGCCCGCGCGGCCTGCTCGATCTTCTCCGCGAAGCGCCGGTAGGACGTGCGCCGCCCGTAGAACTCGTACGCGGGCGCGTCCGGGTACGCCTCCGCCGCGCGCTTCACCATCTGATACATGGTCAGCTCCGGGTACTCCAGATGATCCCGGGGCGTAAACTCGGTTTTCGTATTCACGGCAAGCCTCCTCACTCGTTTTCGTTCGGGTCGGTCCGCCTGCGCGGGAAAAACTGCACGGATACCGCTATTATAGCACCCTTTCCGCAGAAAGCAATTCCGCGTTTGCGCGGGGTTGCGGCGGGGGCCGTTTGCTGGTAAAATGGGGAAAAGCAAAGGAGGCGGCGCATGACGAAGATCTGTGTGTTTTCCGACACCCACGGGTACGCGGAGCACATGCTCCGGACCATCCGGCGCGAGAAGCCGGACTACGTCCTGTTTCTGGGCGACGGGGCGTCCGACGTCGAGACCGTGCGGCGGGCGCTGCCCCTGCAGGCCGTGCAGTACGTCCGGGGCAACTGCGATCTGTTTGACCGGGCTCCCGCCGTGCGCACCGTGAAGATCGCCGGGAAGACGATCTTCTGCACCCACGGGCACCTGCAGCGGGTCAAGCTGGAGGCGCCCGGCTTCCGGACGCTGTGGTACGCGGCGCGGGAGGCCGGGGCGGACGTCGCCCTGTTCGGCCACACGCACACGCCGTTCCTGGAGCAGACGCCGGAGGTGCTGCTCGTGAATCCCGGGACCGCCGGGCGTGTCTCCCGCCCCGGGTACGCCCGACTCTGCATCGACGGAGACGCCGTCACGGCGGAACTGCTCCCGGTCCCCGCGGCGGACGACTGCGCCGCCCCGTAAAACAGATAAAACAAAAGGGAACCTGTCCCGCCGTTTCCTGCGGGACAGGTTCCCTTTTTCGTCCGGCATATCTCCCCCGCCCCCGCCATAGGCTGTACAAAAAGGGGGAACGGACATGGTCTGGAGCGAATTCGGAAAGATCCTGCTGCTGGGGCTTCTGGAGGGCGTCACGGAGTGGCTGCCCGTCAGCAGCACGGGGCACATGCTGCTGCTGGACGCGGCGCTGCCGCTCCGCGCGGACGGCGCGTTCCGGGAGATGTTTTTCGTCGTCGTGCAGCTGGGAGCCGTCTGCGCCGTGCCGGCGTGCTTTCCGGCGCGGTTCCGGCTGCCCGGCCCCGGCGCGGCCCGGCGGGCCGCGGTGCGGCTCTGGCTGCGCGTCCTGGCCGCCTGCGTGCCTGCCGGGGCCGCGGGCCTGCTGCTGGACGAATTTCTGACCGCGCGGTTCGGCACGCCGCTGACCGTCGCCGCCATGCTGGCCCTGTACGGCGTGCTGTTCCTGCTGGCGGAGGCCCGGCGGGAGACCCGGCCGCCCCGGTACGGCTCCGCGGCAGAGGTCCCGCTTCGGGCCGCGCTGGGCATCGGGCTGTGGCAGGCGCTCGCGCTGATCCCCGGCACCTCGCGCTCCGGCGCGACGATGCTGGGCGGCCTGTTTCTGGGGCTCAGCCGTACCGCCGCCGCGGAGTTCTCCTTTCTGATGGCCGTCCCCACCATGCTGGGCGCTTCCGTTTTCAAGCTCGCCAAATTCGGGCTCGCGTTCACGCCGCCGGAGCTCGCGGCGCTGCTTCTGGGCCTCGCCGCGGCGTTCGGCGTGTCGGTGCTCGCCATCCGGTTCCTGCTGCGCGCCGTCCGCCGTTTCGGCTTCCGTCCGTTCGGCTGGTACCGGATCCTGTTGGCCCTCGCCGTGTTTCTTTTCATTGCTCTGAAACTGTAATTTATGAAAGAATGAAAATAAAAATAGACAAAAATCCGGCCTTATGCTATACTGTAAGCGTAGTTTTAGGCCAATTTGTTAAAAAAAGGAAGTGGATCAATGGCTGTTCTGAATTCAAAAATACCCCCGGAAATCGAAGCGCTGACGGAGATCTGCCTGGCAAACAGCCAGATCGATCCCGTCCTCTACCCCCGGTACGACGTCAAGCGCGGCCTGCGTGATGTGAACGGCCGCGGCGTCATGGCCGGGCTGACCCGGATCTCGGACATCGTCTCGCACAAGACCGTCGACGGCCGGGACGTCCCCTGCGAGGGGGAGCTCTACTACCGCGGCATTTCCATCCACGATCTCACGCAGGGTTTTCTGCGCGAAAACCGCTTCGGCTTTGAGGAGACGGCGTATCTCCTCCTGTTCGGCGTCCTGCCCACGGCGGCGCAGCTCGAGGAATTCTGCGCGCTGCTGGCGCAGCTGCGCACCCTGCCCCGGCACTTTGTCCGGGACGTGGTCATGAAAGCGCCCAGCAGCGACATGATGAACACGCTGGCACGCAGCGTGCTGACTCTGTACGCCTACGACAAAAACCGGGACGACACCTCCCTGCCCAACGTGCTGCAGCAGTGCCTGCGGCTCATCACCCTGTTCCCCATGCTGTCCGTCTACGGCTACCAGGCCTACCGGCACTACGGTCTGAACGAGAGCCTGTACATTCACAACCCGAAAAAAGAGCTGTCCGCCGCGGAGAACCTCCTGCGGATGCTGCGGCCGGACAAGTCCTACACGCAGCTTGAGGCGCAGATCCTCGATCTTGCGCTGGTGCTGCACATGGAGCACGGCGGCGGCAACAACTCCACGTTCACGACGCATGTGGTCTCCTCCTCCGGCACGGACACTTACTCCGTGGTGGCGGCGTCTCTCGGCTCGCTCAAGGGGCCGAAGCACGGCGGCGCGAACATCAAGGTCGTCCGCATGATGGACGAGATGAAGCGCGAGGTGCGGGACTGGCGGGACGACGAGGAGGTCTCCGCCTATCTCACGAAGCTCCTGCACCGGGAGGCGTTCGACCGGAAGGGGCTCATCTACGGCATGGGCCACGCGGTGTACTCGATCTCCGATCCGCGGGCGCAGATCTTCAAGAGCTTTGTGGAGCGGCTGGCCGCCGAAAAGGGCCGGGAGCAGGACTACGGCCTCTACGCCGCGGTGGAGCGTCTCGCGCCCCAGATCATCGGACGGGAACGGCACATCTACAAAGGCGTCTCCGCCAATGTGGACTTCTACAGCGGCTTTGTGTACAGCATGCTGGATCTGCCCGAGGAGCTGTATACGCCCATCTTCGCCGTCGCGCGCATCGTGGGCTGGAGCGCGCACCGGATGGAGGAGCTCATCAACATGGACAAGATCATCCGCCCGGCCTACGCCGCCGTCGCCCCGAGACGGCCGTATACCGCCATGCGCGAGCGGTAAAGGGCTGACCTGGGAGCACCCTCTGACGAGGGGGGCAGGAGAGACGGCCGTCGAGGCAGACACCCCATTACCTTTATACAAAAACCCCCGTATGCGGTGCACACGGGGGTTTGCGTACAGGGTCGGTTATGCCGCTTCGGCCGCGGGGGCGTCCTTGACGAGGCTCTTCCGGCGCTTCCACATCCCGGTGAAGTAGTAGATCGCGGCAGGGACAGCCGTGCCGAGCGCCGCCAGAGAGTAGCCCATGACGAAGCCCTGCAGGCCGAGGCCCGCCACGTCGCCCAGCAGGATGGCAAGGCCCACGCGCAGGATCACGCCGTCCAGCAGGCCGAGCACAAGGCCCAGCGTGGCGTTGCCGACGCCGTTCACGACGCCCAGATAGGCGTTCATCAGAATGTTGAACGGATAGGCCAGCAGCATGGCCCACAGGACCACGCGCGCAAGATCGACGACCGGCTGGTCCGGGGTGAACAGGCGGAACATCGTCTCCGGGAACAGCAGATACAGCGCCGCAAACACCACATAGACGACGCCGTTCGCAAGCAGCGAAATGCGCGTGGTCTTCTTGATGCGGTCAAATTTCTTCGCGCCGAAGTTCTGGCCCACCATGGCGGAGACGGCCTGGGACAGGCCGCGCGTCGCGATGCCGGGCAGCCGCTCGATCCGCTGGCCGACGCCGAACGCCGCGGAGGCGTACACGCCGTAGGCGTTGATTTTCGCGGTGATGAACAGGAAAGAGAGGTTGATCGCGGACATCTGCAGCGCGCCGGGGATACCGAGCCGGAACATCTTTTTCACGATGTCTCCCACGGGCCGCAGGCTGCGGAGCTTGAAGTCAAAGCCGAACTGCACCCGGCGGTGGTACAGATACACCAGCGAGATCAGGAATGAAATGCCCTGCGCCAGGATGGTGGCCCAGGCGGCGCCGGCGGCGTCCATCTGCAGCGCGCCGACGAACAGCAGATCCAGCCCGATATTGATGACGGAGGCGATCGCGATGAAAACCAGCGGCCGGGTGGCGTCGCCCATGCCGCGCAGAATGGCGGCGACGGTGTTGTACCCGTAGACGAAAACGAGGCCGCTGCTCGCGATGAGCATATACTCCGTCGCGCCCTGCAGGGACTCGGGCGGCGTATTCAGCAGCGCGAGGATCTGCTTGTGGAAGATCAGGCTCACCGCGGTGGCGAACAGCGCGCCGATGAACAGCACCGTAAACGTCGTGCCGATGATCCCGTTCAGCGCCTCGCGCTTCTGCGCGCCGACATGCTGGGCGATGATGATCTGCGAGCCCATGGCGAATCCCATGCAGATCGCCGTCATCAGCATCACGACCTCGCTGCCGATGTTCACGGCCGAGAGGCCCGAACCGCCGACGAACTGTCCCATCACAACCATGTCCACCATGCCGTAGACCTGCTGCAGCGCGGTGGCCAGCATCATGGGCAGCGCGTAGGAAAACAGCTTCTTAACGATGCTGCCCTCCGTCAGATCCGTGCCCATGGCTCTGACATTTGCCATTATTGAATCTCTCCTTGGAAGTTTTTTCAATTTATTATAACGGCAGCCGCCCCGTTCGTCTAGGACTCGTGTCACAATTTCGGCGGTTTTTTCCTGCCGCGGCGCGGCGCGGGGCGCGTTTGTTACTACTTGTAAACTATTGTTGTTGCATCTCCGCGCCCGGTTCGATACAATGAATAAAACTGAATGAGTATGAGGTGACCTTATGAAGCAGACTGTACGCAGCTGTCTGTTGGTCCTTCTCGGTCTTGCCGTCGGCGCCGCCGCCATGTATGGCATCCTGCGCTGGACGGACGTCGACGCCCCCGCCGCGGTTCCTACGCCGGGCAGCGCCGGTTTCGCGCCGGAGACCGTATATACGCGCGCAGACCTCATTGAACTGTCCTACGCCGTCGTCGGCTATCTGAGCAGCGGAGACTTCGGCGCGCTGGCCGGGGTCGTGCACCCGGACCGCGGACTGGTATTCTCCCCCTACGCCACCGTCTCCCTGACCACGGACAAATACTTTTCCGCTTCGGATGTGGCGGCGTTCGGCAGCAACAACGAAATCTATACCTGGGGCGTCATGGACGGCAGCGGCGACGCCATCAGCATGACGGTCAGCGACTATATTGGCCGCTTCGTCCTCGATTACGACTACGCCGCCGCGCCGCTGATCGGTGTGAACCACATCGTCCGCTCCGGCAACGCGCTGGAGAACGTGACTGCCGTTTACCCGGACGCGCAGTTCGTGGATCTGCACTATCCCGGCAGCGAGGCGTACGGGTATCTCGACTGGAGCACGCTGCGGCTGGTGTTTGAGACCTTCGAGGGCCGGCCCCGGCTCACGGCGATCATCCACAGCGAGGCCACCGTCTGAAGCGGCGCATTCCGACCTGCAAAACCGGACCCGGAAACGGGTCCGGTTCGTTTTTTGCGGCGCGGGCGCGGCATAAAATAACAAAAATTTGCATGCTAAAACGCCGTGATCGGCACATACTACGCCTGTATAACAGACGGCGTCTGTCCGTTTTTTATACGACTTCCGGCCGTCCGGCGGACGGCCGGAGCACGGGAGGAAAGCATGAAGAAAACAGCATGGATCCTGATCGCCGTTCTGCTGCTGGTTTCGGTGTTCGCAGGCTGCCGCAACACGGCGGACCCGGGCGACACCACGAAGGACGGCGTCATCGGCGACGGGATGGGCAGCGGCAATGACGCGGGCAGCCAGATCCGCGACGGCGTCGACGAGGTCATTGACGGCGTCGGCAACGCCCTGGACGGCGGCACGAACGGCAATTCCGGTACGAACGGCAGCACCGGCACGAACGGCAGCACCGGCACGAACGGCAGCACCGGCATGAACGGCAGCACCGGCATGAACGGCAGCACCGGCATGAACGGCAGCACCGGCATGAACGGCAGTACCGGCATGAACGGCGGCCGGGGCACCGGGACCACGGGCGGCAGCCTGATGAGCCCCACGCCCTCCGCGAGCCCCAGCGGCTCCTCCGCGGGCGGCGGCACGGGCCGGTAACCGCGGAACACGCAAATAAACAGACCGGCAGCCGGAGGGCTGCCGGTCTGTGCATATCAAGGCAATTTCAACTCGATCCCCCAGTTTCGTCGTCGCAGACGGTCGCCATTCTCGCGCCGCCGCAGGCGACGATTCAGCGCATCCGCAGAAGCCGCTCGATCCGCTTGTACAGCAGGAACGTCAGCAGTGACACCACGACGCCCTTCAAAACGTTGAATGGCACCACGGCGAACAGCACCAGCGTCGGAACGTCGGTAATGGCCCCGTTCACCTTCGTGCCCATGGCGACGATGGCGTCCAGCGGCATGCCGTACAGGGCGGCGAACGTGGGCAGCAGGTACACGGCGTTGAACAGACTGCCGAACACGGTCATGCAGCCCGTCCCGGTCCCCATGCCGGCGAGCGCGCCCTTCTTGCTCTTCCACTTCGCGTACACAATCGACGCGGGCAGCACCATCGAGCAGCCCACCACAAAGTTCGCGAAGTCGCCCACAAAGGCCGTGGTCGTCCCTTTCAGCAGCAGCTTCACCACGATCTTCACGAGCTCGCACACCACGCCGGCCACGGGGCCGAGCGAGAACGTGCAGATCAGCACCGGGACCTCGCTGAGGTCCATCTTGTAGAACCCCGGCGCGAAGAACAGCGGGATCTCCAGCAGCATCAGCGCGCCCGCCATCGCCGCGAATACGGCGACGTAGGCCGCGTACCGGGCCCGGCTCACGGGCCGGGCGTGCTTCAGCAGAAATTTCTCCGCCGCCCAGGCAATTAGAAACAGGCCGACAAAGACGGCAAGGCAGACGCCCAGAAATCCCAGATTCTCTTTTGCGGTTTGCAGCAGTTCGGACATAAAAAAACACCTCCCGAAAATCGAACACCTGAAAGCGCTGCCTTTCAGGTGTCAAAACGGGATCGGTGCGGTTTTAACACATCTTCTCTCATCCAGACTTTCCCGCGTGCGCGGGGCTCACTGTCGGTACCGGAATCGCACCGGTTCATGCCGTAACGGCTCGCGGACTGTACCGCCGGTCGGGAGTCACACCCTGCCCTGAAGACATCCGTATTCAAATGTTCCGTCCGTATTATAGCACGGGTCCCGGAAATTGCAACACCCTTTTGACAAACGCGCAAAACCGTCGTACAATACGGGAAAAGCCCGCCCGCGCAAAGGAGAAACGCCATGCCCGCACCGCTCGTAAACCCCGACAATTCCTGCGCCTTTACCGGCCACCGCCCCTCCAAGCTCCCCTGGGGCTTCCGCGAGGACGACCCGCGGTGCCTCGCGCTGAAGGACCGGCTGTACGACGTCGTCTCCGCGCTGTACGGCGGCGGGATCCGGCACTTCCTCTGCGGCATGGCGCTGGGGTGCGACCAGTATTTTGCCGAGGCGGTCCTCGCCTTGCAGGAGGAGCACCCGGATATTACGCTTGAGGCCGCCGTGCCCTGCGAGACCCAGGCGCTGCATTGGAGCGCGGAGCAGCGGGCGCGGTACGACCGGCTCGTCGCCCGGTGCGACGACGTGACGCTGATCAGCCGGGACTACACCCCCACCTGCATGCGGGACCGGAACCGGTATATGGTGGACCGCGCCGCCGTGCTCGTCGCCGTGTACGACGGCTCCCGCGGCGGCACGCAGCAGACGGTGGACTACGCGCGGAAGCTGGATCGGGAGATCCTCCTCCTGCGCCCTGCGCGGTAGACCGCGTCCAAACACGGAAAAACCCCGGCTGTACGCCTTGTACGGCCGGGGTCCTGTTTTTTCGGACGGGCTTATTCCTTCGGCATCGTCACGGCCAGATACACAGCCGGCCGGTCGGAGCGGTTCACCGCGCCGTGCGTGTGCCCGGCGGGGCAGAACTCGCAGTCGCCGGGGTGCAGCACGTATTCGGCGCCGTCGTCCAGCAGGGTCAGCTCCCCCTCCAGCACGTAAAAGATCTCGCTGTCCTCGGTGTGCAGATGCTCGCCGCAGGAGCATCCCGGCTCCAGCGTTACCCGCGCCGCGCCGAGCGGCAGCACGCCGCGGCCGAACAGCGGGGTCAGCCCCGCCGTGCCCGCGCCTCCGCAGAGGCCCGGGATCTTCCGCTCCTGCATATCCTCAAATTTCGCGATCATAACGGCTCTCCTCCTGTTCCCGTCCGGTCAGATCAGGTCGCGGACGTCGGTCCAGTCATACCTGTGGGCCGCGGCGACGTTCGCGTTCGTCAGCTTGCCGTCGTATGTGTTCACGCCGGAGCAGATCACGGCGCTCTCCCGGCAGGCGGCCTCCAGCCCGGACTTCGCGATCTGCAGGCCGTACCGGAGCGTAGCGTTCGTCAGCGCGATGGTGCTGGTCCGCGGCACCGCGCCGGGCATGTTGCCCACGCAGTAGTGGACCACGCCGTCCAGAATATAGACCGGATCGTCATGCGTCGTGACGTGCGAGGACTCGCCGCAGCCGCCCTGGTCGATGGCGACGTCCACGAACACGGCGCCCTCCTTCATCTCCGGCAGGTACTTCGCCTTGAACAGCTTGGGCGTGGAGCCGCCCGGGATCAGCACGGACCCGATGACGAGGTCCGCGTCCTTCACGACGCGCTCCACGTTGGAGTCGTTGGAAACGAGCGTCTGGATGTGCGCGCCGAACAGATTGTCCAGCTCCTCCAGCCGCTTCAGATTCACGTCCAGGATCGTGACGTTCGCGCCCATGCCGACGGCGATCTTGCAGGCGTTCATGCCCACGGTGCCGCCGCCCAGGATCACGACGTTCGCTTTCGGCGTGCCCGGCACGCCCGCGAGCAGGATGCCCTCGCCGCCGAAGCGCTTTTCCAGATACTTCGCGCCCTCCTGAATGGACAGGCGGCCCGCGATCTGGCTCATCGGCGCGAGCAGCGGCAGGGACCGGTCGGTCTCCTGCAGCGTCTCATACGCCACGGCCTTTACCTTTCCGGCCAGCAGCGCGTCCATCTGCTGCCTGTCGGCGGCCAGGTGCAGATAGGTGTACAGGATCAGCCCGTCGTGGAACAGGGGGTATTCCTCCTCCAGCGGCTCCTTCACCTTGACCATCATGTCCACGAGGTGCCACACGTCGGCGGCGTTGTCGATGAGGGACGCGCCCGCGTCCACGTACTCGTTGTCCGAGAAGCCGGAGCCGACGCCCGCGCCCTTCTCGATGTACACATGATGGCCCGCGGCCACATACGCCCGCACGTTGTCCGGGGTCAGTCCCACGCGGAACTCGTTGTTCTTGATCTCTTTAACACAGCCGATTTTCATAAAATTCCGTCTCCTGTCTTCGTCTGATTCTTACAGCGCGTACTGCGCGATCCCCTGCTCGAACAGGTCGCCGCCCGCGGCGTCGCACCCCACGGTGAGCACGAGCTCCTCCACCGTGAGCTTTTTGATCGACTCGCACCCCAGCTCGGGGAACGCGATCTCCTCCGCCGCCCGGATCTGCCTGGCGATGAGCGCGCCCGCGCCGCCCACGGCGCACAGATACACCGCGCCGTTGCGCACGATGGCGTCCCGCACCTCGCGGGACCTCCCGCCCTTGCCGATCATGGCCGCGAGGCCCAGATCCAGCAGCCGCGGCGCGAACCGGTCCATCCGGCTCGACGTCGTGGGCCCGCAGGAGCCAACGGCCATCCCGTCGTGCCCCGGCGTGGGCCCGGCGTAATAGATCGCCGCGTCCCGCAGCTCGAACGGCAGCGGCTCTCCGGCGTCCAGCAGGCGGAACAGCTCCTTGTGGGCCGCGTCCCGGGCCGTGTACACCGTGCCCGTCAGCGCAATGCGGTCGCCCGCCCGCAGGGTCGGGATCACACTGCGCAGTTCGTCCGTCCGGACGGCCCGAACCCCGCCCGTCACGCTTCCGGCTCCTGCTCCGGCGCTTCCGCCGCCGGCGGCGGAAGCTGCGCCTGCAGCTCGCTCCACAGCGCGTCGAGCCGCGTCTGCGTCGCCCCGAAATCGGCCGACAGCCGCTCCAGCTTCCCGTCAAGCTCCGTCAGCTCGCTCCGGGCGCGGGCGGTCGTCTCCTCCAGCTCCGCGCGGACAGAAGCGAAGGTCTTCATCAGCTCCCGGAACGCGTCGGACGCCTCTTGCACGGCGGTGATCCGGATCTGCTCCGTCCGCTGCGCCGCGGCCTCCGCCTCCGCCCGGGCCGTCTCCAGCTCCGCACGGAGCCTGTCGATCTCGGCCTGCGCCGCGTCGGCCTGCTCTTTGAAGCGATCCGCGTTCTCCCGGTGCCGGTTCCGCTCCGCGGCGATCTCCCGGATATAGCGGACGACGTCGTCCCGGTCAAAGCCGCCGAACACCTTGCCTCTAAAATTTCCCACTCCGTTTTTCACGGTACGGTCTCACCCTTCCGTCGGATAGTCTGAAAAACTATACGTTTATACTATCATATTCGACAGGATAAAACAATATGATTTCCGCGCTTTTTGTCTTTACAAACCCCGGGACATCTGCTATAATGCTTTTTGCTGCCGGACGGAGGCCCCGCCCCGGCAGCGCATGCGGCTGTAGCTCAGCTGGATAGAGTGCCAGACTCCGACTCTGGAGGTCGTGGGTTCGAATCCCGTCAGCCGTACCACAAAAAAAGAGACGCCCTTTGGGGCGTCTCTTTTTTTGTCGCAAGGGTTGCAGTTCGAACCCACGACCTCGTGCGTCAGCACGTTGAGCCCGCGCAAGCGGGCGGATCGGCGCCGGAGGCGGCCGCGCAGCGGCAGGCCTCCGTGGGTTCGAATCCCGTCAGCCGTACCACGTCGTCGCGGACTTCGTATCGTTCGCGACGACGTTTTTTTACGTCGTCTCTCATTCACTCCGTCGCTCCTCCTTTCAAAACCGGACCCGCTCCGCTGGGCTCCGGTTTTGTTTCCTGATTCTTCCGGGCGTCTCTTTTTTTGTCGCAAGGGTTGCAGTTCGAACCCACGACCTCGTGCGTCAGCACGTTGAGCCCGCGCAAGCGGGCGGATCGGCGCCGGAGGCGGCCGCGCAGCGGCAGGCCTCCGTGGGTTCGAATCCCGTCAGCCGTACCATAAAAGTAGCCGCTTTTGTCTACCAGGACAAAGGCGGCTATTTCATGCTTTTTGTGCAAAAAACGGCATTTTCAAAGAAAAACGGGCCTCCGAGCAACTTCGCGGCTGTTCCGAGGCTCGATTTTTGCGTTTTCAGCGTAAAAAAGCTGGTGTACTTTTGTTTCTACTTTACAGAGATTAAGTACGCCCAAAAGAGCTGAGGCGGAAGGATTTGAACCTTATGTCTAGGTTCAAGCTGAAAAGAGACTGTAAAGATAGAAATATAAAGCTATGATCATTGTAATTTGAGTGCGTTCGTGGTATCTTTTATTATGTATACTTTAGTCGGACTATTAATTTGCTTCTGAAAACTCTGTATAAGGTGGAATTGTACTGTGACACTTGTTAATTTGTTTGGAACACAAGATGGTAAACAACCTGAAATCTTCCTTCATTCTGATTACATGAGTTGGTTTACACAGAACAAAATACCATTTAAAGCATGGGGCAGTAGTGGCCCAGATTTTTTACTTCGTCAATACAATGTGATTGGCGAAGTAAAAAAAGAGAACACGCCAGCTCTGTTGAAATCAGCCATTCAGGAGATATATGCACGAACGAAATCAAGCTTTCGTATTTCACAGTTCAGTGGCTTTTTTGTTATTGCAGGTCCCGTTATTAGATATTATACACAAACTGATAAGAAATTCTGGCAAGATGTAGATTTGCAAGACTGCCTAATTTTTGAAGAAAAACATAGAGAAGTGTTTTTAGATTTCCTCAAAGGGAAAGCTCACAAGGTAAGTGTGGAGAATCATTTAGACTTTGTCTTAGATTTTTTGTTAGATGAAAAGTTTAATATGTGTATCTCGGATGGACTTAGATTACTTTTCAATCTTGATAACCCAAATCGAGCAATTGTTAAAAGGGGGATTTATTTCAATCCAGGTGAAGAAAACGAATTGCTTATTAGTTTGAACTGCAACCAAGAAGCAAAAACTGAACTTTTAAACTTTCTGAACATTTTTACTATTAGTGATGTAGCAAAAGTAAAAGACTATATAAAGCATAATTATTCGAGTCATCTTCCAGATACAAAAAAGGCAAATTTAGGTAAGTATTATACGCCAAAAGAAATCGTAGAGACACTAAGAACAGAAATAGTCGATAAAATACGCGAAGATACCCATGTGATGGATCTTGCATGTGGATGCGGTGCCTTTTTGGAACTCTTTGATGACTGTCATATTGTCGGAAGAGACATTGATGAACAAGCTATTGAAATACTTGATCTTTTTAACTTCTCAAATATCGGAGTTGATAATTCTCTGTTACATGTCAGTCGACAAAAATATGGCCTTTCAGACCAAGACGATGTAATTATTATAGGCAATCCTCCCTATAATGACACTTCAAGTATAAATAAACGATATAGCACAAAAGCAAAAAGTAAACGGGATCCTGAAGATGCAGATATTCACTGTAGAGATATTGGCAGATCGTTTCTTGAGGCTTATGCAAAACTCTGCCCAAGATACATCTGTGTACTTCATCCGCTCTCTTTCTTAATAAAAAAAGTAAATTTTAATAGTATGAAGCGCCTTCGTAGCCATTATGTTTTAGAAAACGCAGTTATTTTTAAGAGTAGTGTTTTCAAGGATTTGTATGGCGGAACCCCTTTCCCAATTGTCATCGCTACGTATAGGTATGACGAACATGGGATGGATTATGATTTTATAAAGAATTTTATCTTATTTAAGTTGTGGCGTTTTCAGTATTTTTACATATTTGAACGCAGGACCCCCCCCAAGCTGGGAGTGCCTCGGCTCAGGGGTTCTGCTTATTTCTTTGGGATTCACATCTCAATGGTGTGAAATTTAACGATTTGTCAAAAAACTACGGCTATGTTTCAAGAGAGCAATCCCTGTTTCTGCTTTCAGCAGTGATGTGACGCTATACTTTTCCTGCTCGATCTGCTATATTGGAAATAAGAGAGGAGTACCGACCATGAACAACAAATCAGAAGCCATAGTAGATATTCGAGACGGGTTGAGTGTGACGGATCGGAAGATTTTGTCCGTGCTTATTGACATGCTTCTGCCGAATACATATTTCTGCAGGTCTTCCAAAGTCACCCATGAAATCGAAGAAAGATACGCTATTGATCCCTACGACAGTTATGAAATCATCATAGATTTAGCTCGTGAGGAGCACCAGTTGAATTTGGTCGACGGACATGGGAATTTTTCTTATTTCCCTGCCGCTCCGGACTATTCCGAGTGTCGCTGTTCGGAGTTCCTCCGGTCTTTAGTCGGCAACGGAGCTTTTTCGCCAGATGTATCCATCCCGGTCGATATGCCTTTGCCGTTCCTTTTGATTGCCGGTACGCCGGGCTATTGCAGCATTGACTCGAAAATTCCTGTACATGATAAAGCCTCGGTTATGAGCGCCGTATTTTCTCTGATCAGAAACCCGGAAATATCAAATGAGGAACTTATGCAAATCATCAAAGGACCTGTGCTTTATGTTGGAGGAACGATAATCAATACTGACGAACTGCCCGAAATATATGAACGGGGACATGGCGAAATACGCTTCGCGATTTCAAGAAAGACATTGAATCCGGAGTGTTCATGGCGCAGCATCAAAGATATCTGCGCAGAATACTGCAACTGGTACGGACATAAACTGACGAAACCCGAGGGGCCTAAGAAAGGGTACTATGAAATCACAATTCAGTACAATGCCTTTCTTACCAACGGAACGGAAACCAGATATTTCTCTTTGAAAGAGATTCTGCAGGAGTTCATCAAGCAATATACAAACCGGATCAAAAAGCGCAACGGGTGCGCTCCCAATACCGATATGCTCTGTCAATTGTTAGCATCCGAAGCTCAAACGCTGGACGAGGTCATGGCTTCCAAGAATGATTCCGAATTGAATGCGCTCTTTTCTTTTCTAGCGTCGCGTGGTAAACTATAAATAGTCCAAGTTTCCATGGAGGAATCACTATGAGTGAACGGGAATATGAGGCACTCCGCAGCGCCCTTGCATCCGCGCGGATGGAAGGCTTTCGCGTTACCGAGCAGACCGAAAAGGATTGCATTCGCCTGATGAACGGCGAAGTGTCGGCGGCGGATCTTGTGAAGGAAATTCTGCGGCGTCCGAAAAAGGCGGTGTGATATGCCTTATAGCATCGATCCTGTATCTGCCGACTGTTATCCGGGCACGTCGGTACTGATCAACAAATTCAATATCCGCGATGAAGAAAAGCTGAACGATGCGGAAAGCGTGATCACTTCTGCGAGATATGCGCAGTGGCTGAATGCTCCGGAGGCGGATTCGTTCGATTTCGAGCATTACAAAGCGATCCACCGTTTTCTGTTCTCCGACTTGTACGAGTGGGCGGGAAACGTGCGCACCGTTGATATCGGCAAGAAGGGCACGGTATTCACTCCGGCAAAGGACATTGCAAAACAGGCGGATCTGTTTTTTCAGCGTCTCCGGGAAGGGTTATGCATCTCAGATGCTCAAAATGGCTTTGCCTAAATGTAAAGAACTTGGCATCGATAAGGTGCTGATTACTTGCATCGACAACAACGAGGGAAGCCGAAAAACGATCCTTGCTAACGGAGGACTATATGAATCCACCGTTTATGAGCCGGAAGAAAACGTATACTTGGAGAGGTATTGGATCATTCTTTCCAAGTGACATTTTTCAGCTTGTTGATCTCTTCTCCGGTGCACTTTTAGGCGGTCTTTCTGTGGCTTGGTGTACTTTTACGCGGTCTTTCGCACAAAAAAGAGACGCCCTTTGGGCGTCTCTTTTTTTGTCGCAAGGGTTGCAGTTCGAACCCACGACCTCGTGCGTCAGCACGTTGAGCCCGCGCAAGCGGGCGGATCGGCGCCGGAGGCGGCCGCGCAGCGGCAGGCCTCCGTGGGTTCGAATCCCGTCAGCCGTACATCTTCGTGAAAATCGTTTCTCTTTTTTGTTTTATCTGAAAGAATGTTTAAAAAATTGTATTTCGTTACGCTTATGTGTCGTTGTAATCATTCTATTATTCTATTATAATTTATGCAGGAAACGTCTAATAGATGTTTATTTGCTAATTATAACTACGCTCTCTTCTTTTTATGGAGGTAATTCCAATGATTCGTTAGGAGCTTTATTCGTGTTCATTTTGTGGTCATATTGGTTTTTGTTTTCTTTCTAAGAAAGGAGATCATAAGATGAAAAGACGTTTTTTTGTTTTACTATTAGGCTTACTCTTTGTATTTAGTTCCATTGGCTCAATTGGTGCGCTTGCAGTTAATAACGACGATACGAATAATGACGTATGCCTTACCAGAGCATATTTGGCTGACTCTGTTATCGACATAGCCGGGGACTTTGTCTCAGTTACTCACACTGAGCGAATCGGGGACAATACGTATAGAACAGAACGCGTAGCACTTGCTCCAAAAAGCGGGCACACCGCCTCTGAACTATATACAGAAATCAATAATTATGTCCAAACAAGAGCCAGTAGTACTACGCCCCCTTATCCAGGATACGGATTCAGTTTAGTCGTTTTTTGCGAGTATACTCTTGCCTATACTGAGTGGGGCAGTTATAATGCTGCTTTATTAACAAAAGCCGGTTATTCAATCACCATTACAAATCCTTCTGTAGCTGACATTACATACCAGCGGCTGAGGTTTTCTTGTTCCGGAACTGGAACAACCTATGCAACTGCTGGCGATTTGATCACTCAAGTATCCAACTACAGATACCCCAATGGTACTGGATACACTTTAACTGTCAGCAGCTATTACCCTAATTGGATCAGAGTTGTGTCGTCTCCTTCGTATGATCACTTTGTTGGAACCGAATATTGGTTCAGTTATAAGAATGCAAATGGTGATACCATTGGTCCCGTTTATTGGCCGTGCATCCCCACAATTTAAATAAAGGATTTGAAACATGCGAAACAGAATTTTACTCCTGCTCTGCGCAGCTCTGCTTCTGCTTTCTGTCTGCGGATGCGCAGCAAAGCCGGAAGAAGAGGTTTTTCTGGAAATCGCCGGCAAAAGCTGCAGTTCTTTCACCGAAACGCTCAATCTGGAATCCCTTGAACTCACCGAAGCGGATCTTTCGAATATCGGCAAGCTGCACGCCCTGAAATCGCTGACGATTTCCGCAATCGTGCTGGAGAATCTCGACTTTATGAAATCGCTGAAAGCGCTGGAAACATTGTCGCTCAGTTCCTGTCAGGTCCGGGACTTTTCCGCGCTGGCTGAATTGGGCGCGTTGAAAACGCTCGAGCTCACCCACACCGTGTATCCGGGCGCGGAAGCCACTTTGTGTTCGGTCACGCAGCTGGAGGATCTGGCGTTTTCCTCAACCGGGGCCTGTGACCTCTCTTTCCTGAGCTCTTTTACGAACCTCAAAAAGCTCTCCCTCTTCGGCCCCGTTTCCGATCTCACGCCGCTCAGCGGGCTGCATGCGCTGGAAACGCTCTATATCACGCAGTCGCAGGTGTCTGATCTGACACCCATCGGCTCGCTGACGAATCTGCGCACCCTGCTCATCGTACAAGCAAATATCCGGGATGCATCCCCGCTCTCCGGCTGTACCAGTCTTGAAACGGTCTCCCTGCAGCTGAACCAAATCACCGACGCCTCTCCGCTGGCGTCTCTGCCTGCGCTTCAGAGTGCGGATCTGCAGTCGAATCCAGTCGATCTTTCCACGATCCAGGGGATTGCCCTTGTCTCCGTCTCCGATGACGCGGGTCAGGAAGTCCATTATCGGTACGGAACGGTCGTAACGCCGGATTCCGGATCAAACTGACCGGCAAAAGCGGCGCCCAATGGGCGCCGCTTTTGCGCTGCCTCCCGCACGGAACCCGGCGGAGCGGGTACCCGGACAGGGGGCCGGGAAAGCACCCCCTCCGCTCCCTTTCGAAAAGGGGAGCGGCCGGCCCCCTTTTCGAAAGGGGGCCTTTGGGGAGGTGCGGCGTATCTCTCCCTCAGTCCCGCTTTCGCTCGACAGCTCCCTCATCAGAGGGAGCCGGGGATGCAGATTCCCCTCAAGGGGGAGGCTTTGGCGCGCGGCAATCGGCGCTGGATTTTTCAAATCCCATATTGTTTTTGCCGAAATTATACGGTATAGTATATCCGGCGATCCGCCAAACCGTCATCAAATGAAAAGGAAGCCGTTTTTGTGTATTATTCCAGTTTTGGCGCGCTTGCGCTGCTGATCACGCTGATCATCCACCACAACGTTCTGGCAGAGCGAAAGAACGCGGACGCACCCTCTCCGAAGCTCCGGTACAAGCGGTTCCTGCTCTGCGTGATCACGTACTATCTGTCCGATATTCTGTGGGGTTTTCTGTACGAGCGGCATCTGACGGGCCTCGTATTCGCCGATACGGTCCTGTATTTCGCTTCCATGGGCCTGTCCGTCCTGCTCTGGACGATCTACGTCGTGGATTTTCTGGACCGGAAAACCGTCCTCAGCAGGATCCTGATCGTCGTCGGATGGGCGATGCTGCTCTTCATGCTCGTATCCCTTGTCATAACCCTGTTCGTCCCGTTCATGTTCTTCTTTGACGCGGAGCAGGTCTATCACCCCGGCGACGCGAGATACATCGCCCTCGCGGCGCAGATCGCGCTGTTCCTCACGGCGTCGGTCTATTCGCTGTCCGCCTCGTTCCAAACCGAGGGCACGGCAAGGCGGCATTACCAGACGATCGTCGTCTCCGGCGTCGTAATGACGGTTTTCATCGTCCTGCAGACCTGTTACCCGTTCGCCCCGTTCTACGCGATCGGCTGCCTCATCGCGACGTGCACCGTCCACGCGTTCATCATGGAGGACGAGCGGCAGGCGTATTCGCTCCAGCTCGGCTCGGTGACGCAGAAGGCGTATACCGATCCGCTGACCGGCGTGAAAAACGTGAACGCGTACGCGGAGGCAAAGACGAAGCTGGACGCCCGGATCGCGGACGGCTCGCTTACGGAATTCGCGGTCGTCGTATTCGATCTGAACGGCCTCAAGGAAACCAACGATACGAAAGGACATGACGCCGGCGACCGGTATCTCCGGGACGCCTGCGGCATGATCTGCAGATGCTTCGCGCACAGCCCGGTCTACCGGATCGGCGGGGACGAGTTCGTCGCGATCCTCGAGGGCGACGACTACCGGAACCGGACGGCGCTCGTCGAGGCCTTTGACAGGCAGATCGACGACAACCGGAGCGGCGGCGGCATCGTCGTCGTCGCCAGCGGCGTCAGCGAGTTTCTCCCCGGCACGGACGCCGGGTACGAGCGGGTTTTCGAGCGCGCGGACCGGAAAATGTACGCGCGGAAGGAAAACCTGAAGGCCGAAGCGCTGCATGCGTAAAAACCTGCACAGTCCGGCAGCAGCGCCGGGGACGTGCGTCCCCGGCGTATTTGTCTGCCCGCGGACCGGAAAAAGTCTCCGGATTTCAAATTGCATTGCCGCGCCGCGTCCGGTATCCTGTAGGCAGAAGCGGAACCGCACAATCGAAAGGAGAAAAACAGGATGAACGGAACCTATACGCTGAACGAGCTGGCCATGATGACCGGATTCACGACCCGGACGCTGCGCAATTATCTGACCCGGGGTCTCCTGAATGGGGAAAAGACAAACGGCGCGTGGCAGTTCACGGCCGGGGAGGTCGAACGCTTCTTTGCGGAGCCTTTTGTAAAAGAGGGCGTGCGGATCAAGCGGAGCGGCGTCGTGTTCGATTTCCTCGCGGACCGGAAGAAAAAGACCGCCCGGACCTGCGTGATCCTGGACATTCCCGCCTCCATGAAGCGGGGCAATGCGATCTCGGCGTTCTTCTGCCGGCAGATGAACGAGGTCAGAGACGTCGTGTTCACATTCGACTGGGACGGCGGGGCCTGCCGCGTGATCCTCTCCGGCGCGGCGGACCAGGTCGAGAAGCTCCTGGCGGCCTACGGCGGGACGGTATGGGACGACTGAAGCCGGGCCGAAAAGCCTGCTCCATACACAAAAAAGAAAAGCCGCCTGAAGCGGCTTTTCTTTTTTGTCTGCAAAGCGCCCGCCGACCTTACAGCAGGAAGCCCGCGGCGGCATACAGGACCAGCGCGGCAAGCGTGAACGCCGCGCTGTACGGCATGCGCACCGCAAGGACCGCGTCCGGGCTGCAGCCGACGGCGGTCCCGACGCCCATCGCTTCGCTGGTGAACACGCAGTTCTTCTCCCCCGCGATGCCCGCCGCGCAGATCGCGCCGATGCAGAGCGGGACGCTGAGGCCCATGATCTGCGCCGCGTGGAGCGCCACCGGGAAGCCGATGGCGTACATGGCCCACGAGGAGCCGAGCGCCATGGTCAGGAGCGTCCCCAACAGGAACAGGATGGCCGGGAGCAGCGGCGCGGCGAACGCGAGCGACGACACGGCCGTCTCAAAGAACGCGCCCATCTCCGCCTGCTCCAGCAGCGTGGAGAAGCACATACTGAGCAGATACAGCAGGATCGGCAGCGCCATCCCCTGCATGCCGGTGAGCAAATGTTCCAGGAACTGCTCCGGGGACATGAGGCCCTGGGCGCAGTACAGGAAGAACAGAAACACCACCGTCGCCGCGAGGCCGCAGGCGCTGTCGAGCGCGAGGCTCCCCGCGTGCAGGCTGCGCAGCGTCAGGGACGCCGCCGCGAGCACCAGCACCGGCAGCAGGAGGTTGATCGGCTTGCCCCAGACCTCCCCCTCCTCGCGGATGAGGAACCGCTCCGACCCCTCGGGCCAGAGCTCCCCGCCCTCCTCGACGCGCCTTTCCGCGCCGCGCAGGCGGCGGGTCTTCGGCAGAACGCCGAAGCAGAAGGCCACCATGGCCGCCACGGCAAGAATGGAGAAGAAGTTGAACGGGATCGAATCGACGAACAGACCCACGCTCCGCCCGCCGGCGGAGACGCTGATGGTACCGACCACGAAGATCCCCCAGAGGGAGAACGGGACGAACGAACTCGTCGTCGTCGGCAGGAAGCTCAGCATCAGCGCGGCGTCCTCCCGGGGCGCGCGCTGCTCGTCCGCGACGGTCCGCACGCTTGTGGACGCGCACAGCAGGTTCAGGTCCTCGTCGATGGCCGTCAGCAGCAGGATCCACAGCATGGCAAAGCGCGTCTGCGGCCGGCTCCGGACCCTGCGGTCCACGATCTTCCGGAACGCCGTGACGGCGCCCGACGCCTCGATCAGCGTGACGACGCCGCCCATCATCGCCATGACCAGTACGGTAAAGGCGTTGTCCGGGTCGGACATCGTCTCCAGCAGCGCGTCGGTGTACCCGACGGCAAGCCCGCTCCGGTACACAAGGAGCGCCGCGTACATCCCGCCCACGACGAGCGATTCCACCGTGCGCCGGGTCACGAGCACGTATGCGAGCATCAGCGCGAGCGGCAGCAGGAACACCGGCAGCGCCGTCCCGCGCGGGACCAGCAGTGCGGAGAGCAGAAAGATCACCGCGAGCGCGCCGTACTGCAGCAGCATCCGCTTCGGGCGCATGGGAGCCTTGTTCCCCGGGTCCTGCAGGATGCCCCGGCGCATGCGGGACAGCGCCGTCACCATCACGTGCTTGCGGGAGACCTCCCCGTACACGCGGCGCATCAGCTCGCCGTACGTGCCGGGATGCCGCCGCAGGATCTCCATCATGTCCTCATTCCCGAGGCGGTAGACCGCCGTGCGGCCCAGCGACCGCACCGTGGACAGCCGTCTTTCCCCGGACAGGACCGCGTACTCGCCGAAATACTGCCCGGCGCGGAGCAGATTGATCTGCTCCCCCTCCCGGCTCAGCACCACCGCGCTGCCGGATTCGAGGAAGAACATCCCATCCGGCGGCCCGTCCACGACGCAGATGTCCTGCCCGTTCTGGAACTGCTGCCGCTCGAGCTTTGCGCGGATCTCTTTCAGCTCCGCCTCGCTCTCCGGGCCGTCCCCGATCCCGAAAAAGTCCCGCAGATACGCGTCGTCGATCTGCTGCTTCGGCATGTGCTCATCTCCTCATTCGGCGCGCCGCAGGGCGCGCTGAAATCTTTTCCAGATTGATCCATTTTGATTTTAGTGGACAGCGCGCATTCTGTCAAGGCCGGACCGCGCCACGGACGGGCGGCGCGGGAAACCGCGCCCGAAAACGCGGGTTTTTCCGACGGGAAAAATTGACAGACCGGCGGGAAAGCATTATAATTCAGAATCAGGAAAGAAGTATTCGGCACGGAGGGACGGACATGAAAAACGGCGTGTGGATCCTGGGCGTCCGGGGCTCTGTTCCGGTGAGCGGGCCGGGCTTTGCCCGGTACGGCGGGGCCACCTCGTGCGTGCTGGTGCGGCTCGCAGGGCAGTTCGTGCTGCTCGACGCCGGGACGGGGCTGCTGCGGCTGCCGGAGGAGGCGCTCTCGGAGCCTGCGCTCCCCCTGCTGCTGTCCCACCCGCACGCGGACCATCTGCTGGGTCTCTCCCTGTGCCCCTGCGTGCTGCGGCCGGAGGGGCCGCGGCTCGACATTTACGCCCGGACGCGCGGCGGCCTGGACGGCGCGGCGCAGGTCCGGCGGCTGCTTTCGCCGCCGCTGTGGCCGGTGGAGCCGGGCGAGCTGCCCTGTCCCCCGCGGTTTCACGAGCTGGAGACGGGCTTTGACCTCGGCCCGGTCCGGGTGGACGCGCTGGAGGGCGTGCACCCCGGCGGCGTGGCGCTGCTGCGCCTTACGGGCGGCGGGCGGCGCGTCGTGTACGCGCCGGACTGCGTACTGACAGAGACCATGTCCGCCGCGCTGGCGGACTTTGCGCGGGACTGCGACCTTCTTCTGATCGACGGGCAGTACAGCCCCGAGGAGTGGCCGAACCGCTACCACTTCGGCCACAGCAGCTGGCGGGCCGCGGCGGAGCTGGCCCGGGCCTGCGGCGCCCGGGAGGCGCGCATCGTGCACCACGACCCCGAACGCACGGACGAGATGCTGGACGCGGCCGCTCCGGAGCTTGCGGAGCTCCACCCCCGGTGCCTCTTCGCCCGGGAGGGGGAGGTGATCGTGCTGTGACGGAAGCCCAGATGCAGCGGTTCCTGGAGATCAGCCTCGCCCTTTCCGCCGAGCGGGACCGGGAGGCGCTGCTGTCCGCCATTCTGGACACGGCCATGGACGCCGCCCGGTGCGACGCGGGCACGCTGTACCTGCTGGAGGCCGGCGGTCTGCGCTTCGTGCGGATGGTGACCCGCTCCCGGAACGTCCGGCAGGGCGGGCACGACGGGCCCATCACGCTGCCGCCGGTGCCGCTGGAGCCCGCGTACGTTTGCGCCTGGTCCGCGCTGCACGGCGCGGCCATCCGGGTGGACGACGTGCGCACGGAGACCCGGTTCGATTTCTCCGGCTCCCTGCGCTACGACGAGATGACCGGGTACCGGACGCACAGCATGCTGGTCGTCCCCATGACCGACGACCGCGGCGCGGTCATCGGCGTGACCCAGCTCATCAACGCGCTGGACGACGGCGGGGACACGGTCCCCTTTGACCCGTCGCTGGAGCAGCTGATCGGCGCCCTGTCCTCGCAGGCCGCCATCAGCATCACGAACATGCAGTATGCCGAGCAGGTCCGCGACCTGCTGGATTCCCTGGTGGCGGCGCTGTCCGCCGCCATCGACGAGCGCACCCCCTACAACGCAAACCACACCCGGAATATGGTCCGGTACGCTTCCGCGTTCCTCGACTGGCTGGACCGGCGGGACCACCCCCTGCGGTACGACGCCGACCGGCGGCGCAGCTTCCTGCTCGCCGTCTGGCTGCACGACGTGGGCAAGCTCGTGGTGCCGCTCGAGGTCATGGACAAGCAGACGCGGCTCGGCGCGCGGCTCGCGCCCGTGCTGGACCGCTTTGCCCGGATCGGGCTGCTGGACCGGATCGCGTTTCTGGAGGGCCGGATCGACGGGGCGGAGTACAAGGCCCGGCAGGCCCGCCTTTCGGAGGCGGAGGCGCTGGTGCGCCGGGCGGACGGCGCGGGGTTCCTGCCCGACGCGGACGCCGCCGCGGTGGAGGCGCTCGCCGCTGAGACGTATACCGAGACGGACGGGACCGCGCGCCCGTTTCTCACGGAAGAAGAACACGCGTGTCTCGCCGTGCGGCGCGGCACGCTGACCGAGGCGGAACGGCGCGTCATGGAGAGCCACGCCGCCGTGACGGCCCGGATCCTGTCCCACGTGTCGTTCCCGAAGGCATACGCCGACGTGCCCCGCTGGGCCGCGGCGCACCATGAGCATCTGAACGGAAAGGGCTACCCCGACCGGCTGACCGCGCCGGACATCCCGCCGGAGGTCCGGCTGCTGACGATCCTCGACGTGTTCGAGGCGCTGACGGCCCGGGACCGGCCCTACAAGCCCCCCATGCCGCCGGAGCGCGCCCTTTCGATCCTGCACGATATGGCAAACGGCGGCGAAGTGGACGGCGCGCTGCTCGATCTGTTCGAGGAGAGCCGCGCCTGGGAAACGTAAGACCGTTTACGGGGCGCAGGCACGCCCCGCCTTGCACAGGAAGAGCCGAGATCGTTCGGCGAACCATAACAACACTTGCGAAAAAACCGCAATGATCTGCAAAACAATCCCACAGGAGGTATCACCATGAAGCGTCTTCTGACCCTGGTCCTGGTCCTTGTGCTGCTGCTCGCCCTCGCCGGAACGGCGGAGGCCGCGTCGGCCAAGGGCACCACCATCCGGCTGGATTCCACAACCGGAACGGTATCCGTCTCGAACGCCGCAGGCACGGCGCAGCGCCTTTCGCCCAAAATGCGGCTGTACAACGGCTATACCGTGACGACGGGCGCAAACGGTGCCGCGTTCATCACGCTGGACAGCACCAAAGCCATCAAGCTGGACGCCTCCAGCTCTGCCAGGGTGAAAAAGTCCGGCAATCAGCTCGAGATCACGCTGCTGTCCGGCAACCTGTTCTTCGACGTGGACGGAACGCTGCCCGGAAACGCGACGCTGACGGTCGTCACCTCCACCACGACGACGGGCATCCACGGCTCCTCCGGGTGGATCAACGAATTTGAAGTTTCCCTGCTCCACGGCCATGTGACCGTGTACTGCTTCGACCGCGGCGTCACCGGCACGGACCCGGTGCGCGTGATCGACCTCACCAGCGGCCTCGGCGTGCTGGTCAGCCAGATCCAGATCGGTTCCGACGAGACGCACGACGAGTTCACGCCCGTGACGCTCGAGAACGAGGGCGTCCCCGCCTTCGTCATCGAGGCGCTCGCGGAGGACGAGGACCTGCAGGCGCAGCTTGAAGCGGACGTGCCGGGCATCGACGTGGACGCGCTGATCGCCGCCTATGAGGAGGTCAAGGCCGCCGAGGAGGCGAAGAACGCCGAGGCGCAGGCCGCGGCGGAGGAGGCGCTCGAGGCCCAGCGGAAAGCCGCGGAGGAGAGCGCCGACTACTGGTACGAGGAGGGCGAGGGCGCGCCGGTCCAGTCCGACCCCGAACCCGGACCGAGCGCCGGCCCGGGTCAGTCCGACGTGTTTACCGTCACGCTGCCGACGAACAATTCCAGCGTGGTCTTTGACGAGGTCTGCGTGAACGGCGAGCTCGCGGAGAATCCCGCGTCGCTCACCGTGGCCCCCGGCGGGAACGTGACGTTCCGGGTCCGGGCCGCGCAGGAGAACGCCGGCTTCGGGCCGGACTTCGCCGTGAACTTCTCCGGCGGCAGCGTCTCTATGAGCCGGGACGGCGAGTTCGTCTACGCGGAGCTCTCGGTGACCGGCAGCGGCGCGGTCACGCTGGAGAACTATGAGAACCTGCACATCGTGCAGAACGATACGGACGACATCGAGGCCTCCTTTGCGGGCGACAACGGCGCGATGGTCATTGTCAACCAGGATCTGGATCTCCCGGCCCAGCCGAACGAGGACTACACGCTGAACGTCACCGTTCTGGTGCAGGGCGCGGCGCAGCTCAGCGCCGGCGACGGCGCGGTCCGCCTCTCCGGCGGCTGCGGGCTCTACGTGGACGAGGGCGCGTCCCTGACCGTCTCCGAACTGACCGTCGCGGAGGGCGGCATCCTGACGGCGAGTGAAGACGCGACGCTGGAGATCGGGAACCTGGAGGCGTACGGCTCGCTCAGTCTGGAGAAGGGCGCGGTCCTCACCACCAACTCGCTGCTGCTCCAGAGCAACGCGACAAACAGCGGCACGATCACCTCGCCCACCGAGGGGTCGTTCGAGATCCTGGAGGGCGGCGCGCTGACGAACTACGGCGCCATCGAGCTGGAGAGCAGCTACTTTGCGGTCTACGGCGCGCTGTACTGCAATCAGGAAGATCCCGACAAGCCCGGCGGAACGGCGAACATCGGGACCGTCCATGTCTACGGCGGCACGGTGTCGGTGCTGAAGGGCTGCACGCTCACGGCGCAGGCCATCGAGCTGGGCGTGGAGATGGACGGCGGCACGCTGACGAACGCCGGCACGCTGAACTACGAATTCCTGTACGTCGGCGAGGGCGCGACGTTCACGAACAGCGCGAACTGCGAGGCGGGCGCCGGCAGCCTGAATATCGACGGCACGGTGACGAACCTCGGCACGCTGACCGTCGGCCCGCAGTGCGAGTGCTTCATCTACCAGTCCGGTACGCTGACGAACTACGGCACGCTGGTGAACGACGGCACGATCACCGTCGAGGGCGTCTTTGACCGCGCGACCGGCACCGTCACCGGCGACGGCGAGATCAAGCCGTAACGGTATGAAAACGATCAAAAAGCTCTGGCCGCGGCTTCTGACCGCCGTTCTGGCCGCCGCGGCCCTCACCGCGGCGGCGGGCCTCGGCTGGCTGGACCGGCCGGACAATACGGTCGCGGACGCGCTGTATCAGCGCGCGGCCCCCACCGACGGCGAAATCGTCGTCGTGGGCATGGACGACCGCGCCGTGGAGCTGCTCGGCCCCATGCCGTGGGACCGGAGCATCCTCGCGGACGTCGTGTCGTACCTGAACTCGGACCCGGAGAACATGCCCGCCGCCATCGGCGTCGACGTTCTGTTTGTGGGCGCGAGCGCGAGCCCCGATTCCGATGAATACCTGGCCGCCGTCTGCGCGGACGGCGGCAACGTGGTGGCGGCCGCCGCGGCCATCTTCGGCAGCGGCGTGCAGCAGACGGAGGACGGCGGCTTCTTCCTGAACCGGCGGGCCGTGCTGGACTGGGAGCCGCCCTACCCCGAACTCGCGGCGGGCGTGACGCTCGGCCACATCAACGCCATGGCGGACACGGACGGGATCATGCGTCACGCGCTGCTGTACGTGGACGCGCCGGACGGCACGCGGGTGCCGTCGTTTGCCCGCGCGCTGTATGAGAAATACTGCGCGTACCACGGCACGGCGCCGAACCCCGCCCCGGCGACGGACCGGGACGGCATCTACCTGCTCCCCTACACCGCCGGCCCCGGCGGGTACTCCGACGGCATATCCGTCGCGGACCTGCTGGAGTGTGCGATCGACCCGGCGGAATTTGCCGGGAAGATCGTCCTGATCGGCCCGTACACCGCGGGCATGCAGGACGAATACTACACCGCCATGAACCACGCCGTGCGCACGTACGGCGTCGAGATCCAGGCGAACGCGATCGACGCGTTCCGCCGCGGAGAGAGCCTGCGGGAGGCGGCGCGTCTGCCGCAGCTCGCCGCGCTGTTCGCGCTCGCCGCGGCGCTGGTCCTGTTCCTGTGGGACCGCAAGCTGCCTGCGGCGATCCTCGGCTGGCTCGCCGTGACGGCGTTCTGGCTGGGGCTGTGCCTCGTCGCGCGGCGGCTGGGCCTTGCGCTGCACCCGCTGTGGGTGCCGCTCGCGGCCGCGGTGCTGTTCGTCGCCTCCGTGGCGGCCAACTACGTCCGCGCCCAGCGGGAGCGGCGGCGCGTGGCCGACACGTTCGGCCGGTACGTGGACCCCGCCGTGCTGCGGGAGCTGCTGGAGACCGGCGGCGAGGCGCTGGAGCTCGGCGGACGGATGTGCGAGATCGCCGTTCTGTTTGTGGACATCCGCGGCTTCACGACCATGAGCGAGTCGCTCGACCCGCCCACGGTGGTGGAGATCATCAACCGGTATCTGACGCTGACCACCGACTGCATCTCCCGGTGGCACGGGACGCTCGACAAGTTCGTGGGCGACTGCACCATGGCGATCTGGAACGCCCCCCTGCCCCAGGAGGATCCGGTGTATCTGGCCTGCCGGGCGGCCATGGACATGGTCGCCGGCTCGAAAGCGCTCGGCGAGGAGCTTGCGCGCACCTACGGCCGGTCCGTGAATTTCGGCGTGGGCGTGAACTTCGGCCCCGCCGTCGTGGGCAACATCGGCGCGCCGCGCCGCATGGACTACACCGCCATCGGCGACACGGTGAACACCGCCGCCCGGCTCGAGGCCAACGCCCCGGGCGGCACGATCTACATCTCCCGCGTCGTGGCCGACGCGCTGGGCGACCGTGCAAAGACCACGTCTCTGGGCGGGTCCATCAAGCTCAAGGGCAAAGCCGACGGCTTTGAGATCCTCACCCTCGACGCGCTGGAGTAACATATCGGACACGCAATGCGCCCCCTCGGCGCCCCTTTCAAACGGAGGACGCCGTCTTCCGCAATGCCAACTCGGCTCCCCTTTCAAGGGGAGCTGGCAGCGGCAAAGCCGCTGACTGAGGGGTCCTCCCGCGCTGCACCCCCCAGTCTCGCTTACGCTCGACAGCCCCCCTGCCCGCAGGGGGGCCGGGGAGAAAGGAGCTTTTCCATGTCCCCGACGCACAAAGAAATGCTCTCCCGCGCGCGATCCCTGCGCCGGGAAATGACGCCGCAGGAGCGAAAGCTCTGGTACCGCTTTCTGCGCACATATCCGCAGAAATTCTACCGGCAGCGGATTCTCGGCGGCTATATCGCGGATTTCTACTGCGCGGCGGCAAAACTCGTCGTCGAACTGGACGGCTCCCAGCACTATCTGGAAGCCGGAAACGATTACGACCGCCGCCGGGATGCTTTTCTTGCAGCCAAGGGGCTGCAGATTCTGCGCTTCAGCAACCGGGAGATGGACCGGGAGTTTCCGGCCGTCTGCACGGCGATTCACAACGCGGTGCAGGCCCGAATCCCGCATGGTTGAGAATCCTGCCCGCAGAGGGGCCGGGGAACACCACGCCAACTCGGCTCCCCTTTCAAGGGACGGACAACCGTCTTCCGCAAAGCCAACTCGGCTCCCCTTTCAAGGGGAGCTGGCAGCGGCAAAGCCGCTGACTGAGGGGTCCTCCCGCGCTGCACCCCCCAGTCTCGCTTACGCTCGACAGCCCCCCTGCCCGCAGGGGGGCCGGGAACCTGTATCGGAAAGGATGACGCATATGAAACGAATCATTCCCGTTCTGCTTGCCTGTCTGCTCCTGCTGTCCGCCGCGGTCCCCGCGCTGGCGGAGGAGCCCGCGGATGAGCTTCCGCTCCTGATCGCCCCCGCGCCCGGGGCGGACGCGGCCTTTGCATCCGGCCGCTTCTCCGGCCTCACAGCGGCGGCGGACGGCACGATCCTGCTCACCGACGCCTGGAACAAGGTCCTCTGGACCGCGGACGGCGCACGCTTTGCCGGGGCCGTCCCGGCCCCGGACGCCGCGGGCGTGCCGCAGGGCGTGTGCGCGGACGGCACGGCCGAGACCGCGCTGTTTGCCGAGCCCTGGGCCGTCGCCCCGTTCCTCGGCGGGTACGCCGTCTCGGACAGCGCCGCGAACGTGATCCGGCTCGTCGCGGACGGCAGCGTATACACCCTGGCCGGGACCGGCCGGGCGGGCAGCCAGGACGGCGCCGCCCGGAGCGCGTCCTTCCGCCGGCCCACGGGCCTCGCGGCGGATGAAAACGGCAACCTGTACATCGCCGACACCGGCAACGGCGCGATCCGCATGCTGACGCCCGGAGGCACGGTGTCCACGATCGTCGAGGGCCTCTCCTCGCCCACAGGCCTGTACTTCGCGGACAAGACCCTGTACGTCGCGGAGACCGGCCGCAGCCGGATCCTCCGCGTCCCGCGCGATCCGAATGTCACCGGCCCGCTCTACATCGTCACGGCGGGCTACTCCGAGGCCGCCGAGGACCCGGGCGAGTGGTACGGCGGATACGCGGACGGCCCTGCCGCGACCGCGGAGTTTGACCACCCCGAGGGCGTGGCCGTGGGCCCGGACGGCACGATCTACGTCGCCGACACGGGCAACAGCGCGATCCGCATGATCCGGGACGGCCGCGTCTACACGCTGCTGCGCGGCGACAGCGCGACCTTCGCTCCGAAAGCCCCCCGCTCCCTCCTGGTGCAGGACGGCGCGCTGCTCGTGACGGACACGTTCGCCGCGGGCCTGCTGACCGTGGACCTCGCCCCCGCCGCCTATGACGACGTGGCGGCGGACGCCTGGTACGCGGCAGACGCCGCGGAGGCGACCGCGCGCGGTCTGATCCGCGGCATGGCTCCCGGGGTCTTCGACCCGGACGGCCCGCTGAGCCGGGCCATGTTCGTGACAATGCTCTCCCGCGTGCAGCTTGCCGTGGACGGCGCCACGGTCATCGACGGCGACACGACCTTCCCCGACGTGCCGGACGACGCTTGGTACGCCCCGGCGGTCCACTGGGCCGCGGACGCGGGCGTGGCGCAGGGCCGGGACGACGGCAGCTTTGACGCAAACGCCGACGTCAACCGCGAGCAGATGGTGACCATGCTGTACCGCTGGGCGCAGAGCGCCGGATACGCCGCAGGCGGCGGCGCGGACCTGTCCTCGTTCACCGACGCGGACGACGTGTCCGACTGGGCGGCGGAGGCCATGGGCTGGGCCGTGGAACGCGGCATCCTTCTCGGCGCGGACGGCGCGCTGACCCCCGGCGCCCCCGCAAAGCGCGCCCAGGCCGCGGCCATCCTGCTGCGGTTCATGGACGGCCTCGGGCTGTAGCCGCCTCCCCCGCTGCGGCAAGCCCCTGCGATCTTTCCCGGCATAACGCCCCGGCGATCCCCCCGGCAATTCCAGACCGGATCCCTCCCCGGATCCGGTCTGTTTTTGTCTGCATGGAGCTGTGCGGCGCGTGAAACCTGCCTTTCTAATTTTATCGTAACACCTTTTGCGCGATTATGCAATATTTTTTTTGAAAAAATATTGCATTACGTGATTCTGCATGGTAAGATAAAATTAGAGGGGCAAAAACCGGAAGACTTACCCTGTACGGAAGTCTTCCGGTATACGCAGAGATTTTCCCTATACTTCCCCCCTCCCGCCCTATAAGGCGGGAGGGGTAGTATAAGCTATACGTAAGAGAAAGAAAAAATAAACAAAAAGAAAGAGATTTTTGGCTCCGCAGCGCCCACGCAGAGCCCAGCGAAGCGGGTCTGCGTGGGAGAGGAGGAGCGACGGAGCCCGCGAGCGCCGCCGCCTGCGGCGGCGCGAGAACGGCGACCGTCCGCGACGACGAGACGAGGGGGGTGGCCCGCAGGGCCGGGGGGAGAGATACGCCGCGTGCTTCCGATACCCGGCCGGAGATCGGTCTCTCCCTCAGTCAGCGGCTCCGCCGCTGCCGGCTCCCTCGTCAGAGGGAGCCTCTGGTGCGCGCCCACGCAGAGCCCAGCGAAGCGGGTCTGCGTGGGAGAGGAGGAGCGACGGAGCCCGCGAGCGCCGCCGCCTGCGGCGGCGCGAGAACGGCGACCGTCCGCGACGACGACATCAGAGGGGGGCAAGAACCGAATCGAAATCCAGCGAAGCGATTTCGATTCGGAGAGGACGAGCGACGGAGCGGGAGAGCGTTCGGCTCTCAGCCGGATGCGAGCTTAGCGGAGTCCGCGACGACGACGTCAGAGGGAGCCTCTGGCTCCGCACCGTCCCCCGCCGCGGCTCTGGAACAAAAAGAGGCCCCCGGCGGCGCTGCCGTCGGGGGCCCTGCAGAGGACAGAGTCTCAATATTTCCCGTTGTATCCGTATTCGTATTCGTAGAGCGCCTCGGTGCGCGGCTCGCCCATATACGTCTCCCCCGCCGTATGCAGCGCGACGCCGCGGGCCTCGAGCCACGCGTTCACGCGCGCGGAATCCACCGTGGGCACGGTCCAGAACCCGTCGTACACGTACTCGCCGTCGCCCCGTACCGTGGCGTACGGCACGTTCGCCTGCGGCACGCGGTCGGCGCGCTCCCGCGCCTCGATGCGGATCTCCGCCTCCATGGCATTGCGCATGTACGCGCCGTCGTCCAGGATCCACACCTTGCCCAGCGTCCCGTCCGCGAGGTCCGGCACGACGCATTCGCTGTACAGCTCCCAGGCGTCCTCCGCCGTGAGGGACAGCGTGTACGAATACCACAGGCTGTCGTACAGCGTCTCGAGGTCCGCCGTCCGGTCGCCGGACCAGCCGCGCATCCGCTCCAGCGCGAGCTCCGCCCGCAGATCGGGCGACATGCCCATGACTTTCTCGTAGTCCATGTACTCCATGTGCAGCAGCACGAACAGGGCCGGGTCCTCGTACCCCTCTGCCGCCGCGCACTCCCGCACGGTCATCGTGGCCTGCACCTCGCCGTACACCACGTTCTCCGCCGTGTACGCGAAGGCCGTCTGCTTGCGGTTCGCCACCGCCTCCGGGCGGTTCAGCAGGTCCTGCAGATCCTCCGTGATCCCCCTGGACAGGTCCGGCGTGTCGGTGAACCGCACCGTGTAATCGCGCTCCACGGTGCGGCCGTCCCGCAGCTCGTACAGGATCGTGCAGCTCCGGGCTTCGGCGCCCTGCTTCTCCAGCTCGCGCTGGGCCGCCCGGTCCTCGATGATCTCCCGGTGCAGCGCGAGGGCCGCCTCCACGTTCTCCGGCTCCGCCAGCACGGCGCCCTCCGCGCCGCCGCCGCGAAGCGTCACGCTTTTCACGTCGGCCGCCGCGGGCACGTACCGCTCATACCCGAACAGGTCCGTCTTCATCCCGAGCATCCCGATCACGATCACGAGCCAGCACAGGCCCAGCCCGGCCCAGCGCCGGGCCGTGAACACCCGGAACGACTTGCGGATCAGCATCTCCCCGGCGAACCAGCCGATGGCCGCGCCGATCAGCATGTAGATCAACAGGCGCGTGAACGTCGCCCCGCCGCCGCCCAGCAGCGCGTCCAGGAGGCAGGCGAAGCACAGCCCGCACCCGAGCGCCATACACCAGCGGAATACGGGCTTCAGCGCCCTGACGGCCACCACGTCGCCCGCCGTCTCGATCCGGCGCTTCCGGAACAGCAGGAGCCCGAGCGCCATGCACACGAGCCCGAACCCGGCGTAGATCGCCGCGAGGCCCCAGCCGTACAGCTCGGCCCCGACCGGGATCCGGCTCTCGTCCAGGGGAGAAACGCCGTACAGGCGCTCTACGCCCATAACGCGCACGAGCGCGACCACCGGGGACAGGTACCCCGTGCCCATGAGGCCGCCGCCGTACCCGTAGACGAATCTGCCGAAGATCTCCGACAGCAGGAACTGGACGACCACGGCCGTGAAATTCAGCACCGCATACACCGCGGGCAGGACCAGGACGTTGCCCGTCAGCTGGCCGCACAGCGTCGCGAACCCGTAGAAGCAGACGTTCAGCAGGGACACCAGCGCGAGCCACTGCGCGACCGCGCCGAGATCGGTCCAGCCGTTCGCCGCGCCGGTCAGCAGCACGATCGCCGCCGCGAGCACGTTGGCCGCCAGCAGCGGCACGATCCCGGCCGCGAGCGCCGACAGGTACACGCCCTCCCGGCGGATGGGCAGCGCCGCGACGCCGTGGGCGCTGCGCGCGCTGTACAGGAAGCTCCACACGGCCATGGCCGCAAAGCAGCCGAACACCGCGCTCATGGCAATGCCGCCGTACAGGCCCGTGGAAAGCAGCGTGTGCCGCATCACGGCCGCGGCATACGCCTCCAGGATCTCCGCCCGGCCCGCGATCGGGACGGCCGCCGCCAGCAGCCAGATCCCCAGATACGCGGCCCAGACCGGCCAGAACCGGGTCATGGTCTTGCGGAAAACCGTCGCGTTAAAGCAGGATGTTCTTGACCGCATCGTCGTTCCCTCCCAGCTCGTAAATGAATATCTCCTCCAGCGACAGCGGCAGCGCGTCCATGAACAGCGGGCTGCACGTCTGCAGGCGGTTGATGATTTCCTCCATGTTCCCCCGGAGGATCAGGGTCCGCAGACGCCCGGTCACGGACTCGTGGACGATCCGCAGCCCGTCCGGCAGCGCCTGCCCGTCCGGCAGCGCGATCTGCACCTTTACGATGTTCTCCTGCAGCTCGGACAGAGACCGCTCCAGCAGGAGCTTCCCGTGGTCCAGGATGCCCACGTGGTCGCACACGTCCTCGAGCTCGCGCAGGTTGTGGCTGGACACCAGCACGGTGACGCCGCGTTCGGCGGCGTCCGCCATCACGATGCCCCACACCTGCCGCCGCATGACCGGGTCGAGGCCGTCCACCGGCTCGTCCAGCACGAGCAGCTCGGGCCGCAGGCAAAGCTGCAGCCAGAACGCCGCCTGCTTCTGCATGCCCTTGCTCATGGACCGGATGGTCTTGTGCTCGTCGAGCTGAAAGACCTCCTTCAGCTTCTCGTACCGCTGCTGGTCGAACGTCGGATAGATCCCCCGGTACCAGCGCATCATATCGCGCACGGACGCCTGCAGGAAGTAGAAAATGTCGTCGGGAATGTACGCCGTTTTCGCCTTGACGGCGGGGTCCTCCCACACGGGCGCGCCGTCGATCAGCACCTCGCCGCTGTCCTGCCGGAAAATGCCGGTGATGTGGCGGAGAATGGTGCTCTTGCCGCTGCCGTTGGGGCCCACGAGGCCGTACACCGCGCCGGTGGGCACCGTCATGGTGAGCCCGTCCAGCGCCTTGACCCCGTCGAACGTCTTGGTCACGTTTTTGACTTCGATCATGCCTGCTCTCCTCCTTCCGCCAGCGCGGCTTCGATCTCCGCCTCCGGCACGCCCAGAAACTTCAATTCCCGGACCGTGTCCGCAAGGCTCCGCAGCAGCGCGGCCTTTTTCTCCAGGTCCGCTGCCCGGTCGGCCGCGACGAAGCTGCCCTTTCCGGGCACGGAATATACGTACCCCGCCGTCTCGAGCTCCCGGTATGCCCGCTGGATCGTGTTGGGATTGATGGCCATCTGCCGGGCCAGATCGCGTACGGACGGCAGCCGCTCCTCCGGCTGCATCGCGCCGGTGATGATCATGCGCCGCAGTCCGTCCATGATCTGCTCGTAGATCGGCCTGGGGTCCCGGTAGTTGACAGTGAACATGAATCCACCCCCTGTGCCGACTGTATTAACTGTATTAGCTGTGCTAGTACAGTTATACACGCAGCAAGCGGATTTGTCAAGGGGAAATTTGTGGTTTTTTTGCAGGGCCCTCGGCGCACCCCCAGTCTCGCTTACGCTCGACTGCCCCCCTGCCTCGTCGGCGCAATGTCCACATCGCGCCGAAAAGCCTTCCCCTTGAGTGGGAAGGTGGCACGGCGGCACGCCGTGACGGATGAGGTGTTGTTGCAGATTTGCACCTGCTCCCCTCGCGCCTCCGGCGTGGCCATCTTTCTTTGCCCCCACAAGAAAAGACGGACGCGCGGGCAGGCGCGTCCGTCTCCGGAGCCGTTTGATTATTCGTTGTCCCAGAACCGCCGGAGCTTCTCCATGCTGTCGAGCAGCGCGCCCATGGCGGCGAAAAACCGGTCCCGCCGGATGGGCGGGTCCGACGCGCCGCGCGACAGGCGGTTCTCCACGACCACCCGGTACCGCGCCGCGGCCCGGGCCACGCTCTCCTCCCAGGACAGCACCAGCGAATCCATGGCCGTCTCCCCGACGCGCCGGAGCGTCTCCGGCGCTCCGAGCAGCGCGCGCAGCTTGCCCGCCATGGACCCGGCGTTCTCCCGGATCAGGAACCCGTCGGCGCCGTCCGTGACGCCCTCGGCGGCGCAGCTGCCGTCCACCAGCACGCTGGGCGTACCGCAGGCGGCCGCCTCCCGCACCACGAGGCCGTTCGTATCGAACGTGGACGGGAACAGGAACAGGTCCCCGGCGGAGTACCAGCCCTTCAGCTCCTCATGCGGCACCGGCCCGATGAACGCGCACTGCCCGGCGACGCCCACGGTCTCCGCGTACGCGCGGATCTCGTCAAAGTCCTTCCCGCCGCCCACGAACACCATGCGGAACGGCACGCCCGACGCGCGGAGCGAGGCCAGGGCGTTCAGCGTGATCCGCAGGCCCTTGTACCACATCATCCGCCCCACGTACAGCAGGACGGGCGCGTCCCCGGGCAGGCCGGCCCGCGCGAGCAGCGGCCGCGTCTCCGACTCGGGCGCGCGGCCCTTCGGCATGTCGGTGCCATTCTCCATGACGACGTATTCGCCCGCGTAGCCCAGGGCGCGCAGGCTCTCCCCCGCCCCGCGGCTCACGGTCCACACCTCGTCGCAGACGGACACGTTGTACACCAGCGCCTGCAGCGCCATCCGCCGCAGGGAGTCGGACTCGATGACGTTGGCAAAGTCGATGTCGAATTTCGTATGATAGGTCAGGATCACCGGCGCGCCGGTCCGCTCCCGCAGGAGGCGGGCCAGGAACGTGGAGACGATCGGGCAGTGCGTGTGGATCACGTCGAAATGCGCCTGCTCCAGCGTGTTCAGCGCGCCCGCGCTGAACGGATACCCGGTGCGGTAGCCCACCAGCTTCGTCGTGTTGAAGCTCGGATAGCGCAGCACGGGGAACGGGTAGTCGTCCACCGCCCCGGGATAGGACGGCGTCGCCACCATGACGGAATCGCGGCTTTTCGTCAGACAGGCGGCGTAGTTGACGACGGCGTTCGCGACGCCGTCGATCACCGGCGGGAACGAGTCGTTCATCAGACAGACGCGCAGGTCTCGGTCCAAAGCGGGACGCCTCCTCTCCGTATTCGTCTGCGCGATGCGCTTTTATTGTCTGATACCATATCACAGACGGCGGGAAATTGCAAATCCGGGATGGATGGCGTGCGCCGACGCTCTTTCCCCCTTGCCCCCCTCTGAGGAGGGGAGTGCCGCAAAGCGGCGGGGGGAGAGACACGCCGCGCACCATCCAAAGCCTCCCTTTTGAAAAGGGAGGTGGCGCGAAGCGCCGGAGGGATAGGGTTGGATCCATCGGAGATTCCTTTTCCAAAAACACCTCCTCAGTCAGCGGCTTCGCCGCCGCCGGCTCCCCTTAAAAGGGGAGCCGGGGGAACCCGGCGACAACCGCCCTCCTCCATTGACTTTCCGCCCCGCTTCCTGTATGATAATCCATGGAAAAACATGCGCAATCCGCGCGGCGGGGCCGCGCAGAAAAGGGAGATGACGCCGCATGGCATTTGCGGAGCAGACGATTCAGACATTCACCGACGCGCTGGCCTCCAACGCGCCGACGCCCGGCGGAGGCGGCGCCTCGGCCCTTGCGGGCACGCTGGCCGCGGCCCTGGGCTCCATGGTGGGCGCGCTCACCGTGGGCAAACCGAAATACGCCGCCGTGGAGGCGGACGTCAAGACCGCCATGGCGCGGCTGGAGACGCTTCGGGCGGAGCTGCTGGCGCTCACCGACCGGGACGCGGAGGCGTTTGAGCCGCTGTCCCGGGCTTACGGCATTCCGAAGGACGACCCCGCCCGGGAGACCGTCATGGAGGCGGCGCTGCAGGCGGCGGCGGCCGTGCCGCTCGAGATCATGCGCGCGGTCTCGCAGGTCATCCTCGTGCAGGCGGAGCTGTCGGAAAAGGGGTCCGTGCTGGCCCTGTCCGACGCGGGCGTGGGCGCGGCCCTCGCCGGGGCCGCCCTCACCGGCGCGTCCTTAAACGTATTCATCAACACGAAGTACATGACCGACCGGGCGCGGGCCCGGTCGCTGGAGGCGGAGGCGGACGCCATGCTGGCCGAGTTCGGCCCGATCGCCGAGGCGACGGCCGCCCGCGTCCTGGCAAGGTATCACAGTCAGGAGGCGCGCAATGGCTGAGCTGTGGAAGGGCGCGCCCGTCGCGGCGGCTCTGAATGAGGAAACGGCGCGGCTTGCGGCCGCGCTCACCGAGCGGGGCGTGACGCCCACGCTGGCCCTGCTCCGGGTCGGCGCGCGGGAGGATGATATTGCCTACGAGCGCAGCGCGGAGAAGCGGTGCGCGGCCCTGGGGATCGCCGTGCGGCGCGTGACGCTGCCGGAGGACGTGTCCCAGACGGCGCTGGAGGAGACGGCGGCGGCGCTGAACGCCGACGCCGCCGTCCACGGCGTGCTGCTGTTCCGGCCCCTGCCGAAGCGGCTGGACGAGGCGGCGGTGTGCCGGCTGCTCGTCCCGGAAAAGGACGTGGACGGGATCACGCCCGGGTCGCTCGCGGCGGTGTTCTCCCGCACCGGGCCGGGATTTCCCCCCTGCACGGCGCAGGCCTGCGTGGAGCTTTTGAAATTTTACGGCGCGCCGATCTCCGGCGCGCGGGCGACGGTCGTCGGCCGGAGCCTCGTGGTGGGCCGGCCGCTCGCCATGCTGCTGCTGGCGGACAACGCCACGGTCACGATCTGCCACACCCGGACCCGGGATCTCCCCGCCGAGACGCGGCAGGCGGAGATCCTGCTGGTGGCGACCGGGCACACGGGCACCCTGGGTGCGGAGCACGTCTCCCCCGGCCAGATCGTGGTGGACGTGGGCACGAACTGGGACGAAGAGGCGGGCAGGCTCCGGGGCGACACGGACTTTGAGGCCGTGGAACCGATCGTCCGGGCGATCACGCCCGTACCCGGCGGCGTCGGCGCGGTGACGACCGCGCTGCTGGCGCGGCACACTGCGCAGGCCGCCGCAAAGGCGGCCGGCCTTGCGGATATTCTGGAAAAAGGCAGGTAAAACACATGGATTACGCAGCGGAGTCCCTGCGGCTGCACAGGGAGTGGAAAGGCAAGATCGAGGTGACGGCCACGGTGCCGGTTCAAAGTCGGGAGGATCTGTCCCTGGCGTACACGCCGGGCGTGGCGCAGCCGTGTCTCGAGATCCAGAAGGACCCGGCGCTCTCGTACGAGCTGACCCGGCGGCACAACCTGTGCCTCGTGGCGACGGACGGGTCCGCGGTGCTGGGCCTTGGCGACATCGGGCCGGAGGCGGGCATGCCCGTGATGGAGGGCAAATGCCTGCTGTTCAAGACCCAGGCCGACGTGGACGCCTTTCCGCTCTGTGTGAAGACGCAGGACGTGGACGAGTTCGTCAACACGATCTATCTGATCTCCGGCAGCTTCGGCGGCGTGAATCTGGAGGACATCGCCGCCCCCCGCTGCTTTGAGATCGAGCGGAAGCTGAAGGAGAAGTGCGACATCCCCATTTTCCACGACGACCAGCACGGCACGGCGGTCATCGTCCTCGCGGGCCTCATGAACGCGCTGCAGGTGGTCGGCAAGAAGAAGGAGGACGTGCGCGTCGTCATGAGCGGCGCGGGCGCGGCGGGGCTCGCCATCGCGCGGTTCCTGCTGACGGCGGGCTTCCGGGACCTGTCCATCTCGGACAAGTACGGCCCCGTGTACGCGGGCCGCGAGGCGGGAATGCACCCGGACCTCGCGGAAATGGCCGCCCGGACGAACCCGCGGGACATCCGGACAAGCCTCGCGGACCTGCTTGTGGGCGCGGACGTGTTCATCGGCGTGTCCGCCCCGAACCTCGTCACCGCGGACATGGTCCGCACGATGGCGCGGGACCCGATCATTTTCGCCTGCGCGAACCCGACGCCGGAGATCTTCCCCGAGGACGCAAAGGCGGGCGGCGCGGCGGTGTGCGCCACCGGCCGCAGCGACTACCCGAACCAGATCAACAACGTGCTGGTGTTCCCCGGCCTGTTCCGGGGCGCCTTCGACGTACGGGCGTCGGACATCAACGACGCCATGAAGCTGGCCGCCGCAGAGGCGCTGGCGGCGCTGATCCCGCCGGAAGAGCTCTCCGCGGACTACATCATCCCCGACGCGCTGGATCCGCGCGTGTCCGCCGCCGTGGCGAAAGCCGTGGCAGACGCCGCCCGGAAGACCGGCGTCGCGAGAATATAAAAAACGGTGTTTTTTCCCAAACCGGACCCCGCCTTGCCGGGCTCCGGTTTGGTTTTTTCATCGTCGGCGCGGTACCGATCCCGCGCCCGCAAAAAGCCTCCTTTTCAAAAGGGGGGCTTCAAGCTCGCACCATCCAAAGGCCCCCTTTCGAAAAGGGGGCTGTCAGCGGCCCTGCCGCTGACTGGGGGATCGGGTTCAATCCATCGAAGATACCTCTCACGCCCCCCTCTGACGAGGGGGGTGGCCCGCAGGGCCGGGGGGAGAGAAACAAAAAAACCCCTCTCCCCTGTCACATTCCGTTACCGCCGAACAATACAGAGTACGAACCCGACCGAAAGGGGGTGTGCGCGTGTCCGGACAGGAGCTGCTGCACGATCTGTTCGTGGAGCATTATACCGCCATGGAACGGCTGGCGTTCCGGCTGTGCAGCAGCCGGGAGCTGGCCCAGGACGTGGTGCAGGAGACCTTCCTCGTCGCCCAGACGAAGCTGGACGTGCTGGCCGCGCACCCCGATCCGCGGGGGTGGCTGTATCGGACGCTGCGGAACGTCATCGGCGACATGTACCGCCGGCAGAAGCGTCTTTCGGCGCTGCAGGACGCCGTGCGGCACACGCAGGAGCCCGCGGCCCGGGACGAGCCGTCCGTGGAGCTGCTCTACGGCGGAGCCATCCCGGACGACGAGCTGGAGCTGCTGCGGCGGTTCTACTGCGACGGCGAGCCCTGCGCGGCGCTTGCCGCGGAGCTGCACATCACTCCGGAGGCCTGCCGGAAACGGATCCAGCGGGCCAAGCGGCGTCTGCGCGCCGCCATCGGGGACGGATAGCCGGGTTTTCCGCGTCCCGTTTCCCCCGCGCGGGACAATATACGCTTTGAAACCGAACGACGCCATGAGAAAGGCGGGTCTTGCCATGAGAGAACCCCTGCACAACAAAACCGCGTCCGAGCTGGACGCTGCGCTGCGCGCGGCGTTTTTCGACGCCGACGCGCCGGACCCGGCGGAGCTGGACGACATTCTGGACGCGCTGGACGAGGCCGCGCCCCAGGCCCCCGGGCGGGACCCGGAGGCGGCCTGGGCGGAGTTCCTCGCCGGGTACGCGGACGATGCGGAGCCGGAGGAGGCCGCCCCCATCCCCATGGCCGAAGTGCGCCGCCGCGCGGGCAGACGCCGCCCGCTGCTGCGCCTCGCGCAGGCCGCGGCCGTGCTGGTCCTCGCGGTGCTGGGCGCCACGGCGACGGCCCGGGCTTTCGGGTACGACCTGTGGGGTTGGACCGCGCGCTGGACGGACCGGGAGTTCCGGTTTGAGCGCGTGGGCGAGGAATCCGACGGCGCGCCCGTCAGCATCCCGGCGGCGCTGGAGGCGCTGGGCGTCACGGAGCCGCTGTACCCCGCCTGGCTCCCGGACGGCTTTCGTCCGCTGGTGTTCCAGACGGACGTCTCGGACACGGCCGTCCTGCACGAGGCCTACGCCGCGGGCGAGCGCTTCCTGCTGATCACGGCGGCCCGGGGCGAGTCCTTTGCCGCCGTCTATGAGAAGGACGCCGGGCCCGTCACGAAGTACGAGGCGGGCGGCGTCGTCCACTACCTGTTCTCCGGCGACGGCTACAGCGCCGCCGTCTGGCATACGGCGGAATTTGAGGTCAGCTTCATCGGCAACGTCTCCCGGGCGGAGCTGTGCCGGATGATCGACTCGGTATACGCGCCGTGAGGCGCGCGGTCCGCGCCCGCGCGGCGGAGGACGTGCTTTTGAAAACCTGGGCCGCTTAGGCCGGGAGGGATCACGATGAAACGAACACACATCCGGATTCTCGCGGCGGCGCTCGCCGCGCTGCTGCTGTGCACGCTGGCGGCCTGCTCCGGCGGGCCGGTGCGGCTGTGGTATGAGCAGGATGAGACCGGCCTGATTCCCGGCTACATCTACGGCTTTTACGACGGCACCCTGTACGCCATGCACATCCGGGAGGGCATGGAGGACGCGTTTTACGCGAACCTCATCGTCCAGACCAGCGACGAGCCGTATCTGGAGTTTCTGGCCTACCGCCCGGACGACGGCGCGCGGCAGCTCATCACGAACACCGGCACGTTCACCTGCGCAAACTCCGCCTCCATCGTGGACGGGGACTTCTACAAAATGCTGGTCTTCAGCGGCCACGACGGGCAGCTCTGGCGGGTAGACGGCGAGACCGGCGCGCTGGACGTGGTCTGGCGCGGCACGCTGACGCAGGACGTGGTGTACACCAAGGAGATGGGCAGCCGCCTTCTGGTGCTGCTGTCCCCGTACGAGCTGGACATTTTCGATCCGGCGGACGGATCCATGACGCCGTTTCTCACCTGCGCGGCGGACGCGGACACGCGTTTTGCCGCCGCGGAGTACGACGCCCTCTCGGACCTGGTGTACGTCCTCACGGACGTCGGCACGACCCGGACGCTGGCGGTCTACGGCCCGGACGGCAGTCTGCGGCAGACCGTGGACGCCGCCGTGCTGCGGGACGACGTCACGGACGAGTGCTATCAGCTGGAGCTGTTCGGCAGCTACGTCTACGCGCTCTCCGGCGCCTATCACGGGGCGCTGGCCCGGCTGGAGGACGGGGCGCTGACGCCCCTTGTCCCCATGTCCGACCGGGCAAGGCTGACCCTCACGGGCCGCGGCCTGAACGAGCGCACGGACGGCACGCTGGTGTTCACGGAGCTGGAGGGACGGCGGCTGTTCTTCTTTAACCGGGCCTCCGGGACGCTCTCCGCGCTGGACCTCGCCGCGCTGAACGGGGAGATCGACTACCTGACCCTGGCCTACCGGGATCTGGACCGCATCTTCATCCCCTGCTGGCGGGACGGCGGCGCGGCCTTTTACCTGTACCTCAGCGTGTCGGACCTCGCCGCCCGGGCCTCCGCCGTCTCCGCAACGGACGGCCGGTACGACCTTGCCGCCCCTCTCGCCGCAAAGCCGCCGCTGGAGCCCGCCGATCACGCGGACCGCACCGTGGACCCGCGCGTGACGCTGACCGCGGAGTACCCCGACGGCACGTCGGAGACGCGCATCTTCCGCCTGGAGTTCCGGCAGCTCGGCTCCGGGGAACACACCTGGATGGAGCCGATGTTGACGGAAGCGGGATAACGCGGGCAGACGCAGGCGCTCCTCTCTGCGGCAAGTGAATTATTCTTGACATATAAGGTAAATTGTGTTATGATTATTACGGTAGCTGATTGTTACCTGTTTCTGACAGCATTTGCCGCGTCTGTTCGCGAGCCCGGAGAAAGGAGTTCCCATGAAGCGGGAGGGAAGAATCCGCCTGATCCTGTTCATCGTGTACTTCGCCGTGGCGGCGGTGGCGACGCCGCTGCTTATGGATGTGACCACACGAAATCCGGACAGCGCGCCCAGGTGGCAGACCTGGCTGGTGTCGCTGTACGCCGTCGTCATGTTCGTGATCTTTCTGCTGCTTCTCCTGGGGCCGTCGGCACAGTCCCGGCGGGCCCGCGCCGAGAAGCTGGCCCGGGAGAGGAAAGAGCCGGAGACGGCCATGGAGAAAGCCCGGGACGGCTGGGTCCACGACCGCACCGGCGCGGACGACCCCGTCTGGCTCCACCGGAACGAGTGGATGGAACAGGAGCTCTTCGGCGACAGGAAGGATTGACAAAATACGGGGGTGTTCCGCATCATGCGGAACACCCCCGTATTTCCGGCCCCCTTTTCGAAAAGGGGGTCTTGTGTTTCTTGCGCACCATGGCTTCTTTCCGCGGATTAGGCCGTCACAATTCCGGAGTCCTTCAGCAATTTCGGGTTCACACGCATACCCGACAGCTCCGGAGCCTCTCCATCCCTATCGCCAACCTTGCCGATGAAGCGATAGAGGTTTTTACGCGAAGCTTCCGTACATTGCTACAGCTTCATCAATGGTGATATCCCCTTTTCCCACCTGGAACGCCGCAACTCGGATCTGAACCGTGAGGGGATCTTTAATGCCGATCACTTCCGGGGATATGATACGCTCTGAGGGCACCTGACCGAAAGGAGCGTAAACCGCATCGAAGGAGAGGTCGCTTGTGGGCGTTACCAGGCGCTTCACAGAAGCCATCGCATTAAGCTCTTCGTTTGTAATCAGAAACCGCATGAATTCGTTTGTCATGCTCAGGTCATCGCAGTTTTTGTTAACAGAGAACTCTATGGAAGGACTGTCTATAAAATAACCGCCGTCATCTGTCAAAGGGATCGGTGAAAACGAGTAATCGAAAGGCGCGTTGGAAAACGCCTCGGACTGGCTTTCCCGTTTCTTGGTTCCGGACACGGTATCCCCGGTGCAGATCATCATCGGTACATCGCCCTCAAAGAAGCGCAGAATCACCTTGGTATAGTTGTCCTCAATCCCGTCGCACTCATCCATGTCGATACAGCCGTTCTGAATCAACTGTTCCACTGCTTCCAATGCCGGACGCATGTATTCTCCCGCCGCGGGGTCCAGTTCATTGGCAAGCGCAAGCGCTTCCGGATTCTCGACAAGCGCGGCCGCAAACAACGGATAGGCGACCGTGTTCATGAAGCAGCCAGACGATTTGAGACTGTAGCCCATCATAGGGCTGGTGTAACCCTTGCTGCGGAAGGCTTCGCATACGGCCACCAGTTCTGCCCATGTGGTCGGGATGCTGAGGCTTTCCTTTTCAAACAGATCGTTGTTCACCAGCATGCCGTAGGTTCTGGAGAAAACCGGCACCATAAACACACGGCCTTCTGCATCATGGTTGATAAGGCCGGGGCGGATGCAGTCCAGATCCAGTCCCAAAGCGGAGTCTGAAAGCTCCTCCATATGCGCACATACCGAAGCGTATTTTTCGTTCCCCATCATCCAGGTATAGGAAAAGAAAATGTTGGGTTTGTCATTACTTTCCAGTACCGTGCCAAGTATGTTGTTATAGTCATCCAGCTTCACATAGCGCAGCTGCACGTTCGGATATATCTCATTGAATCGGTCGAATTCGGCCTCCAACGCCTCAAAGTTATCATAGCTGCCGACTACAGTGATACTGCAGCTGGTGCTTGTATCTAGGGAGGGCCTGAATCCGGCTGCGGTTTCCTGCTGAGGTTTCCTGTCGCAGGCCGTCAGCGATACCAGCGTGCAGATGAGTAGAATGACGCAAAGCAATTTCTTCATGATTTTTTTCCCTCCATAATTCTGCGAATCTCTTTGATGACAAGTTTAATGTCTACAGGTTTTGCGATATGCCCGTTCATGCCGGCGTTCAGACACTCTGTGACATTTTCCGAAAACGCGTCCGCCGTCATGGCTATTATCGGTATGGAAGACGCCCACGGATTATCGAGCGCACGGATATTCCTTGTGGCGTCGAGCCCGTTCATCTCCGGCATCTGTATATCCATAAAGACCAGAGCATAGCTTCCTTCTGCCGCCTGTTTCATTTTATCCACGCAGATGCGTCCGTTTTGGGCGCGCTCCGTCGTGATTCCAAACATACCAAGCATGGTGGAAATGATCTCCCAGTTGATGTCATTATCCTCCGCAATGAGAATGTTCATTCCCTGCAGATCGGAATAGTCATTCTCCGGTTCAACGGACTTTGCCTCAGTCCCAAGAAGTTCGTTGATTTTATCGTAAAGTATGGAGCGGAACAGCGGCTTGCTGACGAAGCCGTTTGCTCCGGCTTCATTCGCCGCATCCTCAATATCAGACCAGTCATAAGCGGAAATCAGCAAAATGGGAATGTTCGCATCCACTTCCGCACGAATCCGGCGGATCGTTTCAACGCCGTCGATATCCGGCATTTTCCAGTCAAGGATCACAACGCTGTAATCCCGTCCGGTTTCATGCCGATGCAAGATCATGCCGAGTGCTTCCAGTCCGCTTTCCGCACGGTCGGCTGTTAAGCCGAGAGACTCCAATGTATCGACTGCGGTCTCCAGAAGGATCTCATCGTCATCGACGATCAGAACGTCCATAGGATCAAGCATCATATCTTCCCTTTGCCGATCCGCAATAGGAATATCCAGTATTACGGTAAATGTCGTTCCTTTGCCCTGCTCGCTCTGACAGTCGATGGTACCTCCCATCAGATCGACCATTTGCTTTGTGATAGCAAGGCCAAGCCCGGTTCCCTGGATGCTGTTTATCCGGCTGTCCGTCTGGCGCGAAAACGGCTGATACATGTTTTCCATAAATTCCGGACTCATGCCTATGCCGGAATCGGATACCGTGTAGGTCAGCCGGACGCAGTCGGGCTTTTGGCTTTTATCCTCGTGCATGTCCACGCTGACACAGCCGCAGGGTTCCGTGTATTTAATGGCGTTGGAAAGGATATTGATATAGATTTGATTCAGCCGAAGCCGGTCTGCGTAGAGATACTCTATTTCCATCCGACTGATGCGGAAATTGAACTCGATATTCTTTTCCTTGATCATCGGCTGGGACATGTTCACGAGATTTTCCACCGTTTCAACGATGGAGAAGGTCTGCGGGCTGAGATTCAGTTTCCCGCTCTCGACCTTTGAAATGTCCAGAATATCGTTGATCAAAGTGAGCAGATGATTGCTGGCCATCGTGATCTTCCGCAGGTTTTCTCGCACCGATTCCGTATCGCCGAGATTCTTTTCCGCGATTGTCGTAAGGCCGATGATCGCGTTCATAGGCGTGCGGATATCATGAGACATCGTTGAGAGAAAAACGGTTTTTGCCTTGTTCGCCGCCGCCGCTTCTCTGGCCGCCGCCTGGAGCTTTTTATTAAAATAAAGCATAACCGCCAGATCGAATACGAACAGGATCAAGAGGCCCGCAGAAACAGAGCCGATCAGCAGCCAGTTTTCGGTATTTACACGCAGATCCTTCATTGGCATGAAACTGAGAAACGTCCATCCCTCCGCCGCGTCAATCGGAGTATAGGCGAGTATACATTCCTCACCCCGGGAGTTGAACATGGTAAAAGAGCCGGTTGACGAAGTGGTCTTTTCAAAGAGCTCTTGCGAAGAGGCAGGATCTATGGCGTTGTAAGATCTGTAAAACTCAAAAAAGCTGGAATTTTTGAAGGAGTGGCCCTTGATGATATAATCGCCGTCTGCGTCGATCAAGGAAAGCTCGGCATTTTCAAACTCTTCCTGAGGGAAGACCCATTTTTGCTCCAACTCTGAGATCGGCAGTACGCGCAGCAGTATTGCGTCCCGGGGGGCGCCGGTTTCCGGATCATGAAGCGTGATATGATTACAGAAAGCTATGGACTGTTCACCATTCACCGGGTTCGTATAAGCACGGGAAATGTTGATGGATTCCCCTATATTATTGATCCAGCTCACATCTTTCAAAAAATCCATCTGTACATAAGAAACGGTATAATCGTCAGAGGCGTCCTGCCTCGCTCTCGTAGACAGACCGGACAGCTTGTCGAGATACACAATATGCGCAGAGGCATTCGGCAGCACATGAGAGATCCGAATGAAGGAGACAGCGTCCTCGATGGTCATGTCCTCCCTGTTGATATAGCGCGCCCACACATCACAGATGCGCTGTTCCCCCTCCAGATAATTCTCAGTGACATGTTCCATCGTGATCGTGGTATTTTCAAAATGCTCTGTCTGCCTTTGGATCGCAACTCTGTTCTCAAAGCCGGAAAAAAGAACCACGAAGGTCAGCATAACGATCATAATGAACACATTGACAATAATGACCCAGGTTTTTCTCATAGCGCTTTCCGCCCCCCCGCATTTCTTTTCCAAACGAGTCGGCACACCCGCAAATCTTTGCATTACACGTATTGGGATTCTCATCAATTCCCGCTTATCCGATAAGGAGAAAAGCGCCCGATGATTGGCGTCTGGTCTTTTATCGCGCAGGGAGATCTTTCCCATGAATCAGCCGGGACAGGAAATTTCCAATAAGTGTAATAAATTATACTCTGTTTTCAGACGGATTTCAACCTTTCGTACCGACTGCTCTCGCTTGCACGCATATTAAGCAGGTCGGCTGAGGTTCTGATCGGGATCGTTTTGATCCGGGGAAGCTATCCCCGCGTCTCCAGGTATCCGAAAAACGGGAATTTGCCAGGCAAGACCAGGTATCCGAGCGCCGGAACAGCGAGGAACGATTGCCCTTTGACGGGAAAAGCGAAGCGTGCTATAGTGTGAATAAGCCATTTACACGTCGAATTTTCGTGCATGCCGCATGCGTATCAGAGGAGAGAACATGCGTATCGGCAATCCGTTTACAGTATCTGCGGTGAAGCTGCGGCGGGTCGGCTCGCGGAATACGGCCGGGGCAGACGCCGAATTTCTGTTCGGTATTTGAACAGGCTGACGCGCGGATGCATGAAGAATAGAAACAGCGCAAAAGCATCAGGGCGGCGAAGCGGCTGTAATATACACAGGCAGGAGGAAATGCCATGCAAGAGCATCAGGTGACTTTTCGCCCGTCTCTCGACAGAAGACGCATTTTGGTGATCGAGGATGAGCCCATCAACCAGGAACTCCTGAAAATGTTTCTGGAGGAAAGTTATGACCTTGTTCTGGCCGAAACGGGAATGGAGGCTCTCCGCATCATCCATTCTCAATATGAAAGGCTGAGTCTGATTCTGCTGGATCTGAATCTGCCGGATTTCAGCGGTTTTGACATCCTGCGGCAGGTCAAGGCGGACGCCAGATTTGCCCGTCTGCCGGTAATCGTCATGACTTCTGACAGCGACGCCGAGGTGGAATGCCTGACGCTGGGAGCTATTGATTTCATTCCCAAGCCGTATCCGCAGCAGAAGGTCGTGCTGGCCAGAGTGCTGCGCACCATCGAACTGACCGAGGACAGGGATACCCTGCACTGGACGGAACGCGATCAGTTGACCGGGCTTTACAACAAGGAATTCTTCAATCGCTACGCGGCCCAGTTCGACATCCATCATAGGGATTACCCCACGGACGCGATCGTTCTGAACGTAAATCATTTCCATATGATCAACGACCGTTACGGGAAGACCTATGGTGACAAGGTGCTCCGTCTGATTGCAGAAAATATCCTCGAGATCGTGGAAAAGGCAGGCGGCATCGCCGGCCGGAACGAGGCAGACAACTTTTGGATCTACTCCCCCCACCGCTCGGATTATGGGGCGATCCTCGAGACCGTGCAGCGCGACCTGAACGGAGACGGACAGAGCGAAAACCGCATACGGCTTCGGATGGGCGTTTATTCCGATGTGGATAAAGAGCTGGACATTGAGCGTCGGTTTGACAGGGCCAAGCTGGCTGCTGACAGCGTGAAAGACAGCGTAACCAGGGTGATCGGGCTGTATAACAGCTCCATGTATGAGGCGGAGCTTCTCGCCGAGCAGCTCATAGAGGATTTCTCGGTGGCGATACGGGAGCGCCAGTTCCAGGTGCACTATCAGCCCAAATTTGACGTGCAGCCCAACGAACCGATCCTCAACAGCGCGGAAGCTTTGGTGCGCTGGAGTCATCCGACGCTGGGCATGGTGAACCCCGGGGTGTTCATTTCTCTTTTTGAAAAGAACGGACTCATTTCCACGCTGGATCAATACGTCTGGTCTGAAGCGGCGGCACAGATCAGGCAGTGGAAGGTGCGCTTCGGCGTCACGCTGCCTGTATCCGTCAACGTCTCCCGCGTCGATCTGTATGATCCGGAGCTTGTCGAAAAGCTGCAGGATATTGTGGCTCGCAACGGACTGACCAGCCGCGATCTTTTGCTGGAGATCACGGAATCCGCCTATACGGAAGACGCGGAGCAAATCATTGAAACCGTCTCGCGGCTTCGCGAACTGGGGTTCCGGATCGAAATGGACGACTTCGGATCCGGATATTCTTCCCTCAATATGCTCACGGCGCTTCCCATCGACGCTCTGAAGCTGGATATGCAGTTCGTCCGAAACGCCTTCACGGAACGCAAGGACACCCGGCTGCTGGAGGTCATGATCCAACTGGCGGAGTCCTTTGGATTGCCGACCATTGCCGAGGGTGTGGAAACAGCGGAGCAAATGTTCACGCTCAAAATGATGGGCTGCGATATAGTGCAGGGCTACTATTTTTCTCGCCCGCTCCCGGCAGAGGCGTTTGAATCGTTTATCGCCGCGCGGCAGGGACATGAGCCGCCCGCGGAAAAGAAGACTTATCCGACAAGAAGAGACCGCTATATCTACGACTCGCTCCACGACCCTCTGACGGGGCTTTACAACAACAGCGGCTTTGAGATCCTGTTCCACGACGCAGACCATGATCACATTGCCGTGCTCATTGCGGATATTGACGACTATACCGCCGTAAAGAAAAACCGGGGGCTGGTATACGTAAACGATCTGGTTTGTCGCGTGGCGGAAGTGCTCCGAAGCAGTTTTCGCTCCGTAGACCATATCTGCAGGATGAAGGAGGACGAATTCGTCGTCATCATGTCAAGGGTGACAAGCGCGCAGAAAGAAATGGTCTATTCCAAAATCGAGACAGTCAACTGTGCGCTTCGGGAGGGAACGGACAAGCTCTCGCCTATCACGCTGAGCATCGGGCTCGCCTTTTCCGACCGGGAGCAGCCGGACGGAGACGTGTTCCAGGACGCCGACAGCGCGCTCCGGCGGATGCGGGGTATTCGCCAGGCTGGCTTTGCCGAGTATTGAGCCCATGCAGGTCAAGGGGTCGTTTGAATAATACGAGAAAGGGAGAACAGAAAAATGACGATCGACGAGCTGAAAGCTTACGGCGCCGATGTTGCCGAAGGGCTGCAGCGCTGCATGAACAACGAGAGCTTTTATTTCCGTCTGGTGAAGATGATTCCGGGAGATCCCAATTTCCGGAAGCTGTACGACGCCGTGGCCGGCGAGGATTTCGGCGCCGCCTTTGAGGCCGCCCACGCGCTCAAGGGCAGTACCGGAAACCTGTCCCTGACGCCGATCTTCGCACCTGTCAGCGAGATCACCGAGCTGCTTCGCGCGAGGACTCAGACGGATTATACGGCGCTGATCACGGAAATCCGAAAGGCCAGCGATGAGCTGGCGCGTATCTGCGAGGGATAAAGCCGCCTTTTACTGCTATCCTGCTTATTATCAACAGGGATGTGCCATGGCCGGGAGATTGCCGAAAGCTTACGCAGACAGATCGGGTTTCCACGAGTGCGGTCGGCACATTATTTGAAGTGGGCACAGCCGTAGTGTAGCTGTGCCCGTTCTGTTATGCGCAAATCAATTCTGCGCCGATCGTTTTCCCAACCCGATTTCGAATGCCGTTCATGCGTCTGACCCATTCCATCTGGTCCCGGGTCTTGCTTTTTTCGTCATACCTTCGCGGTCGGCGTACTGCTCCGGCTGTTCGCCTGTGCATGGCCGGTTCTGACGCGGGGCGAGGACGGCGACCGTCCGCGACGACGACGTCAGAGGGGGACAAAACCGAATCGAAGCCCAGCGGAGCGGGTTCGATTCGGAGAGGAGGCGCAGCCCGGCGCGCGAGCATTGCCGCTTGCGGCGATGCGAGACCAGCGCGGCTTGCGCCGACGACGGCGCGCAAAAATAAAACAGGGCCTCCCTTTTCGGGGAGGCCCTGCCGTGCGTTTTCCGCTTATTCGCCGAAGAATTTGTCGTGGATGGCCTGGACGGCCCGGTCCGCCTGCCGCTCGTCCACCAGCACGGAGATCTTGATCTCGCTGGTGGAGATCATGCGGATGTTCACCTTCGCGTTGTACAGCGCCTCGAACATCAGGGAGGCGACGCCGGAGGCGGACATCATGCCCGCGCCCACGATGCTGACTTTCGCAATGGCGCTCTCGGAGCTCAGTTCCTTGTAGCCCAGCGCGTCCTTGTTCTCGGCCAGGACCGCCTCCGCGCGCGCCAGATCGCCCCTGTGCACGGTGAAGCTGATGTCTTTCGTATCCTCGCGGCCGATGGACTGAAGGATGATGTCGATGTTGATCTTCTCCTTGGCCAGCAGCCGGAATACCTTGAATGCGATCCCCGGCTCGTCCCGCAGGCCCACCAGCGCGATCCGCGCCACATCCATATCCTTCGCGACCCCGCTGATCTTCATCTGTTCCACTTTTTTCACGACCTCCTTGACTTTTGTGCCGGGCTTCCGTTCAAAGCTGGAGAGCACCTCCAGGCTGACGCCGTAGCGTTTGGCCATCTCCACGGACCGGTTGTGCAGCACCTGCGCGCCCATGGAGGCCAGCTCCAGCATCTCGTCGAACGTGATCTCTTCCAGTTTTCTGGCGTTTTTGACCTTTCTGGGGTCCGCCGTGTACACGCCGTCCACGTCCGTGTAGATCTGGCACAGATCCGCGTGCATGGCGGCCGCGATGGCCACCGCCGTGGTATCCGATCCGCCGCGGCCCAGCGTGGTGATGTCGTCGTATTTATTGATGCCCTGGAACCCGGCCACCAGCACGATGCGCCGCTTGTCCAGTTCCTTGCGGATCCGGTCGGCACGCACCTGCTTGATGCGGGCGGCGCTGTAGTCCGAGTTCGTGACCATGCCGATCTGCCACCCCGTCAGGGAGATGACCGGCAGGCCCATCTTCTCCAGCGCCATGGCCATCAGCGCGATGGAGATCTGCTCGCCGGTGGCGAGGAGCATATCCATCTCGCGCCGGGAGGGCGCCTCGTTGATCTCGCGGGCCTTTTCGATCAGGTCGTCCGTGGTGTCGCCCTGCGCCGAGAGCACCACGACCACGTCGTTGCCCGCCTTATAGGTGTCCGCGATGATCCCCGCCACGCGGAAGATCCGCTCGCTGTCCGCGACGGAGCTCCCGCCGAATTTCTGTACGATAAATGCCATCTTGTCAGTCCTGCCTCCGATTCCCAGTTTTCCGCGGGCCCCGCCCGCGGGGGTTCAGTCCATTGTATGCCGGCGTCAGTCGAGAAGCCGGAACGCGGACCGGATCGTCATCTCCGCCGTCTTCTCCCGCAGCTCGTTTTTGCTCATGCGCTCGGTGACGAAGGCGTACTCGCCGGGGCCTGCGCCGGGGTAGTTCCCCGGGAAGCTGATGAGGCGCAGATCGCCGAACACCCGCCCCACGGTCTCGAGGCTCGAGGCCGTCCGCACGTACCAGCGGGAGGGCACGGTGTCCGCGTCCGCCACGTAGCCGTCCTGCGGCGCCTCCCAGAACAGGTATTTCCGGGCGGCGCGGTGCTTCACCGCGTCGATCACGTCCGCCACCACCGCGCTGGCGGTGGGCAGCTTGCCCGCGCCCGCGCCGTAGAACATGCAGTCGCCGATGGCGTTGCCGTGGACCACGATGCCGTTCATGACGCCGTCCACGTTGGACAGCAGGCTCGTCTTGCTGATGAGATGGGGCGCCACATAGGCCGTGATGCGCCCGTCGTCGAGACGCACGGCCCGGCCCAGCAGCTTGATCTTGTAGCCCAGCCGGCGCGCGTACTCGGAGTCGGCGGCGTCCACGCCGGTGATCCCCTCGGTGCGCACGGCGTCGTACACGACGTGGCGGCCGAAGCAGAGGTCCGCCAGAATGCAGATCTTGCGCCCGGCGTCGTAGCCCTCGATGTCCGCGGTGGGGTCCTGCTCCGCAAAGCCGTTCGCCTGCGCGGTCTTCAGCGCGTCGTCGAAGTTTGCGTTGTCCGCAAGCATGGAGGTCAGGATGAAGTTCGTCGTCCCGTTCAGAATGCCGTAGACCTCGTCGATCTTGTTCGCGGCCAGGCACTGCGTGATCGGGCGGATGATGGGGATTCCACCGCCCACGCTGGCCTCAAACAGGTAGTTGAGGTTCCGGTCGCGGGCGATCTCCAGCAGCTCGTAGCCGTGGGTGGCCACCAGTTCCTTGTTGGAGGTGACGACGCTTTTCCCCGCCAGCAGGCTGCGCTTCGTGAAATCGTAGGCCGCGCCCACGCCGCCGATGGTCTCTACCACCACCTGGACCTCGGGATCGTTCTCGATCACGGAGAAGTCATGCACGACGCGGTCCGCAAAGGACTGCCCGGCAAAATCCCGGACGTCCAGAATATACTTGACTGTGATCTCCTGTCCCGCGCTCTGTGCGATCTTGTCCGCGTTGACGTCCAGCACCTCGTACACGCCGGACCCGACAACGCCCATGCCCAGAATCGCCGCCTTGACCATATCTCTCCCTCTTTCCGGCGCCGCATAATTCCGGCCCCGCGGAGCCAAACTATGCCTTGCCCTCTTTTCTCCAAAGGCGCGGCCGGAAGGCCCGCCGTTTCGTTTTCCATAAGAAAGCCAACGCATTCCGTATTGTACCACAGACAAATGGCACTTGCAATCCGCCAAATGACCAAATTCCGCGATTTTTTTGCGCCGAATGTCATGGAGGTGTCCCTATGATCCCGACAAAGCACGCCCGCCTCCTGACCCGGCTGGGGTATGTGCTGGCCGGCGCGCTGGCGGCGTGGGCGGCGGTGCGGTTCGTGCTGCCGTGGCTCGCGCCGTTTCTGCTGGCCTTTGCCACCGCGGCGCTGCTGGAGCCCGCGGTGGCGTTTCTGCACCGGAAATGCCGGTTCCGGCGGTGGTTTGCCGCCGGGGCGTGCGCGCTCGTTCTGTTTCTGCTGCTGATCGCGGCGCTTGCCGCGCTGGCGGGACGTGCGGCGGAACGGCTCCCGGCGCTGCTCGCCGCGCTCCCGGGCCTCCTCGGGTCGGCGGCGGACGCGGTGCGGCGTCGGTCTTCCGGGTTTGCGGCCTCCCTGCCGCCGGACCTCGCCGCGCTGCTGCAGAACGTCGGCGGCGCGCTCTCCGCCTCGGCGGCGGACGCCGCGCCCGCGCTGACCCGGCGGGCGCTGGAGCTGCTCTCGGGGCTTGCCGGCGCCATGCCGCGGCTGCTGCTTGCCGTCGCCACATACGCCGTCGGCGTGTTCTTTCTGAGCGCGGGCTACCCGGAGGTCAAGGCGTTCCTCCTGCGCCAGCTCCCCGCGGAGCTGCACCGGAAAGCACGGACCGTCCGGGACGCGCTCCGGGACACGCTGCAGAAATGGCTGCGGACCCAATGCCTGCTGACCGCAGTCACGTTCGGCGAACTCACGCTGACGTTTGCCGTTCTGCGGCTCCCGCACGCGGTCCTGCTCGCCGCGGGGACCGCGCTGGTGGACGCGCTGCCCGTGCTGGGCGTCGGGACGGTGCTTCTGCCCTGGGCGGCGATCGAGCTGCTCACCGGCAGCGTCGGCCGCGGGATCGGTCTGCTGCTCGCCTACATCCTCGCCGCCCTGGTCCGGAGCTTTCTGGAACCGAAGCTGCTGGGCCGCCAGATGGGACTGCATCCGGCGGCCGCGGCGCTCGCCGTGTACGCGGGGTTCTGCCTCGCGGGCGTCGGCGGCATGATCGCGTTCCCGATCCTGCTCATGCTGGCAAAGCAGCTGAACGACCTCGGGTATGTCCGGCTGTGGAAGTGAGCCGCGCAGGCTCCCCGCCGCACCCCTTCATGCCTCCCCCCTTGAGGGGGAGGTGGCCGCCTCCGGCGGCCGGAGGAGGTGTCCCGATTTTGTAACTGCTCCCCGTGCGCCTCCGGCGGGGCCATCTTTCTTTGCTCCTGCAAAGAAAGATGGAAAAGAAACAGGCTCAAGGGGGGATTTCGATTTCCCCCCTTGAGAATCCCCCTTAAAACGACCAATCAGGGGGCCTGCGGGCCCCCTATTTGGAAAAACCCCCGGGGGACGAAATCCCCGGCCCCCCTAGGGAAACAGGGGGGCTGTCGAGCGAAGCGAGACTGGGGGGTGGGACCCCTCAGTCACGGCGTTCCGCCGTGCCAGCTCCCCTTTTAAGGGGAGCTGGCGGCCCGCAGGGCCGACTGAGGGGTCAAAAAGGTACCTTTGCCCTCCGCGCATGAAAATCCGGCCGGGAGATCCCGGCCGGGTTCGCTGCATGCAGATTCTCTTACCGGCGCCCGCTTTTCCGCTCACCGGATGCGCCGGCACTCCATATAGTACCGCTTGTCCCGGGCGTGGCCGATGGAGAAGCTCTTGCGCGGGAACACGCCGTCCCGCTCCACGGTCCGGAACAGGTCCGCCTTGTCCATGGCGGGCAGGAAGATCGCCGCCGCGCCGGGTTTTTCCGCCATCGCGGAAGCCGCCGCGTCGTCGTGGATGTAGTCGATGCCGCAGCCGGTCTCCGCAAGGTACCGGTCCAGCACGTCCTGCAGCGCCGCCACCGTGCCGCCGAAGCTCGCCGCCGGCACGCGCACCTGCGCGCTCCCGCCGGCCCACACGACGCGCACGTCGCTCCCCGGCCCGTCGCCGAGCCCGTCGCGGAGCGCCTGCACGAGATGCTCCGGCTCCACGCCGAACAGCACCCGGTGGATCGCCTCAAAGCCGATCCCGGCGTCGTACACGTTGTTCAGCTCAACGAGCGCCCAGCGGGCGGGGTGCGTCTCCCGCTCCGCGGGGGACAGCGTCTTCTTCAGCGCGTCCCAGCAGGCCTTGGCGGCCGCCAGAGAGTGGTTTCCGTCCCCGATGACCATCTGCACCTCCCAGTCCGCAAACGCGTCCACGGCCGCCTGCACGGCTTCCGCGTCCTTCCCCGCGACCACGCGGCCGGCGAGATGCCCGCCGCCCTCCATGAGGCCGAAATCGTACAGCAGCGGCAGCCGCTCCCGCTTCGCCGTCAGCGGCTCCACGATCGTGCCGTCCGGGTCGTCCGCCAGCATCATCACGTGCGGCAGCTCAAGGCACGCCCGCTCCCGGACCGTGATCCGGGCGGGCAGCCGCTCCACCACCGTCTTCTCGCTGGCCCGCACCGGCGCCGTCGTCCCGGGCCGGTAGTCGTACGCCTCCAGGTCCAGCTTGCCCACAAGGCCCCGCCGGAGCTTCCCGGTGCTGGTGGTGCGCTCCACGTACACGAACGCGCCGGGGTACGCGCAGAACACGTCCTGCGCCAGATACGACGCCATGACCTCGCCGCGCGCCGCGGCAGCCGCCGCGAGATCCGTCCCCTCGAGGAACGCCTCCGGCACGATCATGTGCAGCGTCGAGGGGCGGTCCCCCACCGTCTCCGCCGCCCGCCGCCAGTACTCCGGCTCCGAGGAGAACTGGTCGCATGCGATCACGCTCCAGGTCTCCGGATGCTCCGTGCGCGGCAGCAGGATCTCCGCCGCGGAAAAAACCGATCCGCTCATAGTCTCAAAACCTCCCGGTCTGTGCAGTTTGTCCGTTTCCGATTGTACCGGGTTTCCCGGAAAATGTAAAGGCGGTTTTCTGGGACTTGCGCCGGTATTTGTCAAAAATACCCAAAAATGGAAAAATGATCTTGTTGAATCTGGCCGGTTGTACAAATAGCTCTTTCATAATATAATATGGATGCAGGAATCTGAAAACCCCTGTGCAAGGATCGGATAGGAGGTAGTTATTATGCGTCAAACTGTCATCACCATCAGCCGTGAACACGGGAGCGGCGGGAGACTGATCGGCCAGAAGCTCGCTCTGGAGCTGGGGTTCCTGTATTACGACCGGTCGATCATCGAGATGGCCGCCGAAAAGAGCGGGCTCTCCCCCGATTTCATCGCCCAGTCCGAGTCGAGAGCCACCAACAGTTTCCTGTTCAACCTGAGCGCGAGCCTGAACGCCGCGGCCACCGGCACCTCGTACCAGTACGACACGCCCGTCACCGCGAAGGCCTATTATGCCCAGGCGTCGGTCATCGAGGATCTGGCCGCCAAGGGCAACTGCATCATCGTCGGACGCTGCGCCGACTACATCCTGCGCGGCACGCCCAACCTGCTGCGGGTCTTTATCCGCGGCGAGAAGGAGGACCGGATCCGCCGCATGACGGAGGACTACGGCGAGGAGGCCGACCGGATCGACAAGATGGACCGCGGCCGCTCCAACTACTACCGCCACTTCACGAACGAGGAGTGGGGCGACATGCACGGCTACGACCTCATCGTCAACACCAGCGTCACCGGCATCGACGGCGCGGTGGCGGTCATCAAGGCGCTGGTCATGAACCGCAAAGAAGACTGATTTTCCGCTCCGCATACCCGCGGACCGGACCCGATCGGGTCCGGTCCGTTTTTTGTACACGCAGAGGGCTTCCCTGCCCTCGTCCTCGCGGACGGTCGCCCCCCTCGCGTCCGGCCAAGGCCGAACGCTCGCAGGCTCCGTCGCTCGTCCTCTCCGAATCGAACCCGCTCCGCTTGGCTTCGATTCGGTTATATGGCAAAACCTTTCGATTTCCGCTTCTCCCGGGGGTCAATCCAATTAGGGGGCCCGCAGGCCCCCTGATTGGTCGTTTCAAGGGGGATTCTCAAGGGGGGAAATCGAAATCCCCCCTTGAGCCTGTTTCTTTTCCATCTTTCTTTGCAGGAGCAAAGAAAGATGGCCCCGCCGGAGGCGAGAGGGGAGAAGTGCAAATCTGCGAGAACACCTCATCCACCGCTAAAGCGGTCCCCCTTCCCCTCAAGGGGAAGGCATGAGAGGTGTCTCCGACGGATTGGACCCGATCCCCCAGTCAGCCCTGCGGGCTGACAGCCCCCTTTTCGAAAGGGGGCCTTTGGAGGGGGTGCTGCGTGAAAAGCCTCCCTTTTGAAAAGGGAGGCGGCCACCTCCCCCTCAGGGGGAAGGCATGAGAGGCCCCGTCAGGCCCGGCGGAAAAGCGGCTGTTCCTCCATGGGGATGGCCTGAAAGGCGCGCCTTTTTATTCATAAAAATGTTACAGATGGGTGTTGACTTTTGCAGGGGTAAGTGCTAAATTATGGCTAGCACTTCCGAGGGTAGAGTGCTAATCCGCCTCCCGGCGGATCGGCGGACACACGGAGAAAGGGCTTACGATGGAGATCAGCGAGCGCAAAAAACAGATCCTCCGCGCCGTGGTGGAGGGGTATGTGGCGACGGCGGAGCCGGTGGGCTCCAAGGCCATCGCGCAGGAGTCCGGGCTCGGTCTGTCCTCCGCCACCATCCGCAACGAGATGGCGGAGCTGGAGTCCATGGGCCTCCTGGAGCAGCCGCACACCTCGGCGGGACGCATCCCCTCCGCGCTGGGCTACCGCGTGTATGTGAACGAGCTCATGCACCGACAGCAGCTGCCCGAGGAGGAGACGGCGGAGATCCAGCGCAATCTGCAGCCCGGCTCCGGCCGGGCCGACAAGGTCCTGTCCGACGCGGGCAGGCTCACCTCCCGGCTGACGAACTACCCGGCCTACGCGCTGGCCACGGCCCCGGCGGCGGTGACCATCTCGCGCTTCGACCTTATTCACATCGACGCAAACACGTTCATCGTGGTCGTCCTGCTGTCGAACAGCACGGTGCAGAACAAGCTGATCCGCCTGCCCATCACCGTGGAACAGGCGATGCTCACAAAGCTCTCCACCGTGTTCAACGCGAGCTTTACGAATCTCCCGGAGGACCGGATCACCCGGCAGGTGATCTCCGCGGCGGAGCGCGCCGCGGGCGACACGCAGGGTCTTGTGGCGGCCATCGCGGGCTTTGCCATCGAGACGCTGGCGGAGACGCAGGCGAGCGCCGCGTTCGTGTCCGGCACGTCGAACCTCCTGCGGTTTCCGGAGTACCAGGACGTGGGCAAGGCGCAGCGGATCATGAACTATCTCTCGGACAGCAGCGCCCTGCTGAAGCTGCCCACGCCGGAATCGGACCGGGACGTGAAGATCACGATCGGCCCGGAGAACCTCGCGGAGGAGCTGAAGGATTCCAGCGTCATTGTGGCAAAATACAATGCGGGCGACAGCCTGCAGGGCTTGATCGGCGTGGTGGGCCCCACCCGGATGGACTACTCCAAGGTGGCGGCGCGCCTCGCCTATATTGCGAACGGACTCAGCTGGCTCCTGTCCGGCGGCGCCGTGGAGCCGCCCATGCTGGACGGCGGCAAGGACCCGGACGGAAAACGCTGAGAAACCGACAGAACGCCCGCATGCGCCGGGGGCGTGTGCGGAGGAGGAGATGACACGGCATGGCAAAGAGCAAGGATAAGGACAGGGACCTGCACGACGCGCCGGAGAGCGCGGAGCCGCTGGATACGGCCGCCGTACCGGAGGAACCGGCGGAAACGCAGGAGGCCCCCGCCGCCCCCTCTCCGGAGGAGACGCTGCAGGCGGCGCTCGCCGCGGAACGGGACAAATACCTGCGGCTCGCCGCGGAGTACGACAACTTCCGCAAGCGCACCATGAAGGAGCGTGAGGCGCTGTACGCCGACGTGCGCGCAGACACGATCCTGCAGCTCCTGCCCGTCTACGACAATCTGGAGCGCGCGCTGCAGCAGCCCTGCACCGACGCGGCGTATTTCCGGGGCATGGAGATGATCCTGGAGCAGACGAAGGACATTTTCGGCAAGCTGGGCGTATCGTTCATCGACGCGGTGGGCCAGCCCTTTGACCCCGCGCTCCACAACGCGGTCATGCACGTGGAGGACGCGGACGCCGGGGAGAACACCGTGGTCGCGGAGTTCCAGAAGGGCGTCCGGCTGGGCGACAAGGTCATCCGGTTCGCCATGGTCCAGGTGGCCAACTGACCCCGCGCCGGCCGTCCCGCCGGCGCCTTAACATGAAAAACCGGCACTTGTGCTTTTGCATATCTATCATCAGAGGAGGAAACAACAATGGGAAAAATCATCGGCATTGATCTGGGCACGACCAATTCCTGTGTCGCGGTTATAGAGGGCGGCGAGCCCGTGGTCATCGCAAACGCGGAGGGTTCCCGCACCACGCCGTCCGTCGTGGCGTTTTCCAAGGACGGCGACCGGATGGTGGGCCAGGTGGCAAAGCGCCAGGCCATCACGAACCCGGACCGCACCGTCTCGTCCATCAAGCGCGAGATGGGCTCCGCCTACAAGGTCACCATCGACGGCAAAAACTTCACGCCGCAGGAGATCTCGGCCATGATCCTGCAGAAGCTGAAGACCGACGCGGAGGCGTATCTGGGCGGCCCGGTCTCCGAGGCGGTCATCACCGTGCCCGCATACTTCACCGACTCCCAGCGGCAGGCCACCAAGGACGCCGGCCGGATCGCGGGTCTCGACGTGAAGCGCATCATCAACGAGCCGACCGCGGCCGCGCTGGCCTACGGTCTGGATAAAGAGACGGACCAGAAGATCATGGTCTACGATCTGGGCGGCGGCACGTTCGACGTGTCCGTGCTGGAGATCGGCGACGGCGTCATCGAGGTCCTCGCCACTGCCGGCAACAACCGGCTGGGCGGCGACGATTTCGACGAGGCCGTGGTCAAGTACCTGGCCGCCGAGTTCAAGAAGGAGAACGGCGTGGACCTGACCGCCGACAAGGTCGCCATGCAGCGTCTGCGCGAGGCCGCCGAGAAGGCGAAGATCGAGCTGTCCGGCGTGCTCTCCACCGAGATCAACCTGCCGTATATCACGGCGGACGCCACGGGCCCGAAGCATCTGGACATGACGCTGACCCGGGCGAAGTTCAACGAGCTGACGGCGCACCTGGTGGAGGCCACCATGGGCCCCGTGCGGCAGGCCATGGCGGACGCCGGCCTGTCCAGCTCCGACCTCAGCAAGATCCTGCTGGTGGGCGGCTCGAGCCGCATCCCCGCCGTGCAGGAGGCCGTGAAGAACATCACGGGCCGCGAGGGCTTCAAGGGCATCAACCCCGACGAGTGCGTCGCCATCGGCGCGGCCATCCAGGGCGGCGTCCTGGGCGGCGACGTCGAGGGCATCCTGCTGCTGGACGTCACGCCGCTGTCTCTCGGCATCGAGACGCTGGGCGGCGTGTTCACGAAGCTCATTGAGCGCAACACCACCATCCCGACGAAGAAGAGCCAGGTGTTCTCCACCGCCGCGGACAACCAGACCTCCGTCGAGGTCAACGTCCTGCAGGGCGAGCGCGAGATGGCGCAGTACAACAAGTCCCTGGGCCGCTTCCATCTGGACGGCATCGCCCCGGCCCGCCGCGGCGTGCCGCAGATCGAGGTCACGTTCGACATCGACGCAAACGGCATCGTGAACGTCTCCGCCAAGGACCTCGGCACCGGCAAGGAGCAGCACATCACCATCACGTCCTCCACGAACCTGTCCAACGAGGACATCGAGAAGGCCGTGAAAGAGGCGGAGCAGTACGCCGCCGAGGACAAGAAGCGCAAGGAGGAGGTCGACGTCCGCAACAGCGCCGATCAGCTCCTGTATCAGAGCGAGAAGACGCTGGCGGACATGGGCGACAAGATCGACCCCGCCGACAAGCAGAAGATCGAGGACGGCATGGCGAAGCTCCGCACCGCCGCGTCCGGCACCGACACCGCGGCCATCAAGGCGGCCACGGACGAGCTGCAGCAGACCTTCTTCGCCGTGTCGGAGAAGCTGTACCAGCAGGCGGCCCCGAACGGCGACCCCGGCGCGCAGGCCGGCCCGAATCCGGGCGGCGCGCAGGGCGGCGGCGACGGCTACTACGACGCCGACTACACCGTCGTGGACGACGACAAGAAATAATCTTCGAATGAGACCCGCTTCGCCGGGCTCTCATCGGAGGCATGACCGCAGTCTTATGCGGAGCCGCCTTCCGGCGGCTCCGCACCTGTGCATTTTCCCGGGCCGGACGCGCCGGACCGGAAAGGAGGAGCGGGGCCGCGCCCCGCATCTACGCGATGGCGGATAAGAGAGATTACTACGAGGTGCTGGGCCTTGCCAAGGGCGCTTCGGACGACGACATCAAAAAAGCATACCGGCGTCTCGCGAAGCAGTATCACCCCGATCTGCACCCGGACGACAAGGAGGCCGAAGCCAAGTTCAAGGAGCTGAACGAGGCGTACGAGGTCCTGTCCGACGCGGAGAAGAAGTCCCGGTACGACCAGTTCGGCTTCGCGGGCGTGGATCCCAGTTACGGCGCCGGGGCCTACGGCGGCGCGGGCGGCTTTGGCGGCGAGGGCTTCGACTTCGATCTGGGCGACATCTTCGGGTCGTTCTTCGGCGGCGGGTTCGGCGGCTCCGCGCGGAGCCGGACGGCGCCCCGCCGGGGCGAGAGCGTGCACGCTTCCCTCGCCATCTCCTTTGAGGAGGCGGCGTTCGGCTGCGAAAAGGAGATCTCCGTAAACCGCGTAGACGTGTGCGACGCCTGCGGCGGGAACGGGTGCGAGCCGGGCACGACGGCGGAGACCTGCGGAAACTGCGGCGGCACCGGCACGGTCCGGACCCAGCAGCGCACGCCCTTCGGCGTCATGCAGTCCACGGCGGACTGCCCCAACTGCGGCGGCACCGGCAAGATCATCCACCAGCCGTGCAAGGCCTGCCGCGGCTCCGGCCACGTGCGGCGGCAGCACAAGATCAATGTGAACATACCCGCCGGCATCGACGACGGACAGACCGTCTCCCTGCGCGGGCAGGGCCACGCGGGCGCGAACGGCGGCCCCGCGGGCGATCTGCTCATCACCGTCGCCGTGCGGCCGCACAGCCTGTTCCGCCGGGACGGCACCTCCGTCTACTGCGAGATGCACATCACGATCCCGCAGGCGGCGCTGGGCATGGAGCTGGAGGTTCCCACGCTGGACGGAAAGGTGAAGTACACCGTGCCGGAGGGCACACAGTCCGGCGACGTGTTCCGGCTCCGCGGCAAGGGCATCCCGAACCTGCGCAGCCAGGGCCGCGGCGACCAGTACGTCACCGTAATTGTGGACATACCGAAATCGCTCACCGCGGAGCAGCGGGAGCTGATGCAGAAGCTGGCGGATTCCATGGGCTCCCCCGCCGGGACCGCCGGAAGCAAGGGGTTCTTCGACAAGAAGAAAAAGAAGAGATAACGAAAAAGGACCGGAACGGCAGTTCCGGTCCTTTTTATATTTTGGGATCTCTACCCCGCCGCCCTGCGGGCCGTCTCCTCTCCCGCGCAGACCCGCTTCGCTGGGCTCTGCGCGGGTACCCGAAGCCGCTGCCAGCTCCCCTTGAAAAAAGGGGGGCGAGGGGGTGCGAAAGGGGATCGGGGGTGCGGAGTTAAAAGCCTCCCTTTTGAAAAGGGAGACGGCGCGCAAAGCCCCCCTCTGACGAGGGGGGCAAATCATCTCAGACACCCTGCTTAAAAGGCAGGTGCTCCTTTATCCCAGATTCTGCGAGGCGACGAGGCCCTTGCCGCCGTACAGCTCGCGGAGCTTCGGCTTCTCGATCTTGCCGGTGGGGTTTCGGGGGACCTTTGCGAGGATGATCCGGCGCGGCCGCTTGTAGCGGGGCAGCTGCCGGCAGAACTCGTTGATCTCGTCCTCGGTGCAGACGGCGCCCTCCTCCAGCTCCACGACGGCGGCGGCGATCTCGCCCAGCCGCGGGTCGGGCAGTCCGATGACCGCCACGTCCTTGATGGCTTTGTGCGTGCTCAAAAAGTCCTCGATCTGGACCGGATAGATGTTCTCGCCGCCGGAGATGATGACGTCCTTTTTCCGGTCCACCAGCCAGATGAACCCGTCCTCGTCCTCCTGCGCCATATCGCCGGTGAACAGCCAGCCGTCCTTCAGCACCTCGGCGGTGGCCGCCGGGTCGTTGTAGTAGCAGGTCATGACGCCGGGGCCCTTGACGCACAGCTCGCCCACGCCGCCCCGTTCGACGACGGCGCCGTTCTCGTCCACGATCTTCGTCTCCCAGCCGTACCCGGCCTTGCCGATCGCGCCCACCTTGTGGATGTTCTCCACGCCCAGATGGACGCAGCCGGGACCGATGGACTCGGACAGGCCGTAGTTCGTGTCGTACAGATGGTGCGGGAAGTATTCCTTCCAGCGGCGGATCAGGCTCTGCGGCACCGGCTGCGCGCCGATGTGCATGAGCCGCCACTGGTCCAACTCATAGTCCTCGATTTTGAGGTCGCCCCGGTCCAGCGCGGACAGGATGTCCTGCGCCCAGGGCACCAGCAGCCACACGATGGTGCCGTGCTCCCGGGAGACGGCCTTGAAGATCGTCTCGGGCTTCGTGCCCTTGAGGATCACGGCCCTGCCGCCCACGAGGAAGCTGCCGAACCAGTGCATCTTTGCGCCGGTGTGGTACAGCGGCGGGATGCAGATGAACACGTCGTCCCGGGTCTGGCCGTGGTGCTTCTGCTCCGTCACCGCGGCGTGCATCAGGCTCTCATGGTTGTGCAGGATCGCCTTGGGGAAGCCCGTGGTGCCCGAGGAGAAGTAGATGGCCGCGTCGTCCTCGTCCCGGATGTCGATCTTCGGCGCCTGGCTGGAGCAGTTGCCGGTCTGGGAGGTGTAGTCCTCCGCAAAGGACGGGCAGTTCTCCCCGACAAAGTACAGCAGGCGGTTCTTTCCGATCTCGTCCGCGATCTCCTCCACCCGGCCGATGAACTCCGGCCCGAACATCAGCACGTCCGACTCGGACAGGTCGAGGCAGTAGCGGATCTCGTCCGCGGAGTAGCGGAAGTTCAGCGGCACCGCCACGGCGCCGGTTTTCAGGACGCCGAAATAGATGGGCAGCCACTCAAGGCAGTTCATCAGCAGGATGGCCACCTTGTCCCCCCGGCCCACGCCGCGGGACAGCAGGAGATTCGCAAAGCGGTTCGCCTTCTCGTTGAAAATGTTCCAGGTGATCTCCCGGCGGAAGAACGTGGCCTGCGTGGACTGGATCAGGTCGTACTCTTTCCAGGTGACCCGGCGGGGGTCCTCCTGCTCCGGGTTCAGCTCCACCAGCGCCACATCGTCGCCGTACAGCCGGCAGTTCTTCTCCAGGATCTCGGTAATGGGCATCGCAGTATTCCTCCAGACGCTTCGATGCGGCAGGTCTCCTGCCGCATGCGTTGTAATGTATGGGTCCGTGCACTTTTACGCTTTTATGCTTTTATGCTTTTTGCAGCTAAAGTATACACGATTCTTCCCCGCTTGTCAACAACGTCCTCGCGGACGCTCGCCCCCCTCGCCCCGCCCTGTCGGGCAGGGCTCGCAGGCTCCGTCGCTCGTCCTCTCCGAATCGAACCCGCTTCGCTGGGCTTCGATTCGGTTTTAAGGCTCCCGATTTCCGCTCTGTAGGGCGCGATGCCCACGTCGCGCCGAAAAGGCTCCCCCTTGAGGGGGAGCTGTCAAGCAAGGCGAGACTGAGGGGTCCGCAAAAAAGCGCCCCCGGGCGCCCTCAAAGCCCGGTGTCTCCCCGGGCGAGGGCTCCAAAAGGCGCTTTTCCCGGATTCCGTTATGCCTCCGCGATGGCCTCCACCTCGCACAGCACGCCCTTGGGCAGCGCCTTTGCCGCCACGCAGGAGCGGGCGGGCTTCCCGGTGAAATACTTCTCGTATACGGCGTTAAAGGCGGCAAAATCCGCCATATCCGCGAGAAAGCACGTGGTCTTCAGCACCTTTTCAAAGCCGCTGCCCGCGGCGGTGAGCACGGCGCCCACGTTTCGGATGGACTGCTCCGCCTGCGCCTCGATGGTGCTGCCGGTCACCTCGCCCGTGGCGGGGTCGACCGGGATCTGCCCGGACACGAACACCAGCCCGCCGTATGCCTTTGCCTGGGAATACGGGCCGATGGCCGCCGGGGCGTTTTTTGTGGAAATCGTAATCATATCGCAAGCCTCCTGTTGTTGCTTTGCGTCAGCCGTCCAGCCGGACCGTCGTGCCGCAGACGGTGACGCTCTTTGCATTGCCGAGATTTGGAAAACCGGGCAGATAGAACCGCAGATCGGACCGTATGCCCATGCGGCTCTGTACGGCCTCCAGCTCGATCTCCGCCGTGTCCGCGTCGAAGCGCCGCCAGCTGTTGTCCCGCATGGTGACGGTAAGCTCCGGCGTCTCCGGCAGGAGCGGCCGCTCCGCCGTCGCGGCGAAGTACACGCCCAGCGGCGTCACGGCCACGGCGAACGCGTCTGCCTGCGCGCCGCCGAACGACGCGCCCGGCGCGTAGACCAGCCGCGAGGCCACGCTGCCCGCCTGCAGCTTCCAGGTGAGCTTCAGCTCGCCGTCGGACCAGTCGCCGAGGTGCGGCGTGACGGTCAGCGTCACGCGGCCCGTCCGGATCCCGCCGGGCCGTCCGACGAACCGACAGAGAAACAGCGGCTCCTCCCCGCCCACCGCGGTGCTTTCGCAGAGCACGTCCGCGCCGTCGGCCTCAAACGCCGCCCGGCACCGGGCGTACCGCCCCCAGGTCTGGGACTCCATCCGCAGCAGGATATACAGCGTGGTGCCGTCCGTCAGCGTCTGCAGAACGTCGACGCGGCTCCGGTTGCCCGAAACGAACGCCTCCGGCGTGTCCAGTCCCGGCGTCAGCGCGTCGATCTGCGCCCGGTCGGTGAATTCGAACCAGGCAAACATCTCCGCATGCCAGCCCTGCTCCAGTGCGTATGTCCGCAGCGGGTCCGACTCCGCTTCGGCCGGCGTCGCCCGGCAGCCGGTCAGAAGCAGGGCCAGAAGCGCCGCCGCGAGCAGCCGGACGTTCCATTTGCGCATGCGTTTCCCTCCTTTGCGCGGGGATCCGCCGTCGGCCGTCAGGCCTCCCGGCAGATCCGCTCCACCCAGCCGACGAACGTGCCGGTGGATGCGGTGCCCTCCACGTCCCCGTGGAGCTGGGACCAGCAGAGCGCGTAATCCACGCTCCGCACCTTCGGGTTGTGCCGCGCCGCCATGGCGAGGTCGTAGGCGATGGGCACGCTGGTGTGCGCGTCGGTGGAGCCGTTGCGCACGCGCCAGTGCGCCGCCGGGTCCGAGCGGCCCGACAGCAGGATGTGCGTGCCGTTGATGAGCGCCGCCTGCCGCTTTACATACGGCCGGACGGCCTTTTCCAGATAGTCGTCCACATCGCAGTCGGCAAAGCCCTCCAGCTTGCTGTAGCGGTCGTAGTTCGCTTTCAGCACGGCGGCCACCGCCGCGCTGAAATGGGACACGCGCTCGTCCGGCAGGCCGAACGCGTCGCTCTCGATCTTGTTGAAAAACGTGTCGTAGCCCGGGATGTCCTTGTTGCGGACCAGCGTGGCATTGCGGATGTATCCGGCGAGGCTCGTCACCGTGTACGAGCCGTCCGCCTCCCGCCGCAGCCAGTTCTCCATCTCCGCAAAGTCCGCGAGATACGTCTCCGCGTCGGCAAACGGCACCGTCTCGGACTCGCCGAGGAACCGGCGCTGCACATACTGTCCCGCCGCCGCGGCGTCCCGCAGGAACGTGTTGAGCGAGTCGGTCAGGATCTGCAGGGTCTGCCGGTAATAGCTGCCCTTCCGCGGGTCGGGCCGTCCGTCGGGGCCGGGGTCGAAGGTCAGCGGCTCCCCGGCGTCGTTTTGGAGACCCAGCGTGTTGATATACGCCGCGAAGGCGTACGCGAGGTCCTCCTGCAGCGCGAGCTGGAACGGCGTGAACGGCCGGAAGTACTCCTCGCCGGCCTCGTTTTTGTCGGGCATGCCGGTCTCGCCCGCATCGAAGTGCGCCCAGGCGTAGGCGAGGTCCGCGTTCTCAATGTCGGCGATGGCGCAATAGCACTGGCAGCCGAAAATGTCGTCCCGCACGGTGCTGACGTATTCGTCGCCGTTCTTCCCGACGCCCACCGCGCCGATCTCATACAGATACGGGAGATACTCCGGCAGATTCCCCGCCGCGCCCAGGATGGAGCTGGCTTGTCCGCCGCCGGAGGTGCCCCGGGAGACCATGCGGTCCGTGTTCCCGGGCAGAGCGCCCCGGTTCGCGCGCACGAAACGCACCCCGGCGAGCAGGTCCACGATCATGCAGGGCATCTTGCCGAGGTCGCGGCCGTCGTCCGAGATCCCGGCGCCGCGGCTCCGCGCGCCGCAGTTCACCACCACGAACCCGGCGTTCAGAAAATCCATCTCCCGCTCCGGGCCGTGCGGCGCGCTGCTGCGCCAGCCGCTGCAGTAGTTGTTGAAGACGATGGGCGCGGTCTCCCGCGTCCAGCCGTTGACGCTGCCGCCTTCAAAATACGCGGCGGGGGCGTACACGTTCAGGGACTGGATGATCCCGCCGACGCGGTTCAGCTCCTCCTCGGACAGGGGCTTCCCCTCCACGCCGTAGTAGCGCGTCTCCCGGACCCTGAACGTGGCGTTCGGCTCCGGCTTCGCGCAGTAGACCACGCCCTCCAGCGCGCAGAACGCGCCGTCCGGGCTCTTCTCCCAGCGGTAGACGCCGTCCGTCAGCGCCTTTTGCAGATTCAGTTCATACGGCATACGTTTTTTCCTCCTTGCGGGCAAACAGTTTTTCCTCCAGGAACGCCAGGACGTCGGCCTTCACCGCGTCCCGGTTCCGCTCGTTCAGCAGCTCATGGCGGCACTCGGGGTACAGCGTCAGCGTCACGTCGCGCATCCCTGCCGCTTTCCACAGCTCATACACGCGCGCCGGCCCCCTGCCGTTCTCCCCCACGGGGTCCCGGCTCCCGGCGATCAGCAGCGCCGGCAGCGCCTTGTTCATCCTTTCGACGTTTTCTCTCCGGCCGATGAATCCGATCCCGGTCATCATATCCCGGAACAGTCCCGCGGACGGCGTGAACCCGCACAGCGGGTCCTCCATATACGCGTCCGTCACGGCCGTGTCCCGGGACAGCCAGTCCACCGGCGTGCGGACCGGTTCAAAGCCCTTGTTGTAGCTGCCGAACGCCATGCTCTGCAGCAGCTTTGATCTGTACTTCGTCCCCTTCAGCGCGCAGATCATGGAGGCGGCGGCCTTTCCGGCCCCCACCAGCGCGCCGGACTGCTGCCCCGTGCCGCAGATCACGGCGGCGTCCGCGTCGTCCGGGTACCGGATCAGATACGTCCGGGCGGCAAAGGAGCCCATGCTGTGCCCGAACAGCGCGTACGGCAGGCCGGGCAGCTCGCCGTGCAGCAGGTCGTGCAGCTTCTTCATATCCTCCACGACGAGGTCCCAGCCGTCTTTTTCGGCGAACCAGCCGGTCTCGTCCTCCGAAGTGCGGCTCTCGCCGTGGCCGAGGTGATCGTTTGCAGCCGCGACAAAGCCGTGCTCCGCAAGAAACGTCAGAAACGCGTCGTACCGCGCGCTGTGCTCCGCCACGCCGTGGGCGACCTGCACCACGCCCCGGGGCGCGCCGTCCGGGTCGAACCGGCGGACGCGGATCGGCGTCCGGCCGTTGGAGGAAAGAAAGGTGAATTCACGGAATGTCGGCACGGAAATCCCTCCCGCATACTTTTTTTCAATTATATGGTTTTTCCCGTTCTCCGTCAATACTTTGCCGCTCCTGTGCACAAACTGAACTTGAATTTTCCGGGGGAATTCGTTATAATGTACAGAGAAAATCGGACAAAAACCGACGTTTCGGAGGCAGTTTATGGAGCAGAAACCGTATATCATCGCCATGGACCAGGGCACGACGAGCTCCCGCGCCATTCTGTTCGACCGGCGCGGCGAGATTTGCAGCGTGGTGCAGCGGGAGTTCCGGCAGATCTACCCGCAGCCCGGCTGGGTGGAGCACGACCCCATGGAGATCTGGTCCACGCAGATGGGCGTCGCCATGGAGGCCATGCAGAAGATTGACGCAAGGCCTGAGGAGATCGCCGCCATCGGCATCACGAACCAGCGGGAGACCACGATCCTCTGGGACGCGGACACTGGAAAGCCCGTGTACAACGCCATCGTGTGGCAGTGCCGCCGGACCGCGGACCGGATCGAGCGGCTTAAGGCCGACGGCTGGGCGGACCGGATCCGGGCCCGGACCGGTCTGATTCCCGACGCATACTTCTCCGCCAGCAAGATCGCCTGGGTCCTGGACAACGTCCCCGGCGCGCGGGAGATGGCCGAGGCCGGCAGACTCCGGTTCGGCACCGTGGACGCCTGGCTGCTCTGGAACCTCACGGACGGCGCCGTACACGCGACGGACTATACGAACGCCTCCCGCACCATGCTGTTCGACATTGAAAAGCTCGACTGGGACGCCGAGATCCTGGACTGGTTCCGCATCCCCCGCTCCGTTCTGCCGGAGGTGTTCCCCTCCAGCCACGTGTTCGGCGCGACGTCGAAGTTCGGCGGCAGCATTCCCATCGCCGGGACGGCGGGCGACCAGCAGGCCGCCCTGTTCGGCCAGTGCGGCTTCGCCCCCGGCGACGTGAAGAGCACCTACGGCACCGGCGGGTTCCTGCTCATGAACACCGGCGGGCACCGGGTGACGTCCGAGGCGGGCCTCCTGACCACCCTCGCCGCCTCCGCCGGACCGGACGTCCAGTACGCCGTGGAGGGCAGCGTATTCATCGCCGGGGCGGCCATCCAGTGGCTGCGGGACGAGATGCGGATGCTCCGCTCCGCCCCCCAGTCGGAGACCTACTGCACGGCGGTGCCCGACAGCGGCGGCATGTACATCGTCCCGGCCTTTTCGGGCCTCGGCGCGCCGTACTGGCAGCAGTACGCCCGGGGCACCGTCGTGGGGCTCACCCGGGGCGTCACGAAGGACCACTTTGTCCGCGCCACCGTCGAGTCGCTCGCCTATCAGGTCCACGACCTGCTCGCCGCCATGCGGTCGGAGGCGGGGTTTGCGCTCCCCACCCTGCGGGTGGACGGCGGCGCCGCGGCCAACGACTTCCTGATGCAGTTCCAGGCCGACGTCTCCGACGTGACGATCCTGCGGCCCCGCTGCATCGAGACGACGGCGCTGGGCGCGGCGTATCTCGCGGGTCTCGCCGTGGGGTTCTGGGAGAGCCCGGAGGCGATCCGAAAAAACTGGCAGTGTGAGCGGGAGTTCACCCCGCAGATCGACGAAAACACGCGCAAATCGCTGCTGAAGGGCTGGCGCCGCGCCGTGCGGTGCGCCGTGTTTTACGCACAGGAGGAGCAGAATGACCGAGAAGAGACCTGACGTCGTCGTCATCGGCGCCGGCGTCACCGGGTGCGCCGTCGCCCGGTATCTGTCCATGTACGACCTGGACGTGCTCGTGGCGGAAAAAGCAGAGGACGTGTGCGCCGGCACCAGCAAGGCCAATTCCGGCATCGTCCACGCAGGCTTTGACACCCAGCCGGGCAGCTGGATGGCGAAAATGAACGTCCCCGGCTGCCGGATGGTCCGGGAGCTGTCGGAGACGCTGGACTTCCCGTATCACAACAGCGGCGCGCTGGTGCTGTGCTTTGACGAGGCGGAGCGCGGCGGGCTGGACGCGCTGTACGCGCGCGGCCTTGAAAACGGCGTGGAGGGCCTCGAGATCCTGTCCGGCGACGCGGTCCGGGCCCTGGAGCCCGCCGTGTCGGAAGAGGTCGTCGCCGCCCTGTGGGCGCCCACCGCAGGGATCGTCTGCCCGTTCTCCATGACGTTCGCGCTGGCCGAGAACGCCGCGGCGAACGGCGTCCGGTTCCGGTTTCTGACCGAGATCACGGAGATCGCGCGGACCGCGGACGGCTTTGCGCTGCGGACTGCGGACGGAGACGAAATCCGGACAAAATACGTGGTCAACGCGGCGGGGCTCTACGCCGACGTGTTCCACAACATGGTCTCCGCCGAAAAGCTCGCCATCACGCCGCGCCGCGGCGAGTATGTGCTGATGGACCGGGAGGTGGGAAACCTCGTGTCCCGCACAATCTTCCAGCTCCCCGGCAGGCTGGGCAAGGGCGTTCTGGTGACGCCCACGGTCCACGGCAATCTGCTCGTGGGTCCCAACGCGCAGGACGTGCCCGAAAAGGACGACACGGAGACGACGCAGGCCGGCATGGACGAGATCCGGGCCCGGGCGCTGCGGAGCGTGCCGGACATCCCGTACAATACGATGATCACGAGCTTTGCCGGGCTCCGCGCCCACGAGCCGCGGCACGACTTCGTGCTGGGCGAACCGGCGGACTGCCCGGGCTTCTTTGATGCGGCCTGCATCGAGTCCCCCGGCCTCACCTCCGCCCCGGCCATCGGGGCGTACCTCGCGGGCCTCGTGGCGGCAAAGGCCGGCGCGGAGAAGAAAAAGAACTTCATTGCGGCCCGGAAAGGCATCCCGGAGATCGCCAAGCTGCCGCCGGCGGAGCGCGCCGCGCAGATCGCGGCGCGGCCCGAATACGGCAGGATCGTATGCCGCTGCGAGAACATCTCCGAGGGCGAGATCGTGGACGCCATCCGGCGCACGCCGGGCGCGGTGTCCATGGACGGCGTGAAGCGCCGGGTCCGGCAGGGCATGGGCCGCTGTCAGGGCGGGTTCTGTACGCCGCTGGCGATGGAGATCCTGGCCCGGGAGCTGGGGATCCCCATGGAGCAGGTCCGGAAGAACCGGCCCGGCTCCGAGCTGCTGAGGGGGGCTGACGCATGACGTACCACGACCTTGTGATTATCGGCGGCGGGCCTGCGGGGCTCGCCGCGGCGGTCGCCGCCCGGGAGGCGGGCGTGGAGGATATTCTGATCCTGGAGCGGGACGAGCGGCTGGGCGGCATCCTGAACCAGTGCATCCACAACGGCTTCGGCCTGCATACGTTCAAGGAGGAGCTCACCGGTCCCGAATACGCGGAGCGGTACATCCGAAAGGTGCGCGATCTGGGCATCCCCTGCAGACTGCGCACCATCGTCGCGGACGTCTCCCCGGCGCGGGAGCTCCTGTACGTGAACGCCGGGGAGGGCGCCGTTTCGGTCCGGGCCGGGGCGGTGATCCTCGCCATGGGCTGCCGGGAGCGGCCCCGTGGCGCGCTGGGTCTGCCCGGCACGCGCCCGGCGGGCGTCTACACCGCGGGCACGGCCCAGCGGCTCATGAACATTGAGGGGTACATGGTCGGCCGGGAGGCCGTGATCCTCGGCTCCGGCGACATCGGCCTTATCATGGCCCGCCGGATGACGCTGGAGGGCGCGAAGGTCCGGGCGGTGGCGGAGCTGATGCCCTACTCCGGCGGCCTCAAACGCAACATCGTCCAGTGCCTCGACGACTACGGCATCCCGCTGCTTTTAAGCCACACGGTGACGCGGATCCACGGCGCGGACCGGGTCACGGGCGTCACGATCTCCGAGGTGGGTCCGGACCGGAAGCCCATTCCGGGCACGGAAACCTACTACCCCTGCGATACGCTGCTCCTGTCCTGCGGCCTGCTGCCGGAGAACGAGCTGTCCAAATCCGCCGGCGTGCGGCTCGACCGCGTCACCGGCGGCGCGGAGGTGAACGAGCGGCTGGAGACCAGCGTGCCCGGCGTGTTCTCGTGCGGCAACGTGCTCCACGTGCACGACCTCGTGGACTACGTGTCCGAGGAGGCGGCGCGGGCCGGGCGGAACGCCGCGGCGTTCCTGCAGCGCGGCGGGACGCAGGCGGCGGGCCGCCCCATTCCCCTGCACGGCGAGGGCGGCGTGCGCTACACCGTGCCGCAGACGATCGACCCCGCGCAGATGGACGACAAAGTCACGGTCCGGTTCCGGGTGGCCGACGTGTACACCGGCAAAAGCCTCGCCGTGTACTACGACGGCGAGCTGGTCCGGCGGGTGAAGAAGCGCGTCATGGCCCCGGGCGAGATGGAGGAGCTGACGCTGACGAAGGCCGGCCTGCTGGAGCGGCCGGAGACGAAGCAGATCACGATTCGGGTGGAGGACTGAGCGTATGGAGACGAGAGAACTGACCTGTATCCGCTGTCCCATCGGCTGCGCGCTGACCGTCACCGTGGACGGCGAGGCCGTCACCGTCACGGGCAACACATGCCCGCGCGGCGAGGAGTACGGAAAGGCGGAGGTCCTGCACCCCACGCGGACCGTGACGAGCTCCGTGCGCGTCACAGGCGGCGAATTGCCGCTCGTGTCCGTCAAGACCGTGCCGGACGTCCCCAAGGACAGGATCTTCGACGTCATGGCGGTCATCCGGGCCGCCGAGATCCCCGCGCCGGTGCGCGCCGGGGACGTCCTGATCCGGGACGCCGCCGGAACCGGCTCCGACGTCGTGGCCACCAAAACGGTGGAAAAGGCGTAGCGGGAGCTCGAACCAGACAAAAACTGCCCGGCCTGTGCATACAGCACAGGCCGGGCGGTCTTGTTTTATTGTTCCCGGTGCAGGAAGGCATCCCTCCTATGCGAGATTTGTGATGCGGAGAAGCCCTTTCCTCTCGCGCCGCCGCGCCATTGCCACGAATTCCCGCGTCTTGCCGATCTTCCCGGCGTCGTAGCATATCAGAAAGTCGCTGGTACGGATCATGTGCTCGTTGGCTCGGATAATGGCAAAAGGCCGCGGCACGGTTTCCAGCCCCGCCGGGTAATACGTGCCGTCATAGTCTGAGGCGTCAAAAGGATACGGGTAGTAGGGAATCAGCAGCGTGAGCGTTACCTCCATGTGACGCTCTTTTGCTTTCCGCACCGTTTCTGCCGCCATCGCGTCAAATTGCCCGTAACTGCCCGTGATAAACTCCGTCACACCATAGTCGATGATGTGCCGCTCCACGGCCTCGGTCAGCAGCGGACGCACACTCTCCGGCGCGTCCCTGTGTCCGATAAAAAAGCAAATTTTCACTCGTCTTTCCTCCGCCGCCCGGTTATGGCCAAATAATAGCCATATTCTTATGGCCATTATAGTGTGCATAATGACCTCTGTAAAGGGGGAATGCACGATGATCTGTTATCGGCCGTTATGGGCGACGATGGCGGCGCAGGGCGTTACGACCTACACGCTTCGCTTTAAGCACGGCATGAGCCACGCAACCGTGCAGCGGCTCCAGAAGGATATGCCGGTCTCCACGTACACGCTCGACAGACTGTGCGGCATTCTGCACTGCCGTCTGGACGAGGTGGCTGAGTACGTTCCGGAAAACAAGTAGTCCCGAAAAAACACAATGCCCACAGCGCCGATTTGGCGCCGTGGGCATCTTTCATTTGATCCGGTTGTAAAACCCGTTCAAGGTCGATCGTTTCCAGCACCCGCGCAAAAAATGGGATACATCGGCGCGCGGTTACGGCGATTCGGTGTCGTGGGCGGCCTCCACCGCGGCGACGTCGTACATGCCGTCCCGCATGGGCACCGGCTCCGCAAGCGCAGTCAGTTCCGACAGCGCAGACCGCATCGCCCGCACCCCCTTTCTCCTCTCTGCCGCGTTCATTGTCCGCCGGGCCGGGAATGTGACCGCGGCATAAAAAAGAGACAGGCATTTCTGCCTGTCTCTTTTTGCATGTGTCGTTTCGTACGGGGTCCTTAGAAGGACATGTCGTACTTGATGACGCCGAACGGGGTCTCCTGCTCGGTGATGGCCATGGACTTGGACAGCGCGACGATTTCGTCCGCGGTGACCTCGCGGCCCAGCTCGTTGGACAGGAACAGACCGTCGGTGACCTTCAGCATGGCAGCCGCGATCTCCGGGGTGTTGTAGCGGGTGGTGTCGTCCAGGATGCCGAGCTTGTACGCCAGCCACATAACCTGGTTGTCATCGTACAGCGCCATCTTGGGATCCAGACGCGGCTGATACAGGCCCTGATTCCAGGCGTCCAGCTCGACCGTGACGTTCTTCTTGCCGCCCATGTCGCCGTAGAAGGTCAGGGACGGATCGCCCGCGGACAGCTCGGCGGCGTCGGCGTTGGCAGCCTTCGCGAAGGGACCGCCGGCGGTGTCGGCATGGTCGATCTCCAGACCGCCCTTGGAGCCCAGGATGTAGGTCTTCATGTGGTCGTTGATGTTCGCAGCGGAGGTGCCCAGGACCTGGAAGGTCAGAGGCTTGCCGTTCTTCTCGAACTTGGCCAGGCCGCAGCCCAGATCCTCGACGGTGAAGCCGTTGGGATCGGAGATCAGGCGGTCGTCATACTCCAGGCCGCGGGTCGCGAAACCGGAGACGCTCTTCAGCTCGGGCATGCCCATGACGAACAGCAGCTGGCTGATCAGGTAGATGCCGAGGTCGATCAGCGGGCCGTGGCCGGCGACCTTCTTGGTGTAGAAGTCGGTGGTGAACTGGGGCAGGTCGTAGCCGGGACGGCGGCGACGGGAAACCATGGTCAGGTTGGCATAGTACAGATCGCCGAGCTCGCCGTTCGCGATCATGTCTCTCGCCATTCTGGTCTGGTTGTTCATCAGGGAACTGATCTGGACATGATACTTGCGGCCCAGCTTCTTGGAGGCCTCGATCATCATCCGGGCGTCCGCATAGGTGGCGGCCTCAGGCTTCTCGCAGTAGCAGTCGAAGCCGGCCTTCATGACGGCGATGGACACGGGCGCATGCAGGTTGTTGTGCACGCAGACGTCGATGGTGTCCAGGTCGTCGCGCTTCAGCATCTCGCGGAAGTCGGCGTACATGTCTTTCATGTCGAAGCCGTACCGCTCCGCCCAGGCCTTCCGCTTGGCGTCGTCGATCTCGGCGACGGCGACGACCTTCGCCGTGAAGCCGTACTGCTCGGCGCGCTTGCGGATGTTTTCGTAGATGGTCATGTGACGGTGGGAAATCATACCGCCGCCAATGATACCAACGCGAATTTCTTTCATGGTTTTCCCTCCTGAATTTTATAATATCGCGCGCCGAAAAGACGCGCACATATTGACAAATTGCATTTTAACACCGAATCGTCCGTTTTGCAATGCTTTTTCCGGCAATTTCACGGAAGTTTTTTGTTCTTGTCACGGCTCCGGCTCCGGTTCGGGTTCGGGTTCGGGCTCGGGTTCCGGCTCCGGTTCGGGTTCGGGCTCCGGTTCCGGTTCGGGTTCGGGCTCCGGTTCCGCCCCGGGTTCGGTTTCCGTTCCCGGTTCCGGTTCCGGCGCCGGCTCCGTCCCCGGTCTGAGCTCCGCGCCCGGCCTGGGCTCCGTGCCCGGCTCCTCCTCCGTCTCGCGGCCGGTGATGTCGGTGACGTCGGTCGCGGTCACCGTCCGGGTGCAGGCGGGATACGCCCCGGCGTCCCACCAGTAGTCGTCGCTCAGCGATTCGTCGCTCTGCAGGAACACGTCCCGCACGCCGGCCTCCCGCCACCGGGAGGCGTCGATGTGGTAGTAGTACCCGTTGATGAACACGATGTTCCAGGCGTGGATCATGTTGCTGTACCGGCCCGTGACCACGTAGCACTCGATCCGCCGGAGGTCGCACAGCAGCTTGAACACCATCGCGATCCCCTCGCTGGAGGCGACGCCCTCCGCCAGCGCGCCGTACACCGTGTGCGCGCTCTGCCAGCGGTCGTACCGCGCCGTCTGCTCGAGCTCGCTGTTGTAGGTCACCCGGTCCGCCAGCGTCTCGCCCAGGGCGAGCAGCGTCTCTCCCGGGGTCAGCGCCGCCATATCGGCCAGGATCGCCTGCGCCGCCGTCATCACGGACTGCTCCCGGTTCACGAGCCGGCTGTAGATGTACGGATACTCAAACGTGATCTCCATGACCCGGGGGCCCGTCTCCGCGCCCTCCGGGTAGGCCGTCACCGACACGTGCGGCAGGTAGACGGAGCAGGCGGGGTCGTCGTAATAGATGCTCTCCACGGTCTCGGCGATGTTCGCCTCCGTGATGCTGTCCGTGTCCGTATACAGCGTCAGCGTGGTGCCGTACTGGTTCATCACGGTCTTCAGATCCTGCCGGAGCGTGTACAGGCTGCGCACGGTCTCCAGCGACCGGATCTCCAGGGCGGAGCGCTTGAACGAGATGGAGATCTCCGCCTCATAGTAGGAGACGATCCGGTTGATGTTGCTGCCCATATAGTACACGGCGTAGGCGCCGATGGGGTCGGTGTTCGACACCTCCATGCACGCCCGGGACAGGTCCTCCTCCACCGGCCCGTCGTAGGCCGTAAAGCGCAGCAGGCCGCGGGTCTCGTAGTCCAGGATCATCTGGTGCAGCGCGTCCGTAAGGTCGTCGTAGTCCTCCACCTCCACGGTGCGCACAAAGCGGTCGTTCGTCGTGTCCTCGCCGACGCCGCTGTGCTCCCGGATGTCCGTGTACTCGCCCTCGATCAGCGTCATGCACCCGGCGCAGGACAGGAGCGCCGCCGCGCACAGCAGCGCGCCCGTGATTCTCTGCAGCTTTCTGTTCAGCGGTCTCCCCTCCGTTCTCTCCCGCAGCCGGACCGTCACAGGGTCAGCTGCTTTTCCTCCATATCCTCCGACCGGAGCAGCGCGCCCGCGGCGGGAAGACTGCGGACCCGGTACCGGGACGGGTTCTCGATCGACGTCTCCTCCAGCGGCAGCGCCCGGTCCAGCGTAAACTTCTTCTTCAGCGTCAGCACCGCGACGCCCTGGGTCGTGCGGGAGGTCTTGGGCGCGAGCAGGCTGGTGCTGAACACCAGCGCCCGGCCCTCCGTCGAGTACGCCGCGACCTCCCGGTCCGCCGTGAGGTGCAGGATCGCGCGCAGCGGGCTCTTGTCGCTGTACGCGTTCGTGAGCTTCTTCCGGTTCGTCTTGGTCGCGTAGCCCGCGAGCTCCACCCGCGCCGCCTTGCCGTTCTCGTAGAAGAACAGCACGCTGCCCGCGTAGTCGCCGGGCGACACGACGGACACCACGCTCTCCCCGTCCTCCATCTGGAGCACCGTGGGCAGGTAGCTGCCCATCACGGAGGCCTTCGTGTCCGGGAAGTCGCTGAGCCGGGTCTTGTACACCTGCGCCCGGTCCGTGAACACCAGGAGCTCCGCCCGGTTCGTCGCCTCGAAGGTGCGCAGCAGGCCGTCGCCCTCCTTGTATTTCTGCTCGCCGCTCATCCGCAGGGACAGCGGCGTGATCTTCTTCAGATACCCCTCCCGGGACAGGAACACGTGCACCGGATAGTCCTCCGCAGGCTCCTCGTCCTCGGGCTCCGGCAGCTCGTCCTCGTACAGGATGCCGGTGCGCCGGGGCTCGTCGTATTTCTTTACGACGGCCTCCAGCTCTTTTTTGATGATGGTCTGGATCCGGCGGCGGCTCGCCAGCGTGTCCTCCAGATCGCGGATCTCCGCCTCCAGCGCGGCCGTCTCCTCGGTGCGCTTCAGAATATACTCCCGGTTGATGTTGCGCAGCCGGATCTCCGCCACGTACTCGGCCTGGACCTCGTCGATGCCGAACCCGATCATCAGGTTGGGCACCACCTCGGCCTCCTCCTCCGTATTGCGGATGATCTCGATGGCCCGGTCGATGTCCAGCAAAATCTTCCCGAGGCCCTGCAGCAGGTGCAGCTTCTCCCGCTTTTTGGCGAGGTCGTTGTACACACGGCGCTTCACGCACTCTGTGCGCCAGGCGATCCACTCCTCCAGAATCTCGCCCACGCCCATGACCCGCGGCATGCCCGCCACGAGGATGTTGAAGTTGCAGGCGAACGCGTCCTGCAGCGGCGTCGTGCGGAACAGCTTGGCCATCAGCTTTTCCGGGTCCGTGCCGCGTTTCAGGTCGATGGCCAGCTTGAGGCCGGACAGGTCGGTCTCGTCCCGCATGTCCGCGACCTCCCGCAGCTTGCCGCTGCGGATCAGCTCCGCCGTCTTGTCCATGATCGCCTCCACCGTGGTGGAGTACGGGATCTCATAGACCTCGATCAGATTTTCCTCTTTCACATACCGCCACCGGGCGCGCACCTTGACGCTGCCCCGGCCGGTCCGGTACAGCTCCCCGATGTCCGCGGCGTTGTAGATCAGCTCGCCGCCGGTCGGAAAATCCGGCGCCTTCAGCGTCGTCATGACGTCGTGGTTCGGGTTCTGCATATATTCGACGGCCGTCCGGCACACCTCGCCCAGGTTGAAGCCGCAGATGTTGGACGCCATGCCTACGGCGATGCCGGTGTTGGCGCTCACCAGCACGTTCGGGAACGTGGTGGGCAGAAGCGTCGGCTCCTTCATGGTGGCGTCGTAGTTGTCGGCAAAGTCCACCGTGTCCTTGTCGATGTCGCGGAACAGCTCCGCGCAGATCCCGGACAGCTTCGCCTCCGTGTACCGGGAGGCGGCGTAGGCCATGTCCCGGGAGTAGACCTTGCCGAAGTTGCCCTTGGAGTCCACGAACGGGGTGAGCAGCGCCTCATACCCCCTGGACAGACGCACCATGGTCTCGTAGATGGCCGCGTCGCCGTGGGGGTTCAGGCGCATGGTCTGGCCCACGATGTTCGCCGACTTCGTCCGCCCGCCGGTGAGCAGCCCCATCTTGTACATCGTGTACAGCAGCTTCCGGTGCGACGGCTTGAAGCCGTCGATCTCCGGGATCGCGCGGGAGACGATGACGCTCATGGCGTAGGGCATGTAGTTGACCTCCAGCGTCTCGGCGATGGGCTGCTCCAGCACCTCGGCCCGGAGGCCCAGCACGTTTCCGTTCACCGGACGCCGGGAGGCCGGCGTCTCTTCCTTTTTCTTTCTCGGCATCGTTTACCTTCCTGTCTGGCCGGCGCGTGCCGGACCGCGTTATCTCGTAAAGTAACCGCCCAGGTCCCCGTCCCTGGACAGGACGAACGCCTCGTGGCTGCCGTCCACGGCGAAGTAGTAGTCTGCAGCCCGGCACAGTCCGAAGATCCGGACGGCGCTCGTGAAGAACCACTCCGGCTCCTTGTCCTGGGGCTCGCCCGCAAGGGGCGCCCGGCCCAGCACGGCGCCGGTCCCGCTGTAGGCCTGAAACACCAGCTCGTCGCCGTCGACGCCGAATATCCAGTACCCGGCGGCGTTGTCAAACACCGCCCGCGTCTCCCCGGTGTCGAGGTCCATCGCATACACCAGATCGTCGTCCCGGTCCCAGAAGGTCAGCACGTCGCCCGTAATGCTCATGCAGGTCAGCTCCGTGACCGCCGCCCGGAGCACGTACACGTCCTTCATGGAGTCGAGCGGCACCCGCACCAGCAGGCTCGCCCCGGCGTTCTCCATCACGGCGTACAGGCTCCCGTCCCGGTAGGCCAGCCAGCTGTAGGCGAGGTCGTTGCCCGGGTGCAGCACCCGGCAGCCGGAGCCGTCCGTGTACGCGACGCGGATGGCGCGGTCCGCGTCGATCCAGAACAGCACGTCGTCCACCGCGATCAGAAAGTCGTCGGCGCGGCAGTTTCCCAGCCACGTCACCTCCCCGCCGTCCGCGGGGATCTTCCCGATCCGGGCGTCCGCGCCGCCGTCCGGGCTGCCGATGAAGTAGACCCAGCCGTCCGAGACGTTGATGCACCGCGCGTCCGCCGCCGTCAGCTGTACGACGGTCTCCCCCTCGTCCAGCGTCTTGTACAGCGCGCCGAAAGCGCCCCGGAAGTAGATGGCCCCGTCCGCGTCCATGGCGGCCGTGCCGTAATTTGCGATGTTGAAGCCGTCCGCCCCCGCCGGTCCGCGGTTCGGGATGGACATGGGCACGCGCGGCGCGGACGCCGGCGCGGCGTCCTGTCCGTCCGGCAGCTCGATCCGGCCGTCCCCGGTCTGAAAGCCCGGCAGCGCAAGGTCCGTCCGGTCCTTGCGCGCGGCGCGCAGCTCCCGGGCGGCGGATACGGTGACCGCCAGCACGAGCAGCGCGGCCAGCGCGAGGATCCCGGCGATCCGGAGCCGGCGTCCGGCCTTTGTCCGCCGGGCCGGCGCGCGCACATATCCCGCGGGCAGCAGCAGCACGGCCTCCGCCGGGATCTCCGCCGGCGGGACCTGCACGGGCGCGTCCGGTCCCCGCCCCTCTGCCGGAACGGGCGCGCCGCAGCGCCAACAGAACCGCGCGTCCGGCCGGAGCTCCGCGCCGCAGGATGCACAGTACATGGTCTTCCCCTCTTCCCGGCGGCCTTACGAGATGTCCGCCAGCTCCAGATATTTGTAGCCGTTGTCGGCGATGTGGTTCTTGCGTCCGGTGAGGTTTTCGCCCAGCAGCAGGTCGAACACCTGGCTCGTCAGCTCCGCGTCGCAGGGCATGACCTTGATGAGCCGCCGGGTCTCCGGGTTCATGGTGGTGAGCCACATCATGTCCGGATCGTTCTCGCCCAGGCCCTTGGAGCGCTGGATCGTGCGTTTTTTGTTCCCCAGCTCCGCCTCGACGTCCGCCTTCTCCCTGTCGGTATAGGCAAACCACGTCTTGTCGCCGCTGCTGATCTCGTACAGCGGCGTCTCCGCGATGTACACGTACCCCTGCTCGATGAGCGTGGGCGTCAGCCGGTACAGCATGGTGAGGATCAGTGTGCGGATCTGGTAGCCGTCGATGTCCGCGTCGGTGCAGATGATGATTTTGTTCCAGCGCAGGCTCGCAAGGTCAAAGGCGTTCAGGTCCTTGTTCTTTTTGGAGGACACCTCCACGCCGCAGCCCAGAACCTTGATGAGATCGGTGATGATCTCGCTCTTGAAGATCTTGTCGTAGTCCGCCTTCAGACAGTTCAGGATCTTGCCCCGGACGGGCATGATGCCCTGGAACTCCGCGTCCCGGCTGAGTTTGCACGCGCCGAGGGCCGAGTCGCCCTCCACGATGTACAGCTCCCGCCGGTCGAGGTCCTTCGTCCGGCAGTCCACGAATTTCTGGACGCGGTTCGCGATGTCGATATTGCCGGAGAGCTTCTTGCGGATGTTGAGCCGCGCCCGCTCCGCCGTCTCCCGGCTGCGCTTGTTGATGAGGATCTGCTCCGCGATCCGGTCCGCCTCGGCCTTATGCTCGGTGAAGTAGATCTCCAGCTGCGTGCGGAAGAAGTCCGTCATGGCCTCCTGCACGAATTTGTTTGTGATGGCCTTTTTCGTCTGGTTCTCGTACGACGTCTGCGTGGAAAAGCAGTTCGTCACGAGGATCAGGCAGTCCTGAATGTCGGCGAACGTGATCTTCGACTCGTTCTTCTGGTACTTGCCGATCTGGCGGATGTAGGCGTCCGCCGCGGAGACGAAGGCGCTCTTCGCCGCCTTCTCCGGGGAGCCGCCGTGCTCCAGCCACGAGGAGTTGTGGTAGTATTCGATGAGGTTCACCTTGTTGGAGAACGCGAACGCGGCGGACAGCTTCACCTTATACTCCGGCTTGTCCTCCCGGTCCCGGCCGCGGCGCTCCGTCTCGATGTACACGGGCTGGGTCAGCGCGTCCTCCCCGGCGATCTCGGCCACGTAGTCCGTGATGCCGTTTGCGTAGACGAAATCCGTCGTCTCGAACTTCCCGCCCGTCTGGTTGCGGAAGCGGAACGTGATCCCCGCGTTGACTACGGCCTGCTTCTTCAGCGTGTCCGTGAAGTACTCCGCCGGGACGGCGATGTCGGTGAACACCTCGCGGTCCGGCCGCCAGCGGATCGTGGAGCCGGTCTTTTTCCGGTCGGTCGGCTCCGTCTTGAGACCGCCGACGTTCTCGCCCTTTTCAAAGTGCAGGCTGTACTTGTTCCCGTCCCGCCAGACGGTGACGTCCATGTATTCGGAGGCGTACTGCGTGGCGCAGGAGCCCAGACCGTTGAGGCCCAGCGAGAACTCGTAGTTCTCCCCCTCCTCGTTGCCGTACTTGCCGCCGGCGTACAGCTCGCAGAACACAAGCTCCCAGTTATACCGGTTCTCCGCCGGGTTCCAGTCCACGGGACAGCCGCGGCCGAAGTCCTCCACTTCGATGGAGCCGTCCTCGAACCGGGTGACCGTGATCAGGTCGCCGTAGCCCTCCCGCGCCTCGTCGATCGAGTTGGAGAGGATCTCAAACACGGCGTGGGCGCAGCCGTCCAGCCCGTCGGACCCGAAGATGACGCCCGGACGGCGGCGGACGCGGTCGGCGCCCTTCAGCGCGCTGATGCTGTCGTTGCCGTAGGCGGCAGTCTGATTTCCTTTTTTCGTGGCCATGTCGTTGCGTTCCTTTCCGACAAAATCCCGTATCTTGTATCTTTTCTCTTTTTTCTTTCAAATATATAGTATATAATATCCTCGTCCAGAAATCAAGCACAAAGCCCGCGCGTCCGCCCCGGCGCAAGCAAAAACGGCGGCTGTACATTTCTGCACAGCCGCCGTCCGCCTTTCGGCGCCAAGACACGCCGCAATCCTTCGCTGTCCGCCGGGACAGCGGGCCGGATCGCGCGGTTTTTGACCTTTCGCCCCATGCTTTTGCGCACGTGCCTGGACCAAACTGCCGCGGAGCCTTCGCTCCGTCCGGCAAAGAAGCAGCGCCGCTTTCTGACCTGTCCGGCCGGGCACCGGTCTGATGCAAAACCGTTTTCCGTGTCTGGGGTCAGTATTTGCAGGCGCGGCGCGATTACCCCCGGAAAAAACCGGCATGTCTCCCGCAGGCGGACATACAATACTTTGGAGGTACGAATATGGAATTTCTGACGCGTTTCGGTTTTTGGCTGCCGGCCGTGATCGCTCTGGTCCTGTTCATTCTGATCGTCCGGATCCCGATCAAATGGTTTCTCCGGCTCCTGCTGAACATCTGCATCGGGTTTCTGGCGCTGCTCATTCTGAACTTCGCCGGCAGCTTCATCGGCGTCACCATCGGCGTCAACTGGATCACCGCGCTGGTCGTCGGCGTGCTCGGCCTGCCCGGCGTCGCGCTGCTGCTGATCCTGCGGTGGCTCGCGCTGATCTGAGCCGCGCTTCCGGTCTGCGAAAATAATTGCGAAAACCGTCTTGACAATTCCGGTGCCGCATGGTATTATTCGTCTTGCTCATGCGCGAGTGGTGGAATTGGCAGACTCGCTAGATTCAGGTTCTAGTGCTCACTCCGGGCGTGCGGGTTCAAGTCCCGCCTCGCGCACCAAAAAAAGAGGGAGTATCGAAAGATACTCCCTCTTTTTTTGGCGCCTCCGGCTGCTGTGCAGCCGCCCGCCTGCAGCGGGTTCACCCAACGTGAAGGAAACCCCTCCTGGGTTTCCTTCACCGATCCTTCCTTCCCGTCGTATCTCCCGCCTGCAGGCCACCCTCTCATCAGAGGGGGGTTTTGGAGCCACGCCCGAACAGACGAAAAAACGCCGGCCGGTCCGAAACGGACCGGCCGGCGTTCCGTTCTGTGCAGGCGCCGTTACCCGATGGTCAGAATATCCGCAAAGCCCGTGACCTCAAAGACGTCCATGATCGTTTCGTTCACGTTTTTCAGCTTCATCTCGCCCTGCCGGTTCATCTGCTTCTGCGCGGACAGCAGCACGCGCAGGCCCGCGGAGGAGATGTACTCGAGTCCGGCAAAGTCGAGCTCCAGCTCGCGCACGCCGTCCAGCTCCGCGTTCAGCGCCGCCTCCAGCTCGGGCGCCGTGTTCGTGTCCAGCCGCCCCTCCAGGGCGACGGTCAGCTTGTTTTCGGTTCTGTCCTGTGTGATTTTCATTTATCTTCCCCCTGTTGCAAACTCACGCGACCGCGTCATGAGACTGTTTCTTCCCCCGTCTGCCGCGCCGACGCTCCCGGGCGGCGCGGGCGGTCCTTGCGTCTTATTTTAGCAAACCCCCGCCCGTTTTTCAATCGGGCAGATGAAAAAACCTGTTTTTACCATACGCGAGCCCGCAGCAAAAGGCTCCCCGAAGCGCATTACGCTTCGGGGAGCCTTTCCGATCGGGGATTTTCCCTTCCGCTCACACCATGAGCATCCGGCGCTTGGAGGTGTTGGAGGCGCGCATCATGGCCCGCTCCTCTTTCTCGTCGTTGAAATACTCCATCTCGGGGGGCATGTAGGACGAGGACCACGCCCAGCGGATGGCCACGTCGTGATAGCCCTGAGCAAGCCCGCCGGGCTTCTTCACCCGGATCACGGCCGTCTCGGTCATCGGCCAGAAATGCCCGTTGTCCTTCGCCATCTCGGCGGGGGTGTACTCCTTGCCGCCGATGATCCAGGTCACATTGCCGGAATCGGCCAGGAACTCCTCGCCGTCCACGATGACGCGCCCGGCGCGGATCTGGCTCAGCCACACGCCGCGGTAGTAGGTGGAGCGCAGGCGGAACTCAAAGCCGACGGCATTCCCCTGCCCGTCATAGATATTGCGGAATCCACGATACTGGATCTGTTCTTTTTCAAGCATTGGTCTGTCTCCTTTCCGCTCAGTAGCCGAGGCAGTTCTTCATCAGGATCTGGTGCTGGTGCAGCATCTCGGACAGATGCGCCTCGTCGTCACGATTCTTGCCCTCGTACTCGGCGACCATCCAGCCGTCCCAGTTGTTGTCCTGCAGAACCTTCAGGATCTCGGGATACGGGATCCACTCCTCCCGGAACATGTACTCGTCGTCGGACGGGACCATGGAGGTGAACTTCGCATGGCAGCACTTCACGTACGGCAGGTACGGGATCAGGCCCTCCGGCTTGGAGTAGCGGACGCCCTGCCGACCGGGCTGCGGGCTGAACACGGAGAAGTCGATGTTCAGGCCGAACACCTTGGAGTTCGTCTTGTCGATGTACTCGCAGAAGTCGTCCACCATCTTCTGCTCCAGGATCGTGGGCTGATGGATCTCGGGCAGCATGACGACATCATACTTCTCGGCGGCGGGGGTGGCGGCGTCAATGATGTCGCGCCAGTTCTCCACCGGGTCCAGCACGCCGTTGATGACCGTCTGCTTCGTCCGCAGGCAGTGGAATCCCAGCGCGTGCGCGATCTTGAAGTCCTTTTCCAGATACGCAACCGCCTCGTCCACGGTCAGCATCCGGTCCGCCCACATGCGTCCGTCGATCCAGTGACCGTACTCCGCGGGAACGATCTCATACTTCTCGCAGAGGGTGTGCCACTTCTCCAGGAACTCGTCCGTCAGCTCGGGGTAGCCGTCGATGTGGGAGTTGGCCAGGATCTCGACGCCGTGGGCGCCCATGTCCTGCATCTCCCGGAAGCAGTCCTCCAGCGTCAGACCTATCGAAAACAGGTCCGAATAGCTGTAGATGGACACGCCGCGCTTCGGGCCCTTGGGGGGTACATAGCTCATGTCTTTTCAGCTCCTTTTCGGGTTTTGGTTTTTCACCGTTTTCATTTTATCACATTTGACTAAAAATGCAATCAAAATCTTTCCATTTTTTCCAGACTGCTGTATAATACGAAAGGCAAAAAACGGGAGGTGTCCGTATGAAACGCAGAATCATCGCTTTTCTGCTGCTCTTCACGCTGTCTGTGCCGCTCGCCGTACCCGCGCTGGCCGCCGGCGACGTCGTCTGGTCGAAGGACACGACGCTGACGAAATTTGGCTACGACTGCGACAACGCCGTGGTAAAGGCCGGCGTCACGGTCAAATTCCAGAACTGGAAGCCGGACCCGCAGGCGATCTTCGTCCATAAAAGTCTGACTGTGGAGCCGGGCGGCTCGATCACGGGCGGCGGTACCATCGGCTTCATCGGGAGCGGCGCCTCGTACAGCGGGATCGACCTCTATTATAAGGTACAGGGCAGAGAGGTCCTGCTGGACCCGGCCAATCTGGCCGACCTGATCGCCCAGGACCCGGAGAACCGCAGCATCTTCTGGTGGGAGAGCGACACGAAGCACTTTGTCCTGCACGGCTATGACTTCAACGTCGATCCCTTTGCGCCGCCCGCGCCCGGCGACAATTTCCCCGTTCAGCAGGACTATACCCGGGAGACGCAGATCGCCGACCGGCTGCGGTCCCTGGGCCTGTTCCTGGGCACCTCCGAGCGGGCCGACGGCTCTGCCGTTTACGAGCTGGAGCGCCTGCCCACCCGGGTGGAGGCCGTTGTGATGCTGATCCGGCTCAAGGGGCGGGCCGAAGAGGCGAAAGCGTATCCTGCGGAGCGGTGTCCCTTTGACGACGTGGACGAATGGGCGCGGCCATACCTCGCCTACGCCTACGACACGGGGCTCACGATGGGCGTCGGCGGCGGCAAATTCGGCGCGGGCGACGCGACCCCCCAGCAGTTCATCACCTTCGTGCTGCGCGCCATGGGATATTCCGACGGCGCGGACTTCGCCTGGGACCATTCGGAGGAGCTCGCCATGTCCCTCGGCATCCTCGCCGGCGACGCCGACATATACGGCTTTTCCCGGGGCGCCTGCGTGCGGATTATGGACGCCGCGCTCCGGAACGCGATGAAGGACGGGACGGAGTTCTGGCGGAAGCTTGCCGCGGACGGCGTCTTCACGGAGGAGGAATACCTCGAAGCGATGTCGTGATCGCCGCGTCCGTTCCCCGTTTTCTGTATATACTTGCATCTTTTCTCCATTTTATGGTATTATAAAATTCAATTATAAAAGATTCTGATCGCGGCGCGCGGACTTCGTCCCCGCCCCGATCGCCGGAAAGGAAGGTCCTCTTTATGCCAGAAGCCCCCCGCGCAAGCCGTCCGGCCGGACTCTGGAACCGATTTTTCATCATCGTCTGCGCCGCAAACCTGTTCTCGAACTTCTGCCAGCAGTGCTACAACGCCGTCAAATCCCTGTACGTGGTGGACATCGGCGCCGCCACGAGCTTCATCGGACTGCTCTCCCTGATCGGCCTGATCTGCACGACCTCGATGCGGATCGTCTCCGGCCGCCTCAGCGACGCGGTGAACAAGCGCATCGTCGTCATCTCGGGCACCTGCGTATACATGATCGCCATGCTTGGCTTTGCGTTCAACCGGAATCTGAACGTTCTGATTTTCTTCTCCGCGTGCCAGAGCATCGGCTTCTCCATCTCCGCTACGGCGCTGTCCGTGGTCGCGGCGGACGTCATCCCCCGCGCCCGGCTCAGTGAGGGCATCGGCTACTTCGGCCTCGCGAACAGCGTCGCCTCCGCCGCAGGGCCCGGCGTGGCGCTGGCCCTCAAGGACGCCGCCGGATTCCAGGTGGTGTTCATCAGCCTCGCCGTCTATCTGGCGCTGTCCATCGTCTCCATCCTCCTCTGCCGGTATGAGCGGCACCCGATGATCATGGCGATGCGGGAGCAGGATCAGGCCGCGCTGGCGGCGGATGCGAAGGCGTCGCCCGCCGCGTTCGCCCCGGCAAAGGGCATCCGCAAATTCATCGAGCCCTCCGCGGTCCCCTGCGCGGTCCTGTGCGCCCTGTTCATGTGCCCCATGGGCTTCGTGGTGCAGTATCTGACGCTGTACGCATCGGAAAACGGCATCGCGAACGTGGCCCTGTTCTTCACGTTCTCCGCCGTGTCCATGGTCGTGGCCCGTCTGCTCGTGGGCAAGCTGGCCGACCGGTTCGGCACGCTGGTCGTGGTCGCCCCGGCCATCGTCCTGTACATTGCCGCGTTCTTCCTGATCCTGACCGCGCCCGGCGCGCCGGGCTTCGTGATCCTCGTGGCCGGCGCCCTGTACGGTCTCGCCACCGGCATCGTCCAGCCGTCGCTGAACGCGGTGGTGCTGAAGCAGGTCCCTGCGGAGCGCCGCGGCGCGGCCTCGGGCACGTTCATGATCTCGTTTGACGTGGGCATCGCGGGCGGCGGCGCCGTCTGGGGGCTCACCATCCAGCACATGGGCTACGCGCCCACACTGTACATCTGCCTTGCGCTCGCCGTCATCGCGCTGGCGCTGGCCTTTGTGATTCTGGGCCGCTTCGGCAGAAAAAAGCAGGCCGCCGCGCAGTAAGCGCCGGAAACGCGTTCCGTCGCCGGCAGGCGCCGGCGGATTATACAATTTTAATAAAAGGACGCTCCGGGAAAAATCCCGGGGCGTCCTTTTTCAACTCCCGAGCGCACGTCGGCGTCGCGAATTTGGGACCCGGTCCCCCGTCTGCAGCTGCGGCAAGGCCGATGGTCCGCACTCTCTCGGCGTCCCTTTTAAGGGGAGCCGAGGGGCGCGGCGGGGGCGGTGCGGTGTATCTCTCCCCCCCGTCACGGCTTTGCCGTGACGTCCTCGTCAGAGGGGGGCATACCAAATCGAAGCCCAGCGCAGCGGGTACCCACACAGAACCCAGCGCAGCGGTTCTGTGTGGGAGAGGACGAGCAGCGGAGGGAATGAGACCTGGCCGTCAGGCCGGGGCGAACGATCCGCAGCTTGCGAGGACGAGGAGAGGAGGAGCAGCGGAGCGGGAGAGCGTTCGGCTTCAGCCGGACGCGAGCTTAGCGGAGCTTGCGACGACGAAGATCAGTCGCGCTCCGCGCGGACGGACAGCGTGTAGATGGCGTCCTCGTGATTTGCGTTGCTCAGCGGGTCGATCAGCTCGTCCACCAGCATCGGCCCCTCCGGGCACAGCGCCTGCTCCCGCAGATAGGTCAGCAGCAGAGAAACGCCGTCGATCAGCCGGCAATCTCCCCATTTCAGCCGGACGACGGCATATTTCCCCGCGGGCAGCGTCTCATAGCTGCAGGACGCCTGTTCCGCCTCCCGCCCGCCGCCGATCTCGCTGCACAGGAGCGTAACGCCGGTCTCCCCTGCGAGGTAGTCCTTCGGCAGGATCATGCCGGAGATGAACAGGTCCATCTGCCCGCGGTCGGTCCGCCGGTCCACGTTGTGCTGGTGCAGCGCGTTCGCCATGTGCCCGACCGACGGCGTCACGAGATACCGCCGCGCCGGAAATGCACGCAGCTGCGGCTTTGCCAGCGCGTCCGTCTCCAGTTCCCGCAGATGCCGCTTTGTATTCTCGACCAGCTCGCGCTTCCAGGTGAGGACCCGGATCGTTTCCGCCAGCGTGTCGGACATGGACTCCAGCAGCTCCTGCAGCGCGGGATACGACTGCCTGTTCAGGTACTCCCGCACCTCCTCCAGCGACAGGCCCTGCTGCTGCAGCACGCGCACGCCCTCATAGCTGTAGATCTGATTGATCCGGTAGTAGCGGTACCCGTTCTCCCCGATCTGGAACGGCTGCAGGATGCCCTCTTTTTCATAATGGTACAGCGTCGCCTTGGTCGTCCCGCAGAGCTTCGCCATCTCTCCGGCCGTCAGGAGCGTCTGCTGCGCCTCTGAATTAAAATTCTTCATTTTTCGAAAACCCTCTTGACTGTGATGCAACATGATAGTTTATATTCCAAAACAGTTGAAGTTGACTGATCCGAATGCTGCAATACTCGGAAAACCCGTCATTTCGCAACATTTGTCGGGACCGTTTTATCACAGAAATTCGGATCCGTCAATACGCGCCGCCGACGCGTGCGGAACGCGCGGCCGTCCGCGCCGGTATTGCGCAATTCAGCAAGCATAAAGACGAAAGGGGTAAAACAAT